>TARA_R110002111_G_scaffold144910_2_pt1 | contig 207334 bp, 125 predicted proteins | sample TARA_R110002111 | Tara Oceans TARA_R110002111 (sample SAMEA4397363) | marine metagenome | biome: Polar Biome; feature: [ZZZ] marine water layer (ENVO:01000295); material: water (ENVO:00002006), including particulate matter (ENVO:01000060) such as... | depth 199 m
TATTTTCTGCGACATTCCACCAGTAACCCATGCCCCAATCGTCGAAGACGGGAGATTCATTCACATCGGTAATAGAGATATCGCCCCAGGAAGATGCGACATTTCCTTCCGTGTCGGTCGCACTGACTGCAAATGAGGCGTATTGACTGGTTTCGTAATCGAGGCTCACGATTAACGTTACAACCCCGGTTGAAGCATTGATAGAAAAGAGATCAGTTCCTGAAGTTAATGCATAAGAAAACGCATCTCCCTCTGGATCAGTGGCAGAAACGGTCCCGATTACGCTCCCAATAGGAGTGTCTTCTGCGACGTTCCACCAGTACCCCATGCCGGTATCGTCAAACTGGGGGGCATCGTTAGTACCACTGAGTAACTGGCGTTCTTCCAGTTTTTCAATTGCGGCAATATATTGAAAAGTGTGCTTGTTTTTGCGTCGACTGACACGTCGAAAACGAACAGGGGAGCCAAATCTCAGGGAGTGACGAATCGAATACAACCAGTCTTTCAATACCATGGCAAAGAATCCTTCATGCTGCTACTTGAGCGAAAAGTAGAAACATCAGTACGCAAACCAAACTCTAAAAATGCATCAAATATTTGAAAAACACTTTTAAGAATTCAGCTATTGACTGATGACCTCAACATAAAATAAAGGATGATAATGCTACTTAAAATTGAAGTGACTCGTTCTTGAGTAGAATGAGTTGACACGTTCAAAGAACACCTCGCATTATCTTGTGCCTGCGTGTTGCATAGGTGAGAAAGAGACTACATTAGAAATTTTTCCAAATCAAGCAAAACTTTTTGAATTATATGAATTTTTGTTTCAAATGTATTTTCGAAATTATCAAATATCTATTGAGCTGTAAGAGACAAAAACCAGCACGAATGAACTTCGACCGCCGCTGTTCGAAGATTATCAGGCGACAGCAGAGATCGACCCCGAGCAATCCTCAACCACGCTCGATTTCGATGTTCCGGCGACAGCCGCCCGCAAAAAGTAGGCTGTCAGGAACACGATTTTTTTGAAACGACTGCTTCCACTTATACTCCTCAGCAGAACCATCACCTGGGCATGGAAGCCTGGGATCAGATTTGATGATTATTGATAAATGATTTTCAGATAATCGGAGGCTTCCAATGGAATGGAAAACTTGACGACTCCCTCCGGTTCAGATTGAAAGTCAATTTTTCCCTGATGCACGGATTCGATTCGCGCTACTGGTCGATCAACCTGAACGTTGAATTCCACGTGATTGAGTGAATCCAGCGTATAATTCGCAAGTGGAATCACAATGCCTTTCTCCGATTTTAAAACGACGGCATCCACCAGCGGCACACTGCATGTCAGCGGTTTTTTGAGTCCGGCTTCCAGAACGGGCCGGAGAATGAATGCCCTAACTTCCGCGGAAAACTCCCAGGGATTATAGGATCGTTCCAGCCTTGATGTGATCACGCTGGGCGCGACCACTTTCCCGGACAAATCCAAGGCCGGGGTCGGATTTTCGTCCTGCTGCCCAGGTGTGGCCTCTTTGCTTTGCTGCAATGCCCGGCGGGCATCGACTGCCTGTTTGATATAAGACAGTCCTGGCAGAAATCCCATCGAATAAACCTTACCTTTACCCAGTGCTCCGACCAGAACGCCAGCATCACTTTCAACCTTACGGTCTGGCCTGGGCGTTTGTTTTTGAGAAACGGAAAGGACTTCTATCTCCGTTTGACCGGCTTTGACGATGGCTACGGGCCGTAAAATTTGCACATAAGATCCAGAATTCAGAAATGCCTGATGTTCCTTTACCAGTTCCCGCGTGACAGGCAGTTGGTCGTTGAACACTGCGAGGGGACGATTAAATTCATCCCGCATTGCCGCCCCCGCTGTCAGTACCAGGATCCCTCCCCCCTTCACCCACTCTGACAATTTTTCCGCCGCTGCTTGCGTGAGGTTCGGCCCGGATACATAGCAGACTTTGTAATCGGAAAGCAGTCCTCGCTCAAGTTGTCCTTCACTGACAAAGTCCACGGGAACCTGTTGATGAGCCAGCGCCATCCACGTGTGCATACGGTTGAAGCCGTAGGCATGGTTGCGTTTAACAGTCCAGGCATCAGACGACGATGAATACAGAATGGCAACATCCGCCGGATCGGCGACCGCATCGACAAGCAGCTCTTCCGCTCCGCCGATCTCATGAGTCACCTCTGCATTCGCCTGCCAGGTTTCGGGATGATTGTACCAGGTATGACTCTTCCACGCAGGCCCACCTTCATGGCTGCCCCAACTGACTCCATAAGAAAAATTCTTCCAGATCCGGATTCCGCGCGCCGTCTCGCTCGCTGCTTTTGTTTTTATATCCCAGGGCTTTCGCCCCGCATGTGCGACCAGATAATGCCCCAGAGTCTGCCCGTGCTCGCGCGCCGCTGCACGCATCAGATCCACATTGTAAGCACCGCATTGATAGCTCGATGCACCGTTCGCCCAGTCCTCACTCCAGATCGCATTCTGATTGTCGACATCAAGCAGTTCGAAGTAATCGACTCCCTGAGAGTAGAAGTTCGCCGCGTAGGTAGCGCCGTCACTGAAGTTTACCAGCGTTGGTAATTCTCTCCCGTAAGATTTTTCTAAAATCTCGCGCTGCACAGCCATAAAGTCTCCCAGAGCCCGGGTGCGAAATCGCTGTGTGAAATAATGCAGGGCAGGAAACCGGTCACGGTCGCTTTCCAAAACCGGTGTCACGTCGTCCCAGTTCTTAACCAGTAAATCAGCGGGAGTTTTCCCGAGCTTCTTCAGCCAGACGCGGAACGCCCGATGATACGCCGGGTCTGCTACCATAAAACTCGAATGCTGCCCCGTTGGTTCATCGGTCAGCATACAGAACACAATGTCTTCTATTTTCTTTCCCGATTCGAAAAACTCCTGCGCATGTACTGCCGCTCTGGCACGCATGCCTTCCAGATCGGGTTGGCAGAACGATTTATTTTTGTTCAACCAGATTCCACCGTGCAGATAATGCTTGTCCCGATTGGAAAAGCCAAAGTAATCGAGCGTTTTCCACTCGCGATCCATGATCGATTGATCTACTTCAGTGCCATAACCGCCAACACTCGCACTGACAAAAAAAGGAATCCTGGTTGGTTTTTTTCCCATTTGAGGCCAGTCGTACGCGTCCGCTATTTTTCCCGTCGCTTCCGCAAACTCTTTGTCTCGTTTCATCCGCGACAGATTCTCAGCCGTCAGCAGATTTGGTGGCATCACCACCACCAGACCGTTTGGTTGACTGTCGACCTCCATCGTTCTGACAATCGCCGCATCCTCTGGTGCAGTCGCAAATTCGAATTTTGCTTTCAGTCGCTCTGCCCAATCCGCATAGGTATAACGCGCAGTAATGTTGAGAATCGCGCCGCTGTCCTGATACAACATCGGCGTAATATTACACCACGGGGTTGTCTCACCACTTGTCAGTAACTGATCTTTGTCCGGCCGCAACCCCTGATTTGCCCCCGTCCGCGAAAGATGCCAGTGTCCGTACCATGGAGAACGATAGTGATCCGCAAAGATATGAATCTGGAGGGGCTTTGCATAAATGTCCGCCAGTGTCACCCGCAACCAGGTTTGTGGCCCATAAGGGGAATAATCGGGTTTCGCTGCTTTATCTGCTGTGATCAGAAAACAATCCACATTCCGCACATAACCCGAACAGTTTTTCGATTCATGCTTGCTCAAAATCAGAGTGTGCTCTCCGGCTGCGAGCGAGGTATCAAGCTGATCCCAGACATAAGCCCATTCTTTCACGCCTGACCTTGTTTCGAGATCAAATATTTTCTGTGCGATCCTTTTTTCATTCGTAGAAACCGCGACTTCAAATGGTCCGCGGCGTGTACTGCTGTAGTTGTGACGCACCCAGATCCGATAGTCTCCCGCTTCTGGAACAGTGAACTTCGCTGTCGCCAATCCGTGCGTCTCTCCACTTGAACCATTCAGCGCTTTGACACCTGAAGCGCCGCGCGCTGTATCATTGACTTTCCAGCCATCGGCAGAAACGGTAAAAGCTTCTGCTTCTAAAAATGTGGGCTCGGCGCAAAACATGCTTTCCGAGTTGACCGCGAATCCCAGAACCAGGGCCACTATTCTGACTATCAGTTTATTTTTCATAACTCCCGATGATACTGTTCTGAATTTGTCTCTGCAACGAATTCAAACATTCCCCAGGCCGAATCACTGACACACATACAGTCTGCAATACAACAGTACCAGGCACTCCCCATCAAAATGCCGCCGTCAATTTGCTTGACAGCCCCATCAAACCCACGATTGCACATAACAGCAGAACCAGAGCAGCGATGATGCCACCTGCCAACATCCACCAGCTGGGACGATAGAGTGATGGCAAATTGAAATTGAAATACAGTACACAACTGAAGACCAGAAAGAGTCCCAGATTTAATGTGAGGAATGCACTGATCTGGGTCACGATGTCAAATGAAGTTCCCGACCAGGTCCAGGCAGTCGACGTCAGGATGAACCACCCCACGATGATCGTCTGTAAGCGTCGAATCGGAAAACTCTCAAATCGGGGCCAAATGGCACTCAGAAATTCGTGGGTCACACGCGTAATCGCTTCGGGAATACTGGCAAGTGTTCCCCAGAGTGCCACCAGAACCATTACATAGTAGACGGGAACAAGACTCTGACTGACTTGACGCCAAATATAGGCTTGCTTTGTCAACAGCTCCCAGGCATTCCCGCCAACAGCTTCCTGTCTCGGAAATAAAACAGTGGCACCAGCGGCCATAAATGTAGCAGTCACGATAAATAAAACCAGGGCCCCCATACCGACGTCCCAACGCAAAGGCATCAGGAGGGCACGCATGCGACGGGCCTGTTCCGGATCGTCTGGCAGATACTTAATTCTTGTCCCGCTATTTGCCCGTTGGCGAATCTCTTTGATTTCCGTATGCGAGTTGATTCCCCAGCCCTCCATACTGATCCAACTCGAATAGGCGAGGTAACCGCTCAAACCTCCTCCCACGTAACCGAAGATCGTTACCAGATTCAAACCATACGTGTGACGCGCGGCCGACGGAGCCCACTCGGGAGCAGCAGGCATGGATCCAAAACTTGCTGCACCGGTCAGCAATCCCCAAACATCCGGTTGAACAATGATCGTTGCTGCAACTGTGCCTGTCACCAACACACCGCAGATGAAAACCTGCTGCCGTTCCAGTGAGTGAAAAGAACTCAATAAACCAATTAACAAAGCCGTTGTGAGAATAATGGAAGTCCAGACATTTTCCCAAATACCAAAACTCATTTGACCCGGTAAAAAGTCGTAAAGCAAGAATGTGATCAGGTTTCCGCATGGTTTAGCAACCGCAGTCAGCCCCATGCTCACCAGTCCCACCTCGGCAACGACCACTCCCAGCAGCAGCCAGCCTCGCGGACCAGGCAGCATCACAAGACGATGTCCAATCCGCTGGCCTGTCACCGCGGTGTAGCGTCCTGTCAGGTAAGTTACAAAAATCCCTTTGACAACAACGCTCAGTAAGAGCAGCCATAACAGACCGTATTCAGACCAGGCCCCCAAACCGGTCACCATGATCGTCTCTCCGGCCCCCAGTGAAATCGACGCGACGATCGCCGCAGGACCAAAAAAACTCATCATTCTGAATAGTTTGCCGAACGAAAAGGGTTCCGCATAAATGCCTGTCAGCTGTGGAATTTCGATCGGATTGGTGTCGTTCACGTGGCCTCTCATGATTGATTAATAATATCCCAACTTGCAAGTACGGTTACATTTGATTTATCCAGCGGAAGAACTATCGAACATGCCAGGGCTCGCTCAGTGGTTTTGCACCGTTCAATTCTCGATACCCGGCTCCGGTTGTCCCAGTAGGATTGGGCCCCGCATAACGAGGATCAACGGGGTCAGCCTCAGGTTGCCAGCGAACGTCACATGACAAACGTGTGTGACCGCGGGAAGAATGATTATCGAGCGAACCATGCAGAAGTGTCATGCCAAAAACGACAACATCGCCTGCTTGAAAATCAGCTGTCAGTAAACGTGTTTGCCTTTGTTGCGCGAGTTCAATACCACCTGAGATAGAGACGACAGGAGCATCATCGGAGCCACAGTCTATTTTCAGGGTCTGTTCGATCAGGTCTGTAAATCGATGAGATCCTTCAACAATCACCAGTGGACCATCACACACGGGTATCTCTCGCAATGCCGTCCAGACGGTGTGAATTTTTTTTGATCCGCGCGCGAAAAAGGGATGGTCATAGTGAAAGCTCGTCGCGCGACCAACCACACCCGTGCGCAGAAAGATGTAATCGTGTGGCTGGGCGGCCTCATCAAAAATCGCCCCCATCAATGCAGAGGTCTGCAGACCATGACTTACACGCCGCAACGCAGGCCCTTCGCTGACAGACTGCCAGAATTGCCCCAGATCCTCAATCAGTTCGTTACGGCGACTGGTACCTGTAGAGATGCCTTCATCGACCGGTAATTTAATTTCCCCCACTTCCGCCAGTCGACCAAAGATTTCCTCACGCGCTGCCTGCACATCGCTGGAGTTCAAAAGACCACGCAAAAATAAATAACCATCCTGTTGCAGTCGTTCTCGCAACTGGGAGCCGGAATTCTGGCGGTAGTCTGTTTCCCGTAATTCTCCCAAAAGGTCGGCTGGAATCTGTTTCCCATGAATGAGGCAATTCTGGGCGCTGATCATTTTCAGGTATCCATTCTTTGTAAGAGTGCCAGTGATGTTTCAATCACCGCAGGTCCCCATTCACGTGTAAACCCTGTAGGCAGCATATAATTCTGATACGATTCATTGACTTCCATTCCCCCTTCGTCAAACGCCTGAGGAGTCGGCAGGTAACCGAGACAACCATTGCTGTAACCCAGGAAAAATGTCTGTGCTACAGGGGATCGCTGTTTGACTTCTAAAGCCAGCTCGGCAAACGGTTCGCCATTCACCGCCACAATTCCAATATCGTTAATTTGCAAGGCCCAGCAAATCAGGTCCCGTCTGGGTGATTCCCCTGAATCAATGGTGCGCAGGACCAGCTTCGCCCATTGAACCAGACGTTCGGCGACATTCACAGCACCGACACTACCACTCAGCCGGGCTTCGTTTAGTTGCCGCTGACATTCAGCAAGCTTTTCTTCCGCTGTCTGCCGATCCGGAAGAGGTGCCATGGACAGTGTCGTGCATTGCTCTGCCACTTCAAAGCGTTCAATACAGGCTTCCGGCATGGGTTCATAGTCCCAGACTGAGACGGTTGCCACTGACTGCACAATCCGCCGGGGTCCGTGCTGGTTGTGCATTCGAATTTGTGACCATGTCTTGAGCACTTCACCGCCGAGCATCGCACCAAGACGAAGCAGGTCATCATATTGTTCTACTCCGCCAGCACCGATTCCACACCGCGGATTTACATTCCCTGCGGCTCCCTGTAAAAATAATGCCGGTGCACCGGTAGCAGATTCGACGATTTCTCTGGCTGGTCCGACGTAATCCGGTGACAATTGTGAGGTTTTCGGTCCCAGTACCACCGTGTGTGCAGCGGCAATCATCACGGTCGCAAGAGGACTGCCGGAAAGATCATCAAGCCGAATTACTCCGACCTCATGATCGACTGCACCACCGGGATTTTCGCCGATCACAATTCGACCATCGGGCAATCGTTCACGACGGTTGATGCCGATTGGCGCGGCCCCCTTCCCTGCACCAATCCGCGCCGGCTGAAGTCGATCATTGGCGATTTGGACAGCTTCCACCAGTGTCTTTTCCAGTGTAATCAGATAAGACTCCTGAAGTTCTGCCTGCACGGACGAACTCTCTGCCGACCAGCCCGGCAGCGTTGGTCCCAAGTGGGTATGACTGGCGTTGATCAGAATGTGAGTCGGGGGTATTCCGAGCGCTTCACCAATTTGCTTGCGCATTCGATCGACGTGCGGACTCTGGATCATGGCAATATCGCAGGCAAGCAGTGCGACCTTCGTTACACCATCACCCAACACAAGTGCCGTTGCCAGTAATTCTCGCTCTATCGATTCTGAAACGCACTCTTGAACGGTGTAACCAAGCATGCGGATTCCAATCGGCGGCGTCATCACCACACGACCAACGCCTGCCTGCAATACCCGTTTTGAATTCATCAAAGTCGCTCCAGAATCAATTTGAAATCAAGGGAGTTGATAACCTTTTTTATTCAGTGGAATCCGATACAGACTTTTGCCGGCTGTGATATACAATGTTTTGCTTTCGGCTCCGCGTCCGAAGCAGACATTGGTGGGTATCTCGGTTTTGATATATGCCAGTTCCTTTCCGGTGGGAGAATAGACACAAATTCCGGGTCGCGTCTGGTCTCGAACAGCGACATAAAGATTACCTTCTGTATCAACGATCAGGCCATCGGGACCGTCCTGGGGAGCATAGTCGACCAAAACTTTTCGAAACTTTGCTGTGCCATCTGTAGCAAGATCGTAAGCCAGCAAAGCCATACGGCCTTTGAATGTTGCGGCGTTCTCGGGCAAGCGGTCGAAACCTGTGGCACCGTTGTCGTTACTGACAACATACAGGGTTTTCTGGTCCGGCGAGACACACACGCCGTTGGGCATGCCGGCATTGGTAATGATCCGATGAATCGAACCGTCGAGATCAATGCGATAAACGCCCATCACTGGCTGTTCAAGCGGTTCATGTCCCAGATAACGCGGGTCACTGAAGTAGATTCGACCTGTTTCATCAATGGTGATGTCATTAGGTGAGTTAAAGGGTCTGCCTTCAAAAAGGCCTGCAATAATATAACTCTTGCCGGTCTTCATATCAGTTCTTATCACCCGTCGACCGCCAAAGTCGGCCCCTTCGGCAATAATCATATTGCCTTGTGCGTCGAATTTAATCCCGTTTGACATGCCGCTGGGAGAACGAAATATCGAAGCTTTTCCATTCTGCGGGTCGTACCGCCAGATATTGCCTGCTTCCATGACTCCTTTTTCGTCTGTTGCTCGAAACGTAAACGTAATATCGCTGAAATAAATCGTACCGTCCGGTGCGCTGGCACAGCCTTCCGTCAGGACAGAGCCACCACCAAACACTGTTTCCAGTTTGGCATCGGGTGGTACAATTACAGATTGATCGCCATTGGTTTCAGCGGCATCAACGCGTATCTGGTAAACACTTGCAAGCATGATCAGGAGCAACCGGATCATTGATCCACGAAAGGAAGATTCTGTCACCATTGTCTAATCCTTATTTTCTGTCTGTTTCAACTCAGGCAATATTTGGACGACCATGCAACGATGCTCTTTTAACATCGAATGGGGATCGATCTCACTTTTTTTCCACGGTTCAAAAGTTTTTACATCCAGAGTCCACTCGATGTGTTTCGCTTCATCAACAATAAACAAGGGAACCCGGTTTGAGCCTGGTACCTTAACATGCCAGTCAGAGTTCACAACCAGAATACCCCCTTTGTCCAGCGGAACGAAGCCACAAGGCAGAAGCATCGGAAAGTCGTCTTTTACATCTTTGGCATTCAGACTCCACGTCATCTTTCCCGCGGGATCAAAACGCATGATTCCAAATTGACCACTGCAGAGCGTACTGCCGTCGAGAAGCCGTTGTGCCTCGACCGGTAAGCTGGGAACGGAATACGAATTTTGAATGTCTCCCTGTCGGTCGATTTCCACGAATCGATTTTCTGCCCGTAACGCGACAAGATAAGTATTTGCCGGTGTCAGTCGCAGCAGATTGTAGCGGGTATGATCCGAACCGTTGGCAGGTAACGGGATTTTTTTCAGGAGACGACCTGTTCCGCGTTCCAGTTCGAGGATCGCCTGCTCACCGCTGTTAAGAACCGCCAGACTGCCCTCTGGACGCAGGACAAAAGATTTCACCTTGCTGGCCCCCTTTACCCGGTACTCCCAGACCGTTTTTCCCTGCTGGTCGATCTCTCTCAGATAACGATGCGTAGCAAACAGAAAGTGACCATCAGATAAAGCGCGTCCATCATAAACCAGGTCATCGAAAACGCCGGCGCCAATCCCGTTCATGGGCGGTACATTAAATGACCAGGAGCAACTGCCGTCACGTTCCATGACATACAGCCCCTCGCTGGCGACCAGCAACATGCGATGTGGAAGAATCGAATCGGATTGTCCCGGTTCTTCTGCATAGAGGGTCGACAGGGTAAACAGAGCCATGAGCAGCAGTATCATCTTGCGCGACCAGTCTGTTCGCGTTTCAATGGAAATCATGTCGTGACCTTAGAACCAGGAGACTGCTGTGTGTTTTTGGTATTTTGCTGTAAATCATAAAGCGAGGTATACTCGTCCCCGACATGCGGGATGAAGGGAGCAATTTTACCAAAACGCGCGAACCGGGCCTGCTTTCCCCGGATGGGTCGCGTCATTTTCTCGGTTGCGTCTGTCATGGGACCGAAGTACAGCGGCAGAGCGTCCGCAGCGCGGTACTCAAAGATCAGGGTGCGGCGGGGATGCCTTGATCTGTTGGGTAATGATGAATGGGGAAGCATACAGTGCATGAATATCACACTGCCGGCAGGAGCGGCCAGCGAAACCAGTTTCCCATAACGACCGTCACTCAAATTTTCGGTAATCATGCCTGCAAACGTACCGTCAGAGGCCGTGTGATCAAAAAAATGATGGTGATGACGTGGCAATACCTGAAGACAGCCGTTTTCCTCAGTGGCTTCGTCAAGGTAAACCAGTGTGGTGACCAGATCGTCATTGGTATGGGGAAAGTATGCTAAATCCTGATGCCATTCGACAGGCGAACCCACACCAGCCGGTTTCATGTTCAGTTTGCTGTGTTGCAAATTAAAATCCGCACCAATCAATGATTCAATACGATCCAGCACTCGGGCATCGGTGGCCATTCCGCGAAATGCCTCATGTTGATCAAAGGGATTATAAATCCGGCGTGGCACGGGTTTCCCCTGCACCGGTTCCGGCTCCAGCTCGAGAATCGATCCGTCATCGTCGCCGGACAATGCCCGTTCCGTCAGCTCATTGATCGCAGATCCTGCAGCAGCCAGATCAGCTTGATTGAAGATCGAATCCACAACAACGTAACCTTCTGTCCGATATTGTTCGATCTGGTCTTCATCGAGGTAATGTGTCAACATCGTCGTTTGGTTCCTATTTATGAAGCACGGGAATTCAGGTATGTTAATCCGACACTTTTACACTCTGCAGACTGGGTTTTGCTGAAACTTTCAATCGCTCCCACTTTTCCTGAAACAACGGCCGATCAAATACTTCGGGATTGATCACACCGTGGGGTCTGCGCCCTTGAGCCAAATCGACCATGGTCTGACAGGCAAGCTGACCGATATCGCGAAAAAGTTCATGAGTCCATGCGATGCTGTGTGGCGCCAACAGCACATTATCAAGTGTGCCAAAGGGGTGTGGCGACGTGATCGGTTCATCATCGAAACAGTCGAGTGCTGCCCCTCTGATGCGCTGCTCGGATAAAGCAGTAAACAATGCCTGTTCGTTGACGATCCCACCACGGGCCGTGTTGATGAGATACGCCGTCGGTTTCATCAGCGTTAGCTCGCGGTTACCGATCAAATTCTGCGTTTCATTATTTAATGGACAATTAATCGAGACAAAATCTGCCTCAGCCAACAGGGTTTCCAGGTTCACTTTTTGCACATTACAGGCAGCCGCAACGACGTCATCCAGATAGGGATCGAAGACCAGTGGTTGATTCATGCCAAATCCGGAAAGTAATTTGACAGTGGCACTACCAATCCCGCCGAACCCGATCACGCCCAATGTGCGGTCTCGTAATTCCGTACCCATATACTGTGTTCGATCATCCCAACGCCCTTCCCTGAGCAGTCTGTCTTTCGCCAGGATGTGATGAGTCAGAGCAATCATCCAGCCTACAGTCGCTTCAGCGACAGGGCGATCCACTGCGCCACGGGTAATCGTTGCCAATACATCTGCCTGGGTGCAGGCTTCTACGTCTACATTGTCATACCCCACTCCAAACCGACTGATTGCCAGCAGGTTTTGACTTTTAGATAGAGTGTGTGTGGTCGCACGTGGCGTCAGCACGATCACCCCTTGCGCCTCGCCGATCTGCTCTGGAGTAATCTCCGGGAGATGTGTATCGAAACGAGAGACTTCGATCATCGGGAATTCTTCGAGTACGTTCAATCCATAGTCTTTAAACTTTGGTTGACCGTCCTCTTCAAAGAAATCCGCTGTGAAAGTCACCCGAAATTTATCATTGATACTCATGATTTAACCGTTCCTGTCATACATTGTTCGTCCACTAAAATTCGAACCGGCATCGGTCCGGCGTAAACCCAAATCATGGACATTAAATCTGTATTCTCGTTAATAAAATAATGGACTTGTCCGCGTGGAACCATTGCCGTTGCGCAATCGCTCATTCTGTATTCCTGACTCCCCACACGGCAGGTCGCGGTTCCATCAATAATGCAAATCGATTCATCAAAATCATGCACGTGCGCGGGTAATCGGCCTTGAGAGTGAAATTGTCCCCAACCTCCGCTCATTTCAATTCCCGGGATCAATTTTGCGTTAAAGAAGTCAATGAATTCCGTACCGGGGCCGGCTGAATAACGGCGCGCGGTACGATGTCGATTCACACGTTCTGCTCCCATAATCCCTGTCGTATCGTCGGCCATGGGCTGATACGAAAACTGTCGCGTGACAAGATCCCGTTCTATGACACTGGTCGGCAGTGTTATATGTAATTTTGCGATTGCCGCCGTACTGAGATTACGCACTGCATGGGGGAGCCAGCGGGGAATGACAATATTATCAAGTACACCAAGCCGATAAGCACGACCTTCTACTAAAACTTCAATGTCCCCTTCAAGCACGGTGATCGACTCACTACACGGATGAGTATGGTAGTCGAGCCTGGCTTCCGGCTGAAATATTACTATTCCGGTCGTCAAATTCCGGGCTGAGTTAAAACTGCCCACCATTGGATTGAACATCACGCCTCTCTGAATTTCAATCTGATCATTATCACCAACGGCTGCGATCACCTCTTCTCGATCCGGTTGCATGTTGTCAGGTGGAAAGCTCAAGGCTTCCACGATTGCCTGCCCCTCTTCCGGATCGAAGCTTGGTGACGGTTTCCGATCGAGACCCACCGCGGCAAGAACCCGATGCAGTGACCCCATCATCATTCCCATATCAGTCCCCAGCGCAATCATGCGGAAGCCCTGTTCCAGCCTTAAATGCAGATCTTCGATGCTGGTGGCGATAACGCCGGCATGTTTGCCGGTCTGACGCATTGTGTCTTTGAGCGCCAGTATTTTTTCGGCCACACCGGGACCTTCCCATTGCCCTACATGTCCGGCAGTCGCTGAGAAATCCGCGGGACCAAAAAAGAATAACTCGGCTCCATCGAGCTGGCACATCTGGTGCATTTCATCAACCACGTCCACGTGTTCAATATTTGGTAATACCAGCACGTGCTCGTTCGCTTCCTGCGTATGTTCAACGAAACATTGCCCCCAGACTGTCGCCCGGTCGCCGCCGACGCCACGGCGCCCTGCAGGGGGATATCGACTATCAAGAATCAACGCCTGAAGATCTTCCGCAGTATTGATCCAGGGGGCAGCCACGCCGTCAGCGCCGATATCCAAGGCACGCTTGACCAGGCCGGTATCTCGTTCGACGACACGTACAATCACCACCGTATCACTGCGGACGGCTGCACGAATGTGTGCGACGATTTCTTTCCAATCCAAGTGGCTGTGCTCGGCATCGATGACCACCCAGTCCAACCCCATGGCGACTGCCATCTCTGTAATGGCCGGCGATTCCAAAGTCACCCAGATGCCAAACACGGGAATATCGGCGGCGAGTTTCGCTCGAAATTTTTTAATCGCATTCGACTTCACTGAAGCAACTCCTTAATGATTCGTCCATGTACGTCGGTCAGTCTTTGATCGCGACCACCATAACGAAATGTCAATCGTTCATGATTCACACCAAGCTGATGCAGCACCGTAGCGTGGATATCGTGGATGTCGACCTTGTTCTCAACAACGCCATTTCCAAATTCATCCGTGTTACCATAGGCAACTCCTCCCTTGAAACCGCCACCAGCCATGAAGACCGAGTAACCATTGACGTGATGATCGCGGCCACAGGTAGCAGTGACTCTGGGAGTATGAGGAGTTCGCCCCATTTCTCCTGCCCAGACCACAATCGTTTCGTCAAGTAAACCTCGTTGCTTGAGATCGATAATCAAAGCCGCCACAGACTGCTCCGTTACGCGTGCATTCTTTTCATGATTCTGTTTGATGAGTCCGTGTTGATCCCAGGGCGAGTTGTTACCATCGAAACTGGGACAGGTGATCTCAACAAATCGCACCCCTGCTTCGATCAGCCGTCGTGCCCGGAGTGCCTGGCTTGCATAAAGCTGCTGATGAACGTCTTTCGAGTCAACTCCATAAAGTTTTTGAATATGCTCGGGTTCATGTGTAATATCAGCGATTTCGGGAATGGCACTCTGCATGCGGAAGGCGGTTTCATAGTTGGCAATCGCACCTTCAATGGCCTGCGGATCTGCCGACTGCACTGCGAATTCTCGATCCTGTTCGGCCAGCAATGCCAGTTTGCGTCGTTGCAATTCAGGCGTATCCGACGGCTTGATGTTGTCTACCGGGATGCCTTTGGGACGCAGTGCCGTCGCGGCATGGGAAGCGGGCAAAAACGAGCTACCAAAATTCTCCAGTCCGCCATTCGGCACCCAATCATTATTGAGCAGTACATAACCGGGCAGGTTCTTGTTTTCACTGCCGAGACCATAAGAGACCCACGCACCGAGACTGGGAGCCTGCCCAAGAATCCGTCCCGTATGCAGCAACAGGTTCTGCTGTCCGTGAAGTGGTAACTCGCCAACCATTGATCTGACGACGCACAGTTCATCGGCCACGCTTGCAAGACGCGGGAACAGGTCGCTGACCCACAGCCCGCTCTCGCCGCGTTGTTTGAATTCCCAGGGACTCCCCAGCCAGACGCGATTCGCAGCCGATTGCGAACGCTTGGAAACGGCTTCCGTCCCAATCGCTTTTCCTTCGTGCTGTTTTAGCATGGGTTTCGGGTCGAATGTATCAACATGACTCGGTCCACCATCCATAAAACAGAAGATCACATTTTTTGCGCGTGCAGAAAAATGCGTACGCGGTGTCTGTATTTCATTGGAATACGCGCGGTCGGCAAGAAGTCCGCTCAATGCCAGCCAACCAAAGCCGGCTGACGAATTCTTTAAGAATCCGCGCCGTGACAGATCTCCATCGATCCGACCGGGACATGAGCAGGAATCTGATCGTCTATTCATGATTTACCTGAAATAAATGAACTCTTTTGTATTAAAAAACAGATGAGCCAGTTCAGCCCAGGCGGCTTTATCTCTCATCAGTTCGTTTGACTGCGAAAAACTGGAGACCGCTTCTGTCCAACGTTTCAACTCGCTGGTGGAGGGTGTTCTGCCGAATGCTCGAACAAACATGGCTTGCACGCGTTCTTCCGGCTGTTGGCTCTGGTCCTTTATCACTTGTTCCGCCCAATATTCGCCTGTCTGAACTATGAACGGATCGTTCAGCAAGGCTAATGCCTGCGTCGGACCATTCGTGACATCGCGACGCCCCGTTGGTAATTTAAGATCAGGCAAATTGAAACAGACCAGAAACTTCGGCGGGTCCATGATCGACATTTTCATATAAATCGAACGTCGTCCGTGACCGTCCAGTGGTCCGGAATAAAGACGTTTGGCGGCATCCTCGACCGAACGCGGCGGATTGATTGGCGGGCCATATAATTGTCGGTCGAGTCGATCCGAGACAGCAAGCACGTTGTCGCGAATCGCCTCTGCTTCCAGTCTGCGTGTCGGGTAATGATGCAGCAATCGATTGCCTGGGTCCTGGTTCAGTGCTGCCTGCGTCACGGTTCCCGATTGACGAAATGTCTGGCTTAAAACTAATCGACGTATCAGTTGTTTTGTCGACCAGCCTTCTTCCATAAATTGTGCTGCGAGCCAGTCTAGTAGTTCCGGATGTGACGCACGGTCACCCAGTTTTCCAAAATCATTCGCTGTAGCTACAATTCCCTGACCGAACACGGATTGCCAGACACGATTGACATAAACGCGCGCCGTCTGCGGGTTCTCACGACTACTGAGATACCTGGCAAGTTCAAGGCGGCCACTTCCCTGATCCTCGGTCACGTTGTGTTTTCCCGCGAATACTTCCAGAAAATCACGAGGAATCGACGGCCCATCTTCATCGACATTACCACGAATATTGAGTCGATAATCCAGCGGAGGTACTCCTCGTTCGTCCATGCTGATCACGCTGCGGGGGAATGCTATGCCTGCTTCCACTTCTCGATACTGTTTCACCAACGCGGCAAGCTCGGATGACTCGTTTGCTTGATTTGGTAATAGATTCTGTTTCAGTAACCAGTTGATCATTTTTATGTCTTCAGGCGCAGACTGGTATGAAGCCCAACGGTCAACTCCTCCTGTGCACCATTCTGAAATGCGTTGCCAGGCATCTTGCGAAGTCGTGGCAGGCGCACCTGTCAACAAAGTTTTATAGGTTTCAAGTGTGTCTGCGGGAGTGCCACCTGCTTTATGAAAGGCAATTCCTGTCAGACTGAACCAACTCCGTTTGTCGAATCCATCGTCTTGCGATGACAGTACCATTTTTCCGGCGCGTGCTAATCCAGTCCGAGGCGGGAAATTGGGGTGGAGTGATGAGGTTACCAGTTCCAAAAATATTCGCGTGACTCCGTTACTCAATCCCTGATCAGCGAATGACTTCCACGCGGGTGGCGAATTGGCATCGTAAAAATTTAACGGTTCATTTTGAAACGCATTTTGCGGAACAACGATATCCCCGGCCCATTCTCCCCCACGGACTTTCAAACTTACAATTCGTTCGGGGATTGCATCCTGGGCAGGCAGTCGGACGGCGCCCGCCAGTTTTGATGATAATGCGTGCGTGTGATATCCGCGCGGTAATAACTGATCAATCAGTGTATCACCAGTCAGACTTACCAGGGGTGCGCCATTTGTCACATAACCGTGCTTAATTCCCTCCCCTTCAACACTCCAGCCTTCAGGAAAACCGGGCTTGTGGAAATCGTTTAAAAAGGTGAAATTTTCCGCGTTTATTTTTTGCCGGGCTTCGCGCGTGGAACTCCATTCCGTTACGAGTCGAATCCAGGTTTCGTTGGTACTCTGATCGGAACGGATTGAGACTGCCTCAAGCCCCGGTACGAGACGAAATCTTCCCAGAAGGTGCTGGCTTCCATAATTCTGCTCCAAAAATACAGTCCATTCTCCACCATGTGGAAGCTCAACAGGCTCATTAAAAGTAAACCAGGCTGTGCGATCGACGTTTCCCCCCAAAGCAACGCCCCAGCCTTTATTTGCAGCAGGATCAAGGACATCTCCAACGGGATAATTCGGCTGAGAATAGTCGGCGCGTGCTGCGACAAGATTAATTTTGCGCACCTCACTTGCCGGTGAATCTGGTGCAGAAAAAGGTTTGACCTCGACCCGCAAATGTGAGAGTACAAAATTGCCGTGCGGTGTTCTTCCCGGACCACGATTCCCCAGGCTGTCATGCGTTAACGCTTCAAGGCGAAGCAAGCTGACATCGCCCGGATCTGTAGTGAACTTCACCGTATACGTATCGGTATTCGCCAATTCGCCTTGAGCCAGAATGGTATTATCCGCTCCGACGACCAGCTCAGTGGAATTCGCAGCGGACTTGGCAGTCAGGTTTTTTAAGTCGTGCCAAACGGTCTCTTTGAGCAGCTGTGCGATCGGCCAGGCAATCTCCCCCAGCTTTGCGTTTTGCAACGACGCTCGATTTTCATACGCCCAATCGCGGAAGGCAGATCCGCTCGCCAGTGGGCCCGTTTTGGTACTCCATAACGTGCCCATTCGTTTTTGAATTTCTCCACGCAGCCGTTTCAGCTCCGCAATCGCAGCATCATTTTTTCCCGGTGCATCAATTGAACGGGCGGTCCAGCGCGGCGTCATAAAGATGCCAGCCAGAGCATAATAATCCGCTTGCGAAATCGCATCCAGTTTATGATCATGACACCGGGCACAGGCGACAGTCATCGCCAGGAAAGACTTCGAAAAAGCATCGATCTTATTATTGATCATTTCCTGGTGAATGCCGTTGAATTGCAGGCTGTTGCCGTGTCGGTGCTCACCCATGTGATAAAACATCGGCCCAATCAAGCTTTCGTTTAACTTCGCCAGCTGATTAATGCGCTGCTGGGGAAGTAAGTCACCCGCGATTTGTTCACGAATTAACTGGTCGAATCCGATATCATCATTGAAAGCACGTATAAGGTAGTCCCGATACTCCCAGGAACCTTTCGCGGGATTGTCCCATTCGTAACCGTAGGTATCCGTATAACGCACAACGTCCATCCAGTGCCGGGCAAAACGTTCTCCAAAATGAGGCGACTCCAGCAGTGCATCGACCAACTCCGCCAGAGCTGAATCCGGATTGACTTCCATCGCTTTGCGAAACATTGTGAGTTGCTGCGGAGCAGGCGGTAACCCGGTCAAGACAAAAGAGAGACGCCGTAATAATATTTCCGGATCTGCTGATTTTGCGGGAGTCAAATTCACCTGTTCTAAAGCAGAACGGATAAACCGATCCACGGGTTCCTTTGACCAGGCAGAGTCTCTCACGACAGGCGGCGACACGACATTCAGAGGCTGCAAGCTCCACCACTGGCTGCGTTCGGCGAGCTGGGCTTTCCAGGTTGACGCAGCCGCTTCTGTCACAGACGGCGCTGTGTCTCTGGGATCGGCTGCTCCCATCTGAATCCATTTTTCGAAGTCGGCAATCACAGGTTGCGGTAATTTATGTGAAGGAGGCATTTCAAACGACTCATAACGTATTGCTTCCAGCAGCAGACTTTTTTCGGGTTTACCAGACACAACAGCTGGACCTGATTCCCCCCCTGTGCGTGTCGCTCCTCGCCAATCAAGGCGTAAACCACCTTTCGGTTTGTCTGCTGCCGCCGAATGGCACTCGTAACAGTGCTGTACCAGCACCGGTCGAATTTTCTGTTCGAAGAATTCAATATCGTCACTCGCACTCACCAATTCTGGCGCCGTGAAACATAAGGCGATCAGTGAATAAGTAATAGTGCGTGTCATCATCGGTTTTCTCAGTCGGTATGAGTTCAGGACTTCTTGACTCGGAACATGCTTTAATATCATGCTTTTGTGATATCAGACAGTTCTCCGCTGCTGTCTCCAAATGATTCACGTTCAATGCCATAACAGTGAGCAAGGCTTAAAAGTAAATTATTCATCGGCAGCTCTTCTTTATATTTGAGATATTTCCCATGTTTGAGACCTAAATTTTTACCGCCTGCAAGAATTAAAGGATAATTCTTGTGGATATGAGTGTCGCTTGTACCCGAGCCAAACAGGTTGATCGTATTATCTAATAAAGAGCCGTCTTCATCAGGCGTATTTTTCAGCTTCACCAGAAACTTCTGGAATTGCTGGACAAGAAAATGATCATATTTGGCCCATCTTTCATAGCCCCCTTCTGCTCTTGTACCATGACTCAGATTGTGGTGTGTAGGCAGGCCGAGCATACTGGGAAACGAATCGCCGATACACGTTCCTTCACAGGCGATCTGATAAGTAATAACCCGTGTGGAATCTGTTTTGAGAGCGAGATAAATCAATTCAAACATGGAATCCAGATAGCTCTGTGCACCCTGTTTCTTAAATCCTTCCAGATTGAGTTCAGCGGGATTCACTCCCGGTCTTGGAATTCCCGCCCATTCTTCAGCTCGGTCAAGATCGTGTTCCAGGTCTCTGATTGACTGGCGATAATCGTCAAACGACCGCTGATCTTCGGGATTCAGTTTTTGTATCAGTGTTCGTGAACTATCCAGCGTGAGATCCAGGATACTTCTTTTTTGTTCGAGTGCGCCACGGCCCCCCTTTTCAACCGCAAAAAGATGATTGAAAATCTGCCTCGGTTCCGAAAGCGCGGGAATGAATTTCCCGTACCGGTCGACAGAGATCGTTTGCGCAACCAGGGGAACACCGACTCCGCCACCTGAGGAGAGCGTCAGTGAAGGAAATCGTGTTGCCTCTTCCACTTTCCCAGCAATTAATTGATCTAAGCTGATCGAATTGGGGGCGCCTTTCACAATATTCGCCCCGTTTAAAACCAGCCCTCCATTTCGATGACCGCTTCCAATGACCCGATAAAAGGGATGTGACAACCCTGACAGGACAGTGATCTCTTTTTTGAAACTTTCCAATGGGGCGAGGGTTTTGCTCAGTTGATATTGATTCCCCCCATCGCCGTCCGGAAACCAATGGTAGTTTTCATAATCTTTATTCTCGGGGTCTTTACTCTTCGGAGGCAGAGATACACCAAACGGAAAGAAGATCGAACAAAAACGTTTTGGTTTTTGGGGCGATTTTTCTTTAGCTCCATAGTGCTTTTCCAGAGATGCAAAGAACGGGAGCGCTAATGTTGCACCTGAACCAACTAAAAAGGCCTTACGGCTGATCACTTTCATGCCAAACTCCAACAGGGTTATTTCTGGTCGCCTTTAATGATGCGGATGTTGCAATGGCTTTCAGTAAACTTTGAAAATCATAATCTGACTGAATAAATACCTGATGAGCCTTTTCGACAGAATCGTGATCCAGCAGATCCAGGTTTCGTCCCAATGCGTATTTCATCACGTTTTCAACAAATCCTCGTGAAAAGTCATCGATGCGATGTTTCAAAATATAAGTTTTCAGATCAAGCAGGCTATTAATCTTATTGCCATCCTCGAGCGTGAATTTGATATCAACGCTGGTCGGTTTATCTTCGATCATGATGCTGTCGCGCCAGCTTCCTACCGCATCATAATTTTCAAAAGATAAACCTAAGGGGTCAATTCTTTTATGACAGTTCATACAGGCTGAATTCGTTTTCGCGTGCTGGGCGATGCGTTCTCTGAGCGTCTTCGCTTTGATCAAACCTTCTTCTTTCAAAGTAGACAGCTTGGGGGGAGGCGGCGGCGGGTCAAACAGAATTCGATCCATCACCCACGTACCACGCCGAATGGGGTGGGAATCAGAACCGTCAGAATTCATTTTCATGATTCTTGCTTGAGTCAGCACACCACCATGCGGGCTTGCCGGGGGCAGTTGCACCTTCACAAATCCCCCATTTCCCTTATAAGAATCAATGCCATAATGATTCGCCAGTCTCCGGTTCAGCCAGAGCTGATCGTTTTGAATCAAAGATAAAATACTTGCCTTTCCATTAAGCCCGAACGCATCATGAATGGTTCTCTGGAACTGTTCTTTGATATCCCTCTCCAGTTCAGGGTCGTAGAGCGGGAATCGCTGCGCATTGACGGGGATCTGATCGAAACGATCCAGATGCCACATTTCTGACACGATATGCTCAACGAATTTTTTCGTGCGATCATCCTTAAACATTCGCTCAACCGCAGCATTCATCGCCGTATCATTCAGTAACGCTCCGGCCTCACCCTCAGCCATCAATGTGTCCCCTGGTGGCTCGCCCCACAACCAAAAAGAAAGCTTGGCGGCGAGCAGCAGGGAATGCGACTTTTTGTCATGCGGCAGCTGATAATCTCCGATAAACAAGTGCTTCGGAGATACAAGAATTGACGCTAACACTTCATGAATACTTTCTTCGAAGCTAAGCTGCTTGGCGCGTAATTCTTTGTAAAGCTGAAGAAATTTCTGAAGATCTTCCGGACTGGAAAAACCGCGAAATGCTCTTTGCAGAAAACGCTCAATGACCTGTTTTGCATACGTTTCATTGGCCCCGCGTTCTTTCGATTCAAAGAACACAGCGTTATGCACAGGCACGTCCATCAAACCGAGTTCTGCCCAGTCAATCTCGATCGCAGGAACCTGGCCGGCCATCTCCTTTTGATTCTTTGTAAACACTTCGACAAGTTTGTAATCCTGCATATAGTAGTTTGCCAGTGTTTTCGTTCGGGCGCGTTCCATGATTTCGCTGTACGAACCAACAAAAATATTCCCCAGGCTTTGCCTGTTATGCCCGGGTCCGAGCGGAAGGCCTTTTTCATGACGGCTTGCATTCTCAACCAGCACAATGAAAAACGCGCCTAAGCAATTATACCAATCGTTTGTGACAAACGAGGTTAACTTCGGCACATTGCCATCCCGATAGGTTGTTTCCGCAGGCACACTATCCAGGTAAGGAAAATCTTTAATATTTCCCTCAAACTCATACACCGTTTCTGCAGCTGTGAGCTGCACGGTATCTAAGGTTTTAAAATTATTCGCAAACACATCAAAATATCCGGCCCTGATTCTCATTTCCGGAAAGTTACCTTCCGCATCCGGCTTACCTCTCACACGAATCCGAAATTGAAACTGACCTCGGGAATGCATCTGACTTGCTGGAAACGCAACGGCATTCGCTAACAGCAAATTATTATCATGGTTAATCAGAGAACCTGGCTTAAAAGGAAATAACGCAGGCCCCCAGACCGCTTTATTCAAAGGTCTGCCAAGAAACGAATTGCCTTTCAGCTCCATGATTTCTCTGCGACTGCGAAATTCGACATCCGTCATCGGATGCGCCACATTTTTTACAAAGTCCATTACATGATCTTGAGTGGCCCGGGACGTATAACAAAATTCTCCGTCGTAAAAATAATGCAGAGGATCAACGGGCTGCTCTATATAAGGCGCAAAAGTCTGCAACGCCAGAATGGTCGCCTTCTTGAACGTTTTCAAATGCGTTTTCGTTAAAGGGTTGGCTTCTGCATCATTGGAAAATCCATCTTTTGATACCGCGTCTTGAGGAATATTCTCTTCCTGGGGAAAATCTCGCAGGGAAGATTCGGCTCCTACTAATTTCAACAGCGAACGATTAAACTCGCGATTTGTTAATCTCCTGATCTTGTGCCGATTACCTATCGCCTGCAAGCGTTTTTTCTCGATACCAAATCCCTGTTCGATCCATGCCGTGAGTCTGGCGAGATCTGCCTGAGGCAGTCGTTCGACGTCCTGTGGGGGCATTTTCTGTGATACGACCATCTTCTGAATTTTTTTCCAGAGCGCAACCTGGTTGACATGATCCATCTTTCCATCCATGCCAGACAGTTTCAGGCCACTTTCTTCCGTATCATTGTCGTGGCAACTGTAACAGTATTTGTTGAGAAGCGGGACGATGTCCGTTTGATACTGTCGTTGATGAAAATTGCCTGCACTGGCTTTTTCAGTATCAGCACAAAACACAGCGCCTGCATTGATCCCGATGTATAAAATCAAGATTCTAAAAAATTGATCTCTGAATTTGCAGGGCCGATAATTCATCATTTTCCTCGCAGCAACTTTGCTGAAAGCAGGGCTACGTTTCAACGGTAGGATTTGAACAATTCTATCGCAACAGTTTTTATCTTGTTCGTGAGGGAGGGATCTTCGATCTATTTTGGGGCCGTGTTGTAAGCTGCAGCCATAACCTGCATCATGCCGATGATGGCTACTGCTTCAGGTTGAAATCCGCGGTATTATCTCCCTGTTGAACATCAGTAGTTAAAACGCTGTTCGTATTGTATTTCGGCGGAATGTACTGTTCCATTTCGTCCACAGTCCCAGTAGCAGGCGGCATCGCTTTTTGCTGCCCTCCCGTTTTCCTGTTCGCCGTAATTTCGACCCTGTGTTTGCCAATCACAGGGCCTTTGCTTGCTGGAATCGAGTACCTTCCTTCAGAAATGGCTCCGCCACTCGCCGGACCACTCGTTCCCTCGATTGGAATCAATGAAATCCTGCCGTCCTGAACAGATTCCCCTTCCCACGAAACCTGGCCGGTCAAAGCACCTCTTGCTGGTCCCTCCTGCTGACCCTGGCATCCCAAGGTCAGTGTTGGCACGAGCAATACTAGAAGCAATTTGAACCAACTTTCCTGCCTCAGCATAATACGTCTCCCCGTAAAAGCTTTCTCGCGTATCAGACAGTTCTAACTTCTATGACAAAATAAATTAGAACTCACCAAGAATTTCAGCACCACTGATCGTGGCCAATCCACGCCAGGTTCCGAGGTCGATATTTTCGCTGACAAAACGAACTGCACCATCCCCCATTAGAATGTGAACACCTCCTACATGGCGACTCCGGGCACCGGCAGTGTCCGTCGTACTACCGTTCCCGTAGACGGCAGGGAGATTATTTGCAGGATCATTTTGACACCAACTGGCTACAGGATAACAGCGATCCGGGAGCACACTGTTGGGGCCCAGCTCCGAGTAAAGCTGAGTTCCATTCGCCTGATCGCTATAAGCAGAGCCGCGAAACTCAGAGCGAGATACGCCTGTCAAATACTCGCCTACGAGCATTGTAGTACTGGTTCCATCGGTAAAATCACGAAACTTAGCACCACGGTTGGCTCCAAAAACAGCCAGCTTGCTGGATACCGTTGAAGCGATATCACCTTGCTGAAAACCGCTAAAGAAACCCAGATAGTTTGACTTCATGACCGGCCCTTGTGTTGAATCATCAGTGTGAGTTCCGCCTCGACCATCACTCGGACAGAGCAACATGGGAACGGAGGCCGAGGTCATGGCTTTGTTGTTGCCAAAATACCAGACAATACTAGGCACATTGAACTGAATCCCGTTGTAGATCACAGCCTGATCGATAAAAGGCAAAATATGGATAATGTAACCACCGGTCCTTGGACCGGTATATCGAACACCGCCATTCCATATTGTACCGGGAGGCAACGTTTTATGGACGTCGTGATAATTATGTAAACCAAGACCGACCTGCTTCAGGTTGTTCCGGCACTGAGATCGTCGGGCTGCTTCCCGCGCTTGTTGCACCGCCGGTAACAGGAGTGCAATCAAAATCGCAATAATCGCAATCACAACCAGTAATTCGATCAATGTAAAACCTCGCCTGACTTTTTCCCTGAACATTACTGGAACTCCTTGAATAAAAAATATTTACAATCAAGCTGGATTCTCAATAAATTATGGGTCGCTTTCTTTATTCGTATACAATGACTCTTATTTCACAGGCGCTTCCAACTTCGAACTGAAACCGGAGGGCATCTAATTGTTATTTTTTTCCACCAGATTACGGGCAGCCATACCAACATGCTTATGAATCTCCTGTCGAGCCATCTCGATGTCTCCATCCACCAGAGCCTGATAAATCGCCGTATGTGAGTCATTCGTCCATTCGCGCAGTTCCAGATTGAAAGACTGATGGAAACTAACCAAATGCGGTCGCAACAATTCCAGCACGGCTTTGAGGAACGTCAGCAGCACAGGGTTTCCAGCGATCCGGGCAATTTCGAGATGAAAGGCAACATCTGCATCCACAAACATTTCGGGGTGATCAACCTGATTGATCGCTTTGGCCATCAGATCCAGCGTTTCACGAACGGGAAGCAGATCTTCCAGGCGACGCCTTCTTGCCGCCTGAGTTACCAGCTCGACCTCCATCAGCTCACGAGATTCAAGTAGATAAAACAGACTGTGATCAGCCTGCATCAAAGAAGTGACCAGCGTATCAGACAGAACATCAACCAGCGGAGCATAATCCAACGAACGGATATATGCCCCCGATCGAGGACGCAGTTCAACCAGCCCCATTGTCTGAGCCTGAACCATCGCGTCACGCACGACATTCGTACTGAGGCTCAGCTTGGTGGCAAGCTGCCTTATGGAAGGTAATCGATCGCCGACAGCCAATGATTCCGACTTAATGTGCTCAACCAAACGGCGAACCACGCCCTGGCTTTGCTGTTGATCGATGAGTACAGATTGATTCATGTAACTACGCTCTATTTCTAAACTGATAATCAGATATACTCGACATGATTTAATCAGCATACAACTTATTACTGCTTAATATCAAGTATAATTTAGAATAATTCCTACTCAGACACAAAATACAAAGCAGCATACACCAACTGATAATCAGTTGAACTGCTGCTGATTCAATAAGAACCGCCTGATATATTTCTCTGGAACATCAAGTAACGCCAGACGAGACTGCAACCCCGATGGAATCCCAAACCGTGTTCAACTCAGTCCTATTTATCGAATCCCGTCAAATTACGCCGACTCAACTGATTGCCCTCAAGTGCCTAATGATAAAAGGTTTACAAACGGTTCCATTCACCTGAAACTTACCATCCAGAGCGACACCCGCATTCACAGACAAGAGCTATCCATTACGGGATAGCGAAAGCCAATACACTTTTGGCTAAGCAGCCATACTGACTCGTCCGATCGATGATCTCTCGAATCAGCCGGGGTTCACCAGAGGAGACGAAGGAATCTCCTACAAAACTCACGGCCTCAGCCTGATTCTCCTATCCCTGAACGTTCACCTTGATGCAAATCTGAGCAAACAGAGCCAGGGATGACCTCAATTTCATAAAAATAGGATTTCTGGTTATTTTCAGGGTAACCTGAGACAGTCGACTGCCATACAGACATGGTGCGTACAGATTCTGAGTATGCGTCAATAGAAATGAATCTCGAAACAGTGCTCATTTGCACTGAATTTAATTTATTTAGTTTTATTCCTGAGAAACATGGCACTTCTTTCTTTTCAGGAATATGTCATCACACATGCAATAATTCATTTACCAACAATTTGACAGAGGAGTCGTTCAATGAGGCATCAGCGTAAACGGGGTTTCACTTTAATTGAACTGTTAGTGGTGATTGCGATCATTGCCATTCTGATTGCCTTGCTGTTACCGGCGGTTCAACAGGCGCGTGAAGCGGCTCGCCGAAGTGCCTGCAAAAACCAATTGAAGCAGTTGGGCCTGGCGCTGCAGAATTACCACGAGACCCATTCGGCTTTTCCGATCGGAGCCGGTTTTGTGGGGATGGATGCGGGGGGAAATGAAGACGGACGCCGTGCCCCATGGACGGTTCTCGTTCTACCATTCCTGGAACAGTCGGCTCTCTACAATAAATTTGATTTTACGGCCCAGTTCGAATCGATTTACTCGAGTCCTCCCAGTTCAACAGCAAACGCCAATGCTTCGGCGACAGTGATCAATTCCTTTCGATGCCCCAGCTATCCAGATGAAGACGGGCTGCATTCCAACTATTTTGGTGTAATGGGGGGGAACCCGCAAACTCCCTCCTGGTCACTTTCCAATGGACGGGCGATGTGGGACAACGGCGTCTTGTATATGAACTCAAAAATCAAAATGCGAGATATCACAGACGGCGCCAGCAATACGTTCATTGTCGGCGAAACGAAATATCAGTTAGGCCTCGACGCGAGTACCTCCTGGCCAACCCTGCGATTCGGGTGGGCTTCCACGATGCGAGGAGGCGCCAATGTTCCCGGTACACTGGCGGCTGCGACGGATGCCTCGATCAACTGCTGGAAAGGATACGGGCATAGCGGGGACACTGCTTTCGGAGCAGGCTCGAGCGTTCCCGGAGCGCAAGGGACCATCAATTCAGGCGGTTCCACCGTGAGCGCGACGAACAATCTGCAAGGACGCGCATTCGGTAGTTTCCATACCGGAGGCTGTCATTTTACGTTTGTAGATGGCTCGGTGCATTTCATCAGCGAAAACATTGACAACAAGACACTCCAGTATCTGGCCATCCGCAATGACGGACAAGTCATTGGAGAGTACTAGGGTAAAGCCCATAGCTGGCGTCCGGAGAGCCAGCCAGATGTTTTCTTGAATGGCGAGGGGTGAGAAGTTCTGCCCCTTACCATTCCCTGTTTGCTGAATTCTCTTCCAGAACATATTTTTTCTCAGATTTATTAAGGCTGCATCAATGTTGAAGCAAAGTTGGAATAATTGGAAATGCCTGCTGACGTTGATAATCCTGTTGACATCGGCGGGTTGCGGAGGAACCGGAGACACTGCACAGCGATATCATATTTCTGGTACGGTGAGCTTTGACGGGAAGCCGGTCCCGACAGGCGAAATCGTCATCACCCCCGATGCCGCTGCAGGCAATACCGGAGAGGGGAGCTATGCGGTCATCAAAAACGGTCAGTACGAAACAGCCCCCGGGCAGGGAATTTCAGGAGGCGCTTACCTGCTGATGCTCACCGGTTCCGAAGGCAATGGGGGCGCTGAAGTCACTGAACCTGATCAGGGAAAAACTTTATTCTCCGGCTATGAACAGAAGCATATTTTTCCGAAAGAAGATACTATCTTTGATATTGAAGTTCCAGCGACTCAGAAATCTCGAAAAAAGTGACATCTGATTCCAGCATGAGAAACAGTCTGGTGAAGAGGCCTCTCAAGATCAGCCATTATTGGTATATAAGGATGTCAGGCAGATAGCGCAAGAATATTCTACAGTCTGCATGTGCTTCCACAGTAAACCAGATCGCAGCGATGTCAGAGATTCATGATTCTGCAGACCCGGTTTGTCAAAAATTGTAATGAATCTGTATCAGGCGGGTAACCTGATAGGACTTTCTGCCATGCCTGATAACACACAAAATATCAATGACTCTGAGATTTCGCTGGAAGACAGTTTGCGACGGGTGCTGCAAGGCGAGAAAGAGGCATTTGAGGTCGTCGTCCGTCAGTTTGAACGCCCGTTGCGGGCATGGCTGGCAGTTCAGTCCCCGCCTGGAATCGATGTGGATGAGATTGCTCAACAGACGTTTATTGCAGCTTACACCCGCCTTGAAGAATACAAACCGGGAACGAATTTTGCGGCATGGATGTTCACAATCTCGCGGTATCAGTTAATGACGGAAACGACTCGACTGAGGCGGATTGCCGATTATCATAGTCGCTATGCACCCGATTTTTTGCAGAAGGAGCTTGATCGACATGCTGACGAACCGCCGGAAATGTGGCTGGTTCGTGTTGAGTCGCTGCAGAAGTGCCTTGAATCTCTTGGAGATTCACTTCGGAAATATGTAAACTGGCGCTATCGAGAAGAAATCCCATTGGAAGAGATGGCGCGACGTAGTAATCGATCGGTGACTGCTGTGAAAAAACAGCTTTGGCAAATCCGTCAAAAGTTACAGCAGTGTGTCGAACAACGAATTTCGAAAAAACAGAGAACAATCTCGTGACAAACTTACCCCCAGATCTCGAAAAACGATTCACAGAGCTTTGGACAGATTACCTCGAAGGTGATCTCGAAGACTCAGGCAGGGATGAACTACGGAAGATGCTGTCTGCTCACGAAATTTTGCAGAAACAGGCAATTGATCTCTTTCGAACGCATCGACTCCTGGGGTTTATTACGATTGAAGATCCTTCGGGAAACAGTCAGTTTGTGCAGGAAACGATGGCACGACTACCTGAAGACAGCGATAGTTTTACCCGGAAAGTGCTGGAAAATCTGGATTCCCGCTTACCCGTTTCCCATCGCAACGCCAGCCACGAATCAACTCAAATTCAAAGTCGGACTCTTCGAAAACTGGTCGGGGGAAGTGGCTGGATTGTGGCCGCGCTCCTGATCCTCACGCTTCCATTTATCTGGTACAACGCGAATCAACAGGAAGGCCTGCCGGTTGGTGCAGGCGATCAAAAGCCTGTGGGAGATGTTCGATTCAAGAATATCTCGCAGGCACAGTTTTTTGGTGAACTTTCTCCGCGTTCAGAATCGTTGCTGACGCAGAAACGGGAATATGTGCTGTTATCCGGTCTTGTAGAACTAGCCTTTCCCAAAGGTGCTTCTGCCATTATTGAGGGGCCGGCCATTTTTCGTGTTCTCTCTGATGAATGCCTGGCGCTGGATGTAGGACAGTGTTCCGTTCATGCGCCAGACGGAGCAGAAGGCTTCCGCATCGAAACTCCCGTCACGCGCGTTGTGGACCGTGGCACCCGCTTTGTGGTGAACGTTTCAGAAACGAGTGAGACCGAAGTCCACGTTGTGGAAGGCATCGCGGATATCTATCGTTATGCTGACGAACAGTTGCAGAAACAGTCTGACGGCAAAAACAAGCGTCTGCTGACTGAAGTTTCTGATGACGAGACTTTTGAGTTGCGACTGCGCGATCAGGAAGCATATCGTCTGAACAATGATACGGCATTTATGGCCGAGCCTGCCACATTTAATCCATTGATTTATCGCAGTCAACTGCCGGATCGAGTGGTCTCTTATTCTGCGACAAAAAGTGCAGACGGGAAAGCTGAATTCCTCACTGACGTGACGGTTCAACGGGGCGGTAAAATGCTTCAGTATCCTGTTGAAAAAATAATTCCTGTCGAAGTGACCTACTTCAAAGCCGCACCAGGAATCGACAGTAATGGTCATTTTGCCGGTGGAGCATCGTTAAGCAATTCCCGTATCAATCTCCTTTCCGATAGAGCATTAAATACGGGGGTGATTAATCCTGGAGGCAGTCTGACTCCTTTGGTTTCAGATCCGGTTTTGCAGACTCCGGCAGGGCAACCGGAGGCATCAACGCCAGGTCTTGCCTTGAAATTCCAGACCCCGGTTAAGAATGGGCCTGGTCCTGATATCGTGTTTTTTGAGTTACAGACACTCTCGAATCCACCTGAGGGAGATGGGTTTCATATCAGTCCTTTGAAGTTTTCTCCCGGGCGTAAATCCCACACGATACGAACGTACGATCTGAGTATTTCTTCGCCCGAATGCCAGGAACTGACTCAGTTCCATCTCTATTCCTTCGAAAAAAATATAGCTTCTTTAAACGACCTGCAAACCACCGAATGCGCAAGCAAGCCGATACGTTTGAAATTCCTGGCATTGGCAGTCGGCATTGATTTAAGTGCGCTGGGATATCTTCCCGGTGAAGAAGTAGAAGAGATATTTATCCAAGATGCACAAGATGATCTAAATATTGTGGACCCGGTTTTTGTAGGAGGTCTGCCTTAAATCAAAGGGAAATTTCCTGCGTGCGGGGGGACTTCTTTTGATATTTCAAAACCTGGAATAAAAACACTTCACTGGCTCAAATGTGTGCCGCTGTGATCACGACAAAATATTGAGGAAATTATCAGGTATGTACTGGACGCGGCTTTCACTGATATTATTTTTGACTTCCCTTTTCGTGTGTCCCCTGCATGCCGATGATGCAGCACCGGTCGCCAGATGGGATTTCTCGACAGAAGAATTGGCGCCTTTGTCCGTGCATGGCAACGTGACCCGCGATCAGGCTGGTCCTGTTCCGCCTGAGTTTCCAGACTTTGCAAAAGATAACACGGCGGTTCGCCTTGATGGTAAGGGGGCATACATTGCTGTCAAAGACCCCGGGGACAAGAGTCTTTTCGACTTCACCAATGGTGATACCATGACTGTCGAAGCCTGGGTGAAGGTCGCGCAAATTCGTAATGGTCAGCCGATGTATGTCATCGGGAAAGGGCGCACTCACTCTCCGCATGTTGCACCTGACAACCAGAACTGGGCACTGCGCGTGGTTGGTGCCGGAGATGCTGCGAAACTCGGCTTCTTATTCGCAACACCCACTCCCCCCGGTTCCAAAGGCCCCAACTGGCATCGCTGGACATCAAAATCAGGATTTGCCGTAGTCACCGGCTGGCATCATATCGCGGTGACTTATCAATTTGGTAAGCCCGATTCCATTCAAGGCTGGATTGACGGTCGGCCCACTGACGGCGTATGGGATTTGCAGGGGGCAACCAAAGCGGCTCCCGTAGTTGATAACGATCAGATCTGGATCGGATCATCCATGGGAGGCAATACCAGCAACAGCTTTAACGGCTGGCTGGATGCGATTACCGTCTATCGAACCAGATTAAGTAACAAGGCCATCGCATCCCATTTCCATCGACTCGGCGGCCCGCGTACTGTGGGACCTGCGCCCGAAAAAATGCCCGTAATTTCCGATGTTCCTCCCGGGAAAGTTCTAGTTACATTTTCCGAAAGCATGCCTGCCTCTGATCGCTGGTTGAATGAAGGAGAGAAAGGGCCACAGGAGACGTCACACTGGCTGGGGAATGAATTTCTACTCCCGCGAATTCCATTGCGTTACGATGACTGGGGTATTCGCGCCAGCTGGAAAGCGCCGCTGCTGGTGCGCATGGCAGCGGATGTGGAACTGAAACCGGGCACACATCGGCTCTTGCTCCGCGCGCGTGCCTTGGGACGGTTGTGGATTGACGGCAAGGTTGTGGCACGCACAAAAGCGCTCACTTATCGTCCTCCCAATGGTGAAGAGCCCATCACGCCACTGGCAGAGCCCCCCTTGCCCGGTCTCCGTGTGAAGGGTTATCGGATGCAGGAAGTCATTGGAGAGATCACAGTCCCCGATAATGAAAATGGCAGCCCCCGTCTCAGTCGCGTTGTCCTGGAACTGGTAACCGGTGGAGAGAGCCTGCGGACGGAAACAGGTGAAATCTGTGTGGCAATACAGACGGACGACGGTAAATCTTATACGGTCATGCGACCTCAACTACAGGATCCTCTTCCCTTAATTGATGCTGCCGTTAATCCTGTACTCTCACAAATAGAGTCTGCGATCTCTCGACTGGAAGACGAGACCCGATTGAAGGCGGCTGCGAGCCAGGACGCCTTCTGGCAGAAACGACATGCTGCCGCACGAACATGGGCGTCACAACACCCTGCTCCGGAAATTCCCACCGTTGCAAATTCGGAAATCAGCCACCCGATTGATCGCTTCCTGGCCAGTAAGATCAATAAAGCCCTCTCAGAATCCCTGGCCACGGATCGCGGTCAGGCAGAGCACTTTCACAAAACAATTCTGCCACTCCTGCAAGAGAATTGTTTCCGCTGCCATGGAGACAAAGACAAAGGCGGATTAAAACTGAACACCAGAGAAAATGCATTGAAGGCAGGCGATTCCGAAATCCCGGCGATTGTTCCCCGTGAGATTTCTGCCAGTGAACTCGTGCAGCGCATTCGTGCGGAAGACGAAAGCATTCGTATGCCTCCAACCGGAAAAGGTCTGAGCGAGCAACAGATCGCAGAACTGGAAAAGTGGATTCAACAGGGGGCGATCTGGCCTGCCGTTCCAGTGGAGGCTTCCGAAGTGGCGCTGGCACCGGTTATCAACGACGAAGCATTCCTGCGGCGGATTTATCTCGATACCGTGGGAGTCCCGCCGACATTGGCTGAAGCCCGACAGTTTCTGGATGATTCCCGTCCGGATAAACGCAATCAACTGATTGACCGGCTGCTGGCAGACGACCGTTTTTCTGACCATTGGGTCAGTTATTGGATGGACTTACTGGCTGAGAACCCGACCTTACTGAATGCATCCCTGAACAGCACAGGCCCCTTTCGCTGGTTTCTATATGATGCGTTGCGCGATAACAAGCCCTTCGACAGAATCGTGACGGAACTGTTACTGATGCGCGGCAGTCCACATGAAGGTGGCAGCGCCGGTTTTGCAATCGCTGCTGAAAATGATTCTCCTTTTGCCGCCAAAGGGCATATCGTCGCGTCCGCGTTTCTGGGAATCGAACTCCAGTGCGCACGGTGCCACGACTCCCCTTACCACAGCACGACTCAGCGCGACTTATTCTCGCTGGCTGCAATGATGAACCGTAAATCTTTAACGGTACCCTCGACAAGCCGCGTGCCAGATGCCTTCTTTGAAAAGAAAGCCAGAGAGTCTCTGATTCGGGTCACACTGAAGCCTGATGAATCAATTCAGGCAGACTGGCCATTTGCAGGTGTTACCGGAGCCGTTGATGGTCCGGAAATTGACACGCTCATGCACAACCCGAAGGATACGCGGGAACGGTTAGCCGCGTTGATCACTGCTCCGAAAAACGAGCGTTTTGCCAATGTGATCGTCAATCGCTTGTGGAAACAGTTGATCGGAGCAGGACTGGTGGAGCCGGTTTATGACTGGGAAGGCCGCAAACCAAGTCATCCGAAGATGCTGGACTGGCTGTCACGCCAGTTTGTCACTCATGACTATGATCTGAACCACGTCATTCGTCTGATTGTTACTTCTCAAGTTTACCAGCGGGAAGCGATCGGGAATAACGGGAACAAATCTGAAACGCTGCGGTTCTTTAATGCGCCAGAGAAACGCCGACTGACGGCGGAACAAATTGTCGACGCCATGCATACCGCGACCGGAAAACAGCTGGACGTTGAAGAACTTACCTTTGTGCACGATGGGCAACGATCCGTCAGCAATCGACTGACATTGGGACGTCCCAGCCGTGCCTGGATGTTTGCAGATTTAAAGAACGAACGGGACAGGCCGAGTCTTTCTCTGCCTTATGCCCGTACCGTGACCGATGTTCTGGAGGCGTTTGGCTGGACTGGATCTCGTCAGAAACCAATCATGCATCGCGAGACGGAGCCGAATGTACTGCAACCGGGAGTATTAGCGAACGGCACTCTTTCCATGAACCTCATTTGCGTGTCAGATCAAAGTGAACTGGCGCAGCTGGCGGTCGACAGCAGGGAGCCTGAGGAAATCATTGAAGCGTTATATCTTCGTTTTCTGTGTCGTCGACCAAATCAGGAAGAACTGAATACGTTCAAAAACGCATTGGCTCAAGAGTTTGATTCCCGTCTGCTGCCTGCAGACGAAATCGTTCCTGTTCAGGAACCAGCTCCCTTACCGCAGGTGACCTGGTTTAATCACCTGCAACCGGAAGCCAATACCATCCAACAGGATCTGGAGCAACGAGTCCGCAAGGGACCACCGGCTGATCCCCGCTTACGTCCCGAATGGCGGAAAGTTTACGAAGATATTATCTGGAGTCTGATGAATCATCGGGAATTTGTCTGGATTCCTTAGCGGTCTCTGTTCTATTTTCTCGATCAGCGCAAAGTTTCTGATTTTAATTCTTGATTTCACTGACCTCACATACAGCATTACGAGACGCAATCATGAAATATCAAAGTGCAGCTTCCTCTTTCAATCGACGCGAGTGTCTGGCTGCGGGAGTGGCATTGGCGGGCGGACTGGCGACCTCGAAATTCAGCCTGGGTGAAACCCAATCAAAACTGATTCGCGGCAAAGCCGAACATGTAATTTCAATCTGGCTCGGCGGGGGCATGGGACAGATTGACACCTTTGATCCCAAGCGCAAAGGAGATCCGAAAACCAGGAAGGCAGGAGCCTATTATGACTCGATCGATACTGCCGTGCCGGGGGTGCAGCTTTGTGAACATCTCAAGACGCTGGCTCCATTGATGGATCGTGTCACGGCAGTGCGAACGGTCAATCATGAATCGATTGACGAACACGCGGCCGCGACAAATCGCATGCACACCGGTCGCCCGATCAGTGGTACGGTCTCTTATCCCTCTCTCGGTTCACTGGTGACCCATGAACGCAGCGCAGTCTCTGATGGATCGCCCCCTTATGTCTTAATCGGCTATCCGAATGTGACGCGCGGGCCTGGTTTTCTAGGGGCCAGCCATGGCTATCTCTATCTGACCAATACCAATGAAGGGCCGGCTGGATTGTCTCGACCGGACCATATTACGTCTGACAGGCAAGCCCGACGCGAATCGTTCCTTGCTGTTTTACAGAAACAGGGGAAAGCAGCCAGCGAACAGAGGGTACGCGACTACGAAGCCGCGATTCAACAAAGTTTGAAGCTGAGTGGACCGGAATTTAATCAGGCCTTTCAACTGGATAAGGAACCGGCAGACCTGCGGACAAGATACGGCGGAGAATTCGGTCAACGCTGTCTGTTGAGCCGCCGGCTTGTGGAGCGGGGCGTTCGATTCGTTGAAGTCTCACATAACCTGAATTTTCTTAACGGGGCCGGCTGGGATGTGCATTACGAGGGAATTTTGCTACAGCACAAACTGATCCAGGAAATGGATACCGCGGTCGCCACCTTGATTTCCGATCTGGAGCAGAAAAAACTTCTGGACAAGACTCTGATTGTCATTACGACGGAATTTGGTCGTCCGCCAGAATTCGACAGCGGCGGAGGACGGGGACATCAGGGAACCGCATTCAGTTGTGTTCTCGCCGGCGGCGGTCTGCGACACCGTGGCGCGTGGGGAGTGACCGACGAGCTTTCAAAGAAAATCATCGAAAATCCGGTGAGCCTACCGGATTTCTTTGCCACGATTCTCGCATCCCTGGGGATCGACTACACGAAGAATCTCTATGACAACGATCGGCCAATTCCCATTACAGACGGCGGCCTACCTGTCAAAGAACTATTTGCATAGACTGTAAACAGCGGCCAGAAACCTGCGTCCCTCTCCGCTCCCGGAATCAGCAAACACATTTATTTTGGCAGTTTCAGATCAAATTCAACACTCTGTGCATTGGCATCATTCAAATCTGCAGTTGATTCGCTTTTCTGATTATACTTTGGGGGGGAGGAACTGCTCGACTTCTTCTACGAGGGCATCCGGATTTTCACTGCCGGAACCTTCACGTTTTTTTTACCAGTCAGACGCACCGCCACGATCTCAATCCGATGCTTGCCCTGCACTGGACCTTGTGCAAGCGGAAGTTCAAACGGACCATTTTCGATCACGGTTCCGGTAGCCGGTCCTGAAGTCCCTGCTGTCGGCAGAAAGGAAATCCTCCCACTTTTCAGAGGAGCACCATTTACTTTAAACGTTCCTTTTACGTGCAAACGATCCAGCACATCTATCCTTCAGAACGATCACATCAAACAAAATTGGAGATCAGTTACAATGTTTATGAAAAGCCGTTACGGCTTGCTGAGATACGCAATCAGGTCAGCCAGATCCTGAGCAGTCAGTTCTTTTTCCAGACCATCGGGCATTAACGATTTCCCGGTACTCCGAATTTCTTCCAGCTGTCCGCGTAGAATCGTCTTTTTTTTATCACCCTGGGCAACTAGGGTAATGCTGTTGCCCGTTTCGGAACCCATCATGCCTGTGAACGTCAGCCCGTCCTCCGTGACCGCAATATAGGTAACATACTTTCCATCTACGGAGGCGCTCGGATCGAGAATGGAAGTGAGCAGACTGGCTGGTTTACGGTCCGTGAGGGAACGGAGATTCGGTCCGATATCGACCCCCACGTTATCCAGCTTATGACAGGTGGCACAATGCTTTTTAAACAGAGGAACGCCTCGTCCCGAAACCCCTTCCAAGGCAAGCACATTCTGATGCGCCTTGAGGACGGCCCGACGATCGACACTCCCCGAGTTGGCCAGCAGTTGCTTCACGCGGTCCTTTATCTTCGCGTCCCGCGAACCAGCCAGCGTCTGTCGCACACTGGCGTTGATATCCCCTGCCCCCATCTGGCCAGATTCAATCGTATCCAGTAATCGTGAAGTCCAGTTGGGACGCGAAATTAACAGACCTAAGATTTCTGATCGTAATTGAGGACCATGACTGTTCCAGCCTCTGAGTAATACTTCACTCACAGCATCATCTGAAAAAGTACCAAGTTGTTTCACCGCAGCAGCTTGAATCGGATACGTAACCTGGGGAGAGACAAGGGTTCCCAGTTCCCCAATCTCCTGCTCTCTGGTCTGGGCATCTCGTCCCAGTAAAGCAATCGCCGCGATCCGGTCTGACTGGTCCGCAGCAGCATCGAAGGCGACTTCGCGCGCCTGCTGCTTCAGAGAAGCAATCTGGCTGAGCAGTTTTTGCCCCTGCTCTGTCTTCTGGTCCACGAGCTCAGCGAGCGAAGATTTCTGCGATTTCAATGCATCAAGTACACTGGCAATGCTCTGACACTGCCAGGCATAATGTTCGCGGGAGTCCAGTTCGGCAATCTTCTCCAACCCGTTTTGTGTCGTTGATTTCTGTTTCATTGCGACAGACAAAGTAAGTAGTTTCCCGATAATTTCACGAGCAGCAGGGCTCTCGTTCTGGGCCAGAGCCGCTTCCATGACCCCGGCGATATTCTGTTGATTCAAAGAGCTTAATACGGCGGCCGAAAGGTAGGCATCGTTCGAATTTTCCATCAGCATTTGTGCGATCGTGCGCGCACTGGCCGCTGAATCCCACTCTCCCAGTGAGTATGCCAGCTGTAGCCGCGTTTTGGCATCGGCATCATGGGACAGTTTCACAGCCAGAGTGATTAATTCTGGATGTTTTTTAGCGACAGCTTCACTGAGCCGGATTGCCTGTCGCCGAACGCCTGGATTTTGATCCGTCAGACCTGCCTGCAAAATGTCAGGAGACAACTGGGAAAGTCCATCCAGAGTGCAGAGCGCCTGCAGGCGGGCCAAGGGTGATTTTCCCTGTTTGACCAGTTGTTGCAAAGGTTTTACCGCAGCAGCATCGTTTCGCCACTGGAGTGTTTGAGAGGCCAGATCGCGCTGGATCCCATTCGGACTGTTCAGCGCCGCAACCAGTTCTGGTGTGCTCATCTGAGTAAAATCGGGAATCTGACGTACCGGCGTTCCCTGTTTCACTACACGATAAATCCGGCCGCGATCATCACCGTGCCGATAGAAAGGTTTTAACTCCTCACGTCCTTCCGGTGTGAGCCAGTCGGGATGTTCGATCATATAACGGTACATATCCACGACCCACAGCGCGCCATCCGGTCCGGTCCGTGCCATGACAGGGCGCGTCCAGCGATCTTCCGAAGCAAAAAAGTCGTAAGGCTGCTCAGCCGGATCCCGGTGTGAAACAAAACTTACCCCCTGCTCTTCCAGAATGTTGTGCTGCACGAGATTATGAAACGGCTCGCAGGTAAAAGCATGTTGCTGCTCACCGCGTGGAAAAAGTAATTCATCTCGATAAATCATTGCGGAACACGCCGACGTATAGCGACCGGAATGTTCAAAGCTGTGGAAGCGTTTCTGAGGATCCGTCGCGGGATAAACCTTCGGATTACGAGGCACCACCAGTTGCTGGCGTGGATCGGGTGAAGCGATATGGGGATTCCGCCTGAGATAACGGTCGTCCAGCACAAAGTGCCAGAGTGGATGGCTGTTCTGCTCGCCAAACCAGTTTCCCCAGTCATCGCGATTACGGCCAAATTGCGAAGGTCCTGACTGGGGATCCAGTTGACCCGTTTCAGGATGAAACCGGAAATCGCGCGATCCGATATCTAACAGTTTGCCTGTTTTCCCGGATTTGATTTTACGGTCTGCGCCGTAGCCCCCATGATGAGCACCGCTGGCGCAATAAATCCAGTTGTCTAAACCCCACCGCAGCCCATTCACGCGCAACTGCTGATTCCCTTCCAGGAACCCGGAAAACATGACCTCACGCTTATCAGCCACCCCGTCTCCGTTGGTGTCTTCGGCATAGAATATTTCAGGTGCCGCCGTCACCAGTATTCCATCTCGCCAGGGCATGACACCGTTTGGGAACGAGATGTTATCGAGAAACAGTGTTGACTGATCGTACTTTCCATCACCGTTCGTATCCCGCAAACAGCGAATCCGGCCTCCCGGTTTTCCTTTCCCATCCATGCCGTAAGGATAGTCTGCCATTTCTGCAACCCAGAGCCGCCCATCAGGTCCCCAGGCAATCGCCACGGGGTCTTTCACGAGTGGCTCCGCAGCGACCAGTTGCAGTTCATAACCCGGACGCACATGCGCCGCGGCAAGTGACTCTTCCGGTGACATCGGGGGCGCATCCGGTTTCGGCGCTTCGGCAGCACTGACTTTGGCGGCGGGCTTTGCTTTGTCAACAGGATCCAGAATCTTGATCTCAATATTCCGATACAGAATTTCTGCACCTTCCACCTGAAAGGCCAGCTTACCCCGGCTCACCGGCTCCCATATTTTTGTTTCTGAATTGAATTTCTTCAAATCAGTATACCGATTCACCAGTTTTCCATTCACAATATGCTCGGCACTTTCAGAACCGCGAACGATGACCTCAACGATATTCCAACCCTCTTTCTCGACAGTCTCGCTTTTAATCACGCGCGAAACGCCAGACTCTTTTCCCAGGAAGATGGCGCTACCGCCTGCAGCCGGATCGAGGTATTGTGGAGATTTCCCATTCTGACTCACGTTGATCGTCGCGCCGGTACCGTAGACCAGATACAGATCGCCAGTATCTTTTTCCTGTATCTGACACTCAATACTGCTCGGCCAGACTTTGTGCTGATCGAAGATGTGATACAGAATCCCGGCATCGCGAACGACATTCGTTCGTGGGGCAAATTTCTTTGTTCCCCACTTGTATTCGAGCCGAAGATGAAAATGAGAATACTCGTCTTTGGTCGCAAAATACCCAAAGGGAGATTTCTGACCTTCCGGAGTGTCACGATAGATATGAAACACGCCGTCTTTCACCTGCACGAACCGATCAGGATCTTCGGCTGGTGTCTCTGTGGCTAAAACGGTATCCACGTCGTCCAGATTCTTGCCGTTAAACAACGGGCGCCAACCTCCCGTATCAATCGTCTGTTTTGCTTTTGCGGTTTTCGAGGCTGACGCAGTTTTCTTATCAGCTTTCGGTTTTACAGCCTGTCCTTTTTTTGAAAACAGTCCATTGATGGACTTAATGGTCTGCTCAGTCAGTTCCTGCCCCCCGTCCGGTCCTACAAGGTTGCTTTCGATGATCGCACTGTAACTGCCCCCCTGAATCGCACGGATTGTGGGAACATAACTGCCTGGACCACACAGTTGGATCACAAAAGTCTGTAAAGCCGGACTCCGCGCTTTCATCTGGGTTCCAAAATCATTGAACAGTTCAAAATCATTGGTTGCAATCGCGATATCACCCAGACGAATCGTGTGCAGTTCCATTTGATATGGTTTTTCGGTTCCCGCCTGCTGTTCTTCGTATCGATCCAGCACAGACTGTTTCCAGTTTTTGATCCAGATTTTTGAAGGATCTTTTGCATACCCTTCCACTTCCCGTGTGATGCGGTCGCAATCCGGTTTGCTCACTTGTTCCTTCGGCAGCGCGATGGTTTTTACCTGATGCACGAAAATTGGAGCCGCATGCTTTTCCTGTTGGGCCCCTTCATAAGCTTCTTCCCAGCCCGCCACGATGCGTTGTGCTATCGATTCCAGTAAGCTCACTCCAGCCAGACTTCGCATCCGTTCTTCCGCTTGTTTGCGGTACATCACACGCGGCACCTGATCGCCGGCGGCACCAGCCCACCCGAGGACATGCAGGTTCTCGCCATATTTTTTGCGTAACTGCTCGCGTACCGGATGCCAGAAATCGGCATTCACGGCTGAACGTCCCTCGACCGCCTGTGCCGGGCAGGCCACATTGATCGCAGTCGCCAGCAGTTCATTTTTATCATTCCAGAAAAACAGGGCTTCCAGGCCGTGATCTTCATAACCTTCAATGCCTCGAAAACTATCGAGCGAAGTATCTCCATACATCCGGGCCGTCCCGTTGGCATACAAAGCCCGGCGGTTCTGCGCCACAACGGCATGTCCCAGCCCCCACGCTGCACTTCCTTTGACACGCGAATTCCAGGCGTCGACGATGGCGTTGGCAATCTGTGTCGATGCAAAATCGACATATTCCTTCGGCCGCGTGATTCCCGTTTCAGGTAATGTGTAACGGCCTTCAATCAGAGTCGGTGCGGTGTGGGTGTGCGTGGCATTCAGAAAAATCTTCTTGACGTCGAGTTCTTTCAGCCGCGGCGCCACTTTCTCCCGTACGGCTTCGAGAATTCCCCCTCGAATACAAACCAGATCACACGAAACCATAATCGCATAATCGTCCGTTTTCCCTGCCTGTTGTGATTCCAGCGCCAGTACGGTCGCACTCACTTCCCGTTCTACGGTTTTGGCAATCCGGGTTCGCATTTGCCCGGTCAATGAGACCGGTAATTTGGGAGTGATACTGGTAGTCGCGGCGCCTACATATAAATCGGAAGCTTCCGTTCGAGACTCATTTCCCGCAGCGAGCAGGAATATCGTAAAACTGATTAACAGGATTCGTATCAGTTGAAACTTCATTTTTTCTCCAGATTTATATTCAATTTAAAACGATGTCGTATTTTCTGCTCAAGAAGTGATCGGCACTGTTTCCACGATCGTCAGGCCGATTCCGAGCAAACCGTCAGTGGTTCAAAATCTGCTTCCTGAAAATCTTCAACATACTTCAACCAGAATATTTCAATAAATTCTTCATGCATCGGATGGGCACTGTATAAGTCGTACGCTTCCTGACTGTTAAATCTCATTGTGATGCCATACGAGTGCGAATTTTTCGGGCTGGACTGCCGACGAATCGCAAAATCATGTACGCCTTCTATCTTCGCGAGTTCCCCGGCCGCCTCCAGAAACTTCTGCTCTGTCGTTACATCAGTAGCCTGCTTCAAACGAAACGTAACAGTATGTTCAATCACTGCAAAACCTTATCTATTTAATTTCAACTGGTTTAAAAAATTGCATCTAACCTGGTTCAGATCATTCACACGACCGCACGTGGATTATCGAGATCGTCGCTTAATCCGTTCGAGATTTGTCAAACAAGTCTTTTATGGACTCGACGGTTACATCGGTAAGTACCTGTCCCCCTTTCGGGCCGACAGTATTACTTTCAATCGTTGCGCTGTAGCCTCCCCCTGCGATGGCACGCTCAGTGGGAACATAAGTCCCTCGGCCACAAAGCTGGATCACAAAAGTCTGCAAAGCGGGGCTGCGTGCTTTCATCTGCGTCCCATAGGAATTGAATAATTCAAAATTATTCGTCGCAATTGCGATATCACCCAGTCTGACTGTGTGCAGTTGCATCTGATAGGGTTTCGCTTCGCCCGCTTGTTGCTGCTCATAACGGTCCAGAATGACCTGTTTCCATTTGATTCGTCGAAAATTGTCCGGATTTTTGGAAAGCACTTCGATTTCTTTTTTGACTCGTTCACAGTCGGCTTCGGAAACGGGATGCAGAGGAAGATCGATGGTTTTGACCTTGTGAATCAGAACCGGATCAGAGTGCATTTCCTGGCTAGCGCCGGCATAGGCTTCCTCCCAGCCGTTTACGATCCGCCGCGCAATCTCTTCGAGTTGAGTTAACCCGCGCAGCTTCATCATGCGTTCTTCCGCTTTATTACGGTACATCGGACGCGGCGAATGATCTCCTGCTGCGCCAATCCAGCCCAGAACAAGCAGGTCTTTGCCGTATTTTTTGTGTAAAGCCTCACGGACAGGATGCCAGAAGTCAGCATTGACGGTACTGCGGCTCCCAACAGCCTGAGCGGGACATCCGATATTAATTGCTGTCGCGATCAGTTCTTTTTTATCATTCCAGAAAAACAGAACTTCAAGTCCATGATCTTCATAGCCTTCCATACCACGAAAATTAGATGGTGACGTTTTACCGTACATCTGGGCTGTGCCGTTGGAATACAAGGCGCGACGGTTGTGCGCAACAACAGCATGCCCGAGCCCCCAGCCTGCACTGCCGGGCTGTCTTGCGTCCCATGCCTTCACTACTGCATCTGCAATTCGATTCGCAGCAAAATCAACAAACTCAGCCGGTTGCACAATCCCTGGCTGATCAGGCAACTTGTATTTCCCCTCAATCATCGTCGGAGCGGTATGAGTATGCGTGCCGTTGAGAATGACCTTAGCCACATCAATCTGCTTGATTCGTCCATCAAGCTTCTTTCGCACAGCTTCATCAAGGCTTTCCCGAATCGCAATCAGGTCACACGAAACAAAGATTGCATAATCAAGCAGCTTGTCGCCCTCGCGCGATTCCAGCACAAGCGCAGTCGCTGTTACATTACTTTCAACTTTATTCGCAATCCGGGTATGCATCTGCCCGGTAAGGGAAACTGGAAGCTCAGGCGTAATATCTACCGTCGCGCCACCCACATAGAGTTGAGCCGCCAGGCAGCGTGAATCCACTTTGATGAACAGCAACAGGACAAAAAAACCAATGAGTAAACAACTTCGGCGAAGCATAAATCATTCCCTTTAATAATCCTGAAAACATCTCTATTAGGAAACCGCTAAATAGTTTAGGCATGAACTATTTTTAAATTCAAGTACATTGTCTTGATTTTTGAAGAGTATCGGGGAATTTCTCTCCGGCACGATACCAGGAAAGGTCAGACGGATAAGCAGGCAAAACAGTTCTCATTTGAGCGATTTTGAGTTCTTGCTGTAACTCAATTCAAATTGACCTGAGCCGGTTCCTGCAGCTCAAGATCAATGCCGGGTTCACTGTTACTGTGATCTGCTGAGGATGTATTCGTTTTAGCCCGGGAGAAGAATGCGATACGTCGCGTGATCATTCTGATCCAGACAATATCTAAATAGACACTCCCTGCAACAATCATGAATGATTTATCGCTGACCGATGATGCATGCAAGCCTTTTTAAGTTACCTGAAACACTCAGACAGAGTTTTTTGACAGAGTCGTTTCGTGAGCGGAGATTCCTGCTCTGGTTTTTTCCAGCAGATTCAGTAACTGTTCACACTCGGCGTCACTGAGATGACCGACCAGTTCCGAATGTAATTCCAGATTGGGAGCCCCGACCTTGGTAACCAGATCATGTCCCTTTGCGGTGAGTTCGACATACCAGATCCGACGATCGGTTGCAGATTGACTGCGTTTGACCAGCTCCCGCTCAATCAGTTTATCAACTAAACTGGTACTCGCAGGAACCTTGGTCACCATACGACGTCTGATTTCAAGTGAAGGGAGCGGTTTTCCTTCTCCCTTGAGAATTCGTAAAATATTATATTGCGGACGAGTCAGTCCGTATTCTTTGAATAACTGTGAGAAGCGATATTGTAGCTGATCACTGGTACGCTGGATGCTGATCACAACTTCCTGCTGAACCGACTCGAATGGATTTCGCTTCTTTAGATCGCGCTGAAGTTTTCTGGTTCCCATTATTGTTTGGTCCAATTTTCATACCGCAAGGCAGGTAGAATAAATAAATACGAAGAGAATTGTCGTCAAGCCGGATATGATTGTTTGTTGCCAAAGGATAGGTACTTCACACCACAAGACCAGCGAAAGCATAGGTATTTTATACCACAAGACCAACAAACCACAAGAAATAACTTCTTGTGAAGTCTGAGGTTGAAACGGTTTTACAACAATCTATTTGAACGAAACTGTGCCCTTCATCAGTCAGAAACATACTGAACAGTCTGGATTCATCATCCCAAACAGCGAATGAGTGGCCCCGAACAGTCCCAGACGTTCGTATGGTGGTTCTGATCACTTCGATGAAAAGTTTGCAGCCGCGATTGCGCGCCGGTACATATCCCAACTCGTCGAGAATTCCGCGTACTTCGATTCGGCAGTGTGCATCAGAGTGCAGAGAAAAAATAGAATGTAAGCAAGCGTCAGTGGCATGCAAACCTGCGGTGCTTTAATCCTGTATCAGAATATCGCGGCGCTTCTTGAGCCTGCCATATTTGTTTTCGCCGACCAACCAGACCTGCACATTGCCTTTACTCTGAATCAAATTAGCAGGGATCACCACGATTCCCTTCTGCCGGTCCTGCTCAGTCACAAACACGTCCTGGTGGTCATAACTGTCTGTATCGCTTACGAGAAGCGCCATGATCACCTGCATGTTGTCAGATTGAATCTTCAGTTCCCACGGCTCACTTTTCGAGGCTGTTTTTCCGGGCATGCTGAAATCGAGGTCACACACGGAGAACTCGCAGGCCTGACTCAAAGAGTTATCGTTCATCACGCAGTGTGCGGTATAGTCGCCGCAAACTGAAAATGAGAGTTCCATGACACCCTTGCCGGGCTGGTCGATTTCTTCGACCACTTTATCCCCCCGCTTGACTACCAGAGATTTCACGCCTTGCGCGTCCCTGTCCATGATATTGATTTTTACTTTCTGGTCTTTAAAGTAGGGAACCCAGTCACCCCGATCGAGCAGCAATACGCGGTTGATCACAGGAGTTTTAGCATCTTCGGCATAGTTCGGGAACAAAAAAGACTCTGCTTTGTTCTTGCCACGCCAGGCATCCAGATCGGTAATCCGAATGAGCTTTCTACCACGGGCCGCGAGATGCGAGTTAAAGCTGGAAACACTGCGGTTGCTGGTTTTCGTCGTGAGCGGCCGACTTTCTTCCACACGGACATGCGTTACTTTTCCTTCATCGTTTCTGGTGATTCTCGTAACGATTTCCACATGAGAACCAGGCGCAGGTGGCGTATAGATGATGTCGCCGACCCGGACTGCTTGCGCTGTTTGGGGCTCGACCAGGATGACCCCTTCGCGATAGGGAGGATTATGCAGGCGGCTGACATACCAGACGCCACACTGTAATGCATAACTGGTGTAAGAGGAGCAGACTTTACCGTAGTAGCATTCTGCATTGGACACCTTGCCGTACAGATTTTCTGTATATAACACACTGTGTGGATTTTCGACGGCTGCCAGAAAGGTCTTCAGGAAGATATCAAATCCGATATAACGACCTACATGTTTGACGCTCGAATAAGGGACTCCGGTATACTCGGTGCCTGCTTCGAAATGTCCTTTTCTGCGCGGCATTCCCTCCGCCACGGGCGTCCATTTCACTTGCGACATAATCCGTGCATAATCAACCCCTTTTTTCTGCCAGGCTTCCAGACGATCTGCGTCTGCCTGTTTGTCCGCCCCCATGGAAGTATTCTGCAGGCAGAGAAGACTGACGACCGAGAAGAGCAGACACAGAGAAATACGCGGTGGCATGTTCATCGAAAAAGCCTTTCCGTTGATTGATAATACGTGGTCTGTATTTCCGCATGAATCAGAGGGAATACAAAACATAAACGTACCTGTATGCGAATGCAATGCGCAATGTAGCGACAGACATCAAATTTTCTGTCTATCGCTATTCAGACCCGCGTTGCGTGAAGCGGTGGGAGCTTGTGAGGAAAGTGCTCTGACAGTCAAAACGAGGGGTGAGTCTGCCTATTGCAGCATGTCGATGCAAGCATCTTCCCCGCTGCCTGGGAAAACAGAACTCGCGACACAAGTATCCATCCGTTTTGCATGGCTCAGCAAACTGATGATATCATTTGAGTTCAAACTGAAATTCGTTCGCACCCTCTTTCACCTCTGCTGTTAAAGGACTCGTAGTTTCAGATCGAAACTTGTCTGGAATATTGAGATATTTTTTCATCGGAACAGACGGCTGTGAAGGGTCTGCCGGCGGCAAAGGTGGAGGGAGGATCGAAACGGTATAATTCCCGACTTCAACGTTCTCGATGGTGATATTTCCTGTTTCATTCAGCGTTCCATACGCTGATTTTGAAGAGCCAATTTCAATCATACTCACAGAACCTTCTGTCACCGGCTTGCCAGCATGAGTCACACTGATGGCAACCGTGCCAATGACTTTCTCAGGTTCTGAGGGGCCACAGCCAGCGAAAACACAAAAAACACTCAAAAAGGCAGACAACATAAAAACTCTGATAAAGCCGTGCTGATATCCGTAATGATTGTTCATGAAACAACTTATTCTATAAGATGATGAATGTGAATAAAGACAAGATTTATGGTTGTGAACTGCAGAGTGAATTCATGATCAATTTCACATCGGGATCCGACGCGGCAATTGCACATTAAAGCAGGGTGATGGCTTTCTCGCTGCCATCACCCTGCAATTGTCGCTTGATACTTTAATGGAATTAGAATTCGCCAATCACCTGTCCGTCATCCCGGGTTGCGATCTGCTTTAGAGTCACAAAGTCGATATTTTCTGAGACGAAACGAACTGCCCCATCGGTCAATAAGACATGGATACCGCCAACGTGAAACGAAGTTAAATGCGTATTGCCTTCCAGAGTATCGCCGCCACCTCCGACAGTCTTTGGATTGATCCCGTGACCATCGCGGATTGTAGTAACCCCTGCCCCCCAGACATCACTGGCGGCCCAGGAAGCCGGCGTACCTGATTTGAGGACCCCCTGCCAGCCACCGTACCATGCGCTGCGCGAGTCTGAGTTTCCGATTTTTCCCGATTGTTCAGAAACAATCACTGTATTGGATGTCCCGTCCGTACAATCTCGCATCTTGAAATTCATATTCGCGCTCAGCATTCCATTTTGACACCAGATGTCTCCACGATTCATCGGTGGTGAGCAGACCGTCGTACGACCCGCAGGGTCGGTTGACGCACCGGCAATTCCGACATAGTCCATCACCTGACCAGGTCCGCGTGAACCATCAGGGTTTCGTACGAGTGTGGTGGGAGGCAGCGCACTGGAAGGACAATTATAAATGGGAACACGCAGCGTGATCAACACGGTATTATTAGTGAATACGTTATAGAAGTCTCCGTTCCAGTTCAACTGGTTGTAAGCCGGAGCTTGATCAATTTGAGGTAAGATGGCAAGTCGCCAGTTTGGTTTCGTGTAAATACTCTGTGCACCAATTGGAAACGAATTAAAAATATCGTGGTAATTGTGCAGCCCGAGTCCCAGTTGCTTCATGTTATTTTTACAGGTGCTTCGCCGCGCTGCTTCACGGGCCTGTTGTACAGCTGGGAGTAACAAAGCTATCAGAATCGCGATGATGGCAATCACGACTAACAATTCAATCAAAGTAAATCCACGTCGATTTATCTTCATCTGTTTCCTCATATAATAAGAAAATAATTATTGTTACTAAATGCTTTATGAAATAACATTTAATATAGACTGAGCACTTGGTTTATTAAGTTTACAAATTACCATCTCTGTCTCAGAATGCAACATTAATACAAATGAAATAACCCAGTCAAACATAGTTTTCCATGACATTTTACGCATCCACACATGTACACACTGGTGTTTAAACCATCTTTATTAACGGGTGACATGCTCCCCTTAATCTGATTTCAGAGTTACGTCTTTGTTGCATTCTCCCCGCTCCATCTACACCGAATACAAGAAAACAAAATTCTCGCACTCGGCATAGAACAGAAATCGGGAGGAAGGTCAAAAACTATTCCAGATCACCAGGAGAAAAGCCGAGTTCGATCGGAACATTGGGATGATTACCACATACCAGTTTCAGCTTCTGCCAAAGCGTGAGTTTTTTATTCCAGGCTTTGACTGCAGCCCTCAGCTTCTGAACAGTCGGATGTTCTTCTGCTCTCAGTTCGGACAACACGCTGTAAAATCCCGGTAGATTCTCATTTAATAACAGAGCAACAGCGAAATTAATCTTGAAGACGACCGGAGCGTCGGCCCGCAGAAAGATTCCTCCATCAGTGAGGAAACTGCGATAAATATCAATTGCCACCTGCGCATTCCCAAGTCGAAGCTGACAGACACCTGTGGCATTCTTCACCCAGGCCGATTTTATTTTCGACTTCGAAATGAGTTGCAGGGCTTTTTCGGGAGAACCTGCCTGAAGAAGTAGAGCAACGTTTTTGTGCAGATCGTCGTGTTCCGGTACTCTCAAAGCCCGATCAGGTTTTTCATTCTGTTTCTGTTGAGATTGAGTTTTATGTCTTTGGGTGGCGTTATTTTTCTGGTGCATGATTTATGGTCCTTATGATTCAATGGGAATACTTCTGATGAAACTGCCACTGTATTAACAAAATCCAGCAAATAGATTCTGTGCATGCATTGCGGATATAAATTGTCTGTCAAATGCATGACAGAATCACGAAATGCACTAGTAGCAGATGAGTGCGATCAGGACTTGAGATCCGATCAAAGCTGAGTGAGAGAACCCGACAGGGAAACGCCGGGCCTCCTTAAATCATGTCAGCCACGTACAGAAGAGGACCTGTAAAGAAATGCCAGACAGCGCGGACCAATGGAAGTTGCGTGTCGCATAGCGTCCTGAATTCCGATGGAATGCTGCAGCATCCTGCGTTCTGAAAGAATAAGCAAAGCCAGAGTTGCGAAGGCTGGATCCAGTCGATCCGCTGCTATCCTGTCGAATTGAGTTTTGTGCAGGCCGGTCGGGCGGCGCATAAACGAGAGAGAGTTCTGAGCAGACCGTCGTTGCCTGAGATACGACACCGCTTGCATTCTGAGCAGTTTGTGAAACACAAAGCGCCGGGGAATGGCTCGCCGCCCCCCCCAATGTGCTGCCGAGCAGACACACAATTGTCTGAAGTATCGTGAACACAACCGTTCCTTGTCGGCTTTTGTATGATACAGCGAGCCTTTCAACAGACTCTATCATAGTAGTATATCCCAGTCTGTGAGACTTGAACAGACTGTTTTTTGACCGATTTTCCAAACCGGTTTTGCACCAATACCAAGCCCTGGCTTCTGACCGCTTTGACTTTCTGAATCTCTAAACTCAACTGAGGATCAGGGCCGATCCAAAATCAGCGATTTCCTGATTTCTCCAGACGGAAACGTGATCCGCCCGCCCGCATCAGGTATCATTAGGTCTGCCGATTAAGAGTCCAATTTCAGTGGCACTGATTTTTATCCGTTAACAATCCGACCGTCGCAACCTCTGTTCAAAAAAGCTTATCTCTATGAAACAGATTTTCGCCCTGAGCCTGCTGGTTTGCATCCTGACCGGCAACCTGTCAGCAGCAGATAACAAAAACGCACCGGCAAAAACATCTCAAACCAGGCCGGCAACAGAGCCAATCACTCATCCCAACATCGTGATTTTTCTCGCCGACGATCAGGGTTGGGGGGATCTGAGCTATAACGGAAATACAAATCTGCACACCCCCCATATCGATTCACTGGCAAAACAGGGCGTGAAGTTCAATCGCTTTTACGTCGGTGCCGTCTGTGCTCCGACGCGCGCCGCATTCCTGACGGGTCGCTACCACGCCCGCACCGGGACCACCGGGGTCTCCACGGGACAGGAACGCTTCCGTTCCGACGAATATACGATCGCGCGAGCCTTTAAAGCCGCCGGTTATGCCACGGGTGCCTTTGGTAAATGGCACAACGGCACACAATACCCCAACCATCCCAATGCGCAAGGCTTTGATGAGTATTATGGCTTCACCTCTGGTCACTGGGGACACTACTTCAGCCCCCTGCTCGATCACAATGGTACCTTTGTAAGAGGGAATGGCTACATCACCGACGACCTGACCGACAAAGCCATAGCCTTCATCGAACAGCAGGTTCACAATCACAAACCTTTTTTCGCCTACATCCCCTACTGCACCCCGCACTCGCCCATGCAGGTACCCGATCAATACTGGGATCGTTTCAAAGACAAACAACCCAAGCTCCATAATCGTGAGCCTGAGAAAGAACAGCCCGATCACCTCCGTGCAGCGCTCGCCATGAGTGAGAATGTCGACTGGAATGTGGGCCGCGTGCTGGAAAAACTTAACAGTCTGGGAATTACCGATGATACGATCGTAATCTATTTCTCTGATAACGGGCCGAACGGAGTACGCTGGAACGGTGACATGAAAGGCAGGAAAGGGTCGCTCGATGAAGGTGGCGTCCGTTCCCCCTTCCTCATTCGCTGGCCCGGTCATCTGCCCGCCGGTCATCAGGTCAATCAGATCGCCGGCGCAATTGACCTGCTCCCAACCCTCACTGACCTGGCAGACATTCCCCGTCCCGAACCCAAGCCGATCGACGGCATCAGCCTCAAACCATTGATGATGAACTCAGCAGCAGACTGGCCTGAGCGAATGATTTTCTCCAGTCTGCGGCAACGTGTCAGCGTTCGCACCGATCAATATCGCCTGTCTCACAAAGGCCAGTTGTACGATATGCACGCAGATCCCGGCCAGAGAAAAGATATCGCGAAACAAAAACCGGAGATCGCTGCAAAACTGAACCAGGCTGTTGCTGACTGGAAACAGTCGGTCTGGCCTCACGGCTACCCCGAAGATTCGCGTCCATTTTTGATTGGTTATGGTGGCGCACGGTCCACACAATTACCGGTCCGCGATGCCATCTCGCATGGTGACATCAAACGCTCTTCCAGGCATCCCAACTGCTCCTACTTTTATCACTGGACCAACACCCAAGACAGCATCACCTGGGATGCGGACGTCGACGAAGCCGGCGTATACGAGGCGATTTTGTATTATACCTGCCCACAGGCGGATATCGGCTCAACTGTGGAACTGAGCTTCCAAGGCGGTAAACTGCAGGGACAGATTTCCCAGGCTCACGATCCACCACTGGAAGGCGCAGCGCAAGACCGCGCCCTGCGATCAGAGTCCTTCGTCAAAGATTTCAAACCGATGGTCCTGGGCAAGATCACCTTACCGAAAGGGACGGGTTTGTTAACCTTGCGTGCCCTGCAGGTCCCCGGAAGCCAGGTCATGGACTTTCGGCTGCTGATTCTCAACCGAATCGAATAAATATCAGAGCGTCTCTAACAGGAGTCATTTCAATCTCTTCAGAATTCTGTAGCAGAACGCACTCAACCCCCAATGAGAGACTCATTTCCGTAAGCTCATGAACAGCCTCAAACCAGCCAAAAACGTTCTGTTTTGACTGGTATCATCCCCCTGGGATGGTCATAATGGATTCTGACCGTCGATTTTTCTGTTTCCGTGGCATCGTTTCCCATCAGAAATGATGTCCCTGGCCTCAAGCACCAATGCTTGAGAAAAACAGCGATGGTCTACCCCACTGAAGTTCTCGATTTCTGCACCGACTGGCAGGTCAAAGATGTAAGTTGCCAGCCACCTTTATTCCTGATAACCCGATGGATACGTTATGAAACGATACTCAACGCTCTCTGCGATTTGCCTCGCTTTGCTGTTTACCGTGAACACATACGCCGACGATAAAGGTTTCACACCTCTGTTCGATGGCAAGACTCTTGATGGCTGGGTTCAGCATGGCGGTAAAGCCAAATACGATATTGTTGATGATACCATCGTGGGCACCTCAGTCCCCAAAACTCCTAACAGTTTTCTCTGCACCGAAAAGATGTACGGCGACTTCGAATTGCAGGTGGACTTCAAAGTCGACCCACTGTTGAATTCGGGCATTCAGATACGCAGCAACGTGTTTGATGAAGACAAAACCCTCGAAACCAAAGACGCGGACGGCAAGGAAAAGAAAATCAAAATCCCCGCCGGTCGTGTTCACGGATATCAGGTCGAAATCGATCCCTCCGATCGCGCCTGGTCAGGTGGCATTTACGATGAGAGCCGACGTGGCTGGTTAAACAACCTCGTTGATAACAAAGCCGCCCAGAAAGCATTCAAGCAGAACGAGTGGAATCATTACCGCATCGTCTGCCGTGGTGACTCGATCAAAACCTGGATCAATGGCGTGCCGGCAGCAGACCTCAAAGATGACCTGACGTCCGAAGGTTTCATCGCCCTGCAGGTGCACGGCGTAGGCAATGATCCTGAAAAAGTCGGCAAACAGGTCAGCTGGCGTAATGTTAAAATCAAAGAATTGAAACCCGAAAAAAAAAAGTAAAACCTGAAAAACCCGCTCCTGCAAAAGAAGCAGGAGCCGCCGTTGGTGGCAACAAAGCCACTCCCATCGACCGCATTTCAGCCGCGAAAGGATTCAAGGTTGAACTGCTCTACTCAGTCCCCGGTCAGGACCAGGGATCGTGGGTTAACTTCTGCACTGACGATAAAGGGCGTCTGCTGGTCAGTGATCAGTACGGCGGACTGTATCGCATCACCGTCCCTCCCGCCGGAGAACTGGTAAAACCTGAAGACGTAGAAAAAGTGCCCGCCGGAATTCGTGGCGTCAACGGGATGCTCTGGTCTAACAAGGCACTCTATGTTGGAGTCAACGACTACGAACAAAAAATTGCCTCAGGCCTCTACCGTATTTCCGATAGCAACGGCGACGATCAGCTGGATCAGGTCGAATTACTGCGTGAAGTCGAATCGCACAGCGATCACGGCGTACACGCTCTGGTGCCCACTCCGGATGGTGAAGCCTTCTATCTGGTGACCGGCAATAATACGATTCCCCCCGTACTGGCCGACAGCTCTCCTGTTCGTCAGGTCTGGGGAGAAGATCATTTGCTGCCCAGCATGCCGGATGGCCGAGGCCACAATCAAGGCGTGCTGGCACCCGGCGGTATTATCTACCGCGTTTCTGCTGATGGTCAGAAATTTGAAGCCTATGCTTCGGGATTCCGAAATATTTTTGACGCCGCCGTCAGCCGCGACGGCGAGCTGTTTACCTTCGACGCTGATATGGAATACGATTTCAACACCCCCTGGTATCGCCCCACCCGGATCTGTCACGTCACCAGCGGAGCAGAATTCGGCTGGCGCAACGGGGCTGGAAAACGCCCTCCCTTTTATGCCGACAACCTGCCAGGCATCCTGGATATTGGCCCCGGTTCTCCGACAGGCATGACCTTCGGTTACGGCGCGAAGTTTCCTGCGAAATACCAGAACGCGCTGTACGCGCTCGACTGGAGCTGGGGCAAACTCTACGCCATTCACCTGAAACCGGAAGGTTCTTCCTATTCCGCAACCAAAGAAGAATTCGTGACTGGCGCTCCACTCCCCATCACCGATGCCATCATACATCCGCAGGATGGCGCCATGTATTTCACCATCGGCGGGCGCAAAGTGCAATCCGGTCTTTACCGGGTCACCTATGTCGGTGACGAATCGACCGAACCAGTACAGGCAGAACCAACCGAAAATAAAGCACGTCAAACACGGCACACCCTCGAAGCCTTTCACGGCAAGCAGGATCCCAAAGCAATTGAAGTCGCCTGGCCTTACCTCGCCGCCAAAGACCGCTTCATCCGATTTGCCGCACGCACTGCGATTGAGCATCAACCCACTGATACCTGGGCAGAAAAAGCATTAACCGAAGCCGATCCTGCCAAACAGGTCGAAGCATTATTGGCATTAACCCGTGTTACCGGCGTCTGTCCACAACACCGTAACGAGCAGACTCCGGAAGTGGACACCGCCATGCAGGGCAAACTGTTGTCCGCCGTCATTAACATTGATGATGCCCGTCTCGATCTGACACAGCAGCTGATACTACAGCGAACTTTACAGATTATTTTCAATCGTTTCGGTCGCCCCAATGATGCCACTGTGGCAAAACTGATCGAAAAATTTGATTCGCGGTTCCCTGCTCAATTCCCCGAGTTAAACTGGCTGTTATGCGAAACACTCGCGTGGCTGCAGTCACCCACGGTAGCAGAAAAAACGATCGCACTGATTCAGTCTGCACCGACTCAGGAAGAGCAGATGCAGTACGCACGCTCCATTCGCATGCTGCAGGCTGGCTGGACTCCTGAACTTCATACTGCCTACTTCGAATGGTTCCTGAAGGCAGCCAACTACAAAGGGGGTGCCAGCTTCGATAAATTCATCGAGTTCATACGCACCGACGCCGTCGCTGCACTCAGCGATACAGAAAAGACCGAACTGGCAGAAATTCTCGCAAAGAAACCGGAAAAGAAATCCGCTCTCGAAAATCTGGGCGAAGTTTTTGCCGGACGTCCCACAACCAAATGGACGCTCGAAGAACTCTCTGCAGCTGCCAGCAAACAGATGCAGAAACGGGACTTCGTCAACGGACAGAAGATGTTTGCTGCCACGGGCTGTTATGCCTGCCATCGTTTTGGCAACCAGGGTGGAATGACCGGCCCCGACCTGACCTCGGCTGGTCGCAGGTACTCTCCCCACGATCTTCTGGATCAGGTGATCAACCCCAGCAAAGTTATCAATGAACAGTTCTCCGCGATCTCGGTTGTGACAGAAGACGGCAAGGTACATACCGGCGTGGTCGTGAACCTGAGTGGTGATAATATGACCCTGAATACCGATCTGACCGACCCCAACAAGCGCGTCAACATTGACCGGAAGACGATTGACGAACTGGTGGTTTCCAAAATCTCACCCATGCCCGCCGATCTGTTCGCTCGCATGACCAAAGACGAAATCCTCGACCTGATTGCCTATCTGATCAGCGCCGGCGATGCACAGCATCCCTTCTTCCAGGACTAAGCCTGCGAAAAAGAAGCATTTAATCAAGAAACAGGCTGCTTACTTCATTGCCTAAGCAGCCTGTTTTCTTTGAATTTCCATACCGACCACAGTCTGCCATCAGTTAATTTTTGACCTCTGGAAAGGCAAGGCATCACAGGCAATGCTCGCACTGCACGGCGAACTTCACAGTTTCATGCTACTGATTCTCATCACTCATTTTGATTGAACGCGAAAATAGAAAGCGCCGGTCTGCCCCGAGGCCAGCTCCCGGACACGAATTTCCCACATCCCGGGCCGATCATTGCTGGCAATATCGAGCTGCAACGGAAGTTGCCCCTGCACCGCTCCATAATAACCGCTGAATTCGGCAACTCTTCCGGCAGGATCCGTAATCTGAACTTCCAGTGGAATCACGGCCGGAACAGGCTGTGACTGCGCATCCAGCACAGACACCATCAATTTCGCTGAGCTTCCCGTTTGTGCGTTTTCATTACCAGTGACCTGCACAGAAGAAATCGGGGTGGGTGTCACCAGAAACAGATTCCCTTCACATGGCCCCAGTTGCACTGGCCAGGTTAACTGATTCTCTGTTTTCGCTGTCAATACTTCACGACTTGTCAGCAGATCATAAACATGACCACCGTCTCGTGAAATGGTGAGTCGCCCTTCCGAGGGCAGGCCATCTTCCATCACCAGACCATGCTGGCCGACGTATGTTCCAAACTCCCGTCGATCATTGATGACGAACACGTAATCACTCTTCCCAGCCGATCGCGTTCTGGTCACAATCTCCGGAGTTGAACATTGCGAGTACCATTTATAACGCCCTGCCAAATCGGCTTTTAACTGCGCTGCATGCCGCAAGATTTTAATCTGGTCTTCCTGCGTTTTTTTTGACCGCACGAATTTCGGCAGCTGAATGTCCGCTTTGATCGCCGGCGACAGATTCGGATCGCCAATCACAAGCCCTCCCCGTTTCTGAAATGCAAGAATCTTTTCGACAACGGATTTCGTCAGAACATCACAATCAGCCAGGACCAGCAGTTTGTACTGATCCAGGCCCTTTTCCAGCAAAGTCTGTTCAAAGATGACTTCAGGCTGCAGCTGTGCATGCAAAAGCGTAAGATACGCTTCATCATGGTAATACCCGTAACTTCCACGCCGCGCAAACATCTGCGACGTGAAGCTGTCGAGGTAAGCGACATCAGACGGTCGGTCGGGAACTTCTAACAGCATCGGTCCCAGTGGTTCAAGAATCTCTCGATGCAGCCGTTTGAACTCAGTCTGTAAGTCGGGTTGCGTGTATTTGTAGGCGTGTGTTCCATCAGTGGGCACCAGAGATCCCCACCCGTGATACATCAAACCTTTCACCGGTCGTGCAATTTTACTCCAGAATGCACCGCGTAAATGTGTGGGGGCGATGGAAATATAACCCGCATCCGGATCATGATCATCAAACGGCGATGCAATAAATTCTTTACCGGCCTTCTTCGGAGCACTGGTTGTACGATACCAGAACAACTGGGTCATTTTCATGACATCCTGAGGTCTGTTTGAGGCGGCTGCCATGGCAAATACTTCATCACAAAAATAGCCCACGCGTAATGGCGACGGTTCGGTATAGGTCCACTGACTGAGTACATCAACGTCTCCCCCTGAGCCACCAATGCTGGGAACACGAATCGCAGGATCATAAAACGTCCAGATCCGATCCCGCCCGTCGGCCTTCAGCCCCTGATGTAACGCCGTGTGTAACGGGTTCCAGCCATCGCCCACGGTCCAGAACCAGCGATAAAACTTCAGCAGCGAATCATCGTCAGCCAATACTCGATTTTTGGGAAAATCCGGGATTGTGTTCCAGGTCGGCCCGATTTTATCAGTCACCAGTGCCGGAATATCCTCGCCTGAGAATTGACGGTAACGTTCAAAGTCACTCTTTGAAAAACTGACGTGTGTATCATCGCGTACTTCACTGTTAATGAGTGCTGCCGTTAATGCGGGATGATCACCATACATCTCCCCCACACTTCGCCCATAATTTTCTGAAAACTCTTTCAGTCCGGGTAGCGCTGCGTTGCAATCCTCACGTTGATAAGGCTGACCGTTTCGGTCGACCCGACTCAAGTCTTTTTGTTCTTTCAAAAAATGGCCCGCATACAATGAAGCAGCGATATCAAAATCGTTCGCCAGAGCCGTATCGAGCATCTCCCTGACGGATTTGATCCTGGCTGGCCCATCGATGGGCACAGGCTTACCTGCCTCCCAGACTTTATGAGGTGCAGACGAAAAACCCAGACAATGATTAAAACCCAGATCCTGTAATCGAGGCAATTCTTCAGCAAATTCTTCGGGACTGCCAATCCCCCACATCAACACAGGCATGCGCCCTGGTAACCGTCGCGGCATCAGCTTGAGTAACAGGGTCTCTTCCCGCGACATCGGGTAATCACCTTCCAGACTTACCTGCCCCTGCAGAACGTACTCATCAGGCCGCAGCGAGGTATCAAACGAGATCTGCTCTGTATATTTTCCCTCTGCAGGTAGTTCCGGCAAGTCAATGTCACGGTCGATCCAGCCCGAGCAGAACAGTCGCAGTTTCGCGCCTTTCAGCGGTTTTTGCTGCTGATTCTGGATGGTGACTTCAATTTTTGGTGCCGGTTCCGAACGCCGCCAGACTGTCCGATCGACAGTCAACGAAATCTTCAGCGGACTGAAATCAAGTGCGCCGGAACTCACCCGAACATCATCAATGTATCCTGGAAAACCGCCGTAATTACTGCCGATGCGATCCCCGATGCTCAAGGGAAGTTTACCGGCTGCAATTCCATATCGGCCGGGTCTGGTGACAGTTCCGATGGATGACCCATTTCGATAAAAACGGATCGTTCCAGCCGCATCATAACTGAATGCCACATGCTGCCAGACTCGCTCTTCAAATGTCAGCAAATCTGTTGAAAAAATTTCTGTATCTTCACCAAACCCCAGCACAACATTCATCCGCCGCCGCCCGGCTGGGTCCGGAGAACTCAAAAACCATTGATAGTCATTTTTTGAGGCATATTTCTTATCCACCAGATAAGCCAGGCTCGCTTCGCGCAACTCCGCTTTGGGTTGAATCCACATTTCAACAGTGAAGGCGCCAGTCGGACTCAGCTCCGGATGATTGGCAACCATGAAAGCATGGTGTTTATCTTCAATCGGCCAGCCAGGAAATGACTCGATGCCTCCACCAAACTTTCCTGCTGCCACAGGCACAGCACCATCCAGCTTTCCGGAAAGACCCAGGCGACCGGAATCAATCGTTTCGGCCCCTTTTTCGAACCGCCAGTGTCCAATGACAGTCGGCCCGTTCGAATCTTTACCTGCATACTCCGCCTGCCAGTTTTGTGCCGCGGTTTCAGCCAGCAACACTGAGTTGCCCGTAAAGTGATGCGCAGAAAATATCATTGCCAGAATAAGTAAACAGATCCGATTCATTATAGATAATCCCGGGGTGTTTTAATGAGTGCAGCAGACACAGGTCAGGTTCACATTTCAACGCATAAAACAACTTGGCATGGAATGTGAAATGACTGTATCACATTGAGGAGTGATCAACGGAGGATACATTCATCATAGCAGCAGGCAACGACCATTTAAAATTAGTAAGAACAGATTGGTGCTGATAAAATTCTAATAGTTGTTGCTGATTCAACTCGGATGTAACTCATGGACATTAAAAATCACAATCACGAGATCACTGATGTCGACTATACTCTTCACTCGCTCACGCTCTGCTACAGGTGTCGACGGGATCGGGAATGGTTCTGTTACCGGCCCGAACAGCGGATTTACAACAGACAGATTGACGACTACGCAGCCGAAGCAACTCTGAACTGTACAGTCCCCTCTCGTATTGAGTTCCATAACGCCACTCGACGATTATCACTGATTTAGAGTTCGATTCACAATTTTCAATCGTGTATCGATGCAGTCAAATTTTGTATCCACAATAGAATTCAGGACGAGCAGGTCCTGTGAGGATCGCAGCCGCTTTATCCAGATCAAAACGGACTCAATACTGAGAATCTGCCTCAGAATCAGTAGCCGTTCATCTGGATCTTCCATTTGTCATTCTCCGCCTGGCACTCTGTTTTCTGACCGTTGTTCACAGATTACCAGATTCTATGATTTCCTAAGAAATTCACTGGAATTATAGTCAAAACTTTGATACCGTTGTGTGCAATGGTATTTTTGTATAGATACTATACTGCAACTCCAATCTTAGTAACTTCTCCAGTTTTCAACCGAACCACTCCTGTACGTCTTTATAAATGTTAATGAATAAATAAACAGAATAAAAACTGATCCTATGCGGTCTGGGTAAAGGTCTATTTTATTATGCTTCTGACGAACTGGCTTAGGTCGATCTCACACCGTTGTCTTTCCAGACGTCCCTACAGCAGATACCGTCATCGACGCCGAGTTCGTCAGTTGACGTCCGCAACTCCTGCCCAGAGCCCGGATCGTTCAAGCACGAACGCTGAACTGCTGGAAGACCGGACGATGCTGACGTCTGTCGTCTCAATTGATGACGTTGAGGTTGTTGAGACGTACGGTGCACCTTTTTATCCAACATATGCGCGCTTGACAGTTACCAGAACTGGAGATGTTCCCGAAGATATGGAGAACACTCTTATCGTGCGATATGCAACGCAAGACGGAACAGCCAAGTCGTCGTCTTTCGAGAATGATTATGAGGAAACAAGCGGTTCTTTTCTCATGTACAGCTTCTACAGTGGAGAGCTGGTCCAGACCGCAACCATTCTGGTTGAAATTAATGTCGATTCCATTCCCGAACTGGATGAAACATTCCAGGTGAAGCTGACAAGCGTGTCCGGGTATAATAGCACGCTGGGAGACGATACCGGAACTGTGACCATCGTCGATAACGATCGTAACCACCTGTGGATCAGCGATGTCACAGTCAATGAAGGGGACGGCACTGCTTCGGTGACGGTCTCAATGGACCGTTTTCTGGATACCGTTGTCTCCGTTGATTACACGACCGCTGACATTCAGACAGCCACCAGTTCACAAGACTATGAGTCCACTTCGGGAACCATCACGTTTCAGCCGAATGAATTAACCAAAACCATTCAGATAAATATTGTTGATGATTCATCGTTTGAACTGGACGAAGCATTTTACGTCGAACTCAGTAATCTACAGACCGATACCATCACAACGAAGATCACTGACGATCGCGCTGTCGTCACGATTGAGGATAACGACCGTTCGTTTCCGATTCATTATTTCGATTTTGAAGAGCAATCGAAGATTCTCCCGCCTCCGGGCACCTCACCCGATTCCGACACCATGGGTTTCGCCATGGCCGCTGATGGAAATACCCTGATTGCCACAGCCCCTTACTGGGATAACCCTCTGAACAACCAGGGGGCCGCTTTCGTTTATATTCGGAATGATCAGGGGACACCACAGAATCGGATGGATGATACCTGGGACTATCAGACTACATTACTGGCCCCCGATGCGAAGGAAGCTGACCAGTTTGGCTGGTCGGTTGATCTCAGTGGTGATACCGCAGTCATCGGATCACGTTTTGGTAAAAAAGATGGGGATGAAAACGGGGATGAAACCGGATCAGCTTACGTCTTCACCCGCTCTGGCACGACCTGGACCTTCCAGCAGGAACTAACCCCCTCCGATGGAGGATATTTCGATGAATTCAGTGTCGGTGTCGCCATTGAGGGCGATACGATCATGGTTGGTATGGATGGGGGATGGGGCACGAGCGTGCATTCCAATGGTGCGCTATATGTATTTAATCAAGTGAACGGAGTCTGGTCCGAAACGCAAATCCTGTCCAATCCTGATTTGGGAACCGCAGATCAGTTTGCTTCCGAAATCGACTTCGAGGGTTCCACTCTCGTCGTCAATGCATATCTGGACAACGAGTCCGATAATAACCAGGGCGCCGTGTATATTTACAATCTGGTCAATGGGCAGTGGAGTCTCTTACAGACTCTGAAACCCGAAACCCCGGTCGCAAGCGGCCAATTCGGTTATGCCATCAGCCTCGAAAGTAATGAACTTCTGATTGGAGCGCCAACCAGGCTGGTAGGGAGCGAACTGGACGGTAATGCCTTTTTGTATCGATATAATGCCGAATTAAATCAGTGGGTTCTAAAACAAACCCTGAGTTCAGAAAATGTGCAGGAAGAAGAACGTGCCTTTTTCGGATCAAGTGTGCTCCTGCAAGACGGGATGATGTTTATCGGCGCCAGAAATTATAACGCCAGCACAGATTACTCGGACGGCGCTCTTTATCAATATCGCAAAGAGGGATCAGACTGGACGCTCTACGATCAATTCTCAACTCCGGATGGATCTACCAACTTTGACTTTTCTGACTTCAGCGGTAATATCGCGCTGGCAGGTGGGGCTCTATTCTATTACGACAATCAATTGAGTAATAACTCAGGCTCAATCTACTCATTCGTCAGTCCGGAAACCCCCATTGTCGCTATCAAAGATACTGTGATTGCCGAAGGCGATGACAGTTCGAGACTGGTCTCCATTGAAGTCACCCGCACAGGCTACCTGCCGGGAGATCTGAATGCCCCAGCGACGGTTTATTTCAATACTCTCGATGGTACCGCCACTGTTGCAGACGGTCTGTACCAGGCCGCCTCGGGCACCATCACGTTCGCCGCTGATCCCACAGCAGTCACTCAGACGCAGACTTTCACTGTAGAAATTGCCGGCGATACGCTCGTCGAACTCGATGACCATACTTTTTCGGTTTCACTCTACAGTATCACGGGGAGGGGACGCATCGTCGATCCGGATGCGGTAATTACCATTGCCGAAGATGATCAGGCAATCGTTTCCGCTGAGGATATCACTATTAATGAAGGTGCAGGTTCAGTTGTGATTCCCATCACATTGAGCAAACCCGTGGATCACGGTGTCTATGTTTATTATGATTTGTCCAACCTGACTACAGTTACGATCGACTATGAAGATCAGCAAGGCACTCTTTATTACGCGCCCGGAACTCAAACCCAGGAGATTGAGGTCACGATTGCTGATGACAACCGCACGGAGTTTACGGAACAGTTTCAGCTGGATCTGAACTACCTTCAGGCAGGTGGCTATAATGTTATTATCGCGGACGAACCGGCTAAAGTCACCATTCTCGATAATGATCAGACAGTACTCTCGTTTGAGGATGTCAGCTTCGATGAAAATGAAGGGAGATTGAGACTGAAAGCCAGTCTGAGTCGTCTAATGGATGGACGAATCACTGGCACTTTCGACATTACCAATCTCTCATCAACAATCTCTGGCGGATCAGATCTCGATGACTATTTCTTTTACCAAGGCATGAGCATAACGGATTTTGGCAGTAATTATGTTTACGTTTATTTATCGATAAACAATGACGATCACGTTGAACTGAATGAGAAATTCCTGGCCAGTCTGACCAATATACAAATCAATGGAATGGATCTCGAGGATGCCGGGATCGATTTTGTTCTGGGCGACATCGAGGCGGAAGTTACCATTATCGATGACGATCAAGCCAGCCTGACCATCAGCGATGCCACAGTCAACGAAGCTGCCGGCACTGCCACCGTCACAGTGACTCTCGACCAGATCGTTGAAGGTGACATCAGCGTTGACTATACCACCGTCGGCCAGAGCGCCGATCCCGACACGGACTTTCTCAGCACTGCGGGTACACTCACCTTTGCTCAGGGCGAACAATCGAAAACAATTACGGTTTCAATTGTTGATTCTGATCTCATTGAAGGCGACGAAACGTTTCTGGTCAGCCTGTCTAACTTCGTGAACAATGGACTCGCCGTCACCCTGAATAAGCAACAGGGCACCGTTACTATCAAGGATGATGAAGAGGCGACCCTGTCAATCAACGATGTCACCGTAAATGAAGCCGCTGGCACCGCGACGCTCACCGTCACACTGGATCAGGCTGTCGCGACCCCCGTCAGCGTGGACTTCGCTACTGTCAATCAGACGGCGACCAGCTCTGAGGACTTTCAGGCGACCTCAGGCACATTGACGTTCAGCCCCGACGAACTCACGAAAACAATTACCGTCTCAATTGTGGACTCGACCGCGGTGGAAGCGGATGAACGCTTTCTGATCAATCTCACCAACATTCAGGCCAACAATGCCAATATCACTTTAGCGGACGCGCAGGGTGAAGTAACGATTCACGATGACGAACAGGCAACGATCTCGATCAGTGATCTGACAGTCGATGAAAGCACAGGTCTCGCGTCTCTGACTGTCTCACTCGACCAGCCTGTCGACGCCGAATTCAGCGTCGATTTCGATACTACCGACCAGAGTGCCTTGCAGTCTGTTGACTATCAGTACTCATCAGGCACGCTGACCTTCAGTGCGGGAGAACAGACGAAAACATTAAATATCTCCCTCATCAATTCCGATCTGGTAGAACCGGATGAAACGTTTCTCGTTACACTCTCCAACATCCAGTCTGCTGGTGCTGATCTCAGCTTCACAGACAATCTGGCTCAAGTCACGATTCTCGACGAAGATCAGGCAGGCGTTTCGATCAGCGACACGGTTGTCAATGAAGGAGCAGGCACGGTCGACATCACGGTTTCTCTGGATAATCCGGTTTATACCAGTGTCACAGTCGACTATGCCACCGCCAGCCAGAGTGCTGACCCAATCGACGATTATCTCACAAAATCGGGAACGCTCACATTTGATCCGGGAGAACAGTCGAAAACGATTACCGTATCTATCGTCGATTCTGCTCTGGTGGAAGGAGATGAAATATTTCTGGTCAACCTGGCGAATCTGCAATCCGCGAGTACCGAAGTTTATCTCGCCGACAGTCAGGGGGAAGTCACAATTCACGATGATGAACAGGCGACGCTCTCAATTGATGATCTCCAGGTCAATGAAGACGCAGGCACTGCCACGCTGACTGTCACCCTCAGCCAGGCGGCTTCGATCCCCGTCAACGTCAATTATGCCACCGCCGATCAGAGTGCCGTCAGTACCGGCGACTATCAGGCAAACTCAGGCACTCTCACATTCGACCCCGGAGATCTTACGAAAACTATCACTGTCTCCCTGATCGATTCTGCCACGCCGGAAATCGATGAGACGTTTCTGGTCAATCTCAGTAACATTCAGGCTAACAATGCCAATATCACATTTGCCGATGATCAGGCGATAGTAACAATCCGCGATGACCAGACAACAATCTCAATCAACGATGTTTCTGTTGATGAAGACGCTGGCACTGCGCTGCTGACGGTCTCACTCAACCACACTCTCAGCGAGAATCTGAGTATCAATTTTGCCACAGCAGACCAGACGGCCAAACAACCTGATGACTACCAGAGCACTTCCGGTACACTGGAATTCGGCGCGGGGGATCTCACGAAAACGATTAGCATCCCCCTGGTTTATACAGAATCGGTGGAAAAAACAGAAACCTTTCTGGTCAATCTCAGCAATATTCAAGTCAACGGTTTCACCGTCATCTTGACGGACGCACAAGGCAGGGTCACCATCCTGGATCACGATCAGGCCAGCCTCTCGATCAGTGATACGACGGTCAACGAATCCGCGGGCACGGTCTCCGTCACTGTTTCACTCGATCACCCCGTCGCAACTTATCTCAATCTCGATTACACGACCAATGCGGGTCCTTATGCCACCAGTCCGGAATACTATGAAGCGACCTCCGGTACACTGATCTTCTTGCCCGGTCAGACCACTGCTACTATCGAGATCAATCTGGTCGATAACAGCTATGTCGAACCCGATGTCTATTTCTATGTCGACATCAGCAACCTGAATTCCAGTGGGACCGCAGTCTCCATTGCGGATGCCCGAGCGAAAGTGACCATCCAAGACAATGATCGGGATTACACTGAGCAAATTTATGATTTCGAATATGGCAGTAAAGACCCTTACGATGTCAACACGAAAATCAATGCACCAGAGTTTGTGTCAGATCAAGATCAGTTCAGTTTTAAAACGGCCGCTGATGGAGAGATCATGATTTCGACAGCTCCCTTTCTGGATGCACCACTGTCTGATCAGGGAGGCGCGTTTGTCTACGTCCGAAATCATCAGGGGACACCGCAATATGTGTTTGATGATACCTGGGAATATCAGGCTACTTTACTGGCCCCCGATGCGCAGGCAGCAGACCACTTTGGCTGGTCAATTGACATCAGCGGGGATACCGCTGTCATCGGTGCTCTCAATGTCGATTCAACCGAAAATAATGGGGCCGTTTACATCTTCACGCGCTCCGGGGCTACCTGGACTTTTCAGCAGAAACTGACTCCTGATTCAGCAGACACAAATCTGCAGTTCGGGACGGAAGTTTCTATTGAAGGTAACACCCTCGTCGTGGGCGCCACACAGGACCACAATGGTCATGGCGCCGTTCATATTTACAAGCGCGTCTCAGGCGTCTGGTCACTGTTCCAGAGCATTCCCAACCCGGATGCTTTTGGTCAGGATGCTGAGTTCGGCACCTCGATTGACCTTGAAAACCGGAATCTGGTTATCGGCGCTGCGCAGCATGACAGCGGAAAAGGCGCTGTTTATATATATCATCTCACCAGCGATGATCAATGGACACTGCAACAGAAGCTGAGCTCACCTACCCCCTTAGCAGATGGCACATTCGGAATCTCAGTCAGTATTGAAAATGATGAACTGGTGATTGGGGAACCCGGGGCATATTATTTTAATCATCTTATTGGGAAAGCATACCTGTACCATTACGATGCGGATTTAAATTTCTGGTCCCTGGATCAGACTATTTCAAGATACGCCTCCTGGGGAGATTTGCAGCTCGGAACTCAGGTGCTCCTGCAGAATGGCATGCTGTTCCTGACTGCTGCCCATGATCCCGACTACGATAATGATGAGACTGGTAACCCTGAGGATTGGGGGGGCATAGCTTTTCAATATATCAAAGTGGGGTCGGAATGGGTCACTAATGACGTATTCTACTATGAAGAGATAAGTAATACGTTCGTCCCCTTCAACCGATTTGCGCACCAGATCACTCTGGCAGATGGTGCCTTGTTCGTCACTGCACCACTCGCTGACGACCTGGGGACTGGTACGGGAACCATCTACTACTACCATCCCCTGGCACCAGAGTTCACCGTCGATACGGTTTCTGTTTCTGAAGGCAATGACGGCACGCAGACCGTCACGCTTGAAGTCACCCGGGAAGCATTTAATCCTGGGGATCTCAGCGCCCCGGCGACCATCGAATTCCTGACAGGGGGCGGCACTGCAGAGGCAGACGTCGACTATCAGTCCGCCTCAGGAACACTATACTTCAACGCTGACCCGACAGCCCTGACTCAGACCTTGACGCTGACCGTCGAAATCATCGGAGACTCACTGCTTGAGACAGACGAGTATTTCTTTCTTCGTCAGTTTTTAGTATTTGAGGATGGGCGTAAGTATCAGATGACCAGCGGCCGGGTTACGATCACTAATGACGATCAGGCGGCTCTTTCGATCAGTGATGAGACGGTTGATGAAGCTGCCGGCACCGTCACACTCACTGTCTCCCTGGACAAAGAATTCCCAACAGAAGTCAGTGTTCAATATGCAACGGTAGCCAACACTGCTGACATTAACTCCGATTATCGGAGCAAATCCGGCACCTTGACCTTTGCGCCGGGTGAAGTATCGAAAACCATCACCGTCACGATTCTTGATTCATCCAATGTGGAACCGGATCAGAGTTTTTATGTCAACCTGTCAAACCTGCAGTCTGCTACCAGCGGTATTATGATTGCAGACAGTCAGGCCGAAGTGACGATCGTGGATGACGATCAGGCCCTGTTATATCTGGCAGGATCATCAAATATAACGGAAAACACGGTGAATCCTACGTTGAGACTCTACCTGAGTAGAATAGTCGAAACGACAGTCAGCGTGGATTTTGCGACAACCGATGATTCAGCGACGAGCCCTGATGACTATCAGAGTATCTCAGGTACAGCGGTCTTTAATCCCTCAGACCGAGATTACTACATTGAGATCCCTTTCGTCGATACGGACCTGGTGGAACTGGATGAGAAGTTACTGCTCAATCTGACTAATCTGCAGGCTGGCGGAGCGAATGTCGTTCTGCAGTACGATATGAAGAATGTCTACATTCGCAACGACGATCAGGCATCTGTTTCTATCAGCGACACTGTCGTAGACGAAGCTGCAGGCACGGCCACAGTGACTGTCACGCTCGACCATCCCGTCGACACCAGCGTCACAGTGGACTATGCGACCGCCGGCCTGAGTGCCGAACCAGACACTGACTTTCTCACAAAATCAGGCACAATCACGTTCGCACCGGAAGAACTGACGAAAACGATCACGTTTTCGATTGTGGACTCCAATCTAATCGAAGGCGATGAAATAGTTCTTGTTTACCTGACCAACCTCCAAGCCGATGAGCGCGAGGTCATCCTGGCAGACGATCAGGCCACAGTCACGATTCATGACGACGATCAGGCAAACCTCTCCATCAATGATATCTCGGTCAATGAAGATGTCGGCACCGCGACGCTGACAGTCTCACTCGATCGTGCGGCGAGCATTGATGTCAATGTGGATTACTCCACTATGAATGACTCCGCAGTCGCGATGACCGACTATGTTGCCACCTCGGGAACGCTGACGATCAACGCCAACCACCTCACAGGCACCATCACCATTCCGATCACCGATACAGATCTGGTGGAGCTTGAGGAAACACTTCTGGTCAACCTCTCAAACATTCAGGCGAATAACGCAAATATCATACTAACGGACAATCAGGGAGCAGTGACCATTACTGACGATGATCAGGCAGCAATCTCAATTGACGATCTTATCGTCGATGAAAATACAGGGATCGCAACACTGACCGTCTCACTCGACCATCCCGTCGACACCAGCATCACCGTCGACTTTACCACTGCTGACCAGAGTGCCCTTCAGTCAGACGATTACCAGAGTACCTCAGGTACCGTCATTTTCAACGCGGGAGAACAGACTCATACAATTACGATTCCCCTCATTGATACCGAGATTCTGGAACGGAACGAGACGTTTCTGGTGAACCTGACCAGCATACAGGCAGGCGGCCGCAACGTTGTTATCGCTGATGATCAGGCCATCGTCACCATCCAGGAAGATCAGGCAGCTTTTTCAATCAGCGATGCAACTGTTGACGAAACGGCAGGCACCGCCACCGTTACGGTGACACTCGACAAAGCCGTCGACACCACCATCACTGTGGACTACGCCACCTCTGATCAGACCGCAGGTAGCCCGGACGACTATCTCTCCAAATCTGGCACACTCACTTTTGTTTCAGGAGAACTATCAAAAACCATCACTGTTCCCATCGTCTATACTGATAGCGTGGAAGGCGATGAACGCTTCCTGGTCAACCTGTCCAATATTCAGTCCAGCGGCCGCAATGTGGTTCTGGCTGACGGTGAAGGTGAAATCACGATCTACGATGACGATCTGACAACAGTCTCGATCAATGATGTCACAGTCAATGAAGATGCCGGTACCGCGACCTTGACTGTCTCACTCGGCCAGATTGTCACGACCGATGTGAACGTTGATTATTCCATGATCAGTAATTCGGCAGTCGCGACCACTGACTATGTCAATACCCCAGGCACAATGACCATCACCGCCGGAAGTTTGACAGGCACATTCACAATCTCAATTGTCGATTCTGATCAAGTGGAAGACGAGGAAAAGTTTCTGATCAACTTGACCAATATTCAGGCAAACAACGCTAATCTCATTTTTATTGACGCACAAGGCTCAGTCACGATTACTGACAACGACCAGGCCGGTATCTCAATCGATGATGTAACCGTGAATGAAAACGCGGGAACCGCCACCTTGACCGTCTCACTTGACAAACCTGTCGAAACCAATGTGAGCGTCAGTTACAGCACTGCCGACCAGAGTGCAGTTCAATCTGCAGACTATCAGGCTAAGTCCGGCACGTTTATTTTCTCTGCAGGTGAGCAGACCAAAACGATTACAATTCCCATTCTCACTTCTGATCAGGTGGAAATCGATGAAACATTTCTGGTCAATCTCTCTAATATTCAGTCTGACGGGAGGAATGTCGTCTTCACTGACAACCAGGGGGAAATCACGATTCATGACGAGGGACAGGCAGCACTTTCAATTGATGATATCACTGTTAACGAAGATGCGGGCTCCGCTGTTTTAACCGTCTCGCTCAATCATCTCGTGTCTACAGTCGTCAAAGTCGACTTCGTAACTGAAGATTCTACAGCAACCGATACAGACGACTATCAGGCAACAACAGGCACACTGACATTCACCCCCGGAGAACTCACACAAACCATCTCCATTCCCCTGATCAATTCTGATTTCCCTGAAAGTATTGAGACATTCCTGGTCTACCTGAGGAATGTCCAGGCCGGTACCGCCAATGTCACTATTGCTGATGATCAGGGAATCGTCTCCATCCACGATAACGTGTATGCGATCTCAATTGCTCTCAACTCCACCTCGGAATATAATACTACTACTCATGTGAGAGTCTCCCTTAATCAAGCTCTCAATAGCGATTTGACTGTCAACTATTTCACCTCGGATCTGACGGCCAGTCAGTCAGAAGACTATGTCGCCACATCAGGCACTCTCCTCATTCCCGCTGGTGATACCATCAACTGGATCCCCATCCCCATCATCGATTCAGATCTTGTAGAAGTTGATGAAACATTCCTGATTTCTTTATCTGACCTTCAGGCCACTGGATACGATCTGATCTATACGCTCCAGGAGTTGGAAGTCACAATCCAGGATAATGATCGGGCTTATTTTTCAATAGGCGACAATCAGACGGTGAACGAAGCTGCTGGTACTGTCGATCTGACCGTCACGCTCGATCAGGCCGTTGATACGAGTATCACTGTCGACTATGTAACCACCAGCCAGAACGCCGATGCAACGACCGATTATGTCGCTCAATCAGGAACACTGACTTTTGCTGCAGGAGAACTGTCAAAAACAATCACCGTTCCGATCGTTGACTCCGATCAGGTGGAAGAGACGGAGACCTTTCTGGTTGATCTGTCCAACATCCAGGCTGCCGGACGTGATGTCTTCTTCAGTGATTATCAGGCCATTGTCACAATTACCGACGATGACCAGGCTAAAATTTCCATTGATGATATTACTGTGAATGAAGGAGCGGGAACCGCAACCTTGACCGTCTCGCTGGACAAACCTGTCGATACCGAAATCAGCGTAGACTTCGCTACCGCCGCCAGTTCCGCAAAGGAATCAACTGACTATCAGAGCACGTCCGGTACCATCAACTTCAGTGCCGGGGAGCTTTCTCAAACGATCACAATCCCATTGGTTGATTCCGATCTGGTGGAAGGCGATGAGATATTTCTGGTCAACCTGTCCAATATTCAGTCAAACCTCGATGTCATTTTCAGTGATGATCAGGGGGAAGTCACCATCCAGGATAATGACCAGGCCACGGTCTCAATCAATGACATTACCGTCAATGAAAATCATGAATTCGCCATCCTGACAGTTTCGCTGGACCAGATCGTTGATTATTCCGTCAGGGTTTACTATACCACCGCTGACCAGAGTGCCATTCAGTCTGAAGATTACTCATACGCTTCAGATGATACATTCATCCTTGCAGGGACTCTGACTGCTTCGATTACGATTCCGCTCTCTGAATACGATACCGGTTTTGTCGAGTATGATGAAACATTTCTGGTCAACCTCACCGGCATTGAATCCTATGGTCGCGATGTCAACTTAGCAGATGACCAGGCTGAAGTCATCATTATCGACAATGATCAGGCCCGGATCTCCATCGACGATGTTTCCAAAGACGAAGCGGCAGGTACCGTCACACTGACTGTATCACTGGACCAGCCTGTTGATACGACTGTCACGGTAGACTACACAACTGCGGATCAGAGCGCCACCAGCCCGGACGACTATCTGAGTCAATCTGGTTCCTTAATGTTTAATCCGGGAGAACAATCAAAAACGATTACCATTTCGATCTATGATTCACTTATCATCGAAGGCGATGAGACGTTTTTGGTCAACCTGAGCAATATTCAGTCTAATGGACTTGATGTCGTGTTTGCGGATGATCAGGCCACCGTCACCATTCGCGATGAAAAACCAAAGATCACCATCACTGACAAGATTGTATACGAACTTTACCATTCGGTCAGCCTGACTGTCTCACTTGATCAGGCAGTGGCGAATATCGTCACGTTAGATTATACGACCGTCTCTCAGTCTGCTATCGAAGGGGCCGACTTTCAGGGCAAGTCGGGCACGCTGATATTCAATCCAGGAGAACTCTCGAAAACTTTTTCTGTGACTGTTTTTAATTCGGATGATCCTTTTGAATCAGACGAAACATTCCTGGTCAATCTCTCCAACATTCAATCAGATGGCATCGATGTTATTTTTGAGAAATCTCAGGCTGAAGTGACGATTTACGATGAGAGCCTGCCATTAATTACCATTGATGATGTTGAGGTAATAGAAGGAGCATATGGCAAAACCACTTATGCAGTCTTTACCGTCACCAGAACCGGCAAGAGCCCGGGAGACCTGAATCACGATGTGTATATTGACTATAGCACTCTTGATGGCTCTGCAACGGTGGCTGATTCTGATTACGAAGCCACCAGTGGTTCTCTTCGGTTTAACCCCGTTCTTTATGGGCTTTCACAAACTCGCACATTCCAGGTAGAAATCAATGGAGACAGATGGACAGAGCTCGATGAATTTTTCCAGCTACAGCTCTCACTAAAATCAGGTAGTGCGGTACTTATCGATGATATTGGTTTTGTCAACATCATCAACGATGATCAAACCTCTCTTTCGATCGACAACGTCACAGTTGATAAAACAGCAGGTAAAGCACTCGTGACTGTTTCACTGAGTAACCCGATTGGCGCAGGGGAACTTATTACACTGGATTATTCGACTTCTCCAGGCACAGCAATTCCCGGTGTAGATTACAATCAATGGACATCGGGTACGATTACGTTCGGAGCACATCAGTGGTCACAAACAATTCATATTACCACTTATGACAATGATCTGAATCAGTTTGAACCTGACAAAACATTTTACGTCGATCTCTCAAATATTCAAACGAATGGGCTGAATGTCGGCATCTCTTCCACTCGCGGAACTGTCACTTTAGAAAATACAGACAGTACCCCATATTTTGAATACAAATCCAAAATCTTCGCTACAGATAATCCGCAAAGCTATGCCGAGTTCGGCGGTGTACTTGATGTGGATAACGATACATTAATTTCATCCTCAATTAAATGGGATAGTGCGCAGGTAGATCAAGGTGCTGCTTTCATCTATGTTCGTAATCAGCAAGGAACACCAGACGATCTCACAGACGATACCTGGGAATACCAAGCTATATTATTCGCCCCTGATGGAAAAAGCGGTGACTATTTTGGAAGCTCAGTCGCCATTCATGGCGACACCGCGGTCGTCGGTGCCAAGCTTGCTGCTACGGGAGATCAATCGTCTGACACAGGTGCAGTGTATATTTATAAGAGAACCGGTTCTGTCTGGACATTCCAGCAAAAAATTGTCGCTGCCGATTCAATAGACGGCGATGAATTCGGCTCTTTGGTCGCCATCGAAGGAGACACCATCGTAGTCAGAGCAGCAGAAGCCGACTCTGAAAAAGGAGCCGTTTATATCTTTAATCTCTCCGATGAACTCTGGTCAGAATCAGCCAAGTTTATTGACCAGTCACTGCCTCAATGGAGTTCCTGGACAGATTTTGGATCGAGTCTGGATATTAATAATTCTACGATAGTCATCGGATCAAGGAATGACGGGGAGTCAGCCATTGGAGCCGGTGCGGTATTCATTGTAACCCGGGAAAATGGCACCTGGAGCGTGACTCAAAAGCTGAAACCAATTTCAACCAGTTTGATTCGCTCTTTTGGGAGCTCAGTTGCCATAGCAGGCAACACTCTCGTAGTCGGTGCCCCCGATTCTTATAAACCAGCTTATTATGATCTTGGAGCAGTCCTGACTTTCACGCTGGAAGACGGTATCTGGATGCAATCAAAAGTGCTTTATGCAGCAGACACAACCAATTATTCCTCGTTTGGCAAAACGGTCGCGTTTCAAGATGATTTGCTTCTTGTTGAATCAAATAATTTGCAAGATGGTACCAATAATAATTCTGAAATACATGTCTTGCAACTGCAGGGACAGAACTGGATCGAACTGAACCAATTCCACGTCCCCGACAAAGACAAAGATATTCATTTTGGAGCTTCTCTGAGATTTTCCAACGGAACTATCTTTATTGGTTCTCCTTATGACGAAGACTCGCTGAGGAAAGGCACGATCCAGATTTATGGACCGGTTCACCTACCTGAAGTCACTGTTGATAATGCATCCATCGCAGTGAAAGCCGATGGTTCCAGAGTTCTCATTCTCGAAATAACGCGTAGCGAAGAGAACCCGGGGGATCTGAGTTCTCCTGGTTATATAGAATTCGGTACATTCAATATTGGAGACTCCAGTGGTAACTATCAGTCAATCACGGGAGCAGTCTCTTTCGAAGGTGACCTGAATGCGATTTCACAAACGCAGATGATCACTCTTCCAATCGGAAGTGAGATACCTCTGAAACTGGACGAAACATTTGCATTAGAACTGCTCAGTATATCTGGTGATGGCTATTTTCCGGAAACAGTGATTCCGATCACCGTTGTTGACAATCCCCCCCTGATTACCATTGATGACATTTCCGTAGAAGAAAACCACGGAACAGCCACTTTAACAGTCTCTCTCAGTCAACCTGTCGCGACGACCGTCACGGTCGATTACGCCACGGCCAACAAATACTATGCCAGTTCTTCTGAAGACTATCTTCAGTCCTCCGGCACTTTGTCTTTCAATCCGGGAGATCAGACCAAAACGATTACAATCCCTCTTGTTGATTCTGATCTGGTAGAAAGTAACGAAACATTTCTGGTCAATCTGTCCCACATCCAAAGTGGCGGCACCGCTGTTTATCTAGGCGACCATCAAGCTCAAGTTACCATTACAGACAATGATCAGGCGACTGTCTCAATCGATGACGTTACTGTAAATGAAAATGCAGGAACAGTCACTCTGACAGTTTCTTTAGATGGGGAGATCGACACCAGAATTACAGTTGAGTATGCGACCATTGATCAAAGTGCTCAGGCTCCCCATGATTATCTTCCTCAGAATGGCACTATTGGCTTTAACCCGGGAGAACATACTCAAACCATTACCGTGCAACTCACGGACGATAACCTGTTGGAACTGACGGAAATGTTTGAAATCGAGCTCGGTCAGCTCAATTCCAATGGACGTAATGTCACAATTGCTGATAGCAGGGGACGTGTCGAGATTCTAGATGATGACGAAGTACAACACTCAGAATTCGAATCAAAAATCTTTGGACCAGGGACCATTCATAACTACGATCATTTCGGTTACTCCACTGATATCGATGGCGACACTCTCATCACCAGTACCCCTGAATGGGACGGAACGACAACAGATCAGGGAGCAGCCTTTATTTATGTCCGCAATTCTCAGGGAACTCCTTATGATTTAACAGATGATACGTGGGATTATCAAGCCACTTTATTACCACCCGATGAAATATCGCATGTAGACTTTGGCTCAACAGTAGCTATCAGTGGAGATACTGCTATTGTGGCCGATTACAAAGATAAATATCCAGACTATAACAGCGGAGCGGTCTATGTCTTTACCAGAACCGGAACCACCTGGACTTTCCAGCAAAAGCTGAAATCATCAGACGCTGATGGAGGTCAATACTTTGGAGGTGCGATCGATATTCAAAATGATACGATTGTTGTAGGTGCCACCTATGTCAATCGGCCTGGTGATGATGGAGTTGGCTCTCTAGGTGCCAGCGGGGCCGCCTATGTATTTAATCGAATAAACGGAACATGGCAAGAAACGGCAAAACTGCTTGATGATGATCCACATAGTTCAAAACATTTTGGATCAAGAGTTGCGATTGACAATTCAACGATCCTGATCGGTGCGATCAATGATGGTTACCAGGACGCTCAATCACCCTTCAATACTGGTGCCGTTTATGTTTTTTCGCTTTCAAATGGAAATTGGGAGCAGGTCCAGAAATTAAAAGCCAGTGTGAGTTATCCTAGTGGAGACTTTGGAAATTCTATCGCAATTGAGGGTGACACAATTGCGGTTGGCGTAAGATATCATCAAACGACTTCTCCAGATACCCACATAACTTATGATACTGGAGCAGCTTATATTTTCACCCGGGATGCTGACAATCACTGGAATGAATCGCAAATTCTCCTGCCTTCTAATATTTCTTCAGAGAATAGTTTTGGATCCGGAGTTGAAATTAGTGACGGAATGATTGTAGTTGGGTCATCAGGCGACCCGAATACACCAGCTTTAAACAATACTTTATATCTATTTACTCAACAAGACCTGACCTGGGAACTGCTGGATAAAATCTACGGCCAGGATCTTGATGATATCGACGGTTTCGGTTGGAGTTTTGTTGTTACTGAAAATTCCATTCTTGTCAGCGCAATGAATGATGATGAGAAAATGACCGATGGTGGCTCAATTTTCGTGTATTCTCGTACTAATATACCTGAAATATCCATCGAAAGTGTAGAGTTTACGGAAGGTGATAACGGCTCTCAACTGGCCACCGTACAAGTGACGCGTCGGGGAAGAAACTTTGGAGACTTAACGCTCCCAGCCCTGGTTAATTTTACCACCCTCGATGGTACCGCTACGGTACTGGGGGGCGACTACACAGAGACCTCGGGCACGATCGCTTTCTCTGGCAATTCGGGCGTACTGTCTCAGACTGAATTCTTCACCATAGAGATTCTTGGCGACACACAGCGGGAAGCTGATGAAGAATTTCGTGTCGTATTATCAGAAGTTTTCGGAAGTGCATCTCTGGCACAATCTACCAGCACCATCACCATCATCAATGATGACCTCTTCAGAGTTTCCATTGATGATCTGACAGTGAATGAATCGACCCAGACTGCCGAACTCACGGTGACCCTGGATCAGCCTCTCTCGACAGAAGTCAATCTGAATTTCAGAACCAATTCCCAGAGCGCCAAAAAACCAGAAGACTTCTTAGATACATCAGGTTCTCTTACCTTCAATCCGGGAGAATTGACTAAAACGATTACGGTTCCCATTATCGATTCGAACCAGGTCGAACTCGATGAACAGTTTCTAGTTCAACTGTATAATCTACAATCTGACTCAGAATTTGTGATCTTCTCGGATTCACAGGCAATCGTCACCATCATTGATGATGATCAGGCACAGATTTCTATTGACGACCTGAGCGTCGATGAACAGACCGGCTCGGCGTCTCTCACGGTCTCGCTCGACGCCCCTGTTGATAAAATCGTAACCTTCGATTTCTCCACAGCGGATCAGACTGCATTGAGCACAAAAGATTACTATGCCACGACAGGCACTGTCACGATCAATCCGGGAGAACAGTCAGCGACCATTACGATACCACTCAGAAATTCCACCCTGGCTGAACCAGATAAAACATTTCTGGTCAATCTGAGTAATCTGCAAGCCGATGGACGCGACGTCACTCTGGCAGATGAGCAGGTCGAGATCACCATAATTGATTCAGATGAAGTGAGATTTTATGTTAGTGTTGACCCGGTTGACGAAAGTGCGGGAACCGTGACCGCCACGGTGACTCTCAGTCAGTCAATCGACACAGCATTGCACGTCGACTACACCACTGCAGATTTCCAAGCGCTCACTTCAATAGACTTTCAGCCAATATCAGGAACTCTGACCTTCAATCCCGGGGAGACAACTCAGTCCATCACAGCCTCGATCATCGATGATGACATCACAGAAATCGATGAGATATTTCTGATCAAGCTGACTAAACCAGAAAACACCGAAGGAGAGCTTGACTTTTCTGACAACTCCTTTCACATCAGTATTCTGGATGATGACCAGACCAGAATTTCCATCAATGACATCACAGTTGACGAGGACACACAGGCAGCCACACTCACAGTATCCCTCGATCATGCAGCCGCAAGAGTGATTATTTTTGACTATGCTACAGCAGACAGCTCTGCGACAGCTGGTTCTGACTATCAATCTACCTCGGGAACGGTTTCATTTAGTATCGGTTCTCTTACTAAAACAATCACGATTCCCCTTATTGATTCCGATCTGGTGGAAGTTGATGAAACATTTTTTGTCAATCTGTTAAACCTGAATTCGCAGGGCCTGGATATCGCTTTCGCGGACACACAAGGAGTCGTCACAATCATTGACAATGACCAGGCACAGGTTTCCATTGACGACATCAGTGTTGATGAAGTAACTGGCTTCGCGACAGTCACCGTCTCCCTGGATCATCCTGTGGATGGAACCGTGACGCTCGATTACGCTACCGCAGACCAGACTGCCCTGGCTGGTGAAGATTTCCAGGCCACGTCCGGTACGCTGACCTTTAATCCGGGAGAGCTGTCAAAAACGTTTGCAGTCAATCTGATCAATTCAGATCTGATCGAAGTCGATAAAACGTTTCTGGTCAACCTCTCAAATCTGCAGAGTGCCGGTCTGGATGTTATTCTTCCTGACAGCCAGGCACAGGTCACCATTGTTGATTCAGATCAGCCTGAGCTTACCATTAACAATGTTACCATTGATGAATATGCAGGAACCGCGACCGTCACTGTTTCACTTAACCAGCCGCTCACCACGATTTTAACAGTCGACTTTGCAACCGCGGATGACTCGGCTTCCAGTCCGTCTGACTATCAGGCGCTTTCAGGAACGTTGACCTTCAATCCCGGCGAAACCACTCAGACCATCAACATCTCGATCATCAATTCTGATCTCACAGAAATGGATGAGACTTTTCTGATCAATCTGATAAACCCTCAGTCCAGTGAATACCAAATTACGCTTACAGACAGCCAGTCTGAAGTTACAATCGTTGATGATGACCAGACCACAATCTCGATTAACGATATTACGATCAATGAAAACGAGGGAACAGCCACACTCACAGTTTCTCTCGATCACGTAGTAGAGACAGCAATTTCCATCGAGTACGCTACTACAGACGGTTCTGCTTCCAGCAGTTCTGACTATCAATCCACCTCAGGCACACTGACGTTTGAGTCGGGCAATGCATCCCAGACGATTGTGATCCCGATTGTCGATTCTGATCTGGTTGAAATTGACGAGACATTTTTTGTCAATCTCCTGAATCTGCAATCCAACGGTGCCAATGTGATTCTCACCGAAACTCAGGGCACCGTTACCATCCACGATGATGATCAAGCCAGCATTTCAGTCAATGATCTTTCCGTCGACGAAAACGCAGGAACGGCAACGCTCACCGTCTCTCTGAATCATCCGGTTGCGACCACTGTCACCATCGATTTTGAAATGCGCGACGGAACGGCCCTCAACGATTCTGATTATACTTCGGCTATGGGTACCCTGACCTTCAATCCGGGTGAGACCACGCAAACCATTAACCTGATAATCCTTGATGATGACCTTGTCGAACCGTCGGAGTCATTTTCAGTCAATCTCACCAACCTGCAAGCCAATAGCTTCAATGTGGAGTTGGGAAATAATCAGGCAGAAATCACGATTTTAGATGATAACCAGGCAATTCTCTCAATCGATGATATTGTGGTTAGTGAAGATGTCGGAACCGCAACTCTAACGGTCTCACTCGATCATCAACTGAGTACCGTCGTCTCAGTTGACTATGAAACGATAAAAGGAACCGCTATTGATAATTCTGATTTTCTCTCCAGCACCGGAACGGTGACCTTCAGCCCCGGCGAAGTCTCTCAAACGATCACAATCTCTATCGTCAACTCAAACCTTGTAGAGCTGACTGAGACTTTGCAGGTTCTGCTGACCAACCTTCAGGTAGCAGACAATCTGGTTATTATGGCTGACCCTCAGGGTGAGATCGAAATCCGAGATGATGATCAGGCGACGATCTCGATTGATGATGTTTCCGTAAATGAAGATGCGGGATTCGCAGAAATCAGCGTTTCGCTCAGTCAGGCAGTCGACACATCCATAACTGTCGACTTCTACACCAGCAATCAGAGTGCATTCGCAGGTACTGACTTTGAATACTCTGCAGGCACACTCACCTTTAACCCCGAAGTTCTGAACCAAAAAATCACAATCAATCTGGTCGATAATGATTTGGTGGAGATTGATGAAACGTTTCGAGTATTCCTCAACAACCTTCAGACAAATAATTCAGATGTAATTTTTGTTGACATAATAGGCCAGGTCACAATCGTGGACGATGATCAGGCGACGATCTCGATTGATGATATCTCAGTCGATGAAAATGCTGGCATAGCGATTCTAACCGTTTCACTCCCTCAGATCGTATCGACTCCTGTTTCCGTTGATTACTCAACATTTAATGGTTCTGCGATCAGTGGATCAGATTATTTGACAACTTCAGGTACTCTCACTTTCAATTTCCGTGAGCACACGAAAACAATTACCGTCAGCCTCATCGATATTGATCGCGTGGAAGCAGACGAGACATTTTTGGTTAATCTGAGCAATATCCAGTCTTCTACCGCAGATGTCGTTTTCACTGATGATCAGGGAGAAGTTACGATTGTTGACGATGATCAGGCTACGATCTCTATCAATGACGTCACAGTTAACGAAGCTGCGGGAACCGCTACTATTTCCGTCTCACTCAGTCAGGTCGTTGACACCGACATCAGCCTTGATTATGCCACAACAGATGAAACAGCCGTTGATTCAGTTGACTACCTCAGCAGATCTGGAACTCTCACCCTTTATTCCGGTGCAATGTCGCGAAACATCACAGTCGATCTTGTTGATAATCAATTCATCGAATTGGATGAAACGTTTTTCATTGATCTCAGTAATCTTAATTCCAACGGATTCAATGTGATCGTTGCTGATGCGCATGCCGAAGTCACAATTCAGGACAATGACCTCGTCGACTACGAATTCAAGTCTAAACTTCATGCAGTCAATCCCCAAGCAAGTAATGATTTATTCGGTTATGATATCGCCGTCGATGGTGATACCATGATTTCAAGCGCGCTCTACTGGGATGCGGATCAAGCCAATCAGGGAGGCGCGTTTATCTATGTACGGAATGATCAGGGAACCCCCAATCATCCAGAGGACGATACCTGGGCATACCAGGCAACGTTATTGGCTCCCAATCCTGCCGTAGGCGATTCAGACCGATTTGGATGGAAAGTCGCCATCAGTGGTGACACCGCTGTTGTTGGAGCGCCATACCAGGATGGAAGTGGGGTCAACAGCGGATCTCTCTATGTCTTTTCGCGAACCGGAACTACCTGGAGTTTTCAGCAAGAGCTCTCTGTTCCGGAGACAATCGACAATGATTATTTTGGTAATGTGATTGCCATCGAAGGCGATACAATTGTTGTGGGAGTGCCCTCCACTGATAATTTCACTGGCGCCGTGAATGTCTTTAATCGAGTCAATGGAGTCTGGTCCAAGTCGACCACCTTAGTTGCCGAAGACGCAGATGAGAATGACTTCTTTGGCAATGCGGTCGACATTGAAAACGCGACCATCGTCATCGGCGCACGCCATGACTCTGAAACAATTCCCCAGAGTGGGGCCGTTTATGTATTTAGTTTGGAAAATGGTCTCTGGTCGCAAACGCAGAAGCTGAAAGATTCGACCCCTGGATATAGGCGAGAATTTGGTGTCTCTATCAGCTTGGAAGGAAACGATCTGTTAATTGGTTCTTCTTCTAACCACGACCTGTCATACAGTAGTGGTAAAGCTGACCTTTATACATTCGATCCAGAGAATAATCTTTGGAATCATTCCCAGACTTTAACGGCATCGGACGCTGCTCATAATTCGCAATTTGGTATCGATGTCCTTATCAAAGAAGATCTCATTTTGATCGGTGCGGTTTACGATCCTGCGAGTAACAATTTCGACCCCTATAGCAGCCATACTTACAGTGCAGTCTATGTATTCGAAAAAGAGAATTTGAATTGGGTGGAACAGCAAAAACTGGACCCTGCACAATCAGTCAAGGGGGATAGCTTCGGACGTGAATTTGACCTCTCCAACGGATCTATCTTTGTAAGCTCGAATTTGGATGATGATGGATTCGAAAACTCAGGATCGGTCTACGTATTTGGCCCCAAAATAATACCTGACGTATCTATCGGAGATTTAATCGTCACTGAAGGGGATAATGGATTACAAACAGTCAGTGTTGCTGTTACACGAACGGGGACAAAGCCAGGTGACTTAATTCTGCCTGCTTCCGTCAATTTCCAGAGCATTGATGGGACAGCAACCGTTTCCGCAGGTGATTATGAAGCGATTTCAGGAACAATTAATTTTGGCAGTGAAGCAACTTCTTTAACTCAAACGGAAACCATCACCTTTCAGATATTTGGCGATACGCGTGTCGAACTTGACGAAAATTTTGGTATCGAACTATTGAATCTAACAGGGTATGCACAACTCACTCAATCAATGAGTACCATCACGATTCAAAATGATGATCAGGCCAGCATCTCCATCAATAATCTCACTGTGGATGAGGATGCGGGCACCGCTACCCTCACTGTTTCTCTGAGTCAAATGGTTGACACTGCTGTCAGCGTGGACTTCGCGACCGCCAATCAAACCGCCCTCGACCAGGACGACTATCAGGCAAAGTCGGGTACTCTGACGTTCAATCCGGGAGAGCAAACAAAATCCATTACTGTTTCAATCGTTGATTCCGATCTGTTGGAACGTCCTGAAACGTTTCTGGTAAACCTGTTCAATCTTCAAGCCAGCAGCCCCAACGTGACGCTGGCCGATGATCAGGCGGAAGTGACCATTATTGACGACGGAAGTGCCACTGCAGAAATCAACATGCGCGTTGTCAATTCTCCCACACACACTCAACCCAACGGAGAGGCAGCCACACTCCCGGAAAATCAGAACTGGGTCAGCGAATGGGCTGTGTACTGGGTCGAAATCTGGGTCAATGCCAGCAGTCCCGCTGAACAGGGAGTGTTCTCCGCGGCATTAGACTTCCATTATATTACAGAATTTACATCAGCGGCGGCGATAGAATTTGGAGCCGCCTTTACCCAGAATCAGACCGGCATCATCAACGATCTCGCGGGAACCATCGAAGGCCTCTATGCTGAAACAAATGTCTCTGGTCTGGGAAGCGATAACCAGCTTCTCTTTGCAAGAATTAAATTTGAACCTCTCGCCGAAGACCAGGTTTCACTGGATCTATCGGGAAAGAGTATCGGCCCCTACGAGCTGGGTTTCAGTGTCAGTTCCCAACAAGTCAGTTTAGTCGGTGATGTTCCTGCCTTAACTCATCTGGGATCCTTCAACGGAACCAGCATCTGGGCGAATCCTATGGATTTCAATGACGACGATGAAATCAATTTTCGCGATCTCGTAATTTTCGCCAGCCTTTATAACAGTACTCCCAGTCAGTCGCGTTCTGACTACGCCTGGTTCGCAGATTTCGACCAGAATAATAGAGTCAACTTTCGAGATTTGGTCCTACTCGTCAGCAACTATGGCAAAAACAAGTTGAGTCGTAAAACAGTCTCCTACCCTGCAAATTATCCCGATGTCTGGAATCAACCCCTCAGAGTCGACACGCAAACAATACTGCAGTCAACACCACCACAGTCTCTCACACAGTCAGCCGCTGCGACAGTGCTGGAGAGTGTGGTCGAACAAGCCAGTCCTTCTCTCGCTCCCAGTGAAAGTAAAACGCTTGAAAATATCAATATCCAGGTTGTCGACCTGGATGGGGATACCCTGGGCCGTGCTGTTGCAGGCACTATCTATATTGACGTCAACGCCGCCGGTTATGGTTGGTTCATAGATACAACGCCTGCCGATCATAGTGAATTTGCCTGGTCCAGCGAACTGACTTTGATCGCTTTACCCGAAAGCGAAGCCGCAGGACAGATCGATCTCTGGACCGTCATCCTGCACGAACTCGGACATATTCTGGGATATGAACACGAAAACGAAGGCGTCATGCAAGAGAGTCTGGCGCCTGGCGTTCGCAACCTGCCGACGTGGGATGAAGATGTCGACTCCTTCTTTTCCACATTTCCAGATGACGCAGAAACATTGTTCTTTTAGAACAAGTAAGTTCCTGCATATTCCTCAAGCAAACAAGAGAACAAACAAACCGAAACCTCTCTCATTCGCATCGATGCATGTCCAAATTATCAGATTTCTATGGCATGGTGCATGGTCAATTTAATCAGTCGAGTGATCACTTCACTGAAAATCGAGTTTAATTCTCCGTTAGCACGATCCATTCTATGCCGAAATTCATTGTGTGGTGATAAACGAGAAGGCTTACAAGATCGATTTCAAATAGTGCGCATACAGAAATCTCAAAAGATACAGCCCCATTCATCTGAGCTTTTCGCTAAGGCTGCTGAACCACTTATGACGGTAGCTCGACCTCGTCTGATTTTGATCCCGGCCGCATCATTATTTCGACTTCATGATTCTGGCGATCGTCGACGAGTGTTATGTAGTCGTCCATCAATTCGGCTCCATCCAGTGTCATCCGGCAGACAATCGTATCCGCACCGTTGTTGTAGATGGTGATATGGTAGAAAGTTTCGCGATAGCGATAATGGATCTTAAATTTGGTCCATTCGACCGGCAGACAAGGCGTGATGCGCAGTTGATCCACTTGCAGGTCCAGTCCCAACAGGGACTCCACTATCAGTCGGTACATCCAGCCGGCCGATCCGGTATACCACGTCCAGCCGCCTCTTCCGGTGTGCGGTTCAACCCCGTAAACATCGGCGGCCACCACATACGGTTCGACGCGGTAGGTAGATATTTCGTCCGGTGTTGTGCCATGTGAAACAGGATTGATCAGTGAAAACAGTTCCCACGCACGCTTGCTGTCTCCCATTGCGGCAGTTGCCATGACAGTCCAGATGGCACTGTGTGTATATTGACCGCCATTTTCGCGTACGCCGGGCACGTAACCTTTAATATATCCCGGGTTGAGGTCTGACTTGTCGAATGGTGGATCAAGTAATTGAATCAAACGATCGTCGCGTCGGACCAGACGCCGATTAACACTTTCCATTGCGACTCTGGTTCGATTTTCCGGGCTGACTCCAGAGAGGACCGACCAGCTCTGTGCGATTGCATCAATCTGGCATTCTTCGTTTGAAGACGAACCGAGGGGCGTGCCGTCGTCAAAATAGGCCCGGCGGTACCAATCTCCATCCCAGCCGTATTCCTCGATATTTCCGCGTAACCGCCCTGCTTCCAGTGTGTAGCGATCTGCGAGGCCCTCATCATCCTGCCGTCGTGCCAGATCGGCAAACTGAGTGAGCACCTGAAACAGAAAGAATCCCAGCCACACACTCTCCCCGCGGCCCTCCTGGCCGACAAGGTTCATCCCGTCGTTCCAGTCACCGCACCCCATCAAAGGCAGACCATGCTCACCAAAACGCAATCCGTTATCGATGGCACGAATACCATGTTCAAAGAGTGTGCCAGTCTCGTCTGATATTTGCGGAAGATCGTAGTTGGATTCCTCATCATCGCGCAACAGGCGTGACGTCAGGAAAGGCACACTTTCATCCAGAATGCCCGTGTCCCCTGTAATTCCGACATAGCGGCATATCGCCAGAGGCAGCCACAGATAATCGTCCGAGAAATGGGTTCGCACGCCTCGGCCCGCAGGGGGATGCCACCAATGTTGTACATCCCCTTCCCGAAATTGATGCGCGGCAGCACGCAACAGATGCTCTCGCAGTAACTGCGGCTGAGCATACACCAGGGCCATTGCATCCTGCAGTTGATCGCGGAAACCAAATGCGCCTCCCGATTGATAAAATCCGGAGCGAGCCCACATGCGACAGGCCAGTGTCTGATAAACGAGCCAGCCATTCGCCAGAAAATTGACCGACGCGTCAGGCGTTTCCAGATGGATGACTCCCAGAGTTCGACTCCAGTAATCCCACACGCCTTCAATCGCCCGATGCGCACTTTCCACGGTACGATAACGCTGCGCCAGTGCCTTTGCCTCAGCGACACCACAGGCAGCACCGATTGTGAAAGTGATAATCCGCTCCTGCCCTTCTGCTAATTGCAATGGAGCCTGAATCGCAGCGCACGGATCATAACCTGCGCCGACACGACCAGAGAGACGCACGCGCCGCAAAGCGGAAGGATTGTCGAATTTTCCGTTACGCCCTAAAAACTCTCTGCGGTCGCCAGTAACAGAATGATTGGTTTCACTGCAATTGAAAAATGCGACACGGTCACCGAAATCAGGGCTATATACATTTCGCGCGAGAATCGCATCGCTCGCCGGATCGACCTCGGTCACGATGTGCATTGAAGACTTACTCCGCGAATCGCCGAGGACCAGTTCCCAATAGCCGGTCACGGACAACTGTCGCGAACGCCCCGAACGGTTGGTAATTTTCAGCTTGCAAAACTTCACAGGCGCATCGGTCGCCACATAAACACACAGTTCCGTCGTCAAACCGTCTTCTGTGTAATCAAAAATACTGTAGCCGAATCCATGACGCGTGATGTAAGTGTTCTGTCCCCGTGTGGGCAGAGGAGATGGAGACCAGAACCGCCCCGTTTCTTCATCGCGCACATAAATTGCCTCGCCGCTGATATCGGAGACAGGATCGTTATGCCAGGGAGTAAGCCGGAATTCATGGCTGTTTTCCGCCCAGGTATATGCGCTGCCCCCTTCCGAGACTACAGTACCAAACTGCGAATTCGCGATCACATTAACCCACGGTGCGGGGGTCGTCTGTCCCGCGGCCAGAATCGTTACATATTCGTGTCCGTCCTGGCTGAACCCGCCCAGTCCGTTAAAGAACGCCAGGTCATACTGTGGAGGCTTACCAGGGATCAGTGTCTCGGGCGGACTACGGAGCGGAATCAGGTGCGGAATCGTGACTTCGGGCCGCCCAAAACGCTCGGCTTGTTCCTGTAGCGTACCACCATCATCTAATAAGACAATCCGTGCCACTGTCTGCAACAGCACACGGTCTTCCTCTGACATCTGCTCACCACGGCGTATGAATATTCCCCCAGGCCTGTCAATGAGCGATCCTTCCGGACTGGCAGCAACCAAATCGGTGATCTCGTCTTGCAACGATTGCCGATAGACCGAATCGTCTTCATTCCAGATGACCAGGTCGACAGCAAGCCCCTTCAATCGCCAGTAGGCATGCGCCTGCACAGCCTGCCGTACGAGTGCGATGCGTTCGTGGTCGCGAATCCGCACCAGAACGATAGGCAAATCTCCCGAAATACCATAACCCCACAGGCCTGATTGTCCTTGCCGGTTGAGGTTGAGAATACTCGTTTTGGCGCGACGCAGCGAAGAAGCATAAATGATGGAGCTGGCCAGTCGGCCGTAAACCTGCGCATCCATTTCAGAAGCGCTCAGTTGCTGCAGTAGAATATGGCCGTGAGTCCAGGCAAGATCGAAAACGCGATCAGCCAGGCTGTGATCGCTGTATTTTTCAGTCAGCGATTCGACTCCGGCACGCGACTCAGAGACACCGGTCACAATATCGATCTGGACCGCCTCATTCGGCAGCAGTAACACAGTCTGACGGATACAAACAACCGGATCCAGGACCGGCCCTTCACTATTGGAAAGGGGTGTCTTGTCATCGAGTGCCGCGGGAGATGCAAGCGTGCGGTGCCTGCCGATGAACTGCATCCGGTCGGTCTCATACGAAGGCGCTCCCATCGTGATGCCCCTGACTGTCATCATGTGAGTCATCCACGGCGGATATTCTTCAGCGGAACGAGGCCGCCGAGTGCAGTAGATTGCCTTATGGTTCTGAACGAGTTCCGTTTGCACAAACAGATTGCTGAAAGCCGGATGTGCTTCGTCCTGGGCTTGTGTCGCCAATACGACTTCCGCATAACTGGTCACCTCGATCGAGCGTGGCTTCTCGGAACGATTCGTCAGCGTGACACGTCGCAATTCGATGTCATCCTCTGGTGAAACGCTGATCTGGGTGTATGTTTCAATCCGGTGATCGGTGCGACGGAACTCAGCCCGCGCTTGTGTGAAAATCGCTTCGTAGCCTTTGGTGGGGCTAGTCGTCGGCTGCCAGGAATTTGACCACACCGCGCCGCTGTCTACATCGCGCAGGTAACAGAAGCTGCCATAACTATCCCGGGTGGCATCTTCACGCCAGCGCGTCACCGCCAGGTCATGCCACCTGCTGTAACCTCCGCCGGCATTCGTCACGACAACGTGGTAACTGCCATTGGAGAGCAAGTGAGCCTCCACCACCGCACTGTTGTGATTAGTAATCACACGCATGCTGCCCGTCTCTTCAGGTGAAGCAAGACGCGTGGCTCGCGCTTCGCTTTCGTGTGGAAGTACTGGTGCTGTTGCCCTGGGAACACGTTCTTGCAACAGCAGGTCAGCTGCCCGCAACATGGGATCAGCCAGAAAGCGGCGTTGCATCGGTTTGTCGAGCAGCACGTACGCCAGTGACAACAAGCTCATTCCTTCATGATGTGACATGAACTGTCTTACCGTAGCGCTTTCCATACCCGGGGGCAACCGTGAAGGGGTGTAGTCGATCGCTTCATAAAAACCGTAGTCGCCGAGCTGACCATCCTCCGCCAAATGCGCGAGATTGTCGCAGGCGGCCTTACCATCCACCATCAGAGCCAGTACACTTGCATAAGGGGCTATCACCAGGTCTTCAGCCAGGCCACGCTTCAATCCTAACCCAGGCACACCGAATGCGCGATATTGATAGATCCTGTGCTGATCCATCGTGTTATATCCGGACTCGGAAATTCCCCAAGGCACTCTGTGCTGTCGACCATACTCTATTTGTCGGCGAACCACAGCGTGGTAGGTGCGATCGAGCAGCGTATTTTCATAGTTAGGCATGACCAGCAGCGGCATCAAATATTCGAACATCGAACCGCTCCAGCTCAGCAGTGCGGGCATGCTCCCCGTACTTGTCAGCAGACGCCCCAATGCGAACCAATGTTCCTGCCCGAAATGCCCCTGTGCGATTACGATGAAACTGGCCAACCGTGCTTCAGACGCTAACAGATCATAGAAACTGGCATCGAGTCGCCGCTCGCTGACGTTAAAGCCGATCGCAAACAATTCGCGTGACGAATCATACAATAATCCGAAATCCATATCGGCCAGTTCACGACTCTGGACCGCGATCTCTTCAAACTCCTGAATTCTTGAGGCGGCATGTTCTGATGCCGTTTTTAGTGCAGATTCTAACTTAACGAGCCAGTCTTTCGTCTCTGAAGACACATGCCCGACCGCTGCTTTAATCAGAGGCAGCACTGATGTTTGCACTTTTGCCACATCCCGTAACGTGGCAGTAGTATCTAACTTCCTGAGCGTCTCACTTAACTGATCTACCTCAATTCTTTGATGATCGGAAGGGACTGCTCCCAATTCTTCAGGAGGTGCCGGCAGACTAAGCCAGACTGCCAGATGCAACAAGTCGGCTTGATGGTCCTGACAGGATCGCTCATAGGCACTCGCCCACCACGCGAGTTCCGTATCACAGCTCGCAGCCGCATTCAGTTCAACGGCTTCCACTTTCAGTTGAGATAACAAGGCATTGGCAGCCTGCAACGAAACAGGAGCGCGATTTAACTCTTCAATCCGGCGTTCAATTTTTCGGCGAAAGTCAGCACCGACCAGCATCGCATCCAGTTCGTGGGCTACATCCAGCAACACACACAACGTATCGCGCAAGCCCGCAAACATGCGTTTTGGCATGATGCTCGCCTCGCTCAATTCTTTACAGCCGCTACTAAGTACCAGCAGATTCGCTGCTAAATTTCCGCTATCGACCATGGAAACATATTGGGGATGCAATGGTTCGAGAGATCGCGTGTCATACCAGTTGAAGAAATGGCCTCGATACCGTTCCATGCGAGCGAGTGTCTTGTAAGTCCGTCTGGTGCGATCAAGAAGCTGAGAGGCTGAGCAGTAGCCGAAATCGTAAGCCGCCAGGTCGGAGAGCAATGCCATGCCGATATTCGTAGGACTGGTACGCGTCGCAATCACCAGATCCGGATTTTGCTGAATATTGTCAGGAGGCAGCCAGTTGTCTTGCTCTGTGACAAACTCTTCGAAGTACCGCCAGGTTTTTCTTGATAACTTTTCGAGAAAACGCTGCTCGCTCTCTGAAAACCGTAAAACAGGCCTGAAAATTGGTCGACTGATCCACCAGGCAATGAGCGGTGACACAAACCAGATCACGAGCCACGGAACAGCCCATGCTAAAACCTCATGATGAAATAGATCGAGCAGTAACAGGGTTGCGATAACCAACCCTGGTGCCACTGCCATCTGATAAACGGTCGCGAACAGCGTGCCTCTGGTTCCTCGCTCTGAATCGCTGGCTGTTTTCCATTCCAGGAGCCGTCGCTTTGTCCAGACAACTCGAATCAAAGTACGAATGATCGCATCGACACAAATGTACGCCTCATATGGTAAAAACACGAACGTCAGGATATTCTGGAGCAGCGGTCGTCCCGTTTCCTGCAGAGTCGCTCGAAAATGGAGACGGAATGGTAAATCAACAGGCTTTTGAAACAGGTTCGTCACCGCATCCAATAGCGTTGGCAGAAAAACAACACCGACCAAAAACAGTAGCGCGCTCCCCGCCAGCACTGGCGAGACGAACCAGGAAAACAAGAATACGAATAATATCGCCAGCGAGAACAGGCTGCGGCGCAGATTATCGAAGATCTTCCACCAGGACAGCGCAGAGATCGGATTCCGAACGCGCTGCCCGGATCGATCCCGAACCCAGGGCATAAGCCAGGCGGCGATCTGCCAGTCACCGCGAATCCAACGGTGTCGACGTGCAATGTCCGCCTCATAACGCGAAGGATATTCTTCATACAGAGTTACATCACTCACCAAAGCGGAGCGGCAATAGGCTCCTTCAATCAAATCGTGACTCAGAATCGTATTTTCGGGAAAGTCACTGCAGCACTGCTCAAAGGAATCGACATCGTAAATTCCTTTCCCAATAAAAGAGCCCTCACCAAACAGGTCCTGGTACACATCTGATACAACTCGCGTGTAGGGATCAATTCCCGGGTCGCCCGCGTAAAGTTGCACGAATCGAGACCGCTGCGCGCTGGTCAGGCTCACGTCGACCCGTGGCTGTAGAATTGTATGGCCATCAACAACACGACGACGACGTGCATCATAAACAGGCCGATTGAGTCGATGAGCAAGTGTGCCTATCATCAGTCGCGCTGCGTCGCGCGGCAATTGAGTGTCGGTATCGAGTGTGATGACATAACGGACGCTTTGCAGGATCGTGGTCTCGCCAACGACTTCCGTAAAACGGCCCTGTTTGCCACGCAGCATGGCGTTCAGATCAGCCAGCTTACCACGTTTGCGTTCATATCCTATCCAAACGCCTTCCTGGGCATTCCAGCTGCGCGAACGGTGAAAGAGATGAAAAATATCGGTGCGAACGTCTGCGTATTTCTTGTTTAAGTGTTTGATACCTTCTCGCGCCAGCTGCACGAGTCCTGCATCACCGGGCAAAGTCTCGGTTGCGGCATCGACTAAGTCTGTGATCAAGGCATAGTGCAAGCATTTATCGCGATTAGCCAGATAACGCACTTCCAACCCATCCAGTAAATGCTCGATGCCGGCGGCGCTGGTGAGCATCGTGGGAACTGCCACCAGCGTTCGATGCTCGGGAGAAATCCCCTGCTCATAATCCATACGTGGCAACGATTGTGGCCGGAACAATTGCGTCGATAACCAGTTGACAATGCCCATACCTAAATGGGAAGCACAGATCAAAACCGGTAAGATCAGTGCCAGTAACCCCAGCCAGTGAATGCCGCCCTGTTGCGACCAGCGCAAGTAGAGGAGCGTGGCCGCAAAAGTGACAAGCCCCATTACAAATAAGTAACAGGTCAGTGGAAATCGCCGTTGCAGCTTATTTATCATCACGGCAGGAGTCACTCGCATTTCGACCAGACATTCCAGAACCGGACGTCCGTGATCGATCAGATAATAACCCACGTGGGCCGCGCGATCATCAGGTTTTTCTCGCGCATGATTCTCGGCCAGTTGAACTGCTTTGAGTGCAACTTCGTATTCTGTCAGCTGGCTGCGCCGTGTGATGGCTTCGACTGCTCGTCTGTAGCGATCGCGTGTGGCAAAATCCATTTTCGAATAGATTTGTGAGGGATCGTCTGACAGCGTCCGCTCCATCAGACTGTGTTTTTCGATAAACCGACGCCAATCATTCGAATTCAAAAATCGTAAACTGTTAATACTGTTGCCGATCGAAACCTGATCGACTGCCTGGGCCTGTCCTTCGGCGTGCACAACTTGCTCGATCGTCAACACCTGATCGGCCAGGCGATGCTCGAGCCAACTGTTAGCAAAGGCAAAGTTCGGATTCTGTCCCTGCAAATGGCGAGTCAGTTCTGCCAGAAAGGCCCCGGAAAGAGACGGGGTGGTGCGTGCCATATCTGCTAAAACCAGGATCAGGTCTGTCGGCTTTTGCTCCACAACACGCATCATGCGGTCTGCCCAGTCGTTTGCCAGATCTCGGTCATGCCGTGCGGAAGCGATACGCACAGCAACGCGACGAAGATTTTCGATCAGTGCCAGTCGCAGCATTAAGGGTAATGCCCATAATTCGCCGAGTTTGAGTGTCTCGACGGACTGATAAGAGGCAATGAAACTATCCAGACTGTCAGCATCAATTCTGCCATCGACGTGGGTAATCAGTTCAAGGGCAATATCATAAACACGAGGAATGCTGACGGCTGGTCCGCTCGCCAGGCGCGGCAGTTCCCGGCTGTAAGCAGGCGGCAAAAGACGCCGGATGGCTCGTATCTGCTCTTCTACAAGATAGAAATTGTCGAGCAGCCATTCAGCGGCTGGTTCAATACGGCGATTTTGATCCGCGGCTGCTGTTACCAGATCGTAAGTCTCATTTAATACACGCTGATTCTCATCGAGCCGTGGTAACAGTTCGTCACGCGCCCGGCCTGTAGCCAATGTGTGTGACGCAGCGACGACCTTAGCATGACGTTCAAGTTGATCAATACTGAAGAGTTCTGCGCGGAGCGGCGCTTCATCGACAGGCCTGATAAACGAAGGTTCCTGATGGCTAAGCTGTCGGAAAGAAACTAACCGGAAAAGTTTTTGCCAGATATCTGGAACATACATTAAGCCTCCTAATGCCCTGATCCATCTCCTGGAGTAAGGGGAATTCGATCAATTATAGAACGATTCAGAGCAATTAGCAATCAGGCCCCGTTACTTCGCGTGATCGCTGTCCACAAAACCGGTAGCATGCCCACAACTGAACGACGGCACTACCGCAACGTGATACTCATCCTGGATTCCTCACTCGCTGAATCTGCACCAGCGGACTTAATTAAGAATTTCATCCCAGAAATAAAGCTGGCCGTGATCTGCTTTCACCGCTTTGACGTCTCCATCCTGAGATACAATCAAACCGATTGCCCCTTCGCATTTATGGCAGAATGAAAAAACTGACTGATGCCGCAGTCCCCATTGGTCACATAAATACTCACGGCCGGAAAGTGCATCCTTCACTTTTGAACCTGGTGGCAGTAAAACGGGAAACCGCACGCCAAACCCCTGAATGCGAAGATGGTCATCAAGCAGGACTGCTCCATCCACGGCAGCCAGCAGGCTGATTTGACTGATACCACGAATTAACTGCTGGCTCGCCCGGCGTAAAGCGAGTTCAGCTTGATTCCTTTCAAGTTCCGCAGAGATGTCTGAATTTGAATGCACCTCACGCAATCCATCATTAACGATCTTATATGCAACAATTTCACCAAACAAACCAGCATGTTCGGAAACAGTATAGGTAATATGAGTGAGCTGCTCGTTGAATTGCACAGGAGCGATGACAACACTCCCCCCGTGTCGCCTTAAGCGGATTCGTTCAAGTATGGCCAGAATGGAAGTCGTATAAATATTCAGCAATGAGAATTCTCCATCGCTCTCATCGGCATATTTCACCAAATTGGGATACTGATCTAAAGAGACAAGACCGCTCACAACTTGAATAAAGAATTTTCCCAATAGGTTTTCAGCGGTCTGGAACAGATTCTCCTGTGGAAAAATCACCTGACCATCTTGCAATCGAACCAACCCAACGCCTCCCTGAGAAACCGTCAATGCCCCTGGTCCTTCAATTGTGATCATCAGACAATCGGGGGGATAATCATCTGGTTGCATGGGAACCGCCGGTGGATCACCGGCTGAATATTGTACCCAAGCATGGCCATGCTCGAAGAATCCCCAAATGCAAAGCCATTTATCCACCTGGTAACAACCAATCACGGTCTGGCGATGTTGCGTCACAGGTGACAAGCGGACGAGTTCGGTATCTGTTAATACCACAGGATCTGTCAGCTGCAAAGACTCTTTCGGAATCGCGTCGATAGGCGCATAGGCCACCACACAATCAACCAGACGCTGCTCGCTCGTGCGAAACGAAGCGTGATAGCAGGTCTCTAATAATCGGCGTAGAATCTGATCCTCAGGCAACTCGAAACGACTGTCCGAAACGTCTTGCCAGCGCGCCTTAGTTCCATCCAGCAAGTCCTTTGGAAAGGCATATTCAGCCATGTTTCATTCCTGGCAGGACCAACCTGACCGCCACCGTCACACCAGCGATCTGTAAATCGGGCCTGTGGGTTATTCTTCGAAAAAGACGCCATTGAGCCTGTTTGATCTCTCACTTTATCATGATTTCTCCCCACTGTCGCCTCCACTTAAAAAAAACTGTAACACAGAGTAAATCTAGTTTTCTGGCTGAATGTCTAAAATCGCTGGGCAGGCAACGGTATCCTGAATGAGGCATGCTGCTTCAACACCCGTTAACCGGAAATCGAGTCCCTGAGATTTATAACTGAACCGCCGCCTATGATCGATGCCGAACAGATAGAGCAATGTGGCGTGAAAGTCACGGAGATGGACGGGGTTTGCTGCGGCTCCCTATCCGAACTCATTGGTCGTCCCGTAGCTCTTTCCCCACTGAACGGCTCCCCCGCCGAGGATCAGTGAAAACCCTTTGACATGCTGGTCGCGGCCTGTCCCCTGTGCAAATGCGCGATTCAAGTGGAGACCGCTTTTAGCCAGAGCGAAGCTCATACTTAACTCAGAATATCGTGGATCACTTTCCCGTAATCCCGTTCCAGCCGCTGTCGGCCGGGATAGTTCAACTGAGTCGTATCGAGGCCCATCTGATGCAATACCGTCGCATGCAGGTCTGTCACGTAGTGACGATCTTCGACGGCATGGAACCCGAGCTCATCGGTGGCGCCGTGAATGTGGCCTCCCTTGATACCACCACCCGCCATCGCCACACTGAAACCGTGCGGGTGATGATCGCGGCCCGATCCCTGCACGGTACTGTTTCCTTCGCGGTGCTCGGCTCCGGGAGTTCGTCCGAATTCCGAACCGATTACGACCATTGTCTCATCCAGCAATCCGCGTAGTTTTAAGTCTTTAATGAGCCCGGCGATTGGTTGATCGACCTGGGCAGCGAGTTGGGAATGCAGCCGCTTGATATCCCGATGCGAATCCCAGGCCCCGGCGTTGCCACGATAGCCGTGGAACAGTTGAATAAAACGCACCCCCTGCTCCGTCAAACGCCGAGCGGCCAGACACTTCTCACCAAAGTCCTTCGTGACTTTATCATTCAAGCCATAGAGATTTTGTACAGACTGAGTTTCTTCCTGAAACTGCATGACTTCCGGAACAGTGGATTGCATCTGAAACGCGAGCTCGTACGATTTGATCCGCGCCTGCAGATATTGATCGTCCGGGTATTGAATCCCTGTCTGCCGATTCAGTTTTCCCAACAGTCCAAACATTTTCTGTTGTTCGGAAGGGGTCAGCTTTTCATCAGCCGAACGCACGAAGGACAGCGGCTGCTTCGGGTCGACTTTCATCCGCACTCCCGCATGCGCGGGCCCTAAATAAGCAGAGCCGTGTGTCCAGGCAGCACCACAGCAATCGGCGCTCGGATTCCCCAGCACTACATAATGGGGCAGATTTTGATTTCCCGTACCAAGTCCATAACTGACCCATGAGCCAACAGTGGGAAACGCCCCCTCGGTGATTTTCCGTCCGGTGTGGTAAGTCAACTGGGCACCGTGGTTGTTATCGATCGTCCACATCGAACGAACCAGCGTCAGGTCATCGGCACAGGAACCCATGTGTGGAAACCAGTCGCTGATCTCCAGGCCGCTCTCGCCGTAAGACTTAAACCCGGTTTGCAGAGGCATCAACGATTTGTATATTTTTCGCTTTTGCTTGGAGGGATCAAGCAGCACTTTGTTGATCTTGCCCTTATTCAGAACTGCATCTCCAAACGGCGTTTCGTCGATCGACTTACCCGCATATTTATTCAGAGCAGGCTTGGGGTCAAAGCTTTCCAGATGACTCAAACCGCCAATCAGGAATATCCAGATCACCGATTTTGCGCGGGGCGCCAGATGACGGCCTGATCCTGATTCCGTCGCTTGCAGTTCCCCATTCTGAAACAGCAGCGATGTCAACGCCATTCCGGTCATACCCATACCGGTATCCCCCAGAAACGTGCGGCGGTTCATGTCAGGCGATGCCATATCGAGTCTTTCTTCTATTTTTATGAATCAGCGTCTGATCGTTAACGGATCGTGACGAAATCATTATGGTTGAACAGCACGGTAATTAATCTCTGATACTGGCCTTGAGCAGGAGTCCCTTTTTCCCCCTCCGCCCCATCATACAGAAATTCGCGACACAGCTTTTGTTCTGCTTCATTCGGCAGACGGGATAAAACATGCAGAAAGGCTTCTTCAATGAAGGCACTCACATCACCCGTGGTTTTTTGTTCGATGTTTGCCGCGAGGGCTTCACTTGCCAGAAACGATATTTTACTGTTCGCCAGCGCCAGTGCCTGATGCGGTTGGACGCTCGTTTCACGCATATAACACTCCGTGACGCTGGGGCCATCGAAAATCTGCACGAACTCGACCAGTTTTTCGTGAGCGTGTCTCAGATAAATACTCTTGCGGCGTGAATCCTGGGCCTGTTCGTTGTCGATATCGGCTCCCCCCACTTGAGGGTCGAGTCGTCCGGAAATAAACAACAGGTTATCGCGGACGATCTCGCCTTCCATACGGCGTGCGGACTTTTTCCAGAGATAAAGATTATCCGGGTCAATCTGAATATTTTCTTTGGGCCCCGTGCCCGCCATCCGGTAAGTGGCACTCGTGACGATCAACCGGTGCATGTCTTTCATGCTCCAGTTTCGCTGAACCAATTCTGCGGAAAGCCAGTCCAGCAGAGCCGGATGAGTCGGTTCACGACCATTGCCCCCGAATTCATTGACCGTTGGTACTATCGGCTGACCGAAATGCCGGAGCCAGATATGGTTCATCGCCACGCGCGCGGTCAAGGGATTGTGATCGTCAGTCAGCCAGCGTGCGAAAGCCAGTCGACGACCTGAACTTTCTTGCGGATAAGTTGGCTGCTTACGGGGCGTGTACTCCGTCGTCACTTCAGCCTGAATCGCCGCTTCCGCTTTCTTCAGGCTTGTTTGCGCCGCCTTGTGTTCTTGGTCTGCTGTCTTTAATTGCTGTTTTGCTTTGGTGATGGCTGCAGTTTTCTTGTTCGTTTCCGCCTTTGCCAGCGTTTCTTTCGCCTGCTCCTGTTTCTCAATCGCAGACTTCAATTTCCATTGCGCCTCCTGCAGATTCGCCTGACGCTGCAAGTTCACCAGATTTTTCGCAGAGGCCTGCCACGCATCCGACTTCTTCTCCCCCGCGGCTTCCATTTCTTCAATCGCAAACTGTGCTTCTAAAACCGCCAGAGCACTTTCGGCGGCCAGACGCTGTTCTGGCTGTTGTGCCTGCTCCATCACACCACGCATCTGAGCGATGAAGTCCTGTTTCACGAAATCCCGCTGCGCCGGCTGACTGGCCACCAGCGGCAAGGAAACCGGTTGTACTTCATAGGTCCCTCCCAGAAACTTTGGTACTCCGGGCGGAATGCTTTTGTCTTTCAGCGGCCGCCGCTCATCCCCTTTTTCGAAAAACCAGGTATTTGCTGTCAACGAATTATCGTAGGCGCGAGGAATACCGTTCTTTGATATATCGAGGACTCCTGCCACGCGATCGGTGCGCACATGATAGGTTTCAAAAACCGCACGCATCTGAAAGTATTCGGTTTGTTTGATCGGGTCGTACATATGATCGTGACATTTCGCACAACCCACGGTGATTCCGAGAAAGGCCTGAGAAGTATGTTTGACGACATCGTCCATCCACTGGTTTCGCACAGAATGATAGTTTCGCGCCAGAAACCCTGTCGCACGCAGGGTATCCCAGTCATCAGGTTTTAATTCATCAGCCGCCAGCATTTCGACTAACATCTGATCGTAACTCTTGTCGGCATTCAGTGACTCTATGATCCAGTCCCGCCAATGCCAGATGTGCCGCTGGCTCTCGCGAAGCGCTTCCTTGTAACCGGCCCAGTCGCTGTACCGCCAGACGTCCATCCAGTGCCGTCCCCAGCGTTCGCCGTAAGCAGGATGATTCAGCAATCGATCCACGACCTCTTCGTAGGCCCGGGGGTTGGTTTTGCTGTCTTCCAAAAACTCCCGAATTTCCTGAGGTGTCGGATTTAATCCGATCAAATCAAGGTAAACCCGTCGCAGCTGAATCGTCGGTTCCGCTTCACCGGCCCGTTTCAGCCCTGTTTTTTCGTGACCGGCAAGAATGAAAAGATCGATGGGATTTCGCGCCCAGGTCGCATCCTTTACCAGCGGCTCTTCAGGACGCTTCACCGACTGGAACGGTTTCCAGGCATAGCGATTTTGGTACTCGTGGAACTCAGCCGTCAACGTCTTCAGTTTTTGAACCGCAGCCGCATCGGGAAATTTTGTTTTGTCGCCGGGCGCAGTCCCGACCAGAATTTCCTGTAGATTTGAAAAACCATCTCCGTCGGCATCTTTTTCGGCGAGTAATTTCATTCGCAGCGCGATCTCGGGATCACGATTCTGTTCACTCAGTTTTTCCCCTTCGAGCCGCAACTGCGTTCCAAACGGATTGTGTGGAAAGTCGTCCAGGGACTCTGCCCCCTCGGCATGCGCCCCTACGTGGCAGGTGCCACAGGAATTCATACTCTTGGAAAGATGATTGCCAAAGTAGCGGGCAAACGCACGGCGGTTCGCAGGATTCGCCCAGGCGGGAGTGCAGATCCCCCAACTCACCATCAGGAGCAGCATACTAATCACTCGTCTGTTCAAATCATTCATATTATAACCATCGGAGTTCTACGCGATTGCAGTTTAATAAAAGAGGCAGCAAAAAGACGCAGATAAATCAGGGTGATCGAATTCGGCACCGTGAGCAAAGGACTCACATCGCGGGAAAGATTCAAGGCAGGAGAACGAGACATTCCGTTGAAACATTTGCACTCAACGGGACCCACTCATCAGTAGAAGATTATATCAGAATTTCGTGCAAATGCCAGAGAAAACTGCAGATCAAGCTGGTTCACCCGTTTTTAGAATCCGTATGCTTCAGTTCATGATTTTCAAAAGATTCAAGATTTATATCAGAAAGTGATCACCGATCCTGTCCGCGCCGACTCGGTCGCTGCCGCCATCCAGGCCACAGCGGCACACGACTCCGCTGGCGTAATCCGCTGCGGCGCTTGACCTCTTCGTACGCAGTCGGCGAAATATCGCAGTTCTGCCTGCAACACGCCAAAATAGTTGCCGAAAGGTCGCGGCCAATACATCGTATCCGGCATCTTTACGCCCTGTGCATCGTGGATCGCAAGGCCTGCTTCGCCGCAATTGATATACAGTGCCCCTTCGGTACCGATGATTTCCATTCGCGCGTCAATCGTATAAGGCGTAGTTTCTGGCAGGTGCCAGACCGATTCCACCACCGCAACCGCACCGTTATCCAGTCGTGCAATAGACCAGCCGGCATCTGGATATTTGTTCTGACCGGGATGCACCTCCTGCGCATACACCGTGGACACCTTCGCCTGACTGAACCAGAGCATCAGGTCTGCGTCATGAATGCCATCCCCCATCAGAGCCGAGATATCGTCAAGTACCGTCTCTCCGATCGCTTTCGACAGATTGCGTCGCGCGTGCATCGAGATAATTTTACCAATCCGCCCCTCATCGATGGCCTGTTTTGCAATCGTCACCCGTGGATCAAAGCGGCAAATATGACCGACCATCAGGAAACCGGCTGCATGACCTGCCGCTTCCATGATCTGTTCGCAGTCAGCAAGCGTCGGTGCCATCGGCTTTTCCAGCAAGACATGTTTCCCGCTGCGCAGCGCGTCGATTGCGATATCGCGATGGTTATTGATATGCGTGGTAATGCTGACGACATCAATCTCGGGGTCCGCCAGCAGTTCGCGATAGTCTGTATACCGCAGTTTGACACCCAGTCGATCACCAACTTCGTTCAACCTTTCAGGCCGTCGCGTACAGAGTGCTGCAAGTTCAATCTCCGGCATCTCAGCCAGGTTATCGGCATGAACTTCGCCAAACCAGCCCAGACCAATCACAGCCCAGCGTATTTTATCTGATTGACTCATGGCTTCACTCCGTTAGTCTTACGACGTCAAATAAATAGATTTAGCATCAGTTACGAGACACTTCCCTTTGAATCATTTAAACAATAGCACCCTGTTCACGCAGTCTGGTACGCAGCAACTCAATATCCACTTCGCGTGGAGTCACACCTTGCTGAATCGACAAACTTGCCGCTGTGCCCGCTGCCTCTCCGGTGGCGTAACACGGCGGAATCACACGTGCGGAAGCGGCCCCTTCATGATCGGCTGAGATCGGTCGGCCGGCCACCAGTAAATTATTGACCTGTCGAGGCACGAGGCAACGATATGGAATCTCGTAATGATCGGCATGAATCCCTTCCAGACGCCCGCGCGGTCCCTGCGGATCATGAATGTCAATCGGATACGAACACTGGGCAATCGAATCCTCGAACTTGTGGCCTTCAAGAACATCCTCACCATTGAGCACATAGTCTCCCAAGATATGTCGTGTCTCACGCACACCGACCTGAGTCCCCGTCGCAACCAACTGGGCGTTTTCCAGACCGGGACAATGCGAGCGGAAAAAACGAATCAATTCCCACGCCTGACGTCGACTTTCGATTTCGGCCCGCGACAGATCATCGGGGTTGGTTCCATCCACATTCTGAACGCGCGTGGAATTCACACGCCATTGACCGGCCGTCGGCTCGCGATAGATATTCAGAAACTCCCGCTCCAAAGTCCATTCGCCGCGCTCCCGGGCCTGCTTCACGATACATTCAAACAGCCGCTCTCCCGGGTGCAGGACCTCGTGTTCCCGCATCCAGGCAATCACCCGCTCGTCATCGACATTGCCAATCGTCAGAAACAACGTGACCGGCATCATCTTGCCATCTTCACGCCGACCCATTTCAAAAGGAGCACCGGCTTTCGCAGCGATATCACCATCGCCCGAAGTGTCTATCACGACTTTAGGCCGCAGCAGTCCCAGCCCGGCTTTATCAAGTATGATGATTTCGGTAATGCGTTCTCCCTGCATCACGACATCGACAAACGAAGTATGAAACCGAATTTGCGCACCCGAGTCGCAGACCATCTCCAGCGTGGCCATCTTCAGGGCTTCGACATGAAAGGGGGTTACATTGGCATGGCCCAGTTCAATAAACGATGCCCAGGCAGATCCCGCCTCGGTCGTTGAGGGATCGACGGCTCCCCCCATCGCGACCATTCTGTCGATGACCTCCTGGAAGAGCCCGGCAACGAGCTGTCGTTTACCATCCGGCGTATAGGATGTCATGAATGGCCCGACCATACCGGCCGTTGAGGTTCCGCCAAGAAAACCATAGCGCTCAACGAGCACCGTCGATGCACCATTCCGGGCAGCCGCTGACGCAGCAGCTATCCCTGCAGAACCGCCGCCAATAACAGCAACGTCAACGGTAGCGCGTAGAGGGATGTCCCACGTGCGACTGATTGTTTCGGGATGATCCGACATGAATACCATTCCATCTGAAGTGATTGTCAGCTATTAATTTCATTAGAAAATAGCAATAGTCACCCCGAGTCGCAACGCCACGATGATTCAGTTCAGTGGCGTCATGATTTTTAAGTCTACGTTACTGCTGTCATTTATCTGAATGACGGTGTCTTGACCGCTTGAATGCTTTTTCTAATTCCACTGCCAGGAAAACGACAGTTGAAAGTAGCAGCGTGATGACGAGTTCCCCGACAGTGAGCGGTGCCGTCTTAAAAATCGGATTCAGAATCGGCACATAAATCGTGGCCATCTGCAGCGCAAAAGTCAGCAGGACGGCTGCGAGAAGCGGTTTGTTGGAGAAGGCCCCCTGCTTGAAAAAGGACACCTCTTCGGATCGAATGGCCAGCACATGTCCCATCTGGCTCAAACAAAGCACAGTAAAGACCATGGTTTGCCAGTGAGTCTGGCTGCCGTCGATAAACCAGGCCTGAGTCACGATGGAAACGGCGCCCATCAGAAGTCCCACCCAGATGATATGGGCGCCGAGCCCCTTGGCAAAAATACTCTCCTTCGGATCCCGGGGGGGGCGACTCATTATGTTACTCTCCCCCGGCTCGGCTGCTAACGCCAAACCGGGAACGCCATCCGTCACCAGGTTGATCCACAGGATGTGGATCGGCAGCAGGGGAATCGGTAGACCAATCAGAGGTGCCAGGAAAATAGTCCAGATCTCGCCCAGGTTGCTGGTCATCGTATATTTGATAAACTTGCGGATATTATCAAAGATACGCCGACCTTCTCTGACCGTTTTGACAATCGTCGCAAAGTTGTCATCCAGCAGGATCATGTGAGAGGCTTCTTTGGACACATCGGTGCCCGTAATCCCCATCGCGATTCCGATATCCGCCCGCTTCAAAGCCGGGGCATCGTTGACCCCGTCCCCGGTCATCGCCACAAAATGCCCTTTATCCTGCAGTGCTTTGATAATTTTCAATTTCTGTTTCGGAGCAACCCGGGCGTAAACTCGGATCTTTTCTACTTTGTTTTCGAAGTCCTCCAGGGAAAGCTGGCCGACTTCCTGCCCCGTCATAACGGACTCTCCTTCACCCTGGATGATTCCAACCCGCCGCGCAATCACTTCGGCTGTCAGCGGGTGGTCTCCTGTGATCATCACTGGTTGAATGCCTGCGGACCGGCACATCGCCACTGACTCCGCAGCCTCTGGACGAGGCGGGTCCAGCATGCCGACGATGCCGATCAGGACCAGTCCTGTTTCCACCTGTTCCGAAGTCAGCGGATCAGGCAGGTTCTCCCAGACCCGCAGACCAAAACCCAACGTTCTCAATCCCTCACCGGCAAGCTGTTCAGCCGTCTGCAGGACCTGCGCATGGTTTATTTCCTCCTGCCCTTGCTGCGTCAAAACCTTTTCACAGCGTTCCACAATTTCCTCAGCCGCCCCTTTGGTGAAAGAAATAACCTGCCCGTTTTCCCAGGGATGAAACGTGGTCATCAGTTTTCGATCCGCGTCAAACGGAATTTCAGCCTGGCGGGGAAATGTTTCGTCAAGTCGCTCCCGCAGATAACCTTTCTCCCGCGCCAGCTCGAACAACGCCGTTTCGGTAGGATCGCCGATGACGTCGCCCGAGGGATCCAGCCGGACATCATTACAGAGAGCCAGCGCCTTCAACAGCACCGCCAGATGATTTCCCTCGGCAAGAGTCCCTTCCTTAAGTTCACCCTGCTCCAGCGGTAACAGGTCTTTCGCCTCGTACAACTGCCCGCCTGCCGAGACCTGTTCCACCGTCATGCGGTTCAACGTCAATGTTCCCGTCTTGTCGGAACAGATATAGGTCACCGACCCCAGCGTCTCCACCGCAGGTAGTTTTCGAATGAGTGCCTGCTGCTTGACCAGCTTCCTGGCGCCCAGCGCCAGTGAGATCGTGATGACGGCAGGCAGGGCTTCCGGAATGGCGGCAACCGCCAGAGAGATCGCCGTGAGCAGCATCAAAAGTGGAGGCTCTCCTCGCAGGAGACCGGCTAGAAAAACGATCGCGCAAATGGCAAGCACAGCATAGGCGAGTTTCTGTCCGAAGGATGTCAGCCGCTTCTGTAACGGCGTTCGTCCTTCTGTATGATCCTGAAGTAAGGTCGCAATCTGCCCGAGTTCGGTTCGCATCCCGGTGTCTGTCACCAGCCCCCGCCCTCGGCCAGAGGTAATCAGAGTACCTTTATAAGCCATGTTTTTCCGGTCGCCAAGGGAAAGCTCCTCTTCACTGATTGCCGCAGTCTCCTTCTCGACCGGCTCGGATTCACCGGTCAAAGCTGCTTCATCGGTTCGAAGCTGAACCGCTTCCGTCAACCGCGTATCGGCGGGTACTACATTACCAGCCTCCAGGATTACCAGATCTCCGGGAACAAGCTGTTCCGCAGTGATTGATTCGGCGTGTCCGTCCCGTATTACGGTTGTTGTAGGTGCAGCCATTTTTTTCAGCGCAGCCATCGCTTTTTCCGCGCGGTATTCCTGGACGAAACCCAGTACGGCGTTCAGCAGTATAATCACAGCAATCGCGATCGTATCCGCGGGCTCACCAATCACACCAGCGACAACAGCAGCAGCAATCAATACCAGGATCATGAAATCCTTGAACTGATCCAGAAACATCATCCACAGCGATTTGCGTTTTTTTTCGATCAGTTCGTTAAGACCATAATACTCCCGACGCTGCTGCGCCGCTTCGGAAGTCAGACCCTGATCAGAAGATTCCAGTTTTTCCTGCACCTCAATCGGACTCAACTGGTGCCAGTTGATTGATCTGTTATCCTTTGTACTCATCTATAACCTCAACCTCTTACCGGACAATCGCTCCTTGAGGCGTTCAGGTACCGGAGAAAGGCGTAGCCCCAGACCAGTGCTACGCCCCCACGATTGGCACCATGAGAATCCTCAAGGGAAACCAAATTGAAATCTGGAGTTGTTATTCCGCAGACATCGGACGCTCAAAGAGCCGTTTTGTCATGCTTTTTCCATCGCAGCAGTATATTCGCCGCGCCGCGCATCACGGTTGCATAAGGCCCGATGGTATAGCGATTTTTGTGCTGCCGGAACGTTGGCAGTTTCGCCGCTCCAGATTTCCATCGCCGGCTGCTGAATGGCACGGGCAAACGAAAACGCTAAAGCCCAGGGCATCTGCGATTTGAATTTCACATTCATGGCATTCAAACGGGCCGAAGCGAGTTCGCTGGATTGTCCCCCCGACAGGAAGGCAATACCAGGAACGGCGGCGGGAACGTTTCGCAGAAAACAGGCTATCGTCGCATCGGCGACTTCATCCACTGATGCCTGCTGAGGACAGGCCAGTCCCGGAACTATCATATTCGGTTTCAGGATCATGCCTTCCAGCAGCACGCGCTGCGTGTAAAGCTGATGGAAAACCGCATGCAGGGTTTCCTCTGTGACTGCATAGCAGCGCTCAAGCGTATGCGCACCGTCCATCAGCACTTCCGGTTCAACGATGGGAACCAGCCCGGCTTCCTGGCACAGCGCGGCATAACGTGCCAATGCATGCGAGTTGGCTTCGATACAAGCCCGGCTGGGAATGCCTTCGCCGATTGTAATCACGGCACGCCACTTCGCAAAACGGGCTCCCATTTGAACGTATTCAGCCAGACGTTCGCGCAAGCCGTCCAGGCCTGCGGTGATTTTCTCGCCGGGATGACCGGCCAGTTCTTTGGCACCGGCATCAACTTTGATGCCGGGAAGAATGCCCGCAGCCGTGAGGACTTTCACAAAAGGGGTGCCATCTTTTTTCTGCTGGCGGATTGTCTCATCATAAAGTATCGCGCCACTGATGGACTCACCCAGACCGGGCGTTTCCACAATCATCTCCCGATAGGCCCGCCGAGATTCTTCGGTCAGTGGAATCCCCAGCTTGTCAAACCGTTTGTGGCAGGTGGGAGTGCTTTCATCCATCGCCAGCAGACCTTTGTCGTCAGCAACCATTGCGTGCGCCGTCTCGATAATCTGTTGTGCATTCATCTGGTATTGCTCCATTTTTGATTCCTGTTTACCCACAATCCGTCGCCGGACCACTGAAGCTGACCGCACGCGAGAGGAAAGTAATCCGGAACGTGCGATAACTTACTTTAGAACTCGTCCCATTTAACCATAGCATCTCTCATTCTATTATACTCGGCCCGGATGGCCCTGGAAACGCTACAGTAAACCTGGACACAGGCTAGTTTGATTGATTCGCTTTCAGCTTACAATAGATTGTTGCCTGCGATGCTGACAAAAAGGTTTTGAGTGACTATTATGCTGCCGCTGGCAGAGATACTAATTATCCAGCTAGATACAACGGTTCCTGATGAAATTGCCTCAGGGAGTCAGATCCTCTAAGGTATGAAAAGCGGGCCCTCGTAGCGTCTCGCCGCGAAGTGCCTGAAAGTTTCGATTCGGTATCGCTACAGGCTGAGGTATGCGATGGTGGAGACGCTATAATGAACCTGGACACTGTTTAGCCCCTTAAAGTCTCCGGATAAAATCGCTTCTGGTTTGCCCTGAAAGCGCGAAGAACAAGCTGAAAACAATAATAGACAACAGAAGGCCACAATGGACACTCACGCAACGCTGTCTCTCTCAATGATCCTTCTCGCCGGCATGGTATGTCAATGGATCGCCTGGCGCGTCAAACTTCCGGCAATCATTTTTTTACTGCCGGCTGGAATCCTGGCGGGCCCTGTGATGAAGTGGCTCCAGCCAGACGAATTATTTGGTGAGCTGCTGTTCCCTTTCGTCTCCCTGGCTGTTGCCGTCATTCTGTTTGAGGGCAGCTTAAAATTAAAATTTCAGGAGATCCTGGGATTAGAGCGAGTGATTCGCAATATGATCACTTTGGGAGTCATATTTACCTGGATGGTCATCGCAGTCACAACACGCATGTTGCTGGGCTTTTCATGGGAAGTCTCATTTCTCTTTGGAGCCCTGATGGTGGTCACTGGTCCGACGGTGATTATGCCTCTGCTCCGCACAGTGCGCCCGAAAGAGAATATCGCCAATATTCTGCAATGGGAGGGGATCTTAATTGACCCGATCGGAGCGATTCTGGCCGTGCTCGTATTTGAGTTCATTGTCGCAGGAGGGGGCGCCGATGACGGCTTTACAGCAGGCCTGACCGTGTTCGGAAAAATCCTGTTTATTGGAATTCTGTTCGGTGCTGCCGGGGGTTATTGCTTCGGAGTTCTCTTGAGGAAATACTGGATACCACAATATCTTTACAATATTGTAGCGCTGTCTCTGGTCTGCACGATCTTTGCCATCTCCAACATGCTCGAAACGGAGTCTGGTCTGCTTTCAATCACAGTCATGGGAATCTGGCTGGCCAACATGAAAGGGATTGAGTTAGGTGATATTCTGGACTTTAAGGAGAGCCTCAGTATCCTGTTAGTTTCAATGCTGTTTATTATTCTGGCAGCGCGGCTGGATCTTAATGCATTCATGAGCGTTGCCTGGCCTGCTCTGGGTATTTTTATTGCCATTCAGTTTCTGGTGCGTCCATTAAGTGTGCAGGTTTGTGCCCTCGGCTCAAAACTGACGATGAGGGAGCGCTGTCTAATCTCATGGATTGCCCCGCGTGGCATCATTGCAGCAGCGATTTCAGCACTTTTCGCAATCAAACTCGAATCGATTGGTTATCCGGAAGCGGCACAAATGGTCCCACTGACATTTTTTGTGATCATTGGAACGGTTTTACTTCAAAGCGTCACTGCCAGACCCATTGCTAAATTCTTAAAGGTGGCAGAGCCCGATCCCAAAGGTGTGCTCATGATTGGCGTCAACACGGTGACCCAGACGATTGCGCAAGAATTGATGAAAAATGGAATTCGAACCTTACTGACAGACCAGAACTGGTCTGCGGTCACGGCAGCGAAACTGAAGGGCTTATACGCCTATTGGGGTAATCCTGTCTCCGAACACGCGGAACGCCATCTCAACCTGACTGGTATTGGCCATCTTCTGGCGATGTCGCCACACGTCGAACTGAATGCCTTGGCCGCACAATATTTTCGATTGGAATTTGGACCAGGTCGTATTTTTACCATTCGTCACCATCAGTCAGAAACGGGAAAAACGGATGAGAAATCACTTTTCAAACACGGCGGGCGATTTCTCTTTAATGAAGCGATCACCTATGAAGATCTGGAAGCACGGTTCAACCAAGGAGCTGTCATCAAAACGACCGTGCTGACCGAGGAATTTTCCTATGAAGATTATCTTGAGCAGCAGGACGAACAGCGTTTGCTGCTGTTCGCCATTGATCCAAATGGTAACTTTAATGTTTTCACTGCGCAGCCGGAATTTCAACCGAAAGCCCACTGGAAAATATTAGGGCTGTCATAGAAATATATCCTGCCAATGAGTCACTCAGTGAATGCTCAGGAGATGTAAAATGAAAGCTTCCCGGCACTGGATCGGACTGATTGTCTTTCTCGTCGTTTGCATCAGTGCCGGCGGCGTGGGGACACTGGCGACGACACCTGAAATTGAGGGGTGGTACCGCACTCTCAACAAGCCGTCGTGGAATCCGCCTGACTCTGTGTTTGGCCCGGTCTGGACGACTCTGTATCTCCTGATGGCGATCGCTGGCTGGCTGGTCTGGAAGTCTGCTGGAATCCGCAAAACCACCCTGCCCCTGAGCCTGTTTGGCGTACAACTTGTTCTGAACGTTGCCTGGTCTTTCCTCTTCTTCGGACTGCATCAGCCTGGTTGGGCGTTCGTTGAAATCATGGTGCTCTGGTTGGCCATTCTGGCGACAACCTTCACATTCTTTCGCTGCTCGAAACTCGCCGGCTGGTTATTCCTGCCGTATCTGGCCTGGGTCAGTCTCGCCAGCTTTCTGAACTTTGCAATCTGGCGAATGAATGTCTGATGCCCGGCGCAGACTCCCGCGCACGGTTCAAACCATGTTCAATTCCACTTGACGACGGTGTGTCAATGATTCTGCGAGGCCTGCTGAATTAACCGATCAGTTCGGGGATCGGTTTCCCCTGATCGGCGATGATGGGGGTAGGACGGCCGTTAAAGTCTTCAATCAGCACGTTTGCAGCATCAATTCCTAAATGATGATAAATCGTCGCCAGGAAATCGCCGGCACCGCAGATCCGCTCGATGGAATCTTCTCCGAACTTGTCAGTCGCGCCAATGAATCGCCCGGTTTCAATACCGCCACCTGCCCAGATATTTGAGAAAGCGCGTGCCCAGTGATCACGGCCTGGCTGTTTTGTTCCAGCCGGGGCACTCGCGTTTCCTGCCCCCGTACTGGGTTGATAGTTAATTTTGGGAGTACGACCGAATTCTCCGGTCACCACAACCAGCACGCGTTCGTCCAGACCACGCTCATAGATATCTTCGATCAGCGCAGAGACGGCCTGATCGTAGGCCTGAGATCGAAATCGCATGGCGTCAAAAACATGGTGATTCACAGCATGGTCATCCCAGTTATTAACACGACCGCACAACGGGCCACTGAGACTGGTCGAGAGGACATCCACGCCTGCTTCTACCAGACGACGCGCCATCAGCAGTTGTTGCCCCCAGGTATTCCTGCCATAACGATCACGTGTGCGATCATCTTCTTTGCTCAAGTCGAACGCAACTTTTGTTTTGGGATTCGTCAACAGTGTCATCGCCTGGGTTTCGAATTCGTCCAGCGCCTGCAGTTCGCCTGCCTGATCGAAAGCACGTTCCAGTGTGTCCAGGTCCTGGCGGAGTGTTGATCGACGGTCCAGTTGCTTGATCTCAGCCGCATTGGACAAACCAATGTTGGGCACGACAAAATTGGGCTGATTCGGATCGCCGGAGACAGAAAAGGGACCGTAGGCATCGCCCAGATAAGCCGCACCAACCCGTTGAGAAGAGAAATTGATTCCCACATAAGGCGGAAGCGGGTTGGTCCGAGGACCTTCCTTCGAGCGCAGGTAGTTGGTTACAGACATCCAGTCAGGATACTTGGGGATTTCCTTGTCACGCGTGTCGGGATCGCCGGTCAGCATTCTCAATGTACCGGCCGGGTGCCCGGGGCTGCCATGTCGCATCGACCGCAGAACCGTGAATTTGTCGGCGATCTTTGCCTGAAGAGGCAGCAGTTCCGTGAAGTTCATGCCCGGCACTTTAGTCGGGATGGTTCCAAACGGACCACTGTACTCACTGGGAGCGTTGGGCTTGGGATCGTAGGTATCAATGTGCGAACAACCACCGGGTTGCCAGACCATAATGACGGCTGTCTTTTTCTTGTTTGCCGCAGGACTTTGCGCCTGAAGACGCATGATTCCCGGCAGACTCAGCGACGCAAATCCAGCCAGACCCATCTTGAGAAAACCACGACGGCTCTCCGGTCCCGGGCAGGGATTAATCGACGAAGCGTTAAACGGATCTGTCATCTCTAGTTCGCCTTCTTAGCTGGATTGACACGTATTGTAATGGGCGTTGAAACAATGATATCAACAATATCTTTGGGCGCTGCTGTGGCAGTGGCGCTCTTTAACTGTTTATCGGCTGTTGTCACCGCAGATTGAGCCGCTTTCACTTTTTCGACAGCCGCTTTTGCAGCAGTCTCTGCACTCGCTCTTTGCGCATCCGGCGCTGTTTTTGCAAGCGCGGCCAGTTTAATGGACTCTGCTGCCAGCGCATCTGCTTCCTGTTGCGCCTGCATCAAAGCCGTTTTTGCTGTCGCCACCGCTTCCATATTTTCGCGGTATTTGACGACGGCATATCCGTAAAAGGATATTTTATAATCGCCGGGCTGTGTTTTCAACGCGGCTAAGTCGAGATCGACTTTGGAAGCGTCTGCTGTCAGAGGTGCGTCGAATGCCGGCACTCCCTCGAAACCTGTTCCATAAGTATGTAAGGTCACATTAGCACCGGAAAATTCTGAACGGCGTGCATGAACCAAAGGGATGGACAGTTTCTCACCAGCAGTAACTTCCCAGACTTTGTTTTCAACGGGAGAGATTGTGATAGGAGCCAATTCAGAATTTGATACGGATACTGGCACATCAGCCAGCAGGCGTGGACTCGGCACTTCACCCCAACCATCTTTAACAGGCCATTGCATCGACGCCATGCGGCAGGGACGCGTGACGACTTTACCGTCGATGGTGGCCTGTCCGAAAAAGGCAGCGCTGGTCAACCCTCGTGCGGCATTCGCTTCGGCACTGATCAGCATAATGCCGCGCGTCTTGCCTTTGGGAATTTTTAATCCGGCGGCTGTGACACCGTCTGGTAAATTTTCCATGAACAAATCGATCTCGCCATCAAAGCCATCGCGACGGACCACAACCACTTCGATTGGCATCGTCGCGCCGGCTCGCAGAGCGACCGGTTTGGAAAGGGCATTGCGGTCGCCGTTTCTCAGGTTCATATGCAAGGCCCAGCCAACGAGTGCAAAATCAGGTTCTGCCTTGCGGATGATCAGCCGATAGATATTTTGCGGATCATTACGCGTGCCACCAAACAGGTCGCGCAGTTGCAGGCGATGTATGCCATCCTGCTTGATTTCCAGCTTACCGATAATGTCTGACGAGCCTGCGTTATAAGGAGGACCATCATACGAATAACCGTTGCTGGAGATTTTTACAGGACTGGCAATATCACTGAGTTCCACAACATCGGTTCGGTTTTCATCAGGTGCTTGACCACTGATGTGTTGCACAACAATCGAAGGATCTGTGGGCCGCCCCAATCGCTCGGAAGCCACTTCCACCCACCACACTTCACCTTTTTTGGCGGTAAATTCAAACGTATCGACATCAGCCGCCGGAAAGAAATTTCCGGTAATGTCACAAGGCAGCGTGATTTTTTGGGCTTGAGCATGCTGGTTATTGGGTTCCGTTTCGGGACGAACAGATTGGTCGGTCAGCCCCGAAGGTGGCCAGGAGAAAGCGCTGACAGATTGGATCGCCGGCAGTCGAGGAACAAGTTCGTCTTTGGAAACGGATCTGATGGCAAGGCGGTAAAAGTGATGGGGTCCGCCTTCATATGTCAGGCCGTGTAGTTTGATCACATACTTTCCCGTCTCCGGAACCTGAAAATCGAGGATTCCACCGCGTCGCTCTACCAGCAGGTCCATGCCCTGCTCATCGGCAATGATCACGACCGGGTTGAGTTTTGAATCAATGCCCTTTGCAGCACAGTCAACAACAATTCGTTGCCCTTTGGTTGCTTCGAATGTATAGAAATCAATATTTTGTGCTGTCATCACCGCGTTGCAGAGGGTATTCAGATCCAGCTTCAAAGCGTTTTCTAATGTGGTATTAGGCGTAGCGCGCGTAATCTCAGGATACAGGCCCACATTAAACGCGCGTGTCGAGGAAACACCAAGACGCGACATGACACGAGCTTCGTGGATTCCCTGCGGGCAGTCTTTTGCGATGGAAACGACATATGTGTTGGGGACAGGCTGTCCGTCTTTCCCGAGTTTTTTCGTGGCAGTAATCCCGGGATTTGAGAAGCTGAGTTCTTCAGCGTTTTCGAGATGCTCGCCGGTAATCGTGACATCAAAGCTGGTCCCGACCTGTCCCCCCATGGGCATTGTCGTCAGCAGGCGCGGTGCCGGAAGACAAACGAGCTGTGCCACCGCGGTCGACGAAATCAGACAGGTCACAAGACAGCTTCCTGCAACGAAAGCAAGCGGTTGTCGAAGTAGTCGCATCATTGCTGAGCCTCTGGTTAAAATATTTGTAACACGTTTTGCGTGGCGGAGAGAACCACACTTTAAGGTCGAGTTTATCTTTTGCATCTTATCCCTAGTGATTAAACAGGAATTCCTTTGTATTCATCAACGCCCAGATCAAATCCTGATAGTCTTTGAGCGATGGTTTTTTCTTTTCACCTGGCTGCCCTTTGGCGTCTGCCACGGGCTCGGTGAGGTAATCCAGTGCGGTCTTTAATTCTTCCGGCTGTGGTTTGCGTGAGAAAGCGGCGAGATACAACTCGGTTACTTTTTCTTCAACCGTACTGTCAGACTTGGCAAACTGAGCGGCACGACCACCGCCGGCTGCCAGTTTTGATTTAATCTCACCGGAATTGATCAGATGCAGACTCTGCGCGAGACTGGATGTTTGAATGCGTTCACACTCGCAAACACTGGCGCTGCTTGGTCGCCCGAAGACTTTCAGAAATGCGGACGAATTCGTGTAGCTGTTATCAGGCAGCGCAATCGCACGCGTGCCGGGCGGCAGGTTGGCGAAGCGGGTAGTCGATCCCGCCAGATGATCGATGGAATCGAGTAAGACTTCCGCCTGTAAGCGTCGTGGGTAAAAGCGTGAGTAGTTCTGGCGATCCAGCAGGTTATATTCATTCGGCATGGAACTCAGTTGGTAGGTGTTCGACTGCGTAATGACTTTCACCAGTTTTTTCAAATCGAAGCCGGAACTGATAAAATGTTCTTCCAGTGCGGCCATCAATTCCGGATTTGTAGGCGGGTTGGTATCCCGGATATCATCTTCAGGCTCAATCAGAGCGCGTTTGAGAAAATGTTTCCAATAACGATTCACCAGCGCCTTGGCAAAAAACGGGTTCTCTTTGGAACTCATCCAGTTCCCCAGACGGAGCCGCGGATCTTCATCCGGAGAGATTTCGCCGATTTCATCACCCAGCGCCACCGGCTTTAACATCTCTCCCGATTTCACATTTTTCGCCTGAGCAAGCCCGCGCTGATGAAAAATTAAATCTTCCCCCTGAATACCGGTTGGTTTTCGCCCGATCTGGGAAAAGAATGCGGCCAGACTGTAATAGTCGTCCTGGCTCCAGCGTTCGAAAGGATGATGATGACACTGGGCACACTGCATCCGCACGCCGAGAAACAACTGTGCAATGTCTTCCAACTGTTCTTTGGGATCTTTGACCCGCTTGTACCATGCGACCGGCGGATTACTCACGACCGTACCCGTTGCCCCTAAGAGCTCGCGTACCAGTTGATCATAGGGCACATTTGCCAGCAGACTGTCACGGACCCAGGCATGAAAGGCAAAGTTCGCTGTGATATCGCTGGCAGCATCCCGCCGATTCTTCAGCAGTGGAGTCCACTTGGATGCGAAGTAATCAGCATAGTTCGGACTACGTAATAATGCTTCGACAACCTGATCGCGCTTATTACTGTCAGTACTTGCCAGAAACGCCGCTGATTCTTTTTCCGTCGGAAACCGACCGCAGATATCGAGTGTCACGCGGCGGAGAAAAGTGGCATCGTCGCAAACAGGTGATGGAGGAATTCCCAGCTCTTTCAGGTTGGCAAACACATGCTTGTCAATAAAATTCTTTTCAGCCGGCACTGTTAAAACCGGGGCTCCCAGGGGGACAGCAGCGGTAAAAACTGACACCTTACCCTGATAACGCACCATCACGGCGACTTTCCCCGGAATGTCGTTTACTTTCACAACACCGCTTTCGCTGACCTCTGCCATCGAGGCGATGTTCGACTCATATAGCGCCATGTGAGACACATCGCGGGTGCTGCCATCCGAGTATTTCGCCATGGCTTTCAGCTGCAGTTCTTCTCCCATATTGACCAGGCCACGTTCCGGCTGGACCTGCACTGACACCAGCGTCGGTTCCTTACCGGTAGCGTAAGTCGCTCCTTGCTCAATCCATTTTCGGATCAGTTCATAACCTTCCGAATCGCGGGGGAGTTTGGTTCCACCACCGTGCGGTGTCTCCCCGGAAGCTTTCATGAGCAGCAGACTTTTTGTGGGAACAGTGGGAAACAGTCGCCGACCGTGCCCTTCCTTCACCATGCTCTCATAGTCATCGAACGTCTCAAAACCCAACAGGGAGAGTTGAAAACCATTCTGCCCCCCACCGGCCTTGGCATGACAGACCCCCATGTTGCAACCGGCTTTTGTCAACACCGGAACCACATCATTGACGAAGCTGACGGAAGACGTGGACTCTGCTCCCAAAGCAACCCCCATGCACCCGAGTGTCACGATTAGTGAATTGAGGAGGCTGTAAACGAACAGACGTGATGAAGATGCATTTTTCAATGTTGTCATATCAATTCTGATTGAGGTGGGAATGAGTTCTGGAGGGAGACGCTTAAAAAAGCATCAATTTCTTATATAAAAGTCTACTATTGTGAACGCTGAATGTCAATAAATAAGTTTTAATTAGTAGAAGACCATGTATACAGAAGGCAATGTATTTTATCGACATTTTGCAATTCAAAATCGAGAAGAATACATTCCTTCAGGCAAGAGATCACCCAGCAACGCGAGTTCAACTTAATAAACAGGCAGGTTCAATCATCAAACCGGGACCAAAGCCCAGCATCACACACGACAGTGCTCCGTGTGGTGCTTGTAATTTTTTCTAGATAAACAGTGCCACTGAGGATGACATGTTACCAAATTCAGCCAAGATGTCGCGTGATGGTGTCAACTGACTTCCACCAAACCCAGATTGTTGTGAGCGCAAAAAAACTTTCATATTGTTCCCCAAAGCTGAAACGCCCTAAATATTTCAGAACAGAATTCTTAGCGTTTTATGATCAAAAAAACTGAATACCGGGACCATTCTATCTGCTGTGGGAGTCAGTTCATGGCCAGCAACCCTCACGATTTCCAGAAAGTGGTATTTACTACTATAAATTTAGTTGTTAAGTTTCGCCCCCATTGACTCACAACGGAATTCGCATTAATTGGGTCGCGCGAATAAGTCAGTATTTCAGATAAAAAAAAGACAAGGATTCGTCGGATGGCACCTGAGGTACCTAATCATCAACGCATGAATTCCCTGCTGATCGCAGGCTTTATTGCACTCAGTTTCAGTCTTTCCACCAGCGTGCAGGCACAGGGTATTTCAGGTGAGATCGATACAAAAACGAGTAGAGTCTACACCTTCGTAGGCAAGACCGGCTTTGGTCACGAACATGCCGTGATCGGAGAAATCAAAGCAGGCACTCTGAATCTGGGAGCCAGAAGCAATGCCGGCAAAATTGTGTTCGATATGACCACCTGGAAAGCAGATACGGCAGAAGCACGAAAATACATCGGCCTGAATGGGATGACCTCTGCCTCAACACAAAAGGACGTGAACGCGAACATGTTGGGCAGCAGTGTGCTCGATGTCCGCAACTATCCCACTGCCACGTTCGATATTGCGTCGGCCGTCCCTGTGAAACAAAACGCCCCCACTGGTAAATCATTCTATCAGTTGGATGGTAAGTTTACCCTGCACGGCGTCACACGAAACTTGCGGCTGGTTGCCGAAGTCACGGAAAAGAAGCATCACAACCATCTGCGAACCAGCTTTACCATCAAGCAGACTCATTTTGGCATCACCCCCTACAGCAAAGCTTTTGGAGCAGTTGGCATTACGGATGAATTGAAAATTTACGGCGAAATTGATCTTACGAAATAGTGGTCTGATTTTTCAGAATATAGACTGTGTTACTCCTCATATCGTAAACCTGGCTTCTAAAAAATGATTTGCTGTCCCACAGTACAAAAAAATGCCATTCGCAGCCACTACAATTTAACAACCCTGTTTTACCGTTTACTATGGGGACGGCACATTCACCACGGTCTATGGGACGAAAACAGTTGTACCGCGCTCGAAACATCTGACTATGAGAAGTCATCAGCGATTGCACAACAGCAATTGACGGAGACGCTTGCCGGATTCCTCAACATTCAAGCCGATGAAAGTCTGCTCGATGTTGGTTGTGGCATGGGCGGGTCGTCGATTCATCTGGCAAAAACGTTCGGCTGTCAGGTAACAGGTATTACGCTGAGTCCGGTACAGAAACGCTGGGCCACACTGGAATCACGGTGGCGCGGGCAACGCCACAACACACAGTTTCTCTGTCAGGATGCAGAAACCGTAGAATTCCCGCCGGAATCATTCGATGTTATCTGGAGCATCGAATGCACGGAACATCTGTTTGACAAACAGGCCTTCTTCCACAAAGCCGCCTCCTGGTTACGTCCCGGCGGTCGCATGGCAATTTGTGCGTGGCTTGCCGGTGATCGCCTGGAAAATGAAGACGCCGTCCAACAGGTGTATGATGTCTGCGAAGGTTTTTTCTGCCCTTCTCTGGGCAGCGCGGAAGATTATCAATCCTGGATGGAAAACGCAGGTCTGGAATTCCAGGGTTATCACAACTGGACAAACCGGGTCTCTCAGACCTGGAAAATCTGTCAGCAACGCGTGCAAAAAACGGGGGTCCGCTGGCTGGCACGTATGATTGATCGCAACACGGTCATGTTCCTGGATCGATTTGAAACGATTCTGAAAGCGTACGAAACCGGTGCAATGCAGTATGGATGCTTCATTGCCCGAAAACCACTCTAATTTTTATTGCAGCGACGATTACGAGGAAGCAGGGATGCGACGTTTCGTTGGTATCACATTTGGTCTGGCCACTCAGTTACTGTTCCTGTTCACGGTGTGGCATCTGTTCTGGTTCCTGAAAGAAGGCTACCGGAATCACGCCGCCGGGTCCCTCTGGATTGATGTCGTACTGGCACTTCAGTTTGCCGTGGGACACAGCCTGTTACTCTACCCAAAAATCCGCAGTTGGATTACACGCTGGCTCCCCGCCCCGTTTTACGGTTCTCTGTTTTGTCTGCAAACATGCCTGGGAATCTTACTCACCGCGTTCTGCTGGCGCAGCAGTCCGATAGAACTCTGGCACTGTGAGGGTGTGGCAGGCTGGTTGATGATCAGTGGATTTTACGGTTCATGGCTTGTTCTACTCTATAGTCTCAACCTGACAGGATTAGGCTATCAGACCGGTTTGACCCAGTGGTGGTACTGGCTTCGCAGAAAACCAATTCCCAGACGCGAGTTCAATCCGCGCAGTCTGTACTGCTGCATGCGACATCCGGTTTATCTGAGCTTCATGGGGTTACTCTGGTTCACCCCGCTGATGACACTCGACAGAGCATTTCTCACCGGAATCTGGACCGCTTATATTTTTCTGGGGAGTTACCTGAAAGATGAACGACTCGTATTTTATATCGGAAAACCATATCGAGAATACCAGGCAAAAGTGCCCGGATATCCTTTCATTTTATTCGGCCCCCTGGGAAAGCGTAAACCGAATCAGGGCCCCGTCAAAACTTCGGAACGCATCAGAGCTCCGGAAAAAATCAGTGCCTGAGGAACGGAAACGCGACTCATTGAAAAATTGATCCTTTATGCTCTGCCTTCAAGTTATCTCAAAGTTCAATCAGTATGTCGATTAATCAAAGACGATTCTGGTTGTTAGTGATTTACCTGCTCCTCCTGCTGCCATTTATTGGTTATGGAGCCTCGCAGGCAATGCAGACCAAGGTAAACTCTCCCATCGACTGGGTCAGCGACTCGTTCCCGGCACGTCATGACTACGATCAGTTCTGTCAACTGTTTGGGAACAGCGATACCGTCATCATCAGCTGGTCCGGATGCACGATTGACAATCCCGATCTGGACCGTTTCGTCAATGCACTCCGAACCGACGCCGATTTCAAGGATGAGCAGCGGGAGTGGTATTTTGAACGCGTCATTTCGGGACGCGAGATGTATCGTGCATTAAGCTCTCCCGAGATGGGACTGACGAATGAAGAAGTTCACAGCAGGTTGCATGGTATCTTTATCGGAAAAGATGCCAAAACCACCTGCATCATTGTCAGTTTCACACCGACTGGATTGCAGAAAAGAAAGGCGCTGGTCGAGTCAATTCGTTCCGCATTACAAACACACTGCCAACTGGAAGCCAATCAATGGTATATGGCAGGGCCCATTATTGATGGTCTGGAAATTGATATCGCCAGTAAAGATTCACTGGACCGGTTTGTACTGCCTTCTACGGTGATTGTCCTGCTGATCTGCTGGATCTGCCTGCGTTCTTTCCGGGCGGCGCTGCTGGTATTCGGTCTCTCGCTACTGGCGCAGGGAATCACATTAGCCATCATTCATTACAGCGGTGAAAGCATCACCGCACTTCTGATTGTCATGCCCCCCCTGATTCAGGTTCTGGCGGTGGCAGGTGGCATTCATCTGGTGAACTACTATTTCGATGCGGTCAAAGACCCCAGTATCTCACAACCCGCCGTCCATGCGATTCAAATCGGCTGGTTACCCTGCCTGCTCTCTGCCGGAACGACAGCCATTGGACTGGCATCACTATTAGTAAGCGGATTGACCCCGATTCGACTGTTTGGTGGATATGCCGCCTGTGGGGTTCTGGTCACGACCGGATTACTGCTGAGTATTATCCCGGGCGTTTTTACTGCCTGGCCACTCAAAAGACCCGCCCCAAATAAAACCGATTCTGATAACTCCCTGATGGTGCGGCATGATATCTGGTATTATCTGACAGTTGTTTTAAATAAAAATCACATGTCTGTCGCCTGTATTTCTCTGATCTCGATGGCAGCCGCCGGTTATGGCATTTCCATGATCAGCACTTCGGTACGTATCGAAACACTGTTTCCAGAACAGAGTAAAATTCTTCAGGACTATCATTGGCTGGAAGACCATGTTGGCTCTCTGGTTCCCATCGAGGTGGTTTTAACCTGCACTCCTGAATCTCAACTGACGTTTCGAGAACAGTTACTGATGGTCTGGCACGTGGAACAGGAACTCAGAAAAACCAAAACCGTGAACCGAACCATTTCCACAATGACTTTTGCCCCCCGGTTCCCTCGACCTGAAAACCTCTCGGATGAACTGTTTCAATATCGCGTCAACGAAATACTGCTGGGTATGAAATCACAGTTTGTCAACGCAGGTTATCTGAAGGAACAGGAGGGAAACAATCTGTTTCGGATTACAACGTATGTCAGCTCATTGAACGACGCAGATTACAATGCGTATCTGGCTTTGATCGGAAATAAAGTCGAAACGTCGATTCGTGGCTCGCACGAGAACATTCCCCCCGGCATCTCGACGCAGCAGACAGGCATCATGCCTTTAGTGCACGAAATCCAACGCCAGTTGATGACGGATCTCTTCAAGAGTTTTCTGTTTGCGTTTGTGATCATCGCCGTCGTGATGACCATCGTGCAGGGGGGCATCATCGCCGGCATGGTTTCGATGGTTTCGAATGTTTTTCCTCCGCTGATGATCTTCGGCCTCCTGGGCTGGTTATCCGTCTCGGTTGATATCGGTTCGGTAATGACGGCCAGCGTGGCTTTGGGAATTGCCGTAGATGACACACTGCATTATCTGACGTTTTTTCGGCGTCGCCTCGATGCGGGATATAGTGCCGTCGATTCCGTCCTGCACGCCTATCGCCATTGTGGCAAGGCCATGATCCAGACCTCTCTGATCTGTGGCCTGGGCCTGCTGGTTTTCGCGATGAGCAATTTTGTCCCCACTTCACGCTTTGCCTGGATGATGTTCGGCTTGCTGTTCATGGCATTACTGGGAGACCTGATTGTGTTGCCCGCACTGCTGTTGAGCCCCATCGGAAGATTCTTTGCCGTAGCGACAGATCAGGATCATTCCGAAACAAATGCCACGGAATCATAATCCGCGTGTCAGGGGTTCGAATCCCTCCACCGCTACTCGTGTCATAAGATGACACACCCAGACAAACAAAAAACGCCTGCATCCCAACTTTGTGGATGCAGGCGTTGTTTTTTTGGGGGGGCACGTGAATCCTTAAGAGACAGTAGCGGCTTCACGGCTCGGGACAAAACAAAGGGGAACTCGGTGAATTTGTTCTTGGGGAAATGCACTGTGGTGGCAAAAAGCCCGCCTACCGGACATTAACAATGATTTTATTCTCTCAAATAACCCTGAAATTAGTAGAGAGTTTCTGTTGACTGGATTTGTTACATAATTTCTTCGTCTATTCTTTCGATCTTCGAACCATCTTTCCCTATTCTGTAAGAGAGGAAGATGAATGCCACAACGACTAAAAAAAATAAAAAAACGATATCTGACTCTTGTGGCAGATGCCAATACACCTTTGCCACTACAAAAGCTAGAAAAAGCGTGACGTAAAATACTAAGTAAAATAGAAACCGAAACCAATGTGAAAGTTTTCCCGTGTTATCCTTTAATGAAGAGATAACAAGCTTTTGGCGTTTAATATCCTTTCCATTTTTGCTTAACGTGCATTGAAAAGGCCCCTTGAAAACGCTGACGACCTTCAAAGTAGTGGAGTAACAGTCTTCTCCAATATGAAATTTGTTAGATGATTGTGTAGAGATATTTCTTTTAGACGAAACCAAAGTACCATCTACAAAGACTTTTTCTAAACCGGAAAAAGCACTACACCAAACCACAATATTCCTTCCGTTGTCTTCAAACGAATATGAATACCCTTTGAAGAAACTAACTGATTTTTTTTTGCTCATGTGTGTGTTATTTTGAACCTGTTAATTAGTTATTTTCCTCGCATCCTCACCATATGAACATATACCCCCCCAATATCAATCAACTATTTAAACAAAAAAATCGGAAAATTAGCCCGGTTCCAAACTCTTTAGTTGAGTCGAAGTAATAACGGTTATCTGGTCGTAAAAGTTTGGCCAGGGCCAACCACTTCTCGATTCTGATCTAAGATGTACTATAGAATTTTACTTTCAATTATAATTATTCCTGACAAGATACAATATTACATGCTTAACCTCTTGTGATAAATCACACCACGAATTGACAATTTCCTGCAACTCAGAATCGCTTGTGTAAACCGGAGTGTAAATTCCTTTTTCCACTTGCTGCTTCTCATTGTTCTCTAATGGTTTAGGGGATTCAGAATTCGGAATCATAACCGCTTATCGTCTCTTCTGATTGATCCGCATAGTTCTAAAGCTCTGCCATCAAACCGGAAGCGGTCTAATTAATCAGCGCGGCTTCAATCGCCAGACCGGGACCAAAGCCCAGCATCACACAGGGCAGTTTTGCGTGCTGTGACTGTAATTTCTTCAGAATAAACAGCACCGTCGGCGACGACATGTTACCGAATTCTGCCAGAATATCACGCGATGGTGTCAACTGCGATTCATCAAAGCCCACCGCTTCGGCAACCGCATTCAGAATTCTTGGCCCTCCCGGATGAATGGCCCAGCAACCGACCTCTTCGATCGCCACCCCCTGAGGAGCCAACCAGTGTTCCAACCAGTTTCTCAGCCTCGCATTGATGATATCCGGGATCTGTGGTGAAAGCGTCATCTCAAATCCGTGGTCGCCGATTCGCCAGCTCATCATCTCTTCCGAATCTGGGATGACAGTGGAACCGGAGGCCACTAATTTCCAGGCTGCTCCCGAATTGTCTGTCGCCTGTTTTCCGACAACGGCGGCCGCACCATCGGCAAAGAGTGCGTTTGCCACGATTTTATCCGGGCACCAGCCATACTGCTGGTGCAGCGTACAAAGCTCGACTGCGCAAACCACAACGCGCGCCTCTGGATCACCCGTGGTAAAGGAGTTCGCCACACGCAATCCATTTAACGCACCATGACACCCCATGAAGCCGACCTGCGTGCGCGAGGTACCTGCTGGAAAACCCAGTTCTTTGATCAATTGAATATCAAAGCCCGGCGCACTGAAGCCGCTACAGGAAACCGTCACAAGATGTGTAATCTCCGCGGGATCCACGTTGCCGGCAGCCAATGCCTGACTGACGGCGGCAATCGCGAGCGGCGTGGCATGTTTTTCGTATGCCTGCATCCGGTCCGCTGTGGAAGGCCCCAGATCACCGGGCGAGTTGGCAGGACGATAAAAGGATTGCCGCACCAGTTCACTTTCAATACTGTTTTCCAGCAAAACACTGTGACGTGTTTTCACTCCTGCCCGACGATACAGAATCGGCACCAGCCTGCGCTGCTGATCGGTGACTTCCGTACCACAAGACACAACCTGAGCATGAATCGCGGCCTCCGATTGTTCCATCGAATGTTGTGGAGTGGTGGTTCCAATTCCGAGTATTTCAAAACTCATATCGGTTCTCGGTAAAAATGCAAATGACTTTAATGATTTAAACGGGCAACAATGGGCCGGGCCGCTGCCGGAAACAGGTGAAACAGCCGCAACCCTAATCCCACTGCGGCAGGCGATCGCAATAATTGCGCAAGCCAGCGGCACCAGAATAACCTACCCTCCGTAATTTCATGGTGTTTTCTCAGCCATGCCTGTTCGAGAGCAGGATCCCACTTTAATAAACCCTGCGGAACCATCCGGGCGACGGCGACAGCCTCACTGATGGCATTTGCCATCCCTTCACCTGTAAACGGTTCCAGATAACCGGCAGCGTCTCCCAATACAAACACGCGATTTCCCACAGGTCTTAATGTTTTGCGGGTGAAGGGAACGGTACCTTTGAAAGTCCCCTCAGCGATCTCTGATAAAGCTGGAAAACCTGATTCCTTTAAGATTTCCTTCACAGACTCAGTAGGACTGACACTTTTTTTGATGAAATCCCGGTCAACCGCCGCAGCGATATTCAGGCTGCCATCTTCAACACGCACCAGTCCCACATAACCAAACCGGTGGATCGCCATGTGAATGATACCCGCCGGATAGTTTGAAAAATCATCTGCCGCCTGTATGGCTCCCACTCCCATTCGAGAGTGATGCGAAACGACGCTCTGAAAATCATGACAATGCTGCAAACTCGGATGCCCCAGTCCGTCTGCCACCAGCACAATTTTAGTGGTCGCTACGCCCGACGATTGTTCCGGATGAGTCAACTCCACAAGACGCGTCTGTTCCTGCACTCCACTGTCCTTTAACATGGCTGTCGTTTCGGGCAAAAAATAAGCCCCCGCGTCAACCGCGGCCTGAACGAGTCTTTCATCGAAAACAGAGCGGGAGATCGCAAGTCCGCCGGGTAAAGGAATGTTGAGTTCCCGTCCGTGGTAGCGTACTTGAAACGATTTCAGTGGAACCGCATCAAACTCTTCAAAAATGTCGCCCAGGCCGATCTGCTGCAATGCGGAAACGGCCCGTTGATTGAGACAACAGCCACAAACTTTGTATCGTGGAAACGCCTTACGCTCAATTAATAATGTACGCAGATTCTGGAGCGCCAGCTGGCGTGCAGCCACCGTTCCTGCCGGTCCTGCTCCGATTACGATCACGTCCCAGTCACTGCTGCAGGCATCAGCCATGCTGATCGTCCGGGACTGAGTCATGATCGACTCCATTCCAGTAACCAGCGTTGCGGCCAGCGTCGCGTGATCTGAAATCCGCTCAGCCCCCCCTGTTCTGCCAGTTCAGCGGCTTCACTCATCGTAAATGCGCCAGCCACGGAAAGCGGTCCATCAGTGTGCACAATCGGGGATCGGGTTAACAATCGACAGCCGGCCCAGGCCAGCCAGTATCCGATGCGTGTCCGTCGCAAATCATTGACCAGTACGAGATGTCTGGTTGCCTGCGACATGATCCGAAATAACTGCACCGCTTGTGCCTCCTCGAGATGATGCAGAAACAGAGAGCACATCACGACGTCATATTTTTTTTCGAGCGGTTCCTGAAAAATATTGCGTTCGTAAAAATGGACGTGATCCAGGTGCCTGTGGTGGACCTGCGTCGTAGCATGCCTCACGGCATAAGAACTGATATCACAACCATCCACTTCTATGGATATTCCGGCGCGTTTTGCACGTAATGCAATGTCCAGTCCCACATCACCGCCGCCGCTGGCGATATCCAGAATCTGCAGAGGACGCCGATCAACGGTGCGCGCCAGTTCAAGAATCGAAGGCCATAAAATCGCACTGCTGCGACTCCACCAGTTGACTCGACTCAGCCCTGCCAGAGCACTGCCATGCTCCCTCTCGCTCAATCCCGGCTGATCCATCAGCTCCGGTTCTCGTTTGCGAACCTGAAAATTCATAATCTGTTCAATTCGAGTCGGTCCGTCCGCTTCATATTTCATCGCGTTTTGAGCCACCCCCAAAACTACTATTAATATAGTATTATCAGCGATGAATCATCGTGCCCCAGACGTTTTTTGTCAAGACAAGACGGAATAACACCAGCGGCGAACAGCACTCAGTCAGAAATCAGAAATGGCTGAAATCATGACGTTTCATGGCCCTCACGTTCTTCAAACAACGTAAAGATATCTCGGCGACACCTGACGGGCAGCGATAAAAGGCCAGTGTGATATTTCTCGAAACGGCAATTCCCGTCGCATCAACGGCGGACTGCAGATCAACCAGAGAAGTCAGACTGGTGCTGCCTCTTCAACTCTCTTTACATAGCGCTCGATGATCTCAATCAGCTTGAGCCGGTCGACCGGTTTGGTCGCGTAGTCGTCACATCCCGCATCGCAACATTTCTGTTGGTCTGTTGACATCGCATGGGCCGTTAAAGCAATAATGGGTCTGGAATACCCGATATTTCGCAGCCGCCGTGTTGCCGCATAGCCGTCCAGCACAGGCATCTGCATATCCATCAGGATCACATCAAACGGGTCATTTTCCGTCAACGCTGCGGTCGCTAAGTCGACAGCGATCTTCCCATTGTCGGCTAAAGTGACCTCTGCTCCTGCTTTCTTCAAAATAAAACTAATCAGCCGTTGATTGTCGGGACCGTCTTCCGCAAACAGAATACGACAGTTGCATAGTGGAGATTCTGAATCGGCAACGACCTTTTCATTCATGTTTTTATACTCAAGGACTGCTTCCGTCGAGTTTTGAATCAATCGTACATTGGCCAGTGGTCCCGTGGTAATGGTAACTGAAAATGTACTTCCCCTGCCAATTTTGCTGGAGACAGAAACCGTTCCACCAAGGAGTTCCACCAGTCGCTTGCTGATCGTGAGACCGAGACCTGTTCCACCAAACTGCCGCGTCGTCGATCCATCGGCCTGTGTGAATGGTGAAAAGAGCTTCTCGATTTTTTCTTCGACAATTCCTATTCCGCTATCAATCACATCGAATTGTAACTTTGGTTCATCCCCTGCTTTGTTCAACAGTCGAACCACAATCTCGATGACCCCTGTTTCCGTAAACTTGATTGCATTACCAACGAGATTGATGAGCACCTGTCGCAGCCGAGTAGGATCAGTGCAAATCGTTTCAGGGACAGGACCATCAAATCGCACGTTCAAAAGCAGGCCCTTTGCGGCTGAGCGAACCCTCATTAAAGAGGACACGTCTGCCACAACCTGGCGGGGAGAACAGTTAATCTGCTCCACATCCAGTTTCCCTGCTTCGATCTTGGATAAATCAAGAATATCATTAATCAAGCCGATCAGCGATTCACCATTTCGTTTAATAGTTTGTACAGATTCCACTTCATCCGGTTTGACGATGCTGCCGAGCAGAATGTCAGTGAAGCCGAGAATCGCCGTCATTGGTGTGCGAATCTCATGGCTCATGTTGGCCAGAAACTCACTCTTCGTTTGATTTGCTAATTCCGCGGCCTCCTTGGCTTTCACCAAATCAAGTTTTGTTGCTTTGAACGCCTGATCGATTAAAACACGTTCGCTGACATCCACAGAATATTTGACAACCTTGCACGGCTTTCCTTTCAAATCCAGAATCGGGTTATATGATGCCTGAATCCAGACTTCCTTCCCGTTTTTACCGATACGCTTTAACTGCGCCGACACATACTCACCTTGATTGAGTTTTTCCCAGAACGCATCGTACCCATCGCTTTCCCAGTATCCCGGCTCAACAAAGATGCGGTGGTGTTGACCTCTCACTTCTTCCAGAGAGTAACCCATCGTATCCAGGAATTTCTCGTTTGCCTTCATGATCGTACCGTCCATATTGAACTCGATCACCATCTGAGACTTGCCGATCGCCGCAATCTGCCCCTCATAGTCCGCATTGAGTTGTCTCTGATGGACTTCACTTGTCAGATCACGAACAATGCCCGTGAAAAGAATCTCTTCATCCTGACCGTTCTCTTCGAGGTAGACCTGGCTCACCGAAAGATGAATGGGGAACGTGGTCCCATCTTTACGTTGCCCGACAACCTCTCGACCGCTGCCGATAACCTTCTGCTTTCCCGTTGTCAGATAACGCGCCAGGTAGCTGTCGTGTTGCTCTCGATAGGGTGAAGGCATCAACATTTTGATATTCTGACCGAGCACTTCTTCGGCCGTGTAACCGAAGATGCGTTCTCCAGCCGCGTTAAATGCATGAACGATTCCCTGAGACGTAATGGTGATAATGGCATCGACGACGTTTTCCAGAATCGCCTGATAGGATGAATTTTTCTTTGACTGTTCCTGGAATTTCGCTAGTTTTAAAGCTGTACGAATCCTTTCTCTCTCAGCTTTCTTTTGCTTCAAGCAGATATAAGCGGTCACCCAGATCGCAATGATGGACAACAGGCGGTTCGTGACGACCATCCACATGGTCGATCCGCTGGGTGACAATGCAAAGCCCACCAGAGTCAGAACCGTGGCGGCAATCGCCACAACCAAAGTGATTTCCCAGCGGGGCGACCGCATCGTGTCTCTCACCAGGAGCACATAGAGCACACTGAACGCCACTCCCAGTGGTATCGATACGTCAATCATCAGCAGCAGGAATAACAGAAAAACAACAACCAGGAGATATCCCTTTGAAATCGCTTCTCTGGCTGAGACAACGGGCGCAGTATGATCCTCATTGCCCCAATCGTTCTGTATTGCTCCGCGTCCCATGCTTCCTGTTCCGTTCCTGCAGTCAGTCTGTGGACTTGAAATCCAATTTATTTTTCGTCAACACAGGAGAACGCATTCCCCTCCACATCAATAGAATAGGTCGTTTCTTCACAACATGCGTGGAGGGAATAGACTGGAATTGGAGCAGTTTTTAGATTAGAAGCATGTACTCAAGAGGAATAATCGTCACGATTGACACAGCCGGAGTTCCAGAAATCAGAGAGCCTTCTGACTGTTCTTTTTTTGCTGCCGGTTGAAGCATCCCTCTTATAAACCTGGATACAGGCTAACTCAGTGTTTCCGGAGGTTTTTCCAGAATCTCGGAAACCACTTTCGCAGGACGGCCGTTGGTTATCATTTGCTCCTGCCCGTTGTGATGATAGAGGAGTTGTTGATGGTCGAGGCCGAACAGACGCATGATGGTTGCCTGAAAGTCGTTGGGAGTGACGACATTTTCAACCGCGCGATGACCGAATTCATCCGTTTTCCCGTACGCCATGCCCCCTTTAATTCCGCCTCCGGCCAGCCAGATGCTGAAGCCCTGCCCGTTATGATCGCGACCGGCATTTTTGGGATCACCGTGACTTTGTGTGACCGGAAGCCGCCCGATCTCTCCCCCCCAATGCACCAGCGTTGAGTCGAGCATGCCTCGTTGTTTCAGGTCTTTGACGAGAGCAGCCGAAGGTTTATCAGTGCGGCCACAAATCCCGGGCAGACCGTTGATGAGATCACTGTGATGATCCCACGGCTGACCTCCGTGGAACAGTTGTATGAAACGCACGCCCCGCTCCACCAGACGACGGGCGATCAGACACCGCGTACCATACTCGCGTGTTTTGGGGTCATCAAGACCGTACATGTCTTGTGTTGCTTTTGTTTCCTGCGAGAGGTCGAGCGCTTCGCGGGCCGAAGTCTGCATGCGGGCCGCGAGTTCATAACTTGAAATCCGCGCTTCTAAATCGGATTCGTGGGGATGGTTCTCAAAATGCTTTCGATTCAGTGTCTGCAACAGTTCCAGGTTTTGTGCTTGCAGGGAACCTTGTAAATGCGCGGGCGCATCCAGATTCAAAATCCGTGGTTCTTTCGGCCGCAATACCGTTCCCTGAAACAGCGAAGGCATAAAACCGTTTGACCAGTTCGTCACCCCGTCAACGGGCAACCCGCCCGGATCGGTCAACACCATATAAGCCGGGAGGTTTTGTGATTCCGTTCCTAATCCGTAAACCAGCCAGGAACCGAGATTCGGTCGGCCGACAACTCCGGGAATCCCGCCATGAAAGTACCGAATGGAAACCTCGTGCCCGTTCGCGCCCGTATGCATGGAACGAATCAGGCAGACGTCATCAACGATTTCTCCCAGGTTCGGCAGCAGTTCGGACAACTCCGTTCCACACTCACCATGTTTGCGAAATTTCCACGGGCTGCCTAAAAGTTTCTTACTGGCCTGATTAACGAAACTGTATTGAATGTCACCCTTAAAATCGGTTCCGCTGTATTTCGTGAGTTCCGGCTTGGGATCTGTCAGGTCCATATGCGACGGCCCGCCATGCTGAAACAGCGAGATCATGGCTTTCGCCTGCGGAACAAATGGTGCTTTTTTCGGCGTCAGATCGAAATGAGGCTGCCCGACGGAAATCCCCTTAGGCTTGGCAAGCAGGTTGTCCTGTTTCAGCATCCAGGCCAGCGCCACCGTGCCGATTCCCATTGCGTTTTCCGCAAGAAATTGTCTTCTGCTATAGTGCGTCATCATTTCAAACACCCGATGATAATCTTATTTTGAAATTTTAAATAAAGCGCTTCGTTTCCAGAGATTCAGAACCGGATTTAATCAACGTATAAAAACTCATTCGAACTCATCAGAGCCTGACAGAGGTTGGTAATGGTCTGACGGGCGGGAGTCACCCCCTGGGGGATCTGTTCCGGATGCTGCTGCAGATACGCCAGCTGATTCCCCATAAAACGTACGACCAGTTGCAGTTCGTCTGCTGACGGTTTTCGACAGAGCGCCAGTTCAAACGCATACGCGGCCTGTGCCTGCAGACTCTTCTGCGCCGGTTCCGGGCCATGAAATTCCGCAGCGGAATCCCACTTGAAAGCGGTTCCCTGTTCGGGTTGAAGCGTCAATTGAAGGCCCCAGGAAAAGGAATCGAAACCGACATCGCCGTTGCAATCGGTAATGAAATCGATGGTATCTCCCGTTTGAACAGCCAGCGATGCGACATTGGTATCAGCGGCGCCGTTATGAGCGTTCCACTTCCCTGCGAGGCCCGAACGACTGGAAAGAACAAACCCGCGCACACCGTTTCCCTGATCGCTCCCGTGCTGCAGTTTCCCAGACACAGATAACGTGCCCGCTGCAGGAGCAGTCCAGCGTCTGAGGACGGCATACTTGCTTGCCGGATGTCCGCCATTGGCGTTCAGGGTCGCCCAACCCAGTGTCGCATCGGGAAGCTGCGGCCCTCCCTGCCAACTCGATCCGGTCCAATGCGGAAATGCCGTAAACGTGCTTGTAAGGGATGTCGTTTCATCAATAGTCCCATAACCATAACTCCAGGCAGGTTTCGCAGTCGGGGGGAGTTCTGGAAGAGCGGCGATTTCTTCCGGTTTCAATTCCGGTGCTTCACGAGACAGACGATCCGACAGTTTAGCGGATTGCGAGAGAATGAATTCACCATTCATCAACATCAGGGACTGAGTCGCAACCGTCGAATTCGATCGGCGTTCGCAGTTCGTTTCCATGACAGGCGCATCAAACGTCTGCAGCATTCCCACGGGCTGACTGCGTCTCGCTTGAATATACAGGCTGCGCCGCAACTGTTCTCCCGAAACCACCACCTGACCGAAATCGTCTTCTTTAATTTCAACCGGCGCACCAGACAGGCGTCGGTCGAGAACCCCGGAAACAGCCAGCATGCGGTCGCGTAAAGTTTCCGCTTCCAGACGGACAATCGGTTTTCGCCAGTAATAATGATTGTCGGCGTCGATCGATTCTTTACTCGGATCATGCGCGCCCGCCTGACGATACACGGCAGAGAGCATGATCGTGCGATGTAATTTTTTCAGATCCCAACCCTGTTCCATGAATTCCGCCGCCAGCCAGTCCAGCAATTCCTGATGCGTGGGTGTGGAGCCGAGTTTGCCGAATTCGCCAGGCGTTCCGACGATCGCGCGGCCGAAATGATGCATCCAGATCCGGTTCACCAGCACACGGGCAACGAGGGGATGCTCGCCACTCACCAGCCAGCGGGCAAACGCCAGGCGGCGTCCCGTGGTGGGAAGCGCACTGTCGTTAAGGGGAAGTTCATGGCGTTGCCCTTCCGGCGAAACCACCGTCAAGGCAGCCGGTTTAATCACCTGTTTCGGCTGCCGGTAATCCCCGCGATGGAATAATTTTGTTTCCGGAATATGATTGTCCGGTTCGATGGCAACACGCAGAAACTCTTCGACTGGTTTCTTCTTTCTGATTTCCGCAATCTGGTCATCAAAGCCCTTCAATTCTTCAGCGGCTTTCGGCAGATATTGATAGAGCACACCGGGTGAAATATTGACACTCGGATTTTTGTTCAACAGCTCGGTCTGCTCGGGAGTTCGCTTATCCCCCGGCGTATCATAGGCAGCTTTTAGCTGATCGCGTAACGGCTGTTCAAATTTCATCAGTTCCGTTTCCAGTGCTTCAGCCATATACTTCGTCTGTTTTTCGTTTTTGACAACCACCACTTTCTGGACTTCTGCTTCGACTTCCGCAGCTTTAGCCCGGTCGGCAGCCGTATAAAGTGAAACCCGTCGTTGCTGCGGTGTCTGCCAGTTTTGCCAGTCAAAGGTCGGCTCAAAAACGGCGCGCAGTGCAAAATAATCGGATTGAGGGATCGGATCATAACGATGATCGTGGCATTGAGCACACGCCACGCTTAAGCCCAGCAATGAGGAGCCGACAATCTTCATCGTATCGGTGATGACCTGATTCCGCGCTTCAGGCGTATTACTTCCGCTGCCGGTTCCATCAGCGGCCATCCGTAAAAATCCGGTCGCCGTCAACAGTTCGATTTGCCTTGCGGTGAGATCCCCTTCTCGTTTACCGGCCAACTCATCCCCGGCAAGCTGCTCGATAATGAATTGACTGAATGGCTTGCCGTCATTAAACGACTTTATGACATAATCACGGTATTTCCAGGACCAGGGACGCACATCGTCCTGCACGGTGTAACCTTCTGAATCAGCGTAGCCGGCGATATCCAGCCAGTGCCGCGCCCAGCGTTCGCCGTAATGCGGCGACTGTAACAATTCATCAAGCAATGACTCATACCAGTCATTGGACGTATTCGACATCGCGCGCTGCATCTCTTCCGGGCTGGGAGGTAATCCCAACAAATCGAAATAAGCCCGTTTAATCAAAGTAACCTTGTCAGCATCAGGAGAGAAAGCCAGACCTTCCGGCATAGCCTGCAACAACAAAGCGTCGATCGGCGTGCGGATGGTTTGATTGCCTTTGACCTTTTCAGAAATTTGCGGCCGTTTGATTGGCTGGAATGCCCAGTAAGCCCGCTCTTCCGGGGTAATGCCCAGGCCGGGACCAATCGTTTCCGGTTCCGGACGACTCGTTTTCGCGCCAGCGGCAATCCAGCGTTTGAGAATCTCAATCTGTTCTTTGGGAACCCGCGCTTCCCCTGGCGGCATCTCGCCACTCTCAATTCGGGAAATCAGGTAACTCGCTTCCGGTTTGCCCGGGATAATCGCTTCCCCCGATTCCCCCCCCTTGATCAGAAAGCGAACCAGACGCAAGTCGAGCCCGCCTTTCATCTCGTCTTCAGCTCCGTGACAGTCAAAGCAATACGCCCGGAAGATCGGCCGAATATGCGCTTCGTATGTCAAATTTGCTGGATTGCTTTCCTCAGCGATTACGGCGGAGCCCGTAAAACAGGCAAACATCGTTGTCAGTAAACAAATCCGTTGAAACATAGTCACCATACAGAAACTCCAAACGAGTTCTAAATCCAAGTATCTGAAGCCATATCTTAAATTATACCCCGTCCAGTATTCAAGGATATAGATATTTAGATACGTATTTCTCTCTTATCCCTATTTTCATAAGTCCGGAAGACTTTCGTCAATTGCCCAAGCCAGTAACCAGCATGGATTTGTGAAAAATCATGGTTCTCTTCTGATTCTGCTTTCTTTACACCGGCTCCCCAAGCTAACCTATACCCTTAGATCATTATAACAGAATACGATATGCATAATAAACATGAAGGAACCGTTGATGGAATTCGATCAACTCCGCTATTTTCTGCGCGTCGCCGAACGGGGAAATTTTACGCGGGCGGCCGAAGATTTGAAGATCTCACAGCCGGCCTTGAGCCGCTCGATCCAAAAACTCGAGGACGAACTGGGGCAACCGGTCTTTGAAAGAAAAACGCGTTCTGTCGCACTGACGGAAGCAGGCACCCTGCTACAGTCCCGCGCGCAACAGATACTGACGCTTATTGAAGACACCAAATCCGAAATCTCCGACGATGGCCAAAGCGGTCAGATTCGCGTGGGCGCGATCCCGACCATCGCCCCCTACTTTCTGCCCGGCTTACTCCGTCAATTTTCCGCCGAATTTCCCAAAGCGACAATCATCGTCCAGGAAGACACCACCGACAAACTGCTCCACCGCTGTACTCAGGGAGAAATCGATCTTGCGATTCTCGCGCTACCAGTGCCTGCCAAGTACATTGAAGTAGAAGAACTGTTTCAGGAAGAACTACTGTTAGTCCTGCCGCTGGAGCATCCTCTGGTAAACAAACCTCAGATCCGTCTGCCCGATATCAAATCGTACCCGTTCGTTCTGTTAGATGAAGCACATTGTCTGTCTGATAATATCGTCTCGTTCTGCCGACAGCGTTCGTTTCATCCTGTGGCGGTTGAACAGACGAGTCAACTGGCGATGGTTCAGGAACTCGTCTCGTTGTCGCACGGTATTTCGATGATCCCGCAAATGGCCCGTGATCTTGATGAAACGGACCGCCGCGTCTATCGCTCGCTCAGTGGTATCAAACCCACACGCAAAATTGCTGTCGTGTGGAACCCCTACCGTTTTCAAAGCCGTCTGCAACAGGCGTTTAAAGCCCGACTCCACGATTATTCGAAAACCACAAATAGCTGCAAGTAATTATCCTTTCAGAATTCACCAGCCAGTCCGCTTAAACAGCTGACATGATCCGATGCATTCTGGGCATGACTGCTATCCGGAGATTGCATTAGACAGACTCTCTCCTGCCGCATATAGTTCAGCAGCAACATTGATTTGACTGATGTCGAATTGATCAGACCGACTAGATTCAAACCTGTCAGCCGTTCAGATGACGGCAAACCCGGATGACCTATCAAGGAGTAGATTTAATGAACAAGAAACCCACGCTGACTACAACCGGCGGTGCCCCGGTCCCCGATAATCAAAACTCTCTGACTGCCGGACCGCGCGGACCTGTCCTGCTGCAGGATTACCAGTTGCTTGAAAAACTGGCTCATCAAAACCGCGAGCGCATCGCCGAACGCGTCGTGCATGCAAAGGGCTGGGGCGCGCATGGCATACTCACCATCGAACAGGACATCAGTAAATACACCAAAGCAAAAGTTCTGCAACCTGGTACAAAAACAGACATGCTGGCCCGTTTTTCAACCGTTGCCGGCGAAGCAGGAGCCGCTGACGCCGAACGTGACGTGCGCGGTTTTGCCTTAAAATTCTACACGGAAGAAGGCAACTGGGATCTGGTTGGCAATAACACGCCTGTGTTCTTTGTGCGTGATGCTTACAAATTTCCGGACTTCATCCATACGCAGAAACGTCATCCCAAAACCAACTTGCGTTCTCCGACCGCAATGTGGGATTTCTGGTCGCTCTCACCTGAGTCGCTGCATCAGGTCACCATTCTGTTTTCAGATCGCGGATTGCCGGTCGGCGTTCGTAATATGAACGGCTACGGCAGCCACACCTACAGTTTCATCAACGACAAAAACGAACGTTTCTGGGTCAAGTTCCACTTCAAGACTCAACAGGGACACGAACACTGGACTAACGCCGAAGCAGAACAAGTGGTCGGCAAAACCCGCGAAAGTACGCAGGAAGATCTGTTCTACGCCATCGAAAAAGGGAACTTCCCTAAATGGAAGTTTCAGATCCAGGTCATGCCGGAAACCGACGCCGATCAGACTCCATACAACCCGTTCGACCTGACCAAAGTCTGGCCGCACGGCGATTTTCCGTTAATTGATGTCGGCACAATGGAATTGAACCGCAATCCGGAAAACTACTTCGCGGAAATCGAGCAGGCGGCGTTCTCTCCTTCGAACGTAGTCCCCGGCATTGGTTTTTCTCCCGACAAAATGCTGCAGGCACGCATCTTTTCCTATGCTGATGCCCACCGTCATCGTATTGGCACGCATTACGATTCCCTGCCAGTCAACGAACCGAAGTGCCCCGTGCATCATTACCACAAAGACGGTGCGATGCACTTCAAGTCGAACGGCTGCCCCGTGGACGCCTACTACGAACCGAACTCCTTCAACGGCCCGGTCGAGAAACCGGATGTCGCCGAGCCGCCGTTGAAAATATCTGGTGACGCCGCCCACTATGATCACCGCGAAGGCAACGACGATTATTCACAGCCCCGCGCGTTGTTTAATCTGTTTGACGACGGTCAGAAGGCCCGCCTCTTCTCCAACATCGCCGCCGCCATGCAGGGTGTGCCTGATAATATTGTCGATCGACAACTCAAACACTTCGAACTGGTCGCCCCCGCGTACGCGGCCGGCGTACGGGAAGCGCTGATAAACCCATAACGTGTTTGAACTCAGAAATGAGTACCGCACTCGACTACACATCAGTCGAGTGCGTTTTTTTTTGCAATAAATCAATCTCTCACCGCTGAAGTCAAACCTGAATAGTGACCCGTGTGGGATTCGAACCCGACCTACCCGGCGTGAAAGGCCGGTAATTGAAAAATATGATTGTATTTGAGTAAATGTGTCTGTCAGACTCGCTGACTGTCTACTTAGAGGCGGCTCAGAACAAACGGTTCGCCTTTTTTTCAAAGTTTATTTCTATTGAGATGCGCGAGCAGTCGCTATTATTTTATTGAATTACCAGGTCGAAGAAACTAATTTCAAATTCAGACCGGTTAACTATGAACTGCTCTGATTCAAGAGCACACATCCCTGCTTTGAATCTTAGAGTTTAATCAGTACAAATCTTTTCTACCCAGCCATCGTCATTACACAATAGAGCCATTCATGATCTGGAACCCGTTTAAAAAAGAGAACGACTCTGATTCGCCTGCTGATCTGGATACGATGATTTCCCAATTGGCAAAATATTTACTGATGCATAATCTTGATGCACAGTTTCGTCAGATGGCCCGCGAACTGGCCTCGAAGATTTCAATAGATCAACTGGACCATCTCAGAAAATCGTTCCATTCTCCTCCACCGCAATCCGCCGCTTACCGTGTGAATCAACATGGTTTAGGCGGCTGGATGAGCGCCTGCCAGTTCGCAATTTTTGAACTGATTTACAACATGGGGGAAGAAACCCTCCCCTTCATCAGAGAAATTGCCTGGGGCGAATACGACTGGCCCCAGGGAAACGCCATCGAATTACTGATCCGCTTTGCCGCCGATGGAATCCGGACTGAAGAAATCATTTCGGAAATCAAAACCAACTTCCCCCAGATCCGTTACGAAGCAAAGTTGTACTCCATCCAGCCATTGCTGCCGGAATTAGAACAGAATGAAAAACTCAGCCGCATTTTCGACAGACTGAGGGAGCAGATTGAATAGTTCCAGGAGGTTTATGCAGAACTCACGGAAGAAGAGGAAGACGACGATCCCTATCACCTCAAAAATGACATCTTTCATGATACTGTGATTGAATCAAAGCCGGAACAGAAAACTGTTATGGAATATCAGATCATAGGTTCGCTCATTCTGGAAAACATGAATACATCACTTTTCACTACGGAACAGGGACGCAACCAGATCTTCATTAGTGATGAATGTAAACTGTATCAGGTCAATGGTGAAGCAGTCGAACCGGCAACTCTGCAACAGATTCTCGACGCCCAAAAGATTGCGGTAGGCAACTGGCATTTTACTCTGACCGAAAAGTCCCCATCGGCCATCATCCCCGACCAGTTGACCCAGATCAACTGATAAATCTATGCCGTCCCTGAACTCAACGCATCGCCAGCAGAGGCACATTCCCATAGGGAAACTGCAACACTATTAGCGCCATCGCGGTTGCGTATTCATCGCCGATATTCGCGTCGTGCCAGGCGCCTTCAGATGATTGCTGCGATAGCAATTCATCGTGAACCGCCGGATACCAGCGGTCCCACTCGGTTTTTCCCGCCTGCCAGGCGGCGTGCGTCGCATAAAAGCGGCCGTAAAAATGGTACTCCGCCAGTTGTCCCGGCGAGAGCTCCCGCGGTGGGTGCGGCTGCCACAGATAGTCCCGACCGCGCTGCACAACCTCATCATCCTGCAGGCCGGCGCAGGTCAATGCAACCACAGCCGCAGCCGTGCGGGGAAAGAGTGACTCGGGAGGATCGTTCAATCGATAGCGAAAACCACCATCGGAATTCTGACAGCGTCGTAGAAATCCGACACTGCGTTCAAGGGCAGAACGCGGAACAGTCATGCCCGCCTGCCGCGCGGAAAACAGAGCCAGCATCTGACAGGTGGTGATGGAAACGTCGGCGTCTTCGGGGTCTGAGGTATAACTCCAGGCCCCCTGCTCGTTCTGTGACTTCAGAATGAACCCGGTAGCCGCTTTCAGACAATCACGGACTGCGTGATCAGCCGATTCTCCGAATACCTGTCCCAGAAACATGGTCGCAAAGCCGTGACCATACAAGGGCGCATGCGTGCGAATTTCTTCCTCGACGATGAAGCCATCTTCCTGCGCACGACCAGTCAGGTATCGAATACACTCTTTGATCTGTCGCCGATACGGACCCGTCATTCCGCGATAAGATAAAAACGCTGTCCCGGCTAATGCACACACCCCGACATTCCGCGCATACGAAGCCCGCCGCCCAAAGCCTCCATCTGCAGACTGCCTTGAAGCCAGCCAGCGCAGTCCCTGTTCAATCGCGGCTATCGATACCGGCGTTACATGATCGGGAACTGCAGAACCGGCAGCCTCTGCCTGCTTACCAAAACACCAGGCATGTGCCATTGCCAGACCACTCCACATTGCAGCACTCAGCGCAAATCGCCGTGAGCACTCCGGTTTTCTTACTGATGGTTTTGGTGAGGCCTGATCGTCCATTGCACTTTCTCAAAGAGAGTAACTCACTTCGTCACATTATTTTATACGTATATTTCGTATCAAACGACAGATCTATTTCTAGAAAACCGGCCTGCTTGCAAATCACGTCGTACATGTTTTTTCAAATGATCTCGAAGTTGATGTACGACAAAATCAGTCATTTGTTTCCTGCGAGAAAAATCATGACTAAACCAACCGTCAAAGCAAACTTAAACAACTCTTTTATAATTTAGCCAATTCGAGTTATAATCTGATCCTTGTGATTATCCAACGACGACTTAACGATCACTTTCAGAAAGCAATTGTGTCGACTGCTCTCAAGAGTACGAATCCTCGGTTAGCCGCTATATTCTTTATCCTCAACATCAAGGGCCTACATTGAGCACTCTCATCCCATTCCTGCTCGAAAACTTTACACTCAATTTCCTGATCCTGGGTTTGATCGTTTCTGGCGTCTCGCTTTGGCGGCGACCGCGCCCCTTGACGAACAGAATTGTCGTTGAATCTCTGTTTTCCTACTTCCTGTTGTTTTCGATCGGCTTCTCGTTTTTCTCTAACTTCTTGATGCATTCCTTCTTTGGTGGAACAATAGCCCGGTTCATTGGCTGGGCACAAAGCCCGTTTCAGTTTGAAGTCGGGACGGCCAGCCTGGGATACGCGGTGGTCGGCTTTCTGGCATTCAAGGGGAGCTTTGGAATGCGGGCCGCTGCAGTCGTGGGGCCCTCGCTGTTTCTGCTGGGTGCCGCCGCAGGACATGTATACCAGATGATCACGGCACATAACTTTGCGCCCGGTAATGCGGGAGTCATCTTTTATACCGATCTTGCAATCCCCACCATGGGATTTGTTCTGTTATGGCTGCAGCACCGGTTCAGTCCAAAACGATCTGTTCCTGAGCAGTCATCTCACAACAGCGATTCCATTTGAGACCTCAGATCAGGTCCCTCCCGATTCCATGGTTGTTACTTGGAACTCGAATTTGCAGGTAAATCCCGCACGCGCTGCTTCTCAATTGAGAACTCTCATCTCAGTGTACTAACACGAATTGCATACCACCAACAATTTCGTAACTACAGTGACTTGAGCAGTAACAACAAGAACACGCTAAAATAAACAGGTTCTTTAAAACCGATCGAATGGGACTGGGGTCCCCTGTACCTGCACCGATGGTACGCATAAAAAACAGCTCATATTCCAGTTCTTTGCCTCCACGCACGATGCCAGGATGCAACCTATGTTATTGATGTGGAGAAAATGTATTCTCCTATGCTGACGAAAATAAATTGGAATTCGTGCACACAGATCGACTTCGGGAATGGGACAGAGCGCATGACAGAAGGCTTAAAGCAGAAAGATTGGATCAATCAGGATCATGCTGCGCCTGTTGTCGCTGCCAGAGAAGCAATTTCAAAGCGATATCTCCTGATTGTTGTTTTCCTGTTATTACTGCTGCTGCTCATAGACATTTCGATACCACTGGGAGTGGCGTTTGGCGTACTCTATGTGCTCCTGGTACGAGACACAATGCGGTCGCTTCGCTGGGAAGTAACATTGTTTGTGGCGATTGCTTCCACGGTTCTGACACTGGTAGGTTTTGCATTGTCACCCAGTGGTTCGACCATGTGGATGGTTGTCACAAACCGCATCTTGTCCATTATTGCGATCTGGGTGACTGCCTACATCTGCTTGAAGCAAAAGAAGGCTGAGCGAGAAAGAATGCATGTTGCTTTAAAGCTTGCCAGAGTTCAGGATCGGGCAAAGAATAATTCATCCCATCAGGCAATTCTGGAAAACGTGGTTGATGCCATCATTACCATTACATCGCAGGGTATCATTCACGCATTCAACGCGGCTGGAGAACGCATCTTCGGCTACACGGCCGAAGAAGTGCTCGGTAAAAACATTAAAATGCTGATGCCGTCACCCTATCGAGAGCAGCACGATGACTACCTGGCACGTTTTCTGACAACGGGAAAACAGAAGATTATCGGCAGCGGGCGCGAGGTGGTCGGGCAACGTAAGGATGGGACGACGTTCCCCATTCATCTTTCGGTGAGTCTGGTCTTCGTAGAAGAGCATGGTCGAGATGAAGAGATCCTGTTCACGGGTATTGTTCGTGATCTGACGGAGCAAAAACAAAAAGAAGTAGAAGCCGGTGTACGTACGCGAGAATTGCAAATCGCCACCGAACAAAGTAAGACCAATGAACGACGGATTGAGGCGATCGTGAATACTGCCGTCGACCCGATCATTACGATTTCGGGCATGGGACTGATCAAGTCATTCAACCCGGCTGCAGAACGCCTCTTTGGTTATTCCGCAAGCGAAATATTCGATCAGAATATCAAAATGCTGATGCCATCCCCCTACCGCGAGGCACACGACGGCTATCTGGCTCGTTACCTGCTAACAGGAGAGCAGAATGTAATCGGTAGTGGGCGCGAGGTGATTGGACAACGCAAAGATGGGACGACGTTCCCGCTGCATCTTTCTGTGAGTCAAGTCGTTGTCGAAGATGAAGATCAAGATAAGGAGATTCTGTTCACCGGCATCATTCGTGATTTGACGAGTGAAGTCTTCCAGAGACAACTCAATGCGGATTATGAGGGGCAGATTGAGGCCATCAGCAAATCGCAAATGGTGATCGAGTTCGAGATGGACGGCACGATTATTACGGCGAATGAAAACCTCCTGAAAACAATGGGTTACTCTCTGAAAGAAGTAGCTGGCCGTCACCACAATTTATTCGTTGATCCGGAAGATCGTGAGAGCGATGAGTATGCAGCGTTCTGGAAGAAACTCAATCAAGGTGAGTATGTATCGGCAGAATTGAAGCGTATCGGCAAAAACGGCAAAGAAGTCTGGATCCAGGCATCCTACAACCCGATTCTGGACTTGAACGGGAAACCGTGCAAGGTAGTGAAATACTCTGTGGATGTCACAAACCGTGTTATGGCCGATCAGGCACTTGCAGTAGCAAAAATCGACCTGCTTAAAACCAAGGAAGCCGCGGAATTAGCAAGTCAGGCAAAAAGTGAGTTTCTCGCCAACATGAGCCACGAACTCCGTACGCCGCTCAATGGTGTGATAGGCATGACGGAACTGCTTTCGGGAACTCAGCTGAAACCAAAACAAAAAGAATTTGTCGAAGCCTGTCACAATAGTGGTGAGACACTGCTCAAGCTGATCAACGACATTCTCGACTTCTCAAAAATTGAAGCCGGCAAGCTGGAACTTGACTTCCATGATTTTGATCTGGAGAAACTCGTCTCAGATATCGCCAGCACCATGGTCTGGCACACAGCGAAAAAGGACCTTGAGCTACCGTGTTATGTCGATCGGGCATCGCGGTTTACTTTGAAAGGTGACAGCTATCGGCTCAGACAGATCCTGGTCAATCTGATTGGCAACGCGATCAAGTTTACTGATACGGGGGAAATTGTTGTTCGCACCCATACAGTGACACGACAGGATAATCAGATTACAATTCGTTTTTCTGTTTCTGACACAGGCATCGGCATCTCGGAAGACAAACTCGGTCGACTGTTTCAATCGTTCTCGCAAGTCGATGCATCGACAACACGAAACTATGGCGGCACCGGATTAGGTCTGGTGATCTCTCAAAATCTTGTGCAACTGATGGGAGGTACGATTGGTATCGAAAGCAAAGTCGGGGTGGGGTCGACATTCTGGTTTGAAATCCCGTTTACAATCGTCGCCGATTCGACCTCAGCGTTGCTCAACATCAACCCGCTGGCAGGCAAGCGAACTCTCATTGTAGATGACAATTTAATTAACCAGACCATCCTGAAAAAATATTTAGGCGAATGGGGCATCAATTGTGCTGCAATGGATTCGGTCGATGAGGCCCTGACTGCGATCGATTCAGCAATCGCAGACAATGCCCCGTTTGATCTGGTGATCACTGATTTCCGAATGCCACATCGAAACGGTCTGGAATTAGCACAGGCGATAAAAACTTATCCACTCAAGACGGTGCTGATGTCTGGCTCGACAATTATTCAACAGAGTCCCAGTGAATTGCGAGAATTCGGCATCGCTGCCACACTCAGTAAGCCCATCCAGAGGAACAAGTTATACACCACAATCTTCGGGCTGTTTACCAATGATAATGATGAAGACAAGAAAATCGCGATCACTGCTGATCGCTGCCAGGAAGCCACAATCGACACAAAACTGAAGACCACTCACATTCTGTTGGCCGAAGATAACAAAATCAACCAGATGTATCTAACAGAACTTATGAAACAAATTGGCTGCACTTGCGATACAGCCATCAACGGTCTCGATGCGATCAAATCCGTCCGTCTACACGAATACGATCTTGTATTGATGGACTGCCAGATGCCGGAACTGGATGGTTTGGAGGCGACACAGCACATCCGAAAATTAGAATCTGACGGGGCACTCGAAGGACATCTCCCTATCGTTGCACTCACCGCGAATGCCATCAAAGGTGATCGCGAGCAGTGTCTTGCAGCAGGCATGGATGATTATCTCAGCAAGCCTGTGCAGAAAGATCAGATCATGCATGTTCTCGAGCGGTTATTGAGCGACAAACAAGAGAAGCCGAACGACAATATCACGCTTGAAACAGAGATCATAAATGATACTGAGCTAGTAGTCCCAGCCCCCATTGACGCCGAATCGCTGCTGGAGCGTTGTTTTGGAAGTCTGGAGCTTGCCGACTCTCTCTTGGACGAGTTGGAATCGACGGGCCGGGATCGCGTCGGAGTGATCCGAAAAAGAGCCGAAGTGCGCGACTCGAATGGCATGGCTCTGGCTGCGTATTCACTCAAAGGAGCGACTGGTATTTTGTGTGCTGCGTCACTGGAACAATTATCTGCAGAGATTGAACAGGCTGGCCATGCAGAAGAGCTTGAAGAAATCGATACTTTGATCAGTACTATAGCGGTTGAAATGGAACAATGCCTTTCTGACCTGCCGCGACTTCGCGAAGAGATGCAGATGCTGCAAGAACAAAAAGTCAGCTGAGTGTATTTGTTCTTTAAAACGAAGACATCGCAATCTGAACCAAAATATTAATTGAAAAACAATCCGCCAAGACATTAAACAAGAAAAAAGTATCTCTCGCTGTTATGGTGAAAGACATTGTAAGGAATTGACCATGGTTGCTTATACGGACACATCGCATTTTAACGCACTGATTGCGGAAGACGATAAAATCGTCAATCGAATGCTGTCGTTTGCACTTTCGCAGGCAGGCTTTGTCTGTAAATCGGCAACAGATGGAATCCATGCCGCGGCTCTGCTACATCAGAAAAAGTATGATCTCGTCGTAACGGACCTGCGGATGCCAAATAAAAATGGACACACTCTGGCGCTGGAGATGCTGCAACACGAATCGCGGCCCGTAATCATGGTACATACTGCAGTTGAAGATCCGAGTTTAACGAAAGATCTGATTTTCCGCGGAGTCGATGATGTCTCCTTCAAACCAACGAACTACGAAATATTCGCTTCAAAAGCGCGCGGTCTGGTAGAGAGACAGTACGACAGGAATTTGAAAATTGGCGGTCAAAATCAAGCCAGCTCATTCAGACAACATCACGAGAAAGATGCGTTTAGTTCATCCGGTGGCAATCTGACAAATGGAATTCGAATATCGCCGACGAAAGTCTATCAACGATTGTCTGAGCTCGACACATTACTACCGATTTCGCACACTGCATTTGACGTCTATTCAATCGCATTGCGGCAGAATACGGACACAACGGAACTGGCAAAAACGATCGCGCGCGATACTGCACTCACAGCCGAAATCCTCAAAGTAGCCAACAGCGCGCAGCGCAATCCTGACGGCGAAGATCTCGACAGTCTGGAAAAAATAATCTTACTCATGGGACCTCCCACTATTGGCGATATCGCTGTCATGTATGGTGCGCGGCAGGCATTAGAGGAATGTAACATTCCCTGGATCGACCACGAACTGCTCTGGAAACGTTGCCTTTCCGCGAGCAACGCTGTTCGGATTATCGAACGAACACAATTTGGCGACTCTGACGGTTCAGCTTTTCTGTGTGCCTTGCTCCACCCGATCGGCCGCATCGCCCTGGCAACTCTGTTCCCTGATGAACATCGTGAGTTAACACAACACTGTCAGGAAACCGGCGAATCACTCGACTTAGCGGAAGAGGCTGCCTTTGGGCTTTCTTATGGCGAAGTTGGTGCGCGTTTCTTTTCGACATGGCGAATTCCTGCAGCTTCACGACAACCGCTGGAAAACATTACGCGCACGTTTGACGAATTGGTCGCATTGCCAGATCAGTCACGCCAACGGATTGAGGTCGTCAAGCTGGCTCTCTTGCTTTCGCGGGTTGCCATGGGACTCTGGGAAACCTGGGATTCCATTGATCTGCCTCGCAAGACCGTATCCAATAAATTAAATATGCCATCAGTCCAGAGAACACTCTGCTTAATTCGTGAAGCTTGCGATTTTGAGACGATGACTCAGCAGTTGCAGTCCCGTCTGGGAACAGCCCCGACAACCGAGCAGATCATACCCATGCTTGAGTATATCTCGGCTGCAGACACTTCATCAGATTTGCTCTTTCCTCTGCTGGAATCAATGGGACTTCGAGTCGATTACCAGCAACAGGAGCTGGCTCATCGCGACCTGGTTGATGGCGTGTCGTTTGGAGGTAATCAACTGAAACAATTCATAGAGACCCAGAACTCACAAGATCTCTACGGAATTGTTCGCAATAAAAGAGATGCATGCCTGTTTAAACCGGGTTCCTCGATCTGCCTCCCCACAACCGTTCGAAAACTCTTCACGTTTTTCGCAACTTAATTTTAGATTGAGTGAACAGCTCAACCAGACTGACATGGATCGCTACCCCTTGATTATGCGCGATAAATAATCCAGATATTCAAACCAAACGAAGATACTGCTGCTTTTTCCAGAATCAGATCAGACGCGTTTAGAAAACATAGCACAGGTAAACCTTTTTCCACATAGCTTAAATTTATACTGATCAGTGGCTTTTTTCCGTCTCATCGGAGTCTATACTGAGTAGATGAGAGCAAGCCTATTCATCTTCTTACTTGGTCTGACAGTTAGTTTCCTGCTGCCCTGGGGTATGGAACGCCGTATTACGGTACCAAAATACGAAGAGAAACTGCAACCGGCTCCTCGGAGCCGTGATAAACGTCTCACAAATACGCCCGCTGTGGCTCTCAGGCCGCACTTCGAGCTGGCAGTGGAGATCGGGGCAGAACTCTCTGGTGCTTTTCTGCAGGATCGCGACGGGATACTCTGGGTTGGCACTTTTGGAGGTGGACTCTATCGCTATGATGGTCGCCATCTCAAACGCTTTTCCGCCAGTACAGGTCAACTAACTGGCAGCAATGTAACGTCGCTCTACGAAGACCCGGATGGCGTCATCTGGATTGGAACGCTTAGCGGCTTGAACCGTTATGATAAAAGGACAGGCCGCTTCTCATCGGTCCCCATACCAGATGATTCCGACTACGCAGGTAGAGCCGGCATCTGGATGCTGCATGGTGGCACGAATGGGCAACTTTGGATTGGGACAAACGGACGAGGACTGCTTAACTTTAAACCTGCTACCGGCGAGGTCATGCGTTACCGCCATTCAAAACAAAATTCCGAATCGATTCCGCACGACAACATCTACAAAATCTCTGAAGACAACAATGGTAAACTTTTGCTGGCAACCTTCGGCGGAGGTGCTGCCCGCTTCGATCCTGCAACAGGGAAAATCGATCTGCGAATCGGAGTTTCAGAAGGTCTGAGTAGTTCACAAGTCTGGTCAATCTTTGAAGACAGTAAACAAATACTTTGGATTGGCACCCAGTCAGGTCTCGACCGCTTTGATCCGAAAACCAAAAACCTGATTCATTATGCGTTCGAGGCAGATAACCCGCAGGCTCTGGGTGGCCCTGTCGTCACGAGCGTGCATGAAGATCGAGAGGGTGCACTCTGGGTAACATCGTTCAATGGTGAGGTGAGCCTGTCGCGTCTCGATCCCACAGACGGAGTATTCACCCGGTTCAAATCGCCCGAAACAGCGCTCAAAGGTCTCAGCCGGCGCGGTGCGCGGACTGTTTTTGAAGATGCATCTGGAATTTTCTGGGTCGTAAGTATGGATGGCCTGGTAAAATCCGACCCCAATAGTGTGGGGTTTGATCTGGCGACACTGGGCAGTGGCCTGTTACCGATTTATGAAGACCGTGAAGGCACCATGTGGCTCGGTGCAATCGCGGGACTACGAAAATTCGACCGAAGGAGTGACACTGTGACTCCCGTAACCGATTCACAACTGAAAAACCAGCTCGTCTCTGCCTTTGCCGAAGACAGTCGCGAACAGTTCTGGATCGCCATCTATGGCGGCGATCTTCTCCAATTCGATCGAAAGTCAGAGCGAGTCCTAATCCGATATAGCCACGACCCTGCCGACCCACAAAGCATCCCGGCATCAAACTGCATTCGCCGTATTTTAGAAGACAAACTCAAGCCCGGTTCTCTCTGGCTATTGACTCAGGGAGGAGGCCTGACCCACTTCGATACACACACTGGAAATGCGAAACACTTCGTTCACGATCCGGATGACCCGACCAGTCTTGCCAACGATACGGCAAGCTATGGTGCTTTACTACAAGACGCCGATGGGACACTTTGGATTGGAACTGACAACGGCCTGGATCGACTACAGAAGGAAGCAACCGGTTTTGACCACTACTGGCATGGAGTTGAGAACTCTGGAGGCCTGCATTCCGGAGTCATTCAATCCATTCATCGAGATCACCAGGGTGACCTTTGGATTGCAACGTCCGATGGGCTCCATCGATTACGTAATGAAGAAGAAGGAATATTCGAGCGTTTTACCATTGAAGATGGCCTGTCGGACAATATGATCCTTGGCATCCTGGAGGACAAAGGTCGCCTGTGGTTAAGTACTTCTAACGGACTGACGGCCTTCGATCCAACGGGAAAACGACCGCCGCAGGTATTCGGCCCTGAAGAAGGATTACAGGGAGACACGTTTCATTTGACCTCTTTTAATAAGACACGGGACGGTGAGTTCTGGTTTGGTGGTCCGCGTGGCGTGACTCACTTCCGACCAGAAAAACTCAAGATCAACGAGTATGTACCTCCGGTGATTCTGACCAGTCTGACACAGGCGCAGGTGCCGATGGCGCTGAACGCCGACCCCATCCGCGTACGAAATATCGAAATCAAATGGCCCGCCAATTATTTTGAATTTGAGGCAGCAGCACTGAGCTATTCCATGCCAGGCTTGAATCGCTACCGTTACAAACTGGAAGGTTTTGACAAAGACTGGTTTGAATCTCGACAAGGGTCAGGACGCTACACCGGTTTGCCAGGCGGGCAGTATCTGCTGCGAGTTCAGGGATCGAATAACTCTGGCGTGTGGAATGAAAAAGGAGCCTCGCTCCGTGTGGTTGTGCATCCCCCCTTCTGGCAAACACGTTGGTTTCGAACGCTTGCGTTAGTGCTGGCAACGGTACTTATCGCCGGTACCATCAGGTACGTTGAAGTCCTTCGTTGTGAAGTACTCCAACGCCGTAAGGCGGAACGCGAAAGGGATACCGCAGAGCTTCGCATGCGCGAAGCCACAAAAATGGAAGCATTAGGCCGTCTTGCCGGAGGCGTTGCACACGATTTCAACAACCTCTTGACAGTCATCCTGTGCGAGTTAGAACTGGCAAATCTTCAGCTTGCAGAACAACCGATTGAAGACATCAACCCGGCATTAAATTCCATCAAGGAAGCAGCAGAACGAGGAACCGAACTGACTCGACAACTGCTGACATTCAGTTCCAATCGCTCTTCGAAACGACAACTCATTAACTATAATGAGCTCATCAACAAGACACTCCCCTTCTTTTCCCGCGTCCTCGGTAAAGGCATTCACATTCAATGCGAGCTGGCAGATTCCCTGGGATTCATTTTGGCGGACTCGGGAAACCTGCATCAGGTACTCATGAACCTGATCGTCAACGCCCGTCACGCCATGGATGAAGGGGGCACACTGACAATATCCACATTCGAACAAACGATTGCGCAATCGGAAAGTACACCGGAACGGCCTGCTGGAGATTTTATCGGTCTCGCTATCGGCGATACAGGCTGTGGCATGAATGAAAAAACGAAACAGCACATTTTTGATCCCTTTTACACAACGAAAAGAAATGGCGAAGGAACCGGACTGGGGCTAACTTCGGTCAAAGAGATTGTTGAGCAACATGGAGGATTTATCGAACTGGAAAGCTCACCTGAAGTCGGAACCTGCTTTCGTTTGTTGCTTCCAAAATCAGATTGCCAAAGTATTGAGCAGCCGATTCATACTACACATACAACACCAGAGAAAGTTTCCGGGACCGTACTACTGATCGAAGACGACCATGGTGTGCGCAAGGCTCTGCGGGAAATGCTGGAACGGGATGGTTACCAGATTGTCGAAGCAGACAACGCAACCAAGGCACTGGCCATCTGGAAAGAAACTCCGTCTCATTTTGTTGCAGTCGTTTCTGATGTCGTATTGCCCGACCTGAATGGGGACAAAGTTGTAGAACAGATTCGTGGGGAGCGTCCCGAAATCCCCGTTCTCTTCATTTCTGGCTACACACCCAAACAGATGCAATTAAATCCCAACGGTTTCGGTCCCTGGAAAGTGCTTCACAAACCAATCCAGCGAGAGAACCTGTCGAGTGCATTATCTGAAATATTCGCAGAAATCAACCAGCCAGCAAGTTAGGAATTAGTGTCAGTCACCAACAGAGTGTCCTCATGCCCGTATCGAATCGACGGAAGTGGACTCGCGTTTCGCAGGCCCGAGCCGGTCTTTGACGCCCATTCCAGTAAGCATTGTATTGTAAACGTCAATCCCTTCGGCCCCAACGTCCATAATTTGGCCCGTTTTGAAACGCCCATTGGCACCGGTAATGGCGTGGAACACTCCTGACAATTCGCGTTTCACATCATTGTGGCGGCCATCGCCTGACTCGGTGGAAATGGTAATCAGTGAATTCTCCAGGATCGTCTTACCGTTTGCGTCCTGGGAATCGGCATTGTTGAGCTTCTGCAAGAAGTAAGCCACCTCGCGCATCTTCATATGCGCATGTGCCCGCAGTGCCTCATTTTTATTCTTCTCATTGAACTTGTGCCACCACTCGTGACTACACCCCTTATCACCTGAAGCCTTCTGCTGGCGGGCATCGTCAAATTGCCAGATTCTCTTGCCGTTGTATTCGTAGTCGCCCGTCAGTCGAATCCGTTCTCCCGCCGCCAGAAACGTCAATGCCCCAAACCGGGTCCGGTCCATTTGAATCGCGAGCGCATAAAGGTCGGCCATCAAACGCCATTCGGTCGTCAGTTCCCCAAGCGTAATATCCACTCCCATACCACCCGGATCTGCGGAACCGCCGTGGAGGATCTGCGAACGGGGTGGCAGCTGAGGTGCGTTGGATTTTTTACTTTTCAATGCATAGGCACGCTGCTCAAATTCACGAATGCGATCAAGATGATCAGCTACTCTTGATTTTGAAGCTGCCCCCAACGGCGAATTAACGCCACTATAATATTTATAATCAGCAACGACCGAGTCCAGCACACTGCGTTTGAGCCGCTTGCGTCGCACATCCGTTTCGTCTCCTGATAGAGAGATTGAACCGAAAACACGGTCAAAAAGATCGCGTGGCTTTTCCTGCATCGTCGCGGCAACAGTGCAATCCTGGTTATAGCTGTGAACGTAGCGACCAACACGACTGCGTCGAAAGAAGGTGCCACCAACGAGCGTCGGCACCATTCCTGTCGGTAGTCCCTTCGGATAATGCGCCTGTCGGATTATCTGATCAATCGAAGGCCCCCCCGACCTGGCTTCGCCATTGGGAGGCTCAGCGGTAAACGCACCGCAGGCCCCATCATAATGAGCGTTGATCCCTTTTTCGTCACAACGAACCTGATCGACATTCCGCATGATAAGTAACTTGTCGCTCAATGGCTTGAGTGGTTCGAGTACCCCCTCGAAACCTTCGGTCTGCAAAGGCGCGGGAATGCCGAGACCAAAAAAGACATTAAATGCCCTGACTGGTACATCCTGACTGGGCGCTGCAGAAACTTTGGAAGCAAGCATTTCTTCAAGCAGTGGCAAGCCGATCGTAGCAGCTCCCACACTTTTGAGCATCGTTCGTCGATTAATCTTCTGCCTTATCATCCCTACGTCTCCGATTAATTGGTTTCCGTTCTCGTCATCTGCACCAGATCACTCAAAACGAGGGCGGTGATCAGACTGGAATAAGTCCCACCATTTTTCTGTGACTCTTTGTGAATCTGGTCGAGCATCCGGGCATCTGCCGCAACAAGCGGTCGTCCCAATGCAAATTGTGTTACTTTCCACGTGATCGATTCCTGAACGCGAGGGCTTTCTGCGAGCAGATTCATCAAGGCAGCACTCGATTGATAGGAAACCGGTTTTGCTGCTCCCGGAAACAGGATCTCACCATCGTCGCGCAACTGGTTTCCGTGAACGTCGCGATCATGAAACGCGCCAAGTCCGTCGAATTTTTCCAGGCCGAAAGCCAGTGGTTCGAATTTCGAATGGCATCCGCTGCAGGAAACATTTGCAATACGCTGCTCTGCAATACGACGCTGAGACAGTCCCGGCTTAGAGGGTACGGGAGTGGTATCCAGCCCGGGAGGTGGGTCTTTTACGGTGCCGCGCAAGACTCCATGCAGAAGAAACAGACCCCGTGTGACCATCGATGCCTCGTCCCCCCCCACAGTCAATACACTTCCCTGAGTGAGCAGTCCGCCCCGCGCGGGAACCGCCGACAAATCATAGCGACTTAATCCAGAACCAACTGGTTTGAGGCCATAGTGCAGCGCCAGACGCGGTGTTGCGTAAGTAACTTGAGCGTTAAACAGATCTGCCAGCGGACGATTCTGCTGCCAGACGATCTCTTTAAAAAACGCCAGTGTTTCCTCACGCATATCGGCTGCGAGTTCGTCATTCCAGTTCGGAAATCGTTTGAGATCCGGGCGGAGATTGCTCAACCGGTCCAGATCTAACCACTCGGTAATGAACTCTAAAGAACGCGCAACGGCGTGGGGGTCCTGCAGCATACGACGCACCTGTTTTTCAACGCTCGATCGGTCGTCCAGCTCACCAGCATCGGCGGCGCGCATCAACTCCTGGTCCGGTGGTCCTCCCCAGATAATGTAACTCATCCGCGAAGCAAGTTCGTACCTGCCTGCAGGTAACGCGGTTCCATCGCCCCGCTGGTTTTCGATGCGGTAAATAAACCGGGGTGACTGCAACATCGCCTCAATCAGCAGGCTGACTGCTTCCTGATAATTGCCGCCCGCACTGGCCACTGTTGTCGCAATGCCGCTATAGGTTGTCACCTCACGATCATCCAGCGGTCCGCGCAATAACCATTTACCCATGTCGGCTATAAACTGTCGCATCGTGTCATCGGTCGAAAGCTTTTTGCTCTTGGAAAACCGCCCTGCAAATTGCATCACATCCATCCGCTCAACAATGATCTCCGCAAGACGCGCATAGATTTCCACATGTTTGAGATCCACATTGAGATTATATGCCGTATTGCTGAAACCATCGGCCCGCAAATCGGGGGGCAGCAGTTTGCGGGCTTCCAACGCAATATCGACACCGACTGCACTCCGCACAGTTTCAATGTATTCGGAAACAGTCAGTCGCTGCAGCCAGGCTGCTCCAGCACGACTGTCATGTACATAAATGGCAGGATCAATCACATCGACCGACCAGACCGCTCCATTGTCGATCCAGTGCTTGAGCAACGTTTTTTCCTGATTCGTCAGCGGCGCTCCTTCCGGAGGCATGTCACCGGATTTGATTTGTTCCCACAGCAGACTCTCCCCTGCCTTGCCCGGTACAATCACCGTACCGCTTTCTCCCCCCGCCAGTGCGGTCGATTTGCGTGATAAATCCAGCTGCCCCTTTTTTGACGCGGAATCATGACAGTCCAGACAGTTACGCGCAAGCAACGGAGCGATCTGGGTTTCAAACACATGCCGCGCTTGTGCAGCTTCCAGCGATTCTTTTGCGGGCACGTTGTTAAGCTTCGATGTCGTACCCGCCTCGAAGTTCTGTTTGATTTCATTGGCCGTCAATGCGCGGTTGAAGAGCGCAACGAGATGAAATTCTCCCAGCCAGGGCCGGTCGCCTGTGTTCTCGTTCGCCAGAACCAATCGAAAGTCTTTGCTCCAGTTACTGAGATTTCCAGGCACCTTCTGACTCGCCTGCTGCTTACCATTGACATAAATCCGCGCAGCCCCTGATGCATCACGTGTAAAAACCAGGTGAGTCAAAGCAGTTTTCGCAGAATGATCTGATGTCTCGGTAGAAGGAATCCCGTTCCCGCTGGTCGACGTCGTGCGTAACCGCACTTCATACTTTTTACTCTCCTGGCCCACCGTCAGATTCCGCTGGTTAGTATCAGCCGAAAGCGAAATCATTCGTGCCGGACCTTTCTGGCGGTCGTTGGCCGGTCTGATCCACGCTTCTATCGTCAAACTATTGGAATGTTCGACTGCTTCTATGATTTTTTTTGCAGGCGCGGAGGAACTGATCTTCGTCGATGCACGCACAACGAGTACGCCCTCTTTCCACTGGACTGCCGACGGTTGATCAATCTTTAAATCTAACGGCTGCCCTACGCCGGAACGGTCCTGAATCATATCACCGCGTTCAGCGTCGAATAAATACAACGCCTGCAAATCACGGGAGACTCTGGGGGCAGCAGCACTAAGAGAACTTCCTGACACAAAAAAGATCAGCAACAGATAAGTCAGGACTCTGTTCCGTCTGACAAATCGTCTCGGTGTCGTGGTCATCACGTGCGCCTTGTCATCTGTTTCGTGCCTCGATGGATTTTTTAATTCATCCTGTCGATGAACTATCTGAATTCCAGCAGGGCACAGCGCCGCCATCAGAAATGTGGGGACAGCAGCATTACCACGTCACTGTGATTGTCGCCGGTGCATTTTTGCTTGCACCAACTGAAATAATATAGGGAAGAAATCGTTATAGGAGTTGATTACGAATCCGTATTTCATTAATCACAGATCGCGATAAATCGTAAACGCCTGCCAGCAACATGTCAATCTTCCACTCTATAGCCAAATTCGAACAGTGGAATATTGACCGCTGGTTTGTCCATGGATTCTACGCCACCAGTTTGATTTTGAGCGTGATTTGGTTCCAGCAGGTAATGGGAGACATACCACTGTTCACCGTTCTGACAGGCAAAGAGTTCGGCGACGGCCAGGAAAAACAGTCGCCAGCGCATCCACCAGCGTTTTGCCTCCCCTTCACCATAGGTCCTGGCGAGAATCGGAAGGAGTTGATTGCGTTTCTGGTCAAGGTTGGCCAACCAGGCTTCTGAGGTCCGCTGGTAGTGCCGGCCGTTCCAGCGCCACTGTTTCTCGACCGACATGTGATCATTGAAGTGAGACAGCAAATCGTCGCTGGGCATAATACCGCCGGTGAAAAAATGGCGAGCCATCCAGTCGTCCGCATTCTGATCATTGAATGCATAGACAAACTGGCGGTGACAGAAAATATGGACGAACAACTTGCCTTCGTCGGTCAACCAGCCGGCAATACGACTCAGCAGAATTTCATAATTCCGCATATGTTCAAACATCTCGACCGACATCACACGATCAAACTTCTGGGTGGTGCTGAAGTCATTCATATCAGCAGTGATCACGGTTAAGCGATCAAAAAACCCCCGCTCAGCCGCCTGCTGTTCGATGAACGCGCGCTGCGAATGAGAATTGGACACTGCCGTTACACGACAATCAGGATAGTTCTCAACAATCCAGAGCGACAATGATCCCCAACCGCAGCCTAGTTCAAGAACCTGCATCCCATTTTCCAGTTGGGCATGTGCGCACGTCTCACGCAACGCCGCTGCTTCTGCTTCATCGAGCGTGGAAACACCTTCCGGCCAGAAACAACAACTGTATTTGCCACGACGGCCTAACACCTGCTGATAAAATTCCGCAGGCACTTCATAATGCTGTTCGTTCGCCTTTTCCGGCACAAGGGCAATCGGGCTCTGCCTGGCGGCTTCCATGAATGTCCGCTGGTGTTCTAAATTGGCCTGCTCACTGCCTACGTTGAGCGAACTCAGACGTTTGGAACACAATCGCTGTATCGCCCGACGAATGAACCAGTCGGGAACCCAGCCCTGCTCGACGAGTTCAATCGCGGTATTGATCATAAAATCTGTTTTCATGCGGTTACCTGGTTCCTTCTCGGCGGCCATGGAAAAAATGCACTGGTCGTTCGCTGATATTCTCGATACGCGTCCCCGCGACTGATTAATGCCTGTGCTTCCGTGGGAGGAATGCCGGTGACATTCAGAATGAAGTGCAGCATCAGCAGTGGTCCGATGATCGTGAGCCAGCCCCACGGTGCAGTGATCGCCAGACCGACATAAGCCCACCAGTGCAACCATTCAAAAAAGTAGTTCGGATGCCGAGAATAGTTCCAGAGCCCTGCGTGACAAACCTGACCTTGATGATCTGGATTGGCGCGGAAGCGGGCGAGCTGCCAGTCGGCAATCAATTCCCCCACGATGGCGATCAGCCAGATAGCGATGCCGAGTATGTCAAACAGCCCCAGGGACGACGTGCCACGCGCTGCGATCAACATCGGCAACGCAAACAGCAGACTGCCGATCGCCTGCATCTGATAAAACCAGAACAGCTTTGACTGTGCGGCGATGCCCCAGTTTTGTTTTAAGGTCTGATAGCGACCGTCTTCCGGCATCGTGCAGACGCGCCACAAAACATACCCGCTCAGCCGTAACGCCCAGATCATGGCCAGAGATGCAATCACGAAACGCCGCGTCAGGTCACCAGTTTCGCTGCCCCAGGCAAAAAAGAGAGCCAGCAGACCGACTCCCATGCCCCAGGCGACATCAACAATGCCCGCATCACCGGTCCGACGCTGTAACAACCACAGGAGTGCCATCACCAGAGCCATAAATATCCAACCGAGCAAAATCATGAACCAGGGATTCACGCCAGAACCTCCTGTTCCAATAAACGGCATGTATTCACCGAGCGCTGACGCACCGGATCGAAACGACAGCCGGGCTTGGCGAACAGCATTTGAACGGTGTTGCACTGACGCTCTTCAAAGGCTGCCTCGCAGTAGCTGAAATAATAGTTCCACATGCGAAGGAACGATTCGGAATAACCCAGATCTCGAATCTGGTCGACTCGGCTATTAAACTGCTGCTGCCAGCAGCGGAGTGTCTGTGCATAATGTGGAGCAATGTCTTCTAACAGTAACAGCCTCAAGTCAGTGACACTGGCCGTCGATTGCAGCACCGCAGCCACCGAAGGCAGACAACCGCCGGGAAATATATACTTGCGAATGAAATCAACACTCGTGATATATTCCTGAAAGCGTTGATCCTTAATCACGATACTCTGCAGGAACATCATGCCGTCAGTTCGCAGTAAGTCACTGCATTTGCGAAAATACGTATCGAAATATTCTGAACCGACGGCTTCTATCATCTCAATCGAAACCAGTTTGTCGAACTGTCCTTCTAAATCGCGGTAATCAGAAAGCAGCACCGACACCCGATCCGCAAGGCCCGCCGCATGGATTCGCGCGACCGCCAGATCATACTGCTCGCGAGAAATCGTTGTGGTCGTTACACGGCAGCCATAATTTTCTGCCGCATAAATCGCGAGACCGCCCCAGCCGGTGCCGATTTCGAGTAAATGATCCGTGGGTTGCAGATTGAGGTGACGACAAACGCGTTCCAGTTTCGCCAGCGAAGCGTCGTGCATCGTGGCGGAAGCATCATCGAAAACACCACACGAATAACTCATCGTCTCGTCGAGAAACAGTTGATAAAAATCGTTCCCCAGATCGTAATGCGCCTGAATATTCCGAGCGGCCCCGATACGTGTATTTCGCCTGAGCCAGTGCCCTGCTCTGGCGGTACGCTGACGAAACCAGGCAAATCCTCGTTCAAATCCATGGGCGACTTCCAGATTCCGAATAAAAATCCGCACCAGTGATGTCAAGTCGTTACATGTCCAGTCGCCGTCGATCAGTGACTGCGCAATACCAAGTCCGCCCCCCAGCACCGCGCGGCGATAAAACCGGGGATGATGAATCGTGACCTCTGCGCTGAGATCCGCGTGGTCCTCACCGAACGACAAAACCTCATGCCCGTCATCCAGTATGACATGCCCCCGAACCAGTCGCTTTAATCGTTTCACCAGCAGCCCGCGACAGGCGGAGTTAACCAGTCCCGGTCTTGTTGAAAGAACAATTGGATGTTTGTCAGTCATATGCTGAAGTGTCGTCATGGTGTCCTCGAATTCGTGCTTTGTTCTGAAGATTTTGAATGTTTCGGATGCGGATAAAAGGGAACCCGTTTCATCCATAAACGCAAAGCCTGCCAGTAAATCGCCGCTAATATGTACCAGGTCATCAGCGGAAAACGTATCAGTGACTGCATTAAATTCAGGGTTGTAATTTTCCGCCGTTCGAGTTGCATCATCACACTCAGGATTTTTTCGGTCTGGCGCTGATTCTGAATATTAATCGTCAGATCCTGTTGAGGTTCCGTTAACTGCCAGAAATATTGCATGTCCATCGGCATGAAGGGAGAAACGTGAAATACTTTATCGGTTGGTTGTTCACTGCCTCCTGCACGGAACTGATCCGCGTCCAGAACATAACAGTGTTGCTCACCCCAAGGCGTGTTGTGGACTTCAGCGACGACCGTTTGAACAGACTTGTTGTCGCGATCGAAACAAAAGTAAAAGGAAACCGGGTTCATGACAAATCCGAAATATCGCAACTGTGTGAGCAGTCGAATCGGTCCTTCAGGCCTGGGACGACCGCTTTGAGCCACAAAATCTCTGATTGATTCTGCCAGCGTTTTTTGAGGATCGCCCATGTGGTCTTCACGACGAAATCGTGCCAGTGCCGGCCGTTGCGCGGACCAGAACCAGCGACGATGAAAGACCGTTTCCATCTCATCGAGGTCGAGATACATCAGGAAGATTCGATTGCGAAAGTTGTGTTCAACGGGTGCAAATCGTCGATGTCGAACCCAGCCTTCGTAGATGCTGCTTTCCATGTTTCATCCGTTTCCATTAACGCCTGACAAACGGCCAGCGCACTGTTGACGCCGTCTTCGTGAAAACCATTTCCCCAATAAGCGCCGCAAAACGAGGTTCGCTGCACGTTGATCACTTCTGTATGACGTCGCTGTGACCTGGCTCGATCTGCCGTAAAAACAGGGTGATGGTAGTTGATGCTGCGAATGACTTTTTCCGGATTTACCCGATCCTCGCTGTTGAGGGTCACACAAAACGTATTTTTCGAGTGCAAATTCTGCAGGAGGTTCATGTTGTAAGTCACGGTTGCTTTTTCATGACTGTCGCGGGGCGCAAAGTAGTTCCAGCAGGCCCAGGCACGCTGCGTCTCCGGTAAGACAGAAACGTCTGTGTGCAGTTGGGCTATATTTGATTCATAAGGAAATGCCGAAAGCAATTCGCGTTCGACGGAATTCGCATCCTCACCAAGGATCCGCAACGCCTGATCGCTATGGCAGGCGAAAATCACATGATCGAAACGCTCCGATAAACCACCGGCCGTACAGACTTCAACAGATTCGTCGTTACGAGTCACTGAGACAATCGGTGTGTTGAGACAAATGGAATCAGTAAAGCGGTCCGTGAGTGCTTTCACATAACTGTTGGAACCGCCGCAAATGACTCTCCATTGGGGTCGATCCCGAATCGCCAGAATTCCGTGATTCAGATAAAATTCAACAATAAACCGGATCGGAAATTGTTCGAACGTTCCTAAAGGACAGGACCAGATGGCAGAACCCATCGGCAGAAAATACTGTTCGCTGAATTCCTTAGAGAAACGTTCACGCGCCAGATATTCACCAACCGTTTGTTCTTCATCCTGCGACTGCAATACCTCGAGCGACTGACGGTTGAATCTTAATATTTCTTTCAACAGCCGGTAAAAACTCGGACTGATCAAATTTCGCCGCTGTGCAAAAAAGCCATTGAGATCAGCCCCTCGATACTCAAGACCTGTCCGTTCACACTTCATACTGAAGCTCATCGCCGTCGGTTGCGATGCCACACCAAGTTGATTCAACATGCGGGTGAAATTCGGATAGGTTTGATAGTTAAACACAATAAACCCGGTATCGACGGCATGACGCTCGCCTTCCAGTTCCACATTGATCGTGTTTGTATGTCCGCCAGCATAATTGTTCGCTTCAAACAAAGTGATGTCGTGCCGTCCGTGCAGGCAATAAGCGGCGGTCAGCCCCGAGATTCCGCCGCCGATGATGGCAATTTTCATCATCCCACCTCATTTGTTTTATGTGGAATGCGGCAACTGCCGTTGTTTTGATGACAGCGTCCGGTCAACTTCAGCCTGTTTTTCGCGAAAAAACGATAAGACAGATTGAGGAATTGCGAAATCACTGGCAGTCTGGTCGGGAGTACAAGCCAACGTAGCCCAACGGCTGTGTAGAGCCTGCGAAAGACCTCTACTCCAGTAACCCAAGTGCCATCGGGCAGGCGGGCGTGCATTTCGTTCATGAATTGATCCGCTGTCTTGCCATAAGACTCAGCAGCAAACTGTGGATCGGCGATGTTCGTGAACAAAATCTTATGCTTTCGATCCAGCCGACGAAGCAAATTGACTTCTCGCAGGCACAATGGACATTCCGCATCATAAAATGCTTCGAGCTGAATTTGATGATTCATCGGAACCTCCTTCCTGCGTTTACCTAGGTTTCAATCAGGAATTTAATAGCCAACCAGTTCGCACATCATTTCGAGATCTGTTTCCTCAGCCTTCAATCGCAGCTTGGCAACCGCACGCTGTTCCAGCTGCCTGACTCGTTCTTTTGAAATCCCCAGTTCGTCCGCCAGACTCTGAAATGTCCGGACCTTTTGCTGCTCACCTAACGCGAAACGGCCTTGAACGATCAACTGCTCACGCCGGTCCAGATTGTCCATCGCCTTTGCTACCAGCCCCGATAATTCCTGCCAGATCTGTTCATCCATCGCGGGTCCCCTGATTTCCCCGGCTTCCTCAAGTGCGCTGGTATGTGTCGCTGGTACGAACCGGGTATTTGCTTTTTTTCGATTCGCGATCTTACGATAGGCGTAGTTGGAAATTGCATGATAGGCGTATGTGCTGAATCGAAATCCCCGGGCATAATCGAATTTGTCAACCGCCTTGATCAAAGCCCAGATACCGTCACTCATCAATTCGTCAAACGAAACATGCGGAGTAACACACTTCTTGACAATCGATACCACAAGCCGCATGTTGCAGCGAAGAATATAACTGCGAATGTTTTGTGATTCGTTCAGATACGACTCAATCGTATTAATCGCATCTTCATCGGGTGAGTCGGGATCAAGCTGCGAACGCAGCGCATTGGCTTTATATTTAAGATAATTCATGCGGCGGAACAGGTCCTGCTCCTCTCCGACGGAGAGCACACCGGCTTCACACAAGCGGGCCAGATGCGATGGCAGGTTCTGAGAGTTCCTGGCCTTCATCAAATCATTTGTTTCAAGCAAATCATCCGTAAAGGTTTCACGAAGGATTTCATACTCCGCTTCCGGCGTCTGAAAAATGGGATTGGAAATGAAATCAATCTCCGTCTTCAACAATTCCTCAGCACGCTGCCCTGAATCGCCTCGAGGAGTGTTCACCCGTCCCGTTTCATATGTTTCTAAAGATAAAATCATTTGAAAACCCACCAAAACAAAATTTGTTACTGTTATCTCTAGCTGAATTATACGAAGCACACATAAAAACAACAACCTTAAATTCGTTCAAATCGTTCATTTCATAAGAATGTGACATATCTTATTTCTGTGTCGTCACTTATAGTTTTCACACTTGTCAAAATGGCATTTGCAAACTAAGATCTGAATATACATAAAAATCACAATCACCACATAACGACCAAATCGTTCAAACATAAGATTGACACGATGAACGAATTTTTGACGCCGAAACAGGTTGCACGCGCGCTTCAGGTCAGCGAATCCTCTGTCAAACGCTGGTGCGACAAAGAAATCATCCCCACTCAATACACGGCTGGCGGGCATCGTCGCATCGCGCTGTCCGCACTCATCGATTTCCTCAGGTCCAGTAAGCACGAGTTAGTGCGGCCCGAAGTAATTGGACTGCCTGCCACCACAGGGCAAACCATTCGCGTCATCGACCGGGCCGCCTCGCAATTCACGGAAGCATTACTTGAGGGGGACGAGGAGCAATGTCGTCAAATTGTGCTCGACCTGTATCTGGCAGAACACAGCATCAGCACCATTTGCGATCTGGTTTTTGCAAAAGCATTCTCAACCATCGGCGATCGATGGAAATGCGGTGATGCAGAGGTTTACCAGGAACGACGTGGCTGTGAACTAGCGATGCGGGTCCTTCACGAATTACGGACATTGATTCCTGCTCCTGCACGAGATGCGCCACTGGCGATCGGCGGGGCAGCCGAGGGCGATCAATACAGCCTGGCCACAACGATGGTGGAACTGGTCCTGCGCGATATCAAATGGAATGCCGTTTCAATGGGTGCAAATCTGCCTTTCGAAACACTGGCCGCCGCGATCCGACAACATCAGCCAAAGATGTTCTGGCTCAGCGTCAGCCATATCAAAGATGAAACACAGTTCATTCACTCTTACTCCAAACTCTATGATGAATTTGGAGCCGATGTTGCTTTTGCGGTCGGCGGTCGCGCGCTTCACGAACAAATTCGCCAGCAGATTCAGTATGCCGCGTTCTGTGATAATATCAGGCACCTGGAATCCTTTGCACAAACGCTGCTGAGCGCAACCGGAAAACAATCGCTTACCTGATATTGCCCCGATCACTTCCGGCTACATCGACATGCACCGCGTAAATCCATGCAGGCACGATCAATGAGATGAGCGGCAATCGCACCAGGCGTTTCCCCTGAAAACAATTTTTTTACACTTCACCTGCCCGCCGTCTGATTTGTTACCGGAAATTTAGAGCTACGGGAAGCTAATTTTTGTCTATTATATTTTCCGGTTTCCAACATTAAATCATATAATGGGCATTTGTCGGCAACTATCAACGCCGTTCATTTCGCTTAGCCTGGAACAAAATCACCGAAAGGTAACGCACAATGGCACCACCCTATATCCCCAGAGGCTATCATACGGTCACTCCCTATCTGCTGGTGGAAGGGGCACCCCAAATGATGGAATTTCTGAAGACGGTTTTTGAGGCAACCGTGATTTTGATCTCGCACCATGATGATAAAATCGGCCATGCTGCGATGCAGGTTGGCGATTCAGTGATCGAACTCGCGGATGCCTGCGAAGAATGGGGTGTCACTTCGGCTGCGATTCATATTTACGTGCCAGATGTTGATGCGACCTACCAGAAAGCGCTAGAGGCCGGCGCTACCAGCTTACGCGAACCGGCTGATCTGTTTTATGGCGAACGGGGTGCTTCCGTGAAGGACCCGTTTGGAATTCAATGGCACATCGCAGCGCAGATTGAAGAACTTTCCACCGAAGAAATATTTCGTCGGGCCGAAGAGTTTAAGGAACAGCAGAAACAGCAGCAGCAATAAGCGGCATCGGTGCAGTTAGTCCCGGAGTATTTAAGACTCCTCACCAGCGACCGGGATGTACTTGTTAAAGAGTTCCGCATAATCTTCGCGTACAGGACTGAAGACATCCAGGACCACAGCCGGCCCCTCGACGGCGATCGCCTGATGAGGGGTGTTCGGGGGAATAATAAACATGGCGCCCGCTTCTACGACCCGCACCTCATCTCCCAGCGTCAGTTCCAGCTTGCCTTTCAGGAGCATCCCCCCCTGTTCGTGCGGATGATGGTGCATCGGAACGACGGCCCCCTCTTCCATTTCCAGGTAGGACAACATCAGGTTTTCCCCAAAAGGCGTGCGCATTTTACAGCCGGGGAGCACTTCCAATGGTTTGACGGTATTGATATCGATAAATGGCATAAGAGCGGAATCCCTTTACAACAGAGTCGTTTCATCCTTACAGTAATCGTACTCATCTCAAGGTAAAGAAATTGTTCCGGAATTGAAAGTCATACGAACCTGACGCCAGGCAAACCTGTCTCATCTGCTTCAAAGTAAGCATGTCACAAGAAAAAAACACCGAAAGGACTTTACCCTCAATGTACGTGCCCGCCTCATTTGCTGAAACAGACTTGACTGTACTGCATGACTTTATTGAGCAGCACAGTTTTGCCACTCTGGTAACACACAGGGATGATGAACCGTACGCCAGTCACCTGCCCGTTCTACTGGACCGCAGTCAGGGAAAGTTTGGGCAACTAATCGGGCATTTTGCGAAAGCCAATCCACAAAGTGAAACAGCGTCGCTACAGAAAGTGCTCACTATTTTTCACGGCCCGCATGCCTACATTTCACCCACCTGGTATGAGGCTCCCAACACGGTCCCCACCTGGAATTATCAGGCGGTGCACGTCTATGGACGCTATTCCGTTATTGACGATCCTGGTGAATTGAAAGCCGTGATCGAGCGGTACGTTCGCTTCTATGAAGCAGCAGAGCCTGCGCCCTGGACGATGCAAAATGCAGACCCCGGTTTCATCGACCAGTTACTGCCAGCGATTGTCGGATTTACAATCGAGATTGAACGGATCGAAGGCAAATTCAAACTCAGCCAGAACCATCCGGTCGAACGCCGTGAAAAAGTCATCCACGCGTTAAAACGGCACCCGCGCGACGACGCGCAAGCCATCGCGACACTGATGCAGGCGCAGCTACCCGGTTGACGGGTAAGCTCTAAACTGACCAGTTGACGGGTAAGACTTCTGCTTCCAATTACTGGTAAACACACGCCTGACTGTTATCGGGCATACTCTATTGTACGGGATTCCCGCATGACAGTCACCCGAATCTCACCGGGATAGGTCAATGTGTCTTCGATCGCTTTTGCGATATCCTTGCACATTTTCGCTGCTTCCCGATCATTCACCTGATCGGCGTCGACAATCACGCGTACTTCACGGCCTGCCTGAATGGCGTAGGTATGATCGACGCCGGGAAAACCGCAAACGAGCGTTTCCAGTTCTTCCAGACGACGGACATATTTCTCCAGCGTATCGCGACGAGCTCCCGGACGTGAGGCCGAACAGGCATCAGCGGCGGCAACCAGCACGGTATAGATATAATCGGGGCGAATATCGTCGTGATGGCCGGCGGCGGCGTGTACCACCTCCTGAGACTCACCATAACGTTTCAGCAACTGAGCACCAACGGCGGGGTGTCCCCCCTCCATTTCATGGTCGGCTGCTTTTCCGATGTCATGAAACAATCCGCAGCGGCGGGCAATCGTTCCGTTCAGCCCCAGTTGTTCTGCCATAATTCCGGTTAACGCAGAAACCTCGATAGAATGCCTTAATACATTTTGACTGTAACTGGTTCGAAAATGTAACCGTCCCAGCAGATCAATCAGCTTGGGATTCACGCCGGAAATATTGACTTCCTGGCAGGCACTCTGCCCCATTGTATGGATATATTCTTCCAGCTCTTTCTGAGTTTCTTCGACAACTTCTTCAATTCGTGCCGGGTGAATACGACCATCGTTGACCAGTTTCTGCAGCGACATCTTGCCGATCTGACGGCGCACATTGTCAAATGCCGAAACAACAACCACTCCCGGAGTGTCATCCACGATCACATCAACGCCCGTTGCTTTTTCAAAGGCTCGAATGTTGCGACCTTCGCGACCGATAATCCGGCCTTTCATTTCTTCTTCAGGCAAATCGACTGTCGATACCGTTGTTTCCGCCACATGACCGGAAGCAAACCGCTGAACTGCCATGCCAATGGTCTCACGTGCGATTTTATCACAAGACTGTTTTAATTCAGCCTGATGTTTGAGAATGAGCGCCCCGGTTTCGTTTTTCAGGTCTTTATCCAGGCGATCCAGCAGCATCTTTGAAGCCGTTTCCCGATCAAGCCCGCTGATTTTAAATAACTCATCCTGCTGGCTCTTGAGGGCGCGCTCCAGTTCCTGCTCTCTGGCTTCGACTGCTTTAGAGCGGGAAGCCAGTTTGGACTGCGTTGTCTGGATCATGGCTTCCTTCTTCAGGAAATCCGCCTGCTGGTCTTCGAGAGTCGTCTCGCGTTTGCTCAGTTTCTTTTCAATCGACCAGAGCTCTTCGCGTTGTTTATTGACTTCTTCTTCGAGCGTTTCTCGACGTTTCAACAACTCTTCTTTGGCTTCCAGCTTCTGACTTTTGAGCAGGTTTTCTGAATCCAGTTCTGCCTGTTTCAGAATCTGCGCATAAGACTGGTAAGCAGATCCGCGGCGGATGCGGTCGATAAAATAACCAATGATAACCCCGACAATCAACGCCAGAGCAGCCCCGATAGCGACATCTGTAAACATATTCCAGGTGCTTCCTATGCGCCTATGGTGAAAAGCCCTTTTCCTGTGCAATACCATTTGGCGTTGGTATACCACAGAGACAAAATTGTACATCCCTCTGTTTTATCCCGCTCAGGACAAAAGAGATCAGCACAAATCATGTTGTCAGGAATTTCTTTAGAATGACAGAAGCTTCAGAGAGTTCCAAAATTGAATATGCCTGATAGAAGAAATGAAATCCAACGACATACTTTAATTTCAAGCAGCCCAGATAAAGATGATACACTTACAACAATTATGGCCCGTACGTTGATTTAGTTTAACGACGTTTAAAGCACCATCGGTCAGCCCGTACCCTCACTGGCACACGCGACCGCTGCTCGATTCCCAAACAAGACAACAGACGACGCACGATTTCATTTTCCTGACTCTGCTGAGACATTAACTCAACATCAAGAAAGTGACCACTCGCATCACGGGAAGACTCCCGTGTACGAATCAGCGTCAGCAATCCTCTTACCAGTTTGGTCAGAAGCACATAAATTGCAAGAATTGTCTCATTGAGAATACCAAACATTGTTGATTCTCCAATTCAACTGAACCTGGGACGACTTTAGAAACTCGTTAATCACAAACGCTGCATCTCCTCAAATCGAGTGGAAGGCAGCCTCTGTGACAATGCTCCCGATCAAGCCAAGAAATGCCGAAAGGAAACTTAAAAAATAAAAAAACAATGAAACTGTTATAAAAAGTCATCTCCACAACATGCAGTGACAGTGATGACCAACTTCTCATTTCCGAAGATTAAATGTTCTCGAAAAGAGGAGATGAAAAAACACGTAACTGAAATGACAATGGAAACTTCTCTTAAAATTTCTTTTTTTATAGTAACAAGAGATTTCCTGTTTCGATAGTATATAGTTGGAAATATTGGCCGAAAGTCAAATCTCAAACGAATCAGGCTAAAGTGCTTTTTCCGTGCTTTTCAAAACTCACCCCGCTTTTCAGAAATCCCATTTCCGATGAATCAGTTTGTTCAAGCAGTGAAAAGCGGATTGCTCAAGTGCAGTCGGCTGATTGACTCTGAAGCCCCCTCCGAAGTATACATTAGATCAGAACTCCATCATCCTGAAAATCGGATTCTGATCGCCGTGTCCGGCGGTGCAGACAGTATTGCCTTACTGCGGGCTCTGGATCAATTAAACAAAGCTGCCGACCTCGCCCCCCCTTCCTCGCTGATTGTGGCTCACTTGAACCACGGGTTACGGGGAGACGTTTCCGATGCGGACGCCACCTGGCTAAAAACCGAATGCCAGCGTTTCGCAATTCCTTTTGTTTCCGAAAAACAGGAACTCACGAAATCCCGCAAGGAAACGGGAGCAGGGCTGGAAGAACTCTGCCGAAAAGCACGCTACGATTTTTTGACCCGCACTGCCCGCGAACATCAGTGTGCCCGCATTGCCATTGCGCACACGCGCGACGATCAGGCAGAGACGGTGCTGCATCATATCGTCCGAGGGACAGGAATCGCCGGGCTGAGAGGAATCCCGCGATTCCGTGCATTACAGGAAGGAATTTATTTGATCCGCCCGATGCTGGAGATCAGTCGTGAGGAAGTCATTCAATATTTGCAGGAATGCGGTCAGGACTTTCGAGTGGATGCATCAAATGCGGATGTCAGCTTCACACGGAACCGCATTCGCCATCAATTAATTCCTTTATTAAAAAAAGAGTTTAATCCGAATGTTGCCCAGGCCATCTATCGGCTGTCCCAGCAGGCGGATGAAGTGAGTACCCTCATTTCAGAAGAAGTGGATCACGTTTTGGCCGCTGCTACATTAGATCAAAATCAGGAAGTCTGGCGGTTAGACTGCGACGTTTTCATTGACACACCAGACTATCTTATCAAGCAATGTTTTCTCAAAATCTGGCATGAGATGGGCTGGCCTCGAAAACGCATGGGCTTTGATCACTGGCAACGACTGCTGGAGTTATCCCGCTCGGGCCAGAAACTGAACCTGCCCGATCAGATTGAAGCCGAGCGCCGTGAACGACTGCTTATTTTACGCAGGTTGAAAAGCAATCCGCCTGAGTCGCTTGAGGGAATCTGACAAACATTCGTATTCCGGCATATGTATTGTGGAAAAATCGATCACCGTTGGTTAGAATCTGGCGTTGCTGATAAAAATGTAACCAATTTTCATCTGATTTTGATATGCAGATGATTGCCTGTTGTGCGTTATTGTTGTGTGATCAAGGCCATTCGAAGCATCCATTCCTGATCAGCATTCGATCTTCCGCTACCGAATTACTTAATCTTGTTAAACACATTGCACTTATTTCTCGCCCTGTTCAATCAAAGAAGTTGCAGCCATGAATAACAACAGACCACTGTTTATTGCGAGCTTTATGACGCTCATCGCCGCCGGCGTGGGATTCGCAATCCGAGGAGGCATCCTGGCAGACTGGGGTGCCCAGTATGGGTTTACCAAATTCGACCTTGGTACGATTACCGGAGGGGGACTCGTCGGCTTCGGGATTGTGATTCTGCTGGCCAGCCTGATTACCGATCATATCGGCTATAAACCGATTCTGTTGCTGGCATTCATTCTGCATGTGCTTTCCGCTTTGATTACGTTCGCAGCGACTCCGATTTTTCACGCAATGGGTAAAGATGCCACATACTGGTGTCTGTATATCGGAATGTTTATGTTCGCAGTGGCAAATGGTCTCTGCGAAGCAGTGATCAATCCGCTGGTCGCGACACTCTATCCCACAAAGAAAACGCACTACTTAAATATTCTGCATGCGGGCTGGCCTGGCGGATTGATTGTCGGTGGTATCGTCGCCGCCATCTATGCCAACCTGAAAGCCAGTGTTCCCGGCCTGCGCTGGGAATATCCTATGGCGGTCTTTTTGATTCCGACTCTGATCTATGGTTTCATTGTGATTAAGCAGAAGTTCCCGCTTTCGGAAGCCAAGTCGGCAGGTGTCAGCTTTGGACAGATGCTGATGACATTCGCCAGTCCGCTACTGATCTGCTTACTCTTCTTGCAAGCCTGCGTTGGCTATGTGGAACTGGGAACCGACAGCTGGATTGCCAGCATTACTGAATCCATCCTGAAAGATCAGGGAGCGGGCCAGGGACTGTATCTGTTTATCTATGCATCGATGATCATGTTCGTGCTACGTTTCTTTGCCGGTCCGATTGTCGAAAGAATCAACCCGCTGGGGTTGCTTTGCGTCAGTGCCTGCCTCGGCGCACTCGGACTATTTATGATCGGAAGCTTTACAGAAGCCGTCATGATCTGGATCGCGGTTACCGTCTATGGTCTGGGAAAAACATTTCTCTGGCCGACCATGCTGGGTGTGGTTGGTGAAAGATTTCCTAAAGGAGGCGCCCTGACCATGGGAGCGATGGGTGGCATTGGCATGCTGTCGGCTGGTCTGCTGGGAGGTCCGGGTATCGGTTACAACCAGGATTACTACGCGACACAAAAACTGGAGCAACTCTCTCCGGAGGCTTACGAACGATATTCTGTCGCTGATAAAAGTGGCTTCCTGTTTTTGCCAGAGATCAAAGGACTCAATGGGTCCAAAGTCAGCGTCCTGAACAATGACGGCAAAGACCTGGAAAAAGCGGTAGAGCAACTCAATAAAGACAAGAAAACAGACGAATATATTACGTCCCTGAATCAGTGGTGGCAGGGTGCCGAGGCATTCGCTCCCGAAGACAAAGGGCCCGTTGATGAAGCCGGAATTTATGGTGGTCGCATGGCGTTGAAGTGCACTGCTTTAGTTCCCCTGGTCATGGCCTTCGGTTACTTTATCCTCGTCCTGTACTTCCGATCCAAGGGTGGCTATCAGGTAGAAGTTCTGCATGGTGAAAAACCGGTTGGTGAGCACTATACTGGCGGTGTCGAAGGACCAATCGAATAACAGCAGACCGCTGATAATTTTTCGAACGGTCACCTTCAACCAGGTGACCGTTTTTTTTAAGTCCGGAACAATGAAAACAGCATTCAGCAAAGCGAATGGGTTGACATTTTAAACAATCGCTGGATAACAGAATTATATTTTTCTCAACGTTTTCAGAATGAAATTTCGTCGATTATTTTTGATGACAGGTTCCCTTCCATGCTCGATTCTTTCCCGGAGTCTCCCACCTTTGTCACTCATCTTGAGTGTGGCATGCACCACGATCACTATGAAGCTGATCAACTGCACGGTCTTTCTCAGGCGGGCAAACCGCTGCTGGTCAAATATGATTTAAAAGCGCTCGCCCAGTCAGTCTCAAAGTCGGATCTGGCAGCCCGCCCTGCCACGCTCTGGCGTTACCGCGAGTTTCTTCCTGTTCGCAAGTCAGAAAATATTGTCAGTCTGGGGGAGATTCATACTCCTCTGATTCCCGCCCCAAAACTGCAGGGAGGCAAGGGTACTCTCTGGATCAAGGATGAAGGACGACTTCCCACAGGTTCGTTCAAAGCCCGCGGGCTCTGCATGGCTGTCTCGATGGCAAAAGAGCTGGGAGTCACCAAAGTCGCGATGCCGACGAACGGGAACGCCGGTTCCGCGCTGGCCGCTTATGGCACACGGGCCGGTATGAAATCGTTTATTTTCTGCCCGGCTGATACTCCGGAAATCAATGTGCGCGAAATCGCCGCTCAGGGCGCGCACGTGTGGCGGGTCAACGGCTTGATCAATGACTGTGGCAAGATCGTCGCGCAGGGAAAAGAACCGGTTGGCTGGTTTGATTTTTCGACGCTGAAAGAACCCTATCGCATTGAGGGTAAAAAAACGATGGGACTGGAACTGGCCGATCAGCTGGGCTGGCAGGTGCCGGATGTGATTTTTTACCCGACTGGTGGCGGAACGGGATTGATCGGTATGTGGAAGGCGTTCAACGAACTCAAAGAAATGGGCTGGTTGACCGGCAAACTGCCCCGCATGGTTGCCGTCCAGGCTTCCGGATGTGCCCCGATTGTCAAAGCATACGAAGCAGGTGAGGAACACGCTCCCCTGTGGGAGAATGCACACACCGTCGCAGCGGGCATCCGTGTCCCCATCGCCGTGGGTGATTTTTTGATTTTGCGGGCTGTCAGAGAAAGCCAGGGTTTTGCGACAGCCGTCGATGATGAGCAAATTACCACGGCACTGAATGAAGTCTCGCAACAGGAAGGTTTCCTGATGTGTCCGGAAGGGGCTGCCACATACGCTGCTTACAAACAGGAACTCGCTTCAGGACGGATCAGCCCGGATGAAAGTGCCGTCCTGTTTAACTGTGCCTCGGGTTTGAAATATGAGCTCCCCCCGGCTGACCAGTCCATCGACATCACTCAGCCGATTGACTACTCTCTTTTTGTCTGAAAAACGAAACCATCATGAAATACAACAACGGGATGTAGTGACATGAGCGATATTCTGGTGACAGAGAATATTCAGGGAGCGTCCATGAATCGTCTCATGAACGAGCTGGACGTCGAATTCGATGCCTATCTGTGGCAGAATGTGAACCTGCTGAAAAAGCAAATTCAGAACGCCCAGGCATTGATCGTCAGAAATCAGACACAAGTCAACCGGGAACTCATTGATGCCGCCCCCCATCTGAAAATCATCGCCCGGGCCGGCGTTGGTCTCGATAATGTGGACACGCAATACGCGCACGAAAAGGGGATCGTTGTCTGTTACACGCCGGACGCCAACTCCCTCTCCGTGGCAGAGCTGACCATCGGGCTGATGCTGGCACTGTTGAGAAAAATTCCTGAAGCGCGTCAGGACACGCTGACTGGAGGCTGGAACCGTATCAAATTCACGGGCTCCGAATTAAATGGTAAAACGTTCGGCCTGATTGGTATGGGACGCATCGGCACCTTAACTGCCACCCGCGCGCATGCGTTTGGAATGAACATCATCGCAGCAGACCCCTACCTTGCTGCAGATGCGCCCCAACTCAAACAGATTGATGGCAAGCTCGTTTCGCTGGATGAATTGCTCTCGCAGGCAGATGTGATCTCATGTCACAGTCCGCTGACGCCCCACACCAGAAGCCTGTTAACCTATCAACATTTCTGCCGGATGAAACCGAGTGCGTTTTTTATCAATACCTCGCGCGGCGAAGTCATCGATGAAAAAGGACTGACCCAGGCGCTGCTGGAACATAAACTGGCGGGTGCAGCGCTGGATGTCAGAGAAACGGAACCTCCTAAGCACTGTCCTTTAAACCAGATGGGAAATGTCATCCTAACACCACACATCGCTGCCTTTACTGTGGAAGCGCAAGACCGCGTGGTTGATTCGGTCTGTGAAGATGTGCGTCTGGTGCTGAGCGGAAAAAAAGCCATCAATGTTTATAAACCTTAAACTGAGAGAGTCAGCTTGATGCAGAACGAACTCAAAGCAGAAAAATGGTACGACGGCATTTCGCGTTACCAATGGCTCGTGCTGACAATCGCTTCTCTCGGTTGGGTGTTTGACGTCTTCGAAGGGCAGATCTTCGTCGCCAGTATGAACGAGGCAATGCCCTCACTCGTCAGTCCTGACACAACGAAAGGTCAGCAGGCGCTGTATAACAATATTGCGTTAGGTGCCTTTCTGATCGGCGGCGCACTGGGTGGAATCGGGTTTGGCGCATTGAGCGATCGAATCGGTCGCAAAAAAACGTTGTCGCTGACGATTCTGTTTTATTCATTTTTCACCTGTCTCTCTGCATTTTCGCAAGACTGGTGGCAGCTGGCCGGTTTTCGATTTCTTGTCGCATTGGGAGTGGGCGGCGAATGGGCGGTCGCGAGCACGCTGGTTGCGGAGTCCTTTCCCCCTAAAGCGCGGGCCCGGGTCGGCAGTATTTTTCATGCATCCAGTGTATTGGGAACCTACCTCGCGATTCTGGCTGGGGCATTTATTATTGGAAATGAAACTATTCAGGAATACGCCCGAGAAGTTGGTTACCCCAGTCTCCCCTGGCGAATTGGATTCGCGCTGGGAGTCGTGCCTTCATTTTTAATTATCTGGATCCGACGATCCATGAAGGAACCGGAGTCCTGGCAACACGCACAGGATACCGCGAAACAAGACAGCAGCCAGAAAATGGGAACCATTCGGGATCTGTTTTTACCACAATACTCCAAGGGGACTTACATCGGTGTCTCATTGGCAGCCATCGGCCTGGCCACATTCTGGGGCGTGCATATCTATGGCAAAAATGTCTTTTTGAATGCGGTCAAAGCAGACTACGTCGTTGAACACTTTCAGGACCAGGCTGACATTTCCGCCGACGAAACAAAAGCCTATTTCGAAACCATCAACCCGACATTAAAAAAATGGGAGATGCTGGGCATGTTCCTGGCGACCACGGGTGGGGGACTCGGGCTGTTAGCATTCGGGCCGATCTGTGAATGGTTCGGGCGGCGGGGTGCGTTTTTTCTGTTTCATGTCGGGGGATTGATCAGTTCCGTGATCCTGTTTCAGTTATTAGACAATACCATTGTGATTGGCTGTTTCCTGCCCGTATTTGGTTTTCTGACGCTGGGTATGCACGCCGGTTATGCGATCTATTTCCCGGAACTCTATCCGACACGCCTGCGCGGAACCGGAACCGGTTTCTGCTTTAACGCCGGTCGCATGCTGGCGGCTCCGATTCTTTTTATCGGTGGCTGGATGCAGAAAGACTGGGGATATACAATGGCGCAAACGGCAACCATCCTGAGCATGCTGTATATCATTGGTGCGATTCTGCCTTACTTTGCGAAAGAAACCAAAGGCAGCGCGTTGATGGAATAGTTGCCCTCCCTGCCGCGTTCACCTCCGCTTCATAGAGTGCTGCCTTACGTAGCGCTCTTTAGATGACTTGTATACGATCATGATGTTTTCTGATCCACAATTGTGGTTGTTTGTGCTGTCCGTTATTTTCCTCTCTGCGTTTATTCAGGGAATCATCGGCTTTGGTTATGCCATCGTCGCGATGGCGGTGCTGCCATTAGTTCTAAACTTCCGCGAAGCAAATTTACTGGTCGCATTCAGTATCGTCTTACCTGTCATCTGGATTTTTTGGGGCTATCGTCGGCATAGCAGCCCCAGAATTCTGCTGGGTGCGATTCTGGGATCACTGGTAGGGCTGCCTTTAGGATTGCTGACATTCACGCTGATCGATCTCGACTATCTCGTGCGCGGCACCGGGCTGGTGATTCTGTTGATTGTGATCGACGGCTTTTTTCAGCGGCCTCCGCAAGCTGTCGATGCCCCTCAAAAAGCATCTTCCGTCTGGAGTACCTTCGCCGGTTTTTGCAGCGGATTCCTGGCTGGCTCCACCAGTATTGCGGGTCCCCCCATCGTGATCTATGCGATTCGCCAACCTTGGACTCAGGATCAATACAAAGGCTTCATCTTCGGATTCTTTATCTTGATCTCCATTACACGAATCGTTGGACTGTCTCTCATGGGTTTAGCTACCATACCGGTGCTGTCGACGGCGGCGGTGACCGTTCCTTTTGTGATTCTGGGTATGACACTGGGAAAAATGCTGGGGCCGCGCATTAATCCGGTTCTGTTCAAGCGTTGCCTGCTGTCGCTGCTGGCAGTCAGCTCGTTGTATATGGTCATTCAGGGAAGCTCTGAAGAATTACCCGACGCCAGTCAGAAGAACGCGCGCATCACTTCAAAACGTTAGCGCCAGAGCGGAAGAGCGATTAAAGGCCTTCGAAGTCCTGTTGCTGAATCCATTCAACAACCTGCCACAGTTCCGGTAAGAATAAATCCGCGTGACGCATTTCCTGCCTGATTGATTTCAGCTCATGCACCGTATCCACATCGGTTAAAATGGGAAGCTGATGCACGTCTCCCTGATCCTGAATCTGTGCCAGTAACATTTCTGACGTGCTCTCTGCGCTGTATGGAACATGACACCATTCTTCCCGGGTCAGACAAATTTGACTGCCGAACAGATAAAAACCACCATCACTGGCAGGCCCGATTACAAACTGCGGACGATCTTTAAAAATGGAAAGGATCTCAACGGCTTTCATAAGATACGCGGCAGAAAGTTGAGGAGCGTCTGCTCCCAGAAAGATCACGTAATCGTGTGTTTCAGAGAGAACCTGCTGGACGTGCGCCAGGCGTGTTCCCAGGTCTCCTGTTCCCTGATCAAGGGATGAAAATTGTTGCCAGATCGGATCAGAGAGTGCGGCTGCTTCGGCGACCGCCCAATAGGGAGTGACCTGCTTCTGCTTCGCTACCGACTGCACCACCGCTTCGACTGCTTTGGCGGAAAGTAGATGAAACTGCTCTGCTGCAGTCTGACCGATTGACGCAGCCAATCTGGTCTTCAGTGGTGAATGACCGGGCGTTTTCACAAAAACAGCGATGGCACCTTGTCCGGGACTCATGAACCGATACGTTCTTTTATCAAAAGGAGAAATTGAGGAACCGCCTGTCGAACCGTCAGCCAAAAATGTTTCAATGTCACGTTTAACCAACCATGCTGCTGGTATTTTCTGGCACTGGTCTCGATGGCGCCTCCGGTACACTTTAAGCGAATTCCATTGCGTCTGGCCTTCCAGACCAGAAGATGGTCTTCACCATAGGGAGCCGATTCATCATACCCGCCTAGCTCAAAAAACAAATCCCGTTTTAAACACAGCCCCTGATCACCGAAGGGAATTCCTAAGAAATGGGAACGAAAATAGACACCCCATTGATTGAGCTGCATCAAAAAAATACTCTGATCCTGAAACTTCAAATTGAAATAATGCAACACATCGGGAAATGCTTTCAAAGACTGGATCAGTTTCTGAATCCCCATTTCATTCAGTCGTGAATCCGAGTGTAAAAAAAACAGATGAGAATAACGGGCTGCGGTAGCCCCGTAATTCATCTGAACCGCCCTGCCGCGGAAAGTTCGAAACCAGCGACAGCGGCCGTCGATTTGAAACTGATGCGCTAGTTCAACAAAATCCAGCGGCTGATCACCATTTGAGATGAATAAAAACTCAGACGAATCAGGAAAGGATGTCAGATCAGCGATGATCTCTTTCCAGCAGCTTTCCCCCTCCAGAACAGGAATGACTACCGAAATCGAAGGTTCTGAAACCATTTCTTGACTTGAACTCATTTTTTTTGACTTGAACAGTTAAATTGTGATTTGATTCACAGATTTCGCGTCCATAATAATGGATAATGTGACCATCAAAAAGTCACCATTTCTCTGGAACAACAATGTTTCTCGAATTCTTTGACATCACTATACTAACATGTCATTCAAATAATGAAGATCGTAGACCAGGTTCTATCGGGAATTCAACAGACTGAAATTGGAATTGAAAGGAACTCTGAAAAACCATGAATTCAGTAAACGCAGGCCAGCTTTCCACTGAAGAAGAATCTGTTTATTCCCGGTACGCCAGCGCAGCGAATCAAAAAGAGCAGGCGTTGTGTTGCCCGGTTACCTATAACGCAGAATATTTATCCATCATTCCGCAGGAAATCCTCGAACGCGACTATGGCTGCGGCGACCCGACCCCCTATCTGTCAGCAGGTGACACGGTGATTGACCTGGGATCAGGCGGGGGAAAAATCTGTTACATCGCCTCGCAAATTGTGGGAGCTGAGGGAAAAGTCATTGGCGTCGACTGCAATGCCGAGATGCTGGCACTCGCCAGAAAGTATAAACAGCAGGTTGCCGACCAACTGGGTTACGCGAATGTCGAATTTTACTGCGGCTTGATTCAGGATCTGAAGCTGGATCTGGATCAGTTACATCAGGAACTGGCTGCCAATCCGATCGACAGCCATTCCCGCTGGCTGGAATTACGAAATCTGGAAGAACGCTTACGACGTGAATCTCCCATGATCCGGGACGAAAGCGCTGATTGTGTCATTTCGAACTGTGTCTTGAATCTGGTTCGAGAGGGAGACCGCGGTCAACTGCTGCAGGAAGTTTTTCGCGTTTTAAAACGAGGTGGTAAAGCAGTCATCAGTGATATTGTCTGTGATGAGGATGTTCCTCAACGTCTGCGAGAAGATCCCACGCTCTGGTCGGGTTGCCTCTCGGGAGCCTTTCGTGAAGATGCATTTCTAAAGGCATTTGAAGACGCAGGCTTTCATGGAATCGAAATTCTGAAACGCGAACAGACCCCGTGGCAAACGATCGAAGGCATTGAATTCCGCGCGATCACCGTATCTGCCTACAAAGGCAAGCAAGGCCCGTGTCTGGAAAGAAATCAGGCGATGATTTATCGCGGCCCGTTCAAGCAAGTAGAAGACGACGATGGTCACACTTATTTTCGCGGACAACGCATTGCTGTTTGCGATAAAACATTCCAACTCCTGCAGGCGGCTCCTTATCAGGGACAGTTCGACCCGGTGGAACCACATCAGAATATTCCGCTGGAAGAGGCCCGGGAGATGGATTGCCGGCGAAATGCAATACGACATCCGCAGGAAACCAAGGGCAAAAATTATGACCTGACCAGTCAGATTATGGACTCCTGCTGCACTCCGGACAGTGGTTGCTGTTAAAAAGCACGCCGATCAAATCTATTTTGCAACCACGTATTCAGGAAGACTTATGGCTCCCTTAACTCTGCTCAGACAACACAGCAAACTGGCTGACCCCCGGCATCAGTTGCGCATATTAAATGAACAGAATCAGCACCCGACCTTTGAGCAGAAATTAAAAACGCATCAGCTTCCGGTACTTGAAGCCAATACCATTACGACACTACAGGTCAACCTGGGAAAACTTTGTAATATGACCTGCGATCATTGTCATGTTGACGCCGGTCCTGACCGCAGAGAGATCATGAATGCCGAAACCGTACAGGACTGCCTGAACGCGCTGAAGCAACCCGGTTTTCAGACACTTGATTTGACCGGGGGCGCCCCGGAAATGAATCCTCACTTTCGAGAAATGGTGGCTCAGGCCACCAAACTCAATCAACGGGTCATTGATCGCTGCAATCTGACGATTTTATTGGCGCCAGGTTATCAGGATCTACCCGAATTTCTGGCAACGCATCAGGTAGAAATTGTCGCTTCCCTCCCCTGTTATCTTGAAGAAAATACCAATGCTCAAAGAGGCAGTGGTGCCTTCCAGAAATCAATCCAGGCTCTGAAAATATTGAACAAACTCGGCTATGGTAAACATAATTCACCACTGAAGCTCACCCTGGTATTTAACCCGGTCGGCTATTCATTACCTCCTGATCAGTCTGAGCTGGAACTGGCTTACAGGCAGGAACTGAAAAAACAGTATGAGGTCGAATTCACGAATCTGATCACCATTACCAATATGCCCATCAGCCGCTTTCTCAGTGATCTGATCAGTCAGGGGCGGCTTGCAGAATATATGGAGCGTCTGGTTCACGCCTTCAATCCAGAGACCGTGGCGGGACTCATGTGCCGTTCTATCATTTCAGTAGACTGGCAGGGATATCTCTATGATTGCGATTTCAATCAGATGCTGAATCTGCCAGTGGCAGTCCCGGCCCGACGGCATATTCGCGATTTTCACCGCCAGGAACTGGAAAACAGAAAGATTGTAACTAACCAGCACTGCTATGGTTGCACTGCAGGCGCCGGCTCCAGTTGTGGTGGTGCCCTCAATAGCCTCTGAAATTCTGTGCCTCATGCTGAAGTGATCTGCTGTATTCCCCCTCCTTTAATCTGTCCAGATCACTACTAAAAAGCCGCCCCGATTTATTAATTATTTTTAATTAATCATCAATTTTGCAATGCATTTCCCGCTCCGGTCCTCTTGGGGATAGGAATTGAGGTTCTAGAGCGCATCTCATTTAACCATAGCGTCTCTCATTCTATTATACTCGGTCCAAATGGCCCTGGAGACGCTACAGTAAACCTGGACACAGGCTAAAACTATTCATTCTGCCAGTAACAATATTTCTGGCTGAATTCATTTGTCGTCGGTTGTTGAGTTTTTTTTGCGCCAGAACGGAAAAAATACGATATTACTCTCATGTGATTCCACTACTCGGGCGGAAATATTTCTATATATTACCAGTTCAAATTTTTCGCACTTGACAAAGCAAAATAAATATAATAATGGAAAGGTTATGAACTATATATTTCTCTACAGACGTAGAAAAAGTTCTCCCCAAATGTTAATGGAATCCCACGATTGAACATTGACTTCGGGCTTTTAGGATTTGTAAAAAATCGTTTAGAAATTTGGAAAGATCGCACAAAGAAACTACGAGGATAATACTGTGTTATTAGCTGATTCAATTCTCATCGAATTCCCTGAAGAACTTGAAACATTTACCGATGTCACGTCCACCGTTTTCCTGTCATTAGACGACGATGAAGAAAACATCGGCTTCGATGATCTGGAAGACATCGACGATGATGAACTCGACGACGACGATGACTTCGACGATGATGATGAGTTCGAAGATGAAGAAGAAGAGGAAGAAGAAGATGACGAAGACTTTGGAGATGAGGAAGATGACGATTTCGACGATGAAGGATTTGAGATTGATGATGATTTTTAAATAATCCTCTTCCTTGAAGCATGCCGGCTCGCCATGAAATAGTCTTAACGGCGAGCTCGGAGCTTGAGACCTCTTCCTGCCAACTCTTCTCACTACCTCTCTTGCCCGTCGCTAAGAATTCGTTCTTTCAACCGGCCTCCTGATTACTTTAATTGAAAATAAAAATCACATGCAGGGACTGGTCGAAAAAGTCAACGATGCTGTCGAATTTCTAAAGCCCCAAATTCAGCAGATGCCACGCATAGGTCTGATTCTGGGGACTGGTCTGGGTGACTTCAGTCAACAGATCAAACAGCATGCCACGATCCCTTATCAGGAAATTCCTCACTTCCCCCACTCGACGGTAGAATCTCACGCCGGACAGCTGTTATTCGGAACGCTCAACGAAACTCCGATTGTCGCGATGGAAGGCCGCTTTCATTTTTATGAAGGCTACTCGATGAAAGAGGTTACTTTCCCTGTCAGAGTGATGCAGGCACTCGGTGTTGAAACCCTGATCATTACGAATGCATCGGGAGGCATGAACCCTCATTATCAACTGGCCGACATCATGATCATTGAAGATCAGATCAATTTAATGGGCGATAATCCCTTAAGAGGCATTAATGATGACCGTCTGGGCATTCGCTTTCCTGATATGAGTGCCCCCTACGACCGGGCGTTGATCAACCTGGCTGAGCAGCAGGCTCTGGAGCTTCAGATTCGGACACAGACTGGTGTATTTATTGCGGTTGCCGGGCCGAATCTGGAAACCCGTGCCGAATACCGCATGCTGAGGCAGATGGGAGCTGACTGTGTCGGCATGTCGACCGTTCCGGAATGCATTGTTGCCAACCACGCTTCAATGAGGGTTCTGGGACTATCTGTCGTCACAGATTTATGCCTGCCTGACGCCTTAGAACCTGCCGATATCAGTAAGATCCTGAAAATCGCGGCGGATGGTGGCCAGAAACTGGCGCGCCTGATTCCCAGAATTATCGAGCACATCGGATAACTGCTGAGCCTTTTTCCTGAAACAAAGGCATTCAACGCACGGCAGTGATTAATGCGAATCGGAATAGTAGGATTGATACCATTCCACGAAGCGATCAATACCCTGTTCGATAGAAGTAGATGGTGAAAAGTGAATCGCCTGTTGCAGCTCTGAAATGTCTGCGTATGTTTCCAGCACATCACCGGGTTGCATCGGATAATTTTCACGTATCGCCTGCTTACCAAGCCGCTGTTCTATCACATCAATGAGTTGTGAAATCCCGACGGGACGATGGTTGCCGATATTATAGAGCCTGTAAGGGGCCTCTGTCAGATTCTGATCCTGCTCACCAGACGCTGCTGACGACGATTCCGTTCGAAAAGGAATATCATCCAGCACGCCGAGAACACCAGTCGCGATATCATCAACGTATGTAAAATCACGCTTTAAAACTCCGTGATTAAATACTTTGATGGGCGTCCCCTCAAGGATTGCCTTGGTGAAGAGAAAAACGGCCATATCAGGCCGTCCCCACGGACCATAAACGGTAAAAAAACGCAGTCCTGTTGTTGGCAAATCGTAAAGATGGCTATAACTGTGCGCCATTAATTCATCAGCCCGTTTTGTAGCGGCATAAAGGCTGACGGGGTGATCCACGCGATCACGAGTAGAATAGGGGATCTTTCGATTGGCTCCGTAAACGGAACTTGAGGACGCGTAGACCACGTGAGCGACCCGGCTGATTCGGCTCAACTCCAGGACATTGACAAACCCCAGAACATTACTTTGCACATACTCGAGAGGTTTCAGCAAAGAATTGCGCACTCCCACTTCGGCAGCCAGATGAACCACTTTTTCGAACGGTGTCTCGCCAAACAGCCGCGACATCGATTCGACATCCGTAATGTCTGTCTCTAGAAATTGAAATGCCGTCTCATGCTGCAATTGCTGAAGGCGATCTCGTTTTAACTGTACTTCATAATGACAGTTGAGATTATCAATCCCTATGACCTGATGCCCTTGAGAAAGCAACTGCGACGTAACGTGAAACCCGATAAAACCGGCAGCACCGGTCACCAATATCTGGCTCATGATGTTTCCTGTTTCATAAGGTTCTGGTAATAAGCAACCGTCTTTGCCAGCCCCTCCTGCAAAGAAATCTGAGGTTCCCAGTTCAGAATGGTCCGTGCTTTTGTAATATCGGGACAGCGTTGCCGGGGATCATCTGTCGGAAGAGGCTGATATTCCAGTTGAGACTTTGATTTAACAGACTGCAGCACCGATTCCGCCAGTTCCAGCATGCTGTTTTCAACGGGATTCCCCAGATTGACGGGACCGGTTGTCTCGTCCTGTGCCATCATTTTCAGAAATCCATCAATCAGATCATCGACATAACAGAACGAACGGGTCTGCCTGCCATCGCCATAAATCGTCAACGGCTTTCCCTGCAGAGCCTGGTTGATAAAATTGGAAATGACACGTCCGTCATTGGGGTCCATCCGAGGTCCATAGGTATTAAAGATTCTGACGATCCGGATCGGCACCTGATGTGCCTGATGATAATTCATACACAATGACTCGGCGATACGTTTCCCTTCGTCATAACAGCTGCGCGGACCAATTGGATTCACGTGCCCCCAATATTCTTCTACTTGTGGATGCACTTCGGGATCACCATATACTTCGGAGGTGGATGCATGTAAGACTTTGGCCCGACAGCGTTTGGCTAACCCCAGGATATTGACCATCCCGACAGTCGACGTTTTGATGGTTTTAATCGGATTATACTGATAGGCCACCGGTGAAGCAGGACAGGCCAGATTATAGATTTCATCCACTTCCAAATGGACCGGGTGTACAATATCGTGCCTTATCAACTCAAAACGGGGGTGCCCCATCAAATGAGCGATATTTTGCTTATTGCCTGTGAAGAAATTATCAAGGCAGATCACATTTTTTCCCTGCTCAACCAGCCGATCACAAAGATGGCTCCCCAGAAATCCGGCTCCACCCGTCACTAAAACAGAATTCATCAGTTATTTTCATCCTTCATTTTCTGTATCTTATTTTGACTTGTTGAATCAGACATTCGCCTGAAGCAACCTCCCGCCATGCATGATAGTCTACAGCAATATCATCCAAATAGCGAGAAAAAGAAGACGACCTGCGGTCTCTACTATTGTTGAAACTACATTTAGAATTGAAAATAGAGGAATGGACTTTCCGCACTAAACCTTATAACACACAGGGTAAATAATGATCCAAACATAACCGCTGTCTGCCAGCGTGGTTTAAAGTTCCAATTCCAGGTATTGGGGAGACAAAATACAATTATCAAGAGGCAAATTAAGAGAGGAAGCGAATGTTGAATAACGACCCAATCCTCAGGAGACCCATAAAGCCCATGCAGTCCGATCATGGAGGCCAGGATGTTTCCACACATTTCCATGTCCGATGACCGAAAAATAACCCAGCCAACTAGCACAAAGAGAAATGTGGTCACTTGACCTACCAAAGAAGGGAGCTCAATTTTTTTCCAGGAACGGATCGCAAAATACGCGGCTAGTAATGCTCCGTGATAGAGGCCCCAAACCACGAACGTCCAGTTTGCTCCATGCCAGAGCCCTCCCAAAAACATCACCACCACCAGATTACGTATGGTTCGAAAATGTCCCTCTTGACTGCCTCCCAGAGGTTTAAACAAATAATCCCGCAACCAATTGGAAAGAGTCATATGCCAACGCCGCCAGAAATCTGATATATTTCTGGCTTGATACGGAGAATTAAAGTTTTGAGGAAACGTAAAACCAAGCATCAATCCCAAGCCGACAGCCATGTTGCTGTAGCCGGCGAAATCAAAATACAGCTGACAGGAATAGCCCAACATGCAGAACCAACTCCCTGCAAAAGCCAGTGATTGGTAATTTTCCAGTAATGGCTCAAAAGCGGCTGCAATCAAATCGGCTAATAAGACCTTCTGAACCATCCCCGCAACAAAGAAATAAATGCCACGAGAAAACTGAGTGTGCACTATTTTATCTGGGATCGAGCGTAACTGGGTTTCGATTTCTGTATAACGAACAATCGGTCCCGCAATCAACTGCGGAAACATTGAAACATATGCAGCAAAGTGCCAGAAACTTTCGGTTGGTCGTGCCTGTCTACGGTAGACATCAATCGAAAAACTCATCGTCTGGAAGGTATAAAATGAAATTCCGGCAGGTAAAATCACATCGGGCACGGGAATCTCCCCTCCCCCTGCAATGAAAGCCGTCAGTGAATTAATGGAACGCGTAAAAAAACCAGAATATTTAAAGAAGCCCAGAATCCCCAAATTGGAGATGAGGGAAATAATCAGCCAGAACAGTCGACGTTTTTTTTGTACGCTTTCATGGATAAGTTGGCCACACTTGAAGTCAATCACTGTCGACACGAACAAGAGCGCAACAAAACGAGCGTCCCACCAACCATAAAACGTGTAACTGGCCAGAACCAGGCTGATCAGCCGAAATCGTGTATTTAACACGGGACTCCACCAGATCAGCAACACGATTGGTAAGAAAGCTAATACAAAAATATAACTATTAAAAAGCATTCTGTTTATTGTCTGAGATTCTAGGTATCATGCAATTAATGATCCGTCGATTGTTCACAACGGTTGCATGCACACCATCATGAAAATCATCAGCCTGTCCTTGAAATGACTCTATTTTTGAGAAATCATAAAATCGAGCCTGGTTCTTCAAACATTGTGTATCCAGATATGCAATGACCTCTTTTTTTCTTTGCGTAAAAGTGGTCTTCTCCGCCAAATCACTCACTAACTCAGGATGCAGGGGAGTCAGAAAAACGACTAATTTAATCTCATTTTCATTGCAGTGTTTAAGAAACGTCTCAAAGTATTGACATCTTCGTTTCGAAAGAGAATCGAACCCTGCATAGCGCCGAACATAGTCCGTTTTCTGAATCTCGATACCTTTGGTTAGATCAAATGCGCCATCCGCATTTTCTTTTTTTGTCAGACGCTCCACCATCATCCCATTCGAGAGAAACCCATTAGCTGATTCATTTTTACCCCCATCCCACATTTCCATTTTCAAAGATCGAACCGAGTCTTTCAGCATATAATACTTAAAGTTTTCCTTAAATAACTTTCGGTTACGGGAGAATCGTGCCTTCCATTGCTGTAATGAATTCTCCTGCAACTCAGGTAGATTTCCAATAAGTTCCGGGCAATTTGCTAAACGCGAATCCATTGGCAGTGCATCAGTAAATGAGTAAATATCAATTCCTAAAATAACCATTTCGGGAGGTTTACCACAACATTTTTCGTAGTACCGCAAAATAGCAAGGTGATCCTCAGGCATTGCAGAATTGACACCAAAATTAAAAAAGTCATAACCAAAAACTGACTTCAAATAAGCAGGCTCCATTCTCATAACTCGAGAAGATCCAATGACCACTCCCTCCGGAACTTCCGTTAACTGAGAAAGTAAATATACCTTGTCATTACGCGCGGTTTGGACAAGAGGCCGAAAGTATTTTGTCGCATAATCCCCATAGGGATTGGCGATATAGTTGACCAGAAAAATAACTCCGAACGAACCTAAACAGGATATCAAAAACACAAAACAAAACCTTTTGTCCTGTTGATTGACTTTTTTGTTCTCAGGCACTTCAGTCATTTTTCTCAGCCGTGATTCTGGTCAAAGTGCTCTGGAAACATCTTCCTGATTTGATACTTGTTATATAAACGGGATCGTATCGGTTGGTTCTGATTCTTTTCACTGCCACGGATCTCGAACGTTAGCCTGTTCTCCATACCGTCCATCACTGACAATTTCATACAGGTTTGCTAGTTCATTGGAATCGTTTTGTTTTGCAGGAAAACTTAGGTACGTATGAGGCGAGCCCCCATTAATACTGCAACTCCCCAAACTTTTCAGATACTCTTCATCTGTTAAATGCTGCGTCAGAAAGCGCCACTGTGTTGTTTCAGGAAATGTCATGCCAGGAACTGCTGGAGTATCGGCAAAAAAGAAATGCGGAACCGGATTGCGAGAAATTAAACCCTCCGAATTCTTCCAGTAACAAGCAAAAATCCTAAAATAAATTTCCAGACCATGAGTAAAACAATGAATGCCCCAGATATGACAACAGTAAATGAGCGGAAACATCCAGCAGGGCAGATACCATGCATCCTGAATCGACTTCTGACTTGTAGAGGAAATTCTGTCGTGATTACTTAGTCATGCTAGACTGTGTCCAGTTTTACTGTAGCGTCTTCAGAGCCATTTGGACCGAGTATATTAGATTGAGACACGCTATGGTAAAATGTGATGCGCTCTAGAGGACTCAGATTTCAATGATAGAACCACAAACCCTGCTTGCCTTATCGTCATAATCAGTAAACTCCCTTGAATTGATTCTCTAATTCGCGATCTTTGTGCAATGATCCATTTCCACATTAATTCCTAACCTGTTTCATGTGAGCTACTTGACAGCTTCTGACAACCTTTTCATTACTTCCTGAATGTCTCCAAGGTTTTGAACACCGTATATCAGACGGATATGTTTTTTTGCATGGGAGTGGAGATTGGCGTGCAAAGCAGCCCCACTTCAGGAAGTGATTGGCACGGAAAATCGTCCCGGCGTAGGGCAACCGCAATAGCTTGGCATCGCCGATCGCTTAATAACCTGCCAAGCGGCTCTAGATCGAATGCCGGAACAGTAGCATCTGCTGGTACTGTTTATGGTTGCCGAGGCGTCAGGCGTGATCTGGCTCCTCAGGAACTTGAGCTTCAACCGTCCCCTTCAAAACCGACTGGCAAGTCGCTCTTTTGGACTCCATCGGATTTCTGATTAGCACGGCGTAAATTTGCAGAACACCTTCGTTTTGCTGGGAGATGATGTAAATCACATGTCAAAACGTGGGAAGTCATCTGAAATATCTGGAAAAATCAGACCACCAGGTCGTATTCACGAAGCATTTCTTTCGCCTCGGTAGTTCACTGAAACTTCATTGATAGTCTGATAGAGTAACTGCTTATCCTGCTCGATTTCAAACTTTGAACGTTTCAGCAACTTTGAATAAATGGTACTGATCTTCTCAAGCTCCAGCGGGAGATCTATTCTGGTTTGCAGTTCTGCCAAAGTTGTCGCAAGCTGATGAAACGAACGAGATAGAATGACCCACTCGGATCCGAGCCTGGCATGTTCACTCAAAACCAGTTTTCCCGAGACCTTGCCTTGATCCATTGTCGAAATGCCCCCTACTCCAAAAGGCAGATTCGCATTCCGGCAAATCTGGGCCATTTTCTCGACCATGCCATTAGACATCAACTCAAACATGAATTTGAGTTTCAAATCAAGATGCAGATCATTTAAACCAATGTGAATCTGAGTCACACCGGGAATCCGGACAATCTGAGAGAGATTCATCATGGCTTCTACGGTCTCTACCAATAAGACAATCTTGGCACGATGATTCACGCGTTGGCAAAACCAGTTGATTTCGTCAACAGACCGGAACATAGGCAGCATTAAGTAATCTGCCCCCTGATCGATTACGTTTTCAATTTCAGCAGTAGAATCGGGATTCAGCGGGTTCAACCGCACCAGTACTTCTGCACGCTGAACCACTTTTTTAACTCTCGAAATATTTTCCAGTTTATGGTGGGAAATCACCGTATCCCTGCCCCCCTGCCGTTCTGCTTTACCGAGCAGTTCCAGATCAATGAAAATGCGATCTACGCCGCATTCATCGACGTATTTAGCAATTTCAGGGGAATCGGTGATATACAAATACTTCATTAGACAGACAGCTTCCTGTTGAAACGCGGCAGGTGGTTCTTCAGGATCAATAAAACGGCTCCAAAACAGAACAGTCCCAATACTCCAGAGTAAACAATTAACAACACAGGCTCTGCAACGGACCTGATCATTATAGCTGAAAATGATATTCCCAGTAATGTCAACAGGATTAAAGCAACACAATGTTTAAAACTGACACCTTCGATGACTGACACTTTTAATTTGAAATGTAACGCCATTGTCAAACCCAAAAAGTGAAACCAGCTGGAAATGACAAACGCAAGCATGACGCCGGAGATACCCATCGAATTTCTTAAGACGATAGAAAGAAATACCAGACAACCCAGTGAAATCAGACTGATCTTGAATGGGATCATCGTTTCATGTCTCGCATAAAACACATTCATTGTAAGAATGGAAAGGATCAATGCCGGCATTGAAATAATCGCGATTTGTAACAAATGCGCGGTATTGGCGGCGTCCGTCGCTGAAAACATGCCTCGTTCAAACAACAGTGACACAACCGGTTCCGCACAACCGTAGACCGCCACCGTGGCAGGAATTGAAACTAATAAAATCAAGCCTGCTGCCTGGCTGATTAATTTTGCTCCTTCATCCACATTTCCTTCAGAAAAGATGCGACTCAATCTGGGAAAAATCACCATTGCCAGGATGGCACCGAACAATCCACGTGGCAATTCTACCAGCTTTTGTGCATATTCAAACAGACTGATGCCCCCCTCAAATGCAGAGGCAAATGATCGTGATACCACTGGAAATGCGACAACAACCCCGATCGCAGTCAGGGCTTGAAAATATTTCAGCATCAATTTCCGGTTTAAAGCAGAAAACCGTATTAACGATTGAAAACCACCACGAAACGCGCCCATTGCAAAACAGCTGATTAATTGTGTTGCCAGTCGAAATAAAACAGCGGCCACGACTGCCCAGGCGATGACTTCAATATTTTCAGGTGTGACCCAGAAGAAGATTGCCAGCAGAATAATCACGTTGAAAAACAAATTTCCATACGCTGGAATCGTTGGCTTGTGATGTCCTTGTAATGCCGCTGCCGTAACGGCGGTGACGGCACTAATGGGAAATGCCAATAACACGATCATGATCAATCGACTGGCTTCACTGATTTGCAGAGGGCTAAATCCTGAAGCGAGAATCTGAGTAAACCATGATGAACATACTGCTAATATTATTGCAAGCACACTGGAAATCGCGCCCACAGCAAAAAAAGTTTGCACGATCAGTTGATTCGCATTTTGTTCCGAAACATTCTGGCTTCTGCGATGCATTTCCGGGACCAATACAGCTGCCATCGCCCCACCGATTAACATCGCATTCAAGATATCAGGAACAGAAATGACTAAAATGGCAAGATCGTTCGCATGCGAAACGCCCAACACTGAGGCCAGCCCCAGAATACGAACTAAGCCTGTCAATCGCCCAAGCAACATCGCAATGGCCACTAAAAGTGCCGCTAATGAAACAGATCGCCCCATCATTCGTTCGTAAACCTTCCTGAACGTTCGAAAGGATTCACTAATAATGCTTTGATCCCGACAACCAGATGCAGCATCTAATCTTAATCCCCCAAAAAAGTCGCTTCTCTAACATGATTTGTTAAATCGTATAACGCTCTGCGTTGAAATATTGAATATTCTGACCAATCCATTCTGCGGTCTGCGCTAAGCCCTCTTTAAATGAAACCCGGCTTTCCCATCCGGTTAGCCGTTGGATCTTGGACGTATCCGCCAGAAGACGATTGACTTCACTTTTTTCCGGGCGAATCCGATCATCGTCACAAATAATGGGAACATCCTGCCCGATCACTTCCATCAGTAATTTCGCGGTTTCTTCGATCGACCATTCTTCGCCGCTGCCAATGTTCACAACTTCTCCCTCGGCCTGTTTGCATAATGCGAGTGCAATCATTCCGGCTGCGGTATCCGTTGCAAAATTAAAATCACGCGTTGGTGTGAGTGCCCCTAATTTCAATTCAGTACAACCTGCCTGTAACTGGCTGGCGATCGTGGGAATGACCGCTCGAGCGGTCTGTCTTGGTCCAAATGTATTAAACGGTCTGGCGGTGACAACCGGTAACCCAAATGAGAGATAAAAACTCTCAGCCATCTTGTCGGCGCCAATTTTACTGGCGGCATAAGGCGACTGACCAACTAAAGGGTGATCTTCATCAATGGGAACGCGTTGCGCAGTTCCATAAACTTCAGAAGTCGAAACATGTACGAGCCTGGTTAAGCAATCCGAAGTCCGGCTTGCCTGCAACACATTCAAGGCGCCTGTCACATTCGTATCTACATACGAGCGTGCAGCGACATAACTATAGGGAATGGCAATCAGGCTCGATAAATGAAAAACATAATCACAGCCTTTGATGGCTCCATTAATCCGTTCGGCATCACGGATATCTCCCTGAATGATGTCGACCGCTTGCAGGACTTCACGGGAGACATCGTTCAACCAGCCAATCTGATTCCATGAATTGTAGTAAACGAGTGCCCGAACCCGGGCTCCGCTTTGTACAAGTTGCTCCACCAGATGGCTTCCAATGAAACCGTCTGCTCCGGTAACCAGCGTCTGTTGACCCGCTAACGACTCCGTCATGCTTTTTTTCTTAAATATAAAAGATGATGTTTAAAACAGATTAAGCAGCTCTGCGAAGATTTAATTCGATATTCACTGCACTCTCATCAAACTCTTCGAGATCACCTAATGTATCCCTGACGATTTTCAGTTCCGTGCGTGCTTTGTCGAGTTCGGCGTGCGTACCGATATCCGACCAATATTCATGAACGGGAAACACGGCGACGCCGGACTCCTGAGACATACCCAGCTCGATTAAATCGGTCATGTTATAAGGTTGATTTTTGGGCACCCGGCTCACAGCTTCAGGAGAAATGGCATAAATGCCGGCATTACATAAAAACTGCTGTGATGGTTTCTCTTCGAGGCAGACTGCAAACGCCCCTGCGGTTTTGATCACACCGTAGGGAATTTCGACGTGGTAATCGATGGCTGCCACTGTGATTAACGGCTGATGTTTTAAATGAAAATCGAGCAGATACCGAAAATTAATCGAAGTAAATACATCTCCATTCATCAACAGCAATGGGCCATCGAGCCGGTCCTCGATTAAAGAGAGTGCTCCGGCAGTCCCGAGTTTTTGCTGTTCACGTAAATAATGAATTTCAACTCCATACTGACTCCCGTTTCCCAGATGAGATTCAATCATTTCGGCAAGGTAGTTGACCGCGATATAGATCCTGCTCACTCCCGCATTGGCAACTCTGCGTACCTGACGTTCAATGAGCGGCATGCCACCGACTTCTACCAGAGGTTTCGGCAGATGCTCCGTGAGTGGCAACAACCTGCGACCTTCGCCGCCAGCCATAATCAAGGCACTGCTGAAACCTTCCGCTTTCCCTGTATCTTTTTCGGTTGTCAAATCGGCCAGAAGAATGACATCAACGACACAGTTTTTTGAGTCAACCAGGGGCAGTGATTCAAGTTTGCTTTGCTGCAGCAATGCGATAATCAAAGACGGAGACATGCCCGAGAGGGCCTTGGTTGGTTTGCGGTTCATGATCGACGTCACAGGAGCTTTCAACTTGACTCCCGCAAGCAAACCACGACGGACATCACCATCTGTCACCACTCCCTGCAAACATCCGTTCCCGTTCACGATGACGGCGATCCCTTTTTGACCTGCCTCGATCGTGCGTATCGCTTCCCGTACATCGGCAGATTCATTAATCAGACATTTTTCCATTGAGCCCATCCCTGGCCTGCGCGTCTTTCACAAACTGGCCTCTACTTTGTTTGTTTCCTTTTACTTCGACACCTTCGATCAGTCGAAACCGGTCTGTTATTATTCAGTAACTAGATCATAGAATTTCTTTTGAGTCGTCTGACCGCTGCAACATTCCCTGAGAATGCTGACGATCCGAGGTGACGTTTGACCATCGCCATACGGGTTGCTTGCCTGTTCCCGGAGCTTCTGGAATTCGGGAGAATACAATGTTTTAAGTGCTGAAGCTATAGCGGTTTCAGTTGGGTCACAATCGATAACCAATTCCGACTTGATTCTGCCTGTCTGACGATTGCCGATATTGACCGTACCGATCCCAAAACCAGGGGCCTCAATAATGCCACTCGATGAATTCCCGATCACACCATCAACATATTGCATCGCTGACAAATATCGTAATTGCCCCAGACTCACAAAGGACTTAAACCGATTTACGTCTTTTCGGGTAAATGCATCGATCAACTGATTAATGATACGACCATCTGTATCTGCATTGGCTTTGGTAAAAATTATGTTTGTGTCTTCCTGCTGCTCCAGCACATTCAGCAGACTCTGTACCTGCTGAACTGAAGTATCCTTCTCCAGAGTGACAGGATGAAATGTGCATAAAAGGTTACGGCGATTCAGCTTCATGCCAATCGCGGTTTCCAGGTCCTCTCGGGACATCAATTTCAAGCGGGTCATATTATCCAGACCAATCGCACCGACATTAAACACACGATCCGGGTGTTCCCCTAACTGGATGACTCTGTTCCGATAGGCTTCCGTAGAAGTAAAATGAAAGTGGCTCATTTTGGTGATGGAATGCCTTAATGCATCATCAAAGGCCCCTTCAGTTACCTCACCTCCATGCAGATGAGCGACAGGAATTCGGCTGATGTGCGCAGCGGAAACAGCACTGAAAATTTCATATCTGTCCCCTAAGACAATCATCAGATCAGGCTGAAGTCGCGCAAAGGCTTCAGAAAAACTAATCAGTCCCAACCCCATTGATTTGCAAATGCCTACCGGGGAATCAGAACTCATTACGACTTCCACTTTCTCGTCAATCGTATAACCGTCGGCTTCGATCTCCTGATAGGTGAGACCGAACTCGGGCGATAAATGCGAGCCAGTGACAAGCAGTTGAAGTGTGAATGATCCTTCAGAAATAAGCGAATCGATTAAAGGCTTCAGTAATCCATATTCTGCTCTTGAACCGGTTACCAGGCAGACTGTTTTATTCATAGATCTATAATTTCGTCTTCAAAATAATCCCGTCTGGCAATCTGATTGATCACCTGATCCCAATTCATGGGACTGATGCCTGTTCCGGGACGTTTTACACAGAGATTTTGTTCCGTGAATGACTCTCCCTTCCTGATAAACTGTGCGGCAATAATACTTTTACGCACGATCGGCTTATTTTTTGATTCGGAAAAGGACGGTTTCTTGATCGGACTGCCTAACGATCTTTCTGTATTTCTGATTCCCCTGACCAGCATCATTAATTCATCTGGTTCCAGAGAAGCAGAATGGTCAGGCCCCTCCATATTTTTGTCGAGCGTAAAATGTTTTTCGATCACGGTGGCCCCCAATGCGGTGGCTGCGATGGAAACTTCAATTCCCAATGTGTGATCCGAATAGCCGACATTCACGCCAAAAGCATCCCGAATCGTTACCATAGCCCGCAAATTGACATCCTGAATCGGAGTCGGATATTCCGTATTACAGTGTAATACGGTGATGTTTTTACGATCTACTCCACTATCGGTCAGAATTTCCAGGGCATCCTCAATTTCACCCAAATCGGCCATGCCTGTTGAGAGGATCACTTTGCCAAACGTTCTGCCCACCTTTTTCAAATAGGGATAATTGGTAATCTCGCCTGAAGGGACCTTGATCATTTCCAGTCCGAGCGCACTGAGGAGATCAACACTTTCCAGATCAAACGGGGTCGAAATAAATACGATCCCTGTTTGCCGGCAATAGTCAAACAGTTCCCGATGCGCGTCCTTATTGATTTCCAGTTTCTTTAACAGGGTGAACTGCGTATCGTCTCCCCCGTTTGCGGTACCATTTTTTTTCTGATACTCGGCTTGAGGCGCAGACTTACATACGAGTTTTTCCGTTTTGAAAGTTTGAAACTTAATCGCATCCGCACCGGATTCCACGGCAGCGTCAATCATCTTTTTAGCGGTTTCCACGCTCCCATTATGATTCACCCCTGCCTCTGCAATGATAAATACGCTCATCTGGCTGGTACTCCCTTGACCAAAGCTCCATCCTCTACATCATCTATCACAACAGCACCTGCTGCTATGACTGCATTTTTTCCGATTCTCACACCTTGAATCACGACGGCACCTGCACCGACAAATGAATTGTCTCCCACAATGACCCCTCCACTGAGCACAACGCCCGGAGAAAGAAACGCCTGACTTCCAATTTGACAATCATGATCCACTTGAACTCCGGTATTAATCACAGTCCCTTCACCAATCGTCGTATCGGTCTGGATGATGGCGCCCGCCATAATCTGAACTCCCTCAGACAATTCTACCTCAGCTGAAACAATGGCCCGCGGATGAATCAGTACTGGTATTTTAAACCCAATGCTCCGACTCTGATCGAACAATGTTTTCCTCAGTGAATTGCATTGAACGCTGCCGACTGCGATCGCGACATTTTGTATGCCCTGATCTCGCAGCCCGGGTAACTCTGTATCCGTCCCCAGTACCGCACATCCCTTTAATTGCATGCCTGCTTTCAGTACGGGATCAAGGATTCCGGTGATTTGATAATCACCACTCTCAGCAATCAGGTCAATCAGGACCTTTGCATGCCCGCCACCGCCTAGCAGAATGATCGCGTTCAACTGTTTATTCATGACTGATTAAAATATGTCTTAATGCAATCGACAACAAATTTGATATCATCGGCAGTCAGTTGAACACTCGAAGGAATCGAGATACAACGTTCAAAGACTGCTTCGGTCGCTTCCATAGCATACACCTGGCAGTCCTGGTACATGGATAAGGTGTGCATCAATTTCCACGCCGGACGCACCTGGATCTTCTGAGAAAGTAAATATTCCATGAGGGGCTTTCGGTCCGCCGGTGGAACCAGCAAAGTACAAAGCCAGAAATTGCTTTTGGCCCATGGTTCTTCCCAGGCCAGATCCACCTGAGGTATCTCCGAGATCAATTGACGATACAGGAGCGCATTCTCTCTTTTGATTTCCAGAAATGCATCAAGCTGTTCCAGTTGAGCCACGCCTAATGCCGCCTGAATATTCGTCAGCCGATAATTGTAACCGACTTCATCATGTTCATATTCAAATGGTTTTTTGTTGGCCTGAGTGCTTAAATGTCGTATGTGATTTGCCAGAGATTCCTGATTTGTCGTGACCATGCCTCCGCCACCACAGGTAATAATTTTATTCCCGTTAAAAGAAAAACAAGCGACCGTCGATAAGGAACCTGTCTTTTTTTCCCGGTATTTAGACCCCAGACTCTCTGAAGCATCTTCAATGACCGGCAGAGAATACTGGGCTGCGATTTCATTTAAAGGTCCCATATCTACCGGATGGCCAAAAATATGTACCGGCAAAATGGCACTGATTTTTCGACCGCTCCGCTGATTACGAAGTTCCCCCTGCTGATAAACGCATTCCTGAGACAAAAAATCGTTGACTTTATGAACGTCCATTCCCAACGTGCTGGAATCAGACCCTATGAACACGGGTGAAGCGCCACAGTAATGAATGGCATTGATCGGGGCGATAAAAGTAAATGAAGGTGCAAGCACCTCATCGCCGGGCTGAACTCCGCAGGCAAGCAGGCTGAGATGCAGCGCAGCTGTCCCGTTTACCGTTGCCACTCCAAAATCCGTTCCCACATATTCACTGACGCGCTGCTCAAACTGATCGACGTACGATCCAACGGAGGAAACCCACCCCGAATCGAGGCACTCCTTCACATATTTCCATTCATTCCCGGAAATACTGGGAATCGATAAAGGGATCAGTTCGCGCATTATTTGCATAATTCAAAGTAAGAAATTTCGGAATCATTCCAGATGTAATTGCTAAGCCGCCTTACGAAGTGAAGTGGCACTGATTTGATTTTCCATCAACAAACTGGCCACTAAAAATTCCCATTCGGTATCGATTTCCCAGGATCGCTCTGGCGGCATCTTGTAGCCATACGTTTCCTGATAGGGACGGAATGTTTTTTCCGCCCTGAACGAATCTGTTCGAATTACATAGAGGGCACCATTGAAGGCATACACATCCGGCAGGACCTGTCTGCGCAGAGTAGACTCTTCCTGCGCAGGAAAAATCTCCAGCAGTAACCCTTCTTCATTCATATTTCGCAGGCAGACGGGGTGACTTAGTGCTTCCATCATCCCAATCACTGATTTCGCATTTATCTTTCTGGCAAATTGAATCGCACCATCGATATCATCAGCAATCCGAAAAGGAGAAGTTGGCTGAAGCATTGTGACATACTCCGTTTCGTACTGCTCATGCTCAACCAGCCAGTCAATCGCGTGCAACACAACATCGACATGACTTGAACCATCTAAAGCCAGTTCGAGGGGACGAATAAAAGGAACTTCAGCTCCATACCGCCGGGAGATGGATGCGATCTCTCTGTCATCCGTCGATACAATGACCCGATCTAGTTCCTGGCTCTGTAATGCCGCCTCGATCGTCCAGGCAATCAGCGGTTTCCCTGCCAACAATTGTATATTTTTTCGAGGCACTCCTTTCGAGCCACCTCGCGCAGTGATTAATCCAACGACACCGGCCATCCATGGCCCCCTTCTTGCTTGTTTCTACCACGTTCGTGATAGAAATTTCAGTTCAAAAAATAGAATATTGCAGTCAAAATAACACAGGCATTCAGGTCGCGAATATTAATGAAAACGATTTTTGATGTAAAGGTTGAAACACAGTAAGCCTCGCAAACAACCTATTTCAACTTCATCTTTCTCAGAATACGAGTCAGGCAGCGCTGCTGACAACAGACTGTTCTTCATTATCAGTGGGTGATTCCAGCAATTCTGGATTTTGCTTCGCACCAACAGCAGAGATTCCTCCGGCCAATGAGAGCCCCACCAGAAAACCAAACAAGCTGCCTTCTGTTGTATCCAACATCAACGAGTTCACAAAGCAACCGACAAAATAAACAGAAAGTACTGCCTGTCCCAATGCCTGATCGAATCCTGTCATTAATCGCGTGGCCCGCCAGCTAACCCAGAAGAAAAGTAAAAAGAGGCAAACACTAATGGCCCCGTTTTGAACCAGCAACATCACATATTCGTTGTGTGGATTTGCAGTGAGAAGCGATCTTTGATCTCGCTGAAGTTGTCGATACTTGAAAGCAAAGCTGCCGGTTCCAGATCCTAAGAAAGGATTTGCTTTCGCTAAATACAATCCGTTTTCATAAAATTCCAGCCGTTGATCAACACCACTACTGCGTTTTTGGGAGACATGATATTCTTTTAATTCAGTAATCACCTGATCGATTCGATGCTGAAATACTTCTGAATTTTTGTAAGAAACAAAACCAATAAGCCCAATACAGACAATTGCAGGAATAATTCCTTTATACCCCATTTTCTGACACATGAGCAGGCTAATCAGAATCCCCAGTGCCAGATATCCGGAACGCCCCGGCACGATGGCAATGATGTTAAATGTCGCAACGAGAGCCAAAATCGCATATGGCCAACGTGTTTTCGGTCGCTCCAGAAATTTCCAGGCAGACAGATAAACCAAAAATGACATCAATATGTTTTGCGTAATCCGATTTTTGAAAATAGACCGGTCAAGCAGACGAGCTGAGCCGTCGATTGAACCTAGCCAACAAACTAGTGAACCAATCAACGTAATAATCATGGCCAGTTCAAACATCTGAATGCCGCGCAGACGTGATTTCGGATCGAGAAAAAATGAGAGATAAATAGGAATCAGCAGAAACTGACGATATTTGAACAAATTTCGGGTTGCAACGGACAATGGTTCCGGTGTGTAAAGTAACCCCAGCGCGAGAAAACCAAAAAAAATAAGGGAGAGCGTTGCAACGTGGTACTTTTTCAGTAACTCAACGGTCACTAAATACTGTCCGGAAACGAACCAGCAAATCAGGACTCCAATGCTCAACAAAGATGTCAAACTGGTTGAGACAGGGATTGCAAATCCGGATGCAACAGAGAGTAATATTCCGAGCTGAAAGACTCTCTCTTTTATATATGATCGCTGCGAATCCATTAATGATCCGGGGCCGATTCGCTTCAAATTGCCTTCAAAAATGTGCATGGGGTCAGATTCCCGTTTTACAGCTATCGTGATACCGCTTTAAAAATTCAGACGGATGTGCTTTTTACGTCACGCAGAGAGCAACAATGCCAGACTCATAATTCAGGGCATCAATATCATGAATTTTAATCTAATGCGATACTAATTTATGCACTGAACTCCAATCCGGATTCAGGTGAAAAGTCACCAGATTGGAACGCCCCTGGCGCATCACCACGAACAAGAGATTTTATATAAACCTTTTAGAAATCTATGGTTATCTCCCACACATCAAGCTCCCCCATAAACAACCAGAGGGAAGAAACTCGACGCCCCTCATTTGAGGGATTTCCCTCTCGGATAATTCTTAAAAACAGATTTCTAAACGGTTTAACAGTCGATTAAGAGGTCCATTTTGCCGAATTAGATAGATATTCATATATATTCAACAGCATTGATGTGTTTTCAAGAGCTCTCTCATCTCAGTTGAATGAGATTTTCGCTCTTTCATCTCTAGAGAATCTCTCGCTGACTCTACATATCGGGCATGGGTACCTGCAAACATCTCAATTCGTAGTAGTTCGTTAAGCCTCTATCATTCGAAACAGAGAGGTTGTTTATGGCTCTCCAGATGAAAAACCATTTCTACAAATCTTTGTTTTATGGAGCGATCTGTACCTACTTCGTACTGATTCTCTGTGGGGTAAAAGAGTTCCATCTTTGGGCTCAAATCGAAGAATTACGTCACGCAGATGTAGCACTGAATTTCTCAATGATATACGCTCACCCGCATGGAATGAGATTCATGCTGGTATCTCCAATCTACCTGCTCGCGGACCTGCTCCATGTGGCCCCTGATCAGATTTTTTCTTTAGTTGTTGTAACGATGTGTGCCATCGTCGCGATTTCACTAGCCAGCGCCATTGCACTTTTTCAAAATGTGAAAGATATCTGGGCTATCAGATTTTTTCTTTTCCTGTGTTTTGCAGTACTTTCCCTGTTTATGAATGGTCGATTGATATTCGGGTTTAGTGCCTATTCACTGATGATTTATAGTGTTTTTCTTTTTGTGAAAGAATCTGACAATAAAAAATATTTTCTCGCACCAGCCCTGATTTTTCTTGCCATTCTGTTTTCCTCGATCAGCAGTGGTGTCGCAATCTCGTTTTTTACCATTTCTCTCTCTCCCATGTTCATTTTGCTGGTGAATTCATTCAGAAAGAGAATCCGAGTCAAATTCTATATTGCAATTTACACGCTTGCTTTATTTCTGCTCTATACCCCCATCATCTATGAACTGATCAACAAAAATATCGCATTTTTTGGAGAAGGTTTCACTGCGATTCTTGCAATGACTCAGCATGGAACACTGAATGGGTTCACTGATTTCTTCGAAGCCATCTTTCATCGAAAAGAACAGGTAGCTCTCGCTCCGGTATCGGGACGTTACATCGTTTTCAAACTGTTATCCATTGGATTCAGCCTGTTACTGCTCTGCTTTGTGTCCATCTTCAGAAAAAATATCATCAGAAATCCTCACCTGTTGTTCACAGTCTATTGCATGACACTCACCATGATCTTGTCAGTGTTCGCGTATTCCATTCTGATGATGGCGTTTATTCCAGCCAGTATGATGTTGTTATTTCTGGCGAGCCATTTCAAAGTCACGGGAAAACATTTATTCGAAGTCTGTCATATATCGACTACGAATAAATTATCGCATTAAATTGCAACCAGCTTAATTGGTTCCCTCACAGAATAATACTTTTTGAATCGTCTTTAACACGATACCAAAATCAAATCGAAGACTGCACTTTTCGATATACTCGAGGTCATATTCGAGTACGGCACTTTGAGAAAGGCGGCTTCTGCCTGAAACCTGGGCCAGGCCTGAAACTCCGGGCCGAACACTTGCCCGTTTCACCCGACTGACTTGAGAGGCATCTGCTAATTCGAACCCGATATAGGGCCGAGGGCCGATCAAACTCATTTCGCCACGAAAGATATTGATCAATTGCGGAAGTTCGTCCAGGCTGGTTTTTCGAATCAATTTTCCGATTTTTGTGATTCTAGAATCGTTCGCCGCTGTAAACTGAGGACCCGTCGCTTCCGAATCAGATCTCATTGACCTGAATTTCAGGATCATAAATGGCTTTTCTTTCAGCCCCAGTCGCTTCTGTCTGAAAAAGACCGGACCTGCCGAGGTCCCCTTAATGATCGCCGCAAGCACCAGAAAAACGGGCAACAACATCACCAGCGCCAGACCACTCAACAAAAGATCAAGCGGGCGTTTCAAATAATATCCTGTTTTCCCAACTGAATCAGCTGTATCAGATACACTTCGATCGACGGCAATCAAGTGGGGATCAAAGTGAGGTCTGCCCTGCTTTGAAGCGGGAACGTGGCTGGATTTTTGCGACAGGTTCAGATCATCCATGATAATTACTCATCTGATTCATATTGATTGAAAATAGACTGACTGTCTCAGGCAGCATTTCGCGTCACTGTTTCAAAGTCAACAGAACTGTTAATTCCTAATTCTGAATAACCGGGTGCATGGTCAAAAGTTTCATCGATGAATGTGCGTTGCCAAAGCTCAAATGCCAGCAGAGCACGAATCGCACGGGTATGATTGACTTTGTTCGACTGATGTTCCTGAATCATCTGCCTGACGCGCTCTGGTTGAAAGATGCCTCTTTCCAGAGATCTTCCTGAAAGCAGCACTTCGTTAACAAAGGGAGACAATTCCCGCTTGAACCATTCCCCGATCGGAACTGTAAACATCTGCTTTTTACGGTAAATGATGTTGGCAGGAAGAATTTTCTCGCATGCTTTTTTCAAAATGGATTTCGTCACACCATTACGAAGTTTAAGTGCACCCGGAATACGAAAAGCCAAATCCACCATGCGATAATCTAAATACGGCGCACGTGGTTCCAGTGACACCGCCATTGCCATCTTATCGGGTTTCACCAGATTGTTTCCCGGCAATAAAAGCCTGGTATCAAGGGCTAATGCCTGGCTGATCGGATCCAGGTGACGAAACTCTTTCAAGTGCGAAGTGGCAAATCGTGAGGCATCGCATTCTCCCAGTTTTGTTTTCGTTTCCGATGTATACAGTGCCTGCTTCGCATCCGGCTGCAGTAAACTGATGGCATTGATGTAGGCAGCTTCGATTTGCTCGCGCGGCAGTGTTAAATCCTGATTCGCGAAAAAGTTTCGATGCACATCATAACCGGCAAATAATTCATCCCCGCCATCTCCGGTCAAAACCACTTTGACAGATTTTCTGGCGAGATGGCTGACCCAATACGTCGGCATGAAAGAGACGTCTCCATGCGGTTGGTCGTTGTGATAAACGGTTAACGGCCAGGTCTCGGTCAGATTGGGGTTTAATACTTCGCACGTGTGACTGGTCTTGAACTGCTCTGCCACTTCCCGAGCATATTGAGATTCATCAAAGCGAGGATCATCAAAGCCGATACAAAATGTCTGGACAGGGTGCGGCAATTCCTGACTCATCAAAGCAACGACAGAGGAACTGTCAATGCCTCCCGACAGGAACGCGCCTAAGGGTACATCTGCCCGCAAACGAAGTTTGACTGCAGCCTGCAACGTATCAATAATTTCTTCACACCAGGATTCTTCAGTCCGGCATTCGACGGGCTTTTCCGCCAGATTCCACCAGCGTTTGATCGAAGCGCCTTGCGGGCTGATCTTAAGCATATGCCCTGGCATCAGATGGTTGATATTTTTAAAGAGTGTCACAGGTGGCGGCACGAAATTATAAGTGAGATAAGCATCAAAGCCTTCCCAGTTCATCTCTGCTTTAACGCCCATCGCAAACAGAGATTTGATCTCTGATGCAAACAAAAATCGCGTTCCATCGTCATACAGATAGAGCGGTTTTTGTCCGATCCGATCGCGATACAGTAAAAGCGATTGATTCCGCAGATCAAGAATCGCGATCGAAAACATGCCATTGAGTTGTTTTACAAAATCTTCGCCATCACGTTCATAGAGCCGTAATATGACTTCCGTATCACAGTTCGTGCGACAACCAAGCCCCTTCGCCAATTCCTTGAAGTTATAGATTTCGCCATTCTGAACGACAATAATTTGCCGATCATCAGAAAACATGGGTTGGTGGCCGCCTGCAAGATCTAAGATGGACAGACGCTGATTCCCTACCAGCATGCCCGCTGTCTCATAAAAGCCCCGATCATCAGGGCCGCGATGGGCCATGCTGTCGCAAGCTCGTTCAGCTAACGCCGTTCCAAACGGACGTTTCTCACGATCATAGCCCCCAATAATCCCACACATCACGATTCCTTCCGTCAGCTTTGAACAACCTTGTTCAGCTTACAACAACTGTCCTCAACGATGAAGCGGCCATCCGAGCCACTTCCCCCACTGCAGAGGCAGCCGCAAATCTTTGGTATTTAAATTCATGTTTCTTCTGAAGTTGCGTATTTTGAATATTCTGGTCATTTAGAGGAAGAGCAATTTTTGACATTACCTCCGAAAAACAGGCTGTTGTCAGAGAAATGATCTCTCATTTTCTTCTGACAACAGTCCAGTTATCCTTTCGTTCACAAACTGTGCCCTGTTTCAGTTTTTGATTTCGTCTTGACAGAAAAAGGGATATCTCAGTTAATCCGGGCAGTTTTCAATTTAAATAACCCTGAATTCAGTATTGTTCTCAAAACATCGACACCCAAATGCTCACTCACCAGACAAAATCAAAACGAATACTGGCAGTCAGCTATGGAGGCGGTCATGCCCTCATGCTGATTCCCGTACTCAAATATTTGGAGTCACAGGGATATGATATTCAGGTCGTCGGTCTGACGACTGCCGCTACCACTCTGCGAAATGCCGGCTTTTCTCCTCTCGGTTTTCGGGACATTCTCCGCCCCGAGGATACCCGGGCACTCGAACAGGGAGCACGCCTCGCAGAAGAAATGCACCAGGCAAACAAAGTCAGCTCTCTCAAGGAATCAATCGCCTATCTGGGACTTTCCTATGCTGACCTCGAAGATCAATTGGGAACCGAACGAGCGCAGCAAGAGTTTGAGCAACTCGGCAGACAGGCATTTCTGCCTCTCAATCCAATGAGACGCTTCTTTGAATGGCTACAGCCGGATGTACTGTTAACAACCAATGCTCCCCGCGCTGAACTGGCATCGATTCGTATCGCCGCTGAACGGGGGATTCCTTCAGTTGGCGTACTGGATCTGTTTGGTCTGGGTTCCCACAATGATATCCCGGCTGACTATGTCTGTGTCCCCTTTCAGCAGGCAGCCGATAACCTGGTGGACCGTGGCATCAAGCGGTCAGCGATAACAGTGACTGGTAACCCGAATTTTGACTGGATCCATCAATTTTCTGCAGCCGAAAGCAATGCGCCAACATGGCGAGAGGAACACCAGATTCTACCTGATGATCTGTTAGCTCTTTATGCAATGAAACCAATCTGGGATGAAAGAGAAGAATTGATTGTCAGCAGCCTGGAACAGGTGATCAGGCAAAAACCTGAACTTAAGATTGCAGTCAGGCCCCATCCTAACAGTAACAGACAAATCGCGGAGAGTGTCATCAACCGGCTGGGAGCAACGGCGTTTATTGCCGACAGCACACCGCTGCCTCTGGCCTTAGAAACCTGCGATGCTCTGATCACACATAAATCCACAGTAGCGGTCGAGGCGGCGCTGCTCGGAAGACAGGTTGCACTATTCAATATGAATCGGGATTACCATTCTTATGCGATTCCCTTGAATCTTTATAACTGGAGTACCTTCTCAACCACCATTGAAGAAGGTGTCGAGGTGCTGTCGGCACTTCAAAAAGACTCTGCGGAAGTACAACAGCAGCGTGGTACAAAAGTTCGCAAGGCTTGGAATTGTGATGGTCAATGTCATATACGTATCGCCAATGTTGTCATTCAGGCCCTGGCGTCTAAAACACATAATAAGGTGGCGTAAATACATTTTGAACAGTTTGACATTTTTCAATGCCGGATTTCCATCAAACAGTACTGTTTCACAATCTGGTACTGAAACTCATACAATAGATCACTGAAAGGAAGTAGCCATGTCTCAGCAAGATCAGACATATCAATATTTCAAATCACACGCGAACGATTGGCAAACGAAGGCTGAAGAGGAAGTTTTCAGCACGATCCATAACCGTCATCAGGCTGTGATGCAAACAATGAAAAAATACCCGTCAGGGTCGGCGTTACTTGATGTAGGTTGTGGCACAGGTCAGTTAGCCATTGAAGCATCGATGAATGGCTGGCAATCACTGGGCCTTGATTTTGCAGAAGATATGATTGAGATCGCCAGAAGGAATAATGAGAATGTTTCTGCGTCTGCGGAATTCATCTGCGATTCCATTTTCAATTTTAAAAGCGACAATAATTTTGACGTCATCAGTGCACAGGGGCTTATCGAATATATCTCTCTGGAACAACTCACTGAATTCCTGCAGTTCTTAAAATCAATTTGTAATCCTGGTGGGTCTGTCGCAATTGGATCCCGTAACAGACTGTTTAACGTTCATTCTATGAATGAATTCACAAACATGGAAAAAGAACTGGGAACTCTCGATTCGCTGATTGAAGAAGCCATTGCGTTTCATACCAGCGAATCCCAGGCAGAAGCCATTGAATGTATCAGAAATCTGAAAGCAGATTATGTACAACCCGACACTCATCCTTTAACGGGAATTGGCGTTGATACCAGATACCAGTTCACTCCCAGCGATCTGGCCAGTAAAATCGAAAACGCAGGATTCAGCGTCACCTCTATCTTCCCCGTTCATTTCCATCCCTTCCCTGTCAATGTGATGGATGACAGCGAGGTTTCTACTATCCATAAACAGGTGGCACGTTTTGCTTCAGACAAAATGATCACAAATCATCGCCTTGTTCCCTATTCATCTTCTTACGTGATTGAGGCTGTCAACCAGTAATGGATACGAGCGTTCGGAAACCGGGTGACTTTACCACAATTATGTATCACTATGTCCGGGAAATCACAAACTCCCCGTATCCAGGCATAAAAGGTCTCGAATTTGATGGTTTCAAACGGCAACTGGATTACTTAAGCAGTCAGTACGAATTCATTTCTGCTGACCAGTTGATCGCGTATGTCACCGGCGAGTCGGTTGATTTCCCTGAAAATGCCTGCCTGCTTACCTTTGATGATGGCTATCGGGATCACTACGATTTTGTGTTTCCAGAATTGATAAAACGCAAAATCAGCGGTTGTTTTTTTCCTCCCGCCCGACCAATTGAAGAGAACACCCTGCTGGATGTGAACGCCATCCATTTTATTCTGGCATCAGCCGATGATACCGTTCGTCTCTTTAATGACTTGAATAATGAACTGCGGGCCAGAGATTTCCCGGAATCATTAATTGAACAAAGTATTTCCAGACTGGCGCAGCCAGGCCGATATGATCCGGCTGAGATCATTTACATCAAGAGAATGCTGCAAAGAGAACTCCCTTTCGAATTGCGATCGGAAATCACCAGGCTGCTGTTTGAAAAGTATGTCGGAAAATCAGAAGCCGAGTTCAGCAAAGAACTCTATATGACAGCAGCTGAAATTGAGGAACTGGTGCGATCCGGCATGTATGTCGGCAGTCATACCTATCATCATTTCTGGTTGAATGCCGTCGATGCTGACACTCAGGAACAGGAAATTGATCGCTCACTTCATTTTCTTGAAAAGGTAGGAGCACCAACATCAAACTGGATCATGTGCTACCCCTATGGTGCCTACAATGAAGTTACACTTGAAATCATTGATCGAAAAAAATGTGCGATCGGGTTCACGACAAAGGTCGGCCCATCGAGTTTAGACCGGAATGCAGCACTTGAGATGAATCGATTTGACACCAACGATTTTCCCCAATAGTATGCGAACAGTTCGAAAACGGAGCGACTTGTGTCAGGAATAATTTGAGAGTGGTTCTCCTGACAGATCACTGATCACATCAGACACACGGTCGACAATCAGTGAAAACATTTTCGCCCCTTTTTCCGCAGTTGCCAGATCCGGGCGACCAGTTGCACCGGCACTCGTCCGCTGAAACATGTCCCGGCAGATATAAACGCCATCAATCAGGTCTGGTGCATAATCAGCAAAATTCTCGATTTTTGCTGAGCGCACCAGTTCTGGACGCAGATACATGATCAACGACGTCTCCGCTTCGCAGGCATGTCCGACCGTATTGCATTCCCCTTCCATCAGGGAGGCAATCTCTTTTTCCGCAATCGACCAGTACGAAGCCGCCATTAATTGACAGTTTCGATAATTGACCTGCAGCCGCCTTAATGAAATTTGCATCGGCCCGATATTTCCCCCGTGCCCGTTTAATATCAGCACACGACGAAATCCATCGTCAAGCAGCGATTCACAAATCTCGCACAATAATATTTCATAGTTTTCCACACGTGAAGTCAATGTCGCGCCCCAGCGCAGGTGATGCTGGCTGGCACCCAGCCAGAGTGTGGGAAGTAATAACACGGATTCTTTGAGACGCTGCTCGACTTGTTCAGCGATGGCCGTGCAGATAATTTCATCCGTTGCCGTCGGCAGATGGGGACCATGTTGTTCCACAGCAGCAATCGGCAGGATCACCAGTGTTTCATCGCGCGAAATATTTTTAAGTTCCAGCGCCGTCAATTCAGCATATTTCATCGGAATATTACTCGCTTCAATCAGTATTTTTTTTGTGCCGCCCCTGGATCACATTCCAAAAGGTCAACGGTACTTCAGCCGATTCCTGGCGGCGGGCGTTCGTCAGCAGGCTCACAATCAGACCGATGATCATCGTCAAACCGAAGCCGATCGGCCAGAACCAGACCGAAAACCAGTCAGAGGCGCCATACATTAACGAAATGGTAATCACCGCGCCCGAGAGAGTTCCCACCATGACCCCCGCCGTCGTCGTATTTTTAAAAAACAGAGCCAGAATAAACACTGCCAGCAAAGGACCACCAAAACCGGCGGTCACTTTTTTCCCGATCGCAAACACGTCCCCCATATCTCCCACGTTGCAAGCCAATACGATTGAAATGAATCCAATTAATACAACCAGCGCGCGATCCTGAAATACTTCCGTTTTATTGTTTTCCGGCTTTAAATGGGCAAAATGACGATCACGAAAATCGACCATCAGCGCAGTGGTTACCGAATGGATTCCTGAATCGATGCTGGACATCACCGCCGCCATCAACGCGACCAGGAACAGCCCCACAACTCCTGGCGGAAAATGCAAGCGTACATATTGAGGCAAGGCCTGATCCTGCAGATTCAACGCCTGAATATCTGCGGCAACATATTCGGGATACGATTTGTAGTATTCGGGAACAGACATCGCATTTCCGCCCCCTTCTGCAGCAACGCGCCAGTCTGGCAATACTCCATTGAGTTCCGTCGCCAGTACCGAAATCATCTCTTCCGGAAACTGATTGTAATGTGCATAGAGCCCGACACCAATCGCCAGTAAGCCGGGCACGACAGTCCACATGCCGAGGATATTAATCATGAATCCGATTTGTGACGTTTTTTCCGAACGGGCGGCAATATATCGCTGCACGGCAACCTGATCGGCACCGAAGGCAGACAGCGCTTCCAGAAACAGTCCGATCAGGACGGCCCAGCTGCCATATTCCAGAGTCAGAGAAGGTGTGAAATCAACCAGGAGATTACTGCGGCCTTCAAAATAAGTCGAAACCACGCCCGAAATTCCGGAATCCGTTTGGGCGAGAATTAATCCCAGGGTCAACAAAATGGTGATTGCAAAGATAAAAAACTGTAACACATCAGTCCACATCACGGCCCGCAGACCACCTAACATGGTGTAAAAGATGGAAACAATTCCCAGAACGACAATCACCGTCACTTGTGAAACCTGCATCACATTTGCCAGAACTACGGAAGCAGCATAAGTGGCAGACGCCATCCAGCCGATTCGTAACAGAATAAATAAGCCGCTGGCCAACGAGCGAACTGCGACGTGATAGCGGCGTTCCAGATATTCATACGCGGTTTGACAGTTCAGTCGCGCATAAACGGGGATAAATACCCACAACACCAGCGGTGCCATCAGGGAAATCGCGATCAAAAACAGACTGATTCGCAGGCTGCTCCCATACGCAATCGAGGGATACATCACAAAACTGTTCGCGGAAAACAGGGTCGCCATCACACTCAATCCCACGGGCAGCCAGCCCATCGAATTGCCTGCAGCAAAAAATTCCTGCCGCGACTGATTGCGACCAAAATAAATGCCCAGTCCGATGGAAACCAACAGGTAGATCAGAATGACGATATAGTCCAGCGTATGCATCTTGCAATCAGTTCTTTTCTAATTCGAATTTTGTTACAACGAATCGTTTCGTTATCCAGAGAAAAATGATTCGGGGAGGCAACAGACTCACCCGATTTAAAGCGTTGCACTTTCGTTAAACCGAATCTCAGGTTTGCCCGTAACTACCGTCGACGTAATCGTCGTACAGCGAAGAAGCTATGAGGAGACGAAAGGTAAGTTTCATCCATAATATCAAAACCGGAACATATAAAAAGCAAACCTAAGAAATCTCCGGTATTTTTTCCCCAAAGTTTGTTACAATTGACGCACTACCGAATAAATAGATCAGAGAGCAGAAAGCAATTGTATAACTGCTAGAATTTGAGAGAAGTGGATTTATTACCGCTTCGCTTTTGAACCACGACTAAGGATTAAAAATGACAACGGCAGTCTGTTTTCACTGTGGCCATTTGAAATTTGGTTCGTTTAATATTTGCGAAGAATGCCAGACTCAACCACGCACTGACGAAGAGTTGATTGTCTCCCTGGCGATGAGCGATCATTATTTTGATCAACCAACGATGGAATCGATGGGGGATTACATACGAGAGCACGGTCATCCCCCCCATTTGGATCCCAATTCAGAGGAAACCTTTCGTAGGAATTTTGAAGAAGTGAAAGCATCGGGTCTACTGAATCAACTGTTTCAGGATCGCGATGATTCATAATCCCGCTTTGATTCCAAACCAGTTATCATAATTCGGCGACTGGCTTTCATTGCATTTTCAGGATCATGACGTTCTGTGAGAATCAGGTCCATTTGCAAAGCAAGTGTTTTTCATATTCGGGAATCAGAAACACTGAGCTCCCCAAATGCTTCCGCTGTTTCAGTGATTTTTTGCTGTTAGCAACAGGCTTCGGCCTGAGCCAGCCAGGCCATCCGAGTTTTGTAGGTCCCGTTGAGTCCGTTATCCTGGACTTAAACCATTTGATTTCTGGTAACGCGTGTAATATGAGAGCATTCTCAGTCAGAAAATCAGAGTCGATGGAACACTCGGATTGAACCACACTATCTGCGCTCGAGAGCGCATCCTATTTAACTATAGCGTCCCTCATCCTATTATACTTGGTCCAAATGGCCCTGGAGAC
>TARA_R110002111_G_scaffold184461_2_pt1 | contig 204555 bp, 189 predicted proteins | sample TARA_R110002111 | Tara Oceans TARA_R110002111 (sample SAMEA4397363) | marine metagenome | biome: Polar Biome; feature: [ZZZ] marine water layer (ENVO:01000295); material: water (ENVO:00002006), including particulate matter (ENVO:01000060) such as... | depth 199 m
TCTGCTGAACGGCTTCCTGAGCAAGGAAATGTTCTTCGCGGAGTCGCTGGCGCTGAACCTGCCGGGGCTCTGGGCCTGGTTGCCGCCGATCATAGCGACCCTGGCGGGTATTTTCACGGTGGCTTACTCAGCAAGGTTTATCCACGACGTCTTCTTCAACGGCACGCCGGTTGATCTTCCGATCTACCCCCCACACGAGCCTCCCCGTTACATGAAGATTCCAGCGGAAATTCTCGTGTTTGCCTTAATCATGATCGGCATCTTTCCGACCATTGCGGTCGGCCCGCTGCTTTACGTCGCGGCGTCGGCCACATTTGGCGGCAATGTCCCGGATTATCAACTCGCGGCGTTCCACGGATTCAATCTCCCGCTGATGATGAGTTTTTTGGCCTTCGCCGGCGGCTTGCTGATGTACAGCCAGCGCCAGCGTTTCTTCGACTTCCACGCCCGGTTCAGGGAAGTTGATGAAAAGGCCGTATTCGAAGCCGTCGTCTCCCGCATTGTGGACCTGGCCAACCGGTTTACCGCAGGGGTGGAAAACGGCTCCCTCCAGCGTTATGCCGTGCTGCTGGTCGTCAGCGTGATCACCGTCGCAGCCATGCCCCTCCTCAGTCTTGGCATTTTTGTCGGGGAGAGCGGCCTTAGCCCCCTAGACTGGCCAACCGCTAGTTCAGCCGGTGTGCTGATCCTCTGTGCACTGGCCACCGCAACCATGCACAGGGATCGGTTCTGCGCGCTGGTCCTGCTGAGCGTGGTTGGCTTGATGGTGGCCCTTGCGTTCGCCCGCTTCTCGGCGCCAGACCTCGCGATGACGCAGTTGTCCGTGGAAGTTGTCACGATTGTTCTGCTGATGCTTGCCCTTTTCTACATGCCATCCTGGACGCCCGTCGAAACCTCCAACGGACGGCGGTTCCGCGACATTGCAATTGCTCTGGCAGCGGGAACCGGCATGACTCTGGTTACCCTGGCGATGCTGACACAACCCTTCACCTCCATCTCGGATTTCTTCCTCGAAAACAGCAAGCCCGGCGCTGGCGGCACCAACGTGGTTAACATCATTCTCGTGGACTTCCGTGGCTTCGACACCCTGGGCGAGATTACCGTTCTGGCCATCGCGGCCCTGGGCATTTACGCCATGCTCAAGAACACCGCCCTGACACCGCCGCCAGGCGATGGCCAGGGACACGCGTGGACACGGGACGCCCATCCGTTGATGCTGCGCCAGATTGCCCGCCCGATACTGCCACTGGCGCTGATGGTTTCCGTATTCATCTTCCTTCGCGGCCACAATCTTCCGGGTGGCGGCTTTATCGCCGGCCTGATCACGTCGGTTGCCCTGATCCTCCAGTATATTGCCAGCGGAATGATCTGGACCCAGGACCGGATTTCATTCCGCTATCACAATGTGATCGGCCTGGGCCTGCTGTTCGCCACCGTTGCCGGCGCGGGAAGCTTTGTGTTCGGCTATCCGTTCCTGACCTCCACCTTTGGTTACATTACCTGGCCGGTGGTCGGGAAGTTCGAAGTTGCCTCTGCCCTGGTCTTTGATCTGGGCGTCTACCTGACGGTTATCGGAGCCACCCTGCTGGCCCTGGTGAGCGTTGGCCGGCTGTCACCTCACTCCGCCATCAAGAGTAAACAGGAGGGCGCGTAATGGAGCTCGTTTTTGCACTCGTTATCGGCGCCCTGACGGCATCGGGGGTTTATCTCATTATGCGGGCACGCACCTTCCCTGTTGTGATGGGTCTCACCCTGCTGTCCTACGGCGTGAACCTGTTTCTTTTTGCCAGCGGCCGACTGGCAACGGGGCAGCAACCTGTTATCGGTACAGCAGCAAACTATTCCGATCCGCTTCCCCAGGCGCTGGTACTCACAGCCATTGTGATCGGCTTTGCCATGACCGCATTTGTTGTCGTGCTGTCACTACGAAGTCTGGCGGATCACGAGAACGACCATGTGGATGGCCAGAAGCCCTATAAGTCCCCCGCGCCCAAGGAAGAAGAGGAGGTAACCGGTAAATGAACCACTGGCTTACCGCTCCTGTTCTGATTCCCCTGCTCGGAGGCATCCTGCAGGCGTTGATGGGTTACGCACCTATCAGCCTGCGCCGCACGCTGGCGTTGGCAACCACCGTTCTGATACTGGTCTCGGCCATTGTGCTGCTGGTGCTGGCAGACGACGGCAGTTACCGGATATACGCCTTCGGAAACTGGCAGCCGCCGTTTGGCATTGTCCTGGTGCTTGACCGGCTTGCAGCCCTGATGCTGGCCATGACCGCCGTTCTGGCCCTGTTCTGCCATATCTTCGCCATTGGTGGCGCCGATGAAGGCAATCGCCAGTTTCATGCCCTGTTCCTGTTCCAGCTGATGGGCCTGAACATTGCCTTCCTGACCGGCGACCTGTTCAACCTGTTCGTTGCCTTCGAGGTGCTCCTGATTGCTTCCTACGGCTTGCTGATGCATGGCGGAGGAACGGTAAGAACCGTGCCGGGCCTGCATTACGTGGTGCTTAACCTGGTCGGTTCTGCCGTGTTCCTGATCAGCGTCGGGATGATCTACAGCGTTACCGGCACCCTGAATATGGCGGATCTGGCGGTCAAGATCCCCGGGGTTTCCGGCGAGGGGCTGAATATCGTCAAGGCTGGCGGCATGATGCTGCTGGTGGTATTCGGCTTGAAAGCCGCCATTCTGCCCCTGTGTTTCTGGCTGCCAAGAGCCTATTCGAAAGCCACGGCTCCCGTCGCCGCTCTGTTCGCGGTAATGACCAAAGTCGGCGTTTACGCGATTTTGCGGGTCTATCTGCTGATCTTTGGCGACAAGGCTGGCGAACTCGCCAATCTCGGCATGGACTGGCTCTTCCCCATTGCCCTGGCCACCCTCGCCATGGGTGTCATTGGCGCTCTGGGCTCCGGCAGCCTGAAAACCCTGGTCGCCTGGCAGGTCATCATTTCGGTGGGCACCTTGCTGGCTCCGGTCGCACTTGGTTCCGAGGCCGGTCTATCCGCTGCCCTGTTCTACCTGCTGAGTACCACCTGGACCGTTGGCGGCCTGTTCCTGGTCTCTGAACTGGTGGCCAGCCAGCGGGGCACGGCCACTGATCGCATCGTTACTGCGCCCAGGATGCGAAACCGCACGTTCCTGAGTGTTCTGTTCCTGATCGGTGCCGTTGCTGCGGCAGGGCTGCCGCCCCTGAGCGGTTTTTTTGGCAAGGTGCTGATCCTGCAATCCGTTGAGCCGGGAACCGAAATGGCCTGGCTGTGGTCAGTGCTCCTGACCGGAAGCTTCCTGACCGTTATCGCCTACAGCCGTGCGGGAAGCGTTGTTTTCTGGCGGACTATAGATGGCCACCTGGAAACGCCGGGCCCGCTTAAGGCCCGAATCTCTGTTGCGGCCGGAGCGCTGACCGCTCTTGCGATAGTGATGGTTGCCCTGGCCGGACCAATAACTCAGTACACCGACGCAACAGCGGCACAGCTTCATAACAGCGATGCCTACCTCGAAATCTTGCAGACCCCCATGGTCGGGGAGGATAACTGATGCTTGATCGCCTGAGTTTTCCGCAACCCTGGTTGAGCCTGATCCTGTTCACGACCTGGCAGTTGCTCAGCGACGGTGTGTCCGGCGCCAGTATGGTGATGGGCCTGATCCTGGCCTGGTTGATCCCACAACTGACTCAGGGATTCTGGCCCGAGCGGCCGGCGTTCGTTAAATCCTGGCGGATGCCAATGTATCTGGCTGTCGTGCTCAAGGACATAGTCGTTGCCAGTTTCTCGGTCGCCCGCCTGATTCTGAGCCCTCGCCAGCCGCGACCGATTTTCGTCTGTTACCCTCTTCAGCTTGAGCAGCCGCTGGCCATTACCATCCTCGCCAGCACCATTTCGCTCACACCGGGCACCGTCAGCGTCGATGTCAGCGATGACAACAAAACCCTCCTGATCCACGCCCTTGATGCCGCCAGCGACCAGGAAGTCATTGACGCCATACACAACCGCTACGAGAAGCCATTGATGGAGATGTTCCAATGATGACAATCGCCCTCTACACCTCGATTTCCATGGTCACCCTGGCGACCCTACTCAATGTCTACCGGCTGATCAAGGGGCCGGACGCACCAGACCGGGTACTGGCACTGGACACGCTCTACATCAACGCCATTGCCCTGATTATCCTGCTTGGAATCACTCTGGGGACCCGGATGTACCTGGAAGCCGCCCTGCTTATCGCTGTCATGGGCTTTGTCGGAACCGTGGCCATGGCCAAATACCTGAAGCGGGGCAGTGTCATTGAATAGGATTGCCCCTAACCGATCACGTCGCGGAGGATATTGATCATGAGCATGATCGCGGAATACATCATTTCTGCCCTGTTGCTTCTCGGGAGCGCCTTTACCCTGATTGGTGCCATCGGCCTGGCCAGGCTGCCGGACTTTTTTACCCGCCTTCACGGCCCGACCAAGGCTACAACCCTGGGGGTCGGCGCCATCATGCTCAGCTCGGTGATTCACTTCAGCGCCACGGGAGAGGGCGTGGGCACTTCGGAGATCCTGATTACCCTGTTCCTGGTAATCACGGCCCCGGTTAGCGCGAACATTCTTGCCAAGGCGGCCATGCATATAGGCGTCAGAACGGTGGAAAACACAAAAGGCAAGCCCTGGGAGCAGTGAATGGCCGCAGTTGGCACACCGACCGGATTTTGTCATTGGACTTGAAGATTTTTGCCGTATAGTAGGCCCCCAAACCCTTATGAGGAGCCCAGCACATGCTGAAAGTAAATGAGTATTTCGACGGCAAGGCCAAGTCCATTGCCTTCCGGACCGCCACCCTGCCGGCCACCGTTGGCGTGATCAGCCCGGGCGAATACGAGTTTGGCACCCGCAAGAAGGAAACCATGACGGTGATCAGCGGGGCCCTGACGGTTCTGCTGCCAGGCATGGAGGAATGGATGACCTACGGCGCGGGCGAAAGTTTTGACGTAGCGGGCCAGGCAAGTTTCAAGGCAAGGACCGACATCGACACCGCTTACCTCTGCACCTACGAGTAACCCACGGCCCGACAACAGGCTTGTTCGCGGAGCGAAACCGGCTTTTTACCCAAGCCAGCGTTCGCTCTGTATTTTTTCACTTTTCCGGTTCCCGTTTTACCCAATCTGTGTCAGATTTATTCCTGTTTCTCGCGATAACACCAACAACTGGGAAAGAGGAAACGAGCAATGGCACAGACCCGCATTTTACCCCCGGCTGACAACGCCTATCAGTACCCGTTGCTGATCAAACGACTCCTGCTCTCAGGCCCCCGGTACAATCCGGACCAGGAAATTGTCTATTCAAACCGAAGCAAATACACCTATACCGACCTGGTTGAACGAATCCATCGTCTGGCAAACGCCCTGACGGATGCCGGTGTTAAACCGGGTGATACGGTTGCGGTGATGGACTGGGATACGCCCCGATACCTGGAGTGTTTCTTTGCCATTCCGATGATTGGTGCCATTCTGCATACGGTCAATATTCGGTTGTCCCCAGAACAGATTGTTTACACGATGAACCACGCCGAAGACGACGTTGTGTTGGTGCACGACGACTTCCTGCCGATCATCGAGGGTGTGAAAGACGACATCAAAACGGTCAGTACCTGGATTCAGTTGACCGACAACGATACCCCGCAGGCAACCTCTGTTGATGCCATCGGTGACTACGAAACCCTGATTGCAAAAGCCGATGACCAGTTCGACTTCCCGGACTTTGACGAGAACAGCGTGGCGACCACGTTCTATACGACCGGTACCACAGGCAATCCAAAGGGCGTTTACTTCAGTCACCGACAGCTGGTGCTGCATACGTTGGTGATGACAGGCACCGTGGCTTCATTCGATGAAATGCCATTGATGCGCTCCTCATCGGTTTACATGCCGGTAACGCCCATGTTCCACGTTCATGCCTGGGGCGTGCCCTATGCCGCTACCATGATGGGCATCAAACAGGTCTATCCGGGCCGTTACGAGCCTGAGTTGCTGGTCGACCTTCTGAAAGAGCATAAGGTCACTTTCTCTCACTGCGTACCCACCATCATGCAGATGATGATGGCCACCGAATCCATCAAAACCGCCGATCTGAGCAACTGGCACGTCCTGATCGGCGGCAGCGCACTGACCAAAGGCCTGTGTGACGCCGGGACCAAGCTCGGAATCAAGCTGTACACTGCCTACGGCATGTCCGAGACCTGTCCGTTGCTCTGCGCTTCGCACCTCAAGCCGGAAGACATGGAACTGCCCCTTGAGCAGCAGACTGCAATCCGGGTGAAGACCGGCATTGCGACGCCCATGGTTGAGCTGGAAATCGTGGACCCCGAAGGCAACCCGGTGCCACACGATGGCCAGGCCAAAGGCGAAATCGTGGCCCGCGCGCCCTGGCTGACCCAGAGTTACTTCAAGGAGCCCGAGAAAGGCGAACAGCTCTGGGAAGGCGGCTGGCTGCACACTGGCGACGTTGCTTCCATGGAACCGGACAACACGCTCACCATCAAGGATCGCATCAAGGACGTGATCAAGACCGGCGGTGAGTGGCTGTCCTCACTGGATCTGGAGAACCTGATCAGCCAGCACCCGGCCGTGGCCGGCGCCGCTGTTGTTGGCGTACCCGATGAAAAATGGGGCGAACGCCCCCACGCCCTGGTCACCCTCAAGCCGGGTGAGCAAGCCAGTGCCGAGGAGATCCAGGACCACCTGAAGCAGTTCGTGGACAGTGGCGAAATCAATAAATGGGCCATTCCCGGACAGATTGATTTCGTTGACGATATCCCGAAGACCAGCGTTGGCAAGATCAACAAGAAGCTGATCCGGGATCAACTGACGTGAAAGCGGGGTCAGAACCTGGGGTCAGATGAACGCTTTCATCTGACCCCTTTTTCATGACCCTTTTTCAGTCTTTACAGTCCGGAGAACGTAAAATCCACCTCCGGCGTGCGACCACCAACAATATCGGCCAGGGCCGCCGCCGAGCCACAGGAATGAGTCCAACCCAGCGTACCATGCCCGGTATTGAGGTAGAGGTTGGCGAAATGACTTTTGCCAATGTAAGGAACGTTAGAGGGCGTGGCCGGGCGCAGGCCGGTCCAGAATTCAGCCTGGTCCCAGTGACCCGCCTCGGGCATCACTTCCGCGGTGCGCCGGACGATGGCGCGGCAGCGGGTGTAATTGAGTTTCCGGCTGTAGCCACTGAGTTCCGCCGTGCCCGCGACACGGATCCGGTCTCCAAGACGCGAGTAAACCAGCTTGTACTCATCATCGGTGAGGCTGACCTTGAACGCTGCCTTCTCATTTTTCACCGGCACGGTAATGGAATAGCCCTTGGCCGGGTATATATTCAGGAAGATACCCAGTTGCCGGGCGAGTGCGGCACTGAAGCAGCCCATACTCAAAACATAGGCGTCCGCGCGAAGAGTCTCGTGACGGCCATCACAGAGGGCCTGAACCCCCAGCACTCGCTCACCGGCCTGTTCGAAGCCGAGGATCTCGGTGCCGTATCGAAACTCTGCACCCACCTCCGCGCAGCGTTTGGCCAGGTTCTGGGTAAACATCCGGGCATCACCGGATTCGTCCTCGGAGGTGTAGGTTGCACCGGCGATCCGGTTCCGGATGGGTTTCAGGGCCGGCTCCAGCTCAACCGCCTGATCGGCATCGATAATCCGGCGGTCACAACCAAGAGACTGCATGATCCGGGTAGGCTCTTTGGCACCCTCAAACTCGGCAGGATTGGTGTAAAAATGCAAAATGCCCTTCTCGAGGTGGTCGTATTGAACATTGGCATCCTTGCGCAGAGCCTGTAACTGGCTACGACTATAAGTTCCCAGATTGACCATCTGACGGATATTGTGAGCAGCCCTGGCAGACGTACACTGCCCGAGGAAAGAGAGAGCCCAGCGCCACTGTGCCGGGTCCAGCTTTGGCCGGAACAGCAGGGGTGCGTCTGGCTGGGCGAGCCATTTCAGTACTTTCAGGGGTGCTGACGGATTGGCCCAGGGCTGGGCATGGGAAACAGAAATCTGACCACCGTTAGCATAGCTGGTTTCCAGACCCGCCCGGTTCTGCCGATCAACAACGGTGACCTGATGCCCCTGCTTCTGAAGAAACCAGGCCGTCGTTATGCCAACAACGCCCGCACCCAAAACCAGTATGTGCATTCGTGCCTCCGGTCAATAGGAGCCCCCATCCCGGGGAAACTCCGGGATATCCCGGCCAGACTCCGGTCAATCTCAAACGTGGGAATAGTGAATTTCAGACCGTATTGTAAACTGAGAGTGAGGCGACTGCGTGTGATCCCATCAGCCACCGGCGCGCTTGACCACCCACCCCTTCTGCTCCAGCAGGGGCACCAGAATGTCTCGCTGATCGCCCTGAATTTCGACCACACCGTTTTTCACGGTGCCCCCGGTACCACACCTGGCCTTGAGAATCTTCGCGTAGGCCTTGAGTTCCCTGTCGCCCAGGGGAATGCCAGTGATCAGGGTCACGCCCTTGCCCTTGCGTCCTTTGGTTTCGCGGCTCACCCGGACAATGCCGTCTCCGGCGGGCCGCCTGGAATCACTGCAGGTGCAGTCAGCCACGGTGTTTCTGCAGCCCGGGCACATTCGACCCTGCCCGGTTGAAAAAACCAGCCCGCCTTCAGGTCGTTTCTTCATTCTGTATTCTGTCTCCGTGCTTTTCCTGCGCTGCTCAATCTGTTGCTCCATCAAGGCCGGGGGGGAACCTGGCAAACATTTCGGACACCAGCTCGTCGATCAGCTCCCTCCGGGTTTCCGGTGACTGGTTTTCGTTCAGATAACGGCGACTGGCTGCCCGCCATACAACCTGTTTGGACTCACTGTCCGCCAGCTCGACAACCAGCTTACCCTCTTCTATTTCGCGAACCGGGGGCGGCGAGGACAACAACCACCCAAAGCTCCCGTGACCAAGGCCGAACCCCAGTCCAGGGCCAATCTGCTGAAGCCTTTCTTCGGGAACAATCTGCCAGTTGACCAGCAGGTCCGCCTCTGACTCAGGCACCTGCCTCAGAGCCTTACGATTCAGTTCTCTTTCAATAGCGGCGCGCACCCGGGTGCCATCCAGAGATATAAAAGACGAAGAATCCGTGCCATTGCCGAACGCCCAGGAGGAGTAGTTTCCGAAAACCACAGACGAGTTGTAGTCGGTCACCACACTGCTCGCGCAACCGGTCATGGCCAATGCAACAATCGCCAACATCACAAAACGCATCATCACTTCTTCCCTCAATGGAGGATTTAACTGATAACCAGTATACGCACAGGAAACGCACAAAGGTGCCCTTCAGACCCATCACCTTTCAAAACTGTAATCCAACGTCCGGGCATCACAAAATGCCCCGAATTCCTGCGCCTCACCCACCGATAAACACCGGAAGGCGAACCCTCACCTTTAGGCCGCCCGCCTCCGCGATGGTTGCATCAATCCGGCCATCGTGAGCGGAAACGATATCCCTGGCAACAGCCAGCCCCAACCCCCAGCCCGTTCCACCCCGGGATTTATCGGCCCGGAAAAACGGCTCGAACAGATGCGGCAGTGTCTCCTGCGGAACCCCCGGGCCATTATCTTCAACGGCCAGACTAAGCCACCCGCCGGAGACCGACAGGGCAAGTTTCACGGCCTTGCCCGGCGGAGTATGGTCCAGGGCATTCTGCAGAATATTATCGATCGCTCGCTGCAACAGCCCCTCATCGCCCAGCACCGAGGTGCCGGCACTTTCCGGCGAGACAACAAGTTTGCAGTCGACGCCCCGATGCTCCGCGTAATCCGCCGCATCCTGCAGCACCCGGTTGATCACCTTTACCGGCTTCAGGGGCTCACGCTCAATATCCCCGCCAGCTTCGGTTACCCGGTACAGCGTCAGGATCTGGCCCGTCATGGTTTCGAGCCGCTCGTTCTGGCGCAGAATGCTGGCCATCAGCTCCTCATCCGCGCCGGCTTCGCTCGCCAGCTCAATGGCAATACGCTGGCGTGCCAGCGGTGTCCGAAGATCATGGGAAATATCCCTGAGCAAGTGTTTCTGCCGCTCCAACAGACTGCACAGCTGCTCCGTCATGGCATTGAAAGCCGTTGCAAGTTGCCCTACTTCGTCTCTACGCTGGGCAATGCGATCACTTACACGGAGTGAATTGTCCCCCCGCGAAATTGCCTGGGCCGTTGTTTCCATGTGTTTGAGAGGGCGGGATACTCGCCGGGCAATCCACCAGCACGCGAGGGAAATCATCACGAAGGCAAGGCCGAGTTCAATGGCTCGGAAAAACCGGGGGTCCAACCAACCCTCCCCCTCGGCCCTTGGCCATGCCACCAGGCGATAATCCTCGTTGACATCCAACACCGCAGGCTTCTGCGGATACCAGCCCGAGTCCATTCGCTCACGAATGTGCGGAGGCAGCCTGCCATCATTTTTATCTTTTCCAAGCAGGATCAGGTGCAGCTCGAGTCGCTCGCCCTCTGACTTGAGAAAACGCCAGGCACTGCCCCGCTCGCCCGATTCACGGATTTTTACCGCTTCCCTGGCAAGGTCCAGCAGTCCCGCCTGCCGCTCAATAGCCTGCCGTTCCCGATCCAGAAGCACCCGGGTCGCTATGTTGCTGACCACAACGGTCAGGGCCATGGCCAGCCAGATCGAAAAAAAGATCCGCCAGAAAAGTGGAAATCTCACCTGATGCTTCATTCCGGTACCCGATAACTGTAGCCAAGACCCCGCACGGTTTCGATCCTCGGTGGATCCTCGTTACCCAGCTTCCTTCGAAGATTACTGACATGCATATCCAGGGTCCGGTCGTAGGCCTCAAGCCTTCGACCCAAAGCCCACTGCATCAGATCGGTTTTGCGAACCGCACTGCCGGCGTGGGCCAGCAAAACCTGCAGCACTTCGTATTCCGTGGCCGTCAGCTCCAGTGCCTTATCGTTCTGATAAATCCGGCGATGGCCCGGCTCGACCCTCAGATCACCATAAGTCCGGGCAGCATTGACCTCGGTTTTCTGGTCCCAGGCAATCCGGCGTAACAGGGCCTGTAAACGAGCCACCAGTTCCCGCGGATTGCAGGGTTTGGGAATGTAATCATCGGCACCGACTTCGAACCCGACGATCCGGTCGGTTTCATCGCCCCTGGCCGTCAGCAGCACAACCGGTAAGTGAGTTTCTGCCCTGAGCTCTCTCAGCACCTCAAGCCCACTGATATCCGGCAGCATAATATCCAGAACAACAATGTCGCAGTCCTGTGCCAACGCCAGAGCCAGACCATCCCGGCCATTGGCCGCTTCACGGACGGAGAAGCCCTGATTGTTCAGGTAGCGGGCCAGAAGCTCTCGCAATTCATCATCGTCTTCGACCAGTAAAACCCTGCTCTGCATCTTTGCTCTCCACCTTGACTGCAAGAAGTCTAACACGCTCACGACAAGCCGCTGATTCGGCGTAATTTCCTTTGCAGAACCTTTACACAGACCTGACGCTCGTTGACGAAAGGTGGCGCTAACATAGCAACCGTTAACGCAACAGCTGCCAACGCAGCAACTATTGGAGAATAGCTTTATGAAAACACGCACCCGTTCAATCCTTGCCGCAGGCGCCCTTGCTTCCGCCCTGTTGATGAGCAGCCCGGCCCTCATGGCTGACGATCACGGTTACAAGCATCGGGGCGACAGGCATGACATGGCACAGATGTGTGAGAATCTCAAAGATGGCAAAGGTAAGTTCAACAGGGAAGAACGCCAGCAAGAGATGGCGGAGCGTCGTGAGGCTATGGCCGAGCGCCTCAAACTGAACGATGAGCAGCGTGAAATCTGGAACCAGATGCACGAAGAAAGGCGTGAAAAGCACGAAAAACGCATGAAAAATTGGCAGGAGGAACTGGAAAAACGCTGCGCTGAATCCGACAGGTGATCAGAAGCCGGGTTCTGACGTATGGTATCGGGTAGATCAAGGAGTACTGCCCAACCATGCCAGAATCCGGACTTTCCGACCTCACCCTGGAAACCTGTGACAGCATCACTGTCATTCCTGCACAGGAATGGCAGCGACTGGCAGGGCACACCAACCCGTTTCTCCGCTACGAGTTCTTCCTGGCCCTGGAGGCGTCTGCCTGCACCTCTGCGGCTACCGGCTGGACGCCATGTCACCTGGTCTTCCGAATGGCGGGCCGGATTGTCGGTGTGGCACCCGGATTCCTGAAAAACCATTCCATGGGTGAATACGTTTTTGACTGGGCCTGGGCCAATGCCTACCAGCGTCATGGCCTCGACTACTACCCAAAGTTGCTGATCGCCGTTCCCTTTACACCCTCCGCAGGCCCCAGGTTATTGCTGGATCCGTGCCTGCGCCACCAACTGACGCCGGAACAGCTTCATGACTTACTGGACAGGCTGACCGGGAAGCTTGGTGCCCACTCCTGGCACCTGCTGTTCCCGGACAACGAAGACCAGGAGCTGCTCCATCACGACCGGGGTTTGCACCGCATCGGCTGCCAGTTCCACTGGCATAACCACGGTTACCAGAACTTCGAGGATTTTCTGGGAGCACTGAACTCCCGCAAGCGCAAATCCATCCGCAAGGAGCGTCGGCAGGTGGCTGAGCAAGGCATTTCTTTTGTCCGCTTTCAGGGTCGGGATACCCCGAACCATGTGCTCTCAGCCTTCTACCTGTTCTACCAGGCAACCTACCGGAAGCGTGGCCAGCGCCCCTACCTGAACAAACGGTTCTTTGAACTTCTGCTGGAGTATCTGCCCGGGCATGTGCACCTCATCATGGCGGTTCGAGAAGGCGAATTAATTGCCGGGGCACTGTTCCTGGCCGGTGAGGACACCCTTTACGGTCGCTACTGGGGGTGCCTGGACGAATACAATCACCTGCACTTCGAGACTTGCTATTATCAGGGCATCGAGCTGGCCATGGACCTGGGCCTGATGCACATCGACGCCGGCGCCCAGGGCGAACACAAACTGGTGCGGGGCTTTGAGCCCGTTATTACCCATTCCTGGCATGGCGTTCTGCACCCGGGTTTTCGCGAGGCCATCAAAAACTTTACCCGGGAAGAAGCAGGCGACGTGCTCGATTACGTTGAAGACGCCAGATCTGCCCTGCCTTTCCGACAGCAGGGGCAGGATTAGCTTCTATACTGAAAGTCCGGGACAGGAATTCGACGGGGTCAGATACCATGGACACGGACGCGCTTTGGCGCATGCTCTCATCAGTACATTTACCGCTGCTGGTCGCTGCGGGAGCCTTACTGCTGGCCCTGATTTCCCTTAGCCTTATTTCCGGCACCCGACACCAAAACCGGGACCAGTTGGCGAGCTTACGCGAGAAGTGCGACACACTCTGGCGTGAGTTAGATGACATTCGGGTAGCGCAATTCAACCGCCCAGGCGATGCCGGAAGCGCTGGGGCAGCCTCGTCATTTGAGGAAGCCCGCTACCATACCGAGATGGAGGCCTACAGTAAGATCTGGCCACAGGTGTGGCAACTTTACGAGCGCCTGGGCACCTTCCTGAGGGCCGTAGAAGCGGGTGAGCCCGCAGGGGAGTTGAGGCTGGAATCCCGGAACGCCGCCCTGGAAGCGCGTCACCTTCTGAACAGGAACCGCCCTTTCTGCAGTGAATCCGTGGATGAACTGGTCACACGATTGATTGACGCAGAGATCAAGGCACACCTGGCTGCCTGCCAGTATCTGGATCTTCTTAAAGATGTCACCAGCGCCTCATCGAACCACGACCGGCGGGTACTGCAGGACAAGTGCCACAGTCTCCATGAGGGCGAGGCCCGGGAGCTTATGAATCAACTGGTGTCATCCATCCGGCACCGGACCATCCAAAATAGCTGAAGACCAGCGGGCCTTAGCTGTCAGTAATACGGAAACCCACTTTCATTACCACCTGATAGTGGCCTACCTTTCCATCGGTTATGTGGCCACGGGTTTCCGTCACTTCAAACCATTCCATGTTGCGGACACTCTTGCCACATTCTTCAAGCGCACTTTCGATGGCGTCTTCAATGCTTTTTTTGGACGAGCCAACAATCTCCACTTTCTTGTAAACATGATGGTCAGACATAATAGGCCTCGCTGAAAATTTGTTCGTGATACCCCTGAGCCTAGAAGACAAGCTTCGCTCCGGCAAACCACGGCACCACCCAGTGCTCATCCGCGAGGTAACCGTGATCGTACTCCTTCACTGCAATCCTTCTGCAGGCCCGGAACTTATCGGCGCTGACCAAGTCTCGAAGGTCTGACCACACTGGACAGGTTCATGAAACGATTTTTCAAATACATCGGGTGGCTTCTTGGTGGTCTGCTACTCCTGCTTTCCGGACCAATCCTCCTGGCCACCAGCGGCAGCCTGCAGGGCGCGGAAAGCTGGCAGACCGCCACCCGGGAGAGCGCGGGCATCGCACCGGCACCGGAGACAACCGAGGAAGCGATCATGCAGGTTTATGGCGCACGGGCCTGGAGCTGGCGCGGTTATTTTTCGGTGCACACCTGGATTGCCACCAAGGAGAAAGGTGCCAGCTATTACCGTGTTCACGAGGTCACCGGCTGGCGCCACTATGTGGTCAACTCCCTACCGGGTGAACCGGACCGACACTGGTACGGCGCGAAGCCGGAGCTGTATGCGGACATACGGGGCAAAGAAGCAGAGAAACTGATCCCCGATATCTACCAGGCCGTGAAATCCTACCCCTACCCGACCGAGTACGAAGCCTGGCCCGGACCCAACAGCAATACCTTCGTTGCCTGGGTGATCCGGGAGGTGCCGGGGCTCGAAGTTGCACTGCCAAGCCATGCGATTGGCAAGGATTACCTGGGTGAGCAGTTCGTCGCGGAGGTGCCGGGCGGGGCCGGTTACCAGATTTCACTGGGAGGCTATTTCGGTCTGCTGGCAGGAATCAGGGAAGGTCTGGAGCTGAATGTGCTGGGACTGTCGTTCGGAGTTAATCCGCTGGCGCTGGGCATCAAACTTCCCGGTGTTGGAGAACTCGCGTTGCGAAACACGAACCCAATGCCCGATACCACTCCTTAGCCAGGGGGAACAGGCGGGCAGAGCCTTCCAAAAATGTGCGGAGCCATGGATGGCGGAGCCAAGCGTACATGGACGTATTCACAGCGGTTTTTGGGAGGCTCTGCCCGCCTGTTCCTTGCTCCGATGCAGGGTTTCAGAGGCTAGAGAATTCCAATCAGCCTGGAATCGGCAGCTTACGCCAGATAACGCACGATCCCGGCCGCCGCGATGCCGGCAGCGATGGCTGGCAGCGGTTTACGCAATGCAAGCATGGTTATTGCGGTTACCAGCAAGGCTGCGAGAGCCCCCGCGTCACCGCTGACCGCCATGGGCACGATAATGGCGATCAGTACCGAGCTGGCCATGGTATTGATGAAACTCTCAATCCGCGGACTGATCTTTACAAAGGACATGATGAATACCCCGCCGAAGCGGGTCACCAGGGTAACGGCGGTCATGATCGCAATCAGAAACAGGATGCCAGCTGTGGTGGTTTCAATGATCATGGGCGCCCTCCTCCGTATCTGCCTCCGCATCGATGGCAGGCTTGCGCTCGAGCCAGAAGAACCCGATCGCGCCACCGGCCAGGGCGCCCACCACAACGTGGGAATTCGGCGGCAGCCATTTCCAGGCCGCCAGCGAAGCCAGCGCTGCAACAGTCCAGGCCACCAGCACCCTCGGTGATTTCTTGCCGCCCAGTGCCATGGCCAGCAGGAAGCTCCCCAGAACCATATCCAGCCCCAGGGCTTTCGGGTTCTGCAACAACCCACCGAAGTAAACACCCAGCCAGGTACCGACAATCCAGGCCAGCCAGAGCACCAGCCCGCCACCGAGAATCACCTCAAGGTTACGCCGGCCACTCTGGTATTCCTGGGCAGATACCGCCCAGTTGGCATCCGTCAGCAGCAACAACAGGCCATACCGCTTGCCGGGTGACAGATCCTTGAGCATCGGGTACAGCGAAGCGCCCATCAACAGATGACGGGAGTTGATGGCAAATACCACGACCATCAGGGGCAGGGCCGAAACTTCGCTGCCCCACATATCGATGGCGGCAAACTGGGCAGCACCGGCAAAAACAGTGGTACTCATCAGAATTGCCTCCAGCGGCTGAAGCCCCTTCTGGGTCGCGGCCAGGCCGAAGGCCGCCCCGAACGCCACCACAAACAGCGAGATGGGTAAGAGGCGGAAGAATTCCGCACGCACTTTATGCGGCTGAATTTGATAAGAATAGGTAATGGCAGACATCTTGGGAAGCTATGCGGTAACTCGCGAAAAACGAATAAGCAAAAACCACCATACGTCAGGAAATTTTTGCCCGAAGCTCAAACCGTTAGTTGAATAACTCATGAAAATGGCCAGTCATTCACCAATTTGAAATTGACGTATACGTCAATCGTCGCTAATTTGTTCCTGTCCAGCCCCAAAAGGGCATTTCCCAATGGAAATCCGGGACCGATGAAATCAAACCGCCGGCCACAAGCCGGACGACAAAAACAAGATACCCGCTCATGCCGAGATCCGGCCAGGTGGGAGAGGATTTCAAAATGCTCGATAGTACCCCCTCCATGAACGTATTCAGCCATCCTGAATTCGACAACCACGAACACCTGTCCTTTTTCTGCGATTCTGAAACCGGACTGAAAGCCATTGTTGCCATCCACAATACCTCCCGCGGACCCGCCATGGGCGGATGCCGGATGTTCCCCTATATGACGGACGAGCAAGCCCTGCGCGACGTGCTGCGCCTGTCGCGCGGTATGACCTATAAATCCGCCCTGGCCAATCTGGATCTGGGTGGCGGCAAGTCCGTGATTATCGGCGACCCTCGCAAACAGAAAACCGAGGCCCTGATGGAAGCCATGGGGCGCCATCTTGAGAGTCTTGGAGGCCAATACATCGCGGCGGAAGACTCAGGCACCAGCGTGCCCGACCTCAAGGTGATGGGCCGGCACACGCGCCACGTTGCCGGAATTGCCTCGCGTACCGGTTTCGACGGCAACCCCAGCAACGGCGACCCGTCACCCGCGACAGCCTACGGCACCTTTATTGGCCTGAAAGCGGCAGTGAAACACAAGCTGGGACGGGATAACCTGAACGGGCTGAAAGTGGCTATCCAGGGCATTGGCAATGTCGGTTTCCGGCTGGCGAAACACCTGAAGGACGCCGGCGCCGAGCTGTGGGTGTATGACATCCACGACGATAATATGCAGCGGGCCGTGGATCAACTGGGCGCCAAACCGGCCACCGCCGAGGACATCCTGTTCCTGCCGGTGGACGTGGTCGCCCCCTGCGCCATGGGCGCGGTGCTGAACGATGACAGCATTCTGCAATTGCAAGCCACCATTGTGGCCGGCGCCGCCAACAACCTGCTGGAGCACCCGGAGCACGACGCCATGCTGCGGGACCGGGGCATCCTCTATGCGCCCGACTTCGCCATCAACGCCGGTGGCATCATTGATGTGTTCTACGAGCGCACCGGTGCCACGCCGGAAAAGGTTCGCGCTCATGTGGACACCATCGGCGACACCCTGACCGAAATCTTTAACCGTTCTGACCGCTCGGGCCGCCCGACCGGTGAGATCGCCAACGAACTGGCGGAAGAACGGTTCAAAAAGCACACCGCCTGCGCCGGGCCGGCGCCTGAGCGGTTGGCCTGCACCGGGTAACCTGACGCCTGTGCATCCCCTGGAAGCTGCAGACCACCGCAGCTTCCAGCCTTCCAATCCCTGACAAAAACAAGTACTCCAGGAGAAAGATATGTCTGCCAATTCATCAGGTTCCGCCACCTATTCGGGGACACTTGACGGTTCCAATGCGAAACGGGGCCTCTGGTCATCGCGCCTCGCCTTTATCCTCGCCGCCACCGGTTCCGCCGTCGGCCTCGGCAATATCTGGAAATTCCCCTACGTTACCGGTGAGAACGGCGGTGGCGCCTTTGTCCTGATATACCTGGTCTGCATTGCCGTGGTCGGTATTCCCATCATGATGGCTGAAGTCATGATTGGCCGCCGGGGTGGCCACAGCCCCGTGAACAGCCTGCGCCTGATTGCAGCACGCGAGGGCCTGAAACCGGTCTGGCGGATGATCGGTGCTGTCGGCGTGCTGGCCGGTTTCCTGATTCTGTCGTTCTATTCGGTGATTGGCGGCTGGGCCGTGTCCTACGTTGGAACGGCCGCCAGTGGCCAGTTTGCGGGCCAGTCCGCAGAGGCCATTGGCGCGATATTCTCCGGGCTGCTCAGCGATCCGGCAGCCCTGCTCCTGTGGCACAGCGTGTTCCTGGCGCTGGTGATGGTGGTGGTCGCCCGTGGTGTCCGTTCCGGGCTTGAGCGAGCTGTCAGCATTCTGATGCCGGCGCTGTTTGTGCTGCTGCTGATCGTAGTCGGCTACGCCATGACCAGCGGCAGCTTTGGTCGTGCTGCGGCCTTCCTGTTCCAGCCCGACTTCTCCAAGCTCACTACCTCAGGGATACTGGTGGCACTGGGACATGCATTCTTCACCCTGAGCCTGGGTATGGCGGTGATGATGGCTTACGGTTCCTACCTGCCCAAGAACATCTCCATCGCCAAGACGTCCATTACCGTCTCCGTCATCGACACGGGTGTAGCGCTGCTCGCGGGCCTGGCGATTTTCCCGATCGTATTCGCCAATGGCCTGGAACCCGGCGCCGGCCCCGGGCTGATCTTCCAGACCCTGCCACTGGCCTTCGGTCAGATGCCCATGGGCTCGCTGTTTGGCACCCTGTTCTTTGTGCTGCTGATCTTTGCCGCCTGGACATCGGGGATTTCGCTGCTGGAGCCGATTGTGGAATGGCTTGAGGAGCAGAAAGGCATGAACCGCACAGTCAGCACACTGGGCGCGGGCGTTGTTTGCTGGGCGCTGGGCATTGTCTCCATCCTGTCCCTGAACCTGTGGGCTGACTTTGCGCCCCTAGGCTTTGTGCCAATGCTGGAGGACAAGACCATCTTCGACCTGCTGGACTTCTTCACCGCCAACATCCTGCTGCCACTGGGTGGTTTTCTGGTGGCAGTCTTCGCCGGCTGGGTGATGTCCCGCCAGGCACTGGAGAATGAATTGTCGCTGTCCGCGCCAATGTTCCGTTTGTGGTACGTGACGATACGCTTCATCACGCCGGTCGCCGTTGCAGCGGTGTTTCTCTACAACCTGGCCTGAAGCCGCCCCTGCAGAGCTGTGAAAAAGGGGTCAGATGAAAGCGTTCATCTGACCCCGCCTTCACTTCAGTTGATCCCGGATCAAAATACGGGGTCAGATGAACGCTTTCATCTGACCCCGACTTAACGCCAGCTTCCCGTCACAGTTGCTTCAGTGCGGCTTCAAGCGTTTCGCCGATGCGGGCATTGAGCTTGAGGTCCACCAGTTCCTCCGCCCGGGTACGGCCGAGGTTAAGCGTTGCCATGGGCTTGCCCCATTCTCTCGCATAGCGGCAGAAACGAAACCCGGAATAGACCATCAGCGACGAACCAATCACCAGCAGACCATCGCTGGCCCTGAGCACATCCAGTGCCGAAAAAACGCGGTCTTTGGGTACAAAATCCCCGAAAAACACCACATCCGGCTTCAGAATACCCTCGCACCTCGGGCAGTCCGCCAGCTGGAAATCCGAGAAATCCACCTCCAGATCGGCGTCGCCATCGGGCGCGCGCTCCGCGGTATACTTGCGGAATCCGGGATTAAGATCCGTACAACGGTCGTGCACCTGGTCCCGCGGGCAGCGATAGCCGCAGCTCATGCACACCACCTCATCCGCCCGGCCGTGAAGATCGGTTACCGCCCGGGTACCGGCTTTCTGATGCAGCCGGTCGACATTCTGAGTCACCACCAGGCTGCTGTGATTCAGCAGCTCGAGGTCGGAGATGTACTGGTGTGAAGGGTTAGGCGCAGCGTTGCGCATCACTGGCCAGCCAATCAGGCTACGGCCCCAGTATCGCTGGCGGGTATGAAAATCCTCCATGAAGGCCTTGTGCTGAACCGGCTGCCTGCGCTTCCAGGCGCCGTCGCCATCGCGATAATCCGGAATGCCGGAATCGGTACTGACCCCGGCCCCGGTGAGAATCAGCAGCCTTGGGTGGCGATGGATAAACTCCGCCAGCAACGCCCCCGCCTCTACCGGCTCATGTAACACCGGCGGCTGATCCGTTTCGGGCAGGCGCTGGCTGGAACTGAAGGGACGGCTTCGATGGGTCGTTACAGGCATACGCACTCCGGTTTCTCAGCCCGGCTTTCGGGCCACATACACGGTGTTGAACGATTCCCTGTTCTGGAACGGATTAAAGAAGGATACGACGTGGCAGGCGACATCGGTGAATACTTCATTCAACACGGCCATGAATTTTTCATCCTCGCCCTCGTTCGACCACATGGCGAACACGCCCCGGGGCCGGAGTTGCCGGGCCATCAGGCGAAGGTTGTTGGCGGTGTAGAAGCTGGCACTGGAGTCATGCAGCAAGGCCCGGGGCGAGTGGTCGATATCGAGGAGGATGGCATCGAATGGCTTGCCGGGGTTATCGGGATCAAAGCCGCCGGTTTCGGGGTCGGCGATAGCCAGGTCAAAAAAGCTGGCATGAACGTAGCGATTCCGTGGGTCGGCATTAAGGTCTTTGCCCAGGGGCACGAGCTCTTTCTGATGCCAGCCAATCACAGGCGCGAGGTATTCGACCACGAGCAGTTCGTCGACCCGCTGGTGTTTGAGAGCCGCCACGGCGGTGTAACCGAGGCCGAGTCCGCCGACAACCACACGGAGGTTTTCACCTTCGGTTTCGCCCAGTCCGATGTCGGAGAGGGCAACTTCGGCGTCCACGAACATGCTGGACATGAGGAATTCCTCGCCCAGCTTCACCTCGTAGATATCCCGGTCGCCAATCGCCGGAATCCGACGCCGGCGCAGGGTGATCTCACCGATCACCGAGGGTTGGCTGTCAATTTGCTCGAAAAGCAGTCCCATGTGTTCTGGCTCTTATGGTATCCGGTGGAAACGATAAATCTGAGTTTGCCGTCCCCAGCCTGAAAATCTGTGCAAGGAACGGTTACTCCCCATTCCGCCCAGGGGCGGACTCACCGAAACATGCTGCAAGAGTCTTTCGCATCTTCTCTGCGCCCAGTTGTTCCATCAACTCAATGTTTCTCTGCGGAATCCCATCCACATCCGGATAACTGTCAATCGCCGCTTCCAGGCTGGCTTCGCGCAACAGGTGCAGCATCGGGAACGGTGAACGGTTGGTGTAATTCTCCGCAGCACCCGACTCGGTGCCCTCAAACTGGTAATCCGGGTGGAAACTGGCGATCTGGTAAACACCTTCCATATCCAGATACGCCAACAAACCATCCGCAGCATCCAGAAATTCATTGTAGGAAGCAAAGTCCTGCAATACACCCGGGTGAATCAACAGGGTGGTTTCTATCTCCGGTTCGTCCTCCAGACGCTGAAGCTCCGAGTGAAGAGCGTGAAGAAGCTCATCTTCGGTCCCTGCATCCGACACCACAAACCGAACCCGGTTCCGGACCAGTTCCCGTTTGGCGAACGGGCACAGATTGTAGCCGACGACGACATCTTCGACCCATTTGCGGGTTGTGTTAACTATTTCAATCTCGCCCATGTTCTTTTCCTTAAAATGACCGAAGGCTACTCACAAGATTGAAGCGGGCGTGTGGGCCTGGCTTTCCAAAACTGTGCGGAGCCATGGATGGCGGAGCCCAAGCGTCACATGGACGTGCCGCAAGGAGCGTGTTTTGGAAAGCCAGGCCCACATGTCCGCCCGCACCCAGAGCCTAAGTCTTAGAGGTACCCCTGGCTACGAAGATAGTCGTCATAAGACCCACTAAAGTCAGTAACACCGTCGGCCTTAAGCTCAATGATGCGCGTAGCCAGCGAAGAAACAAACTCCCGATCATGGCTGACGAAAATCAGTGTACCCGGATAGTTCTCCAGCGCCAGGTTCAGCGCCTCAATGGACTCCATATCCAGGTGATTGGTAGGCTCATCCATCAGCATCACATTGGGCTTTTGCAGGATCAGCTTGCCGAACAGCATCCGCCCCTGCTCGCCGCCCGAGATCACACGGACAGATTTGGCGATGTCGTCGCCGGAAAACAGCATGCGCCCCAGGGTACCCCGAACCAGTTGTTCACCCCCGGTGGTCCACTGGGCCATCCAGTCCGTCAGGCTGTCATCATCGGCAAAATCTGCGGTATGGTCCTGGGCGAAGTAGCCAACTTCAGCGCTGTCGGTCCACTTTACCTCGCCGCTGTCGGGCGTGTAAGCGCCGGACAGGCACTGCAGCAGGGTGGTTTTGCCGATGCCGTTGGGGCCGATGATCGCTACCCGCTCGCCAGCCTCAACCTGTAGGTTCAGGTTCTTGAACAAGGGCTTTTCATCGAAGCCCTTGGTTATGTTCCTGAGGGTCACGGCCTGGCGATGCAGTTTCCTGCCCTGCTCGAAACGGATAAACGGGCTCACCCGGCTTGAGGGTTTCACCTCTTCCAGCTGGATCTTGTCAATCTGGCGGGCGCGGGAGGTGGCCTGCCTGGCTTTCGAGGCATTGGCAGAGAAGCGGCTGACGAACTGCTGCAGCTCGGCAATCTGGGCCTTTTTCCTGGCGTTGTCGGACAACATGCGCTCGCGAGCCTGGGTAGCGGCGGTCATGTATTCGTCGTAGTTACCCGGGAACAGACGCAGTTCGCCATAATCCAGATCCGCCATGTGCGTGCACACGCTGTTCAGGAAGTGGCGGTCGTGGGAAATGATGATCATGGTGCTGTTGCGGGCCACCAGGACGTTTTCCAGCCAGCGGATGGTGTTGATGTCCAGGTGGTTGGTGGGCTCGTCCAGCAGCAGTACGTCCGGATCGGAGAACAGCGCTTGAGCCAACAGAACACGCAGTTTCCAGCCCGGCGCCAGGGCGCTCATGGGGCCATTGTGCCGCTCCAGCGGGATGTCGAGGCCAAGCAGCAGCTCGCCAGCGCGGGCGTCGGCGGTGTAGCCATCCATTTCCGCGAACAGCACTTCCAGATCCGCCACGGCCATGCCGTCTTGCTCGCTCATTTCCGGCAGGGAGTAGATGCGGTCCCGCTCTTTTTTAACGCTCCACAGTTCCTCATGGCCCATGATGACGGTGTCCAGCACCGAGCAGTCTTCATAGGCGAACTGGTCCTGGCGCAGTTTACCGAGCCGGACACTGGGCTCCAGCATGACCTGGCCCGCGGAGGGCTCGAGGTCACCACCGAGTATCTTCATCAGCGTGGATTTGCCGCAGCCGTTAGCCCCGATCAAACCATAGCGGTTGCCGTTGCCGAATTTCGCAGAAACATTCTCAAACAGGGGCCTGGCCCCGAATTGCATGGTGATATTGGCGGTGGAAATCAAGAAGCAAACCTGTCGATGTGGGGCCGGCAGGCGCCGGCTGTAAGAAAGCCGGCATTGTACAGGTTTGCAGGCAGGACTGTGAGGCCGCAGAAACACGGATAAAAAGCACTTGCCTCTGGCGTGCGGTCCGGGCAGCATTCCCGTTCTGACGAACCCATTCATCCGACAACAGGATATTGAACATGGCACAAGCAACCGCACGCCACATTCTGGTAGACAGCGAAGCAAAATGTGAAGAACTGAAAAAAGCCATCGAAGGCGGCCAGGATTTCGCCGAAGTGGCAAAGCAGCACTCTTCATGCCCCTCCGGCCGAAACGGCGGTGACCTGGGCTCTTTCGGCCCGGGCCAGATGGTTCCCGAGTTCGACAAGGCCGTGTTCAACAGCGAGCTGAACACCGTGATCGGTCCGGTCAAGACCCAGTTCGGCTACCACCTGCTGGAAGTGACCAGCCGCAACTGATCTGATTCTCAGGAGCCGAGCGTCCAGGGGTTGGACGTAATCGGCTCCGCGCCGGCATCCGTCACCAGAATCGTCTCACTGCACCCGATCCCCCATTTCCCGGGCACACGCAGGCAAATCGGGAGATGGAACACCATTCCGGGACTGAATTCCGTGTTACCACCGCGTGCGATAAAGCCCGAACCCTCCACCCAGGAGGGCGGAAACTGGGCACCAACGGTATAGCCGAATACGCCGGAGAAAAACACGGTGCCGGCAAGGGGGGCCAGGACTTTTTCCGCTGCCTGGGCGGCGGAATCAAAGGTCACTCCCGGTTTCACTGCCGCCAGAAGGACATCCACAATGCGCCGACAACCGTCGAACACCTGTCGCATTTCCCGCGATGGCGTTCCGGCCACCACCGTTTGCATCATGGGTGCAGTATAGCGCTGCCAGGCGGAACCGAACTCCAGAAATACCGGCTCGTCCTGCTCTATCCTGAAGCGTTTGTGGTTGGTGTGAATCACGCTGCTGCGCCGACCTGTGGTTATGATCGGTTGCATGCTCATGAATTCACTGCCTGCTTCCAGGAGGGCCCGGGCACCAACAGCAGCAATGTCGTTATCCGTTACCCCTGGCCGAACTTCCGCCGCTGCCGCTTTCAGCCCTTCTCCGGTGATACGCGCACTCTCTCGCAAGTACTCGATTTCACCTGAGGATTTGACAATGCGAATCTTCTTTACGAGGCCGCCACTATCAATAAACCGAACGCTGGAAAGCCTTGCTTTCAGGCCTTCAAGCACCCCCTGCCGGAGCGAGCCGTGCCAGGCATCAATGCCGACAATATCCGCAGAACCGTTCAGGGCATCAATCAAAGGCGACAGTACTTCGCCAATGCCTTCCCAGCGGTAACCGGTAACCTTGGTAACCCGGGTTGTCACCATGGCTGGCCCCATTTCGATGGACGGCACCTGCAGAAGCAGGGATGAGCTTGTGACCAGCAGGGCGACGTGAACGGACACCTCAAAGGTACTGTAACCGGTCAGATAGAAAATATCGGAAGGGTCTGTTAGCAGCAACGCGTCCACATCGTCAGCGGCCATCCTATCCCGCACCCGGGCAAGCCGATGATCAAATTCTTCCGCCCCGAAGGGGCACTCAGAGCCCCTTAATTCTGCCGGAAGCGCTTTCTGATAGGCATTAAAATCCATGGTCGCACCTCCTCGGTCACTCTTACCAAGGAGAGTGGACCCGAATTTGCCTTTTCACAAATTTCAGAGCGCTTTCAGCAGCATTTACTGGCTGTTTGCGGACGCCGGCGAGAGAAATTGCGCCAATTGCCTGCCAACGGATTCGATCGGGTCGGTGATCGCCTGCTGGATGCTATTGGTAACAACCCTCGAGAACGCCGCACCGGCGGGGCTTTCCAGAAACCCCAGATACAGGTTCATTTCCTGGGCACCGATAGTCTCGTAGGTATAGAGATAGCTGTCGTACACCTGCTGGCCGACAACACCGGTCAGCATACTGCGCTGGCTTTCAATGCGCTGCCGGAGCTGATCGTAATTGACCGAATCACTGCTGAACGCCGCCATGGCCGTTGCCAGCCCGAGCTGCACCGCGATGCTTGTATCCACCGCGCTTTCAGTAGCGCGGGAGGCGCGGTCAAAGCGGTCGAACATTTGCGCTTTGCGGGTGCCCTTGTATTTGGCGTTCAGTTCTGGAGCACGGGCCTGGATCTGTTGCCAGGCAGACGGCTCGGAAGCGGCAATCTCGGCAGCGGAAATCTTCTTTGCAACCGGTGTTTCATACCAGTCCTGCACCGCGTCAAGCTGTGCGTCCGTCAGCTGGTTTTGCAAATCGGTAATAATCTGCTGCTCAATGTCGGCGGCACTGAAACTCTTACTCACCAGATTACCGATGGTATCCGCCACCATGGGCGGCAACTGGCCGCTTCGCTTCAGACCGTCCCGAATGCCCTGGCTCATCATGGCAGGATATCTGGCGACAATATCGTCAACAGGCGACGCCGCCAGGACCTGGCGGGCATCCGTTGCCGCCTGGACCGCTCCGGTAAAGAGCAGGGCTGTGACTAAAAGAGGTTTAATTAGGGCAAATCGCTTCATTTACCTATCATCCCGAACGTATTGTTGATTCCCTTATGCCATGGGTGTGATGCATGCAGCAAGCAATCCCGCGGTCCCGGAGATGACAGTTTGGTAGGAATGCGGAAGAAGCCTCGCCAGAACAGCAGACGTCGCCGAACGGCCATCGAGATCTGGAGAAGCCGGGCCCGGTGGTACGGGTTGCCGGCGCTGGGTTTGCTGATGGCCACCTGGGCCACTTTGCGGTTCAGCCTGCTGGCACCGGCCCCTCCGGCGAACCCGGAAGACCTGTGCGAAATCTTCCGGGAACATCCGGCCTGGTATGACTACGCCCGCGAATCCGAGCAACGGTGGGGCACACCAATCGCGACGCAAATGGCCTTTGTCTACTACGAATCGTCCTTCCGCAGCCATGCCCGCCCACCGCGCTCCGTGCTCTGGGGCTTTATTCCCTGGACCAGGCCGACAACCGCCTACGGCTATGCCCAGGCCCTGGACCCGGCGTGGCAGGAATACCTGCAGGCCAACGGTGAGGGCTGGTTTACCGTTCGCACCGATATGGAGTACGCCCTGGACTTTGTCGGCTGGTACAATCACCTGACCCACCGGCAGCTGGATATTCCGTTTTCAGCCCCGCGGCAACTGTATCTCGCTTACCACGAAGGCCGGGGCGGTTATGCCCGTAAGACTTTCGTGCAGAAACCGGCCGTGACGACCCTCGCCTCCCGGGTGCAGGCCCGGGCCTTTCGATATGATCATCAGCTCAACACCTGTGAACAGGAGCTCCAGTGCTGGCGCTGGTACCAGTTCTGGCCGTTCTGCGGCTGAATCCGGTTACAGCGCCGTTCTGATCGCCAGTTGGGGTTCAAGCGCCTGCAGTCGCTCCACCAGATACTCCATGACAATCCGGACACGAGCCATCTGCTGGGTATCCTGGTTCACGTGCAGCCACAGATCGACACTCTCGCCTTCCAGCGGGTCTGACAGGCGACGAAGCTCACGGGTACCTTCACCGAGATAGCACGGCAATACCGCCAGACCGGCGCCGGCCCTGGCAAGGGCATGCATGGACTGCAGGCTGTTGCAGCGAATGACAGATGCCACGTTCTTCAGATGCTTGCGGTACCAACGACCCGTGGCCAGATGGCTGAAGGTTTCATCGGGAATAACCCACAGGCAGGCCTCCGGATGATTCTCAATGTCCATGTTGCGGTTTCGCCGGCAATACCGCGCGGAGCCGTAAACCGCCGATTCGATGGCGGCAATCCGCTCTCCCTCGAGGGTTGCCTGCGGCTTGTTTTCCGGCCGGAGCGTCAGGTCCGCTTCCCGATGGCTGAGATTGGCCACATCGTTGTCCGTCAGAATTTCCAGCTCAATATCCGGGAACTCCCGCACCAGCTCCGCCAGTATCGGGCTGAGCAACTCATTCATCATGGCGTCTTCGGCGGCCAGGCGCACCTTGCCAACCGGCGCGGAGTCCTGCCCCACCAATGTGCGTTCGAGATTTTCCATCTCCACTGCCAGCCGCTCGGCTTCCCGAAAAGCCGTTTCACCCACTGGTGTAAGCTGCAGTCCGTCTCTGCTTCGTTCAAAAAACTGCACACCCAGCGACTCCTCCATCTGGTCAAGTCGCCGTAAAACAGTGGTTTGGTGCACGCCCAGTAATTCACCGGCCTTGGCGAGTGTTCCACCTGTTGCCAGGGCCCTGATATATCGAAGATAATCCCAGTCCATAGTTACTGCATATTTGCAACGTGAGTACGGATTTTAACTTATTTAAGCTGCAAATAAGAACCCTTAGAATACCGTGTAAATTAAAGGTAGATAACTAACTAACCCGATCAGATTAAAGGAGGAAGGCGCTATGACTCAGAACCATATCGCAACCGTTCACCCGCTGCCGTCCAGTATCCTCCACAATTGTGCTGAGGTCAGGCGCCAGTATACCCGTGCTGCGGCAAAGCAGGCGGGCCAGTTTTTCAGTCGCAAGATGCGGAGCTTCAATCGGAAAGCCGCAAACGTTGCTCCGGACATGACCCGGATGCAGGGCGGCCACTGAGCCAACACTGAAATCTGGCATAAATGCGAGACCGCGCGCAGACTGGAAACGAAACACAGGGATTTGAAAACGCCGGCGGCGCCCGAGGGAGCCACCGGCGTTTTGCGTTCGGGAGTCAGAACTCCCAGACTACCTTTTTCTTCTGGCTGAACCAGTCGTCCATTTTTTGGTTATAGAAGTCTTCGATCACGTTCCGCTTGATCTTCATGGTCGGCGTCAACATGCCGTTCTCCATGGTCCAGGGTTCCCTGACCACCACCACGAATGCCACTTTCTCGTGAGATTCACATTCAGCGTTCACGGCTTCCAGTTCAGCGGCCAGCTCCTGCTCAAGTTCGCTGCGATCAGCACCGGTTTCCAGTTCACCCCGCGCTTCCTCGGAAAGCAGGATCATCAGGCACGGCTGCGGCTGGTTGGCACCGGCAACACAGACCACTTCAGCTTTGGGATGGTTAAAACGGTTTTCAATGGGAACCGGAACAACATACTTGCCCTTCGAGGTCTTGAATAAATCTTTCACCCGGCCGGTTATCCGGAGGCTGCCGTCCCGGTCGATTTCCCCCATGTCTCCGGTTTTCAGGAAGCCGTCCTCGGTGAGGTCCTCCTTGGTTTTTTCATCATTCTTGTAATAACCCAGCATCTGCCCGGGACTCTTTACCTGGACCTCACCCCCCTCGCCAATGCGATGTTCCACACCCGGATTGGCCATACCGACAGAGCCAGCCCTCGCCTGACCCGGCCGGTTGGCGTGGGAGTAGCCGAAGTTTTCTGACATGCCATAGACCTCCAGCAACTCCAGCCCGAGATTCCGGTACCAGTTGACGATGTCAGCGGACAGCGGCGCGGCGCCGGTGAGCGCCGCCCGGCAATGGTCCAGCCCCAACTGCCGGAGTACTTTCTTCTTGACCAGGCCACTGACGATGGGAAGGTTGAACAGCAGCTTCTGTTTTTTGGGCGGCAATTTCGCGTTTACACCCAGGTAGAACTTCATCCACAGGCGGGGAACGGAGAAAAACAGCGTCGGCCGCGCCCGCTGAAGATCTTCCTGGAAGGTATCCAGGGAATTGGCGAAGTAAAGACGAAAGCCGTAATACAGAGACTGGGTTTCCACCGCCGCCCGCTCTGCCACATGGGCCAGCGGCAAGTAGGAAAGCATCCGTTCACCGGAAGAGACCGGGAACAGTTGCTGCAACCCGTCTGCCACTGAAATCATGGTCCGGAAACTGTGCATCACCCCTTTGGGACGGCCGGTACTGCCGGACGTGTAAACAATGGTCGCCAGGTTATCCGGGTCTGGCAGCCTCGGGTCCGCAGGCCCCTGACTGGCGATAATCTCCAGCCACTTTGGCGTGTCGTCCCTTGGTGACATGGGCAGGGAAATAAGCGGCAAATCGTCCGGAATGTGGTTTTTGATGTCGTTCCAGCCGTCTGCGGTACCATCGAGTTTACCGAGGAACAACAGTTTTGCCTCGCAGTGCTCAAGCACATAGGCCGCGGTATCACCATTGAGGGTAGGGTACAATGGCACCGACACGTGGCCGGCGGCCCAGATTGCCAGATCGGCCAGGATCCAGTGCGCGCTGTTCCTGCCCAGGATACCGATATTGCTCGGCTCCGGAAGATCCAGTCTGTTCAGGTAAGCGGCCATCCGGGACACCTGGTCTGCGGCCTGCTTCCAGGTGATATCCTCGACACGGCCATCCGGGAATGGCTGGGTCAGGTAGACATGATCGGGGGTCTCCTCTGCCCAGTAATACAGGCAATGGAGTGAGGTCTGCTTCCGGGGATCTACCGCCATAAACGGCTCCTTTGTTGTTATTGTACTGTCTGTTTCAGATACTGACTCGCTGTTCATACTAACGCCATTTCACCCGCGCTCAACAGCATTTAATGCCCGGCCGCCGAAGAAGGACAGGCCATCGTCAATGACCACATTGCACTGCGCACCTTCAACCTCGATCCGGTGCGGCTCGGAGCCCTGGCTGAACACTTTCTGAGCCTTGGTTATGAGCAAGACGGCGAATACCGTTTTGAGGCCAAAAAACTGTACGCCCGACACTATGAACACCCCTCCGGGGAACTCCCCAAGGTGTTCATATCGGAGCTGCTTGTTGATCAGTGCTCACCGGCATTACAGGCAGTGGTGAAAAACCTGGTGGCCCAGGTACAACCGGATGCCGTTAAGGCTGAGGAACTTCGCGCCCGCTCACTGTGTTCAGAACCATCTCGTCAGGACCACCCCTGCTCACCGAGCAGGGGTACAAAACGAACAGCTCCGAAGTTCTCGGTTCTGAATTCGCTCCCCGAAACCCGGGTAATCCGCAGTAACGACTGCACGGAATGCCTGGAGCCAACCGGAATCACCAGGCAGCCGCCAACAGCCAGCTGATGTTTTAACGCCTCAGGCACCGCAGGCGCACCGGCGGCCACGACGATGCCATCGAAGGGCTGGTGTTCTGGCCAGCCCAGGGTGCCATCACCGCAGCGGACCACCACGCTATCAAACCCTTCCGATACCAGGGTTCTGGCTGCCCGTTCCGCCAACTCCGGCACTCTTTCCATGCTGAAAACCTTGCTGGCGATACAGGCAATAACGGCAGCGGCGTAACCCGACCCGGTTCCGATATCCAGCACTTTTTCGCCACCCCGAAGATCCAGAGCGTCTGCCATCAAGGCCACGATGTACGGCTGCGAAATCGTTTGCCCAGCGCCAATAGGCAGCGGCCCGTCATCGTAGGCACGGTCCTGCATACCCTTGGGCACGAATTTCTCCCGTGCCACCCGTCCCATGGCCTCAAGAACCAGTGGCGACTGGATTCCCCGGGCGACGAGCTGACACGCTACCATCGATGCTCTCCGGGACTCGAATTCACTGCCCTTTTTCATTCCGCTCACCTCTCTGGCCAAGGCCTGCGACCGCCGACGCCCACTGAATCACGTAAGCTTCGGCAACCACTTACCGGCGGTTACAAAGCAGTAACTTTTTTACAACGGCGGCCACCACGGTATCTGACTACTTTTTACTCACCGGTAGTAACAGAAAATGCCGCTGAACGCCAAAACAATAAAACGAACAACGGGCTGAGAACCTGAAAACCAGGGGGTCCCGTTGTTGAGGAGGAACAATGTCAACATCGGTTAACCACCTCGACGAGCGGACGCGGGATTCCGCCGAGCTGCTTGAAGAAATCATGCCCTCCGCCATTACCCTGGCCATGATGCTTCGACACCGGAAAATGGCGGCGTGGCTGCGTACCGAATTTGATGGCTATCAGGACCCGGAGGCCGCCCCACCCTATCGGCGGCGATTGCATGGACATATCGTTGCCAAGTCTCCCCAGTATGGCTGGATTCCCGCCCCAATGGAGGATCAGCAGAAAGAAGAATTCGGCTACATGGACCTGCTTGAGGGCGTGAAAGCCCTTGAGAAAGTCTGTGTTAATTGCAAGAAAGGCAGTGGCAATCGGATACTGCTGGCCAAAGAAGACATGGCCCTCCTGCAGAAACAGATCAATCTTACTGCCGAGCTGGCCATCAATCTCAGCCGGAACGTCTACTGCCGCCTGCTGAGGACTATCCGGGGAGCGATCTACCTCTGGACCCAGGAGCTCATGGCCAAGGGTATAGCCGGTGAACACAACCACTACAGCCCCGATGAACGGGCGAACGTAGCGCAACTGGATGACCCCGAGAGGTTCTGGCGCCGGGCCCTGGAAGAAGTGGACAACCTGCCGATACCAGACGTTCGTGAGGCCGGATTCTTTGAGCGGGTATTCGGGCGCGCAGGCTAAAGGACGCTGACAACCCCGACGCTGCTCAGGGCTTCAACCTCCCAAACAAGCTGCCCCGGCAATGGGTCGTCCGGTTTTCTTGGCGGGTCTGTCAGCATTGAGTTATAGATCACAAAAGTAACGCAGCTATTTATCAACCCATTCGTACAGCGGCTTTCCTTTGTCGACTATATGTACTGTGAAAATTTTTAACGGCATGTCGCCAACCACTTTAAACCCAGCATGGGGTACGCCACGCTCGTTCATGATGGGTGCGCCGGTAGGAATCTTAATTGGATCTTTACCGGGAGGCTGGATCATTCCACCCTGAACGAAATAACCTGATTCGACTCCGTGATGGAAATGGCGCCCAACAACCTCGCCGGGTTTGTATTCACTGATTGACGATATCACCTCCATCTCGGGCGAACCAGAAAGGTCAATCCGCTTAAGCTCCTTTCTATTTTCCGAATCTTCGGCCAGGGCAGGCCCTACAACAAAAAGGGCGCCGAGAAAAATCGCAGTAGTACTGAGCAGCCTGATCGCTTTCATCCCGGTTTCCTCCACTATTCGTTCTTAATTCCAAATCGGCAAGACCATTATCTAGAGCCATGCCCCGAGCAGCAACGGAAAAAGAATGAAGGTTGCCAGGTTTGTACTAATCTTATAGGACTTATCATCCCCCATAGGAGAAGATAAGTTTAGTAGCCCATCGATCCCGGCTTGCCTGTATGTCAGGAGGGTTTTCCCATGCCAACTTATACTGTCACGACCGCGAATCTTTCTCTCTCGCGACAGCAGAAATCCCAGATCGCGGATGCCATAACAACGGCCCATAACAGCCAAACCGGCGCACCCCGTTTTTTTTCCCAGGTTTTGTTCACTTCGCTTGATGAGGGTGAGCACTTTGTTGGTGGCGGCGTGAACAACGCGCCCCACGTTTATGTGTCAGGTCTTGTCCGGGAAGGCCGCAGTGCAGAAATCAAGCAGGCGCTGATGACTCATGTGCTGGAGGCGATAGCCAGGATTGCCGGCATAACTTCCGAGGAGGTCTGGATTTACCTGCAGGACATTCCGGCCTCGCAGATGATCGAGTTTGGCCGGTTTCTGCCAGCACTGGGAGATGAAGCTGAGTGGGAACGGGGAATGTCTCCAGAGAAACGAGCCAAGCTATCCAATTAACCGGAGCCCTTCCCGATGCACCTCCCTTTCTGGCTGACTACTGCCCTGCTCTTTCCGGTACTGCTCTGCCAGGGTAAGCAGGCCCGGCAAAAAACGCCCAGGTTGCCGGAGGCAGGTGTGGTTCTGCTGAGCATGGGTGTGAACGACGCCACAGGATTCACAACCCGCTATCGTTTTCGACAGCAATTGATTAAGTTGCGCCAATTACTCGCACCTCGCTACCCGGGGCCCCTGTTCTACTCAGCGTTCCGCCAATGCACCTGCTCACAGCGTTGCCTTCACCGCTCCGACAGGTCATGGGCTGGCGGGCGAGACAACTGGACAACATCTATGCTCATCTCGCCAGTGATACTTCGCACGACTTCCGTTATTTGGCTTATCCGACCTCAACTGGGGCTTCGGCCTGGTTGTCGGCGCACTGTTCGCCAAAGCCCTGGCACGCCAGATTCGCGTTCACTATCCGTTGCTGATCGCCAGCGCCTACTCAGGGTTCATTGTTTGGCACGGTGGGCTTGCCGGGTCCATTCCACTGACCATCGCTACCGAGGGCCACTTCACGGCAGACGTGATCGGCATTATCGGCACCAGTGAAACGATCTTCGCTTTCTTCAACCTGGCCATCGTGGTGGCACTGTTCATTATCGTGCCATTGGTTAACCGCCTCATGCTGCCCGAAGAAAGGGACAGCGTGTACGCAGACCCCAAAATCCTGGACGACGAACCCGACACATCCGTGGTTATCAGCCGCCCGGCGGATTACCTGGAAAACAGCAGGATTCTCGCCTGGCTGATCGGTTTCAGTGGTATTGCATTCGTCTTCCAGTACTTTATTGCTGGCGGCGGGCTGAACCTGAACATCGTGAACTTTATGTTCCTGTTCATTGCGATCATTCTGCACCAGACCCCCAAACGCCTTCTTGCCAGTCTGAACGAGGCCGTTAAGGGCGGCGCCGGCATTGTCATCCAGTTCCCATTTTACGCGGGTATCATGAGTGTCATGACGGCATCCGGACTGGCAGCCAGCATTTCGGCAGGTTTCGTCTCCATTGCGACCGCAGAAAGCCTGCCGTTCTGGAGTTTTCTAAGCGCTGGGCTGGTGAATATCTTCGTGCCGTCAGGCGGTGGCCAGTGGGCGGTTCAGGCGCCGGTCATGTTGCCCGCCGCGCAGGAACTAGGAGCGGACATACCCAGGGTGGCCATGGCCGTTGCCTGGGGCGATGCCTGGACCAACCTGTTACAACCCTTCTGGGCCCTGCCGGTGCTGGCGATTGCCGGGCTGAAAGCCAAGGACATTATGGGCTATTGCCTGATGCTGCTCATCATTACCGGCATCATCATCAGCGTTGGCCTGACCTGGCTTTAATTTCCTATCCTGCAATAGCCCCGGAGAGTCCCAGGACTCTCCGGCTTTCCTGAACCTGCCTCACGGCGCCAGCTTGCGCTTCAACGCTTTGGAAACCGACAGCGGAAGGCTCGGCAACGAGCGCAGCATCCACGGCAGTATCCGGCGCTTCACGCCACTCAGGGATTCCGGTATCACGGCTTCAATCAGGTGTGGCCCCGGCATTCTCTGGGCGTACTCAAGGGCCTTTGCCATCTCCTCGGCCGTATGCACCCGCACGCCATGAACCCCCATGCCGTTGGCCATTTCCGCAAAGTTGATCACCGGGCCGCGCAGGTCCAGTTGGGATTTGGCTTTTTCACCGGCTTCTTCCGCACCAACCCGTTCCAGTTCAATGTTGAGCACAGAGTAGGACGCGTTGTTGAAGATGATGGAGGTAACATTCAGTTGTTCACGGGCCATGGTCCACAGGGCCTGGAGGGTGTACATGGCGGTACCGTCACCGATCAGGGCCAGTACCGGCCTGTCGGGGCAGGCCACAGCGGCGCCTACGGCGTTGGGCAGGCCCTGACCAATGGCGCCGCCAGTGAGGGTGATCAAATCATGGCGGGGCGCGCCGGCGGTCATTACCGAGAGCATCAGGCTGGAGGTGATGCCTTCATCCACGATGATGGCGTTCTCGGGCATCAGGTGGCCGACGGCCTTGCAGACTTTCTCTGCCGTCAGTTTACCCCGTGGCCGGCCTGGGCGTTTCGTGGGCTGCAGCGTCGGTTCGGACTGGCTGGCGCCGACGGCATCGTTGAGTTTGTTCAGGCTGGCCAGGATGTCCTGGTCGGGGGCCACCAGGGTATGTACCTGGCAGGTATCCGGAACCAGGTAGCTCTTCTTGCCGGGATAGGCGAAGAAAGAGACCGGTGCTTTGGCATCCACCAGAATCAGTTGCTCCACATCGGTCAGCTGCACCGTCGCCAGCTCAGCCAGGTAGGCAAGGCGCTCAATGTAGGGCAGGCCGCCCCCCCGTTCCATCCGGGTCGGAAACGTCTCTGCCAGCAAGGTAACACCACTATGTGCGGCCAGCTTTGCTGCTGCCAGCATGCCTGGTTCCCGCAAGGCGTGGCCGCCCAGCAACAGGGCCGTCTTCTTGCTGGATCGGATGGCAGCGGCAATGGCCTCTACCGTGGCATCGTCAGCCGGCTCCGGTGTGGGCTGCGCCAGGGGGGCACTTGGCACACCGCCCTCCCCCCAGGAAACATCGGCCGGCAGGATCAGTGTGGCCACCTGCCCCGGCGCAGTCCGGGCGGCGGCAATGGCTTCGGCGGCATCCTGGCAGAGCGTTTCTGTACTCTTGGCAGTGCGGACGAAACCGGGGGAAACATTACGGGCGACGGTTTCGATATCGGATTGCAGCTGGGCATCGTATTTCACGTGGTAGGTGGCGTGGTCGCCAACTATGTTCACCACCGGAACCTTGCCCTTGCGGGCGTTGTGCAGGTTGGCCAGCCCGTTGCCCAACCCGCAACCCAGGTGCAATAGAGTGGCGGCGGGCTTATCAGCCATGCGGGCATAGCCGTCGGCCGCACCGGTGGCGACACCTTCAAACAGGGCAAGGACGGCCCGCATTCTGGGCTCATCATCGAGCGCGGCCACAAAATGCATTTCGCTGGTGCCTGGGTTGCTGAAGCAGACCTCAACACCGGCATCCACCAGGGTTTTCATCAGGGCTTGTGCGCCGTTTGTCATTATTTTTCTCCACGCTTTCCGGGTTCAGGGTATCTATCCAATTGGTCTTTGCCGATGTCCACAATTCGGGTAACACCGGTCAGGGTCATGGCCAGCCGAAGTTCCTGCTGAAGACTTGCCAGAAAGTTATTCAGACCGGCCTCTCCGGCGCCAGCCAGCGCCCAGGCCCAGGGACGGCCGATCATGACGCCTCGGGCACCCAGTGCCAAAGCACGAAATATATCCACGCCGCTGCGAACGCCGCCATCCACCAGGATTTCGGTCTCTGAGCCGACAGCCGCCACAATGTCGGGCAGCTTGCCGGCCCCCGACGCGACGCCGTCCAGTTGTCGGCCCCCGTGGTTGGACACCACGATGCCATCGGCTCCCACATTCACGGCCTGGCGGGCATCGTCTCCATCCAGAATGCCTTTCAGCAACAGGGTGCCTTTCCAGTGGCGGCGCAACCATTCAATGTCAGCCCAGGTCACGGTAGGATCAAACTGGGCATCAATCCAGGCCTTGAAGGCGTCCAGATCCCCTGCATCCGGCACAACGTCGCTGAGGTTGCCGAAGTTCAGCGGGCCTCCACGCAAGGCCACATCCCACAACCAGCCTGGGCGGGACAGCAGTTGCACGACCTTCAGAGCTTTGGCGCGGGGGCCAGTGACGGATAAACCATTACGGAAGTCGCGATGGCGCATCCCCGGCTGCGGTAAGTCGACGGTAAACACGAGAGTCTGACAGCCCGCTTCCCAGGCTTTGGTGAGCAGCGCTTTGATGCGGGCCCGGTCTCGTATCATGTAGAGCTGGAACCATGCGGCTCTGGTCACTGCGGCCTGTACTTCTTCCACCGGGCAGATACCAACGGTGGAGAGTGTGAAGGGTATACCGGCGGATTCTGCGCTTCGCGCCGCCTGAACCTCCCCTCGCCGCGCCATCATGCCAGCAAGGCCCAGTGGTGCCAGTACCGCAGGCATGGCACAGGACTCACCGGCCAGGGTGGTTGAGGTATCCACCTGGTCGACGTCAATCAGTACCCGCTGGCGCAATTTTATGCTGCCCCATTCGGTTTCGTTGGCGCGGAGGGTCTGTTCGTCGGTTGCTCCCCCGTCCAGATAATCGAACAGGAACCGGGGCAATCGGGCGCGGGCCCTTTCACGGTAGTCTTCAGCGGTGGCCGGGTAAGTCAGCCTCAAAGTCATGCGATCAGCCTCCGGCTGCAATGGAACGCACCGCTGCCCGGGCGGTCATGATGCACCCGGGCAGGAAGGTGCCTTCGAGGGAACGTTTGCCGTTTGCACCACCGCCACCAAAACCTGCAGCTTCTCCCACACAGTAAAGGCCCTCAATTGGTTTTCCCTGACCGTTAAGGATGCGGCTTTGCAGATCGGTTTGCAGGCCGCCCAGGCTCTTGCGGGTGATCAGTTGCATCCGGATGGCAATGTAGGGCCCGGCACCGGGCTTTTGCAGCGGTGCAGGTTTGCAGGTGCGCAACCGGTCCGGCTTCCATTCACGGGCGTGCTGGATCATCCGGATCTGGGGGTCGTTATGGAGACTGGTGCCGCTGGCGAAGTTGGCATCAAAGGCATCTGCGGTGGCCTGAAGTGTAGCGGGATTGATGTCGTGGGAGCAGGTCAGCGCGTTCATCTTGCCGGCCAGATCGGCGAGGCTATCCGCCACCAGGAAGTCCCGGCTTTCATGCTGCATTTGTCGTACAAGCGAATGGTTGCCAAGCAGCAACTCTTTGACAAATTGCGGGAATTGTTTGTCCCGGATTCGGGCATTGTGCTCGGCGCCGGAAATGGCGAACTCCTTGGCAGCAATGCGCCAGTTGAGCAGGTGCCAGGTCCAGGGCTTTTCCTGTTCCGCCACGCGCTGGCATAGCCAGTGGGTATCAAACCCGGTCACCAGGGGTTCCGGGCCAATCCGTTCACCCCGGTGGTTAAGCCACAGGGCAGATTTGCAGGGAATAGTGGAAAGGCCGTGGCCGGGGAAATGGGGGTAAGGGTGCGCAAAGCCAGCGGCGTAATTCCACATTTCCCCGGCGTGGGTGATCTGGCCACCGAGGGTGTCGGCCACCCAATGGTGCATGCGGCCATCCGCATAGGGATGGGCACCGTTCAGCATCTGGGCCGGTTGTGGCCGGTCACTGGGCCAGTTGGCGCGGCATTCGGTATGGCTGCCATTAATACCACCGGTAGCCAGAACGACGGCAGGCGCCGCCAGGCGGACGTCTTCACCGGTCGCTTCATTGATGGCCAGGGCGCCGCTCACTTTGCCGGCTTCGTGGTCGAGCGCAGTGACTCGGTGCTGGTGCAGCAGGGTGAGCTTGCCGGCGATGTTTTCCCGGTACAGCGCCGCCATCAGGCAACGCACCAGCTCCCGGGCGGTGCCCCAAACCACATGGTAGCGGGGTAGACGGTTGCCATCACCGAAGCGACCACGCTCCGCCCAGTTCACAGCCGGCAGGAATTTGATGCCCTCGTTGCTGAGAAAGTCGTACACCTCAGATCGGGAATGCTCCACATAGTAACGCGCCCACTTCTGGGGCAACTCATCCCAGGCGGCCAGATCACCAAAGCGGTGCCAGTCAGCCAGGGCAATCTCCGGCGTGTCGGCAATCCTCATGCGTTTCTGCAGGGGCGTGCCCACCAGCATCATACCGCCAAAGGCCCACAGCGCCAGGCCTCCCATTCGTTCGGCCGTATCCCGATCCGCCAGCGTGACTGTTTTCCCTGCTCGCAGAGCTTCGAGGGTCGTGACAAGTCCGGCCAGGCCTCCGCCGACCACCAGAATGTCTGAAGAAATTACCTTGGCCATAGTATGCATCCGACTCGGTAGCAATGAGTTGTCAGCTTTAAAGATATACCGGTACCATGGCTTTAAAATTGACCTCAGAGGCCAGTTAAATTGACATTAGAGGCCACGGTTTCCATTGGCTGGGTGAATACCGTGATTGCGGCGGCGCGAAGGCTCTCCGTGGACGAGAGCACACTGCTGGCGGCGGCCGGCATTCCGGAGGCTGCCGACTCCCACGAACGCTGGCCCATTGATGACATCACGCGGCTGTGGCATGCGGCGGAGCGTTGCACCGGCGACCCTGGTTTCGGGCTGAAGGTGGGCGCCAGGTTCACCCCGATGAGCATCAGCGGTGTGGGGTTTGCTCTTCAGTCCGCGGCCACCCTGCGTGAGGCCATTGTGATGGTGCAGCGGTTCCAGCGCCTGATCTCCGATGGCGGGCGATTCCAGGTCCTCACAGGCCATACCGCCACCTGGCTGGTCTACCATCCCCGGCAAGGAAAACTGGCCTTCAGCTCCCACCAGATCGAAGCGGTTCTGGCGGCCGTGGTCGGTTTTGCCAGTTGGGTGACGGGAACCCGGATGCAACCTGCACGAGTGCAGTTCAGCCAGCCCCGGCTCGGGCCGATGCCTGGATACCAGGCAGTCTTCAATTGCCCGGTGGAGTTCGAACAAGCGTTCAATGGTGTACTGGTAGGCAATGCCGTTCTGGACCAACCCCTGCCCCAGGCGGATCCTCAGCTTGCGCGGGTGCACGAGCGCTACTCCACCGCCCGACTGGCGGCCCTCTCCATGAACAGTGCTTCGATTCCGGAAGTACGGCGGTGGCTGACGGCGCGGCTGGGCCCGGTTCTGCCCCGCCGTGCCGAGGCGGCGGAGGCGCTGGGTATCAGCGAGCGGACCCTGGCGCGGCGGCTTCGGGGGCAGGGGCAAACATTCGATGGTCTGTTGGATGACATACGTCGGGAAAAGGCGCTGCAGGCGGTGGCAGACCCGAGTGCCTCCCTGCCCGAAATTGCCGAGGCACTGGGCTTTGCCGAGGTAAGCACTTTTTACCGCGCCTTCCGGCGCTGGACGGGTTCGCCGCCGGTACGCTGGCGCAAGCAAAGAGGCGTGGCGCAACACACCGCGGCTCCCGGAAGCCGGGTCCCTGGCTGCACCACGCCCCTGAACAGATAAACAGGTGTCTGAAATCCAGACAGAACGCGACGACTTCAAGCTCAATGAAACGGCTCTATGTGAAAAAGCTCAGACGCCCATTTTATCCCGCAACAGGTAGTACCAGGCTCCGAGTGCGGTAAACGGCACCCGAAACAGGCGCCCGCCCGGGAAGGGATAATGCGGCAGGCTGGCAAAGGCGTCAAAACGCTCCGCCTGGCCCTGAATCGCCAGCGCGAGGGCCTTGCCTGCCACATGGGTGAAGGTAACGCCGTGGCCGGAGCAGCCCTGGGAATAGAATACGTTGTCCTGCAGGCGACCCAATTGCGGGAGGCGTGACAGGGTAAGCAGAAAGTTGCCGGTCCAGGCGTAGTCGATGTTGACTCCTGCCAGTTCCGGAAACGTCTTCAGCATGCGGGGGCGAATCAGCCGTTCGATGTTGGCCGGGTCGCGGGCCCCATAAGTCACACCGCCGCCATAGATCAGGCGCTTGTCGCCTGTGAGTCGGAAGTAGTCCAGCAGGTAGTTGCAGTCTTCCACGCAGTTATCTTCTGGCAACAGTTGATTTGCAGTGGCGTCGTCAAGCGGCTCGGTGGCGGTGATCTGCGAACCGCAGGGCATGGATTTGGCGCCCAGCTCCGGCACCAGCCCGCCCAGGTAGGCATTGCCGGCGAGAACCACGAACTCTGCCCTCACCTCTCCTTCCCTGGTTTTCACCGTTGCCGGCAGGCCAGGAAGAATCCGGGTGACTTCCGAATGCTCGTGAATCACGCCGCCCCGGGATTCCAGCGCGGCCGCTTCGCCCAGGGCCAGGTTCAGGGGATGGATATGCCCGCCGGTATGGTCGATAGCCCCACCCACATAGCGATCTGTGCCAACGCGGGCACGGATGGTTTCCTCGTCCAGCAGCTCCAGCTTATCGTAGCCAAATCGGTGCCACAGGGCCTGTTGTGCTTCCAGATGCCGGAATTGCCGCGTGTTCAGGGCGGCGAAAATGCCACCCTCTTTCAGATCGCACTGTATGCGGTAATCCCGCACCCGCTGCCGGATAATCTGGCTGCCTTCAAACGCCATGGCCGCCAACAGGCGCAGGCGGTCCGGTGTGGTCTGGCGCTCAATGCTGTCCAGATCCCGGCTGAAGCTGTTAACGATCTGGCCGCCGTTACGGCCGGAGGCACCCCAGCCCACGCTCGCCGCTTCCAGCACCACCACACGGAAACCCGCCTCCGCCAGGAAAAGCGCGGTGGACAAACCGGTATAACCGGCACCCACCACGCACACATCCGCTTCACACTGCCCTCGCAGCGCGGGGCGCATGGGCGCGGGATTGGCAGAGGCGGCATAATAGGAAGGAACCGGAGGATACTGGGTCATAAGTTGGCGCCAAACAGGGTGACGGGCTGATCAGGGGTTGATCAGGGGTTAACCGGAAAGAGCTGTATGGCGGCGGCCAAATACGGCCGCCGCAGACGCAAGTCTATGCCAGGACCCGACGTTCGGGAAGACAGGTTCTTCTACCTATATCTGAAGCCGCGATCACCGGGGGAAGTGCTGTTATGATTGGCCAATCCCCCTGCCTGCGAGACGGCCATGAATCCTCCCGAACGTTCCACCACACCCACCGACCAGGCCGGATGGCAGGCCCTGGCAGCCCAGCTCACTCTGGAGGGCCGGGGCTACGTAGATGGCGCCTATCAGTGGGCCAGCAGCAACGAGACCTTTGCCTGCATCAGCCCGGTGAACGGCCGGGAGCTGGCTCAAATCGCCAGTTGCGACCAGGCCGATGCCGAGCTTGCCGTTGCTGCTGCCAGAAAGGCGTTTGAAAGCGGCATCTGGAGTCAACTGGCACCCGCCAAACGCAAGGACTTTCTGCTGCGTTTCGCCGATCTGATCGCCGCCCACGCGGATGAACTGGCCCTGCTGGAAACCCTGGACATGGGCAAACCCATTGGCCACGCCCGCACAGTGGACGTGCCGGCTACCGTACGCGCGATCCGCTGGACCGCCGAGGCCATCGACAAGGTCTACGGCGAACTGGCCGCCACGCCCCACAACCAGATCGGCATGATTTCCCGGGAGCCCATGGGGGTGGTGGCCGCCATCGTGCCCTGGAACTTTCCGATGATCATGGCCTCCTGGAAGATTGCCCCGGCCCTGGCCACCGGTAACTCGGTTATCCTCAAGCCCTCCGAGAAATCCCCGCTCACTGCTATTCGTCTGGCGGCCCTGGCAGAGCAGGCGGGTATTCCCGCCGGCGTGTTCAACGTGCTGCCCGGCTATGGCCACACCGTGGGCCAGGCCCTGGCCCTGCATATGGACGTAGATTGCCTGGTGTTCACTGGCTCCACCAACGTGGCCAAGCAGCTGATGATCTACGCCGGCCAGTCCAACATGAAACGGGTGTGGCTGGAGGCCGGCGGCAAAAGCCCGAACATCGTCTTTGCAGACGCGCCGGACCTGAAGAAAGCCGCCGCCGAAGCCGCCAGCGCCATCGCCTTCAACCAGGGCGAAGTGTGCACCGCCGGCAGCAGGCTGCTGGTTGAAGAAAGCATCCGTGCCGAGTTCATCGGCCTGATCCGGGAGGCCCTGAAAACCTGGCGCCCCGGGCATCCCCTGGATCCGGAGACAACCTGCGGTGCTATCGTTGACCAGGCCCAGTTGGATCGCATCATTGAATACATCGGTATCGGCCAGTCCGAAGGGGCAACCCTGGTGGAAGGTGGTAAACGGGTGATGGAGGATACCGGCGGCCTGTTCGTTCAGCCTACGGTATTTGATGGGGTGAAAAACGGCATGCGCATCGCCTCGGAGGAAATCTTCGGGCCGGTGCTGTCGGTGATCGGGTTCAGGACCACCGAAGAAGCCATCAACATCGCCAACGACTCCATCTACGGCCTGGCGGCTGCGGTGTGGACGTCCAACATCAACACCGCGTACAGGGTCGCCAAGGCGCTTCGGGCCGGCAGTGTCTGGATCAACCATTACGACGGCGGCGACATGACCGCGCCCTTTGGCGGCTTCAGACAATCCGGCAACGGCCGCGACAAGTCCCTGCACGCCTTCGACAAATACACTGAAATCAAGGCCACCTGGCTGGTGATTGAGTAGCCGGAACTTACACGGTGTGCAAATACCACAGGTACTCGAGATCCGAGATGGTCATCTCGAATTCGTTCAGTTCATGCTCTTTGCAGGCCACGAAGACATCCAGGAACCGGCTGCCGAGATAGTCGGCCATCACCGCCGACTGTCCCAGCTCCCGCAAGGCATCCCGCAGGTTGTTCACCAGCGTCGCTTCGTGCTGCCCGTGGGCGTTACCCACCGTGACCGGCGGCGGCTCGATCTGGTTAGAGATACCATAGTGGATTCCTGCCAACACGGCTGCCATCAACAGGTAGGGATTGGCATCGGCACCGGCGACGCGGTGTTCAATACGCAGGGCTCCGGGATCACCGCCCGGCAGTCTCAGTGACGCGGTGCGGTTGTCCACACCCCAGGTAGCCGCACTGGGCACGTAATACTCCGGACTGAACCGGCGGTAGGAATTGATGTTGGGGCAGAACAGCGCCATGGCATCGTTCATGGTGGCCACCAGACCGCCGACCGCCCAGCGAAGCAGGTCGTTGGGTTGCTCGGCGTCACCTGCGAACACGTTCCGCCCTTCTGCGTCTACCAGGCTTACATGCAGGTGCATGCCGCTGCCCGCCTGATTGTGATAAGGCTTGGCCATGAAGGTGGTGTCCATCTCATGGTCGTACGCCATGTTCTTGATCAGACGCTTGAGCAGAGTGGCGTGGTCGCAGGCACGCACGGCGTCGTCCACGTAATGCAGGTTTACCTCAAACTGGCCGGGGGCGGATTCCGCCACCAGGGCATCGGCAGGCAATTCCTGCTCATGGGCCGCATCCAGCACATCTGCCAGGAATTCTGCGTATTCATCGAGATCATCAATGGAATAGGCCTGGGTACCCGCCGGGCGTTTGCCGGAGATGGGCGATTTCGGCGGCTGGGGACGGCCCGCCAGGTTCTCCTGATCAATCAGGTAGAACTCCAGCTCAAAGGCGGCAACCGGTGTCAGCCCCAGTTCCTCGAAGCGTTCGGCGATATTCTTCAGCACTACCCGCGGGTCCGCAAAAAACGGCGTTTCCCGATCCAGCTCGAACATGGTCAGCAAAAGCTGGGCTGTGGGCCGTTTCTGCCAGGGCTCCATGGTGAGAGTGCCCCCAATGGGCAGGCACACGCGGTCCGCTTCGCCGATATCCAGGCCCAGGCCGGTTTCTTCCACGGTGGTGCCCTGGATGTTCAGTGCAAAGATGGAGGCTGGCATGGCAACGCCCCGCTCAAACACCTTCGCCAGCGCAGACGGATCCACCCGCTTGCCACGAACAATGCCATTCATGTCCGGAATCAGCAGGTCAACAAACTGCAGTTCGGGGTGCGCCTGAAGGAACGCCTCAGCGCTCGCAAAACCAGAACCCATAGGAAAACCTTCCACAAACTCTAACAGGCCTGTGGCGAGGGGCCGGCACAGGGAGATTTACGCTCCTTTATCCGGTTTTCCGGAGCGCTTTGCAAGATAGGCATATACCGTATCAGGCGGTGATAATCACTGTCGTTCCAGGTAGCCGCCGTGAAAACCGCGGCCAGGAGTCTGCCTTTTGCTCAAATACACAGTCGCTCCGGGATGACGTCCAGGAGGGTTTGGAGAGGGTCTGAACCATTCATTGCGTGCTCGGCATGGATATGGACTGGTCAATAGTAGCAGTCTGGCTGTGGCGACCCCAGCGGGCCACCACAGCATTTCATGCCGGATCAGATCTGTTTGTAAACAACCTCGGACAGCCGGCTGCGGTTGCCATCTGTGTCCAGGGTACGGATGGCGAAGTACCAGGTGCCTTCAGTGAGTTCGTCCACCAGCAGCTCATCAGTGGAAGCATCACCAATCGCAAGGCTCTGGTCCAGGCTTTCGGCGCTGGTGCCATAGACGACTTCAAAGCCGGCAATTTCACCCATGGCCAGGCTGTCACCGTTTTCGCGGGTCAGCGGCGCAGTCCAGCTCAGCAGGGCTGCGTTAGCTGGAATGGTTTCTTCCGGCGTCGTTTCCGTGGCCGGCGGCTCGCTGGCTCCGGTGGTGGTTCCGGTATCGACAACCGTATCACCGGTGCTGTCGTCTACAGTTGCATCCGGTTCGGTTGTGCCGGCGACCTGCACCCCAGTATTGTCCGTGGTGTTGTCCGTGGTGTTATCCGTACTGGTATCAGCGGTCGTATCCCCGCTGTCTTCAAGCGCCTGGTCCGTGCTTGCAGAACTGTCGTTTGTTGTGTCGGTGATCGTATCACCACTGTCGGCAACACTGGTATCGCTGCCGTCATACACTTCGGCAATGGTTTTGAAACGCTGGAGATTGCGATACTCAACCACCACCAGTTTCTGGCTGATGACGCCTGAATCCACGGTTGCCTGAAGCCCGGAGGCCTGTAATGCCGCGGCAGAAACAAGGTCAACGAGCGCGACATTGGTACCATCCCCCATCACACTGATCTGGCCGGTGGCACTGATCTGAGAGGTGAGATTGCTCAGCACATCAGAAATCGAGTTCCACCGGGTATTGTCGCCTACCAAAGCCAGGAAGGCGGCGTTAGCGATAGCTACCTGAAGCGCATCAGCGGTAACACTGGTCATTTCGTCGAGCTGGGTCACATCCGGTGGGGTGAGACGGAGGGCGCCGGCCGGGAGACCAAACCAGTTTTCCACCGTTGTGTAGGCACTTGAAAGCGCATTCGGCGAAAGTCCGTTGGCACTGCGTTCCGCCAGGGTTACGGCCAGGTGCGTTAATGGAGTCAGGTTGACGGTTTCCATCCTCAGGTCACCGGCGCCGTGCAGGCTGAAGCTGCTGTCCAGTGCCATTGGCTGGCCAAAAGCAATGGGCGCCGAACCGGCCTGATCACATTGGGGAACAACGTCGCAGATCATTCGGGTACTGCCATCGGCCTGGAGCTCTACCAGGGCCCAGCCTTCCGCGTCGCCACCAAGCTGCCACTTGTAACTGCCGTCCTCAGCCGTCCGCACGGGCGTGGCCGCCTGACGTTGCGGAGCATAATTGCCCTCTTTATCCGCCACCAAACGATTTGCAACCACAAGGCCTTGCTGGATAACCCCCTTCATGGCCGCGCCGGCGATCTGGACGCCCGGCTCACTTGCGTTCGGGGTTTGTGTCGCTGAGCTGCTGTCGTCGGTAGAAGCGCCCAGACCGCAGCCCGAAAGCAAAGCCACCGCAGGTAAGATCAGCAGTCCGTGCTTCGAAATTTTTTTGCCGCGATATGACATCTTTTGCACCAATTTATTGACGATTCCAGGGAATCATACAGCGACACTTTTCGACTGGATGAGGCCTGGTTCGGGTTTATCCGGCGAAATTCGTCAGAAAATTGGCGTTTACGGAGGGATACACGCTGTGATCGAACGTTACACCTTCAGAGACGGCACGTCTCGCTTTATCATTTTGTTTTATATCATTTTTTACGGGAACAAAATGATGGCAGCCAGGAACGTTGCCGGCCGCTGCGCTGGTGGCTGCTTACAATTTTAAACAGAGATCTTCCGGCCCTTATTGGAAACATAGGCCTTAGGCCTCACAGAGCCTCCGGAAAGGCCGATGCCAGGTAATCAACCAGCGCACGGACTTTGGGCGTCACGAACTTTCGGGTGGGATAAACGGCGTACACTCCGAGCCTGGCGGAGCGATATCCCGGCATCAGCTCCACCAGTCGTCCGGCTTCAAGGTCTTTGCGTACAAGAAAGCCGGGCTGCAGCGCCACGCCCTGACCGGCCACTGCCGCTGCGCAGCAGGTTTCGCCATTGTTGGCATACATCCAGGGCCGCACACGCACGCCTGCTGGGCCTTGCAGTCCTTCGAAAGGCCAGTCGTTGCCGGTGGTGAAGTTGCTGTAGCCAATGATCCTGTGACTGGCCAGATCAAAGCCCTCCTCAACAATATCCGGCAGCCTGACCCATAACCTGTACGAAGTTCGCTGGGGGGATCGGAAGGCATCAGACTACGCCCGGGAATTTACGGGCTGGGTGCGGGCAAATATCCGGGAGGGCAATCACGAACAGCTGATTGGAGCCTTGGAACTGGCTCCCCACGCCCGGCGTGCCCATCCCACAGAAGAGCATTTCCTGCCTCTGCTGATGGCGGCCGGTGCAGCAGGCACCGGAAGCCCTGGCACCCTGATTGATGGCGGCATCGAACATGGCGTTCTGGCCATGGATGCCTTCGTTTTTATCAGGGAGGCCACCTGGATCGGTGGCCTCCCCGGGTTCCCGAACTGGGGTTCGCTTACCCCAGATTCTTCTTCACGAACTTCTGGACCTCACCAACGATACCGCTGCGGAATGCCAGAACCGTGAGCACAAAGATACCACCCAGAATCGGATCTACCCAGTCCCGAAGCGGGCCCTGGGAGAGCTGGTACTCGATATTAACCACAAAGGTTGCGCCCACAACAGGCCCAAGCAGGGTGCCCATGCCCCCCACAAGGGTCATCAGGATGACTTCGCCGGACATATGCCAGTGCGCGTCGTTCAGGGAAGCCAGCTGGAAAACCACCGACTTCAGGGAACCGGCAAGTCCTGCCAGGGCCGCCGAGATGACAAAGGCAAGCACCTTGTAGCGGTTAACGTTGTAGCCCAGTGATATGGCCCGGGGTTCATTCTGCTTGATCGCCTTTAACACCTGGCCGTAAGGGCTGCTTACAATCCGCTGGACCAGGAGATAACAACCGAGGAAAACCGCCAACACGAAATAATACATGTTGTAGTTGTCCGAGAGGTCAACGAGACCAAACAGATTGCCCCTGGGAATGCCATGCATCCCGTCTTCACCGCCGGTGAATTCCGACTGGACGAGGAAAAAGAACACCAACTGCGACAGCGCCAGGGTAACCATCGCAAAGTAGATGCCCTGCCGTCGGATTGACAGCAGTGCGAACGCCAACCCCAACGATGTGGCAGCAGCGGTGCCTGCAATAATGCCCATTTCAGTGGTCAGGCCGGAAACGTTGCTCAACAGATAACCGGTTGTGTAACCGCCTGTCGCAAGGAAAGCCGCGTGGCCAAAGGACAGCAGGCCGGTAAAACCGAACAGCAGGTTAAACGCCACCGCAAACAGGGAAAAACACAGGATCTTCATCAGGAACACCGGATACATGGCAAACGGTGCTGCGAGCAGAAGCAGCAGCAGGACACCGTTCAGTATCATTTTTTTCCGGTTGTCCGCGCTTTGCTGTTCCAGAATGGCTTTTTGGATCTCGGTCTGACTGACAGGCTGAGTCATGGTTACGCCTCCTTACCAAACAAGCCACTGGGGCGGAACATCAGAACGACCACCATGACCAGAAAGATCACCGCGGAGGAAGCTGGCGGATAAAAGGTTTTGGTAAGGCCTTCAATCACCCCCATGAGAATGCCGGTGATAATCGCGCCACCGATGGAACCCATGCCGCCGATAACCACCACGGCAAAGACGGTTATCAGGATGTGAGACCCCATCACCGGCGTAACGGAATAGATTGGCGCCGCCAGGACACCCGCAAATGCCGCAAGCATAACGCCAAACCCGTAGGTAAGACTGATCAGTAACGGAACGTTGATGCCGAACCCCTGCATCAGCTGTGAGTCTTCCGTTCCGGCACGCAGATAGGCGCCAAGCTTGGTTTTTTCGATCATAAACCAGGTGCCAAAGCAGACCAGCAACGCGATCAGGATAACCCAGAGCCGGTAATAGGGAAGGAACATGAATCCGAGCTTCATTCCTCCCTGGAATATCTCAGGCATGGAATACCGGAGACCGGACACCCCATAGATGTTCGTAAGCACACCCTGCAACAGCAAAGCCACGCCAAAGGTGAGCAAAAGGCTGTAGATATGGTCCTGGCCGGCGATCCTCCGGAGCAGAAAATATTCGATCAGTACGCCGACCGCTCCGACCAAAAGTGGCGCGACAAAAAGCGCGACCCAGTAATTGAAGCCGAGAGCGTCAAAGAGGATGACGGTGGACATGGCGCCCAGCATGTACATGGCACCATGGGCAAAGTTAATTATCTTGAGCAGGCCAAAGATAACTGCCAACCCGAGGCTCAAGAGCGCATAAAACGCGCCATTAATGACCCCGATCAGAAGCTGACCAGCCAGCACGGCAAGGGGGACACCGAAAATCATGGACATGTTGCTCACTCCAAAAGCAGCGCAAACGCGATACCGGGAATCATCGTTGCGAGTTCCCGGGGCTGCCCCACCGAAGGGAAGGGAGCCCCGAAGATGACGCTCTTCTCTTTATTTGTTATTTGCCGGTTACCAGCGGGCACTTGCTCTCAGAGAGCGGGCGATAGGCTTCGTCAGCCGGGATAGTGCGGAGAATCTTGTACAGATCCCACTCTCCTTTGGACTCAGCCGGTGTCTTGACTTCCGCCAGATACATATCGTGCACCATACGGCCATCGACACGAATCCTGCCGTTCTTGGCAAACATGTCGTTGATCGGTGTATCCATCATTTTCTGGCGTACAGTCTGGGCATCATCGGAGCCGGTGGCTTCAACGGCTTTCAGGTACTGCATGGTGCTGGAGTAGATACCAGCGTGAACCATGGTCGGACGCACCCCGGTTTCTTTCTCGAAACGATCAGACCAGGCGCGGGTCTCATCGTTCATATCCCAGTACCAGCCCGTGGTCAGCTGAATGCCCTGGGCCGCATCCACGCCCAGTGCGTGCACATCCGTCAGGAACAGCAGCAGAGCTGCAAGGGTCTGTCCTGACTGGGTTACACCAAACTCACTGGCGGTGTTGATGGCATTGGTGGTATCCGCACCCGCATTCGCCAGCGCCACGACATCAGCACCTGAAGCCTGGGCCTGAAGGATGAAAGAGGAGAAATCAGGCGTAGGGAACGGGTGCCGCAGGGTACCGATGACTTCGCCACCGTTGGCCTTGACAACACGGGTTACGTCAGCTTCAAGGGCATGACCAAACGCGTAATCCGCGGTCAGGATGTACCAGGTTTTACCGCCTTCTTTTACCACCGCACTGGCAGTGCCGTTCGCCAGCGGATAAGTGTCGTACACATAGTGGATATGGTTTGGCGTGCAATGCTCGTTGGTGATGCTGGAGGCCGCAGAGCCGGAAATGATACCCAGCTTGTCATTCTCTTCAAGAATGTCACTTACCGCGATGGAAACAGAAGAAGCCACAAGACCGGCAACCAGATCGACTTTGTCATTTTCGACCCAACGGCGGACGGTGCTGGAGGCCACATCCGCGCTGTTGCGGTCATCCGCGCTCACAACTTCGATAGTGGCGCCGTTCACTTTTCCGCCAAAATCGGCGATGGCCATTTCCAGGGCCTTCATGCCGTTGGGACCAGCGAGATCCCGGTAGGTACCGGACATGTCCGCCAGGTAGCCGATTTTAACGACGTTGTCAGAAATGGCCGCCTGGGCGCCACCCACCATCATGGCGGTTGCAACGGCTGATGTCAGAAGCTTTTTCATCATTGTCATTGTTGTATCTCCGCGACTGTCGTGCGTTGGTTGTTCGGGTTGTTGTTGCTTTTTTTTGGTTGTTGCTCTCTTCTATCCGGTGTTACACACCCAAATAGTCGTTCAGCAGCGACTGCTTGGCTTCAAGCTCGCCGGCGCTTATCTCTTCCACGATCTGGCCGTGCTCCACAACGTAGTGGCGATCAGCCAGCGGCGCGGCGAAATGGAAATTCTGCTCCACCAGCACAATGGTCAGGCCTTTGTTCTTGAGCTTGATCAGCACTTCGCCAAGCTTTTCAACAATGACCGGCGCCAGCCCCTCGGTGATTTCGTCGAGCAGCAGCATATTGGCGCCGGTCCGCAGGATGCGGGCCATGGCCAGCATTTGCTGCTCACCGCCAGACAGTTTCGTGCCCTGACTGAAGCGACGCTCATAAAGGTTGGGAAACATGCTGTAAATTTCTTCCAGGCTCATGCCGCCGCTGCGCACCACCGGCGGCAGGGTCAGGTTCTCCTGGACGTTGAGTGCGGAAAAAATGCCCCGGTGTTCGGGGCAATACCCGACACCCAACCTGGCAATATGGTGCGGCGCACAAGACATGGTCTCTTCACCGTTGATCATGATGGAGCCGGTGCGGCGGCCAACCATGTTCATGATGGCCTTGAGCGTTGTGCTGCGGCCGGCGCCGTTGCGCCCGAGCAGGGTGACAAGCTCGCCGCGGTTAACCACCAGATCGATGCCGTGCAGGATATGAGACTCACCATAAAAAGCGTGCAGCCCGGAAACTCGCAACTGTTCGTATTCTTTGTCGGGACGGTTGCTCATTCTGCTGCCTCCCGCTCCGCCGAGGCTTTATCGTTGGCGGTGCCCATGTAGACTTCGCGCACTCGGGGATCGGCAGACACTTCGCTGTACTCTCCCTCAGTGAGAACGGCACCCTGGGCCAGCACCGTGATGCGGTCGCACAGTTTGCTGACCACCCCGAGGTTGTGTTCCACCATCAGGACCGTGCGGCCCCTGGCTGCCTTGCGAACAAGTTCAACCACGCTGTCTACGTCTTCGCCGCCCATGCCCTGGGTAGGCTCGTCGAGAAGCAGCAATTCGGGTTCCATGGCCAGGGTGGTGGCCAGCTCCAGCGCCCGCTTGCGGCCATAGGCCAGTTCCACAGTTGTGGTGTTGGCAAACTCCACCAGCCCGACGGAATCGAGCAATTCCATGCAGCGCTGGTTCAGTTTGTTCAGCGAAGCGCCGGACTTCCAGAAGCTGTAGGAGTTGTTTTCCGCGGTTTGCAGGGCAACCCGGATATTCTCCAGCGCCGTCATGTGAGGAAACACCGCGGAAATCTGGAATGAGCGGACAATGCCCCTGCGGGCAATGGCAGCCGATTTCAGAGGCGTGATGTCCTGACCCTTGAACAAGATCTGGCCCCGGGTCGGAATCAGGAACTTGGTGAGCAGATTGAAGACCGTGGTCTTGCCGGCGCCGTTGGGGCCAATCAGGGCGTGAATATGGCCTTTCTGAATCTTCAGATTCACGTCGTCGACCGCAACAAAGCCCTTGAATTCCTTGACAAGGTTACGGGTCTCCAGAACGTACTGTTCACTCATGAGCCAATTTACCTTTGTTATTGTTGTGCATGTCATCTATAACACAGATTAGATTGACGTATACGTAAACGTCAACACTTAATTCTGATTTTTCTGCCCAATCTCGCTAAGCAAAAAGTCGCAGATCAAAGCCGCTACCTGGTCTGTTTTTTCCAGATGAGGCGAGTGGCCAGTGTCCTCCAAAAAGACCGCTCGGGCGTTGGCGCCAATGCCGGCTACGATGTCAGTCACCTGCTCCGGAACGCCGTATTCGTCGTTTTCCCCCTGAATAATCATAGCCGGGCATTCGATGGCCGCCAGCCAGCGACTGAAATCCATCGCCGCATGAAACCCCTCATCTCGCCATACCGTCTGCCAGGCACTGAACAGATCATCGGTCCGGCGACCATGGTACCGCTCCAATCGCTCGCGAATATCGGTTTCCCGGTAACGGATGGCCATTTCCTCTAAACCCGCGAGCGTCAGATGGTCGGCGTAGATGTGCGCCGCCATGGTGACAAGCGCCTTTACGCGGCTGCCCATGGCGCCGGCGGCCACCAGAGAAATCGAGCCACCATCACTATGCCCCACCAGCACGGCTTCCGGAATTTCAAGCCTGTCCAGCAACCGGGGCAGCCAGCGATGGCCAGCGACTTCAAGGTAGTCGTAGGGGCGCGGCAGCACTTCGGGGCTTGACCGCCCGTAACCCTGCCGGTTATAGATCAGCGCATCCCACCCTGTCGCCCTCGCAAGCTTCTCCGGAAACTTTCGCCACAGGGCAATACTGCCAAGGGATTCATGCAGAAACACCAGAACCGGCCCTTGTCGTTCCGCGTGCTGCATCCGCCTGACTTCCAGCTCAAGGCCCTCACCCACCGGCACCATCATGTCTCTTATCTGCATGGCGCTACCGGTTCGGAGGGATCGAATAGGTCATGGTGGAGTGGGCCACCGGCTCCTCTGCGCCTTCGGAGTATACGAACACTTCGCCCACCCCCATGGTACGGCCGACCTTCAGCATCGTCGCCCTGGCCCAGATCGGCTGGTGTGCCACAGGTTTGCGCAGGAAATTGATATTCAGGTTGGTGGTTACCGCCAAAGGCACCAGGCCAATCCTGCTGAGCAGCGCGGCGTACAGGGTGACGTCCGCCAGCCCCATCATGGCCGGCCCGGAGACGGTACCCCCGGGCCTGAGATGCTCCTCATCCACTTCCAGCCTCATTTCCGCCCAGCCATCCCCGAGCTTCTGCAGGGTGCCGAAGGCGGCCCCCTGCGGAAACTGCTCGTCAAGGAAGGCCTGCAACTCTTCAAACGTGATGATCATGCGCCGGTTTCTTCCTGGGCTTTATTACGAAGGACGAACCGCTGAATCTTCCCGCTTGGCGTCTTCGGCAGTTCATCAACGAACTCGATTTCCCGGGGGAAGGCGTGGGTGGACAACCGGCGGCGCACCAACTCCTGAAGTTCGTCTTTCAGGGCCTGCTCATCCGCTGGCGCCTGATCGCTCTTGATCACGACATAGGCCTTGATGATGGAGCCACGCTTTTCATCCGGTTTCCCGACTACGCCGGACTCCGCCACGGCGGCATGTTCCAGCAGTGTGCTCTCCACGTCTGCGGGGCCGACACGGTAGCCGGCGGTGGTAATAATGTCGTCGTCCCGGCCACTGAAGGAGAAGCAGCCATCGCCATGGCAGACCACCATGTCTCCGGTGAGATAGTAGCCTTTCACGAACGGGTCTTTTTCACCCCAGGTGTAACCGTCAAAGTGGAACAGAGGCGAGGCTTTCACATCCACGGCCAGTTGACCAACCTCGCCCGCGCCCACTTCCTCGTTCTTCTCGTTCAGGGCAACGACTTTATGGCCCGGGGAGGCATAGCCCATGGAGCCCTCGCGAACGGGGTGCTCAAGGCCATGGAAGTTACAGCAGGTCATACCGGTTTCGGTCTGGCCGTAGTGATCCTTGACCGGGCAGAAGTGACGATTGCGGATCCAGTTCACCACTTCCGGATTGAGGGGCTCGCCGGCACTGCTCGCGATTCGCAGACCCAGGTTCTCACCGTCTGGCAGCACATGATCGTTGGCCTTGAGCAGACGATAGGCCGTAGGCGCTGCGGCCAGGTTGGTGATCCTGTACTTGCGGATCATGTCGTAGGTGGATTCCGGCGTGAAGCCCCCGGGGTTGAAATGGGTCGCATGTCCCATCAACAGAGGACCTACCACCGCGTAATAAAGACCGTAGGCCCAGCCGGGATCGGCCACATTCCAGAACCTGTCGTCGTCCCGCAGATCGATGGCGTACTTCATGTAGACATAGAATGCCAGCAGCGCTTTGGCCGGAACGGCAACGCCCTTGGACTTGCCCACCGTACCGGACGTAAACATCTGCAGGAACGGCTCGTCACCTCTAACCATGACCGGCTCAAACTCACTCGACTGCGCCGCCAGGGTTTCCTCGAAACCGGGGACTTCAGCGTCAATCTCATCGGCGTTTACAGCGAGTACCGGCGGGCACACCTTCACATCATTCAGCTTGGGGAAGTTTTCCGGATTGGTCACCACCAGCCTGGTGCCGGCCCGCTCAAAACGGTATTCAATAGCCCCGGACCCAAAGGCAGTAAACAGGGGTTGATACACGGCACCGGCACGTAAGGCTCCCGCGATGACAATCAACAGTTCCGGTGTACGCGGCAGGAGCGCAGCCACCCGGTCACCCTTTCCAATGCCTTGGGACGTCAGGTAGTTGGCAAATCGGGCCGACTGCTCTTTCAGCTCGGCAAAGGTCAGAACACCGTCACCGCCACCCTCTTTTTCGTAGTAAAGGGCGACGCGCCGGGGATCGTCCGCCCACTTGTCGCAGATTTCGTGGCATACGTTGAGCCCGCTATCCAGACGTCCATCCAGGATGTCCGCTTCCAGGGCAGCAGGATCGAAGTTGTTGTAAACGTCGGTGTATTGCGGAAGGCTCATTCTCAACTCCTGGTGTTTTTATCATCGAAAGTAGGAATCAAGGTTTAGCACAGGCTTCACCTTACGTAAAGGTAAACTTTAGACCAAACAGGAAGAAATCCGGAGCGCTTCGTGAGGAGACAAACCGGCGCAGCCCGGCAGGCCGCGCCGGGTGAGGAGGTCAGGATTTCGGGGTGATATTCCAGGAGTGGCGGCCGGAAAGAATATGGCGCAGGGACCCACACTCCACCATGGGGTCATCGCAGTTCACAACGATGTCTGAGCGGGCAATGACATAGCCCTTGCCGGTGATGCTGTTCTTGATTACCTGGTATTCACCCTCCTCTTCAACGGCGGTAAATTCACCGATAAAGCCGGTCTCTCTCAGGGAAACGGTTTCGAGCTTGTCACCCGGCTTAATACTGCCTTCGTAGTTCATCAACGCCAGGCGGGCGGAAGTGCCAGTGCCGGTGGTGCTCCGGCAAATCACACCGGGATGCACATAGGTTGCAGACCGGGAGCGGTAATAGCCTTCGGCCACATGCCCTACGGGACCCATGAAGTGAAGGAACGGCAGTGGCCCCACATCGCCAAGGGTGTAATGGGAAAAGCCCCGTTCGGCCTGGATGGCCTCAACAATGGCATGGGCGGTTTCCGACAGCTTGCGCTCTTCGTCCAGGGTCAGATCAAAGCCCAGACTGGACGCATCCACCAGCGCATAAAAGCCACCGCTGTATGCCACGCTGTAGGTAATCTCACCCAACGAGGGCACGTCGATGCTGGCCTTGTAGGTGTGGATATAACTGGGCAGGCCTTCACAGGTAATGGCTTCCACCACGCCGTCCTGCACGGTCGCCTCGATCTGAACCAGGCCAGCAGGGGATTCCAGGAGAAAGTTCTGTTTGCCTTCCTGCTTCGGCAGGATACCTGATTCCAGCACTGCGGTGGCCGTGCAGATGGTGTTAGAGCCGGAGTAAATCGGGTAACCCATGACTTCCATGATGATGTAACCGGCCGCGGCCCGGGGATCCGTTGGCGGCACCAGCAAATCCACGGACATTTCGGGCACGCCATATGGCTCTTCCAACAAAAGCCGGCGCAGGCCATCGGCGTCATCCCGCAGGTATTCCATCTGAGCACGGACCGTATCGCCGGGCAATTGATCAATGCCACCGGTTACGATGCGGCTGACATCACCGCCGGCATGGGTATCCATCAACTGAATGGTAATCTCGGGTTTCATCAGGCACTCTCCAGTGACCAGGGTTGGCCGTGTTCTTCCCATTGTGAGTCGGGAACGATCACGATCTTGCCGAGATAATTGCTACCCCGGTTCACAAAATACTTTTCTGCCCGATGCAGATCAGAGAGCCTGAAGGCACCGTGCAGAACCGGTTTCAGTTGCCCTCCCCGAATCCAGGCCATCAGTTGCTCCGCTTCTTCCCGGGTGCCATGGGAGACACTGAAAATGTGCACCTGAATAGAGGTAGATACGGGTCCAAAGGATTTCGCTGATGTTGCCGCCGCTGGCACCGGTTACCAGTACCCGAGTTTTTCGATATCACCGTGACCGGTAAGAACCATGGCCTTCATGGTAGTCGGGATCATGGGCGGGCGATCCTCCCTGTCTGCTGAATTTTGGGTGTCCAGAGAGGATAGGTGAGTTTCCGGGGTGTGTCAGTGCGTGTTGCGGGTATCCATTATTCCCGCTATCGCGCAATAACCTTGTAGACCGGGCGCAGCTTGGGAATCTGCTTGAGGACCACCTGGATAACCGTCATCAATGGCACAGCCAGAAGCACGCCCACTGGCCCCCACAGCCAGCCCCAGAAGAAGATCGAGACAAAGATAACCACCGGATTGATCGCCATGCGAAAGCCATGGATCCAGGGCTCGATAAACAGACCTACAAGGGTCGTCAGCCCCAGGAAACCCAGGGGCGCGATCGCCATCATCCAGAGTTCATCCAGGCTGACGGCTGATACGATTGTCAGCATCGAAATCGAGAGAATATTGCCCAGATAGGGAATAAACCGGGCCAGCCCTGCCACCAGCCCCCAGACCGCCGGATCCGGCAAGCCGGCGCCCCAGGATATAAGGCCGGTGATAGTGCCGACGGCCAGATTGCTCAATCCCAGAACGCCCAGGTAGCGGGCAATCTGATGCTGCGAATCATGAGTGATCCGTAACACCGTTTTGCGCTGATCAATGGGGAGCTGACGAACAAAGTTCCTGGTCAGACGGTCACCGCTGACCAGAAGGAAATAGGTCAATGCCAGTGCCAGCGCGAGGCCCGCGATGCCGTTCCGGGCTTTGGCCATCAACTGGCTGCGCCAGGAGTCCGTTTGCAGAACAACCGCCGTTGGCTGTTGTTGCTCTGTCTCGGAAAGCTCCTCCACGGATTTCTCGACCTGCTTCGCTGATTCTGTCACCCTGGCGATCTGGCGACGGATCTCGCTCTCGCCTACCAACAGCCTGGAGATCCCCTGCGGCACCTCCTCCACCCACTTCAGCGCCGGGGTCGCGACCGCAAGGGTGATACCAACAATCCCGGCCAGTACCAGCATGACTAAAACCAGCGAGCTGACCACCCGCGGAATCCGCCATGTGACGTAGGCCTTCTTCACCAGTGGCGACAGCAACAGGCTCGTCATTAACGCGAGAATGATAGGCATGACAATCTCATGGGCCAGATACAGGGTATACAGAATACCCAGGCCGAACAGCCCGTAGATTGGCGTGGCAAGATCCGATGAAATCAGCGGGCGCACGCTTTCGCCCGCCGAGTCGTTATTTGTGGAATGGTCATCCATGATGAACCCTGCAGACCTTGAAAAAAGTCCGGCCCGGAAAACCGGACCGGCATTCAAAACCGTCAGTCTACCCTCACCAGTGCCAGGGTGCACCCGGGAGAGGGTTATATGGGGCGTAATCACCGACAGGCAAGAGGGTCGATTTAGCGGCGTTTACAATCAAACAGTTAAATGTGCTCTAATCAACTGGTCAGACAGCCCAGCAATCTGACCCCCAGCAACTCGCCGCCCCCGATCAAGAATCGCAAACCGATCCGCATACTTCCGCGCAAACGGCAACTTCTGCTCAACGAGCAGAACGGTCAGCCCATCCTCCTCGATCAGCCTGCGAATAACCTCCCCAATCTGCGCCACAATATTCGGCTGAATCCCCTCCCCCGGTTCGTCCAGAATCAGCAGCCTCGGTTCAATCACCAGCGCCCGCCCAATCGCGAGTTGCTGCTGCTGACCGCCAGACAGGTCGCCGCCCCTGCGGTGCCGCATTTCCTTCAGCACCGGGAACAGCTCATAGACACGTTCGGGGATTTTCTTGCTGCCGTCCTTGCGTACGGCCAGGCCGGTGCGCAGGTTTTCTTCCACGGTCAGCAGGGGGAAAATCTGCCGTCCCTGGGGCACGTAGCCGATGCCGAGGCGTGATCGATCTTCCACTTTCTTTTTGGTGAGCTCCACATCCCCGGCGAATTCAATACTGCCGCTTTTGGTGGCTTCCTCGCCCATGATGCATTTCATCAGGGTGGTTTTGCCCACGCCGTTGCGGCCCATTACGCAGGTGCATTGACTCTGGGGTACGTCCATGTCCAGATCCCAGAGGGTGTGGCTTTCGCCGTAAAACTGGTTGAGCTTCCGGATCTTCAGCATTACGCCTCCTCCCCGAGATACACCTTGATCACTTCCGGGTCGTTGGAGACCTGGTCCATGGAGCCTTCGGCCAGCACGCTGCCCTGGTGCAGCACGGTCACCTTGCGGGCAATGGAGCGCACGAAACCCATGTCGTGCTCCACCACCACAACGGACTGTTTGCCGGCCAGGCTGGTGAGCAGTTCGGCGGTGCGCTCCATTTCCTGTTCGGTCATGCCGGCGACCGGTTCGTCCACCAGCAGCAGGCGCGGCTTCTGCATCAGCAGCATACCGATTTCCAGCCACTGCTTCTGGCCATGGGAGAGGATACCGGCGAGGCGGTCCCGCAGGTCTTTCAGGCCGATCATTTCCAGCACTTCGTCGATGCGGTCCCGGAATTGTGGTTTCATCACGGCGGTGAGCGTGGGCAATACCCGCTTGTCCGCCGCCATGGCCAGCTCCAGGTTCTCGAACACGGTGAGGGCTTCGAACACCGTGGGTTTCTGGAACTTGCGGCCGATGCCCAGAGAGGCGATGTCCGGCTCGTTCATGGTGAGCAGGTTGTGGCGGCTGCCGAACCACACCGAGCCGGTGTCTGGCCGGGTTTTACCGGTGATGATGTCCATCATGGTGGTTTTGCCGGCGCCGTTGGGGCCGATAATGCAGCGCAGTTCACCGTCGTCGATGGTGAGGTTGAGGTTGTTGATGGCCTTGAAGCCGTCAAAGCTCACGTTCACGCCTTCCAGGTACAGGATGGGGCCGTGGCGCACGTCCACCGGGGACTGCACCGGCGCGAGGAATTCGAATACCTGGTCGCGATTGGCCAGTTCCTGAAAAATGCTCATGCGGCGGCCTCCTGCCCAGTGGCTGTGTCGTCATCGATTTTGGCTTTGCGGCGTTTCTGCAGCAGCCCGGCAATGCCCTTGGGCAGGAACACGGTGACCAGCACAAACAGGCCGCCGAGGGCGAACAGCCAGGCGTCCGGCATGATGCCGGTGAACACGGTTTTGGCGTAGTTCACCAGGATGGCGCCGATCACCGCGCCGTAGAGAGTTGCGCGACCACCCAGGGCCACCCATACCACGATCTCGATGGAGAACAGCGGCGAGAATTCGCTGGGGTTGATGATGCCCACTTGAGGCACGTACAGCGCTCCGGCCACGCCCGCCAGCATGGCGGACACCACGAACACGAACAGCTGAACCCGTTCCACCCGGTAACCCAGGAAGCGGGTACGGGCCTCGGCGTCCCGGCAGGCCACGCTCACCCGGCCCAGTTTGCTGGTCACAATGCCCCGGCAGATCACGTAGCCAATGGCCAGGGCGATACCGGTGGCGATGAACAGCCCGAGGCGGGTGGCGTCCGTGCGCAGGTTGAAGCCAAGGATGTCCTTGAAGTCGGTCAGGCCGTTGTTGCCGCCGAAGCCCATCTCGTTGCGGAAGAAGGCCAGCATCAGGGCAAAGGTGAGCGCCTGGGTGATGATGGAGAGGTACACCCCGGTTACCCGCGAGCGGAAGGCCAGAAAGCCGAACACCAGGGCCAGCAGGCCCGGGGCCAGCAGCACCATGAGGAAGGCAAACCAGGCCATGTCGAAGCCGTGCCAGAACCAGGGCAGCTCCTGCCAGTTCAGGAACACCATGAAGTCCGGCAGGATGGGATCGCCATACACACCGCGATCACCAATCTGGCGCATCAGGTACATACCCATGGCGTAGCCGCCGAGAGCAAAGAAGGCGCCGTGGCCCAGGCTGAGGATACCGAGGTAACCCCACACCAGGTCCACCGCCACCGCCAGCAGGGCGTAACACAGGTATTTGCCCAGCAAAGTGACAGTAAAGGCGCTGACATGCAGGGCGCTGTCCTGGGGAATAAACAGGTGTAGGAAGGTCACCACCACCAGGGCCGCGAACAATACACCCAGGAACACTTGCGTGGACCGCTCACGCAGGGGTCTTGTTAGCCACATAACTGGTGTCCCTTCTGGCTAATTATTTGATTCACTGAGCCTCTGAGCGTCTTGAGAGCAAGGCGCAGTGGCGAAGGTTTGGTGGTTCCAAATCGAGTCGCTGTAACGCGGCTATCAAGGCGTTCAGGGGCTCCCGAAGGGCGAGGCGCTTGCGCCTCGCAGTGGATTAAAGAATTGGCTAGACGGGACACCTTAACCCTCCGCAGCCCGGCCTTTCTGGGGGAAGAGCCCCTTCGGCCGTTTTTGAATGAACAGGATGATGAACACCAGCACAATGATCTTGGCGAGTACGGCACCGGCCCAGGGTTCGAGCAGCTGGTTGATGGTGCCCAGGGAAAGCCCGGCAATGAGGGTGCCCCAGAGATTCCCTACGCCACCGAACACCACCACCATGAACGAGTCGATGATGTAGTTCTGGCCCAGGTTGGGGCCCACGTTGGTGAGCTGGGACAGCGCTACCCCGGCCAGGCCGGCAACGCCGGAGCCCAGGGCAAAGGTCATGATGTCCACCCTTGTGGCGCGGATGCCCATGGAGCGTGCCATGGCTCGGTTCTGGGTAACGGCGCGCACTTCCAGGCCCAGGCGGGTCTTGCGCATGATCAGCATCAGCGCAGCGAAAACAATCAGCGCGAACGCCAGAACGTACAGGCGGTTGAGAGTCAGCGAGAGAGCGTCGTTGATCACCAGGGAGCCGCTCATCCAGTCAGGGGTCACCACGGTGCGGTTCTGGGGAGAGATCACCGTGCGCACCAGCTGTTGCAGGATCAGGCTGATGCCGAAGGTGGCCAGCAGAGTTTCCAGCGGGCGGCCTTTGAGGTATTGGATAACGCTGCGCTCAATGATAATGCCTGCGGTAGCAGCCACCAGGAAGCCGGCGGGAATCGAGAGAATCAGGGCCAGGCCGGGCTGGCCGGGTAGGAGTTGCTGCATGCCCCAGGTGGTGTAAGCACCCAGCATGATCAGTTCGCCGTGGGCCATGTTGATCACGCCCATCACACCAAAGGTGATGGCCAGGCCGATGGCGGCGAGAACCAGAACTGAACCCAGTGAGAGCCCGAAATACAGGGTCTCGGCGGCACGGTTCAGTTTGAGTTTCTGTTCGATGCTTTCCAGGGCTTCGGTGGCGCTTGCCGCCAGTGCCTGGTTATCGCTTCGGGCCGCTTCGTTGAGGGCGGCGCGGGCGCGGGGGTGCAGGCTGCCGGCCAGCACGTCCACAGCCTCCACACGGCCTTCGCCTACCCGGTAAATGGCCACGGCTTCTTCAATGCGGTTGCGTACGCCGGCGTCTTCTTCCAGCGCCAGTCGGGCTTCCAGCGGCTCGACCAGTGAGGCGTCCACTTTGCCCATCATGTCCTGTGCGGAGGCTTCACGCACATCGGGGTCTGCGGCATTCAGGTCCAGCATGGCCAGTATGCCCTCAAGCTGGCCCCGTATGCGGTTGTTGATGGCGACTCTGTCCAGCTCACGGCGGGACATTTCACCCAGGTTCTCTCCGGTCAGCGGATCGGCGATTTCCCAGTCCCGGCCCCGGTTGTTCAATACCAGCACCACCTGCCCGGTGTCTTTTACCCGGCTCAGACGGTTGTTTCCGTAGGCTTCGAGCCAGCCCCTGGCTCTTTCATCACCGCTGCTGACGATGGCGTTCACCGCCTCCTCCACTTTGCTGGCCGGCGCTTCTGCAAGGTTGGTCAGCAAAGCCTTGCCACGGTCGTTTTCCTGCGCCACTGCGGGCAGCGATAGCGGGGTGATAACGGCAACCAGGGCGATAAACAGTAATGTGAGCGATCGGCAGATGCTCATGGGTGTGTCCTGTCTGTTGAAAGCGTGGTGCGGGGCAACAACCGGGGGCAACTCAGCCTCCCCCGGTTGTCCATGGTGCTATTCCATAGCGCTATGCGATCCCTGCCTTACTCGGCTTCAGCGGCCATCTCGCCCGCGGACGCGCCACAGGTGCCGGTTGCGGTGTTGAAGGTTCCGCAGAACATGGGCTTGCGCCAGTCGGCGATCATGTCCCGTGAACCCGGCAGATAGTCAGACCAGGCATCGCCGGCCACGGTAGACGGGGTCTCCCAGACCACGGAGAACTGGCCATTGTCCTGGATTTCACCGATCAGAACCGGTTTGGTGATGTGGTGGTTGGGCATCATGGCGGCATAGCCACCGGTGAGGTTGGGCACAGTGACACCGACGATGGCGTCTTTCACCGCGTCCACGTCAGTGGTACCGGCTTTCTTGACGGCTTCCACGTACATGTTGAAGCCGATGTAGTGAGCTTCCATCGGGTCGTTAGTAACCGCTTCCTCGTTACCGGTGTGCTTGATCCACTGGTCAATGAAGTCGTAGTTGGCGTCGCTGTCCACGCTCATGAAATAGTTCCAGGCCGCCAGATGGCCAACCAGCGGCGCGGTATCGATACCGGAGAGTTCCTGCTCACCCACGGAGAAGGCGACAACCGGGATGTCGGAGGCGGAGATGCCCTGGTTGCCCAGCTCACGATAGAAGGGCACGTTGGCGTCGCCGTTGATGGTGGAAACCACGGCGGTCTTCTTGCCGGCGGAACCGAAGCGCTTGATATCAGAGACAATGTTCTGCCAGTCGGAGTGACCGAAAGGCGTGTAGTTGATCATGATGTCTTCTTTGGCCACACCCATGTCCACCAGGTAGGTCTCAAGGATCTTGTTGGTGGTGCGCGGGTATACGTAGTCGGTGCCCGCCAGTACCCAGCGCTCCACGCCGATTTCGTTCATCAGGTAGTTCACCGCAGGGATGGCCTGCTGGTTGGGCGCAGCGCCGGTGTAGAAGACGTTCTCGGAAGATTCCTCACCCTCGTACTGCACCGGGTAGAACAGAAGGCCGTTCAGCTCTTCCACCACCGGCAGTACGGATTTACGGGACACTGAGGTCCAGTTACCGAAGATAACGTCAACTTTTTCCTGGGCCAGAAGCTCGCGGGCTTTTTCAGCGAACAGCGGCCAGTTGGAGGCCGGGTCCACAACAACCGCCTCCATCTGACGACCCAGCACACCGCCCTTGGCGTTCTGTTGCGCGATCAGCATTTCTACGGTGTCTTTCAGGACAGTTTCACTGATGGCCATAGTGCCGGAAAGGCTGTGCAGGATGCCCACCTTGATGGGGTCTTCCGCGGCCATGGAGTTGAAGGAGATGGAAAGTGCGAGTGCAGAGAGGCCCAGTTTCATGTGTTTTTTGAGGCTCATGTTGCGCGTCCTTTTCATAGTTGGGTCTTGAGTTGGAGGGTGCAGTTCGTCTTGAAACTCACAGGAGCCACTGCATCTGCTGTTCCACATTCCATGTATATCCATCTAAAACAAACAGTTATCTAGTATACAAGTCAAGCAGGTACTGACAGGGAGCCATCAACGCCCCTCCAACCTTCTGTTTTACTGTTCAGTTTTGGTGCGCCCGCACCGGCCTTGGGCGGGCTTCGCCGGAGCACTTCTGCGCCAAGAATTAATAACTCGCTGTTTTTACAGAATTATTAAGAAATTTCCGCAAATGGCACAGGCATTGCCATCCCACATGTATACAAGTTGATAACGCACATGAGGACGACCAATGCCTTCAACACTCGGATGGACCATCAAGGACTGGCAGAACACCTATAGAGAAGGCGCTTCGCCTGAGTCATTACTGGGTGAGTTACTGGCGGGGCTGGATATCACAGACCTAGCCTGGATTTCCCTGCTGGATGGCAATGGCCTGGCCGAAGCCCTGGCAGAGCTGGAACAGACCCTGGAAGCCGCCGGCGGCGACAAGGCCGCACTGCCGCTCTATGGCATTCCGTTCGCGGCAAAAGACAACATAGATGCCCGAGGCTTTGAAACCACCGCTGCCTGCCCGACTTTCGCCTACACCCCGAAAGAAGACGCCACCACCATTGCCCGTCTGAAGGCCGCCGGCGCGGTGGTGATCGGCAAAACCAACCTGGACCAGTTTGCCACCGGCCTGGTGGGTACCCGCTCGCCCTATGGCGCGGTGCCCAACAGCTTCAAGCCGGAAGTGGTCAGCGGCGGCTCCAGCTCCGGCTCAGCCTCGGTTGTTGCCAGAGGCTTGGTGCCATTTTCCCTGGGCACCGACACTGCCGGCTCCGGCAGGGTGCCGGCAGGGCTCAACAACCTGGTGGGTCTGAAGCCGACCAGGGGCCGGTTCAGTATTCGCGGCGTGGTGCCGGCCTGCCGCTCCCTGGATTGCGTGTCCATCTTTGCGCTTACCGTCAACGACGCTGGCCTGGTATCCGATGTGATGACCGGGTTCGACGCCGGTGATGCGTTTTCCCGCAAGGCACCTTACGCCCTGCCCCTGGACGGCCCCGCCCTTCGTCGGCCCGGCCCGATCAGACGGCTGGCCATTCCGGAACATCCCCAGTGGTTCGGTGACCCGCAGTCGGAAGCGGCCTGGAACACCACCATCAGCCTGTGGCGCGGGCTGAATGTTGAGCTGGTTCCCATGGATTTCAGCCCCATGCTGGAACTGGCGGCGCTGCTCTACGAGGGCCCCTGGGTGGCCGAGCGCCACGCCGCTGTGGAAGCGTTCATGGCCAGCCACGCCGATGATATGAACCCGGTGGTCAAAGGCATTATCAGCAACGCCGGCAAGTTCAGCGCCACCGATACCTTCAAGGCCCAGTACCGCAAGGAAGAGCTGCAACGCCAGATCGATGTACTGCTGGCCGATGTGGACGCCTTGCTGGTGCCCACTGCGCCTACCGCGCCCACCATCCAAGCGGTCAACGCCGACCCGGTGACCCTCAACAGCCAACTGGGCACCTACACTAATTTTGTAAACCTGGCGGACATGAGCGCACTGGCGATTCCCGCCGGCTTCCGGGACGACGGCCTGCCCTTCGGCGTGACGCTGATCAGCGGCGCCTGGAAGGACACCGAACTGCAGAACCTGGCCTGCCAGTGGCTCAACGCTCACCCGACACCCCTGGGCGCCACCGATAAAGTCCGCCCGGAAGAAACCCCGGACGCTGCCATTTCAACACCAACCGTGCAGGTGGCGGTGGTCGGCGCTCACCTCAGCGGCATGCCCCTGAACACTCAGCTCACCGAACGCTTCGCGGTGCTGCTGGAGCAAACCACCACCTCCGCCCATTACCGGCTCTACGCCCTGCCCAACACCACCCCGCCAAAACCCGGCCTGAAACGGGTTGCTGCGGGCCAGGGAGAGAACAAGAAGGGTGAACAGATCATCGTGGAAGTCTGGGAGATGCCCGCCTCAGCCTTCGGCTCCTTTGTGGATCTGATTCCAGCGCCCCTGGGCATCGGCAATGTGGAACTGGCCGATGGCCGCTGGGTGAACGGTTTTATCTGCGAAGGCTACGGCTTCGACGGCGCCCGAGATGTCACCGAATTCGGCGGCTGGCGAGCATTTGTGACTGCTGAAAACGGGGTCAGATGAAATTTTCATCTGACCCCAACTTCAAAATTCAAAAAAGGGGTCAGAAGAAAGCGTTCTTCTGACCCCGGGTTCACAGGAGATTCCAGACCATGTTCTCTAAAGTACTGATCGCCAACCGGGGCGAAATCGCGGTTCGCACCATTCGCACCCTCAAGGCCATGGGCGTTGGCAGTGTTGCCGTCTACTCCCACCAGGATCGCCATAGCCTGCATGTAACCCTGGCCGATGAATCCGTGGCCCTCACCGGTAACGGCGCCAGCGAAACCTACCTCGACAAGGCCCAGATTCTGTCGGCCGCCAAGCACACCGGCGCCGAGGCGATCATTCCGGGGTATGGCTTTCTCTCCGAGAACGCCGACTTCGCCGAGGCCTGCGAGGCCGACGGTATTGCCTTCATCGGCCCCACACCCCACCAGATGCGCGAGTTCGGCCTGAAGCACCGGGCCCGGGAACTGGCGGAAGCCGCCGGTGTGCCCCTGGCCCCGGGCAGCGGCCTGCTGGAAAGCCTGGACGAAGCCCTGCAAACCGCCAACCGACTGGGCTACCCGGTGATGCTGAAAAGCACCGCCGGCGGCGGCGGCATCGGGCTGACCCGCTGCAACAGCGAAAGCGAACTGCGGGACGCCTTTGAAACCGTGCGCCGGCAGGGCCAGAGCTTCTTTAATGACAGCGGCGTGTTCCTGGAGCGTTTCATCGCCCGGGCCCGCCATGTGGAAGTGCAGATATTCGGCGACGGCCAAGGCAATGTAGTTGCCCTTGGCGAACGGGATTGCTCCCTGCAGCGCCGGAACCAGAAAGTGGTGGAGGAAACCCCGGCCCCGAACCTGCCGGCGGCCACCCGCCAGAAGATGCTGGATGCCGCCGTCTCCCTCGGCCAATCGGTAAATTACCGCTCCGCCGGCACTGTGGAATACATCTACGACGCCGACCGGGACGAGTTCTACTTCCTGGAAGTGAATACCCGCTTACAGGTGGAGCACCCGGTGACCGAGTCTGTCACCAGCCTGGACCTGATCGAATGGATGCTGAAGATCGCCGCCGGAGAAAGCCCGGACCTGGCCGGTTTCGAGCCGGAACTTAACGGCGCGTCCATGGAAGTGCGCATCTACGCCGAAGATCCGCTCAAGGATTTCCAGCCCTCGCCCGGTGAACTGACCGACGTGCACTGGCCGGAAGACAATGTGCGGGTGGATACCTGGGTGGAAAACGGCAGCGAGGTGTCCGCCCACTACGACCCGATGATTGCCAAGCTGATTGTGCACGGCAAAGACCGGCGCGAGGCCCTGGCCCAACTGAAAGCCGCCCTGGCGGAAACCCGGCTGATGGGCATTGCCACCAATCTGGATTACCTGCGCCAGGTGGTCGCCCAGCAGAGCTTTGCCGATGGCATTGTCTCCACCTGCGCACTGGAGCGCTTCGAGTTCAAACCCGCCGTGGCGGAGGTGGTCAAACCCGGCACCTACACCACGGTGCAGGACTACCCGGGTCGCGTGGGCTACTGGAACATCGGCGTGCCGCCCAGCGGCCCCATGGATGACTACGCCTTCCGGATTGCCAACCGCATCGTCGGCAACCACAGCGAAGCCGCCGGCCTGGAAGCCACACTGATCGGCCCCAGCCTGAAGTTCCACAAAGATTCCGTTGTCGCCCTGACCGGTGCGCTCACCGAGGCCACCCTGGACAACAAACCTGTGGAATTCTGGAAACCCATCACGGTGAAAGCCGGCCAGGTTCTGACGGTGGGCAAGGCCATCAAGGGCTGTCGCACCTACCTCGCCGTGCGCGGTGGCTTTGATGTGCCGGTGTATCTCGGCAGCCGCTCCACCTTCGCCCTCGGCCAGTTCGGCGGCCACGGCGGCCGGCCCTTGCGCCCTGGCGACATGCTCGGCATCAGCCAGATCAGCCTGCCGGCCTGCACCACCACGGCACCGACACACGACCCCGCCCCGGCGGACCCGGACCTGATTCCCCACTATCCAGACCACTGGGAAATCGGTGTGCTCTATGGCCCCCACGGCGCGCCGGATTTCTTCACCGAACAATCCATCGAGAAGTTCTTCGAGCAGGACTGGGAAGTTCACTACAACTCCAACCGCCTGGGCATCCGCCTGAACGGACCCAAGCCCGAGTTCACCCGCGCCGACGGTGGCGAAGCGGGTCTGCACCCCTCCAACATCCACGACTGCGAATACGCCATCGGCTCCATCAACTTCACCGGCGACATGCCCGTGATTCTCACCAGGGACGGCCCCAGCCTGGGCGGTTTTGTGTGCCCGGCGACCATCGCCAAGGCCGAATTATGGAAAGTCGGCCAGGTAAAACCCGGCGATACCATCCGGTTCGTGGCCATCGATAACGACACCGCCGTGGAACTCTCCGAGCGCCAGGAACTGGCCGTCAAGAGCCTGATGGCGCCGCCGATGGTGGATCTGGTGAAACCGGACCTGGCCCCGGAGAACGGTCTCTCGGCGACAATCCTAGCCCATCTGGAAGAAACCGACGGTCGACCGGAGGTCACCTATCGCCAGGCCGGCGACCAGTACATCCTGCTGGAATACGGCGCCAACGTGATGGACCTGGGGTTCCGCCTGCGCATCCACGCCCTGATGGAAGCCATCGCCGACCTGCAGCCCAACGGCCTGCTGGAACTCTCCCCCGGCGTGCGCTCGCTGCAGTTGCGATACGATGCCCGCATCCTGCCGCAGGCGGCGCTGATGGAGTACCTGCTGGACCTGGAAGCCACCCTGCCACCCACGGACGAACTGAAAGTCCGCAGCCGGGTTATCCACCTGCCCATGGCCTTCGAAGACAGCGCCACCCTCGAAGCGGTGGACAAGTACCGCCAGTCCGTGCGCGATACCGCACCCTGGCTGCCCAACAACGTCGACTTCATGCAACGCATCAACGGCCTGCCCAGCCGCGAGGCCGTCCGCGACATCCTGTTCTCGGCCCGCTATCTGGTGCTCGGTCTTGGCGACGTTTACCTGGGCGCGCCCTGTGCCGTGCCACTGGACCCAAGGCACCGGATGCTCACCTCAAAGTACAACCCGGCCCGGACCTACACGGCGGAAGGCACCGTAGGCATCGGCGGCGTGTACATGTGCATCTACGGCATGGACTCCCCCGGCGGCTACCAGCTTGTCGGTCGCACCCTGCCGATCTGGAATAAGTACCTGAAGAACCCACAGTTCGCAGAAGGCGCCCCCTGGCTGCTACGCTTCTTCGACCAGGTGTGCTACTACCCGGTAACCGAAGCCGAACTGGACGAAAAGCGCGACCAGTTCCGCGCCGGCCAGCTGACCGTGAAAATCGAGGAAGAAACCTTCGACCTGAAATCCCATCAGGCCTTCCTGGACGCCAACGCCGACGCCATCGCCGAATTCCGCGAATTGCAGCAGGTGGCCTATGCTAAAGAGGTGGCCCTGTGGAAAGACAGCGAAGCCGAAGAACTGGATAAACTGGCCAAGGCCCCGCCGAAAGCGGATGCCTCCGACCTGGCGAAATTCGGGGAGCTGGTGAGTGCGGAGATTGCTGGTAACATCTGGAAGTGCCTGGTGAAGCCTGGCGATACCGTCGCCGAAGGTGATCCGCTGGTGATCGTGGAGGCTATGAAAATGGAATTCGAGATCAACGCGACCCAGGCCGGGGAGATCAGTGCCATGCATGTGGAGCCTGGCAAGGCCGTGACTCCCGGGGAGCCTTTATTAAGTATCAAGATTTAGGCTTGGGAGTTTTGCCTTTTTTGGCTGCCAGCTCTGGAGTGGCGCCGATGGGTTTACGGCGTCTTTTGCAAAGCTTCCCCGATAGCCGCGCCCAGAGGCCAAACTCCCCCCAAGAGGCAACCCGGAACCAAAATAAGGGGCGAACAAAAAGAAAATGGCAACAAACACCAAAAGAAAAGAGTCCATGGCAGACAGGGTTTACGAAGCCCTGAAGGACGACATCTTTGAGTTCCGCCTGATCCCCGGTGACAAGTTCAGCGAGGGCGATGTGGGGGGGCGCCTGCATGCCAGCCGAACGCCGGTTCGGGAGGCGCTGTACCGATTACAGCGGGAGGGCTACGTGGAGGTGTTGTTCCGCAGTGGCTGGCAGGTAAAGCCATTTGATTTCCGGCAGGTGGAAGAACTGTATGACCTGCGGATTACCCTGGAACGTGCGGCCATGCACAAGATTTGCGGGCTGGATGAGGAACCCTCCGCAATCCGCATGCTGACCGCCATCTGGAACCCCGATCACCCATCGGAACGGGCAGTGGGCAGCACGGTTCGGGCGCTGGATGAGAGTTTTCACTGTGACCTGGTGGCCGCCGCTGGCAACCGGGAGATGACGCGGATTCACCGGGAGATCACCGACCGGCTGCGGATTATCCGGCGGCTGGATTTCACCCGGGATGATCGGGTAGATGCCACCTATGTGGAGCACGCCGAGATTCTGGAAGCGCTTAGAAACGGCATCGCCGGCGAGGCGGCGGATCGTTTGACCCACCATATCCGCGCCAGCCAGAGGGCCGTTCGGGAGATCACCATGGAGCGAATCCAGGAGGCGGCCGCGGCGCACCGGCACATTGAAAACGGGGTCAGATGAAAACGGGGTCAGATGAAAATTTCATCTGACCCCAAGTTCATTCGCCGGAATGCTTACAAAACTGTAAGACATATCGCACAATCTTCGGGGCGATTCTCCGATAGGTGCAAATTCCATCCCCGATAGAATAGGCGGTGTCAGGGAGGAGAAGTCGGCAAGGAATGTTGGCTCAGGGATGACAACTCCACGGATAAGGGGTTGCCCGCGGGATCAGGGCATGCAGGGATGACCACAAGGAAGACGCGTTCAGGAAGATGCGCACGCCTGAAGGAGCAGGCAGGGGTCAGCCACGGAATCGGGGATCACATGGAGCGTGGTCCCGTCCGTGCACTTTTCTGCCTACCAGACATTTCTGCATACCTTCTTACATTTCGCTTCTGCTGCTTTGCGCCCTGGCACAACACCAATAACGCAAATTAGCCTCAGGAGCTTACACCCATGAAACGCACACCGCTTTTCGCCACCCTCATTCTGCTGTTCAGCCTGGTAACCGGCTTTGCTTACGCCGAAGAAGCCGCCATCAACATCAACACCGCCGATGTAGCCACCCTGGCCAGCCTGAACGGTGTTGGCCAAAGCAAAGCCGAAGCCATCGTTGCCTACCGGGAAGCCAATGGCCCCTTCGCGGTGACCGCAGACCTTGCCAAGGTCAAAGGCATTGGCGAGCGCACTGTCGAGAAGAACGCAGAGCGTCTGACCGTCAAGTAATACCCCGGGCAGTGGCGCACGGCCACTGCCCTCTCTGCCTCCCCCGCCCTTCTCTTTGTCACTGCCCATAAAGTCGCCTGGCAACACAGCCTTCGCCACCCTATTATTGCTGAATAAAAAGTCAAAACAGACGAGCGTCGGCACATGGTTGATCCCATCAAGGTTTATCCGTCAAAACCCGCGAAGGTCTATTTCTACGGCACCTGCCTGGTGGACCTGCTATACCCGGACGCGGGCATTGCCGGGGTGGAGCTTCTGGAGCGGGAAGGCATTGAGGTGCTGTTTCCCCGGAACCAGACCTGTTGCGGCCAGCCCGCCTACACCTCGGGCTATCACGACCAGGCCCGTTCCGTTGCCAGGGCTCAACTGGATCTGTTCCCGGGCGACTGGCCCATTGTGGTGCCTTCCGGCTCCTGTGGCGGGATGATGCGCAAGCATTACCCGGCCCTGTTCAAAGACACCACAGACGAAGTGAAGGCCGCCGAGGTGGCTGGCCGGGTCTGGGAGCTGACGGATTTCCTGCTCAACGTTTGCCATATCAAGCTGGAAGATCTGGGCGAGCCCACCACCGTTGCCATGCACACGTCCTGCTCGGCCCGCCGTGAAATGGGCGTGGCGGAAGTCGGCCCCAAACTGCTGGGACAGCTAAAGAACGTGAATCTGGTGGAACAGATCCGACCGGAGGAGTGTTGCGGGTTCGGCGGCACCTTTGCGATTCGCCACCCGGAGATCTCCGGCGCCATGGTGAGCGAAAAAGTGGATACCCTGGTGGAAGCTGGCGCCAAACAGTTCGTCACCACCGACTGCGGCTGCCTGATGAACATCGCCGGCTACGCCGAAAAGAATCAGAAACCCCTCGAGGGCCAGCACATTCTCAGTTTCCTCTGGGCGCGAACCCGGGGCAAAGGGGGGCAGCAATCATGAGCGAGACAGCCGAGCATGCAGACCATCACATCGATGTAAAACAGTTCCACCCGCGCGCCCAGGCGGCCATTCATAACCCCAAGATCCGCAAGAACTTCCGCAGCGCCATGGACGGACTGATGGCCAAACGCAAAGCGGCGTTCGAGGGCTGGGACCTGGAAACCCTCCGGGATCTGGGCGCCAATGTTCGCCTACGGGCCCTGGCCAACCTGCCGGACCTGCTGGAGCAGTTGGAGAACAAGCTGACAGAGAATGGCATCAAGGTTCATTGGGCGGTGGACGGCGACGAGGCCTGCCGGATCGTGCGGGATATCTGCAAGGCCCGCGACGCCATAACTGTTATCAAGGGCAAGTCCATGGTTTCCGAGGAAATGGAACTGAACCATTACCTGGAGGAACAGGGTATCGAAGCCCTGGAATCGGATCTGGGCGAATACATTGTGCAACTGGCCGGGGAGACGCCCTCGCACATCATCATGCCGGCCATTCACAAGAACACCGGCGAGATCTCCAAGCTGCTGCACGAGAAAACCGGTACCGATCTCTCCAACGATGTGGAATACCTCACCGCCAGCGCCCGCCAGCAGTTGCGGGAAAAGTTCATGAACGCGGATGTGGGAGTTTCGGGCGTCAACTTTGCGGTGGCGGAAACCGGCACCCTGTGCCTGGTGGAGAACGAAGGCAATGGCCGAATGACCACCACCGTGCCGCCGTGCCACATTGCCGTGACCGGCATCGAGAAAGTAGTGCCGGGCATGGAGGACGTATCCGCCCTGCTCGCCCTGCTGACACGCTCTGCCACGGGCCAGCACATCACCACTTATTTCAACATGATTTCCGGACCGCGCAAGGCAGAGGAACTGGACGGCCCCGAGGAAGTTCACCTGGTGCTGGTGGATAACGGCCGGTCGTCCATCTACCAGGACGACGAACTGCTGGACACCCTGCGCTGCATCCGCTGCGGTGCCTGCATGAACCACTGCCCGGTGTATACCCGCGTTGGCGGCCATGCTTATGGCACCACCTACCCGGGCCCTATCGGCAAGATTCTGATGCCGCACCTGATTGGCCTGGATGAGGGCCGTCACCTGCCCAGCGCCTCCAGCCTGTGTGGTGCCTGTGGTGAAGTCTGCCCGGTAAAAATTCCCATTCCGGACCTGCTGGTGCGCCTGCGCCAGGAATCCGTGGACGGCGACAAGCTCCATCCGGCCAGGGTCCGTGGCCATGGCGCCAAACGCAGCACCATGGAAGCGATGATCTGGAAAGGCTGGGCCTGGATGCACGCCAGCCCAGGCGTTTACCGGTTTGGCACCGGTGTCGCCAGCAAACTGCGGGCGTTGCAGCCGGCCAGCGCCGGAGCCTGGACCAATTACCGCACGGCGCCAAAACTGGCCGCCAAAACCCTGCACCAGCGGATGAAGGAGCGTGGCCAATGAGCGCCCGGGAAACAATTCTGCAACGCCTGCGCAACCGGACCGGCGGAGAACTGACGGTACCGGAATGTGATTTTTCGGTACTCGAGAGGCCTGACTGGTCCACCACGGAGCGTGTCGAGCGGTTCGAGAAGATGATCGAGTCGGTGCATGGCGAGGTTCACCATTGCACCGAAGACAGCTGGATGGACCGACTCGCCGAAGTGCTTGCCACCCGTGGCGCCCGCAACCTGTTGGTTGCTAAAGCCCACGAGATTGGCCAGTCCCTGCGCAGCGCCCGCCGCAACGATCTGCCGGAACTGCTGATCTACGATGAGCCCATTGAAAGTTGGCAGGCCTATCTGTTCAATGAAGTGGATGCCAGTATCACCTCCACCCACGGCGGCATTGCCGAGACCGGCTCACTGATCCTGTGGCCAACGGTGGACGAGCCACGACTGATGAGTCTGGTAGCGCCGGTACACATTGCCATCCTCAAAGCCTCGGAACTCTACACAACTTTCCACGAAGCCATGAAGGCCCAGAACTGGTCTTCTGGCATGCCAACCAATGCTCTGCTAATCTCTGGCCCCTCGAAAACCGCCGACATTGAGCAAACTCTCGCGTACGGCGTTCACGGTCCCAAAGAGCTGATTGTGCTGATGATTGAATGATCCGAGGCGCCCTGCTGATCGCCCTGGCCGCCCTGCTCTGGGCGACAACGGGTATTGTTGCGAAATTTCTGTTTATCGGCACTGACCTTCAGGCCATCACCCTGGGCTTTCTGAGGCTGGCGGTGGCGTTGCCGTTTTTCTGGCTGCTGATGCGGCGGGAGCAGGCACGGCTTGAGAAAGCCAATTCCGGCGCAAGGGTGCCCGGCAGTTCGCTGCGAAGCCTGACACCAAAAACCCTGCTTCCGCTGGCGGCATTGGGTCTTTTCCAGGCCTTTTACCAGGGCAGCTATCTGCTTGCGGTGGACCTCACCGGTGCCGGCATTGCCACTCTGATTGCCCTGTGTTTGCCGCCGGTACTGGTCGCCATTCTGGCGGCACCACTGCTGGGCGAAAAACCCGGGCTACTGACGATATTGTCCCTGATTGCCGCTATTGCGGGCACTGCCATGCTGGTGCTCAGTGATATGGACACCAGTGGCACACTTCGCCTTGCCGGCATTCTGATGGCGCTGCTGGCTGCTGTGGTGTACACCGGCTTTACCCTGGCCAGCCGTTACAGCTCGGCCGGCACCCCGGTATTTACCACTGCGTTTATCTGTTTCTTTACTGCGGCGTTGATCCTGTTGCCGGTGGTGGCAATCAGTGGCGGATTCGAGGGGCTGAAAAGCCTGGGATTGAAGCACTGGCTGATGGTGGGCTACATCGGCGTGGTGCCGACATGCATTGGCTATGTCAGTTTCTTCAGTGGCATGAAAACCACACCGGCGACGCTTTCCAGCATCATTGTCACTCTGGAACCCCTGTTCGTGGCTCTGCTGGCCTGGGTGTTCCTGGAGGAGATACTGGGGCCTATCGGCGTTACCGGCGCGCTGATTCTGACCGCGGCGGTGATTGTCGCATCCCGGTATGGCAGCAAGGCCGGCGCGGACTGAGGCGCATCAATCTTACTTGCGCTGCTTCTCAAGCATGTCCGGCTGCAGGATTTCGATCCAGTAGCCGTCCGGGTCCTTGATAAAGGCCAGGCCTTTCATCTTGCCGTCGTCCGGCTTTTTCACAAATTCAACATCGAGCCTTTCGAAGCGATCGCAGGCGGCGTACACGTCCGGCACGGCAACGCCGATGTGGCCGAAACCCCGGGGCTCGTCGTTGCCGTTGTGGTAGGCGAAATCGTTGTCGTCCTCGGTGCCCCAGTTGTGGGTCAGCTCGAGCATGGCTTCACGGCCGAAGGTATAGGTGGTGCGGTAGGCATCGTCGTGTGGCACCAGGGCGGCCTGGCGGTCGTCCAGGTAGCCGAGGAAATACAGAGTGAACTTCATTTCCGGGAAGTCCAGCTTGCGCACCAGGCGCATGCCCATCACCCGGGTGTAGAAGTCCATGGAGCGTTCGGGTTCCTTGATGCGCATCATGGTCTGGTTGAAGACATAGCCTTCGGTTTCGGGAACGGGGGCGTCATGCAGGCCGGGGGCCTGTTCGAAATGCTTGGGCATCTTGGCTTTCCCTTTTTTTTTCGCAGGATTCGGGCATTATACCTGTGTGCGTTTCAGGGGGATTTCAAGTGTGGACAAAAGACCCGGGGTTCAAGAAGCCAACCGATGCTCCCCGCTGGATCAAGGTGTTGTCGCTATCATATTCAGAGGCTGTGATAAACTCATACACACAGACTCCCACTCCGGCCCGGCAACCTCAGAGACCGACCGGTTTTTACGACCTGTTCAGAGAGCCCTTATGGATTTTCAGGTGCCCAACACCCTGGCCGAGCAGATTGCCAATTACCTGGCAGAGCGGATCATGACCGGGCAGATTCGCCCGGGTGAGAGGATTCAGGAGGCCACCCTGGCCGGTGAGCTAAAGGTAAGCCGCGCTTCGGTGAAGGAAGCGCTGTATACCCTTGAGCGCTGGCATCTGGTGGAAATCACACCCCGCAAAGGCGCCTCGGCAACCCGGCTGGACGCCACGCACGCCTCCGAACTTTATGATGTGTATATGCATTTGCTGATGATGCTGGCGGCCCGGCTGTGTGAGCGCTGGCAGGAGGGCGATAAGCCCCGGATGCTGGAGGCGGTGGCCAAGGCTGTAGCGCAGATGAAGCGCCCGCCTACCAATATCACGGCGGTGGTGGAGGCGAGTTTTAATGTGATGGAGGCCTGCTGCGAGTTGGTTGACAATCCCTATCTTACGGAGGCTCTGTTAAACTTCAAACCGGCGGTTAGCCGTGCTTATTATCTCAGTGCTGATCGCTACCGCAGAGGTCTTGCTCAGACCAGTGAGTTTTTTGCCAATCTTCCGCAGGCGGTTCTGGCGCGGGACTCGGTTAAGGCGCAGGCTTTGATCCGGGAGTTTGCGGAGCACCAGAAGAGTCTCATCCAACAAGCTTTGACTTCCTAGTCCAAGTTTCGCCCTTCAACGTTTGGTGCTTGCAAAGCGGGCGGGAAGTCCTCCCAAAACACGCTGTGAATACATCCTTGTACGCTTGGCTCCGCCATCCATGGCTCCGCACAGTTTTGGGAGGACCTCCCGCCCGCTTTGCCCCATCCTCTCCAGTGGCCTCTCCGTGTGACAGAGCTCACGGATCTTTCTCGCGAAGCGACTTATCGTAACAGCCTGTAACAAGCCAATTTTTTGCTGCATAGGTTGTGCTGTCCCCCTGCGGCCAGGGGAGTGTTTAACGCTCCCTGCTAAAAACAAGAAACCAGACTTTTGGGGCCACCATGACTCAGTCACTTGCCTGTCGTCGAACTACCACGTCTTCCACTCTCTCGCTCTGGGCACTCGCCCTGTCGCTTCCGCTGCCGGCGTTGGCGGAGTTCAGGCCGTTGGACGATGGTGCACTGTCTGGTGTGACCGGGCAGGCGGGAGTGACGATTGAGCTGGAAACCAGGCTGAGCATTGATCGGTTCAGCTGGACTGATGAGGGTTCGCTGAATGTGAACGGGCTGCGGTTGTCCGGGCAGAACGATACAGTGCTGGACAACATGAAGCTGACTATCGATATTGCCGGCGATGGGGAGGTGCTGGAGCACGGGTTTTCGGAGATTGCCCGTCGCGCCAATGCCGGGTTGCTGGCCCCAGGCAATCCGGATGTGGCCGATGCCCTGGCGAAGTATTCTGTCGCCGGCTCTTTTGGCAAGCAGTTCAATAGCGGTGATCTGGTGATGCACCTGGGTGCGACCGACTATGGCAACCCGTCCAGTCTCGACGACTTCCTGCGGGCGGTCGATTTTGAACTGGCGGCGGATAGTGTGACCAGCACCGGTACCGGGGGTGCGGCCACTCTGTTCTCGAACATCCTGCTGCAAGGGTATATTGGGCCGACAGATCTGGTGATTCGTAACGGGGGCAGTTCCACTCGCACTCTGGCCAATGGCAATGAGGTATCCGGCTCTGAGCTGCAACTGGATACTCATTTTGAGATTACCAACGGCAGCCTGAACTGGGATGCCGCAGATGTGATTCTGCTGTTCAACTTTGCCGCCGTGGGTATCGAGGGGCTGCAGATTCACAACCGTCGGGGCGACGATACGCTGGGGCATTTCGGCATGGCCAATGCGACGGCAAAACTCTCCCGGGGAACCAGTGCCGCCTCTGGCAAGGAAGGCCTGTCTGTCCATGAGGTTGAGTTCCGGGCGGATATCGACATGCCTGTGCTCAAGGTGGGCGGCACAAGCATTGGCAACGTTCAGTTCACGGACTTCGCCATCACCAACACCACCATGATGGTTTACGGCCGCTAGGCGTCTGCGCGGCAGAAATCGCGCAGACTCCCAGTCCGGCACTGGACACCAACCACTCCCTACCCTGTAAACTGCCCGTCTGACTCTGACGGGCAGCCCATGACTGACTCCACTGATATCAATTATTCAAAGCGCGCCTCCGGGCGGCGGCTGGCGATTTTCAGCCTGCTGTTTGTCGCGCTTACCGCCGCCGGACTTTACGCTGTTTACGACCAGTTTGCCGGGCGCAGCATTACCTTTGATTCCAGACTGATTACCCCGGAAACCCTGTTGTCGGTGGCTGGTTTGTTACTGGTCTATTTCATTTCTGACGGGCTGCGGCTCTACTACACGCTCAGGGCCCTTGGCCATCGGTTATCTCTGCCGGCCATGTTCCGGCTGGTGTTCATTAACCTGTTTTTCTCCAACATCACGCCTATGGCCACCGGTGGCGGCTTCGCGCAGATCTGGTATCTGCATAACCATGGCATTCCGGTTGGCAGGGCCACGGCCGCCACCACCATCCGGACAGTGCTGGCGGTGGTATTTATCTTTTCCCTGACGCCGGTTTTCCTGTTGACGCTCAAGGCGCTGGATGGCCGTACCATTACCAGCGACATTGGTACGGCCCTGGCGATTTTCATTCTGATTTACCTGGGCTTCTTCACCATCCTATTGTTTCGCACCCACTGGCTGATCGGCCCGCTCAGCAAACTCCTCAGAGCGGCCCGCCGGATGCATCTGATAAATGAGCGGCGGCACCGGAGGTGGCAGTTCAAGGCCCGCCGGGAGATGCTGCGGTTCTCCCGCAGCTTCAGTGACTATCTGCGTGGCCGCCCGCTGTTCGTGGTTTTGTCGGTTCTGTTTACCGCGATTTTCCTGCTCAGCCTGTTCAGTTTTCCTGCGCTGCTGATGGCCAGCCTGGACTATGATGTGGATTACCTGATGTCGCTGGGGCTGGTGGTGGTAACCACGTTCGTCATGTACTTTTCACCCACCCCCGGCGCCTCGGGTATTTCCGAGGGTGTTTTTGGCAGCTTCTTCCGGGATATCCTCTCTGGCAATCACCTGATTCTGGTGATTGTCGGCTGGCGTTTACTGACGATCTACCTGGGCATGATTATCGGGCTCCTAGTCTTCCAGAGGGAACTTGTTGCCAATCGCAGGAGGGCGGGATGATTTTCCGCAACCCACTGAAACTTGTGTTCTACCTGTGCCTGCTGGTGGTGCTTCTGCTGGTTGGCTACAAGATCTACCTGAACCTGTTCACTGAAGACTTCGAAGGCCTTCACACTGAGCAGGTGGAGCGGATTGATCGCCTTGTCAAGCCCGGAAAACCTTTCAGCTTCGCTGTCGTTGGCAACATCAATAACTCGGTGGGTATTTTTGAAAACCGCATTATTCCCGAACTGAACAGTTCCGGAATCGATTTTATGGTATCCGCAGGCAATGCAGTCAGCGGGGGCGGCGAAGACAAGTACCGGGCGCTTTATGGAAGCCTGAGCCACCTGGATATCCCGTATCTGCTTACCTTTGGCCCCAATGAATACGAGGAGTTCGGCAGCTTCCGCTTTTACAATCACTTTGGCCCCCACTTTTTTAGCATCCAGATCAACGAGAGCCGGCTTATCTTCCTGGACAGTACCGGCAAAACACCCTGGCGATGGCAGATTCGCTGGCTTGACGACCTGCTCAGCAGGGACAACTCGAAAGCGAGAATCCTGTTTATCGGAAACCCGCCTCTTGAGCCTGACGAAGACGCGCCATTCGATCAGCGCGAGGACTACCTGCAGCCACCGGAGTTTCGTGAAGCACTGCTGAAGGAAATTGAGCAGTACAAGATCGATCTTGTCTTCTCCGCCAATCTTTCGCTTTACGCCAAGGAAGCAAGGGGCGACACGGACTTCATTATCACAGGGGGCGCCGGCGGCCTGGTGCTCAACAACGATACCAGCTTCTACCACTTTGTGCGGGTAGACGTGAGTGCTGAGGGTGAAGTGAACTCCAGCCTGAAGCGCCTTGGAGGTGCCCAGAACCCAATTCTGAAACGCCTGGAGGGACTTTGGTTTTTCATCTATTCTCTGCTCTATGCTGGCTATATAAACTTCCTGCTGATTGTTGCAGTGTTCGCCGCTTTGGCCATCAAGCTCTACGGTGCCATTTTCATAGGCAAGGATTACTACCCGGATTACGATCTGGACCCGGCGCCCTGGCTTGAGCGCCCGTTGCGGGTGGCCATGTTCACCAACAACTATCTGCCGTTTATCGGCGGTGTTCCCATTTCAATTGAGCGGCTGCGCCGTGGCCTCGAAAACCTGGGAGACAAGCTGCTGATCGTGGCGCCCCGGTACAAGGACCAGCCGGAGGCGGAAGCCCACGTGCTGCGGGTGCCCTCACTGCTCGCCATGGGGGCGAAACGGGAATTCCGGCTGGCCAATATTTTCCTCGGCCGGATCCGCAAGCGGGTTCGTGCCTTCGCGCCGGACATCATCCACCTGCACCACCCGTTCTGGCTGGGCTCGTTGGGGCTGTTCGTAGCGCGGCGGCTGAAGGTGCCAGCGATTTACACATACCATACCCGCCTGGAACACTACGCCCACTTTGTACCCCTGCCGGGGATGCTGTTCCGCAACCTGATTTCCCATACCCTGATCAAGCGCTTTTCCAACAAGTGTGACGGCGTGATTGTGCCAACCTACTCCACCGAGGAATACCTTCGGATGATCGGGGTGAAAACACCGACGTTTGTGCAGCCCACGGGCATTGAATACCAGCGTTTCCAGGATGTTCGCCGGCAAGACATTGACCAGTTGCGTCATCAGCTGAAGCTTGGAGACGAGAAGGTTTTCATAAGCGTTTCACGGTTATCCAATGAGAAGAATATCGACTTCATGATTGAAGCGATTGATGCCCTCAGGCGGGAAACGGATGTGCCGTTCCGGTTCCTGATGATTGGCGATGGCCACCAGAGAGACCGGTTACAGAAGAAGATAGAAGACCTTGACCTCCGGCAACATTTCTCCTTGGTGGGTGCCATCCCCCCGGAAGACATGGCCACCTGGTACCGGCTGGGTGACGCCTTCCTATTTGCCTCGAAATCCGAAACCCAGGGCATGGTGATACTGGAGGCCATGGCGGCGGGGCTGCCGGTGGTGGCCGTGCGCTCCAGCGGCATCGAGGATGTGGTTCGGCACGGCTTCAATGGCTTCAAGACGCCGGAAAAGCAGGATCAGTGGCGGGCACAGGTTAAGAAACTGCTGGAAGATGACCAACTGCGCAGTAAACTTGCCTCACAGGCTCTGGATTTTGCGAAGGATTATTCCGTAGAGCAGTTTGCCACGGACGTTCGCACGATTTATGCCACCACTCTGGCCCTGTTCTCCAAGAAACGGAAACGTTCCGGAAGCAGTCAGGAATAGCCAGGAGTCTGCGCACCCTGATCGGTCCAGCCTGAATTCACGTATATCAAAAACCGTCTTAACCACCGGAGCGACTAAGTGAGCGGCATCCCCGTCGGTATCAGCACCTGCCTGCTGGGCAGGGAAGTTCGCCATGATGGCGGCCACAAACATTCCCGTTACTGCACCCAGGTGCTGTCAAAGCACCTTGAATTTCGCTCCATCTGCCCCGAGCTGGAAGCAGGCCTGGGCGTGCCCCGCCCGGCCATTCACCTACGCGAATACAGCGATGGCCTTCGGCTGATCGAAACCAGGGGCACGGCGGATCACACCGACGCCATGCAAGGTTTTATCGACCAGATCATGCCCACCCTGGCGGACCTTCGGGGTTACATCCTGATGGCCAAATCGCCGAGCTGCGGCATGGAGCGTATCAAGGTGCACAACGAGAATGGCCAGGTGGCCCGCAGGGATGGCCGGGGCATGTTCGCCGGGGCACTGTTGAAAGCCTATCCGCTGATGCCGGTGGAGGAGGAGGGCCGCCTCAACGACGACATGCTTCGGGAAAACTTTATCGAGCGGATCTTTGCCTACGACGACTGGATGCAGAATGTCGCGGGCGACAACCTTTCGGCCAGGGCGCTGATCGAATTCCACACCCGCCACAAGTTCCAGCTTCTGGCCCACTCCGAGAGCATTTACCGCCAGCTCGGCCCCATGCTGGGAGACCTGAAATCCGAGCCACTGGAAAATATCTCCAACCGTTACATCAACCAGTTCATGGAAGCCATGAGCCAGAAGGTCAGCCGTGGTTCGCACATGAACGCCATGCAGCACCTGATGGGCTACCTGAGAGACTCCATGGGCGATGAAGACCGCAAGGTGTTGAGGGAGCAGATAGAGGCCTACCGCCGGGGTGAGGTGCCGTTGGTGGTGCCCATGACCCTGCTACGCATGGCCCAGCGCCGGGAGCCGGTGAATTACCTGCGCGCCCAGCAATACCTTACGCCCTATCCGGACGAGCTTGGTCTGAGAAACAACGTTTGAAGCCTGAAATCGGGGTCAGATGAAAATGGGGTCAGATGAAAAGTTCATCTGACCCCATTTTCATCTGACCCCATTTTCACGCCGTTAATCAGAAGCCATAGAGAAGAGAGAGTGACGTCTCGGTGTCGGTGTTTTCAGAGCCAGCCGGTGCATCGGATACATACTTCACCCGCAGCGCTGCCTTCATTGAAAGGTTACCCACCACATTGGCCTGCAGGGACGTCTCTGACTGGCTTATCGTGTTGTTCTCATCCAGCCCGATTTCGGTGCTGAGCTTCTGGCGGAAAAGCGAATTGGCGGACAGGGCGTAATCAACCTGGCCGGCAAGGCGGACGATGGCCTCTTTTTCAGTATCGTCTCCCCGTGCGTTAACCGTATCCAGTTTGTTATAGCGGTAACCCGCGCCCGTTGAGAGATCAAGAAAAGACCGATCCCCGGACTGCCAGAGACGGTTTCCGTAACCAGTCGTCACTGTGGATTCGAAATCGTAGCCAGAGAAGCGGTCATCCTCCCAGGAGCCGCGAAGAAACCAATACTGTTTTTTGTCGAACTTGTAGTTCGTTTCCAGGGCGGCCAGATACTCCTCGGCCGTGGTTTCATCCTGCGCCTCGGAGTAATTGGTACTGAAGTCCCCGGTATGGCGCCAGGTTTCCACCTCCCGGATAAGACCAAGCCGGCCCTTGATGTTGGTCTCCTCGGTGTTGCCGGTAGTAACCAGCACACCGAGTTCGGTTTCGCCCTTCCAGTTATTCGCCTCCTGCCCATTGGCAAATGGCACGATAGCAACTGCGGTGATGGCGACTGCCTGTCGTAAATCCATGAAGTCTCCTGTTGGTGTTGGTCAGGCTCCCTCGGTTTCCCTGGCTTTTTCACCGGCCAGGCTTTTCCGGGCCTGATGCTCTTTTTCTGCCTTTTTCAGCTTCTTACGCTCGGTAATGATACGGGCGGCTTCACTGCCCACGTGGGACTCGCCACGTCGCTCTGCCAGACGCATCTGGTGTTCACGCTCAGCGAACCGTGCCTTCTGCTCCTCGGTCAGCGATTCGATGCACTGGTGACAACTGACACCCGGCTCATACTCCGGACGCTCTTTGTCTTTCTCAGTAATGGGCCTGCGGCAGGCGTGGCACTGATCGTACTCGCCACGCTCCAGCTTGTGGTTAACGGTTACCCGGTCATCAAACACGAAGCATTCTCCGCGCCACAGGCTCTGCTCTTCGGGTACTTCTTCCAGGTATTTCAGGATGCCACCCTTGAGGTGGTAAACCTCGTCAAAGCCCTGCTCCTTGAGATACGCGGTGGATTTCTCGCAACGGATACCGCCGGTGCAGAACATGGCCACCTTCCTGTGCTTTGATGGGTCAAGATTCTGCTTCACGTATTCCGGGAATTCGCGGAAGGTCTCGGTGGCCGGATTGACGGCATTTTTGAAAGTGCCAATCTCGACTTCGTATTGATTACGGGTATCGACGAGAACCACGTCCGGATCAGAGATCAGATTGTTCCACGCTTTCGGGTCCACATACGTACCGACAATGCGCTTCGGATCAATCCCCTCCACGCCCATGGTGACAATTTCCTTCTTGAGCTTTACCTTGGTGCGTTTGAAAGGCTGGATATCAACAAAGGATTCCTTGTAGTCAATACCGTCAAAACGCCCATCGCCGGTAATCCAGACTTTCACGGCATCAATGCCTTCGCGGCTGCCGGCGATGGTGCCGTTGATACCTTCCCGTGCCAGCAGCAGGGTGCCGTGGACGTCTTGCTCCAGCATCAGGTCCAGCAGCGGCTGGCGGAGGGACTTGTAATCGTTCAGGACTGCGAACTTGTACAGTGCGCAGACAACAACGTTGTTGCTCATCATTTTCTCCTGCGGGCCGGATCGTAAATCCGGAGCATGGGTTCGGGGTTATTCAAAGGCCGAAGCCTGAGAGGGCGCAGATTTTAACCAACTCAGGCTCACGATCAAGTGCGGGCTTTGCAGCGCTACTCAGCCTTAGTGGCAAGCTCGCGCTCCACAACAGCAGAAAGCTGCCCCCAGCCCGGTCGCGTCAGGCGGATATTATCCACCAGAACGGTGGGTGTGCTGGCTACCCGAAGCTGCATGGCAACGCGGCGGCTTTGCTCTACGGCCTCGCGATGCAATTCGGTGGTCATACAGAGGCGGAAGCGCCGTTCTTCAAGGCCGAGGTCGCCGGCGTACCGGGTGAAGGTTGCCACCGGGTCGTTAGAGCCACTCCACTCGGTCTGGGAATCGTAAAGACGATCATGCATGGTCCAGTAGGCGCCCTGATCGCCGGCGCAGCGAGCAGCCTGAGCTGCGGGTATGGCGTTCTGATGCTGTTGCAGGGGCAGATCGAAATAGACGAACCGGACCTTGCCCTCATCCACGTACTCCTGCTTCAGCCGCTTGCTCGCCGAGGAAAAGTTGCCGCAGGCCGGACACTGATAGTCTGCAAACTCCCGCACCACGACAGGTGCATCCTCCCGGCCCACTGAAACTCCGAACTGGTCCAACTGCGCCGGAAACGCCTCGGCATTGGCGGAAGCCACAGGCAGTTCGTCGGAGGTTGGCTCCGGTGCGGCGGTCAGGAACACCAACCCAAAAACCACTGCGGCGACCACAAGCACACCGATACCAATATAAAGCGGCGTGTTGGACTTTCCTTTTCGGAGAGGCGGTGCACCGGTTTCCTTGCGACGTTTTGCTTCACCCATGATGGGGCTCCTTTTTGTGTTTCTTTGTGTTTCTGATTTTCCAGGATTAATTAGCTGGCGACCATTTTCAGAGCCAACGTGGCACGCTAAGATCCTATATATCCTACAAAAGTTCCAACAAAAAAATGAGGTGCCTTATGCCATTACCCATACCCCTGCAAGACACGCTCACTCTTCCGCTGGTTGCCGCACCCATGTTTCTGATTTCCGGCCCGGAACTGGCGCTGGCCTGTTGCAAACAGGCCATTGTGGGCAGTTTTCCGGCCCTGAATCAGCGCACCAGTGAGGGTTTTGAGGACTGGCTGGTCCAGATGAATGAAGAGCTGGACGCCTTTCGGAAATTACATCCGGACCAGAAAACAGCACCGTATGCGGTGAACCTGATTGTGCACCAGACCAATCCGCGCTGGCAGGCAGACCTTGAGCTGTGCGTGAAACACCAGGTGCCGATCATTATCACGTCACTGGGCGCGGCCAGCCAGGTGGTCGAAGCGGTGCACGGCTACGGCGGCGTGGTGTTCCATGACGTGACCAACCAGAAACACGCACAAAAAGCGGCGCAAGCCGGTGTCGACGGCATTATTGCGGTAGCGGCCGGCGCCGGCGGCCATGCCGGCACCATCAACCCATTTGTACTGGTGCACGAAATCCGGGAGGTGTTTGACGGCACCATCCTGCTTGCCGGCGGGCTGTCTCATGGCGAAGACCTGCTGGCTGTGCAGGCCCTGGGTGCAGACCTGGCCTACATGGGAACACAGTTTATCAATACCATTGAATCCCAGGCGGAAGAGGCTTACCAGACCATGATCATCGAAGCGGTTTCGGGTGACATTATCCACACACCGGCGGTGTCCGGTGTGCCCGCCAGCTTTATGCGGCAGAGCCTGGAGGCCGCCGGGTTCCCCATGGACACGCTGAACCAGGCGGGCGACATCAATTACGGAGAAAAGCTCAAACCCATTGACGATGAAGCCAGGGCCTGGAAAACCGTCTGGTCCGCCGGCCAGGGCGTCAGCCAGATCCACGATGTACTGAGTGTCAGCGATCTCGTTAAACGACTGATTGAAGAATACCAAAACGCCCGGGCCCGCCTAGACATGGGAATTTTGTGAACTTTATAGAGCAGGAAACGTAAAGGTTTAAACACTGGGTCAAAACAGGTTCATATACATGCTGGGATTTTTGAAAGGCGATCCGAAGAAAAAACTGCAGAAGGCGTATGAAGGCAAGCTCGCCAAAGCGCTGTACGCGCAACGCAACGGGGACTTGAGGGCTCACGGAACCCTCATGGAGGAAGCAGAGAAAATCTACGCCGAGATTCAGGCGCCCGAAGAAAAGAAATAAACGGGGGGCAATTTCCCTTGTCAATCACTCTCCCATCAGTTGCCGTATCCGATGGTTGAGCCGCGCCACTTCCCGGCGCATTTCCTCAACCTCATCAAGCAACTCCAGGGACATTGCCAGGCCGGGCAGATTCATTTTCAGATCCCGTTGCAGTCTTTGGGCTTTGCGCAGCCGGTTTAGGGCCGCGAGATCGAACTGCCATTGCCAGGCCTCCGGGGAGTCGTCCAGTGGCGCGATGATGCCGTAGTCAACCAGTTTGATAACAAACTCGGCATGGCATTCGCCGCGCTCGCAGATTTCACGCAGGGTGAAGGTGCTGCCATTTTGGTCAAACACCTCTACCGTCAGAATATGATCTTGCTTGCTCATCCCTTACTCCCGCTCACACGTGAAGCTTGCTGCGTGGATTGAAGTTCTTCTCTGCCTCGGCCAGCTGGGCATAGAGTTTTTCAGCCTCCGGGCTGTGTTTCTCAGGCATGGCCACCTGGAGAACGACGATCTGGTCGCCCGGATGTTTGCCCGGAAAGCCTTTGCCTTTCAGCCTGAGCTTTCGGCCGCTGGTGGAACCCTTCGGGACTTTGACATTCACCTTCGAACCAACCGTTGGCACAGTCACCGTTGCACCCAGAGCCGCCTCCCAGGGCGCCACGGGCACGGTAACCATGACATCGCGGCCTTCAATGGTGAAATGCGGATGCGGCGCGAATTCCACCTCGATGAACAGATCGCCAGGCTCACCGCCGCCAATACCCGGAGCACCCTGACCTTTCAGGCGGATATGCTGCCCCTCGCGCATGCCGGCGGGGATCTTCACTTTCAGGGTCTTCTGCCGCGGAATAACCCGGCCGTGCGGGTCTGCCTCGTGCACGGTAAACGACACCTGCTTGTCGCAGCCATGGAAGGCTTCTTCCAGGAACAGGGCGATCCTGGCATGAACGTCTTCACCGCGCATTTTCATGTTCTGGCGGAAACCTCCACTATCAGAACCGCCGGAGAACCCACCCCGGCGGCGGCCTCCGAAGATCTCCTCGAAGAAATCGCTGAACTGGCGGGCATCGGCTTCAGTATAGCCACCGCCGCCAAAACCGGATGCGCTCTGCCATCCCGGTGGCGGCTCGAAAGAACCATCAGCCCTGGCGCCGTACTTGCGCAGTTGATCGTACTCCGCCCGTTTCTCGGGGTCTTTCAATACTTCGTAGGCCTCACCAAGATCCTTGAACCTGGTATCGGCGTCCTTTTCCTTGCTGACATCCGGGTGGTACTTCCGGGCCAGCTTCCGGTAAGCCTTTTTGATCTCCTCGGGGGAGGCAGACTCACTCACACCGAGCACGGCGTAATAGTCTTTGAAGTCCATCAGGTTCCTCACCACTGGTTATTTTGCTGAGCGTTATGCTCGTTTGCTAACCACTATATTTGATGAGGTTCGTGAAATTACAAGGGTGGAGTGATTCTTTATTGCGGTGGATCAAGTCTTGGCGGGCTGAGCTCGGGACGGATGTCTCTTCAATAAACGCCCGTAAATACATCCTTGTAGGGCTTGGTAGCGCCCTGCCTGGCGCTCCACATTTCTGAGGAGACATCCCCCCGAACTCGTGAGAACTTCTCTGGTTGATCAGAAAAGAACCTTACTTAACTTTTGGGTCGAGCTCACCAGAAGCATACCGCTCGAACATGCGTTCCAGGTTAACCGGCTTGATCTTGCTGGCGTTGCCGGCACAACCGAAGGCTTCGTAGCGCGCGATGCAGACTTCGGTCATGGCCTTCATGGTTTCCTTGAGGAATTTACGTGGGTCAAACTCCACCGGGTTTTCGGCCAGGAAGCGACGAACCGCGCCGGTACTGGCCAGACGCAGGTCGGTGTCGATATTGACCTTGCGCACGCCGTGCTTGATACCTTCCACGATCTCTTCAACAGGAACACCGTAGGTTTCCGGAATCTCGCCGCCGTATTCGTTGATGATCTTCAGCCACTCCTGGGGTACGGAGCTGGAGCCGTGCATGACCAGATGGGTGTCCGGAATGCGGGCGTGGATGGCTTTGATCTGGTCGATAGCCAGGATGTCGCCGGTTGGCGGACGGGTAAACTTGTAGGCGCCGTGGCTGGTGCCGATGGCGATGGCCAGGGCGTCCACGTGGGTTTTCTTGACGAAATCCGCGGCTTCTTCCGGGTCGGTCAGCATCTGGCTGTGATCCAGGGTGCCTTCGGCGCCAATGCCGTCTTCTTCTCCAGCCTGGCCTGTTTCCAGGGAGCCGAGGCAGCCCAGTTCGCCTTCTACGGAGACGCCACAGGCGTGGGCCATTTCAACGGTGCGGCGAGTAACATCAACGTTGTAGTCGTAGTCGGTCGGGGTTTTACCGTCTTCAGCGAGGGAGCCGTCCATCATCACGGAGCTGAAGCCCAACTGGATGGAGCGCTGGCACACGGAGGGGCTGGTGCCGTGGTCCTGGTGCATAACCACCGGGATATGCGGGAATTCTTCGATGGCCGCCAGGATCAGGTGGCGCAGGAAGGGGGCGCCGGCGTATTTGCGGGCACCGGCAGAGGCCTGGACAATCACCGGGGAGTCGGTTTTGTCGGCGGCTTCCATGATGGCACGCATCTGTTCCAGGTTGTTGACGTTAAAGGCTGGCACACCGTAACCATGCTCGGCGGCGTGATCCAGCATTTGCCGCATCGAAATCAGGGCCATGGGTCGTCTCCTTCATTTGGATTTTGAGTGTTTGAATTCTGTTTATTTCAGACTCTCATGATCAGGATTGGGAGTCTGCTGCGGCAGTCGGCGGGTTTGGCTTTCCGGGACACGCTGTGAATACGTCCATGTACGCTTGAGCGCAGCATCCCTGCTGCGCACAGTCCCGGAAAGCCAAACCCGCCGCCTACCTTGCGAATCTAGCTACAGTAAAACGCCTTACGCGCCGCGCTCTTCCAGTACGGCTACGGCCGGCAGTGTTTTGCCTTCCACAAATTCGAGGAAGGCCCCACCACCGGTAGAGATATACGAGATTTTGTCAGCAACACCGTACTTGTCAACGGCGGCGACGGTGTCACCACCACCGGCCAGGGAGAAGGCGTTGCTTTCGGCGATGGCCAGCGCGAGTGCTTTGGTGCCATTACCGAACTGGTCGAACTCGAAAACGCCGACCGGGCCGTTCCAGAGAATGGTTTTGGCGTTTTTCAGTACGTCGGCGAACTTGCCAGCGGTTTCCGGACCTACGTCGAGGATCATGTCGTCGTCGCTGACGTCGGAGATGTTCTTGGTGGTGGCGGTGGCGGTTTCGGCGAATTCGCTGGCTACCACTACGTCGACCGGCAGAGGGATTTTAACGCGGGAGGCAATGTCCTTGGCGGTGTCGATCAGGTCGTGCTCGCACAAGGATTTACCGACCGGGTGACCCGCTGCAGCCAGAAAGGTATTGGCGATGCCGCCGCCGACGATGATCTGGTCGCAGACTTTTTCCAGGGCGTTGAGTACATCCAGCTTGGTGGAGACCTTGGAGCCGCCAACGATGGCAACGACCGGTTTGGCCGGGTTGTCCAGGGCCTTGCCCAGTGCTTCAAGCTCAGCCGCCAGCAGCGGGCCGGCGCAAGCTTCGGGGGCGAATCTTGCCACACCGTGGGTGGAGGCCTGGGCGCGGTGGGCGGTGCCGAAGGCGTCCATGACGTAGACGTCGCACAGGGCGGCGTACTTCTTTGCGAGGTCTTCGTTGTCTTTCTTCTCGCCTTTGTTGAAGCGGACGTTTTCAAACAGAACCACTTCGCCATCGGCGACTTCAACGCCGTCCAAGTAGTCCTTGATCAGGCGCACCTCCTGGCCCAGCACCCTGGTGAGGTGGTCGGCGACGGGTTTCATGGAGGAGGCTTCGTCGTACACGCCTTCTTCCGGGCGACCGAGGTGTGACATCAGCATCACCCGGGCGCCGGCGTCTTTGGCGGCCTTGATGGTCGGCAGCGACGCGCGGATACGGGCGTCGCTGGAGATCCTGCCGTCCTTGACCGGCACGTTCAGGTCTTCACGGATCAGCACCCGCTTGCCGGTAAGGTTGAGGTCGGTCATTTTCTTGATGGCCATAACAATCTTCCCTAAGTCTGCATGAACATGGGGTCTGACCCCGTACGGGGTCAGACCCCTCTTTCGTCAAGATAGGGTCAGATGAAAGCTTTCATCTGACCCCTTTTTCAGTCTTTTCCAGCCAACAGCGGCTGACATCGAGCATCCGGTTCGCGAACCCCCACTCATTATCGAACCAGCACAGCACTTTCACCATAGTGCCCCCGGTTACCCGGGTCTGGCCGCCGTCCACGACGCCGGAATGGGCGTCGTGGTTGAAATCGGAGCTGGCCAGCAGTTCGTCGGTGTAGCCGAGTATGCGCTTCAACGGGCCGTTGGCGGCCTCTTTTAACAGGTTGTTCACCGTTACCACATCCGTGGCCTTGCGCACGTTGATCACCATATCAATGGCGGACACGTTCATAGTCGGCACCCGCATGGCCACCGAGCTGAACCTGCCTTCCATATGGGGCAGCAGCCGTTCGATGCCTTTGGCGAGCCCCGTTTCCACCGGGACGATGTTGTGCAAAGCGCTGCGGGTGCGGCGCAGGTCCTGGTGATGGTAGGCGTCGATCACCGGCTGGTCGTTCATCGCCGCGTGGATGGTGGTGGTACTGCCCTGCTCCACACCGAAGGCGTCGTCCAGCGCCTTGATTACAGGTACCAGGCAATTGGTGGTGCAGGAAGCGGCGGCGACGATAACGTCCTTGGGGCAGAGATCGCGGTCGTTGATGCCGTAGACCACAGTGCGGTCCACATCCGATTCCGCGGGCTGGGAAAACAGCAGACGTTTGGCACCGGCCTGGATATGGCGTTCTGCGGTGGCGCGATCAGAATAGGCGCCGGAACACTCAAGCACCAGATCGACCTTGAGAAGGTCCCAGGGCAGTTCGGCGGGTTCCGAATGGCGTAACACCCGGATGGCGTCACCATTGACCGTCAGGTCCTGGCCGGCTACGGAAATCTCACCCTGGAACCGGCCATGGGTGGAGTCGTAGCGGGTCAGGTGGGCAATGGTGTCGATATCCGACAGCTCATTAATGGCGACCACCTGCAGGTGGTCGCGGAAGCCGCTTTCATAAAGCGCACGCAACACGCACTGGCCGATTCGTCCGTACCCGTTGATGGCAATGCGAAAAGGCGCGGAGTCTGTCATCAGGCGTCCAGCAGTTCAGCGGCCACATCCAGAACATTATCGACGGTAAAGCCGAATTCCTTGAACAGCTCACCGGCAGGCGCGGACTCACCAAAGGTGGTCATGCCGATAATACGGCCGTCCAGGCCCACGTACTTGTACCAGTAGTCGGCAATGCCGGCTTCGATGGCGATGCGGTTGGTCACGTCCAGCGGCAGAACCTGCTGCCTGTACTCGGCGCTCTGGGCATCGAAGGTATCGGTTGACGGCATGGAAACCACACGCACCTTGCTACCCTGCGCACGCAATTTGGCAGCGGCGTCCCGGGCCAGGCCTACTTCGGAGCCGGTAGCGATCAGGATCAGGTCCGGTGTGCCTTCGCTGTCCGACAGGATGTAGGCGCCCTTGGCCACATCCGCGAGCTGCCGGGCATCGCGGTCCTGGTGCGGCAGTCCCTGACGGGAGAAGACCATGGCGGTGGGGCCGTCGGTGCGTTCGAGGGCCGCTTTCCAGGCCACGGCGGTTTCCACCGTGTCGGCCGGCCGCCACATGCTCATGTTCGGCGTGGTGCGCAGGCTGGCCATCTGCTCGATCGGCTGGTGAGTGGGGCCATCCTCGCCCAGACCAATTGAGTCGTGGGTGAACACAAAGATTGAGCGCTGCTTCATCAGTGCGGCCATCCGAACTGCGTTGCGGCAGTATTCCATGAAGATCAGGAAGGTGGCGCCGTAGGGCACGAAGCCGCCATGCAGGGCGATACCGTTCATGATCGCCGCCATGCCGAACTCGCGCACGCCGTAGTGGATGTAGTTGCCGCTGGCGTCTTCCCTGGTCAGTCCCTTGCTGCCGCCCCAGATGGTCAGGTTGGAACCGGCCAGGTCGGCCGAACCACCCATCAGTTCCGGCAACAGGGGACCGTAGGCGTTCAGGGTGTTCTGGGAGGCCTTGCGGGAGGCCACCGTTTCGCCCTTGTCCTGGCACTCCCGGATGTAGGCCTGGGCCTTCTCGGCAAAATCCGCAGGCAGGTCACCGGCCATGCGGCGCTTGAATTCCGCAGCCAGTTCCGGCTCGGCATTCGCGTAGGCCGCAAACTTCTCATCCCATGCGTTTTCGGCAGCGGCGCCCTTCTCTCTGGCATTCCACTGGGCGTAGATGTCAGACGGCACTTCAAACGGGCCGTGTTGCCAGCCCAACTGCTCGCGGGTCAGCGTAATTTCGTCGTCACCGAGCGGCGCACCGTGGCTATCTTCCTTGCCCTGCTTGTTGGGGGAGCCGAATCCGATGATGGTCTTGCAGCAGATCATGGTGGGCTGACCGGTGTTGGCGCGGGCAGCTTCAATGGCAGCGCGCACGGCGTCGGCATCGTGGCCGTCCACCGCCGGAATCACCTGCCAGCCATAGGCTTCGAAACGCTTCGGGGTGTCGTCGGTAAACCAGCCTTCCACCTCACCGTCAATGGAAATGCCGTTGTCATCGTAGAAACAGATCAGCTTGCCCAGGCCCAGGGTGCCGGCCAGGGAGGCCACCTCGTGGGAGATCCCCTCCATCAGGCAGCCGTCGCCAAGAAAGGTGTAGGTGTAGTGATCCACAATGTCGTGACCGGGACGATTGAACTGCGCCGCCAGAGCCTTTTCCGCCAGGGCGAAACCCACGGAGTTGGCAAAACCCTGCCCGAGAGGACCAGTGGTGGTTTCAACGCCCGGGGTATAACCGTATTCCGGGTGGCCCGGTGTTTTCGAGTGCAGCTGACGAAAATTCTTCAGGTCGTCAATGGAAACGTCGTAACCGCTCAGGTGCAGCAGGGAGTACTGCAGCATGGAGCCGTGACCGTTAGACAGCACGAAGCGGTCCCGGTTGGCCCACTGGGGGTTGGCCGGGTTGTGGATCAGATAATCGTTCCACAGTACCTCGGCGATATCCGCCATACCCATGGGCGCACCCGGGTGGCCGGACTTGGCTTTCTGAACCGCATCCATGCTCAGCGCGCGAATGGCGTTGGCGAGATCTTTACGAGACGGCATTGACGTTTCTCCAGTGTTTATCGGGAAAGAATTCGGACTGCTTAAAAAGAGGCGCGTATTTTCGCCGATTACTGTGTGCCGGGGCAAATCGGCATAGGCCTCTTTCACGATTGTTTGCCTGTGGATTGCCGAAACGGACTGATTTCAAAGAATCACAAACCTATATCAATATTTTTTGATATTCCTGTTGATTGACCACCCGAACCCCCCTAAACTTCTCACCCATGACATCCCGGAATACACACGCAAACGCACTGTCCTCCGTTGACGCACTGGCTCCGATCTTCAAGGCAAGCGGGGATCCTTTGCGCCTGGAAATCCTGCGGGTGCTGAGACGGGATACCTTTGGGGTGCTGGAGCTCAGCCAGCTGTTCGACATGCGCCAGTCCGGCATGAGCCACCACCTGAAGGTAATGAACAAGGCCGGTCTGCTGGAGCCCCAACGGGAAGGCAACGCGATTTTCTACCGGCGCCCCCTGCACCTGGACAGCGACAAGCCAACGGACCAGACCATCCGCCAGATTTTCGAGGCGGTGGACAAGGTACCGCTGCCACGGCACCTGCAGGAAAAGATTGAAGCGATCCGTAACCAGCGGGCAGTCCAGTCTCAGGCATTTTTTGCCCGGTATGCCGAACAGTTCCGGGAACAGCAGGAGCTGATTGCTGCCTTTGATCTGTACGCCGAGCCTGTGGCAGAGCTGGTTCGCAAACGGTCCGGGAAACACCAGTGGCAGACCGCCCTGGAAATCGGCCCCGGCGAAGGTGCGTTCCTGCCGGTACTGGCAGAGCTTTGCGGGCATGTGGTTGCCCTCGACAATAGCCGGGACATGCTGGCCAAGGCCACCCGCACCTGTATTGACCAGCGGCTGAACACTATTGATCTGATCGAGGGCGTAACCGACACACTGCTCGCCCGGGGTGACGGGTTTGACCTGGTGGTCGCCAACATGGTGCTGCACCACGTGCCCAGTCCGGCCGACATTTTTCTCGACGCATCGGCCCTGATGAACAACGGCGGCTGCCTGGTCATCAGCGATCTGTGCAGCCACGACCAGGACTGGGCCAAAGAGAACTGCGGCGACCTCTGGCTGGGTTTTGAACCGGAAGAGCTGACCGCCTGGGCCACGGATGCGGGTTTAAGTGCCGGAGAACAATTGTTTATCGGCCTTCGCAACGGCTTTCAGATACAGGTTCGGGAGTTCTGGAAAAACGGCGGGCAGAGCTGACATCTCAATATCAATAAATTTTGATATACAGATACGTAGTTTTACGTATCCTTACACAGGCCAACAAACCGGTAACCGGAAGACACTTCAAGATTGGCCCAAGAACGGCTGGAGAAAGGCTCTTACCGGTCTGAATCTGAAACGCTCACAAAGGAGCACGCTTTATGTCTGACTACAACATCTTCACGTCCGAATCGGTCTCTGAAGGCCACCCGGACAAACTGGCCGACCAGATCTCCGACGCGATCCTGGACGCCATTCTGGCCGACGACCCCCACGCCCGCGTTGCCTGTGAAACCATGGTGAAAACCGGCGTGGCCATTGTTGGTGGTGAGATTACCACCAGCGCCTGGGTCGACCTGGAAGATCTGGTGCGCGGCGTGATCAAAGACATCGGCTATACCTCCTCCAAAGTCGGATACGACGGCGACACCTGCGGCATCATCAACATCATCGGCAAGCAGTCCGTTGATATCGCCCAGGGCGTTAACCGCCAGAAGCCGGAAGACCAGGGTGCCGGCGACCAGGGCCTGATGTTCGGCTATGCCAGCAACGAAACCGATGTGCTGATGCCCGCGCCGATTACCTTCTCGCACCGCCTGGTCCAGCGTCAGGCCGAAGCCCGCAAGAGTGGCCTGCTGCCGTGGTTGCGCCCGGATGCGAAAAGCCAGGTGACCTGCCGCTATGAAAATGGCCGGGTTGCCGGCATCGACGCAGTGGTTCTGTCCACCCAGCACGATGAAGACGTCACCCAGGAAGACCTGAAAGAAGCGGTTATGGAGCTGATCGTCAAGCATGCCCTGCCGGCAGAGCTGCTGCACAGGGATACCCAGTTCCACATCAACCCGACCGGCAAGTTCGTGATCGGTGGCCCGGTGGGCGACTGTGGCCTGACTGGCCGCAAGATCATCGTCGACACCTATGGCGGCATGGCCCGTCACGGTGGCGGCGCCTTCTCCGGCAAGGATCCGTCCAAGGTTGACCGATCCGCCGCCTACGCCGGCCGTTACGTCGCCAAGAACATCGTTGCCGCCGGCCTGGCCGACAAGTGCGAGATTCAGGTGTCCTACGCCATCGGCGTGGCGCAGCCAACCTCAATCTCCGTGAATACCTTCGGCACCGGCAGGATCAGCGACGACAAGATCATCGATCTGATCCGCCAGAACTTTGACCTGCGCCCTTACGCGATCACCAACATGCTCGACCTGCTGCACCCGATGTACCGGGCAACCGCAGCCTACGGTCACTTTGGCCGCGACCCCTATGAGATGACCGTCGGTGGCAAGACCTTCACCGCGTTCCCATGGGAGAAGACCGACCGTGCGGCCGCTCTTAAGGATGCTGCGGGTCTGTGAGGCCAGGATTCCGGGTCTGAACATTGGAGTTAGGCCCGCTTTGGTTCAACCCGTCACCTTTCGGGGGTGGCGGCGCTGAGTAATCTCCTCCGGGGACACGGCAGGTTATCCCCACCCCCGAAACTCCCAAAATCAGAGGCCAAGGGAATTACGTACACCCGGGCCAAATCAGACTGACAGGAGAACACCATGAGCACTCCCGCAGAAAAACTGAACAGCTTTGACGACTACAAAGTCCGCGATATCTCCCTGGCCGACTGGGGCCGGAAGGAAATCAACATCGCCGAAGGCGAAATGCCCGCCCTGATGAAGCTCCGCGAGAAATACAAAGCCGAGCAGCCGCTGAAAGGCGCCAACATCATGGGCTGTATCCACATGACCATCCAGACCGCCGTGCTGATCGAAACCCTGGTGGAGCTGGGCGCCAACGTACGCTGGTCCTCCTGTAACATCTTCTCCACCCAGGACCAGGCCGCGGCCGCCATCGCGGCACAAGGCATTCCGGTGTTCGCCTGGAAAGGCGAGACCGACGAAGAATACGACTGGTGCCTCGAACGCACCGTCGGTGCCGATGTCGACGGCTGGGAACCGAACATGATCCTGGACGACGGCGGCGACCTGACGGCCCTGCTTCACGAGAAGTATTCGGAAATTCTGTCCAACTGCCACGGTGTCACCGAAGAAACCACCACCGGCGTGCATCGCCTGCAGGAAATGCTGCGCGAAGGCACCCTCAAGGTTCCCGCCATCAACGTGAACGATGCCGTGACCAAGTCCAAGAACGACAACAAATACGGTTGCCGTCACAGCCTGAACGACGCCATCAAACGCGCCACTGACCACCTGCTTTCCGGCAAGAAGGCCCTGGTTATCGGCTATGGCGATGTGGGCAAGGGCTCTGCCGCATCCCTGCGCCAGGAAGGCATGATCGTGAAGGTGACAGAGGCGGACCCGATCTGCGCCATGCAGGCCTGCATGGACGGTTTTGAAGTGGTGTCTCCGTATATCGATGGCGTGAACACTGGCACTGAGGCTGGCATTAACCGCGCCCTGCTGCAGAACACCGACCTGCTGGTAACGACTACCGGCAACACGAACGTGTGTGACGCGCACATGCTCAAGGCCCTGAAGAGTGGCGCCGTGGTGTGCAACATCGGCCACTTTGACAATGAAATCGACACCGCCTACATGCGCAAGAACTGGGAATGGGACGAGGTGAAGCCGCAGGTTCACATTGTGTACCGGGACAAAGCCGCCAATGACCACCTGATCCTGCTCTCCGAAGGCCGCCTGGTGAACCTGGGTAACGCCACCGGCCACCCGTCACGGATCATGGACGGCTCTTTCGCCAACCAGGTTCTGGCCCAGATGCACCTGTTCGAGCGCAGGTTCGCCGACCTGCCGGAAGATGCCCGGGAGAAAGGCGTTTACGTTCAGGTCCTGCCCAAGCACCTGGACGAGGAAGTGGCACGGGCCATGGTGGAAGGTTTTGGTGGCGTGATCACCAGGATGACCCCGGAGCAGGCCAAATACATCGGAGTACCGGTCGAAGGCCCGTACAAGCCGGAAAGCTACAAGTACTGATCGGGTATCAAGATGCAATCCCAGAAACAGTTCAGGCGCCGTTTCAGCTTTGAGTTTTTCCCGCCCAAGACCGACCAGGGCAAGGAGAAACTGCAGAACGTGCGCGACCAGCTGGCCGGGGTGAACCCGGACTTTTTCTCCGTCACCTTCGGCGCCGGTGGTTCCACCCGGGACCGCACCATTGAAACCGTGCTCAACCTGCACCGCCAGGGCATTCCCGCCGCACCGCACCTTTCCTGTGTCGGCGGTACCCGCCAGGAAATCAGCGAGCTGCTGGACCTGTATAAAGAGCACGGGATCAACCGGATTGTCGCCCTTCGGGGCGACATGCCCTCCGGCATGGGGGCTGCCGGTGAGCTGCGCCATGCCAACGAGCTGGTGGAGTTTATCCGCGAACACAGCGGTGACACCTTCAACCTGGAAGTCGCGGCGTACCCTGAGTTTCACCCTCAGGCCCGTAACGCCGAAGAAGATCTGAAGAACTTTGCCCGCAAGGTTCAGGCTGGCGCCAACAGCGCCATTACCCAATACTTTTTCAATGCGGACAGCTACTTCTATTTCATTGACCGCCTGGAGAAACTGGGCGTCACCATTCCGGTGGTGCCGGGCATCATGCCCATCGTCAACTTCTCAAGCCTGGTCCGCTTCTCCGACATGTGCGGCGCCGAAATCCCCCGCTGGATTCGCAAGCAGCTCGAAGCCTACGGCAACGACAGCGACTCCATCCGCAAGTTCGGCGAAGAAGTGATCACTGACATGTGTGAAAAGCTGCTCAGGGCCGGTGCGCCGGGCCTGCACTTTTACACCCTTAACCAGGCAGAGCCCAGCATCAGCATCTGGAAGAACCTGGGCATCAGTGATCGGGAAAAGATTGCTTTCTGACAGCAACGAAATGAACCTGGGGTCAGATGAAAGCCTTCATCTGACCCCTTTTTCATTCCCCTTCCGGTCAAACCTCCCCGCCAAGCATTTGATTTCCTGTGCACATCTGCGCAATGGTCTAAAGTGGTTGTATGCAGTTCCATCAACGCTCCCCGGCGACCGCCGTCAACAGCAGTGGTTGGTCCGGCTTGCCTTACCGGGCGAATGGAGCCCCATGAGAAAGAAAAGGAGAAGGTATGAGCACGAAATGGCTGAAGACAGTCGGCGCCAGCCTGGCGCTCACCGTTGCCGCAGGAACCGTCAGCGCAGAAACCCTGCGTGTCGTCACTGACCCCAGCTTTGTTCCGTTTGAAATGATGGATCAGCAAACCGGTGAAATGATCGGTTTCGACATGGAAATCATCCGTGAGGTTGCTGACCGGGCCGGTTTCGAGATTGATCTGAACACCATGGATTTCAATGGCATCATCCCGGCACTGCAAACCGGGAACGTGGATATCGCCATCGCAGGCATCACCATTACCGACCAGCGCGAAGAAATCGTTGATTTCTCCGATCCATACTACGATTCCGGTCTGCGCATTCTGGTTCGCCAGGGCGAAGATGGCGTAACGGAGTTAGACGATCTGGAAGGCAAGAAAATCGGCACCAAGATCGGCAGCACCAGTTACGACTACCTGATGAAGACCCTTGAGAAAGACGATGGTGTCACTCCGTATCCCGGCAGCTCAGACATGTACATGGCGCTGATGTCCCGTGCCATTGATGCGGTCTTCTATGATGCGCCGAACGTGGGTTACTTTGCCCGCACCAGGGGTAAAGGCAAGGTTAAAACCGTTGGTCCGCTTTACGAAGGCCAGCAATACGGCATCGCCCTCAAGAATGGCAGTGAGTGGATTGACGAAGTCAACGAGGCGCTCGCGTCCATGAAAGCAGACGGTACCTACCAAACCATCTATGAGAAATGGTTTGGCCCGATGCCGGAAGGCATGTAAGGGCAACCGGACCCGCAAGGTCTGATTCCCTGCGCCGGGGCGTGTTCACTCCGACCGTTCCTGATGCCACATTCCTTCGGAGATTCTTACAGTGGAATTCCAGTTTCAGTTCGACTGGCAGGCTGCCATCGACTCCATCCCTTTTCTGCTTGAAGGGATTCCCTACACCCTCCTGATTTCCTTCGGCGGTCTGCTCATCGGTTTTGCCCTGGGCATTTTCTTCGGCCTGCTGAGCATCAACAAGAGGTGGTTCCTGAAATGGCCGGCAACCGCCTATATCGAAATCTTTCGCGGTACTCCGATCCTGGTCCAGGTGCTGTTTATCTTTTACGGCCTGCCCGACCTGATCGGCGGCCCGATCAACCACCTGACCGCCGGTATCGCAGCCATTGCGCTGAACTCCGGCGCCTATATTTCGGAAGTGGTTCGCGGTGGTGTTCAGTCCATCGCCAAAGGCCAGAGCGAAGCGGGCCTTTCCCTGGGCCTGTCCAGGACCCAGACATTCTGGTCCATCATCTGGCCCCAGGCATTCCGCCGGATGATTCCGCCGCTGGGCAACCAGGCCATCGTCAGCATCAAGGACACCTCTCTTTTCTCGGTCATCGGTGTGGGCGAGCTGGTGCGCCAGGGTCAGATCTACATTGCCAACACCTTCACCGCGTTTGAGGTGTACTTTGTGGTCGCTATCCTTTACCTGGCCATCACCCTCTCACTGTCCATGATTCTCCGCTGGGTCGAGCGGCGCGGCCTGGTCTCTGTCTGAAGGAACGCTACCCATGACTCAGATTGTAAAAATGAAGGGCATGAACAAGTACTTCGGGAAACTGCATGTCCTTAAGGATATTGACCTTACCGTTGAACAGGGCGAAGTGGTGGTTATTATCGGTGCCAGCGGCTCCGGCAAATCCACCCTGATCCGCTGTGTGAACGGCCTTGAAGAATATGAATCCGGAACACTGGAGGTCGACGGTCAGCAACTCGCGCCCAAGAGCGGCAATCCGAAAGCTCTGGCTGAAATCCGCAAGGAAGTCGGAATGGTATTCCAGCAGTTCAACCTGTTCCCGCACCTTACGGTGAAGAAGAACATCATGCTGGCACCCCAGAAGGTCAAGGATGCCCCGGAAACCGTCGCCAACGCCACCGCAGAGCGTTTGCTGAACCGGGTAGGCATCGGCAACCAGGCCGACAAGTACCCCAGCCAGCTTTCCGGCGGTCAGCAACAGCGGGTCGCGATCGCCCGGGCCCTGGCCATGGAACCGCGGCTGATGCTGTTCGACGAACCTACGTCAGCGCTAGACCCGGAAATGATCGGTGAAGTGCTGGACGTTATGCGGGAACTGGCCAAGGAAGGCATGACCATGATGGTCGTGACGCACGAAATGGGCTTCGCCCGGGAAGTGGCCGACCGCGTGATCTACATTCACGAAGGCCAGATTGTGGAACAGGGCAAACCGGACGACGTGTTCGACAACCCGCAGAACGAACGCACCCAAGCGTTTCTTTCACGGGTTCTTGCACACTGAGCCAAACCGCCCGGATAAAGCCCCTGCTGCCGGGGCTTTTTCAGGTTTTTCTTTGTTCGGGGCCGAATAATTGGTTTTCTGTAACTTTTTCGCAATGTTAGTACAATACGCTTACCCCGGTGTTCCAAAATACACGAGCAAACCAACAAGGTAAGAGAAAACCATGGCTAAGAAATATTTAAGCTTGATGCTGGCGGTTTCCGCTGTTTCCGCACAGGCCGGCACTGTTACGACTGACGGCGAGGATCTGGTGATCAATACCGAGAGTGGTATTGAGGTCAAAAGATCTGATGATTCGGCATCCTTTCAGCTTGGTGGCCGTATCCAGTGGGATTACGACGCAACGCAGTCGGATGACAAGGGCGGTGATACCAGGGATTTTGATGTGCGGCGTGCACGCCTATACGTCAAGGGCCGTTATGGCGACTGGGCCTACAAGACCCAGTTTAACGTCGCGGAAAGTGACGGTGCCAAAGGCGGTGACGTCGAAGACCTTTACATTCGGTACCTGGGGTTTGGCTCAGTTGCAAGCGTCACCATCGGCAAGCAGAAAGAGCCTTTCGGCCTGGAACAGCTGACAAGCTCGAAAGACATTTCCGCGCTGGAGCGTTCCGCCGTGACCGAGCGTTATACCCCCGGACGCAGTGGCGGTATTCAGCTGAGCGGGAAGGGAAGTAACTGGACCTACGGTATCGGTTATTTTGAAGCGGATGGTGACGGCAGCAACGACTTCAATAATACCGCGATAACGGCACGGGGTACGTTTGCGCCGATTCAAACGAATGAGGCCGTTGTTCATCTTGGCGCGGGTTATACCACACGTGGGGCCGATGTTCAGGCGGATGAGATCGATACCTACAACCTGGAACTGGCTGGCCGTATGGGGCCTTTCCACGCTCAGGCCGAATACTTTGATTCCGAGGAAGGCCAGCTTGATATTGATGGCTACTACGTGCAGCTCGGCTGGGTTATTACCGGGGAAAGTCGCCCCTACAAAGCGGGTGTGTTCAAACGGGTAAAACCGTCATCACCCAGAGGTGCCTGGGAGGTCATTGCCCGTTTCGAAGAGGGTGATGGAAAATACAGTGACGTGGGACTGGGCACCACCGACGGTGAGCAAACGACGCTGGGTGTCAACTACTATGCCAATAACAATGTTCGACTTGGTTTGAGCTACATGGATGGCGAACAGGCCAGTGGCGAAAGCGGAGATGAGGTTCGTGCGCGATTCCAGTATGCGTTCTGATCATACCTGGTCCCCGGCTCCGCTTAGGTAAAGCCAGGAGTCTGCGTTGGTGTTGATGCTGACGAAGTAAAGAGTTAACCAGGTTCCAGGGGCAGATTTTTCTGCCCCTTTTTTATGGTGCGCCCGGCATGGCACTAAAATCGGGCGCCACACTGATCGAATGCTGGACATCGCCCCATCTTGGGGCGCAGCGAATTCATGAATCGGATTTCAGCTCTGCTTTTTAGAATTAAAATCCCTTTAAACAATTAGTTAGGCTGATTGGCACCTTGTTTGCTATTGAGGAATTCGAAAAGCGCAACTTATAAAGGTGTACATAATGGATAAGCAAGCTCTCAGAAAATCCGGATTGCTCGGTGTTGGTCTGTTCGCAGCCCTTCAGGCAGCCCCGTCAATGGTCAGCGCTGATGTAAGCGCCAATGTAGGCGTCTCCAGTAATTACCTCTTCCGTGGAGTGACACAAACAGACAATTCAGCCGCTGTCCAGGGTGGGCTCGACTACGAGCACGCGTCCGGCTTGTATGCCGGTGTATGGGGCTCCAATGTGGATTTTGGCGACGGGACCAGCTATGAGTTTGATCTCTATGCTGGCTACTCGGGCGCTATTGACGATATCGGATATGACGTCGGGTATATATATTATGCCTACCCGGATGCGCCCGCCTCGATTGACTTCGGGGAGATCTACGGGGAGTTGAGTTACGGGTATCTATCCGCGGGGCTGGCCTATACAACAAACAGTGACAACAGCACACCAGGGCTGTACGTGGAAGGTGATGTCTTCTATTACCTGGCCGCCCACATACCGCTGGAAAATGATTTCAGTGCAGGCGTTACGCTGGGTTACTACGACTTTACCGACGACAAAAAACCGTCCGTGGGCGAGGCGAGCTATGGACATGCCGCCGCCAACGTAACCAAGGATGCGGGAGCGTTCGGCTCCGTCAGTCTCAATCTGGAATACTCGGATATCGACCCGGGCAGTGCCCTTGGCTCCGTCAACTCGGATGATCCGAAATTCTGGCTTGGCTGGAGTAAAAGCTTCTGATTACGGACGCTTTTCCAGTGGTTTTGGTCAAGTGAAAGCAGGCCCGGTCAATGGGCCTGCGTCCTGAAATCCTGCCATAGTAAATCATAGGGATTTTCAACTCTTCACCCCATCAGCGTCCCCTTAGTCTTTTTAAAGGGGTTTCGAGGCTCTGGAAGTTTGTCGGCATTGGCCAGCCGCCGCTGTTAACGGTAATATCCGCACAGGTTAACCGCCGACAATCCAGAACCTCACCGTCTGACGGAGATTTATCATGCGCAATGCTGACCTCGTCGCCCGTGGCCTCAAATCCGTGTGGCATCCCTGCACCCAGATGAAAGACCATGAAGGAACCCTGCCACTGGTCCCCATCAAGCGGGGCGAAGGTGTCTGGCTGGAAGACTTCGAGGGCAACCGGTTCATCGATGCCGTGAGCTCCTGGTGGGTCAACCTGTTCGGCCATGCCAATCCGAGAATCAACGCCGCGATCCAGGAACAGATTGGCCAGCTTGAGCATGTCATCCTGGCCGGCTTTACCCATGAGCCCGTGGTCAACCTGTCCGAGCGCCTGATTGAGGTAACTCCGGAAGGGCTCAACAAATGCTTTTACGCCGATAATGGCTCGTCTGCGATCGAAGCTGCCCTCAAGATGAGTTTCCACTACTGGAAAAACCATGGCAAACCGGGCAAAAAAAACTTCGTGAACCTGAGCAACAGCTACCATGGGGAAACCCTGGGCGCACTGGCCCTCGGCGATGTGTCTCTCTACAAGGACACCTACCAGCCATTGCTGATGGAAGTCCTGACGGCCCCCTCCCCGGATGCTTTTAACAAAGAACCGGGCGAGACCGACGAGGATTACGCCCTGCGCCAGTTTGGGGCCATGGAAACACTGCTGGCTGAAAAGCACGACGAAATCTGCGCCGTGGTGGTGGAACCTTTAATCCAGTGTGCCGGCGGCATGCGCATGCATCACCCGGTTTACCACACCAGGCTGAGAGAGGCCTGCGACCGCTATGGCGTGCACCTGATTGCTGATGAAATTGCAGTGGGCTTTGGCCGAACCGGTACCCTGTTCGCCTGCGAGCAGTCGGGCATCACTCCGGATTTCATGTGCCTGTCCAAGGGGCTGACCGCGGGCTACCTGCCGCTGTCCGTAGTGCTGACCACCGATGATGTCTACAACGCATTTTACGACGACTACGAAACCCTCAAGGCCTTCCTGCACAGCCACAGCTACACTGGCAACCCAATCGGCTGCGCCGTGGCACTGGCCACCCTGAATATCTTCCGGGACGACAACGTGATCGAGAGCAATCGCAGGCTCTCCACCTGCATGGCCGAATCCGTTGCCCACCTTGCGAACCACCCCAACGTGGGAGATATCCGCCAGCATGGCATGACCCTCGCCGTAGAGATGGTGCAAGACAAAGCATCGAAAACCCCGTTCCCCTGGCAGGAACGGCGGGGAATCCGGGTGTACCAGCACTCATTGACCCGCCAGGCCTTGCTTCGCCCCCTGGGTAATGTGGTTTACTTCATGCCGCCTTACGTAATCACCGAAGAGCAGATCCGGCACCTGGCCCAGGTCGCAACGGAAGGTATAGAGATCGCGGTTCGGGACTGACAACCGCCCCGCAACCTGAGAGAACCATCCATGCGCATCCCCCGCATCTATACCGATTCCGCCCTCAGCGAGGGCACAACCGCGCGCCTTGATGACAACGCCGCCCAGCATGTCGGCCGGGTGTTACGCATGCAACCAGGGCAGGAGTTGCTATTGTTCAATGGTAACGGCAACGACTACCCCGCCACCATCACCGGTGCCAGCAAAAAGAACGTAGAAGTCCAGGTGGGCACGCCGGGGGCCAACGCCACCGAATCCCCACTGGAAATCGTCCTTGGCCAGACCCTCTCCAAAGGCGACCGCATGGACTACGCCGTGCAAAAAGCCGTGGAAATGGGCGCCACCCGCATCGTTCCGCTGAGCACCGAACGCTGCGACGTGAAGCTCAAGGGCGACCGTGAGGACAAACGCCTGCGCCACTGGCAATCCGTCGCCATCAGCGCCGCCGAGCAATGCGGCCGCGCCCGCGTTCCCGGCATACTGCCGGTCATGACCCTGCCCGAGTGGTTCGAACACACCAAAGACTGCAGCCTGCGACTGGTTCTCCACCACCGCACCCAACAATCCCTCGACTCTCTATCCAAACCGTCCCGGGTTGCCCTCATGATCGGCCCCGAAGGCGGCCTCAGCCCGGAAGAAATTACCGCCGCGGAAACCGCCGGCTTCCTGCCGGTTGCCCTCGGCCCACGAGTTCTCAGAACCGAAACTGCGCCGGTAGCGGCCATGGCTCTTTGCCAATGGTTGTGGGGGGACATTGGCAGCTGATTAGCCCCCGGCCGTGCCGCCGTCGCAAGCTGGCGCCCAAGTCATTGACATGGCGGGGCCGACAACATTACCCCTGTCGACCCGAAGCGACGTTGGGCATCACTCGGCAGTCGGGGCTGCACCAATCACGGTCACGGCCGGAGGGTCTCCAGGTTCACCCACGCCTTGACCCATGCTGCCGGTGCGCCCGAACATACCGTTCGGGATCCGCATCGAACTGCTCGCGGCAGGCCGTCGCACAGAAGTAATAGCGCTTACCTTGGTATTCGGACTCCGCGGGGGCTGTCTTGTAGCTGAACTGCATGCCACAGACCGGATCCTCAAAAGACTTTTGCTCTTCTCGTTCACGTTTCATTGTTACCCTCTCCCTTTCACAGTTCACAATAATGCAGCTTTTGCTGCACCTTTCCCTTAACGGACCACCGCATCGGCGGGCTTGTCGAGGGTCGGGCGAGATTTGTCTTCCCAACGACGCTGGCCCTGGCCGTGATAAACGAGTGCTTTCATGGTGCTGCCTCCTTAGAGTGACGCAGCTCGGCACCTTATAGCGAGCTGCGCATGCGGATTGATTCCTGGTTACGCCAGACGCTCCAGCGCCAGAGCCACCCCCTGGCCGCCGCCGATGCACAGGGTGACCATGCCACGGCGTACGTCATCCCGGACCATGGCGTGCAGTAGCCGGGTTGTCAGCACCGCGCCGGTGGCCCCGATAGGATGGCCATGCGCGATCGCACCACCTTCCACATTGACAATATCCTCGGCAAGCCCGAGCTCCCGGATCAGGGCAAGGACGATGGCCGCAAAGGCTTCGTTGATCTCGATGCGCTCGATATCGCCCAGGCTCCAGCCGGCACGCGCCAGCGCCTGTTGCACCGCCGGCACCGGGCCGAGACCGAAATAGCCGGGTTCCACCGCGCCAACGCCGTAGCTCACCAGCCGCGCCACAGGCTCGAGACCCTGGCGTTCCGCCCAGGCGCGATCAGCGACGATCATCGTCGCCGCGCCCGTGTTCAGCCCGGGAGCGTTGCCGGCGGTGATGGTGCCCTCCTTGCGGAAGGCTGGCCCGAGCTTGGCCAGGCCCTCGGCGGTGGCGTCGGGGCGATTGTGCTCGTCCCGTTCGAAAGCCACCGTACCCTTGCGGGATTTGAGCTCGACCGGCACGATCTCGGCGTCGAAGCGCCCAGCTGCCTGAGCCTCGCTGAAGCGCTGCTGGCTGCGCGCCGCCCAGCGGTCCTGATCCTCACGACTGATGCCGAAGCGGCTGACCAGATCCTCGGTGTGCCACCCCGAGTGCTGATCGGAAAAGGCATCGTTGAGCCCGTCGCGCAGCATGCTGTCGTAGATCTCGGCATTGCCCATACGATGGCCCCAGCGCCCGCGCAGATCCAGATAGGGCGCAAGGTCCATATTTTCCATCCCGCCGGCGATGACACAGTCGAGATGCCCGAGCATCACCTCCTGGGCGGCAGTGGCCACGGCCTGGGCACCGGAGCCGCAGACCCGGTTGACAGTCATCGCCGGTACCGACACCGGCAACCCCGCATGGATGGCCGCCTGGCGCGCAGGGTTCATCCTGGCGCCGGCCTGAATCACCTGACCCAGGACCACACTCTGCACGCCCTCGGGGGCCAGGCCCGAGCGGCGCAGGCTCTCGGCGATGGCGATAGCTCCGAGCCCGGGTGCCGGCGTGTCCTTGAGCGTGCCACCGTAGGTGCCGATGGCTGTGCGTACCGGGGCGCAGAGAACGACATTGGATTCCTTCATGATTGATCACCTCGCGTATCTGTTTTGTCCTTGCCGAACCATGACCCGCCATAGAGCCCCTTGAACGCCATCTCGAAGACGCTGTCGCGGGTCGTGCCCGCAAGCGTCAGTGCCGAGGTGATCGAGTTGCTCATCAACGTCTCCCATCGCCGATAGGGGTTGCTGTGATCGACCGGCGTTGGCGTGGCCTCCACCCTCTCGGCCAGCCACTTCACTCCGGTTATCCAGGGCGCGAAGCGCTCCGAGAACATCAGGCGGCTGGTCCGTGCCGGATGCAGTTGGCGCAGCATCTCGGCCGACCAGGGGGTGGTGACCCGCCGCACCCAGGGCCCGACAAAGGTCTCGTAGAGGGCCACATTGCGTTTGGAGAGGGCTTTTACGCGCTCGAACTCCGGCGTCTGGTCGGGGTACTCCAGGTCTTCCACCTGACGTTCCTCGAAATGCACCTGGAACTGGGGCTTATGACAGTCCGGGTCGCCGGTGGGATTATCGATCTTCATCTCGTAGAGCCCGGGGGCAAGATCATTGAAATCGCCGACACTCTCAAGGATGGCCCGATGCTCCAGCCGTGCGACCTTGGCGGAAACGAAGATTCCCAGATGACCAACGTGTGGGTTGATCAGGTAGACGATGCGCTGGCCAGCGGCCTTGAGTGCCTTGGTGTCGGGGTACACTGCCGGAATCCAGTTGAGCGCCTGGTGCGGTGGGGTGATGTTGTCGCCACTGGAGGCGAAGATCACCAGAGGGTTGCGGATGCGCTTGAGGTCGACGGTGCAACCGGGATGGAGCTCAAGCTCGCCACGTTCCAGCTTGTTCCCGACGAAGAGATTCTCGACAATGGCAACGATCTCTTCCTTGCTCAGGCTATAGAAGCCGGTCCACCAGCGTTCGAAGTCCAGGAACCGCTCGCGCTGGCCATCAATGTCGGCAAACAGCTGGTAGTCCTTCTGCCAAAAGGTATTTGCCGGCTTGAGGGATTCGAAGTTGGCCGCCAGGTGGGCGCCGTCGAAGCGTCCGTCCCCCAGGTCCGCCAGCAGGTGCGCCATCCAGGCGCCGCCCAGCAGTCCGCCGGCGAGGCGCATGGGATTGACGCCGGACTCGCCGGACCAGTAGGACAGCGGAGCGCCGTTAAGCACTGCCGGTCCGGCCAGGCCCTCACAATCCGCCGAGAGCAGCGCGATGGCCCAGCCTGCCTGACAGTTGCCGTAGAGCACCGGCGGTTTGCCGGGATGGCGCTCGGCCAGCGTCTCGACGAAGCGCCGCAGCACGTGCAACACGTCCTCCAGTGTCTGCCCGGGCATGGGCTCGGGGAAGAAGATCACGAAATAGACCGGGTGCCCCTCGTGGAGCGCCATGCCCACTTCGGAGTCTTGCTTGAAACCGCCGATACCGGGGCCATGACCGGCGCGCGGATCGACGATCATTACTGGCGGCCTGGTCTCGTCGAGGCAGTCGTCCAGAAAGTCCTCGCCGACCCGGGTGATGCGCAGCAAGGCGTAATTGGCAGGGCGCTCCAGCCGGCGGCCGTCCAGGATCATCTCATAGTCGAAGTCGAGCAGCGGTGGCTTGCCGGCCTGCTCATGCTCAAGCATGTTGTTGGCACGCTCGCGCAGGGTGTCCAGGTAGAGCACACCGCGCCGCCAAAGGTCGGCCTGGTAGGCGAACAGTTCCGCCACCGGGTTGCCCGGGGGGGTGGCGTGTTCGTCGGGCGTGGCTATCGGGCCGGGCGCCTTGTCTATCGTTAGTTTGGTATTCATAGTGGCTTTACCTCTCAGTGTCAGAATACGGTTTGGTACAGGAATCGCCAGAATTCGCTCGACCCATGGGCAGAGACAGGACGAGGTGAAAGCCTGCAGCTTTTGACTCTTGCTAACCGCTAGCCTATGTGATCAAGCTGAATCTAAACTGAACACACTCGATGATATGAGATGTTCAAGCTCTATCACAGGTCTTCCATCTTTGCGCCTTGCGGTGTCCCGAACAACACGCATGGCGAGCGGTTGATTAACCCCCGACCGTGCCGCCGTCGCAATACGGCTCGCCAGTCATTGACAGATAACAGGGCAGCCAACATTATCCCCTCGGCCGAAAGCGCGGTCGAAGACAATTCCATCGCCGTAGCTGCGTTGCGGGAATGCATTTCCAAGACTGTGCGTAGCACACGCGCCACTGGCGTTTGAGCAGGCGGGCAGGCCCTTCTTCTCAGGCTCCAGGACAACAACCATGAAATGACTGCGAGTACCAGATGACCAGCCTGCTAAGCACCCAAGAGTTCTGGCAATACCTCAGCATCCCGGTGATTGCCGCCCTGATCGGCTGGAGCACCAACTGGCTCGCCATCAAAATGACCTTCTACCCCCTGGAGTTCATCGGCAAGCCACCGTTTCTTGGCTGGCAAGGCATCATCCCCTCCAAAGCCCGGAAAATGGCCGCCATCAGCGTAGACGCCACTATCTCCAAAATCGGCACCGTTCCGGAAATCTTCCAGCAGATCGACCCAAAGGTACTGGCCACCCACATTGTTCACTCCGTAGACCCTCGCATCGAAGAATACGTGGACGAAATGATGCTGGAGGAACACCCCACCTTCTGGGAAAACCTCCCGGCTTCTGCCCGGAAAATGGTTTACGACCGGGTCCGGAAGTCCACCCCTCAACGGGTCGACAACCTCGTTGAAGACATCTCCGGTAACATCGAAGATCTGCTGGACATCAAGGGCATGGTGATCGAGCGCCTGGCGAGCGACAAGGAACTGCTGAACCGGATCTTTCTTGAATGCGGTGAAGTCGAGTTCCGCTTTATCATCAACTCCGGTCTCTACTTCGGCTTCCTGTTCGGCCTGATTCAGATGGCTGTCTGGTATGTGTATCCGGGCTGGTGGGTGCTGCCGTTCTTCGGCTTGCTGGTTGGCTGGGCCACCAACTGGATTGCACTTAACGTCATCTTCCGCCCGTTACGGGCGAAAAAAATCGGGCCATTCCGGGTGCAGGGCCTGTTTCTCAAGCGACAGCCGGCGGTGGCGGAGTCCTTCTGCCACATCGTCACCCATGAAATCCTCACCGTTGGCAACATCATTAACGCGATTCTCGACGGCCCCAAGGGCGACCGGGCCCGCAACATGGTAAAGAAACACATCAAGCCGCTGGTGGATGAAACCGCCGGCATGGGCAAGGCACTGACCCAGGTGGCTTTTGGCCCCACCGGGTTTGCCTCCCTGAAAAACAGGGTTGGAGAGAAGGCCATCACAATATCCCAGACGTCCTTCAACAACCCCGTATTCGAGAAAGACCGGGCAAGGGCCGTCGAATCCATTATGGTGGAGCGAATGATTGCCCTGTCCTCCGAGGAGTTTCAGGACCTGCTCCGGCCCTGCTTCCAGGAAGATGAAATCAAACTGATCCTGATAGGCGCCTTCCTGGGCTTCGGTGCCGGTATCGGCCAACTGGTCTTCGTGTTCGGCGAATCCTTCCTGTAAATTCCGGCTTCAATTCGCGGGCTTAGCCTGTGCAAGGATGCATCATACCTCTATACTCACCGAAACGGAGGTTCACTACTTCGAGCAGGTTCGACCCGGAGGCAACGGATGCCAGGTTTTCTTTCCTGGATTTCAGGATTATTCTCTACCTCACAATCCGCACCACCCGCCCCGGAGGCGCGGCTTTTCAATCCGGCACCGGAAGACCCGGCCAATGCCCCCCAGGACACTGGCCCCCAACTCGCCCAGCAACTGGAAGATCACCTGTTCTGCTGGCTGCTGGACGCCGAGCCTCGCGCTCTGAAGGCCGATCTCTCGACCTCCGGAGATGTTCTGGGGGAACTGCACCAACGCCTCTCCAATAACCGGGTGGACGAACTTCCCAGGCAACCCATGAGCCTGCCAATGCTGATGCGGGCGCTGACCGACGAATCCACGGATCGCCAGCGGCTCACCGACATCATTCTCGGGGACCCTTCACTGACGGATCAGCTCCTGCAGATTGCCAACAGCCCCTATTTCCGTCCTGGGGACCATTCCATTGGGTCGGTGGATCAGGCAGTCTTTGTGCTCGGAGTCGATGGCATCCGGAATGTCATCGCCGCTGCGGTGATGCGCCCGATGATGGCCGCCAGGAACAGCCGTGAAGCGCTTTTCGGTCAGCGGGCGTGGCGCTGGGGGCTGACCTGCGCGCGAGCATCGGAACTTATTGCGAAAATACATGGAGAGGACACCAGCGGCCATTTCATGGTGGGATTGCTGCCTTCACTGGCCTACATCACCATTCGGCGGGAGCTCCAGCGGATCTGCCGGTCCCGGACAACCAGCGCAGAGCCGGAGCCGGCACTGATTCGCCATGCACTGGCCCGCTACCAATGGGCCACCTGCCAGTTACTGGCCAATGAGTGGGATCTGCCGCCCAAGTACCACGCCTACCTTCTGGCCGCGGAGCGCCCTGCCCCGAGACAGAAACATACCCCCCTGACCGACGGCATGGTGATCGGCACCCGGGAAGTCCTGAGGCACGCCCATCAACGCAACCTCGCCGAAGAGGACCTGCCCAGGGTGGTCCGGCTGACAGATGACCAGATCAGCAACGTCCGCAGGGCACTTCAGACCATGCTCCGGGAAGGCGGGCGCTCAACCGTCAGAAGCTGAGACCGGCTCCGGTCCGGCCTGCGAACGGGTCTTTTGCGAGCCTCCCTGGCCGCGCAACAACTCGGCAAATGTCGGGGTTTCATCGGTTCTTTGTGTTCCCACCAGCTCCGCGGGAATCACATTCGGGAGCCGGTCCACAACCCGGTCTTCATCGTTGCGGACAACCCTCAGTACGTCACCCACGGTAATCAGATCCAGTGCCCGGCCGGGCGCAAGCTGATCGCCCTGGCGCCCGGCCAGTGTCAGCAGGCCCGCCCGGATCAACTTGTCGCTCAGGGCACGGGTCACTTCGCCCGGCACTTTCAACTGGTGCTCAAGCGCCTCCTGCTGAGGCGCCGGCTTGCCTTCACTGAAAGGTTTGGCCACCAGCCACATGGTTGCCAGTGCGACCTTCTCCTGCAACTCAGGCGCCAGTTGTACCTGACATCGTTTGGCCACCGAACCGGGATTCTGCAGATAAAACGTCAGGCTGGCACCGAGCAGCAGAATCATCCAGTTCAGGTAGATCCAGATCAACAGGATAATGCCTATGGCGAAACTGGAATAGATGGCCGCGTACTTGGTGGTCCCCGCCACAAACGATGCGAACAGCATACCACCCGCCTGCCATGAAACCCCGGCCACAAGCCCACCAATCGCAGCAAAACGTAACTTGACCCGGGTATTGGGCATGAACACATAAACAAAGGTAAAGGCACCAACCACAAGGAAGAAGGGGGTAAAACGACTGGCGACAAGAATTACAGAGCCAAAGGGCTCAATCTCAATGAGTTTCTGAACAACCGCCGAGGAAAAAATGGTGGCACTGACACCAATCGCTGACACCATCAGAAGCGGACCAACCATGATCACGCTCAGGTAGTTGCTGAAGCGCTGTGACATGGAGCGCATGTCTGGCACCCGCCAGATCATGTTGAAGGAGCGCTCAATCTTCTGAAGCAGGGAAACAACCGTGTAAACCAGCAAGGCAAGGCCGACGGACCCCAGCACACCGACTTTCATGTTATCGACAAATCCCAGAATCCGTTCCGCAAGCTCGATGCCCTGCGGCCCAAGGGGCTGAAAAAACTGGAACAGGAACGGCTCCATTCGCTGGTGCACACCCAGCGCTTTCAGCACTGAGAAGCTCAGGGCAAGTAACGGCACAATACTCAGCAAGGTGGTATAAACCAGGCTCATAGCATGGAGCGTCAGTTGCCCGCTGAGCACATCCCGAGTTATCGCGTACACGGTGCGCCCGACCTTGTACAACCAGGTCCAGGGCCAGCTCTGGGGCGGGTTGGGGTTGGCCAGAATCCAGCTCTCCGCAGCCTGGAGTCGTTCTTTGAATTGGAATGAAGCCACTATAGGTCCTGTCGTTCCTTGTTTTATTCAGTTTATCAGACAGATATCCAGTCGGGACCTAGTATGGCTGATTCACGGCCTTTTGCGAGAGTCTGAATCACAATATAGTCAAACGTGAGGGCGCACTGCCGCCGAAGTGGTTTACTCAGCCCCCGACGCCAGGTTGACAGCAGTAATACCGACAATGCGCTGCCGCGCTTCCCGGCTGGCCCAGGCAGAGTGCGGGGTAATGATCAGGTTTGGAATATCGTCCGCCAGCAGGGGGTTGCCGTGCCGGGGCGGCTCCTCGGTCAGTACATCGAACCCGGCACCGCCGATTTCGCCGGCCCTCAGGGCGTCCGCCAGTGCCTGCTCGTTCACCAGACCACCCCGGCTGGTGTTGATCAGCAGTGAATCAGGCTTCATCAGTTTCAGTTCACGGGCACCAATCAGGTCACGGGTCTCATCCGTGAGCAGGCAATGGAGTGACAGCACATCCACCCGCGGCAGCAGTTCTTCCAGAGGAATCCGGGGGTAATCATCCACGACTCCCGCTCCCTGACCCGGCCGTGCACCCAACACGACTTTCATTCCGAATGCAGCCGCACGCTCTGCCACCCCCTGACCCAGGTCACCGTAGCCGACAATTCCGAGGGTGCGCCCTTCCAGCTCCATGATCGGATGATCCATCAGGCAGAACATGTCACTCCGGCCCCAATGCCCGGCCTGGACATCCCGGCTGTAATCCAGCAACCGTGTGGCCAGTGCCAGCATCAGTGCCATGGTGTGCTGCGCCACCGTGGCACGGCCGTAGTTGGTCACGTTCATCACCTTGATGCCGTGATCCTTCGCCGCCGCCTGGTCAATGTTGTTCAGGCCCGTAGCCACCACCGCAATGGCCGTCAGCTCCGGACAAGCCTCGAAATGCTCCCGGCTGAGCACCACCTTGTTGACCAGAACCGTATCAAAGCCCCGGATCCGCTCCAGCACCTGCTCCGGAGCAGTCCAGTCATACCTTTCAAGCCCGCCGGTCACCGATTCGATGGGCGACAGATCGACATCATCGCCGAGCGTCTTGGCATCAAGGAATACCGCTTTCATACTATTCTCCCGAATCCAGTTAGTCACAGATTAAGGTAGACTGGATCAAACGTCCAAGAACAGGGTGAAAACCATGGAACACCAATTCTGGCACGAACGCTGGGCCAAGAAGGAAATCGGCTTTCACGAAGGCACCGTCAATCAGTATCTCCATGACCACTGGCCCGAACTCGCCGGCAAGGGCACCGACGCCGTCTTTGTCCCCCTCTGCGGCAAAGCCCACGACATGTGGTGGCTCTACGACCGCGGCCACCCGGTCATCGGCGTGGAACTGAGCAAAATAGCCTGCAAGGACTTCTTCGAGGAGGCCGGGGAAAAAGCCAGGGTACACCCCGGAGAGCCCTTCACCACTTTCAGGCACGACGGCCTGCAACTCTGGTGCGGAGACTTCTTCCAGTTGGCTCCCCACGACCTCCGGCATGTCCGCCTCGTCTACGACCGCGCCGCCCTCATTGCCCTGCCCCCGAACATGCGCAAGCGCTATGTGGAACACCTGACCGCCATCATACCGGACGGCACCCGAGTCCTCCTGATCACCCTCGACTACGCCACCGAAATAAAAGGCCCGCCGTTCAACGTCAGCAACGAGGAGGTGCAGGTGCTCTACCAGGACGACTACAAAATCGAACACATCCTGACCAACACCCTGGCCAAGGATCACCCGTTCACCAAACGAAAAGGCCTGGAAGGCGCGACAGAAAGCGTGTTTCGCCTGACCAAGCTGTAGTGCGCGAGGGCGACTCCACGAGGCCTGACCGGAGTGTATCGGGGGGCTCCAGCCCCCCGGAACTAGCCCCAAAGCCCGGCCAGAGCTACAAAAACACCACACCCGCCCAACACAATTTAATGAACCTTAACCACTCCACTACTGTCCAACCTCGCGAGCGTGAACTAAGCTCACAGTAGACAAGCCGACCACGACCTGGTCGTTTACCGGCTTGTAAGTATCCATTCCTTCCACCCATAACTAAATAAACCGCCCGAATGGGCGGAGCTGACTGCAACGGGGAAATTGCGTGAACTGAAAGCTGAAGATACAGCGAGCGAGGGCGATCTATGAGCATACTGCAGCACTTCAAAGACCGGTATGAGAGTACCCAGGAAGAAGAATACAGCCTGGAGGAATACCTGGAGATCTGCAAAAAGGACCCAACGGCCTATGCCGCGGCCGCTGAGCGAATGTTACTTGCCATCGGCGAACCAGAACTCGTCGATACCTCCCGTGATCAGAGACTGTCACGCATCTTTTCCAATAAGGTCATCAAGCGTTACCCGGAATTTTCCGAGTTTTACGGCATGGAAGATGCTGTCGAAAACATCGTGTCTTTCTTCCGCCACGCGGCCCAGGGCCTGGAAGAGAAGAAACAGATTCTTTACCTGCTCGGCCCGGTCGGTGGCGGTAAATCCTCCCTGGCTGAAAAACTTAAGTCACTGATGCAGAAGGTGCCTTTCTATGCCATAAAGGGTTCGCCGGTGAACGAATCGCCGCTTGGCCTGTTCGACCCGGCTGAGGATGCCCGGATTCTGGAAGAGGAATACGGCATCCCGGCCCGCTACCTGAAAACCATCATGTCCCCCTGGGCCGTCAAACGACTGCACGAATATGGCGGCGATATCAGCCAGTTCCGGGTGGTCAAAAAATACCCCTCGGTACTTGACCAGATCGGCGTGTCCAAGACCGAGCCCGGCGACGACAACAACCAGGACATTTCCGCCCTCGTGGGCAAGGTCAACATCCGCATGCTGGAAGATTTTTCCCAGGATGACCCGGATGCCTACAGCTTCAGCGGTGGCCTGTGTAAGGCCAACCAGGGCCTGATGGAGTTTGTGGAGATGTTCAAGGCACCGATCAAGGTACTGCATCCACTGCTGACCGCCACCCAGGAAGGCAACTACAACACCACAGAGGGCATGGGTTCGGTGCCGTTCGACGGCATGATCCTGGCCCATTCGAACGAATCCGAATGGCAGACCTTTCGCAATAACAAGCACAACGAAGCCTTCCTTGACCGAGTCTACATCGTCAAGGTGCCTTACTGTGTGCGGGTGACAGAAGAAATCGAAATCTACAAGAAACTGCTGAGCAACAGCTCTCTGGAAGGCGCCCCCTGTGCACCTGACACTCTGGACATGCTCGCGCAGTTCTCCGTGCTATCACGAATTAAAGAGCCTGAAAACTCCAGCATTTTCTCGAAGATGCGAGTATACGACGGCCAGAATATCAAGGATACCGACCCGAAAGCCAAATCCATCCAGGAGTACCGGGATGCCGCCGGCGTGATGGAAGGCATGGATGGTCTCTCGACCCGGTTCGCCTTCAAGATCCTGTCCAAGGTGTTCAACTTCGACACCACCGAAGTAGCCGCCAACCCGGTACACCTGCTCTATGTTCTGGAAAAGCAGATTGAACAGGAGCAGTTTCAGTCCGAAACCCATGAGAAATACCTCAGGTTTATCAAGGAATTCCTGGCACCGCACTATGTCCGGTTCATTGGCAAGGAAATCCAGACCGCGTATCTGGAAAGCTACAGCGAGTACGGCCAGAATCTGTTCGACCGCTATGTCACCTATGCCGATTTCTGGATTCAGGACCAGGAATACCGGGATCCGGAGACCGGCGAAATCCTCGACCGCTCGTCCATCAACGATGAGCTGGAGAAGATCGAAAAGCCGGCTGGCATCAGCAACCCGAAGGATTTCCGGAACGAGGTGGTCAACTTTGTGCTGCGGGCACGGGCCAACAATCAGGGCCGCAACCCGTCCTGGCTGAGCTATGAAAAGCTGCGCAGTGTGATCGAGAAGAAGATGTTCTCGAACACAGAAGACCTGCTGCCAGTGATCTCCTTCAACCCGAAAGCCAGTCAGGAAGATCAGAACAAGCACAAGCAGTTCGTCGAGCGTATGGTCGATCGAGGCTACACGGAGAAGCAGGTACGGCTCCTGGCCGAATGGTACCTGCGGGTTCGCAAGTCTCACTAAGTCAGTGACCACTCACTGAACTGGAGTTACGCCATGGGAATGACCCACATAGTCGACCGGCGACTGAACGGTAAGAACAAGAGTGCGGTGAACCGGGAACGGTTCCTGCGCCGCTACCGCCACCACATCAAGCGAGCAGTGGCGGATGCGGTGCAGAAGCGCTCGATTACAGACATAGAGCGGGGCGAGAAAGTCAGCATTCCGTCCCGGGACATTGAAGAACCCATCTTCCACCACGGTCAGGGCGGCCGGCGGGAGGTGGTTCATCCCGGCAACCAGGAGTTTGTGGCCGGGGACACCATCCCGAAGCCCGAAGGCGGAGGTGGCCAGGGTTCCGGACAGGGGCAAGCCAGCCCGGATGGAGAGGGTATGGACGAATTCGCCTTCCAGATCACCCAGGAAGAGTTCCTGGATTTCCTGTTCGACGATCTGGAGCTGCCCAACCTTGCCCGCAAAAAACTCAAAGACACCGAAGCATTCAAATACGTCCGCTCCGGTTTCAGCACCCAGGGGGTGCCGGCCAAGCTGGATGTCGTGCGCTCCCTGCGCGGCGCCCACGCCCGGCGCCTGGGTCTTGGCGGTGCCCGCAAGAAAAAAATCCGGGATCTGGAGAAACAACTGAAAGCCCTGAAATCCGCGCCGCACGATCTGGACCCGGCGTTCAGCCATGAAGACCAGATTCAGGTTCTGGAGGAGGAAATTGCCCGGCTGAAAGCGAATGTAAAGCGAATCCCGTTCATTGATGAAATCGACCTGCGCTACCGCCAGCACCTGAAGCAGCCGCAACCGGCCACCAGCGCTGTGATGTTCTGTCTGATGGATGTATCCGGGTCCATGACCCAGATGCACAAGGACATCGCCAAGCGCTTTTTCATCCTGCTGTACCTGTTCCTGAAGAAGAACTACAAGAAGATCGAAGTGGTCTTCATTCGCCACCACACCAGCGCCAAGGAAGTGGACGAGGAGGAGTTCTTCTATTCCCGGGAAACCGGCGGCACCATCGTCTCCAGCGCCCTGAAACTGATGCGCAAGATTGTTGAATCCCGCTATTCTCCGTCCGAGTGGAATATCTACGCGGCACAGGCGTCAGACGGCGATAACTGGAATGACGATTCCCCGGTGTGCAGCAAGATTCTGGCCGACAGTATTTTGCCGCTGGTCCAGTACTTTGCCTATGTGGAAATCACGCCACAGGATCACCAGATGCTCTGGTATGAATACGAGAAGATCCACGAACGCTTTCCCCAGAGCTTTGCATTACAGCAGATCGCCGACCCCGGCGAGATCTATCCGGTGTTTCGCCAGTTGTTTGAGAGGAAAGCCGCATGACCAACCTCATGGGGCGCCTGAACCTGCCGGGAAGTAACCAGCCCAGAGCCCGGGAGCCAATCTCCACGGGTTCTGAATGGACCTTCGAGCTGGTCCGGAAATACGACGACGAAATCGCCAAATGCGCCGCTGAGTTCGGTCTGGACACCTACCCCAACCAGATTGAGGTGATCAGTGCTGAACAGATGATGGACGCCTACAGCTCCGTGGGCATGCCCGTTGGCTACCATCACTGGTCCTTTGGCAAGCAGTTCCTCAGTACCTCAAAGGGATACCAGCGCGGCCAGATGGGGCTGGCCTACGAGATCGTCATAAACTCCAATCCCTGCATCGCTTACCTGATGGAGGAGAATACCCTGCCAATGCAGGCGCTGGTGATTGCCCACGCCTCCTATGGCCACAATTCCTTCTTCAAGTGCAATTACCTGTTCCGCACCTGGACCGACGCCAGCGCGATTATTGACTACCTGGTGTTCGCCCGGAATTACGTGGCGGAATGCGAGGAGCGTTACGGCGTGGACGCGGTGGAGGAGATTCTGGATTCCTGCCATGCCATGATGAACTATGGCGTAGACCGCTACAAGCGGCCGGCCCCCATCTCCGCCTCGGAGGAAATGCGGCGGCAGAAGGAACGGGAGGAATACCAGCAACGGCGCATCAACGACCTGTGGCGCACCATCCCGAAAATGGACGAGGATGACGACCCGGTGAAGCGGCGCAAGCGCTACCCTGAGGAACCGCAGGAAAACATTCTCTATTTCATCGAAAAAAACGCCCCGCTGCTGGAAACCTGGCAGCGGGAAATCATTCGCATCGTGCGCAAGCTGGCCCAGTATTTCTACCCCCAGCGCCAGACCCAGGTGATGAACGAGGGCTGGGCCACCTTCTGGCACTATACCCTGTTGCACCGCATGTACGACAAAGGCCTGGTGAACGACGGCTTCATGCTCGAATTCCTCCAGAGCCATTCGGCTGTGGTTTATCAACCGCCGTTTAACAGCCCCTGGTACTCCGGCATCAACCCCTACACCCTGGGTTTTTCCATTTTCACGGACCTTCGCCGGATCTGTGAGAAGCCGACGGATGAAGACCGCCACTGGTTCCCGGACATTGCCGGCAGTGACTGGCTGGAAACCCTGCATTTCGCGATGAAAAATTTCAAGGACGAAAGCTTTATCCAGCAGTTCCTCTCGCCCAAGGTGATGCGGGATCTGAAGCTGTTCGCAATCCAGAACGACGACCAGGAAGATGTGTACCGGGTAACCGCCATCCACGACGACCCCGGCTACCGGGATCTGCGAGAAAAACTGGCCCGCCAGTACAACCTCAGTTACCGTGAGCCAAACATTCAGGTGTGGAACGTCGATGTGCGCGGTGACCGCTCACTGACCCTGAGGCACATACCGGTAGACCGGGTGCCACTCGGCAAGGAGACTGAGGAAGTGCTGCGCCACGCACACCGGTTATGGGGCTTTGATGTGCACCTGGAAAGCGTGGACGAAGGTATCACGGTCCAGGAATACCACTGCCCACCCCAGGAATTCGAGGAGGATTGATCTGGAACCCACGGGCACTCTCGGGCCGGTTCTGGCCGGCCCGGTTCTGCGTCATGCTGCACCAGACTCGCTGGCGCTCTGGTTAACCATCAGTGAGAAGGTGACTTTTTCGATTCGGGTGTTCAGCGGAGAACAATGCCTGCTGGACCGCCCGGTAACCGACCGCGAGATAACCCGGCTCAGGATTGGCACCCGGGCCTGGCTGAATCTTTTGAGTATACAACCAGACTCTTCCCTGCCCCGGGACACCCGCCTTGACTATGACCTCGGGCTGGCTGGTGATAACGATCCCAACAGAAAGTGGATCCGGGACTGGGCCCCTCACCTGTGTCCTGACGGCCGGAAGCGCCCCGGCTTCACCCTGAAATCAAAACTGGATCGTATTCTCCACGGCTCCTGCCGAAGACCACACCACCCTGCCGATGACGGGCTGGTCCGTGTGGACGAGGAACTGGGCAAGGCAGAGCAACTGGAGGATATTCCCTCACTGCTGCTCATGACCGGCGACCAGATCTACGCCGACGACGTGGCCGGCCCGATGCTGCACGCCATTCACTGCGTTATCCACCAACTTGGCCTTTATCAGGAGATACTCGAGGGAGCCTCCCTGAGCCACAGCCGCGAACTGACGTCGATGGCAAACGCCTACTACCACCGGGATGCCCTGCTGCCGGAATCCGAATTCAATGAGGACCTGGCCGAGCGCTTCTTCGGCGGCGTGCGCAAGCCGGTTTTTACGACCGCCAACGCCGGTAACCACCTGATTTCATTCGCCGAGATCATGGCCATGTACCTGCTGGTATGGTCACCAGAACCCTGGGCCCTGGTCACAGAAGCCGAACCCGTGGACAAGCCAGGGGAACTGGCCCGGTACCGGAAAGAGCGGGAAGTGATCAATGCCTTCCGAAAAGACCTTCCGCGAGCAGCCCGTGCGTTGGCCAATGTACCGGTGTACATGATCTTCGATGATCACGATATCACCGATGACTGGAACCTCTCGGCACTTTGGGAGACAACGGCCTACGAGCACCCGTTTTCCCGGCGCATCATTGGCAATGCGCTGCTGGGGTATCTGCTGTGCCAGGGCTGGGGCAACCAGCCTGATAACTTCGGCGACCTCATTGATCTGTGCCGGCAGTTGCTGGATGCAGAGAAGGACCAGAATGAACTGGACAAAGAAATCCAGGACGAGCTGATCAACCGGTTATTCCACTTTCATCGCTGGCACTACAGCCTGCCCACCTCGCCCCGACTGATGGTACTGGATACCCGCACCCACCGCTGGCGAAGCGAGATTCGCCGTAGGCACCCGTCCGGGCTGATGGACTGGGAGTCATTGACCGATTTTCAGCAGGAGATCATGGGGGAGAAAGCCGTTGTTGTGGTCTCAGCCGCACCCATGTTCGGGGTGAAGCTGATCGAGATGATTCAGCGAGTGTTCACCTTCTTTGGCAAGCCACTGTTGGTGGATGCTGAAAACTGGATGGCACACCGGGGGGCCGCCAACGTGCTGCTCAACATCTTCAGGCACCCCCGAACGCCCCGGCACTTCGTGGTTCTCTCGGGAGATGTCCACTACTCCTTTGCCTATGACGTGCGGCTGCGCCATACAAAAAAAGGCCCCCGTATCTGGCAGATTACCAGCAGTGGCATCAAGAATGAGTTTCCCAATGCCCTGCTGGAGTGGCTGGACCGCCTCAATCGCTGGCTGTTCGCGCCCTGGTCGCCTCTGAACTGGTTCACCAAAAGGCGGCGAATGAGGATTTCACCCAGGCTTCCCGAGGGACGGGATGCCGGAGAGCGACTCTGGAATCACTCAGGAATCGGAGACGTGAGGCTGAACGACGAGGGCGTACCCACCACCATCCGGCAACTGGACGCCGGCGGCGGGGGTACCCTCTTTCAGCAGCGTAAAGACGACTGATCAGGCCTTGACGGACGGGAGCCCGGACAGGGCCATGGCCAGTTCCTGCTCGTCGTATTCGTGGTCACTCAGGTCGCCGGCGAAATAGGAGGTGTAAGCCGCCATATCGAAGTGACCGTGGCCACAGAGGTTAAACAGAATCACCTCTTCCCTGCCTTCCCGCTTGCAGCGCAGGGCTTCGTCGATGGCGCCCTTGACTGCGTGGTTGGCTTCCGGGGCGGGCACGATGCCCTCGTTACGGGCAAACAGCACGCCAGCCTCGAAGCATTCACGTTGCGTGTAGGCCACCGCATCAAACAGGCCCAGCTCCTTGGCGTGGGACACCATCGGCGCCATGCCATGATAACGCAGGCCACCGGCATGGAAACCCGGCGGCGTAAACCCAGAACCCAGCGTGTGCATCTTGGTCAGCGGCGTCATCTGGGCAGTATCGCCGTAATCATAGGCGTACCTGCCGCGGGTGAGGGTCGGACAGGCCGAGGGCTCCACCGCAACGATCCGGGATTTTTCACCACCCCGTAGCGCATGGCCCATAAACGGGAAGGCAATGCCGGCAAAGTTGGAACCACCACCGGTGCAGCCCACGATGACATCCGGCCAGCAGTCCGCCATTTCCATCTGCTGCATGGCTTCCAGACCAATGATGCTCTGGTGCAATAACACATGGTTCAGTACCGAGCCCAGGGCGTACTTGGTGTTCGGATCCTGCACCGCCAGTTCCACCGCCTCTGAAATGGCAATCCCCAGACTGCCGGTGTGGTCCGGGTTGTCCGCCAGCACCTTGCGCCCGAATTCGGTCAGCTCCGAGGGCGAGGCCACACACCTGGCACCGTAGGTTTCCATCACCGCCCGGCGATAGGGTTTCTGGTTGTAGGAGACCCGCACCTGAAACACGGTAACGTCAATATCAAACAGCGAACCCGCGAAGGACAGGGATGTGCCCCACTGACCCGCGCCGGTTTCCGTAGTGAGGGTACGAATGCCCGCTTCACGGTTGTAAAAGGCCTGGGGAATGGCGGTATTGGGCTTGTGGCTGCCTGCCGGGCTCACGCCTTCATACTTGTAGAAAATCTTCGCCGGTGTACCAAGCGCCTTCTCGAGACGATGAGCCCGGTATAACGGGGCCGGGCGCCAGAGTTTGTAGACGTCACGCACCGGCTCGGGAATCTCGATTTCCCGCTCCGTGGTCACTTCCTGTTCGATCAGCGCCATCGGGAACAGTGGTTCAAGGTCCGACGGCCCTACTGGCTGCTGAGTCCCCGGGTGCAGCACCGCCGGCAGCGGTTCCGGAAAGTCCGCCTGCAGGTTGTACCAGTACGTCGGCATCTGGCTCTCTTCGAGAAGGAACTTGGTTTGCATGATTCTGAATGTCCTCAGTTTGGTGTGGTTATGAGACTGGCAACCAGGACGCAAGCATACCCACCAGCCACGGCACCAGCAAGGCGGTGGCAAAAGCCGAGAGCGCCATCGCCAGCCCGGAAAAGGCCCCCATCTGGGAGCTCACCTGGAAGGCCCGGGCAGTCCCGATGCCGTGGGCCGCGACGCCCATGGCAATGCCTTTGGCGGTGTCATCCCGCACCCGGACCCACTCGAACAGCTTGGTACCGAGCACGGCGCCGGTGATCCCGGTGATCACCACCAGCACGGCGGTCAGCGAGGGAAGCCCGCCTATCTTCTCGGAGATGCCCATAGCCACGGGCGCAGTCGCCGATTTTGGTGCCAGGGACATCTGGATTTCCATGGAGCCGCCAAGCAGCCGGGCCAAACCAATGGAGCTGCCGGCAGCAATAACAACACCGCAGAACAGCGAAATCGTCACCGGTAACCAGAGCTGTCGAAGCCGGGAAAACTGCTGATACAGGGGAACGGCCAAAGCCACCGTGGCCGGCCCCAGCAGGAAATGAACAAACTGACCGCCCTCAAAGTAGTCACTGTAGGAGGTGCCGGTGGCCAGCAGCAGGATGATAAGCATCGCAACCGAGGTGACCACCGGGTTGGCCAGGGGATTGGAGTTGGTTTTCAGGTATAGCCGGTAGGCCAGGCCATAGGCCACCAGGGTAATGGTAAGCCCCAGCAGCGGAGAGGCCGACAGGTATACCCAGATGTCTTTCAGGCCCGACTCATTCATCACGCCCACCTTTCCCGGCGAGGGGCCTGGTAAACCAGCGAGTGGTCACCTGCATGATCAGGGCGGTGGCCACCATGGTGATCACGGTACTCAGAAGCAGAGCCAGAGTGATCGGCACCCACTCGTCGGCAATGCGGCCAAAATGCGCCATCATGCCCACACCAGCAGGCACGAACAGCAGCGAGAGGTGGCTGAGCAAAGCCGTAGACGCCTGATCAACCGATACCGGCGTCCTTCCCCGGATCATCAGGGTAATAAATAGCATGACCATGCCAAGCACCGGCCCGGGAATCGGCAGGCCCAGCAGACGAACCGTGATCTCCCCCACCAACTGGTACACCAGAAGGAGGGTAATACCATTCAGGAACTGCATGCGGCGATATCCCGGTCAGTTATGGTTCTGGACTCTGGCGTTAAATAATACTCTGACATGACCCACAATAACCCAAAATCAGGGAACTTTCTGGCCGGGAGGATCGTGTCCTGAAGCCGTTATCAGTATACTTGCAACAGATAAGTAAAATACCTGGACACTCGTGGAGAAACACAAGGAATGAAACGCCTGGGAACCCTGGATGCCTCTTGGCTGGCCGTAGAATCTGAAGACACCCCGATGCACGTGGGCAATCTGCAGATCTTTTCGCTACCCGAAGGCGCCCCTGAAACCTTTCTTCGGGACATGATCACCCGCATGAAAGAAACCGGGGACGTAGCGCCTCCGTGGTGCTACAAGCTTGCCTGGTCCGGTTTTCTGGGCCGGGTGCTGGCGCCCGCCTGGAAAACCGATAAGGACATCGACCTGGATTACCACGTCCGCCACTCTGCCCTGCCCCGACCGGGCGGTGAACGTGAACTGGGCATTCTGGTTTCGCGGCTGCACTCCAACCCCCTTGATTTTGCGCGTCCGCTCTGGGAGTGCCATGTCATCGAAGGGCTGGAGAACAATCGCTTTGCCTTGTACACCAAGATGCATCACTCCATGATTGATGGCATCAGTGGTGTTCGCCTGATGCAACGGGTGCTGACCACAGACCCGGATAAAAAGGACATGTCTCCCCCCTGGTCGGTTCAGCCAGAACGCCGCCGGGGCAGCAAAACCGATTCCGAAGCCAGCGTACCGGCCGCATTTTCACAGGCCATGGATGCCCTCAAACTGCAAGCGGATATGGCACCGAGGCTGTGGCAGGCAGGGAACCGGCTGGTCCATTCGGTCCGCCATCCGGAGGATGGCCTCACCGCGCCTTTCACCGGGCCGGTGTCGAAGATCAATCACCGGGTAACCGGCCAGCGCCGGTTTGCCACCCAGCATTATCAGCTGGAACGCATCAAAGCGCTCTCCCACGTATCCGGTGGCTCCCTGAACGATATCGTGCTGTACCTCTGCGGGACCGCCCTCCGGCGCTTCCTGCTTGAGCAGGATGAGTTACCCGACACCCCCCTCACGGCTGGCATACCGGTAAATATCCGGCCAGCCGATGACCAGGGCACAGGCACCCAGATCAGCTTTATGATCGCCTCCCTGGCGACCGACGAACCGGACCCGCTGACGCGACTGCAAAATATCAAGACCTCAAGCCGGCGTGCGAAGGAACACCTGCAGAAGCTGCCCAAGAGCGCACTGACCCAGTACACCATGTTGCTGATGTCGCCCTACATTCTCCAACTGATGTCCGGGCTGGGCGGGCGCATGCGCCCGGTGTTCAACGTTACCATCTCCAACGTACCCGGCCCCCAGAGAACGCTCTACTATGAGGGTGCCAGGCTGGAGGCCATGTACCCGGTGTCATTGATTACCCACGGTGGCGCACTGAACATTACCTGCCTGAGTTATGCGGGTTCCCTGAACTTCGGCTATACCGGTTGCCGGGATACCCTGCCAAGCATGCAAAAACTGGCGGTGTATACCGGAGAGGCACTGAATGAGCTGGAAAGTCTGATTTTGCCGCCGCCGTCGACGCCTGGAGCCGCAACAAAAAAAACGGGAACTGCTGCAAAACCCCGGGCATCGCGAAAGAAGGCCGCACCGAAAGAGTGAAGGTGTCCGGCCGGGTCATGACTCAGCCCGGGCTTTTCCAGTTGGCAGCGCCCACGAAGATCAGTTGAAGGAAGCGGGTAGTCCGCTTCCGGATCTGCCCAATCTGGTAATCATCATCCGGTGAAACACCCAACAGGTCAGTCAGGCTGAAGGCGACGCTTCGCACCACCAGATCAGCGGTCATATCCAGATCCTGGTCGGTAAGGTGATCCACCAGTCTCAGTCTGCGCAAGTCGTTGGCCAGCTCGCTGGCGAAGAACCGCATTTCGCTGCGGATGCCCTCCTGCACCGCCCGGCTCTCACCGGCAAGCCCCTGGGCCATGAACATGAAAAAGCTCCGGTTGGCCTGGGCATGACTAATGAAGATGGCCACGGACTCTTCAATCAGTTTGTCCGCCTGCAACACATTGGCCCGGGCCTCACGCATCATCCGGCGCAATACCAGCCCCAGCTCATCCACCAGCTGCAAGCCCAGGTCATCCATATTGCGGAAGTGGCGATAGAACGAGGTTGGCACCACCCCGGCCTGCCGCGTTACCTCCCGGATGCCCAGACTGGCGAAATGCCGTTCCTTCCCCACCAGTGTTAACGCCGCATTCATCAGTTTTTCGCGGGTTTCACCGGGCCTTCTTCGTTGTTTTTCCACCATCGCCTGCCCGTACTGACTGCTGTTGATCAATGGCTGACAAGTGTACACATCCCGAAAAATAAAAGTACAGAAAGCGTGTCATTTTGCGCCAATGCACAGACATTCATTGCCCCCTTCTACAGCCCTGTGTACATTCGTACACATAAGCGAACACATGTACACATTGATGCAGTATAACTATGGGAGACAACCACCATGTTAGCGAAACAGGCCCGGAGCCGAACACTGCACTGGCTTGGCAGGCAGCTATTTAACCGGGATGATCCGGCTGGTTTTTTCGACCCGCTGCTTGAGCCCATCAAGCCGATGTGGGTACAAGGGTACACACCAGCACGGGTGGAACAGATCATCCAGGAAACCCCGGATACCAAAACCCTGGTACTTCAGCCGTCCCGGAGATGGCCCGGATTCAGGGCCGGTCAGCATGTGAACATCTGTATTGATGTGGGTGGCATTCGCCGTAACCGCAGCTTCAGTCTCTCGAGTTCCCCGATTCTCTGGCAGGAACAGGGGCGGGCAACTCTAACCATCAAACGCCTGCCGGGCGGACGAGTGACCAACTGGATACACGATGACCTCCAGACCGGCACGGTGATCGGAATCGGTGAGGCCTTTGGTGACTTTCAGATTCCCGAACCGGCGCAACCGGTGCTGTTTATCGCGGGAGGCAGCGGGATCACCCCGGTGCTGAGCCAGCTTGCAACCATGGCCGCCACCAATTATCGGGCACCGGTGACGCTGCTGTATTTCGTGCGCACAGCGGACGACGTAATCGCCCGGGAAACGCTTCAGGCACTGGCAGCCCGCTACGGCGCTCTGACCCTGCACATCATCACAACCCACGAGACAGATGCACCCCGCTACCTGTGCGATGCGGATCTTGACGCAATACCCGGAATCAAAGCACGGCAAGTTTACCTTTGCGGCCCGAAAGGGCTGATGGACCTGGCCCGGGAACTGCTCCACCAGCATGGCATTGCCGACACAGACATCCACAGCACGTTCTTTTCGGTGCCACAGGCAAACCTGGGTAACGAGGCGCTGGGCGGGCAGGTCCGGCTTTCCGGAAGCGGGCTCGACGTCGGGTCCGAGGGCGATGCCAGCTTACTGGATATCGCAGAAGCCGCAGGCCTGTCACCCCGCTATGGCTGTCGGATGGGCATTTGTCATCAGTGCAGCTGCCGAAAAACCGCCGGCACCGTCATTAATCGCCTGACCGGTCAGGCCTCCGGCCCCGGTGAAGAAAACATTCAGCTTTGCATCTCGGTGCCCAGGGGCCCGGTTTCCATCGACATTTAATGACCGACACTCGGTTTCATCGCGGAGCCCTGGAGTTCCGCAAGGAGTACCATCGTGAAACACATGACCGAAACACAGCTCTCGGAACTGGAAAAGGATCTCAACGCCATCCGGGATGAGGTGATTGCCGATCTCGGCGAGCGGGACGCCCAACACATCCGTCGTATGGTGCGCCTCCACCGGATGCTGGAAGTCGGAGGCCGGGTGATGATGCCCCTCGGCGTCATCCCACCGGTCTTCGTTGCAGCAACCGCAACTCTCGGGGCTGCCAAGATTCTGGAAAATATGGAGATTGGCCACAATGTGATGCATGGCCAGTACGACTGGATGAACGACCCGGGTCTGCATTCCCAGACCTACGAATGGGACACCGTCTGTACCGGTGATTCCTGGCGCCGCACCCACAACTATGAGCACCACACCTACACCAACATCATCGGCAAGGACCGGGACTACGGGTACGCGGTTCTGCGCCTGAGTGACGATGAGCCCTGGAAGCCCTGGCATGCCCTGCAATTCATCAACTACGTTCTGCTCAGCGTGTTTTTCCAGTGGGGTGTGGGGCTGCACGAACTCGAAACCGAGAAGCTTCGGCGCAGGGAGATCAGCTGGCGCGAGAAACTGCCGTTCCTGAAGGAATTCGCCCGCAAAGGTGGCCGGCAGGCATTCAAGGACTATGTGTTCTTTCCGTTGGTCACCTTCCCGGTGGCTCCCATCGTTCTGGCCGGAAACCTTGGCGCCAACCTGATCCGCAATCTCTGGTCATCAACAGTCATTTTCTGCGGCCACTTTACCCAGGGCGCCGAGACCTTCAGCGAGGAGGAATGCGAGGGCGAGAGCAAGGGTCACTGGTACCTGCGCCAGCTATCCGGCTCCTCAAACTTTACCGGGGGCCGCTGGCTGCATATTCTGAGCGGGCATCTGAGTTACCAGGTGGAACACCATGTGTTTCCCGACCTGCCGGCACACCGTTACCCGGAGATTTCCGGGAAAGTACAGGCGGTCTGCCAGAAGCATGGCATTCACTACAACACCGGGAGTTTCGCCCGGCAGTACGGTACCGTATTGAAGCGGATCCTCCGGCACTCCCTGCCCGAACGTCTTGGAGGAGGGGCCGCCACTACGGCATAACGGGCTCGCAGGTTCCGGAATGCAGGTTGCCGGGCGAATGGACCGTCACCCGGTTCCGGCCAGTCTGCCTGGAGACACAGAGAGCTTCGTCCGCCGCCGCTATAAATGGATGTGATTCGTAAGTTTCTGTATCGCCCCGTCAGGCGATCTGGAGCAGTCTCAGTAACTGAGGCCTGTGCTGCTCCTGGATAATATCGGCCAGGGTGTACTTATCGAGCGCCTCCAGGAAGGCGTTCAACGCTTCTCCGAACATCGATTTCAAGCCACACACCGGGGTGATCCTGCAAGTATTTTTCGACGAAAAACACTCCACAATACTCAGATCCTGCTCGGTTTCGCGTACCAGGATACCGACATTGATGTCGGACGGCGCCATGCGCAGACGCATACCACCCTTCTTGCCGCGAACGGTTTCGATGTAGCCTTTCTTATTGAGCTGATGAACCACCTTCATAAGATGGTTCTTGGAGATATCATAGCTGTCGGCAATCTCCTGGATGGTTGCCAGTTGATCACCCGGCATTGCCAGATAAATCAGTACGCGAAGTGAGTAATCCGTGTAACGGGTGATGTGCATTCAATACTCCAGTCGTTAATACGGTCAATAAGACGGCCGGGTCACCAGGTAACAGGCGGTGCCACCAAGAAACACGCCTGAAATCGCCAGAGTCATTGCCGACGCCCCGAAAAGAACCAGCATCCCCCAGCTCAGCGCCATCATGCCACAGGCCAGCACCTTCGCCCGCCCGGGGACGGCCCGTCGTGTGCGCCACTGACCAATAGCAGGACCAAACCGGGGATGGTCTTCAAGCCATTGTGCAAAAGCCGGCGACCCCTTGCTGGCAAAAAAGGCCGCCAGCAAGACAAACGGCGTCGTCGGTAACAACGGCAAAATCACACCCACCGCCGCCAGCGTTACCGATATATACGCAAGAATACGAAATCCGGTTTTCCCAAAACGACCGCCCATCACGGGGTTCTCACCAAGGCTCATACAGGCATCCAGTCTACCTGGATTCAGTGAACAGGTCTGCCCAAACGGCTGAGAAATACCAGCCTGGCGACGTAAGCGACCTTGATACCCACTGCAAAAAGCAGGGTTCCAATGTGCGCAAGAATCTGGATGGCCATGGGAAAGTGCTGCGCCATCGGATAGGCCACCAATAGTGTCAGCACCAGTCCCAGCAATGACCAGGCCATCGCACTGTTCGCCCTGAATAGCAGATTTTCCATTTGAAATCTCCTGAACACACATTTAATATGTATTTTATATGCTCCTTCTTTGAAAACTTCAACCCGGCTTCACTTTGTTTTATAGGCACTAACCGAAAACTCAGACGGAAAACATGACCGAACCCAAGGAACATTTATCCATTTACATCTAAAGGAGAAAATCAATGTCCCCACAAACCTGGCTTGAAAAAGCCTCAGAGGAAGAACTGATCGAACACATCCTCAACCGCTATCACGACACCCACCGGGATCAACTGCCCGACATGATCCGGTTAGCCCAGAGAGTCGAGCGGGTGCACGGCGGCCACCCTGAATGTCCCTCTGGCCTCAGTGCCCACCTTGAGGCGATGCAGGCAGAGCTCGAAAACCATATGGCCAAGGAGGAGCAGATTCTGTTTCCGATGATTACGCGCGGAATATCCGGGATGGCACGGGGCCCTGTCTCGGTGATGCGCGCAGAGCATGAGGTCCACAGTACCGCCCTTGCCCGGCTTGACGCACTCACCAACCATCTGGAACTGCCAGAGGATGCCTGCAACACCTGGCGGAAGCTCTATGAACAGATCGCCATTTTCCGGGAAGACCTGAATGCACATATCGCCCTGGAAAACAGCGTGCTGTTTACCCGGATAGACGGCCTCACCGCTTAGCGTCCCGCCTGGGCCGTTCAATTACCTCCCGTGGGGTATCGGATTCGTTGATCCAATCTGCAATACTTGGTCTATAATCAGATCGAAAAACAGGCGGTAACAGGATCAACCCGATGCCCCAGAGCAAGCTCACAGACCGTTTCGGCCGCACTGTCGACTATGTGCGGCTGTCTGTTACTGATCGCTGTGACTTCCGCTGCGTATACTGCATGGCCGAGGATATGACTTTCCTGCCCCGCCAGCAGGTCCTGACTCTGGAAGAGATTGCCCGGGTTGCCCGCAATTTCGTCGATCTGGGTACCGAGAAAATCCGCCTGACCGGCGGTGAGCCCCTGGTGCGCAAGGACATCCTGGAACTGGTCAGGGAAATCGGCACCTATGGGCTGCGTGACTTTGCCATGACCACCAACGGCAGCCAGCTGACCGCCATGGCCGAGCCCCTGCGTAAGGCCGGAATGCACCGGCTGAACATCAGCCTCGATTCCCTGGACGCCGAAAAATTCCGCAACATCACCCGCACCGGCAATCTCGGCCAGGTGCTGGACGGCATCGATGCCGCCCGCGAGGCCGGCTTCCGGGGCATCAAACTCAATACCGTGGTCATGAAGGGGCGCAATGATGAGGAAGTCCCGGAGCTGGTTGAATTCGCCCGAAAAAAGCAGGTGGATATCAGCTTCATTGAGGAAATGCCCCTGGGAGAGATTTCCGAGCACGACCGGGGCCTGGCCCTGTGTACCAGCAAGGAAGTGCGGGACATCATCCGCCAGCACCACGAACTGGTGCCCGCCACCGGGGATTCCGGCGGCCCCGCCCGTTACTATCGAATGCCGGACAGCCCCACGAGGGTGGGCTTTATCTCGCCTCACTCTCATAATTTCTGCTCAACCTGCAACCGGGTACGGGTCACCGTCGAGGGCCGGCTCCTGCTCTGCCTCGGCAATGAACACTCCGTGGACCTTCGCCGCGTTCTGCGTGGCAACCCGGTGACCGACGACAAGCTCCGCCAGACCATTATTAACGCCATGGATCTGAAGCCGGAGCGGCATCACTTCTCCACCAATGGGGATGTTCAGATTCTTCGGTTCATGAATATGACCGGCGGTTAAGCAGCCAGCAGAAAGAGGGGGTCAGATGAAAATTTCATCTGACCCCAAATTCAAAGACGGCCAGGGCGGCAAGGAGCCAGTTCAGTTTGATTCGGTTCATCAGGGACACCTCCGTTCAGATACGACGATTCCGGAACAGCAACAGGGCGCCCGCCAACGGGACGGCAAACCAGAGCGCCAGGCCGACCCAGAGGCCGAAAGCACCGATGGGCAGGTCGGCGCCGAGGCTGAGGACACCACTGAGCTGTGCTGCGCCATCGAAGGCCACAATGTTGAGAAGACGGTAGATGTCCGTGGGGTTCAGCATCAACAGCCAGGGCAGCAGTCCGGCGCTGAATTTACCCTCGCTTGCCACCAGGGTGCCAAGCAACATCAGGTCGAAAATCAGCACGAAGAAGAACCAGATGGCCAGGGCCAGGCCGGCGGCGATGGGCTTTTCACTGACCCGGACGCTGATCACGTAGGCAAGTGCAATGAAGCCCCAGCCCAACAGGACGGTGGAGGCAATAAAACGGGCCATGGCGACAGCCAGACTGGCAATGGCCACGTCCTCCACCAGCAAGGCGATAGCCATACCAGCAACGCCAAAGCCGATCAGGGTGGCCAGGGCCAGGGTCAGGCCATGGCCCAGGAACTTACCTAGCAACAGCTGGCTGCGGCTGAGCGGATAGGTCATCAGTAACAGCAGGGTGCCGCCCTCTTCTTCCCCAACGATGGCGTCGTAGGCCAGTAGCAGCGCGATCAGGGGAATCAGGAAGATCCCAAGGCTGGCAAGGCTGGCAATAGTGGCCGGCGTGGAGGCATACCCCACCTGCCCGGAGGCGGCGGCGCCGAACCAGGCGATGCCCAAAGCCAGGGTGGCGAAAACCAGGGAAATAGCCATCAGCCAGCGGTTTCGCAGACTGTCGCTGAGTTCCTTACGGGCAATGGTCCAAATGCTGTTCATTAGTTGCCTCCACGATGGGCCAGGCCACCAGAGCCGATGAAATGCACGTAAATATCTTCCAGGCTGGGTTGATGGATGCTGATATCCGCCACCTCGCCCGAGGCCATGACCGCTCTCAGTAAGGCCATCTTCTCCCTCGGTTGTACATCCACCCGCAGGCGTCCGTTAACAGTCTTGATCATCAGGCCACTGTTGCTGGAAGCACTGTCAATGACCTGCTCCAGCGCAGAAATACTGTTGGCGGGATCCAGCGACAGGGTCACAGGCATATTTGCCTGCCGCCTCAGCGCCGCCAGATCTCCGGCCGCTTGCAAGGAACCTTCCGTGAGAATGGCAGCGCGGTCGATGTAAGGCTCGACCCCGGGCAGAACATGGGAACACAGCACAATACCCGCACCCTCATCCCGCAGCCCCCGGAGCAGCCGGTACAGATCTGCTGTGGCCACCGGATCCAGACCCACGGTAGGCTCGTCCAGCATCAGCAGCTTCGGCTTGCCCAGCAGCGCCTGGGCCAACCCTAAACGCTGGCGCATACCCTTTGAGTAAGTCTTGGTGCGGGCATCCATGGCATCGCCGAGACCCACCTGTTCGAGCCGCTCCGGCACCTGCCGCAGTGAGGCTCCCTTCAGACGCGCGAAATGGCTCAGAATCTCCCGGCCGGTCAACTGCGGGTAGAACATCACATTCTCCGGCAGGTAACCGATGTGCTGGGTGACCCGAGGATCACCGGGGGGGCCGCCGAGCACCGACAACCTGCCCTGTGTCGGCTGCATCAGCCCAAGAATCAGCTTGATGGACGTAGTCTTGCCGGCTCCGTTATGGCCAAACAGCCCCAGGATTTCACCCGGCTCCAGCGTCAGGTCTATGCCCTTCAGTACCGGGCTTTTGTCGTACCGGTAACTCACATTCTCAAGACGAAAACAGCTCATCGGATCTCCGGTTTCAGATCGGCGGGCAGTCGCATCAGCGGATAAGAGTCGGCAACCCCGGCGGCCTTCACCACCGGGAAGGCATCCTGCACCCAGCGCAGGGTATCCACCGCCGGGCTGAACATCAGGATCTTTGCCTCCGGATACTTCCACAGCAGCCGGTCGACATTGTCATTGGGCTCATAGGCCACATCCCCGATCCCATCCTGGTTGCGATCCCAGCCCAGGTAGTCACTCCAGTAATTGCCCCTGCCGTCCCTCGACCACTCCTGAGTGCGAGTGGCCACATACTTCACCTGCCGCTGGTTATTCACAAAAGCATTCCCGAACACCTCGTTATCCTCGGAACCGGCGGTCAGATGAATCCCGATGTTGCTGTCCGCAAACAGATTGCCCGCAAAGGTGTTGTACAAGGAGTTATAGATAAACACCGCCTTGCCCTCGGCGCCATCAATCACCACACCACCGGTCCGGCCCTCGGAAACCCCGGTCACCATATTGCCCCGAAACTCCGACTGGGTGATGAAATTCATCAGAATTCCGTAATTCTCATCATTCACCGACCGGTTGTTGATCACCCTCAGTCGCTTGCTCTGCATCAGAGCATAACCCGTCCGCGTGCCCCGGGTGACATTGTTCTCCAGCAGGTTATTCATCGAATACATATAGTGGATGCCATAACGCAGATCCGACATCTCATTACCCCGGATCGTATTGTTATTCGCCGTCTCAATATAGATCGCATCCCGGGTCTGACGGATGTCGTTCCCCTCAATCAGCGCCCCGGTGGTATTGAACAAGTGAACCCCGTTGCCCCGGTCATTCGGACGCATGCTGGCATCGCCACGAATTGTATTGTTGCGAACCGTCACATCCGGCGTGGCATCCAGCCACACCCCAAACGCCGGCCCCTGCAGACGGTTATTCTCAACCACCGCCCCCCGGGCCTCCCGAGCCACAAAAATCCCCGCATCCAGCTCGTTCAGATCCCGGCCCCAGTTGCGCACCGAACAACCGGACAACGTCACCTCCCCGGCGACAATATCCACAGCATTGCCCTGCCCGCCCCCGTCAATCACCGTGTCGGAATGGCAAGACACCGTCACCCCGGGCACCCGAATAGCCAGAGAGGAAACATGCTCAGGAGGAAGCTCAAAGGTTGCGCCCGGTTCCAGGGCATCAAGCTGTTCTTGCAGGCCCGCGCTCGCGGTCAGCGATAAAAGAGCGACTGTCAGGGCCACTCCATAACGCAAAATTTGGTACATCAATGTCTCTCTGAGAGATGAAATTTCTTTGGGCCTTGCCAGAACTCTGGCAATCCGAGAGGAGGCTGCTTTCCAAAACTGTGCGGAGCCATGGATGGCGGAGCCCAAGCGTCACAGGGACGTGCCGAAGGAGCGTGTTTTGGAAAGCAGCCTCCTCTTGGATTGTTTCTCCCAAGTGGAAGGGAAAGCCGGAACCCCATAAAGGAGTCCCGGCGGAGAGAAGATCAGGCCTTCTCAACAAGCATGCGACCCCGCATCTCCATATGCAGCGCATGACAGAACCAGTTGCAGTAATACCACTGAACCCCGGGCTTGTCCGCCACAAAGGTTACTGAAGCTGTCTGCATTGGGCTGATTTCCATGCTCACACCATGGTTCACCATACAGAAGCCGTGCGTTACATCCTCAATGGTGTCCAGATTGGTCACGTACACCGTCACCTCATCGCCCTGCTTCACCTTGAACTCCATCAGCCCGTACTGGGGCGCAATGGAGGTCATGTAAACACGCACTTTCTTGCCGTCACGGATGACCTTATTGTCCGCCTCCAGGGTGATGCCGTCTTTTTTGGCCTGCTCACGGGCACTGGCAAAAATGGGATCGTCGCGCTCATAGATCTTCCTGGTCTTGATCTGGTCACGGCGCACCAGGATGCAGTCATGGGGCTCAGCATAGGTGGGGCCATCGTGCACCAGCTTCATCTCCTCACCGGAGATATCAATCAGCTGGTCGTTCTCCGGGTGCAGCGGGCCAACCGGCAGGAAGCGGTCCTTGGAGAACTTCGACAGCACCACCAGCCACTTGCCATCCGCGTCCCGGGACTCGGTCAGCGAAGCGTGGTTGTGGCCCGGCTGATAGTGCACATCCAGCTTCTGGCGGATGTAGTTTACATCCTCACCATTGTAGTGCCTGATGGCATCCGCAATATTCCATTTACACACCTGGCTGTCGATAAACAGTGTAGTGTAGGCATTACCACGCCCATCGTAGGTGGTGTGCAGGGGCCCGAGACCCAGCTCTGGCTCGGCAATAACCACATCTCGCTCGTCCTTCAGTTTGCCGTCAAACAAATCATCCAGCCTGTCGATAGCAATCACCGTACAGGTTGGAGACAGCTTGCCGGCGGCAATGAAGTACTTGCCATCGGGAGACGTATTCAGGCCGTGCGGGTTTTTCGGCACCGGGATATAACGGGTCAGTTCGGAGCCGTGACGTCCGTCAACCACAGGCACCTTGGAGTCTCCCAGAGTCTTAAAGTTGCCGTTCTTGACAGCCTGCTCAATGCGCTCAATGTTGAACACCACCGCCCAGTCGCGATCATTACGCATGGTGCCGGCCAGATCCAGGGCCTTCTCGGAATTGTAACAGGTGGACACCACATATTTACCGGTGTAATCGGCATCGGTGTTGTCGAGGTTACCATCCACGATGACCTGGAAGGCCACCTCCATGGTTTCCGCATCAATGGCGTTAAACATGGTAAAGCTCTTCTCCATGCTGAACTCACTGCCATCGTTGGGATGGGGAACCACAAACTCGGCGTTACAGAACACATAGTTGGTTTTCGGCACCTTCTGCAGCCGCAAGCCGTGGATGGCCTGGACATTGGGAACCGTGGTGATCCTGTCACACTTCATGATATCCAGGCGGATACGCGCAACCCGGGAATTGGCCTTATCATTGATGAACAGATACTTGCCATCGTACCGGCCATCGGTCATGGAAACATGCGGGTGGTGGGCATCACCATTCAGGTAGGTATTATCATGGCCGAGGACGTCTTTACTTTCGTTGGTTATACCCCAGCCCGAGGCGGAGTCCACGTTAAAGACCGGGATGCGCATGAGCTCACGCATCGAGGGCACTCCCAGAACGCGCACCTCGCCGGAGTGGCCACCACTCCAAAAGCCATAGTATTCATCAAGCTCACCTGGCTCAACCATGTACTTTTGCCTGGCATCGCCAGCGGCAGCCGCGAACGATTCCCGGGACATCACTGCGGTACCAAGACCGGTTGCCCCGGCAACACCGGCCAGTGCCGCTGCGCCCATAAACCGGCGGCGGCTCTGGCCGTTTTCCGGAAGCTCCTGCATATCCTTGGACAGATCATCTTTCTTTTTCATAATATCCAACTCCGTTATTGGTAGTGGCGGTTTTTGCTTCTCATGCTTTCTTTTTTGCTGGGACTACTCAGGTCACCTGCACCACTGGAATTTCCTCCGGGTGGCCAGGAGCGTTATGGCCACGGCGCTTGCCGCGACGCTTGACGATCAGCGGCGGGCACTTGTGGTCATCGAAATAGGTCATCTGGCAATCCAGGCAGTAATGGCATTCCATATAGTTGATGTGCCCATCCGGATGGATGGCCTGAACTTCACATTCGTGATCACACAGCCGGCAGGGGTTTCCACACTCCCTACGCCGTTTGAGCCAGTCGAATACCCGTAACTTGCTTGGTAATGCCAGCGCCGCGCCCAGGGGGCACAAATACCGGCAGAAGGCCTTGCGGGTGAACAGGTTGACCACCAGCAACAGGACAGCGTAGATGACAAAGGGCCAACTGCGGTCAAACCTGAGGGTGATCGCCGTTTTGAAGGGTTCCACCTCGGCCAGGCGCTCGGCGGTCGCCATGGAGTCCAGCGACACCCCGAACAGCACCAGCAGAATGATGTATTTGATCGCCCAGAGCCGTTCATGCCAGGCAAAGGGCACGGTGTACTGGGGTACCCTGAGCTTGCGGGCAATCTCGTTCAGCAATTCCTGCAGGGCCCCGAACGGACACAGCCAGCCACAGTAAACCGCCCGCCCCCACAGCAGAATGATGCCAGCCACCACCGCCCAGAGTACAAACAGCACCGGGTCGATCAGAAAGGTCTCCCAACTGAAACCGCTGACCAGGCTGTTGACAAAGGTCAGCACATTCACGATGGAGAGCTGGCCCAGGGCGTACCAGCCGATGAAGAAAAGGGTGTAGGTGAGAAACGCGTGGCGTATCCAGCGCAGCATCTTCGGCTTCTGCACCAGCCAGTCCTGGAAAAACAGAATGAACAGCAGCACACCGATGCCAATACCGAGCACCACAATCTGGAACTCCCGCTGATACCACATCTGCACCCACATGGGCTGATCCGCCAGCATGTCCTCCTCTGTCATTACCGGCTCGGGGCGGGTGTAGTACTGATCCGGCAACTGGTAAGTGAGTGGAAATACCTGGAACTCGCTGTCCAGTGGGCCGGTCTGGCGCTTGACCGTAAGCTCAAGGGTCCATTCCGTGCCGGGATCAAAGTTGTACTGCTGGCGAATGATGAAAATCGCCATTTCAGAAAACTCGGGCATGTCCTCGGCATAAACATCGCTCAACCGGTAGAAATCCAGATCACGGAAGTTGAAGGTGTCACCAAACTGGCGGATCTGGATGCGGTCAAAGATGCCGCCACGGACGTAACCGGAACCCTTGAACGAGTAGTCACCATTGGCCATTACGGCGATGGCGTGTTCGCCCTCCCTGAGCTCGGAGGTCAGCCACTGGAACTGGCGTTCACCCAGCAAATTGCGGCCAATGGCCGGCACATTCAGATAGGCGGTGTACAGATCAATCAGGGGCTCGCCGCGCTGTTTCCGCGGTGTTGTGTCGATCCCTTCCGCGGGCGTGCCCTTGAAGGCGTCATCCGCCTGGCCACGGGTCAGCTTCAGCCGGCGAACGGAACCTTCTCCGGTGAGTGTCTGCCAGCTTTTGTCCTGGAAGTTATCGGTCTGAACGTTCGCAAGCGGTGGGCGGGCATTTTTCTGGCTCTGAACAAGCCCCAGCTCGGCGGCAACACGGTGGGCCGATTTCATGATGACCTCGTTCACCACCATCACGGTTACCGTAGCGCCGGACAAACCGTCCACGGCAACCTTGTGTTCCGACGATGTACCGCCTACCGTCACCCGCTGGTCCGCCGCCAGCCCCACGTACTGGTCGGTAAAGTCATGGAGTTTGCTCTCGGGAATACCGACAAGCAGAATCGGTTCATGATGCTCGATAACGCGTGAGCTCACGATGTTTCCGTCCGTATCCAGGACCACCACAATATTCAGCGGCTTGCCGGAATAGGCCGGGGTCTGGATGAAATCGAGACTCTGATAGGCGTAGCCTTTCAGCTCGTCTCCGGCATAGAGTTCCTGGATGGCTCGGTTGCCTTCCCGAGGGACCAGGGTAGTGACCGAAGGAAACGCCTTCCGGATGACCTGTCGGGCAGCTACAGGGTCATACTCATTCACAGGCGCCGCATTCAAGGGCATAGCCATGATCCAGATGCACATGGGGAAAACAAAACGGAACAAGGCGGTCACTAAAGGCTCCATGACAAAAAACGTTGTACTGCTTAAGCCTAGGCAAATTTGAGGAAAATCACATACCTCTTATTGGATACGCTTACTGCGGAATCCCGGGTTAAGCGCCGTCAGCCCAGGCTGACAGCGTTTCCCTGCGGATCGAGGGGGAGGTAATGACTAACCTGGCCAAGGCGGATGGATTCCACCATCATGGTCAACGGCTGCTGCGCTTCGTCGGTAGACGGCGCCATGCCGCCGCGGCCGGACATGGCAGCGACAAACACCAGATCCCAGGCCTGGCCGGTGGCGCGGGACTCTTCGGCAAGGGCCCCGAAATCGGGCGCCTCATCCGGCGTCTTGTCCACGCAGATGACCGGTGTCAGGGCACCGCCCTCACCGCGTTCAAACGCGGCCTTTTGTTCAGCGGAGGCGTCGTCGGGCAGTTCGGCCCGGCAAAATACGAATAACAGGCGCTGGGCTTCTTGCTGGTTGCGGGAAGCCTGAATCAGGTCACTGTAACTGCTGATCATTTGGAAAATCCTGCTGGTATCTGGCCGCGGCGATTTACGTCTGGCGGGCAATGAGCTGGCCGGACGGCGTGCGCCTGCGAACTTCCTCACACACCTCTTCCACGGCGTCAGCGCCGTAACTCTGGCCGTAGTGTTTTTTGAATCCGAACTCGTAGAGCCTCACGTGCTCATCAGGTTCAACACCGATGTTTTCAAGACAGGCCCGGGCACAATGCAGCGGGCAGCCATCAATCACCGTAATCGGGCGACCGGAGCGGGCGGTTTTCACCAGTGACGGCACCTTGCCACCCACCCCGGAAATACAGGACATTTCAAATTCACCGGCGTGGTCGAGCCGCACCGCCACATTGTTGGCCAACTGTGCCACATCGGAGCAACCGGAACATGAATAGACCAGTGGGCGTTGCTTTCTCGCTGTCACCTGCCCTCCTTTCCCAAGCGCCCGGAGGCTTGAATGAAGTCGTTTACTGGCTGATCTCGATCAGTCGTCGGGGGTCTGAAATGAACAGCCGGCTGCGGTTAACCCGCACCAGCCCGTTGGATTTCAGATCGGCCAGAATCCGGGAGAAGGTCTCCGGCTGCATGGCCAGCCTGGAAGCAACCAGACACTTAGGCAATGGCAACTCTACCTCACCGCCCTCTTCCGGGCCGTTTGGCAACAGATCAATCAGGTAACGGATCAGCCGGTCACGGGCACTCTGGACAGTCATGATTTCCAGGTCGTGGAACCGGGAGACAGCCCGTTTGGCATAATGACGAAGGGCTGCCCGGGCATATTGAAGGTTGCTCTCAAGCAGGTCCTGGTAGGCATGTATGGGAATCATCAGCACTTCGCTGGATTTAAGGGCTTCGGCGTAACAGGCGTACCGGGGCGGGTCGGCGTAGATCATGACTTCGGCGATGCTGTCGCCGGGGGCGATGCTGTCGAGGGTACGGTCGACTCCCGAGGAGTCCAGGCGGTACAGGCGCAGGCGGCCGGAGATGACAAAGAAAAAGTGGTGGGCCGGCATGTCCTGGCGATACAGTAACTGATGATGCCCCAGGCGCAGTCTGCGGGACTGCTGGATCAGGTGCTGCAGATCCTTGCCACTGAGCTCCGAAAACATTGGATGACTGCGCAGGGCCTTCAGGCCACCTTCGTCGTCAAAGGGTTTGTTCACAGCAACGAGAACGGGTTTGGTGTAGCGGGTTTCGGCTGTTTGTGTGAGTGCCATTGGTGTATCCCCTCTGCATATTTATGCATCCAAAATCATGTTTTAATAGTAGAGGGATACTGGTTAAAAATCGCTCCCCCCATGGGGGTAATCGGGAAGTTATTCGGGAGTAATTGATCTAACTCAAAGATTTCCCTTTCTAGCCAGCCTGGCGTTTGGGCGCGCGCCCTTTACTGCATCAGGGGAGAGTCTGGAAGTTCGAGATCGACACCTTCCACACCCGTTTCAGCAGCCAGAACCTGCAAGTACTGACGGAACGCTCTTCGGGTTACGCTTTCGCTGAGGTACTGCCGGATCTGGGGCTTCACGTGCTCATAGGGCAGTTGCTCGCCGTCGATGCGTTGGTCGACGCGGACGATGTGCCAGCCGTAGCGGGTTTCGATCAGTTCGGGGTTGAGGCCTTCCTGGAGGGCGAGAACCGGGCGTTCGAATTCGTCGACGGTCTGGCCTTTGCTGATCTGGCCGAGGCTGCCGCCCTGGTGACGGGATTCGCAGGCGGAGTATTGTTTGGCCAGTTCGGCGAACTGGGAGCGGCCGTCGATGAGGGACGACAGTAACTGTTGGCCGGCTTCTTCCTGGCGGATGCGTTCCTGGACGTCGTCCGGGGCAGCCGCCAGGAGGATGTGGCTGACGGCCATTAGCGTGGGGCTGCGGAAGCGGGCCGGGTTGGCGTTGTAGAAGCGTTCGCAGTCCTGTTCGGTCGGGTCCGGGACGTTGAGTTCGAGTTCCAGAACCCGGGCGATGCGGTCCTCTTCGTCGTCGATGTCTTCGAGCTTGAGACGGCTGGCCTGCTGCAGGAGCAACTCTCGGATGACGAGGCTTCTGGCGGCTTCGTGCCAGGCTTCGGCGACTTCCTCGGCCGGGTGATGCTGCATTTCCCGGGCGATGTCGTCTTCGCCGATGAGGGTTTCACCCACATAGACCGGCGGGAACTGGTTTCTGGGTTTTTCGGCGTCGCCGGTAGGGATAAGCTGCATAGTCATAACCTCAGTGAACATGGGGTCAGATGAAAGCCTTCATCTGACCCCGCTTTCAGTTTCTTCAAGCGCGCTTGCGCACCACCTGGTACTTGCGTCCGAAATACTCCACCGGCACGCTGAGCATGTGCACCAGGCGGGTGAACGGGAACAGCACGAAGATGGTCAGGCCCAGGAAGATGTGGGTCTTGTAGATCCAGTGCACGTCGGCAATGTAGCCCGCTACGCCGCCCTGCAGGGTAAAGATGCCCTGGGCCCAGGCGGAGAACTTGAGCATGGTGCTGCCATCCAGGTGGCCCAGGGTGGGCAGGATGGTGAGCAGGCCGAGCGCCAACTGGATCACCAGGATCACGATGATCATGTTGTCAGCGAATGAGCTGCTGGCCTTCACGCGGGGGTCGGTCAGCCGGCGCCAGGCCAGCATGCCACCACCGATGATGGCCATGACGCCAGCGATGCCGCCGACCACAATGGCCATGACCTGCTTCTGGCCCGGAGTGATAATCCACTCGTAGGCCCAGTGCGGGGTGAGCAGGCCCACAAGGTGGCCGAAGAAGATCACCAGTACGCCAACATGGAACAGCACGCTGGCAATTACCATATTTTTCTTGCGCAGCATCTGGCTGGACTGGGCTCTCCAGGTAAACTGGCCCTGGTCATAACGCGCCCAGGTACCGATAACAAGCACAGTCAGGGCGATGTACGGGTAAATTCCGAAAATCAGTGTATTCAGATAGGACATCATTTCCGTTTCCTCCTGCGCCCTCAGGCGCGCCCTGCCTGACGGAGTGTGGCATCCGTCATCAGCTGATCACTCAGGTGAATGGTCTGGGTCTGTTCCAGTTCGCGGCGGCGCTGTCCTACAACGCCGCCGGTACTGCAGGAACTGCCCTGGTCATCGACAAATTTCACCATTTCCTCTTCCCAGACCTTATCCAGCGCATCCGGGGTATCGTCGCGCTCTTCCGAGGCCACGATCCGGGCCAGCTCCTGGCGGTTGGCCTTGCGGCCAGACAGCATCAGCAGGGAATCCATCACCACGTGATAGAAGCTATCCCGCTGATACAGGCGCTCACCCAGCAAGCCCAGGATGTGGTGGATGTCCTCCAGCCAGTTGCGGATTTCAACCCAGGGGCGGGTGGAGAGGTATTCCAGGAACAACGGCAGGTAGTCCGGCAGTTCCCTGGCGTCGATCTCCAGACCATTGGCGCGGTATTGCTCCATCAGGTCCACCATGGCCTGGCCACGGTCGCGGGACTCCCCGTGCACGTGTTCGAACAAAAGCAGGGACGTTGCCCGGCCTTTGTCGAAGGTACCCACGTAGGTTTCCTGCATATCCAGCAGGTCGCCATCGCACAGCATTTCCACACAACGAAGCAGTTGCTCCTTGTTCTGCCGGGGCAGCCGGCTGTCCTCAAGGACAGCGGCTACCAGGACATCTCGGGAGGCCTGGAGTTCTTCAGTGGGGTATTCCAGAACCCGTGCCAGTACTTTTAAAAGTTGCATCTCGGCCTCCTTATTCCTGCAGCTGCTTCGGATCAACCTGCTTCACGGTTGCCAGCTTCTGCACCATGCTGGTGGTCTGCTTGCGGCCACCGAACATGTTGAACTCGCTGTCACCGTTGCAGCCGTCGCCGAAGCTGAAGCCGCAGCCATTGCGCTCAGCGTGGGCGGTAGCGTCAGGGAAGGCTTCCTTGGCCAGCTCGCGGTGGCCGGTCGGGATCACGAAGCGGTCCTCGTAGTTGGCGATGGCCAGATAGCGGTACATTTCGTCCGCCTGGGCTTTGGTCAGACCGGCTTCTTCCAGGGCACGCAGGTCTTCCCTGCCTTCCACGGTCTCGGCCCGCTTGTACAGGCGCATGGCCATAATCCGCTTGAGCGCACGAACAATGGGCTTCTCGTCACCAGCGGTAAGCAGGTTGGCCAGGTATTTCACCGGAATGCGCAGGCTTTCGATCTTCGGCAGCACGCCGTCGAACTCGACCTTGCCGGCCTCGGCGGCGGACTGGATCGGGCTCAGGGGCGGCACATACCAGACCATAGGCAGAGTGCGGTACTCCGGGTGCAGTGGCAGGGCCAGCTTCCAGTCCACCGCCATCTTGTAGACCGGGCTCTGCTGGGCAGCTTCGATCACGTTCATCGGAATGCCGTCTTTCTGCGCCTGCCCGATCACTGTCGGATCGAACGGGTCCAGAAAGATGTCCAACTGCTTTTCATACAGCTCGTGCTCGCCCGGGGCGCTGGCCACTTCCTCGATGCGGTCTGCGTCGTACAGCAGCACGCCCAGGTAGCGGATACGGCCGACGCAGGTCTCGGAGCACACAGTCGGCAGACCGGCTTCGATCCGCGGGTAGCAGAAGATGCACTTCTCGGACTTGCCGGTTTTCCAGTTGAAGTAGATCTTCTTGTACGGGCAGCCGGAGACACACATCCGCCAGCCACGGCATTTGTCCTGGTCGATCAGGACGATGCCGTCCTCTTCGCGCTTGTAGATGGCACCGCTCGGGCAACTGGCCACACACGCCGGGTTCAGGCAGTGCTCGCACAGGCGCGGCAGGTACATCATGAAGGTGTTCTCGAACTGGCCGTAGATGTCCGCCTGGACCTGGTCAAAGTTCTTGTCCTTGCGGCGCTTGGCGAACTCGGTGCCGAGGATTTCTTCCCAGTTCGGGCCCCATTCGATCTTCTGCATCCGCTGGCCGGAGATCAGCGAGCGGGGCCGGGCTACCGGCTGGTGTCTGCTGTCGCCCGCGGTGTGCAAATGCTGGTAATCGAAATCAAATGGCTCATAGTAGTCGTCGATTTCCGGCAGGTCCGGGTTGGCGAAAATATTCGCCAGTACCCGGAAACGACCCCCGATTTTCGGGCGGATCTTGCCGGAACTGTCGCGCATCCAGCCGCCCTTCCACTTGTCCTGGTTCTCCCACTCTTTCGGATAGCCGATACCAGGCTTGGTTTCGACATTGTTGAACCAGGCGTATTCCATGCCTTCCCGGCTGGTCCAGACGTTTTTGCAGGTAATTGAACAGGTGTGGCAACCAATGCACTTGTCCAGGTTCAGCACCATGCCGACTTGGGAACGGATTTTCATTTTACAGCCTCCTGAACAGTGTCATTGCCTTCGCCGTCGAGCCAGTCGACATTGTGCATCTTGCGCACCACCACGAACTCGTCGCGGTTGGAGCCCACGGTGCCGTAGTAGTTGAAGCCGTAGGAATACTGGGCGTAGCCGCCAATCATGTGAGTGGGTTTCGGACACACCCGGGTAACCGAGTTGTGGATACCACCCCGGGTACCGGTGATCTCGGAGCCCGGAATGTTCACGATCCGTTCCTGGGCGTGATACATCATCACCATGCCGGGCATCACCCGCTGGCTGACCACCGCCCGGGCCGCGATGGCGCCGTTGGCATTGAACAGCTCGATCCAGTCGTTATCTTCGATGTTCAGTTCTTTCGCATCGTCCTCGCTCAGCCAGACGATGGGGCCACCGCGGGACAGGGTCAGCATCAGCAGGTTGTCGCTGTAGGTGCTGTGGATGCCCCACTTCTGGTGCGGCGTGATCCAGTTCAGCGCTTTCTCGGCATTGCCGTTACTACGCTGGTTCAGCATGCTGCTGACCGTCTTGGTATTGATGGGGGGACGGTACACCAGCAGGCTCTCACCGAAGGCGCGCATCCACTCATGATCCTGGTAGAACTGCTGACGACCGGTGAGGGTGCGCCAGGGGATCAGTTCATGCACGTTGGTGTAGCCGGCGTTGTAGGATACATGCTCATCTTCCAGGCCGGACCAGGTGGGGCTGGAGATAATCTTGCGCGGCTGCGCCACCACATCCCGGAAGCGGATTTTCTCCTCTTCCTTGTTCTTCGCCAGATGGGTGTGGTCCAGGCCGGTCATCTCAGACAGCGCCGCCCAGGCTTTTACCGCGACCTGGCCATTGGTTTCCGGCGCCAGGGTCAGGATCACTTCCGCGGCATCTATAGCACTCTCAATCTTCGGACGGCCGGCGTTAGCTCCGTCGATGTGCTTGTAGTTCAGATCACCCAGGAAGGTCACTTCCTTCTCGGTGTTCCAGTTGATGCCCTTGCCACCGTTACCCAGCTTGTCCATCAGCGGGCCAAGAGAGGTGAAGCGGGCGTAGGTGTTCGGGTAATCCCGCTCAACGGCAATGAAGTTGGGTGCAGTCTTGCCCGGGATCAGGTCGCACTCGCCCCGCTTCCAGTCCTTCACATCGAACGGCTGGCCCAGCTCGGCCGGCGCGTCGTGCAACAGCGGCAGGGTGACCACGTCTTTCTCGACGCCCAGGTGGCCTTCGGTGGCCTTTGAGAACGCCTTGGCGATGCCTTTGTAAATCTCCCAGTCACTGCGCGCTTCCCAGGCCGGATCGGTGGCTGCGGTCAGCGGGTGGATGAACGGGTGCATGTCTGAGGTGTTCAGGTCGTTCTTCTCGTACCAGGTGGCCGTGGGCAGAACGATGTCGGAATACAGACAGGTGGTGGACATGCGGAAGTCCAGGGTCACCAGCAGGTCGAGCTTGCCTTCCGGCGCCTCGTCATGCCATTTGACCTCTTTCGGCTTGGCGCCACCTTCGTGGCCCAGATCCTTGCCCTGCAGACCGCTCTTGGTGCCCAGCAGGTATTTCAGCATGTACTCGTGGCCCTTGCCGGATGAACCCAGCAGGTTTGAGCGCCAGATGAACATGTTGCGTGGGTGGTTCTGGGGCGCTTCCGGATCTTCACTGGCGAACGCCAGGGAACCATCTTTCATGGACTGGGCAACGTAGTCAGCCACTTCCATGCCGGCTTTTTCAGCTTCTGCGGCAATACCCAGTGGGTTACGGTTGAGCTGCGGCGCGGAGGGCAACCAGCCCATGCGCTCGGCACGCACGTTGTAATCAATCAGGCTGCCGCCAAACTTGGATTTGTCCGCCAGCGGCGACAGGATCTCGTCCACACCCAGTTTCTCGTAACGCCACTGACCAGAGTGGGCGTAGAAGAAGGAGGTGGAGTTCATGTGCCGGGGCGGACGCTGCCAGTCCAGACCAAAGGCCAGGGGCTGCCAGCCGGTCTGCGGACGCAGTTTTTCCTGGCCCACATAGTGCGCCCAGCCACCGCCGCTCTGGCCGATACAGCCACACAGGATCAGCATGTTGATCAGGCCACGGTAGTTCATGTCCATGTGGTACCAGTGGTTCATACCGGCACCGACGATGACCATGGAACGGCCCTTGGTCTTGTCGGCGTTGTCGGCGAACTCACGGGCAATACGGATCACTTTCTCGGCGGGCACGCCGGTGATCTTTTCCTGCCAGGCTGGAGTGTAAGGCTTCACTTCGTCGTAGGAGGTGGCGCCGTCATCGTCGCCCAGGCCACGGCTGATGCCGTAGTTGGCGACCATCAGGTCATAGACGGTGACCACACGGCCTTCGGTACCATCCGCCAGTTTCACTTTGCGGGTGCCGAGCTTGTGCTTGAGGATGTCCTTGATTTCCACGTGCTGAAAATGGTCGTGCTCGATGCCTCCGAAGTATGGGAAGGCAACATCGACGATGTCGTCGTGCTTCTCGACCATGGAGAGCTGAAGGTTTACGTCGGAGCCTTTGGCGGTCTGCTTCAGGTTCCACTTGCCTTTTTCACCCCAACGGTAGCCGATGGAGCCATTCGGCGCGGTCAGCTCACCAGAGGCTTCATCAATAGCGATGGTTTTCCACTCGGGGTTGTTTTCTTCACCCAGGCCGTCCACCAGATCGCTGGCACGCAGGAAACGACCTGGTACGAAGCTGCCGTCGTCCTTTTCTTCCAGCATGACCAGATACGGCATGTCGGTGTAGCGGCGTACGTAATCGGTGAAGTATTCACTGGGCTTGTCGACGTGGAACTCTTTCAGGATCACGTGGCCCATGGCCATACCCAGGGCGGCATCGGTGCCCTGCTTCGGGTTCATCCACTCGTCGGACAGCTTGGAGACTTCGGCGTAGTCCGGGGTGATGGCCACGGTCTTGGTGCCCTTGTAGCGCACCTCGGTAAAGAAGTGGGCATCCGGAGTCCGGGTCTGGGGTACGTTGGAGCCCCAGGCGATGATGTAGCCGGAGTTGTACCAGTCCGCCGATTCCGGCACGTCGGTCTGCTCACCCCAGGTTTGCGGCGAGGCCGGCGGCAGGTCGCAGTACCAGTCGTAGAAGCTCATGCACACGCCACCGATCATGGACAGGTAACGACTGCCGGCGGCGTAGGAGACCATGGACATGGCGGGAATCGGCGAGAAGCCGATAATGCGATCCGGGCCATGCTTTTTGGCGGTGTAGACATTGGAGTCGCCAATCAGCTCGTTGACTTCGTCCCAGCTGGAACGCACGAACCCGCCCATGCCGCGGCGGGGCTTGTACTCAACGGTTTTCTTGGGATCTTCCACGATGGAAGCCCAGGCCTCCACCGGATCGCTGTATTGCGCCTTCGCCGCCCGCCACAGCTTCATCAGGTGCTTGCGCATCAGCGGGTACTTCAGGCGGTTGGCGCTGTACATGTACCAGGAGTAACTGGCACCGCGAGGGCAGCCACGAGGCTCGTGGTTGGGCAGGTCCGGGCGGGTACGGGGGTAGTCAGTCTGCTGGGTTTCCCAGGTGACCAGACCATTCTTGACGTAGATCTTCCAGCTGCAGGAGCCGGTGCAGTTGACGCCGTGGGTGGAACGCACGATCTTGTCATGCTGCCAGCGCTGGCGGTAGCTGTCTTCCCACTCGCGGCTGACGTCGTGGGTTTCGCCGTGGCCGTTGGCGAACGGCTCGCGCCTCTTCCTGAAGTAGTTCAGTTTGTCGATCAAATGACTCATGGTCTCTCTCCATCTGCCCGTCTGCCGGATCGCTGTTCTGATTCAGCTCCGATTTGAGACCATTGTGTGTGAGAAAAACCGCAAAATCTGCGTGGTTACTACCACATAACCCGCCTCTACCACCCCGGTGGTAGGTGGTTTATATCCCCCGGTGGAGAAAGCTCTCACGCTCATGCCGGCGGCTCTCACGGGCAAACAGGAACAGGCAGCCGGCAAGCAGAAGGAAGAGAATCATGAAAACAGCGCTGCGAATGCCCAGCCAGTGGTTAACGCCACTGAATATCACCAGCAGGACAAAGGCCACGGAGTAGGCGCTCACCAGCAACAAACCGGCAACAAATGCCGCCACCGTGCGATTTTCAACAATAACCAGCCTCTGCAGGCTGCCCATGGTGCAGCCCATGGCCAGACCCAGGGTTACTACAAACACCCCCTCGACCCGCATGGGCAGAGCGAATTTCACGAGGATTGTGGCGTCGACGCCCTGGATAAACAGCGTCATGGGTGGGTACGACAGCACAAACAATGCGATGAGACAGACCACCAGCGCACGGCTGACAACCCTGGCACTGCCGAACCGGTCCGATAACCCGCCCCCGGCAATCTGGGCCAGGGCACCCGGAATAACGAACCACTGTGCCAGCCGTGCGCCGGAGTCCACCGGCAGCTCAAACTGGGCAGACAGGTAGTCCGGCAACCAGAGAGCCAGCGCAAAGAAGCTGCCAGCCACAATGCCAAAGTAGCCACACAGTTGCCCGGCCCGCTCTCGCTTCATTCTTCGCAACAATACCCTGACGGACGTTTCAGCGGCTGAGTCCGCCGCCGCATCTTCCGGGTCGGTCAGCATGATCAGCAGCGCAAGAACCAGTGCAAGCACGACAAGATAAGCCAGTGGAACCGCATGCCAGGTAAAAGCCTCATGAACCAGCGGCACCAGATAGTAGTTGAAGCCGGCACCGATAACGCCCGCGCCGAACACACCCAGCACCAGGCCCAGGCGCGAGGACTCGCAATGGCGCGTCACGAACTGCAACCCGGCACTGTAATAGCCCCCGGCCAGCCCAAGCCCGCCAGCGGCGATGAGGTAACCCGGGAAGGTATCGGTGGCCAGGAGTAACGCCATACAGACGGCCAGCCCGGACAGGCAGATCAACATGATCCGGCGGGCGCCGAATTTCTGCGCTGCCAGCCCGGCAGGAATGGCCAGCGCGGCACTGACCGCCATAGGCATTGCCAGCAAGAGACCGAACTGGAGACTGCCGAGGTTCAGCTCTGAGCGCAGGTGTACGCCAGCGACCGCAAACAGGGTCCAGCTTCCGGCAGCAATGACAAAGCCTGCCACCACCAAGGGCAGCACGACGGCCAGTGACGCCAGCCGGTCATCTGCTCGATCCGCCTCTGACTCCATTCATATCACTCTGTGAAACAAACCTTACTTTCAGTTTCATCCTTTGATCCCTGGAGGGTCAAAGACTATGATGGGTTACCAACCATTGGGGTAATTGACTATCCTCAAGGAGGTATGAGGGACCACAAAGCCCGGGCATAATCCGCCCTGGCCTGCCAGACGCACCGATGCGCGAGATCTCATGAAATCCAGAAGCCCGCTTGTTAACCGAATCGCCCTTGTCGTCGGCGCCGTGGTGCTGACCGCGCTGGTGAGCATGGCCACCACACTTGCCGTGTCCAAGAGCATTGAGGGCAATGCCACTGCCATTAACCTGGCCGGCGCCCTTCGCATGGGGGCTTTCCAGTTGCTCGCCCGCAGCGCCGGCCCGGTAACGGCGGAATCCGGACCGGGCTCAATGGGCCAGATGCTTGACCGTTACCGGGCAAAACTGGCCGACACAGGCATCACCAGGACCATTCCGGGGGCCCGGGATCACCCGCTGGCCAGACAGTACCAGGCTATCCTGGATTCGTGGGAAGAGGTGCTGCGGCCCGCGCTGAGCGATCACCCCCAGGGCACCCCTGTAACGGGTCTCATGCTGACTGCAGCCGAGAAATACGTTGACGGCGTAGATCGGCTGGTGACCATGCTGGAACAGCGCACCGAAGCCCGGATCGATCTGTTGCACCTGATCCAGCTCATCAGCCTGGCCTTTTCCATCCTGATTATTGTCGCGCTGTTTATCGATCTCAAAAACCGCATTCTCCGGCCACTTCGCAAACTGGTCAGTGTAGCCATCGCCGTGGGCGATCAGGATTTCTCCAGGAAGACCAATATGAGGGGCTCCGATGAGCTCGCCCGGCTCGGGCAGGCCTTTGACCAGATGACCAGCGAGCTGGCGCTGACCTACTACGAGCTGGAAGAAAGAGCCCGCCTGAAAACCGACGAACTGGAAAAAAGCCACGCGGCACTGCAGTTGCTCCACTCAGCAAGCCGGGGTCTGTTTGCCAACCACGATTTATGCCATGGCGCCATCCCCATGCTACAGGAGCTGGAACAGCTTCTCGGCATCGGGCCCATCCGCCTGTACCTCCATGACAGGGAATCCTCGGAGCCGGTGGAGGCCGTCACCACGGCCAGCCGGGAACGGCCCTTCTATTGCAACGACCACCATTGCAACGCCTGCCTGGTCACGCCTGAGGTGTATGACGAACTTCCCCTGGAAAACAACGACGGGCGCCGGTTGCTGCTGCCGATACGCACCCCCGGCCAGTTGCTTGGCACCCTGGAAGTCTGGTACCCGGCCGATGAAGGCCTCTCGAAAACCTCCCGCCGGTTACTGGAAACCCTCAGCGACCAGCTGGCCACCGCCATTTTCCTGGAGCGACAGATCACCGAGGAACAGCAGCAAACCCTGGCTGAGGAGCGCACCGTGATCGCCCGGGAACTGCACGATTCCCTGGCCCAGTCACTCTCATACCTGAAAATGCAGGTTGCCCGGCTGAGGCGCCTCAGCATCGACGGCGAGCAGCACCCGGCTCACGAAGCCATTCTGGATGAACTCAGCACCGGCCTGAACAGCGCCTACCGCCAACTGCGGGAATTGCTGGCCACCTTCCGGCTGAAGCTGGACACGCCGGACCTGGCCACGGCACTGCGCAAGACCATTGAAGAGTTTTCAGAGCGCTTGGGGAAACAGGTACAACTGCAATACAATCTTCCGCCCCAGACGCTGTCGCCCAATGAAGAGATTCATACCCTGCAGATTGTCCGGGAAGGCCTTGCCAATGCGGTCAAACACGCAGATGCCACCGACATCAGCGTCGATGTGCTGTTCGAATCCCCCCAGGTGCGGGTAAGAATCCGGGACAACGGCAAGGGCTTGCCCGGCGGCGACCAGCCGGTCAATCACTATGGGCTGATCATCATGCAGGACCGCGCCAGAACCCTGGGGGGCCAGGTCAAGGTACAAAACCGGGATGAAGGCGGCGTGGAAGTCACGCTATTATTTGTGCCCAAAAGCCGGAACCTGATTCCCACAGAAGCTTCAAACGCCTGATCACAAGAGAGAACCCGATGCCTGAATCACCCGCCAGTATTCTGCTGATCGACGATCATCCCCTTCTTCGCCAGGGCATCAAACAGCTCATCGACATGGAAGACGACATGGTCGTTGCCGGAGAGGCCAGCAATGCCGCCGACGGCATTCGACTGGCCACGGAACTGGAGCCGGACCTGATTCTGATGGACCTGAACATGCCGGAAATGGACGGCATTGAAGCCCTGAAAAAACTGCGTGAGCAGAACATCAGTTCCCGTATTGTGATGTTTACCGTCTCAGACCAGGAAGACGACGTGGTGGCCGCACTGCGGGCCGGCGCAGACGGCTACCTTCTGAAGGACATGGAGCCTGAAGACATGATCACCCAGCTTCGCCAGGCGGCCGTTGGCAAAATGGTTATCAGTGACCGCCTGACCACGCTGTTAGCCGAGGCCCTGCGCTCCAACAAACCCCAACAGGCGTCGCGCCCGGATTTCGACAGCCTGACACCCCGGGAAAAAGACATTCTGCGCCTGATTGCCGAGGGTCTGTCCAACAAGATGATCGGTCGCAAGCTGGACATCAGTGACGGTACTGTCAAGGTCCATGTGAAGCACCTGCTGAAAAAACTCAACCTGCGCTCACGGGTGGAGGTTGCGGTATGGGCGGTAGAGGAAGGCCTGCACCGCTGAGGGCATTCCTCCGGGGTCAGATGAAAATGGGGTCAGATGAACTTTTCATCTGACCCCATTTTCATCTGACCCCGGGCACTTCTGAGTTATATCAAAGCCCCGGGTCCGGTTTTCATCTACCCTGCTCCCGTCACCAAACATGGAGCTGATCATGTCGCTGCCCGGGTTGCCATCGTTTCCCTCACACTTGCCACTGCTTGACCAGGCTCTGACCGTACTGAGGGAATACATCCCATCGCCTGCACCGGTGCTTGGCACCATAGACCGGCGCATCCCAATGTCCTTCAAACAGTTGGCCGCCGAAGCCCCCCTGAATCGACTGTTTGCTCAAGCGATCCAAGACGGGGAATTTGAAGACTTCGAAGGCCGCCGTATCCGGCTGGAAGTGAATGGCGGGCAACCGGGTATCACGATCGGCTTCTGGGCCGGCCGTCTGCGAGTGATCGATGGCCCCGGAGAGGCGACTATCCGTGGCTCGCTGGCTGCCTTTAAAACCCTGGCGGAGCGTCAGCAGGATCCCGACCAGCTGTTTTTCCAGCGGCGCCTGATAATCGAAGGAGACACCGAGCTTGGGCTGGCGCTAAAAAACCTGCTGGACAGCCTGGAATGGCAATTTACTTTTCGCCAGCTGGTTTCCAGCTGAAACCAGCATTGATAACAATCAATATTGATAAATGTTAAAACACCCCCCTGACCGGAAAGTTCAGGCCCTCCCCGGGAAAGGGCTGAACGGTCGGAAATTTTACCCAAAAGCCTCAGAAATTTAGTTCAAAAGTACCATTTATTTCCAACTCTCCTAAAACCTAGAGTGAAGAAGAGCCGGGTTAACCCCTGCTCCAAACATTCATAATAAATATTGGAGAATCGCATGAAGTGGACCGATCCTGATTTTAAAGACCTGAGACTCGGCTTTGAAGTAACAGCCTACGTTTACGTTCGTTAGCTACCCAACCCTGTTCCCGCAAGCGTTCCTGCTGCGGGAACAGTTTCCGAATGCGCACCATCTCATCAGTGAGACACCCCATGGCTGATTCAAACAATCACAACAGCCGGTCCAGATTCCGCATCGCCCCGGTCTTCATGTTCCGGTGGGAAGAATCCCAACAGGCCCATGTACTGATGTATCCCGAAGGCATCGTCAAGCTGAACAACACAGCCGGCGAAATCCTGACCCGCTGCAACGGAGCAAACACGGTCGACGATATTGTTCACCAGTTGTCCGAACTGTTCTCCGAGCAACCCGAATTCATCGAACCCCGCGTTCACCAGTTTCTGGAGGTGTGCCATGGCAAAGGCTGGATCCAATCTCAATCTTGATGGCCAGGGCAACCCGGTTTGGCTGCTTCTGGAACTGACCTACAAGTGCCCTCTCAAGTGCGCATTCTGCAGCAACCCGACCAACCTGGATGATCACGAGGGCGAGCTGACCACAGACGAATGGAAAACCGTGATCCGGGATGCCCGCAAGATGGGCGCCATGCAGATCGGCTTCTCCGGTGGCGAACCCACTCTCCGCAAGGATCTGGAAGAGCTGGTGGCGGAAGCCAACGAACTGGGGTATTACACCAATCTGATTACATCCGGCATCGGTCTTACCCGTAAGCGACTGGAAAATTTAAAAAAAGCCGGTCTGCGCCATATCCAGCTCGGTTTCCAGTCGAGCGATCCGAAAACGGCCCACTGGCTCGCGGGTGTCGACTGCTACGAAAAGAAAATCAGCATGGCCCGGGAGATCAAAGCCCTCGGTTTTCCGATGGTTCTTAATATGCCGGTATCCAGCCTTAACATCCACCAGGTACCGGACATCATCGAACTGGCTGCCGGCATCGGCGTTGAATATCTGGAACTGGCTAACGTGCAGTATTACAACTGGGCCCTGGTGAACCGGGACCAACTGATGCCCACCCGAGAGGCGCTGGAAACAGCATAGGCCCAGGTTGCCGAAGCCCGCAAGCAGCTCGGCGACAAAATGACCATTTTCTTTGTTATACCGGACTACTACGAAGGCCGCCCCAAGGCCTGCATGAATGGCTGGGGCAGTATTCACCTGACCATCGCACCGGACGGTGTGGTACTGCCCTGTCAACAAGCCCGCTCCCTGCCCGATCTCAACTTTCCCGGTGTTCGCGATCATGACCTCAGTTGGATCTGGCACGAGTCCGAGAGCTTCAACCTCTACCGGGGGGACAGCTGGATGAAAGAGCCCTGTCGCAGCTGCCCGGAAAAAGAGCGGGATTTCGGTGGTTGTCGCTGCCAGGCCATGCTGCTGACCGGCGATGCTGCCAACGCAGACCCAGCCTGCAGCAAATCGCCCCAACATCACATTGTCCAGGAAGCCGTAATCCGGGCACTTGGCACAGAGCAGGACCACAAAAAGCTTATCGCCCGCGATGTGAGCTGGGTACCAACGGAGGTGTGATATGAAATTACCTCACGATTCGCTCGCGGGAACTCTGGCCACGGCCATTGCCCTGACCGTTGTACTCTATCTGGTAACGGGTGCCTGGATTCGGTCGGGCCTGTCATGAGCTGGATGTTGATGGATATCGCCCTGCGCTGGCTCCACATCGTGTTTGCGTTGATCTGGGTTGGCCATAACTACGCCAATGTGGTCAAGACCCCAAGGTTCATTCCCTTGCGTATTGATCCTGACGAAGGGAGTGCCAGATCCTCCGATCTGACCCGACGCATGCACCAGGAACATGGCACCTTCCGGTACGCGTCCCTGGTGGTTCTGGCGTCAGGCGCCCTAATGCTCTGGAATCGCGACATTCTTGCGGACGTACTGATGCTCCAGGGTCACCATGCGGTTATTGGAGTCGGCGCCTGGATCGGTGTCATCATGGTGCTGAACCTCTGGTTCGTACTCTGGCCCCATCAGAAGAAAGTACTGGGTTTTGTACCGGCACCGGCCACAGAGCGGATCCGCTGTTCACGAATCACCTTTTTATCCTCCCGAACCAACACCATCCTCTCTTTCCCGCTGATTTTCTTTATGACTGCCGGAAGTCACGGGCTGGCGCTGTTCTGATGGACCGCGTATATAACTTCGCTGCAGGGCCGGCCGCCTTGCCGCCAGAGGTGCTGGCGCGGGCCCGGGCAAGCCTGGCCGATTGGCAGGGGCTGGGCTACTCATTACTGGAAGCGCCATTTACCAGCGATGAATTCAAGGCCCTGATGGACACCACCCGGCTCCAGGTGAGGACGGCCCTGGCAGTGCCAGACCGCTATCAGGTGGCTTTTCTGCAAGGCGGCGCATCGGCGCAGTTCTCACTGGTTCCGCTGAACCTGTTACCGCCCACGGCCACCGCCGGCTATGTGGAAACGGGCCACTGGTCGGCAAGGGCACTTGAGGAGGGACGCCGGTATGGCCGAAGCCACCTGGTTGCCAGCACCCGAGGCACTGGTTTTGATCGTGTTCCTGCGGTTTCTGAATGGGCGCTGAATGAAAGTATCCACTATTGCCACATAACCCCCAACGAGACCGCAAATGGTGTCCAGTTCCCCGGAGACCCGGATTGTGGTGATATTCCCCTGATCGCGGATATGACCTCCGAGTTCCTGTCACGCCCTGTCGATATCGAACGTTACGGCATGATTTACGCGGGAACCCAGAAAAACCTGGGTCCCACCGGCCTGGTTATTGCCATCATCCGCGAGGATCTGCTGGGACAGGCACGACCGGAAACCCCGACTGTGTTCAATTATCAATTACTGATTGAACGTCAGAATCGCATCAATACGCCCCTGATGTTCGCCATTTACCTGGTTCACCTGATGCTCGACTGGATTGAGGAGCAAGGCGGGGTCGAGGCTCTTCATTCCCACAACATTGCCCAGAGCCAGGCAATTTATCGCATCATTGACGAAGACGACTTCTTTTACTGTCCGGTAATACCAGAGCACCGTTCCATCATGAACGTGTGTTTTGGCACACGTGATGAAAGCCAACAGCAGCGGTTTCTTGGCGAGGCTGAGGCAATGGGGCTGGCGAATCTGGCGGGGCACAGCCACGGCGGAGGACTTCGAGCCAGCCTCTACAATGCCCAGCCGGACGCCGCTGTCGCAGCTCTGGCCTCTTTCATGAGCCATTTCCGTCAGCGTTATGGCTAATCTGCTCACCAGACCAGCCAGTGACCGGGAGCGGGCCTTCATGAGCGCCTGCAACCAGGCCAGCAATCTCCCGCCTGCACGGGAGCGCCTGAGCGAGGGCGCCACTGCCATAAACTGCATGGGGTTGTCATTTACCAATCGCCTGGGGATTGCCGCGGGTTTTGATCAATGTGGAAAGCTGGGCCGAAGTGCCGGCAACCTGGGATTTGGCGCTATTGAACTGGGCAACTGGACCCAGGAAAACTGGCCCCGAAGCCTACCCGCCCAGCACCCCGAAGCAATACTCAATACCCGGCTGGGAATTCGGCTGGCGGCAACCGCCCCTGTATCACCGGAGCAGGAAACCGCGCAACTCCTTCAACTGATCGAGAGAGCCTGGTTTACGGCGGACTACCTGACCATAGCTCCTGGCTGGCTTCAGCAGGCAGTTCCCTTCCGCCAGCTTTACCGCAATCTGCTCCGATTGCGGGAGGCTCAGCAGACACTGGAAAGTCAAACCCGAAAGTCCTGCCCCGTTGTTTACAAGCTCCGGGTAAAGCCGGGGAATGAAGAGGTTCACAACCTCATTCCCTACCTCGCCTGCCAGGAAGTCGATGGCATCCTGATCAGCTTCGACTTCGGCAAACCCGTCGCCGATGCCCATTACCGCCAATGGCGGGACCCTGAACTTCAGGCGAGCACCTGCCGGGCCATTGAGGCCTGCCAGCATCATCTCAAAGGAAATACAGCTCTGCTGACCAATGGCGGCGTGTGTTCGCGCCAGAACTATCTGGACCGGCTCAGTGCCGGTGCCGATCTGGTACAACTGCACAACGCGCTTGTGTTCGAAGGGCCTGACATTGGCTGGAAACTCAGTCAATAACCCGAACCAAAGGCTCACCTGAAGCGCGCTCATGCAACTGGCCGAAGGGATAGAGTTCCAGCCCGTGTTCCCTGGCCTTTTTCTCAAAGCCGGCCCGGCCCTGTTCGGCGACGCAGACCAGCAGGCCACCACTGGTCTGGGGGTCGAAAAGTAACGTCTTGTCCAGGTCTGTCAGGCCCTCAAAGGCATCGCCCAACGATGCGGCATTCCGATGGGTACCTCCAGGAATACAGTCCGAATCAATATAGCGTGCAAGGTTCGGCATCTGCGGCACTGAATTTCGGTTAATGGTGGCGCCAACACCGCTACCCCGGCAGATCTCCAGCAAATGGCCGGCAAGACCAAAGCCGGTAACATCCGTCATGGCATGTACGCCGTCCAGTGAAGCGAAGACTTCACCTACTTTATTGAGGGTGCACATGGTTTCAACGGCGACCGCCAGATCAGCCTCGTTGATCCTATGCTTTTTCAGCGCACTGGTTAGAATTCCCACGCCAATCGGCTTGGTCAGGTACAGCAGGTCGCCAGGCCGGGCGCCATCGTTACGCACAATACGATGCACCGGCACCTGACCGGTAACGGCCAGCCCGAAGATCGGTTCCGGCGAATCAATACTGTGCCCCCCGGCCAGTGCGATCCCAGCCTCCGCACATACCGCCCGCCCGCCCTCGATCACCCGGGCGGCGATCTCCGGCGCCAACTGGTTTACCGGCCAGCCCAGTATCGCGATTGCCATCAATGGCTTTCCGCCCATGGCATAGACATCACTGATGGCGTTTGCAGCCGCAATCCGGCCAAAATCATAGGCATCGTCCACCACGGGCATAAAGAAATCCGTGGTACTGATAATCCCCAGGCCATTGCCGACATCCAAGACGGCAGCATCATCCCGGCTGGCATTGCCGACCAGAAGTCGCGGGTCGTGATAATCGGGGGCCGTGGTGTGAAGAATGCGGTCCAGGACATCCGGAGCAATTTTACAGCCGCAACCGGCTCCGTGACTGAATTCGGTAAGTCGTGTTGACAAAGCGGGGTCCTTTTGTGGATGTTTTCTATTGAGATAGCGTCAGGCTTTCGGCCCATTGCGGAAAAGGCTTCCAGCCGGCAAGCCAGCCCGCCAGTTTTTCCCGGGCCAGTGGTGGTGATATCGCGTAGCCCTGGGCAAACTCGCAGCCCAGGCTTAGCAGTATTTCACCCTGCTCAATGGTTTCCACGCCCTCCGCAATCAACTCTCTGCCAAAAACCCGGGATAATCCGATGATCCCTCTCAAAATCGAATAATTCTCCTCAGTATCGTTCACACCGCTGACGAATTCGCGGTCTATCTTGAGGGCATGGACGGGCAACCGCTTGAGATAGGAAAGCGATGAATATCCGGTCCCAAAGTCATCCAGTGAAAAAGTGACACCCAGTTGCCTGCAATCGTCAATAATACTCACAACGTTATCAAGCTCACCCAGAGTCGCCGACTCCAGTATTTCCAGGTCAAGGCGAGCCGGGTCCAGGTCGGGAAACCTTCCCAGAATATCCCGGAGCCCGTCAGCGAACCCCGGCGCCTGCAACTGGATTGCTGCCACATTCACACTGATATTCATGTGAATTCCCCGAGCGTCCCACTGACTCATCTGCGTCAATGCTTCACATAAAACCCACTCACCTACCTCCACCATCAAAGGATGGTGTTCTATCGCGGGCAAAAAACCGCCAGGGGATAAAAAACCGCTATCTGGATGCTGCCAGCGAATAAGCGCCTCAACCCCTTTCACCTCTCCGGTCCTCAGACTTACTTTTGGCTGGTATAAAAGCCTGAACTGGCCGCATTCAAGCCCCTTCCTGATGTCCGATAAAAGCCGCTGGCGGCACCGGCCTGCTTTCTTTTCCCCAACGTCCAGGAACAGCCAGCTTCCTTTGAGCTCCTGCTTGGCGCGGAAAAGCGTGTGGTCTGCCTGGCGTAGAAGTAGGTCGGCATCTTCGTCGACATGCCCAAGCTCACTATCGGGAAACAATACAATCCCTGCTGTAAATGACACCAACGCCGAGCCGCCTCCCAGATCGAAGGGCTGGCGGGCAGTCAGTTGCAGAGCACTGAGCCGGATTTCCACCTGACTGGCATCCGGAAGAAGCAGGGCGAACTCATCGCCACCGATCCGGGCGAGAGCGGCATCGGGAGGTAGTGCATCCAGCCAGCGCCGGGCAAGCAATCCCAGCATGCGGTCGGCCGTTTCTTCCCCGAAACGCGCGTTAATCTCTTGAAAGTTGTCCAGATCCATGGAAACCAGCGCTGCGGAATCATTTTTCAGATCGCCACGGTCAAGCAGCTCCCGTATGAACCGGGTAATACCATTCCGGTTCCACAAACCGGTAAGGGGGTCTGCGTAGGCCAGGAATTCCACCTGCCTCTGATGATCACTTGCCTGGTCCTCCAGAGCCCGGTTCAACCGCTCACTCTGCAGTCGCTGCAACTCATCCTCAGCTTTGTGCCTGATCATTTTTTCCCGCATCAGTTGAATGGTGCTGGCAGAGAGTTTCCCGTAAATCTCCAGCAATGCGGTTACAAGAACGGATACGGAACCATTGAGCTCAGAATCAACCCGCTCTCTGGCCTCCTCCAAAGGTTTGCCTGCTTTCATGGCTTTTACAGTCAGGGCCATGCGCCGGTCTGATTCAAGGATGTGAAAGGCAAGCCAGCGAGTCAGATAATCAAACAGCTCGGCCAGGACATCTGCTTGTGGCGCTTTGCTTTGGCGAAGCATCTGGATCCGGACAAAAAACATCTGGTGTGAGTCGTGGTGATTCCGGGCCATCTCCGACGCGCCAAGACTTTCCGCCCAGACACCCTCCTCATATTTGAAATGGTAGGAGGCATAGGCAAGAAGCTCATCAAGCAGGTGTAAACCATCCAGATCCGAACTGTCTGAGGCAAAATGCCACGCCAGACGATTCAGAATAGTCACCAGCACCCGGTGCTGCTCATCAATGTCCTCCAGGCCCGTCTCGAAGTTACGGTTCCAGGGAAAGATCTCGAAGACATCCGTCTCGCTCTGCCAGGGCATTGTCACCTTTAACGCGCTCCCGATTGCAAAAGTAGGGCAACAACTGACAGTTTAGTTCAAAACCATGCCCCGGGCTTTGCTGTATATCAGAAGCGCAACAGTTACCGGGCCGACGGACGCTGGCCACCATAACGGTTCAGATCAGCCCCAACTCCAGGCGAGCTTCCCGCCTCGTTCACCCACTGAGAACAACTCTTGTCACCTGGGTTCCGACTTCTCGACTCTTCTCTGCGTTTTTCACGCCCCCGCTTTAGTTGGTTGGATTTACACTCATTACTTACAAGACCCAGCCACCTCAGGTGCTGATCCCAGACCTCGTCTTTAATATGCTCCGGTTTTTTGCAAACCATCGTTATTTCCTCTCCAGAATGGACTGGCGCCGGCTCCCACTCAGCTACGTCATAGCGGTTCCCACAATCATTGGCGCAATTATTGTGTGGCTGTAAATTGCAGGTAACCCACGGAAATTCCGACCATTGATGTCATGGCAAAGAAATAGCCCGTTACAATCCGGCGAGTAAGCGGCGCGGCGTACCGCAGCCCCATAAAGTCCTGAATGATCCAACGCCCCTTGAGAAGAACCACCAGACAGACGATCAAGGTTGCCACGACCGAGGGCCGGCCAGACTCACCAACAGCACCGCTGAGAAGCGTCAGGCCGATCAGCCCCAGCCATATCAGGCGCGTTCTGTCCCATTTCTTGCTTCCGGCTTCCCGGCTTTGTTGTGTTTGCCGCATGGACCTACCTCAATATATAGATTAGGGGAAAAATGAGAATCCAGACCAGGTCAATCATGTGCCAGTAGCTGGCCGCCCCTTCCAGCCCCTCATGGGAGTCGGCGGTGAAGTGACCCAGGGCGGCCCGTACAGCGGTACCAAGGATCGTAAAGGTACCGATGACAACGTGAAGGAAGTGATTGAACATCAGGTAGTAATAGGTGGCGAAAAAATAGTTGGTGCGGGATGTGATGCCCCTTGTTTCATTCCACTGGTATTCCCAGGCCTTTATCAGGCAATAGGTCACGCCGGCACCGACCGCGCAAAGTAACCAGATCACGGTCTGGCGCTGCGCGCCGCGCTTTATTGCCTGAACTGCCCGGGCAATAAAGAAGCTGCTGGTGAGCAATGCAAGAGTATTAAGGAAGCCTGCAAGGGTATTGAGTTGAAGTGGCCCCTGGCGGAAATCCTCCGGAAAGTAGAGCTTGGCAACCAGAAACGCGAGGAAGAAAAAAGCGAATTCCGTCAGCTCCGCGTAGATGAATATCCATACGGCGATATTTCCCGGCGCGTGGTTCTTTGTCCTGACATTATCAGGGCCGGTTGTTCTGAAAAGCTCTAGTGTGGTCATTCAGCCTACCGTCAGAAGTGCGCGTCGACCAACCGCAACAGCGGTTCTCGCGTTGTCGGTTCAATAAAGTGTGTCTTGCCACAACCCGCCGGATCTTTGATCAGCACCATCAGACTGTCGCGAATGACATCAATCACCTGGCAGTCGTCATTGACGTAACCTTCGGCCGACAGGGACAGGCAGCAAAAATCACGATGGGTCAGGTGGTATCCCTGAGCGGTCTGCGTTAGTCATCAAACCAAGCCTCTAGATCCTGGCCATCCAGCTGCACTGTAGTCCCAGAAACCGTTGATAACGGTCTTGGGCTGACCGGTCTTTTGTCAGATCTACCGCGATATCCAGTAATGCATCAATCATTTTACCCTCCAAACTTATGCCCCTCTTGTGCCCCTCTTGTGCGCCTCTTGTGCGCAGAGAAAATGAGAACAATTCTTGACACCAATTAAAATGTATTCTATATATATCTTAAAGCAAGAGAGGAGGATCAGCAATGAACTATCAGGACATTCTTGGCAACTGCAGTGAAACCACGGTCGGCCAGCTGGCCAGCCGATGCCCCCAGACTCTGGACATATTCCGAAGGTATGTGCCGGAAATTGAAGCCCACCGCCAGACAACCGTTGACATTGTCGCATCTATTGCCGATGTCGAGCCTAAGCGGTTGTGTCAGGAGTTGTTTGATACAGTGATGGAGCAGACACCAATTGAGGAGTTGGACACAGACGTGCTGCTGGAGCTTATATTACGGGGCTACGATGCCGGCCATCTTGTGAAACTACCCGAGATTCACCGGCTCGCCCGCAAGATCGAGGCAGTTCACAGGGCAAGCCCTGGCGTTCCAAAAGGCATCACACTGGCCATCAAAAAGCTGGAGCACACGCTCACCGACCACATTGAGCGTGAGAATGCCTACGTGCTTAAACGCATGAAGCATGACCAGCCGCCACGGCCTGACACCCCCATTGCCCAGATGAATGAAGAGCACTCGGTGATCAAAGGGCAGTTGAACAAGCTGCGCCGGATGACCCGGAACTACGGGGCTCCGGAGTCTGCCTGCCGCTCCTGGCAGCGGTTCTATCGGGAGCTGAAAGCGCTGGATTTCAGACTGTCTGAGCAGATTTATCTGGAACAGAACGTGTTATTCCCCAGGTTTCAGTTCTGAGGGGAGGATGGCAGCCAGCAGACCGAAGCCCACCTGCAGTCTGGGGACAGAGGAAGGCTGGAGATGTATTTGCACCCGTTGGGAGAGACGTACCCGTTTATTGAGCCCCCGGACTTTTTCGGGGGCTCTCTTTTTGCTCCAGATATTGCCGGTACACCCGGATGGAAGCCAACAGGCTTTCCCGATAGGCGGCACCGTATTGATTGCCTCCGGAATCGGCCTCACGAATGGCAGCTTCATACTGACCAATTCCCTGCCCGGCAAAGGTCTGCGCAGCCGATACACCATCCCGGCCCGCAACAAAGGCTATTCGCTCCCACTCCCGGTGTTCCTCATTATCCATACCACTCTTCCAAACTGATCTTGCAGGCCACAAAGCATAGCTGATGTGCGTTCCGGTTCAACTATGACGATGTGCAGCCCCCACAGCTTATACCCGCCGTTCGAGCCAACCTGTCGCAACATTGCTCGTAACCTCGTCAATAGCCTGCCCGACAGCGGGCCGTTTTCCCGACCGGCGTACTGCTCATTGCCCCCTGATAGTACCACTGCCCCAGGCGGCATTCGCTTTCGGATGGCAGGCTGTCGGCCCGCCTGCCCGAAAGCCCAGCCAGAACCTGGTAGACTGTCAGCTTGATTTCCAGCTCTTCCAGATTGGCCAGTTCAATTTCCGACAACAGAGCAGCATTACCTAAAGCAGTTGACGACGTGAATCCCTTTATCCTGAGTTGGTTTTCCTCGTTTCATTAATACAACGCTGCGGCTCGACAGTAACGTGCACTAATGACGGGCACCTAGCCTGAATACGCTGCTTATAGACGGCAGGCGACTCGGGAGCATGCGAAATGATCGAGACAATAGCGGCGTGAATATTCGGACCAATGGCCCAGAGGTGCAGGTCGCAGATACGGTCATCGTCATTCTCAATAACTTGTCTGACGTCGTGTTCCAAGTCGCTGCGCTGTTGATCGAGTAGCACGCGAGAGGTGTCCTTCAACAGGTGCCAAGACCAGCGTGTGATAAGTACCGCGCCAACGATACCCATAACCGGGTCCATCCAGTTCCAACCCGCATACTTGCCAGCCAACAGTGCGGCAATCGCCAGCAGTGAGGTCAAGGCGTCGGCGAGTACGTGGAAGTAGGCTGCTCGACGGTTATGGTCATGATGCCCATGCTCATGCTCATGCTCATGCTCATGACTGTGATCATGGCCTTCCCCGCCAAGCATCCAGGCCGATACTCCATTGACGACCAAGCCGATGACGGCGACAAAAATGGCTCCGTTGAACGAAATTTCGACTGGGTGAATGAAACGACCGATGCTTTCAATCACCATGTACAGTGCGAAGCCGGCGAGTAGCACTGCGCCGGTGAACCCGCCTAGTGCGTTTACCTTCCCGGTGCCAAATGAAAACTGCGCATTGCCGGCGTTTCGACGAGCATAGGCATAGGCAAAGACCGCTATACCGAGAGCGACCGCATGAGAGCCCATGTGCAAGCCGTCGGCAAGAAGGGCCATCGAGCCATAAAGGACGCCGGCCAGAATTTCCCAAACCATCATAACGACTGTCAGGGCAACGACGATCAGTGAGCGCATTTCACCGGATTTTTTACGATCCTGACCAAAAACATGATTGTGTTGCCATTCTTCGAGTCTGTGACCATGCATGTTGAAATACTCCGAGTTGAAAATTATGGTCAGCAAGACCAATGATAGCGGTTGATGACGAAGCCTTGCCAAGAGCTCCGTATGCTGTGGTTCGTGTTGCTCCAAAGCCGGAGGGCAGATGTCATTTACGGAAAACGAGCGCGAAAAGGATTCTGGTTTGTATATGCCACACTACGGCTAGCCATATTCGCAGAAGCAAGGTGAAAAGCTTCGCCATGACCTATTTCCACCGACGACGAAATGCATTTCCAGGTGGATACTCCTTCGAGGTGATGCGGGCACGAATGCTTTACACCACGAAGCACAAGAAGAAGGCCCCGACTGCGAAGGTCTCTCCATTCTACAAGAAAACCATCGGTTACGGGCTGCCGGACTTCGCAATGGAACTCAACGACGGGGTCGATCTATCAACGATCTGAGGTTGGTATCGGGGTGGTGGGGTAAGAGTGCCCCATCAACCATCAAATCCGTTTACCCGTTTTTCTGGTGTACATGTCTTGAAGATTCCTCAATTTTATTTCTTTTTTGACCAACATCATGGTTAATTAAACCTCAATCAGAAATAATTCTCATTCGCCGTTGTAACAAATATGCATTGGTTGCTCTGATGCCCCTAAACGACAGGAGAATGACAATGTCCGGATTCCTCAAAAACATCACACCAGTTTTCGCAGCGTGCTCACTCCTTCTGGCCCAGTCCGCTGGTGCAATCGAATATCCCATCGACGTTCCCGAACAGGCTTCCGGTATGGAGATCGCCGCCGTGTACCTACAGCCCATCCGGATGGAGCCGACAGGAATGATGCGGCCCGCTGAGGAATCCGATATCCACCTCGAGGCGGATATCCGGGCGCTGGACATAAATCCAAACGGATTTGCCGAAGGTGAATGGGTTCCCTATCTGCATGTGAAGTACGAACTCACCAAAAAAGACAGCGACTGGAAAGTAGCCGGCGACTTCATGCCCATGGTGGCCAATGACGGCCCGCATTATGGCGACAATGTCAAACTCAACGGACCTGGCAAGTACCACCTCGTCTACACAATCCATGCTCCGAATGCACCGGAGAACCCGCAAAAAGGACTACTCGGCCGCCATACCGACCGGTTAACGGGTGTGCGTCCCTGGTTCGAAGCCTTCACCCTTGAGTATGATTTCATCTACTCCGGTATCGGCAAACGGGGAGGCTATTAATCATGGCAACCCGCAACGACCGGTCCCTGCCCGCCTGTCTGACAGCGCTCTCCGTTCTGATCGGTGGTATGGCTCCATTTGCCGCTCTGGCCGATGAGCAGGATAAAGCTGAACTGGTGAAGAAGCTGGAGGGTATGGAGCAACGCATTCGGGAACTGGAACAGGAACAGGTTCGCATGCAACGCTCACTGGATGAGCCATACATCAGTGCCAGCGAGCCAGAAGTCAGTGCTCGTCTCAAGGCGGTCGAATCACAGGTCTACAGTTACCGCCAGGCCGCCCGAACCATCGAGTCGCTTGAAGGGATCAGCGCCGATGCAGGGCTGACCATGATGGCTCAGGGATTGAACAACAGCGGGGCCGCAAGCAAAAGCAGCGAGCTCAATTACCGCGGTGACGCTAGTGTACGCCTGCCGGCAGGCACGCTTGGAAATGCCACCGAGGGCTTCATCTTCGCCCATTTCCGCATGGGCCAGGGACTGGGTCTGGAAAACCCGGGCAGCGCCTTCGCCTCCCTGAACTCCACCAGCTTCCAGCGCCCGGGCACCGAAGCCTCCGACAGCACGGCGCTGCTGGCACAGGCCTGGTACCAGCTTGATGTGCCACTGCCGCTGGGAGGCAACCCCGATTTGTCGCGCCGGCATATCGAGGTTAACTTCGGTAAGATGGACCCCTTCGTGTTTTTCGACCAGAATGCAGTCTCCGACGATGAAACCCGCAGCTTCGTTAACCAGGCCTTCGTTCATAACCCCCTGCTGGATGTCGGCGGCGATGTCGGAGTGGATGAGTTCGGCTTCACGCCCGGATTGCGCCTGGCCTATATTGATGACTACGCCAAGCCGAAGCAGTACACCGTCTCGTTAGGCGTATTCGGGTCAGGCAAGGGCGCCAGCTTCAACGAAAGCCTGGATTCACCGTTCGTAATCCTGCAGGCCGGAACTGAGCAACGCATGTTCACCGGTCTGTCTGGTAACTACCGGATCTATGCCTGGCGCAACGGCCGCGGCACCGACCTCGACGGCGCCATCGGATCGCATACCGGTCTGGGCCTCAGTTTCAACCAGCAGGTGGCGGACTACACCAGACTGTTCCTGCGTGCCGGCTGGCAGACGCAAGGCCGGGTCACCTTTGACCGAACTCTCACTCTGGGCGGCGAGTGGGGCGGCAGCTACTGGGGCCGGGGCGCCGACGCGCTGGGCCTTGCCATGGGTTGGTTATGGGTCTCCGATGACTTCCGCCGCGAGGCCTCCACGCTCGACACCGACGGGAACGGAGTCGCCGACTATGGCTATCGCGCCAGTGGCAGTGAGCAGATCGCGGAACTCTACTACCGCTACTGGCTGAACAATCAGTTCACGCTTTCCCCCAACCTGCAGTACATCCGCAATCCCGGTGGCAACGGCCAGGCTGCCAATGTAGCTGCGGCTGGGCTGCGGGCACAGTTCGGGTTCTGAGGCCCGGGCAAAGAGATGCGGGGATATTTACATGAAGCAAATAAACAACCTCATTCACACGACAGCCTCTGAGAACGGCTCCCCAACGCGTCTTCAGGCCGTGGGGGACTGGATGCGGGACCACCGTGGTTTTATCCAGGCCATTCAATGGGCCGTGATCATCTTCTATCTCGCCCTGGTCATCACACCGGCGTTCCTGCCCCTGCCAAAGGCCTATGCCCATTTCTACGAGAACCTGGTGTTGTTTGCCCAGTTCTTGTTCTGGGGGATCTGGTGGCCCTTTGTCATGCTCAGCATGATACTGTTCGGCCGGTTGTGGTGCGGAGTATTCTGCCCCGAGGGCGCGCTGTCGGAATGGGCCAGCCGCCATGGAAGAGGTGGCGCCATTCCACGCTGGATGCGCTGGAGTGGGTGGCCATTCACCGCCTTTGTACTCACAACCCTCTACGGCCAGTTAATCAGTGTCTATGAGTACCCCAAGGCAGCCCTGCTGATTCTGGGTGGCTCCACGGTTGCAGCCATGGTGGTCGGCTTTCTCTACGGGCGTGGTAAGCGGGTCTGGTGCCGCCACCTGTGTCCGGCGAGCGGGGTTTTTTCGCTTCTGGCGCGGCTGGCACCGGTGCATTTCCGGGTCGACCGGGAGACCTGGCGGCAGGCGCCGCGCCGCACCCCCGCCGTGGATTGCGCCCCATTGATCAACATTGCTGATATGACCGGCAACAGTGCCTGCCACATGTGTGGTCGCTGCAGCGAGCACAGGGAAGCCGTGGCCCTGAGCGTTCGCAGCCCTAACCGGGAGATTCTTTCGCTATCCGCCGAAACCGCCAACCGCTGGGACGCTCTGTTACTGATATTTGGTCTTCTGGGCGTGGCGACAGGGGCCTTCCAGTGGTCGGCCTCGCCTTGGTTCGTGCAACTCAAGCAGGGGCTGGCCGACTGGCTGATCGAGCACGATGTATACTGGCCACTCGGTGACGGTGCTCCCTGGTGGGTTCTGACCCACTACCCGGAGACCAACGATGTGTTTACCTGGCTGGACGGGGCCCTGATTCTGTTCTACATCGGCGCAACCACATTGATCATAGGTGGTGCATTCATGCTCGCCCTGCGACTGGCGGGTTGGCTGCTGGGCCAGCGCGAATTGCCCTGGCGCCTGGCCTACGCTCTTACGCCGTTAGCGGGCAGCAGTGTGTTCCTGGGCCTGTCCGCCCTCACAGTGAGCATGCTTAAAGCAGAACGTCTGGCCCTGCCCTGGGTGCCGCAACTACGCATCGCATTACTCGCTGCGGGTTTGCTGTGGAGCGGCTGGCTACTGTGGCGAATGCTGGCAAAGACGCCGGACGAGGGCGCAACCCTGACCCGGCGCACGTTTGCCTGGGCCGCTCTCATGGGTCCTGCCGGTCTCGTAGCCGGCAGCTGGATTGGATAATGAATCTCACCCTCAGGAGCCGGGTAACCGTCGCGAGGGTGAGAACCGCCATCAGCGGCGAAACCAGGTACTAAAGAACCATTTTTTCAAAACCGCTGACTCAATAACATGGTCAATCTTGAGCTTCACTCTCCATAACGTTGCACAGGTGACCCATGTTTCGAACAACAAACAACGTAGGCGTGCATCGCCATACGGTCCCGGCAAGCCAGATCTTCTTATTTTTGTTATGGCCCTTCACCGTCGAGGCAGAAGAGCTCGCGGTGGATGAAATTTTCTCCCCCCGGATCACTGCAGGTGATCTTGAAATCGGTGTGGTTGGAGCGTTTCTGGACAGTCAGGGTAGCGAAGACGACAATCTGCGCTTTGAGCAGTGGGAGATTGGTTATGGGATAACTGACCGCTTCAGTGCCGAACTCAACTTCAACGCGAATAAGAGTCCCGGAAGTGCCTATTCACTGAAAGAATATGAAATTGAATTGGTTGGGAATTTTTTTCAGGATCATGAGAGTGCCGCGGGACTGCTTCTTGAACTTTCAAAAGAACACCGGGGAACAGGCAGTGAGATAGAAATTGGGCCGCTCTATGAAAGACAGTTAGCCGATCATTACCGGATTCTGACAAATGTTCTGGTCAGCCGTTCATTTGGTGAAGACGACGAACAGCTTGAGCTGACCGGCTCGGCACGGGCTGCCTACACGAAGTCTGAAACTTTTCAGCTGGCACTGGAGTATTACGGGGCCCGAAACAACCATTTGCTGGGGCCCGCGATCCTGGCTGAGTTCAGGGTGGGCTCCAGCCTCCTGGAGCTGCAGGCGGGCGTTGTGTTTGGCTTAAGCCCGGAGTCCGACGATGTGATCTATCGCTGGGAACTGGGAATGGAGATGTAATGCCCGGGCATACTACCTGATAGTGATAGCCTGAACGGCGCTCGCCATTCATAAATAAAGGGCCATATCATGACAAAAACAACCTGCACACTTCTGGCCACCCTGGCACTGAGCCTCGCTCTGGCGTTCAATCCTTAAATGACTGATCGGCCTTAGCCGACCAGGTCCATTCCCGGTTTGCCGTACCAGTAGCCGTTGCAGGGTGGCGCTTCCACCAGTTGCAGCGGATCGATTGCCGGTGTTTCACCCCGACGCACCTGATCAAAGCGGTGCACCACTTCATCCATACCCTGATGTTCCGGGCTCAGTCGGATCGTTGACACCCCCATCCGCTCCATTTCCGGCAACTCCCTCATCAGGTTATAGCGCGAGCCAGACAAGGTGGAAATACCGTTGATCCGGAACAGCTCCTGGGACTCCCGGGATCGCAACGCCATGCCATCGGGATGTTCGATGCAGCGGAACTCGCAGTTATCTTTCGGAAGGTTGTAATGCCTTGCTGTGAAGCAGCGGGAGGACCAGGCCAGGGGCAGGAAGCCCCAGGCGAACACTTCCGCTGGCAAGTCCAGACATTCCTCTTTCAACCCCTTGATCAGTTGATCAAGGGTTTCCTTGCCCAGCTCCACCGGCAGGTTCCAGGCCTTTAGGCCCTGCTTTGCCAGCACCTTGAGCGTGGCCACGTTGTAGATGTTCATGGACGGGCCGGTTATGAAGGGAGTGTCATTACGAATAGCCACCTGCAAAGCGCTCTGGTCATTCGCCTCCACCGTGAACTCGTTCTGGTCACAGATCCGGCGCAGGCGGCGCAGATCCGCGTCAGATTCGATCAGTGTCTGGGTGGAAAGCACCACATCCTTCCCGCAGGCTTTCAGATCACGGGCCAGATCAAACCAGTCATCCGGTTTCAGTTCACGGCGACGACTGCACACGGCTTCACCCAGATAAATGGTATCCACCGGCCACTCGGCGGCGCTGGCATAGAAATCGAAGACGGTTTGCCTGGACCAGAACCACAGGATCGGGCCCAGCGATAACTTCATCATAATCGGTAGAACCTTATTTCCACTTGCGATGGTAGGCGCCCAGCGTTGTCAGGCCGCCTTCGGAAAGTCCCGCCAGGGTGCTGCGCCACTGCGGGTCAACCGTAAACATGCCGGAGCCGGACTCGAGATGATCGAGCGCGTGACGCCAGGTGCGAGCTACATCAGCGATATAGGCGGGGCTGCGCTGACGACCCTCGATTTTCACCGCGCTGATACCCAGTTCCTGAAGTGCCGGGATCAGATCCAGGGTATTCAGGCTGACCGGCTCCTCAATGGCGTGGTAGACATTGCCCTCCACCTCAAATCGACCCTTGCACAAGGTAGGATAGCCGGCGGGTTCACCCTGGCCATATCGGTCAATCAGCACATCATTGAGACGGGATTCCAGCCCTTGCGGGGTCTCCTGCCAGCGCACAGCCTTGGCCGGTGAGCAGGCGCCACGGGTATTGGGGGACTCATCGGTCAGGTAGGAAGAGAGATAACACCGACCCTCGGCCATGATGCACAGGCTCCCGAAGGCAAACACTTCCAGCTCGACCGGGCTGTGTCTGGCCACACCACGCACCTGATCCAGCGAGAGAACCCGGGGCAGCACGGCCCGGCGGATATCAAAGTTATCCTTGTAGAACGAGAGCGCCTCGTGGCTGGTGGCAGAGCCTTGCACCGACAGATGCCGGGGAATATCCGGGTACTTGTTGGCGGCATAATCCAGCAGGCCCATATCGGCCAGGATAATGGCGTCCACACCCAGGCCTGCGGCGCGGTCTACCGCGCCCTTCCACTGCTCCCAGCCATCCGGTTGCGGGTAGGTGTTGATGGCACAGAACACCCGCGCGCCTCGCAGGTGGGCATAGTCAATACCCTCGGCGGCACGTTTCTCGTTGAAGTTCAGGCCGGCAAACTGCCTGGCATTGGTGCTGTCTCTGAAACCGAAATACACCGCGTTGGCGCCGTTATCCACCGCAGTTTTCAGGGCTGGCAGGCTACCGGCCGGGCAGACGAGTTCCATGGCATTCTCCACTGCAAGAATGCCGGTATCTTACCGTTACTCGCGCAGGAAGCGCCTTGACCTTCGTCAGTGCAAGGTTCGAAGGTTCAGAGACCGCGGCCCCGGATTAGCCGAAGCAGTATCACCACAATCGCGATCACCAGTAGAATATGGATAAAGTCGCGCGCAAACTTGTCCTACCTGGGGAACCAGCCCCATGGCTTGAACAAGGGGTCAGATGAAAGCGTTCATCTGACCCCGACTTCACTCGACTTTGCGCGCGCCAGTCAGATAATCCGGGAGAACCGCTGGCTGGCGCCTTCCTTGCGGTAGAGATCAAAGATCTGGCAGATGGCCCGGATCAGTAGCCGGCCGGCCGGCTGAACTTGCAGTGCATCTCCATCATCGGCAATCAGTTCATCCTGCACCATGGGTTTCAGGCGGCTGAGTTCATCTGCGAAGTAGCGGTCCAGATCTTCCTGCCACACCGCCGCGAACTGCTGGCGATCCAGCCGGAACTGGCAGATGAGCTGGCCGATCACCCAACGGCGAATGCGGTCGTCACGGGTCAGGTTCACGCCCTTGGTGATGGCGAGCTGACCGGCATCGATGGCCGCTTCCCAGGACGGCAGGTCGTGGTTATTCTGGAAGTAGGCGTCGTCGGTCTGACCAATGGCAGAAACTCCCAGAGACACCAGATCGCACTCGGAATGGGTGGTGTAACCCTGGAAATTCCGGTGCAACCGGCCTTCACGCTGGGCCACGGCCAGGCTGTCATCGGGCTTGGCGAAGTGGTCCATGCCGATGTATTCGTAGCCGGATTCCATCAGGCGGTTGATGGTGTTGTGGAGAATGGTCAGCTTCTGTTGCGGACTCGGCAGCGTAGCGGACTGGATCCGGGTCTGCGGATAAAAGCGGTCTGGCAGGTGCGCATAGCTGAATACCGAAAGCCGGTCCGGCGACATTTCGATGACCGCCTCCAGGGTTTCCGCGAAGCTTTCCGGGGTCTGGTAGGGCAAGCCGTAGATCAGGTCCAGGTTAATGGAGCGGAAGCCAATCCGCCGTGCCTCACTCAGCACGGCCTCGGTCATGTCCCGGGGCTGGATGCGGTTCACCGCTTTCTGAACCTCGGGGTTCACGTCCTGGACACCCAGGCTGATACGATTAAACCCAAGATCCCAGAGTGTGGGCAGGGTGTCCTGGTCCACTTCCCGGGGATCGATCTCCACACTGTAATCCCGCTCATCACCGGTCTGCAGGTTGAACAGTTCGCCATACCCCGCCATCAGATGTTCCATAACATCCTTCGGCAAAAACGTGGGGGTGCCACCGCCCCAGTGCAGCTGGGTAACCGTCCGGTCAGCCCCGAACAGCTTTGACTGGATGGCAGCCTCCTTCAACAACCTCTCGACGTAAGGCATCGCCTTGTCACGTTTCTTGGTGATGACCTTGTTACAGGCGCAGTAGTAACAAAGATGCGCGCAGAACGGCAGGTGGGTGTAGAGGGATAATGGCCGGTCGCTGGCCTTGCTGCGGGCGGCGGCCTTGACCATGTCCTCAATCGGGTAGTTCTGGTTGAACTCCACGGCCGTAGGGTAAGAAGTATATCGCGGTCCGCTTAGGTCGTAGCGCCGGATCAGCGCCTCGTCCCAGATGAATTCCGGCAGGCTGGAGTCTTGGGTTTTGCGTGCAGGGTTGGAGGTCATAGTAAACTCGGGGCAGATGAAATCGGGGTCAGATGAAAGTTTCATCTGACCCCATGTTCAGGGGAGCTGAAGGGATTTTATGGCAATCCATTGGCTCACATCTTGATACGGGTCAGGTGGCCGATGGTTTCAGTTTACCACGCCGCTTGATGAACCACCCTTCGGCTCTTGGCGTACTTCCCCTACCTCTTTTGGGGAGTTTTTGGTGTTCGGCGCGCCGATGACTTGCTGGCACGGCTGGAACACCTATGACAATGTTGCTCACGGCGGCCCCACCTCACAGGCCAGCACCAGTGCCCAGAATTCCGAAAAATCGTTGACCACGACATCCGGCTTGTCGGGATGTTTGTGGGTACCCGGAAAAATCCTGTTCAGCCACGGCAGGTCCCATTGTGCGCCGTTAAAGAAGACCGAGGTCATGCCCGCCCTCTTGGCGGCAATCACATCCGTGGTGCTGTCCCCCACATACCAGACACTCGGGTCCGGCGGATAGTCCAGTTTCTGCACCGCCAGAAGCAGCTGATCCGGGTGCGGCTTGCGCATTGGTGTATCGTCGCCGCAGACATCCACATCAAAAAGATGGGTCCAGCCGGTGTCTTCCACCGCAGCCAGCTCATACTCAAAAAACTCCCGGTCCCGGTTTGTGATCACCCCCACCTGAATCCCCAGGCGCCGCAACCCCTCCAGCACTTCACGCACCTTGGGCTCAAACGCCTTCACCGTGCCATAGTGCTTCCGGTAGTGGTCATTGAAGGCTTTGTGGGCAATCTGCTTGGCGTCCTGATCCTCCCCGAACAGCACTTCAAAAATGTCGGTCCGGGAGATTTTCCGGTCGTCTTTCACCTTGGGGTGCAGCCTGGCGAACTCGCGCACATAGGCAACCAGTTTGACGTCCTCCGGCGTCTTGCTGTCCTCGGGGGCCACCATCCGGTCCATCAGCCTGAGGCTGTGAAAGTCCGGCAGCATGTCATCCACCGCGTGGTACATGGCGTCCAGGGTATCCACCAGGGTGGCGTGCCAGTCGAACAGGATCACCGCCGGCCGGACCAGTTTGACAACCGCCGGGTGCCAGTCCGGTTCGATCCGGGGTTCGGGGCGCCGAGGGGGTGGGTAGGACCTCGGTCTGACCTCCGCGGGCGCCTGACGGAACGCCTCAGGCTCATTTCTTTCCAGCAGCGCCAGCAGATCCATCAGATCTTCGAAGCTGTCAAGAATGGCTGCGGGGGCGTCCCGGTGTGAGAACCAGCTGTCGATCCGGCCCGGTTCCCAGCAGGCACCGTTATAGAAAATGCCGGACACACCGGCCTTGTTGGCGGTCAGCATGTCGATATAACTGTCGCCGATGTACCACGCCCTCTCATCGGCCGGCAGTCCCAGTTTCTCAAGAGCCTTGAAGATGACTTCGGGGTCCGGCTTGTACTCGGTGACGTCGTCAGCACAGACCGTGGCATCAAACAGATGCTGCCAGCGGCCTTCGTCCACCATGGCCAGTTCCTTATCGAGAAATTCCCGGTTGCGGTTGGTGGATACCGCCAGCCGGATGCCCATCGACCGCAGGGCCGAGAGGTACTCATAAGCCCCGGGCTGGAAAGGTTTAACCTGCCCGAAATACCGACGGTACGCCTCGTTATAGGCCTTGTGGGCAATCAGTTTTGCGGTTTTATCCTCGCCGAAAATGGCGTTGAATATGTCCGTCCTCGATACCCGGCGCTCCGCCAGTATGCGTGGATGCAGGCGCCGGAAAATCCGGATGTAACGCACCAGCCGGGCATCGTCGGCTGTGCGGCACTGGTCTTCAGGCAGCAGGTAGTCCACCAGCCCCAGCTCTTCTAACCGGGGCAGCATGTCCTCCATGGCACTGAACATGGCGTCGTGGGTATCTACAAGCGTGCCGTGCCAGTCGAGGATCAGCACTGACGGAGCAGACAGATGATCACTGAACCGGGCCATAAACAATCCTGTGAAACTTCAGAAGCAGCTCAAAGTACAATCCGCGAGCCACTCCGATCCGTTGTCGCTGTTCGACCCGTCAGTTGCAGCCTTCTTCACTCTTCCCGGGCTCGGCCTTCTCCAGCGACGGCAGAACCAGGACCGGACAAGGGGCATTCACCGAGACATACTCCACGGTCGCCCGGCGCAGGGACCAGCGACCACAGTCGCCACGGGAAACCAGTAACATCAGGTCGGCACAAAGCTGGCCGGCCAGGCCCACCAGTTTTTCGCCGGCGTTTCCCGCCACCACATGCAGATGCGCGTCACGGTTGAGAGGCAGGTATTTGCGGGCAAGCAGATCCAGCACCTCCCGCACCTGCGCCTCCTTCTGCTCGGGCGCTTCTCCGGTGACGTGGGGAAAGAACCCGCCACCACCGGGGTTATAGACGCTGGCCAGGTGCAGCTCACCATCCTCTACCAGCAGGTCCATGGCGGCTTCCAGGGCACGCTTACCTTCACCATCGTCTTCCGGATCAATGGCGATCAACAGCTTCCGGTACATAGTCGTTCTCCTGCTTGGTTCCTGAGATGGCTTCCACTTCCGGGAAGGCCCGCCCCTTTACCAGTTCGTCCATGCTGTAGCCCCGGTAATCCGCACGCAGTGCCCTGACCAGGGCCACCGCCATGAAGACCAGCAAAACACAGAAAGGCAAGCCCAGGGAAGTGATCACGTTCTGCAGGGCATCCAGCCCACCCGCCAGTAACAGTGTAGCGGCAATAACGCCCTGGGCCGCCGCCCAGAAGATACGCTGGCGCACCAGGGAGGGCTGGTCATCCCGGCGGGTCAGCATGTCGATCACCAGGGAGGCGGAATCGGATGAGGTGGTGAAGAAAATGACGATGATAACCACACTCAGGGCCGATGCCACGTCCGCAAGAGGAAAAGCCTCAAGAAAGGCAAAAATCGCCACGGATGGGTCCTGCTGTACCTGCTCCGCCAGCGCTATCTGGCCGTTCATCTCTACCTGAATGGCAGATAACCCGAAGATCCCGAACCACACCAGCGTGAAGGCCGTGGGGGCAAACAAAACACCGGCGACGAACTCACGGATGGTCCGGCCCCGGGAGATCCGGGCAATGAAGATACCAACGTAGGGCGCCCAGGAAATGGTCCAGGCCCAGTAGAACAGGGTCCACTGCCTCTGCCAGTCGGTTTCCCTGAAGGTCTCGGTCCAGAAAGCCAGCCAGGGCAAGGCGTCGAAATAACTGCCCAGGCTCTGGACCATACCCTCGGCAATAAACACGGTGGGCCCGACGGCAAGCACGAACGCAAGCAAGGCCATGGCCAGCACGATGTTAAGCTGGGACAGCCGGCGCACGCCCTTGTCGAGCCCCAGGGCCACCGAGGTCGCCGCGATGCCGGTAATGATTGCAATGAGAATAACCTGAACCACGCCGTTGGAGGGTGTACCAAACAGGTAGTTGAGGCCACTGTTCAGTTGCAGGGTCCCCAGCCCCAGGGAGGTTGCCACACCAAACAGGGTGCCGAGCACGGCAATTACATCCACCGCCCAGCCCCATGGCCCGAACACCCGCTCCCCGAGGATGGGGTAGAACAGGCTGCTGATGCGCATGGGCAGATTATGCCGGTAGGCGAAGTAGCTGATCGCCAGCCCCGGTATCGCAAAGATGGTCCAGGTATGCAGGCCAAAGTGATACAGTGCGATGGTCATGGCATCGCTGGCGGCCCGCTCCGAGCCCGGCTGCACGCCTTCAAACGGGGGGTTGGCAAAGTGGGACACCGGCTCGGCGACGCCCCAGAACATGAGTATGGTGCCGATGCCAGCGGCAAACAGCATGGTGAACCAGGTCAGGTTGGAATAATCCGGGCGGCTGTCGTCTGCTCCCAGACGGATATTGCCGTAACGGCTGAGCGCCAGGCCCAGCAGGAAGATCAGCAGGGCGCTGACAGCGAGAATATAGAACCAACCCAGGTTACGGGCCACCCAGCCGGTGAGCAGCCCGAAACTTTCGGCAACGGCTTCGTCAAACGGAACCGCCAGGGCAACAAAGAGGGCCGCTACCCCGGCGGAGGTGAAAAACACCCCTGGTATGGTCTGCAGTCCCAACCGGCGTTGCAGCCGTTCCAGCATAAAAGCCTCCGTTTGTTCCGAAAAGATCCGCCAAAGGCCCTACGCTACCACACCCGCGAACCGGTTGCGGGACAGAGACCATTCCCGCTTCAGCCTCCCGGCGGCAACCCGTCCGGAATGACTCCGGACCAGGTAACCAGCCTGAAAAGCAAACCGGTGGCGGCTCACTCTGCAACGCCCACGCGTCTCCAGAGGTAGTAACCCACCGGTATCACCAGCAGTGCCAGAATCACGGCGCTGATCATGCCGCCAATCATGGGTGCGGCAATCCTGCCCATGACTTCCGATCCGGTTCCGCCGCCCATCATGACCGGTACGAGACCGCCGATGATGGCGGCCGCGGTCATCATTATCGGCCGCACTCTCATGCCGGCGCCATGAAGCACTGCATGGCGAAGGGTTTCCCGCCTTGGCTTCAGCCCGCTCTTTTCACAGGTTTCCAACATCGACTCGTAGGACTGATTGAGATAGACCAGCATGATCACACCAATCTCCACGGCAACACCGGCCAGGGCAATGAAGCCGACGCCGACCGCAACCGAGAAGTTATAACCCAGCAGATACATCAACCAGAAGGCGCCAACCAGGGCAAAGGGCAGGGTAACCAAGATGATACCCACTTCCGCAAAGCGCCCGAAGTTCAGGAACAACAGGAGGACAATAACAACCAGTGTCACCGGAACCACCAGGGTCAGTTTCTGCTTGGCGCGAAGCATGTACTCATACTGGCCAGACCAGTTGACGGAGTAACCGGCGGGCAGATCCAGCTCCTCCTTCACGGCGGCCTGCGCCTGCTGCACATAGGTGCCGATATCCACACCCTCGATATCCACATAGCTCCAGCCATTGAGGCGGGCGTTTTCACTCTTGATGGAGGGCGGCCCGTCCTCCACCCGGATATCGGCCACGTCGGCAAGGGAAATCCGCTGGCCGGATTCCGTCACCACGGGGAGCTGCTTCAGTTTTTCGGGTGAGTCCCGATAATCCTCCGGGTAGCGGAGGTTGACCGGGAAGCGCTCAAGCCCTTCGATGGTCTGCGCCACGTTGATTCCGCCAATGGCCGAGGCCACAACCTGCTGAACATCGTCGATATTCAGGCCATAGCGGGCGGCACGCTCCCGGTCAATATCCACCTTGATATAGCGCCCGCCGGCGACCCGCTCGGAATAGACAGAACTGGTGCCGGGAACCTTCTCCAGTATCTCCTCAAGGCGTTTACCGATGCGCTGGATAACCGAGAGATCCGGGCCGGCCACCTTGATGCCCACAGGAGTTTTTATACCTGTTGCCAGCATATCGATGCGGGTTTTGATCGGCATGACCCAGGCATTGGTGACCCCCGGGAAGCGAATCAGCGAATTGAGCTCCTGCTTGAGCTTATCGGTGGTCATTCCATCCCGCCACTGATCCTTGGGCTTGAGCTGGATAAAGGTCTCAACCATGGTCAGCGGCGCCGGGTCGGTGGCGGTATCCGCCCGTCCCACCTTGCCAAACACGGTTTTAACCTCGGGCACCGTGGCGATCAGCTTGTCCGTCTGCTGTATCAGCCTCCTGGCCTCGGCAATCGAAATGGCCGGGTAGGTGGTCGGCATGTACATCAGGTCCCCTTCATCCAGATTGGGAATAAATTCACTCCCGATCTTGGTGGCCGGCCACAGGCCGACAACCAGAACCAGCACCGATGCCAGCACCGTGGCCAGCGGGAACCGGAGTACCAGCTTCAGGGCCGGCATGTAGACAGCCACCAGCAGCCGGTTAATCGGATTCTTGTGCTCCGGCAGCACCTTGCCGCGAATGAAGTACCCCATGAGTACCGGGACCAGTGTCACTGCAAGGGCGGCACTGGCGGCCATGGCGTAGGTCTTGGTGAACGCCAGGGGTGCAAACATCCGCCCTTCCTGGGCCTCCAGGGCAAACACCGGCACAAAACTGACAGTGATGATCAACAGCGAGAAAAACAGTGCTGGCCCGACCTCAGAGGCCGACCTGGCAACTATTTCCCATCGGTTCTCAGGCGTCAGCGGTGTTCTCTCCATATGCTTATGCATGTTCTCGATGAGCACGATGGCGCCGTCGATCATGGCGCCGATGGCAATGGCGATCCCCCCCAGCGACATGATATTGGCATTGATACCCTGAAAGTACATAACAATAAAGGCGGTCAGGATGCCCACAGGCAGACTGATAATCGCCACCAGCGACGAGCGGACGTGGAACAGGAAAATCATACACACCAGAGCCACCACCACAAATTCCTCGAGCAGCTTGAACCCGAGGTTATTGACCGCGCGCTCGATCAGGCCAGAGCGATCATAAACCGTCACCACCTCAACACCTTCGGGCAGGCTTGACTGCAGCTCTTCCAGCTTGGCCTTCACGCCATTAATGGTTTCTTGGGCGTTTTCACCAAACCGCATCACCACAATGCCGCCAATGGTCTCTCCGTTGCCGTTGAGTTCCACAACACCCCGTCTTGCCTGAGGCCCGAGCTCAACGCTTGCGACATCCCTCATCAGGACCGGCGTGCCGTTTACGTCAAGGCCCAGCGGGATCGACAAGAGGTCTTCACGGGACTGGATATAGCCGGTCGAGCGGACAATGTATTCCGCCTCGGCCATCTCGATCACGGACGCACCGATTTCCTTGTTGCCCCGCTTGATGCTGTTCTGGATGTGGGACAGGGGGATACCGAATGCCCGGAGTTTTTCGGGATTTACCTTGACCTGGTACTGCTTGACCATGCCGCCGACCGTGGACACTTCCGAAACACCGGGCACTGTCTGCAGCTCGTACTTCAGAAACCAGTTCTGCAGGGTGGTCAGTTGGCTCAGGTCGTTGTTGCCTGTCCGGTCAACCAGGGCATACAGGTAAACCCAGCCGACCCCGGTCGCGTCCGGCCCCAACTGAGGCCGGGCCGATTCAGGCAGGCTGGGTATTACCTGCGACAGGTATTCCAGCACACGGGAGCGGGCCCAGTACATGTCCGTATCTTCATCGAAGATGATATAGACATAGGAGTCGCCGAAGAACGAGTAGCCCCGGACCGTCACCGCACCGGGCACCGAGAGCATGGCGGTGGTCAGCGGATAGGTCACCTGATCCTCCACCACCTGCGGGGCCTGGCCGGGGTAGCTGGTTTTAACGATAACCTGGACATCCGAGAGATCCGGCAGGGCATCCACCGGCGTCTTTGACACCGAGTAGAGCCCGAACCCGGTCAGCAATACGGCGGCAAGCATGACCAGAAAACGGTTCTGGACAGACCAGTTAATGACCGACGCAATCATGAGGCGCCTCCGTCATGGTCCATTTCGCCCTGGTTCATCTTGCCGTGGTCCATCTTGCCATGGTCCATTTCGCCCTGGTCCATTTCACCATGGTCCATTTGGCTGGAGTTCATTTGGCTCTGGTCCATCTTGCCGTGGTCCATTTGGTTCTGATCCATCCCCTCATGATTCATGGTTTCAGGGCTGCCCTTGGCATCAGCCTTGCCCGCATCCATGGCGTGCCCGGAATGGTTCATACCCGGGTCCATCGCCCCTGCGGGCGGCGGGGACATCCGCCGGAAATCCGATGTCTTGCTGGATTCCGAATCAATCAGGAACTGCGCCGAGACCACCACCCTGTCGCCGGGAACGACGCCTTCGAGAACCTCGGCATACTTATCCCCTACACGTCCGGTGGTCACGTTAACCGATTTGAAGGCACCTTCTTCCAGCGCCAGAACAACGCGGTCAGTCTGCCCGGTGCGGATAACGGATTCCCGGGGCACCAGGGTGCGTCTTTCACTGGGATCGCCCTGTATGTCGACGCTGGCGAACATGCCCGGCTGCAGCATGCCATCGGCATTGTCAAAGCGCATCCTGACCTGTGCGGTCCGGGTCTCGAGATTGATTTCCGGGTACACGTAGTCCACGCTCCCCATCCAGCTGCGCCCGGGCATGTAGTCCAGGGTCATCTCTACCGGATCGCCGGCACTGATGGCCCAGAGCTGGCTCTCGAACACCTCCCCGATCACCCAGACCTCATCGAGCGAACCGATGGACACAACCTTATCTCCGGGCTTGACGAATGCACCCTCACGGACATTCAGGACATCAATAACCCCGGAAGCCGGGGCATAGAAAGTTATGGTCCGCTGTACATCCCGGGTCTGCCTGAGTGTCCGGATCAAACGGTCCGAGACATTCAGCGACGACAAACGCTCCTCGGCCGCCCTGATCAGGCGCGGGTTTTTCCGGTCCAGTGCCAGGAGCAATTCCTCCTGCGCATTCACCAGCGTGGGTGAGTAGAGGGTGTAAACAGGCTTGCCCTTCTCAACCGGGTCGCCCTCGGCCTTTACATACAGTTTCTCGATCCACCCTTCAACTCGGGGGTGCAAGTGGTACAACTCATCTTCGTTGTACTGCACGTAGCCCACGGTAATGATATTGCTGGGCAACTGCCCCTTGACGGCTTCGTCCGTGCGAACACCCAGGTTATTGACGATATTCGGCGCAATCCGGACGGTGCCCGGCGAGTCGTCAGCGCTCCCGCCGTCCTCGTACACCGGAACCAGATCCATGCCCATGGGCGACTTGCCCGGTTTGTCACTTCTGAAGCTGGCGTCCATGGGTGACACCCAGTACAAGGGTTTCTTTTCCCCGGAAGCTGGTGCCGTTGCGGTTTCGGAGGCCAGCCAATAGGCCGCCCCGGCCCCGGCAATGCCACCAAGCAGTATAAAGCCCAGCGGGCGAACAAAATTAGCCATGATGGTCAGTCCTGATAGCGAGTCTGTGAAAGTGAAGGTACTTCGGAAGAGCCTGAGGTCAGGTAACGGAAACTGGCGAAGTTCCGGGCCCGCTCCGCCGTCATCCCGATCAGCTCAATCTTGGCGTTGAGATCGTCGATCCGCGCACGCACGGCTTCGGCGAAATCGCCGTCGTCGTTGTTGTAGGCAGTCAGCGCGGCCTCGGCCTGCTCTTCCATTTGCGGCAGCAAGAACTGCCGGTATATCCCGATGCGGTCATCAAGTCGTTTAATCCGGGCAAGGGCCGAGCGGGCCCTTGCCTGAATCACGCGAAGTTGCAGGATTCGCTCTGTCTTTTCTGCTTCCAGCCGGGCCGCTGAGGCATTCAGCTTCCGGTCCTGGAGATTGCCGGTAAACAGCGGGAGATCAAAACCAATTCCCACCGAGAAGAGATCCGCCCTGTCCTGCCCGCCGGGCGCGCGATCCCGGTAGCCATATTGCGCGGAAACCGTCCATTCGGGCTTGTAGGCCTCGCGGGCAATATCCACATCAATGGCCCGGGCTTTGATCTGCTGGTCCGTGGAACGGATCAGGGGGTGCCGGATCAGGGCATCGGCACTGGTTTCCGACCAGCCGTCCCGAAGTGCTGTCAGCAGCTCGGGGGGCACCGTTTCAGCTACCTCCAGCGCGGCGTTCTTCGAGCCGATCCACTCACCCAGGGCTTCCTGACTTGACTGCAGCTTCAGCCTCAGGTCGGTCAGCCGGTCATCCAGGCGCGTGAGCTCCAGGGTGCCCCGGACAACGTCCTGCTGGCGTGAGATCATGGTGGCGGTTATGTAACCCGCCTCGGCTACGTCGGACAGTTGTTCGAAAAGATCCCGGTTATCCTCAATCAGGCCGATGCTCTGTTGTGCCTCCCAGACATCGAGCCAGAGGCGGGTCGCCGTTTCCACCACCCTGGCGCGCCGGTTTTCCCTCTGGAAAGGTTGCTCTCCCGCCAGCTCTTCCTTCCTGTCCCGCGACAGCTGCAGGCTGTCGCCGCGTGGAATCCGCTGTATGATTCCGACCGTGGCCTGGGTCATTGCTTCCTGCCCGGTGTCAAACGTATCCACCGGAAGATTCGCGGCGCCAAGTGTCAGTCGCGGATCAGGCAGGGCCCCCTCGGCAATGGACTCCTCCAGTAATGCCTCCTGTATCTGGGCACTCTGGCGAAGCCATGGGTCGTATTCAATGGCGGCATCAATCACATCCGCCAGTTGAAGTCTGGGCTCCGCCCAACCGGGCAGGCTGGTCAAAACCAGCGCCCCGAAGATGGCGGATCTGAAATAGCGAGCAGGAATAGCCAAGGGTAGGTCTCCACAGAAGTCTGTTAATCTGTTCAGGTACGCGATGCTAAATCTCAAACCTGAACTCTAACTGAACTTGCCCGGGTTTTCAGGATATTTTGATCTGGCTCAATTTGCGTTTCATATGCTAAAAACCAAGAAAATTTTTGGTTTTCATTAACTATTCAGAATCACTCCGGAAACTGGCACTTTAAAAAACCCATCAGCCAGGAGCGGCAATTACTTTCTGAACATAAAGCCTTTATCACCAGCCCAAAAATTTGAAATACCTGAGGATCTCAGTGGTATGGCATATAAAGGCGAGCAAGCACATTGCAGCACATAAAAAAGCCGCGGATGCTTCCGCGGCAAGGACAAACCTGAGATAACACAAAGGACAACCGTGTCAGGTACGGTGACTGCCCCATGCACTGCTAAGTAGAACACACCACCCTGAAACAAACCTGAATTTCCAACACCTCTTGAAAAAATGACCGTCGGGTGAGTTATACCTTAAACAACTGCCCATTGAACCGCCATACGATTCATTTACTGCAATGTATATATAAAGGAAAGCCCGGGCAGAATTTTTCAGAAAAACCATTGCATCTCCACCAGCCCCAGAGGGTCAAGCTTTCCATACTCGCTGGTATCATTACCACCAAACCACTGGGCTCCGGCGGTGAAATAGATTTCCCGTTTGAGCGGCAGTATCCATGTGGATCGTGGGTAGAGCACCCAGCTTGCATCACTGGCATTGCGGATGACCACCACCCGATACTGCCAGAACGGATTGATATCCTGCCATGCCAGCAACCCGGCATAATGGCGCCCGGCATAAAGCGGAAGTGTGGACACCAGGCTGGCCAGGCCGGGGTTTTCCGGCGATACCGGCCGGCCATTGTAGAAATACTCCAGCGCCAGGTTGAACCCGCTGCGAAATGCCCAGTTCACATCCGCCACCGCCTGCCAATAGCTGCCTCCGGCATCTGGCTCGCTCCAGACGATCTCGGTACGCCAGCCAATATCACTCACCGAGCCGCTGCCACTCACTCCCGCCCTGGTGGCGTCGGCAAACTCACCGGCCATCAGTCCGGCATCCACACCACCAATATAGCGCTTGATCCGGGCTGCGGTACTGGCCTCGCCATCATCGTGTTGCGGGGCATGGACGGCGCTGATACGCCCCAAGGCTCCCCAGGGCCTGTCCCAGAGAATTGCGTCCACACCCACCCGTTCATCCGGTTCCAGTTGCAGGGGGCTGACAGGGTTGAGAATGTCCATGGGGTTCCAGATCAGGGCCGTGGACCAGTTCACCTGCTGGCGCCCGAAGCGGAAATCACCTGCCGGCGACCGCCACTGCACCGTGCCACGGTATAGCTGGTGGCGCGCCAGCAATGCCCCCGACTCGTGAATATCCCCCTGCAGATCCCAGTAGCGAGGTTCCGGAGCATCCCTAAGCAAGGCGAACTCCGGGCTGTCCAGAAAACTACCCGAAACCAGTTCCAGGTCGTAGGCCGCGTCCACAATCCAGTCCTGATATCGATAGCGGGGGTTCAGACGCAGGCGGGTAAGGTTCGAAACGTAGCGATCACCGTCGATCAACGAGCGCGAACCGACGCTGAGATTCTTCAGCGACCCGGACTGGCTGAACCCGGCCTCAACGCCCGAAGTTATTAGCAGGCAGGCCAGGCCCAGCGCCACGGGCCAGCGCCTAGCCATGATGAATGGCCTTGACCGGGTCCAGCCGTGCCGCCCGCCAGGCCGGATACAGCGCCACCGTCACCGAGCACAGAAACAGCAGCAGGCTGGGCAGCCAGACATGATCAAACATCAGCACCGGGTAGACCCGGTCGGTAATGCCCGGAATGGTTTCCAGCGCTCCACTGATCGAGGACAGGTTAATACCGGTTCGGTTCAGCCAGAAGACCAGCGCACCGCCCACCACGCTTCCGGCCACCATACCCAGTACCGCCAGAAAGAGCGCCTCGAACAGAATCGTCAGCAGCAACTGACCGCCCCGGGTTCCCAGCGCCAGCATGACACCCAGCTCCCGGGTACGCTCCATCACCGACATCACCATGGTATTCATGACCCCGATGGCAACCACGACAAAGACCACCGACAGGATGAGATAGAAATCCACCTGGCTCATTTCCACCATCTGTACCACCACCGGGAGCAGGGCTTCCCAGTCCATGGCCACCAGTCCGTCGCGACTCAGCGACTGGTTCAGGGTGCGCGCCAGCGCGGCGCTCCCGGCGCGGTCCGACAGCCGCAGCGCGATCCGCGAGGCCTGATCCCCCTGCAGGCCGCCCAGGCGGCGGGCGGCATCGATATCGATAAACGCATACTCACTGTCGAACAGATCACTGCCGGTGCGGTAGATACCGCGAATCGGCTGGGCGCCGGAGGCCAGGTCGCCGCCGGCCTGCTGTACGGTGATAACCAGTTTATCCCCCAGCCGGGCATTCAGTTCCTCGGCCAGCTTCTGGCCGATCACAATCCCCTTCTCTCCTGGCTGAACGTAAGTGCCCTGCTTCATATACCCGGAGAGTTCCGTTACCGCCCTTTCCTGTTCCGGCGCAATACCCACCAGCTCCACCGGCAGGCTTTTCCCCGGATTCGCCACCATGGCGCGGAGCACAACTCGCGGGGCGGCGGCCTCCACTTCAGGGCGCGCCCGCAACTGCCCCAGCAGCGCCGGGCTGTCGACGATGCGCAGGGCCGGCGACAGATCGACGGCCTGCCCCGCCTTCATCACCTGCACGTGCCCGCTAAGCTGCCGGGTCGAGTTCTGGATCATCTGTTCGAAGAAGCCATCGGCGAAGGCATACAGGAACAGATAGGCTGCCAGCCCGAACGCGGTGGCCGAGGCGGTAATCACCGACCGTCGCGGGTTGCGGAACACCGAGCGCAGTGCCATTTGCGCGAAAATCAGCAACCGGTGATCGGACGTGACCTGCCAGTGAATCCGGCGGATGCGGTTGATCACCGTGCGCCGCGCGCCCATCGCCTCCAGCGGGCTGTTGCCGCCCGCCTTCCAGGCCGGAAGGGCAGCCGCCAGCAGGGCTACCGAGACCACCACAAGGCCAATCACCACCAGACGCTGGAATTCAATGGTGGGATAAACGATGCCGCTGAGCCCCGGCATGGTATCCATGGCCTTGATATAGGCACTGAAGTCCAGCCCCTGGCTGCCGAAGTAGCCGGTCAGCGACAACCCCAGCACCAGTCCCAACAGGTAGCCGAGGCCGGCCAGAATCGCTGTTTCCAGCAGCACCAGCCAGACAATACGATTGCTGGGCGTGCCCAGTGCCAGCATCACGCCAAATTCCCGGCTGCGCTCCAGTACCGACATCAGGATGGTATTGACGATGCCGGCGGCCACCACCACGAACACCACGAAGATCACGATGTAGGCGACGGCGTCGTGAAAGGCAATCATCTGCACCAGCGATGGCATCAGCGCTGGCCAGCCCAGGACTTCAACGTTTCGGCCCTGCAGCCGATCCTGCAAAGTGCCCACCACCTCGTCGAGCCGATCAGCCTCCTGAACACGGGCCGCGATCTCGGTAAACCGCCCCTGAAAGGCATACAGCGCCTGGGCTGATGCCAGGGGCATCTGGGCCACGAAGCCATCAATACGCTTGATGCCGGTCTCGAACACGCCCGCCACCGCGAACCGGTCGGCGCCAATGGAGCCGTCCGCCGCCTGCACCACCAGCACCAGCTCGTCGCCCGGGGAGACATCCAGGGCACCGGCGGCGTCAACACCTAAAATGATCTCATTGCCGCCGGCCAGATAGCGGCCGCGGACAATCGACCGGTCAAGCCGGGTAACCCGCGGCTCGGTCGTGCTGTCGACGCCCATCACCTGCAATACCCGTGACTGGTCCGCTCCGCTGGCCAGGGCGTGCCCCGTCACCCGGGGGGTGGTTGCCGCCACACCGGTTACGGCCGACACGTTTGCCGCCGTGTTCCGACGCTCGGCCAGGGCGATGTTCATTTCCCGGTCGTCGTGAAAGCCGCGCTGATGCACCTTCAGGTCGCCGGTTACATAACCGGTTATGTTATTGATCATCTGGGCGTTGATGCCATCGATGAATGCCCAGACAAACACCAGCCCGCCGACACCGACGGCCACCGACAACAATGTGATGGCCGTGCGCCGGCGATTATTCCGGAGATTGCCGAAGGCCAGCCGTAACCACGCCATCATGGCCGTCGCTCCTCACGCTCGACGCGGCCATCCCTGAGATGGATTACCCGCCGGGCGCGTTCCATTACCATCGGATCATGGGTGGAAAACACAAAGGTCATGCCATGCTCGGCATTGAGCCCGCGCATCAGGTCCAGCAGGGCCGCGCCAGTGGCGGAGTCGAGGTTGGCCGTGGGCTCGTCGGCCAGGACAATGGCGGGCTTGCCGACCATTGCCCGGGCCACCGCGACACGCTGCTGCTGGCCGCCGGACAGTTCATGGGGCAGGCGCCGCTCCAGCCCCTGCAGGCCGACCTCCACCAGAATACGCGCGGCCTCGGCGCGGCGTTCCCGAAACGGTACCCCACGCAGCATCAGCACATATTCGACATTCTCCTGCGCCGACAGCACACCGATCAGGTTGTATTCCTGAAACACAAAACCGATCTTCCACAACCGCAGGTGGCTCCGCTTTTTCCGGCTGAGCCCGGTAATTTCCTCACCCGCCACCTGGATACGCCCGCTATCCGGCTCGTCCAGCGCCCCGATCTGATTCAGCAGGGTGGTCTTGCCCGACCCCGACGGGCCCACCAGCGTTGTGAACTCACCGGCGTCGATGGCGACCGACACCTCATCCAGCGCCTTGACGGCAATCGAATCCTGACGGTAGATTCGCGACGTATTTTCAACATTCACGATGCTCATGCCGGGTCCTCACTGTGGATTGCGCAGGCTGCGCAATGAAAACAGGCTTTCATCGATCGGCAGGTCGAATTCGATGGACTCAATGGTGATCACCGTGCGGGACTCGGGGTTATCGGCGTCAACCATTGTCCAGCGAGTGGGAATGCGGCGCCCGCCCATGGTTTCGATCTGGTCGTAGGTCATGCGCTTGACGACCTGATCACGCTCGCCGTAATAGGCGACCGACACCGGGATCGCGTCCTCCCGAACCCGGAACTCCAGGCGACTCCACACCACCGCCGCATCGGGCCGGGGCGTGGAGACGATACGGTACACGGGCACCTCGCCCGAATCGTCGGTCCCGGCCAGTTCATGGGTATAATCCTCGACGAACGAGCTTTCCTTGACCAGATCGTCGTTGCTGAAGTTTGAACCCATCCAGGGCTGCAGCATCATCGATGGCGGGATCTTGATGGTGCGATCAACCTTGGGCAGGTAATTCCACATGGCGTCGCCGATTCGCAGCGAGCCGATGCCGGCCTCTTTTTTGGGCGCGTGAATGCGGATCAGCGTGTACTCCGGGCGGTCCATCCAGGCTTCCAGTTCCAGAGTGCGGGTCCAGTACTCCGATTCGATCCGCATGGTGAAACGGCCGTGGTTGCTGTCGGACCAGAGGGTGTCCTCCATGCCGGCCACCAGTTGTTCAGCCTCCGGAGCCTGGGCCAATGCCCGGAGGGAATAAACCAACAGGGTCACAATGAGTGCGGTAAGGGCAAGCGGTTTGTGGCTCATGCGCGCTCTCGGATTGTCTGACTATTAATACTTTCTGGTTGTTGTTGCTTTCTAGCAGGTATGAGTAGCTCCAAGGTCAAGCAAATCTCGCCGTGGTGCAAGTCGGTAGCAAGCAGGCTATCTGCGAAGCGCCGCCAAAGCGCTGTACCGGAAACAAGTGCCGAACAACACCACTGAGGCGCTGGCCGCGCTGGTTAAGGGGCATTCGGCCAGTCGCGCCGCGGCCATTAGCCAGGCACAACTGGAGCAACTCAACAGCCTGCTCGAACTGGTGGAAAAACGCCAGCGGGTGGGTTGGTGACAGCCAGGTTTTTAACGCTGGCTGTATTGCCGGTGTTTGTTTGCCTGGTTTTCAAAAGACAGGTCAAAGGACATGGAATAAACCTTTGTGCCTGCTGTTGTCATACCAGGAGTCCGCGCGTAATAAACCGTGGGGCGCCACCAGCGAAGAACACCACCGGTTACGCCCCTGGAGTTTCATAAAACCACATCTTAGGTCGGGACACGATGGGAGTCAGGTCTCTCCCGGCCACTCAAATCGATTCAACAACCTTTGAAAGCATGTCCCTGACTTTCCCGGCAACCTGCTTGAGGCCGTCATTATCAATTGCGGTCATGGAAGCCACGGGGTCTATCGCGCTGACCTCAATACCCTCCGCAACTTCGCGAAGAATGACGTTACAAGGCAGCATCGCGCCGACACGAGGCTCCAGGCCAATGGCCTCCCAGGCCATACCGGGATTACAGGCCCCGAGAATGCGGTACGCGGACATATCCTTGTCGAGCTTTTTCTTCATTGTGGCCTTGACGTCAATTTCCGTCAGCACCCCGAAGCCGTGATCGGCGAGCGCCTGACGCGTTCTCTTGTCCACATCCTCGAAACCCGCATTCCCGATAAGTCGGTTGATCGTGTACGACATAGCTATCTCCCATGATTCAGAAGTGCAGTGGGGCAACAGGCATACTGATGTTCAACTATTTTGACCGCCCCCTCTGTCTGCTGGCCAATCCGCAAACGCGATGAAATAGAGCAGAATAAGGTTGACGATGGGGATCAGTATCAGGATGCCCATCCAGCCCGGATAACCCGTGCGCTGGCATATACGCCAGGCCGGGACGACGACTACGATAGCAATCACCAGCATCCACAGCCAGTGCCCGGCCCACATGGTGTTACCAAACATGTCATTTGCCATCACGGCAGGCCCTCCATGTCGAATGCTGGTTATTGGCAGTATAAGTGAATTTAACGTACATCAAAGTGTAAACGAAAAGCTGTCTTCCGTGCCACCACTCCCACAGAGGGTGAGAACACGTGGTCAATCAGGCCATAACTCAACCCGAGGCCGGTTTCAGTGGATACCAGGCCGCGAAACCGGTAGATACCCGCCTGCCGGATGGAAAACCGGCAGGTAAAGGTTTCTCCCGGCTTGATGCCAGGGAAACTGATACCAGGCACGCCGCTGTGATCGAAGGGGAAGAGAGAGGGTCAGTTGAAATTCACTTCGCCATACATACCGGACTGATAGTGCCCGGGAACGTTGCAAGCAAACTCAATTTCGCCTTTTCCGGAAAACTTCCAGACCACTTCCCTGCTCTGCCCCGGCTCCAGCAGTACGCTGTTCGGATCGTTGTGTTTCATGGCCTGGCCATTCCCCATATCCATTTCCATCTTGTCACGATTGAGCTTGCCGCCCTGGATCACGCCGCGCTCAACCATCATCATCATTTCCTTCTGGTGGGCTTCATGCATGGCAGGCGTGCCAATATTGAATTCGTGAACCAGACTGCCCTTGTTCTGCACCACAAAGCGCACGGTTTCGCCAGGCTTCACTTCAATCGAGTCCGGCTCGTAGTAGTTGTCATACATTTCCACGGTGATTGTCCGGGTGGCTTCCGACGCCTTGCCGGGCTCACCAATCGCCGCGCCGTGCCCGCCGCCATGCCCGCTGCGTCCGCTGCCATGCCCTTCGCCGTGCCCGTCGCCGTGAGCACCCGCTGCAAATGCCGTTGCGGACATCGAGATCGCGGCTGCCGCCACCAAGAACTTTGATGCATTCATCCCATCTTCTCCTGCAATAATTTATAGTAAGCGCTGGTCACACTTGCCCAGAAAATTGAGCAATGTCCAGAATCGGCTGATACCATCGCTCACTAACCTGAATTCTTGCTGAAAATACCAAAATAATTATTATTCAGGATGGATTCAGGCGGTTCAGCGAGACTGCGCCGATCATATTGCCACGGAAAAAGAACCACTATGCGATTACTATTAGTTGAGGATGATCGTTTACTTTCACACAGCCTGATACGGCAACTGGAGAAATCAGGGTTCAGCGTTGATACCGCCCACACGGCAAAAGAAGCCACCGCCCTTGGTGAGCAGGAGGACTATCGTGTAAGTATATTGGATCTGGGCCTGCCCGATGGGAACGGCCTGGATGTTCTGAAAAAGTGGCGGGCGAACCGCGTCAGCTTTCCTGTATTGATCCTGACCGCCAGAGACGACTGGCACGATAAGGTAAATGGTCTGAAGGCCGGGGCAGACGACTACCTGGCCAAGCCCTTCCAGACCGAAGAACTGATCGCCCGCCTTAACGCCATAGTGCGCCGAAGCGAAGGAAGAGTCCATTCTCTGGTAAAGGCCGGCCGCTTTGAGCTGGACGAGAATCGCCAGAGCCTGAAACTGGAGGGAGGCGCGGAACACCCTCTGACAGGCACCGAGTTCCGGCTGTTGCGCTGCCTGATGAGCCGGCCCGGCCAGGTTTTCTCGAAGGAGCAGTTGATGGAACAACTTTATAGCCTTAATGACAACCCCAGTGAAAACGTCATCGAGGCCTATATCCGGAGGTTAAGGAAACTGGTGGGCCCCAAGACCATCTCAACACGTCGCGGCCAGGGGTACCTGTTCAACGATGTTGTTTAGAAAACCAGCCTCAGTCAAGGGAACCCTGCTCGTCCTGTTATTGCCGGCCGGCATTTGCCTGATGGTTCTCGCCTGGCTGGTGCACGGCCTGTTGCTGGAACGGATGTCCAGGGAATTCGTTGAAAGCAGGCTCAAGGACGAGGTTGCATTCCTGGTGCACCAGATTCGCAACTCGAATGGCCGCGTGGATACGCTCCAGACCGGTGATTATTTCCAGGACGTGTTCCATCACGCCTTTGCCATACGGTCGCCCTCCGGAACAATCATCTCGCCCGAGGCCTGGACGCCTCTTTTAATGCCCTTGATTGAGTCCGGAAAAGACGGAACCCTTCGGGTGCACGACACGGAAACAGCTGGCGCACCCTCGGACATCCTGGCCTACCGAGAGACGTTTCAGGTAGACGAAACGCCTGTCACGGTGATCGTCTCCGAGGATCTCGGCGCATTGAAACGCAGCCAGGCAGAACTCCATGCCTGGACGGCCATCGTCTCCGTTTTGCTGATGCTGCTCCTGGTCGCCGTGATCTGGTTCGGCATTACCTTATCCATGCGCCCTGTTGTAACGCTCAAGGCTGCATTAAAAAGGCTCCAGGATGGCGAAATATCGCGTATTAACGTCCAGTCCCCCGAGGAGTTCCAGCCCCTTGTAAAGCAGCTCAACCAGCTGCTCGACTCTTTGGATCAGAGATTGGAGCGCTCACGAGAGGCCCTGGCAAACCTGTCCCACAGCGTCAAAACACCCATCGCAGCCGTCCGGCAGATTCTGGAGGACAAAAGCCGCCCCCTGAACAACGACCTGAGGCAGCAGATGGCAGTCCGGCTGAATAGCATCGACAAACAGCTTGAAGCGGAAATGCGGCGCAGTCGTTTCGCCGGCCCGCAGGTTGGAAAAAGTGCGTACCCATTGAAGCAGGCCCGGGATCTTCTCTGGATGCTTGGCCGTTTGTACCCGGAAAAATCCTTTGAGCTGTCCAGCGATCTTCCCGAGGAAAGCCGCTGGCCGGTTGAGGAACATGATTTGAACGAGATCCTGGGAAATCTGCTGGATAACGCGGGAAAATGGTCGAACGGTTACGTTGAGCTTTCCCTGTCACAAAACAACGGCCTGGCTCGCATGGTCGTGACCGATGATGGCCCGGGGGTCAACGAAAACGAAATGACCAGCCTGGGCCAGCGCGGGCTGCGTCTGGATGAGCAAACACCGGGGCACGGCCTTGGACTCGCCATAGCGAGGGAAATCGTTGAGCGTTATGGCGGACATGTTACCTTCTCAGCAGCTTCTGGAGGCGGCTTGCAAGTGACGGTCGAGATTCCTCATTGACCCTTTATCTGGCGCTTTTGCAGGGTCAACGGCGTACACAGCAACCGCGCCAATACCATTATTCAAAGAGAGAAATACGAAGATCTTGCGCGATTGCTCCGAAGGTAAAATCCCCAGGAGTCTGCACGGCAGAAATCGCGCAGACTCCTAGTACAGGCAACTTCCCCCCTGGCTGCCAATCTCCACATTCCACAGGCCTGAAAACCGTCACCTGACCTGTGTTTGACGGGGACCAATGCCGGCACTATAGTCCAGACCGCCAGAGATAACCGACACCCGTTTCCACAAGCCGAACAACCCACCTCAGCCACGGGCGCCAGATGCAAGACTCGACCCACAGTTACCAACCAACGGCCAATACCCGCGCAGACCAACTCAACCGGCAGTGCTACTGCGTCACTCTCGACCGCAAAGCCCTCGACGACAGCCTGCTGATGCAATTGTCGGGCGCCGGAACCGAACCATCAACGGTCTCCGAACTCCACCGTCTCTTTTCAAACACACCGGTTTTCGTCCCCCGGGAAGAGATAGCTACGATGGAGCGGATCGTTCAGGCGATCGAATCAGCCACCGAACTTCCGTCTTACCGTGAGCGCGTACTGTCCTGGGCGCCGGAAATCGCACGCTTCGATCCCGGCCCCATGGGGGCATTCATGGGCTATGACTTTCATCTGGGCCCCGGTGGCCCCCGGCTGATCGAGATCAACACCAATGCCGGCGGCGCGTTTCTCAACGTTGTGCTGGCGCGGGCCCAGCACCGTTGCTGTGACCCATCCCAGCAGACCGCCGCAACCCATCGAGCGCTCGATGGGTTCGAGGACGCGGTGTTCACAATGTTCAAACGGGAGTGGCAAAGACAGCGTGGCAATTCCGTGCCCAGTCGCCTGGCCATTGTGGATGATGCCCCGGAGACCCAGTTTATGTTCCCCGAGTTCCGGTTGGCCCAACGGCTTCTCCAGGCGAAAGGAATTGAGACGCTGATACTCGATGCCTCGGAACTTGAGCATGCCAGCGGCACGCTGACAGCCCGCGGCAAGCCCATTGACATGGTGTACAACCGGCTGGTGGATTTCGCACTGGACACCCCGCCCCATGCGACGCTCAGGCATGCGTATCAGGACGGCGCGGCGGTGGTAACGCCCAACCCCCATGTGCACGCCATGCTGGCCGACAAGCGAAACCTGACCCTGTTATCCGCTCCCCAGTCGCTACGGGACTGGGGGCTGAATGAGGCGGATGCAGGCTATCTGGAGAGGGCCGTGCCGGGAACCAGGCAGGTTTCAAGGAATGACGCGGCTGAGTTGTGGAGTGCCAGGCGCCAACTGTTCTTCAAGCCGGTTGCGGGCCATGGCAGCAAGGGCGTCTACCGGGGCGACAAAATGACCCGGCGCGTTTTCGAACACATTCTGAGTGGCGGTTATATCGCACAGGACCTGGTTCCCGCCGGAGAACGAACCCTGAGAATCGACGATGCCGTGGTCACCCGAAAAGTCGATATTCGCCTGTACACTTACGCTGGCAAAAGTCTGCTTGCCGCTGCGCGTATATATCAGGGCCAGACAACCAACTTTCGCACGCCCGGAGGTGGGTTCGCGCCGGTCTTTCAGGTGTGAATGGTTACCTCTCAGTCAGTCTTCACCCAGTAAGAACGAGCATGGCCAGGGGGCTTCCCCCCTGGCCATGCTCGTTCTTACTGGGCATCGGCCCGGTTTCTATTTGCTTACCCGCTCCGCCCCTAGATTTTCTCGCGACGCAAACGCAGGGAGTTCATCACCACGGACAAAGAGGACGCACTCATTGCGAAGGCGGCAAAGATAGGTCCTATCAGTATGCCAAGGAATGGATAGAGCACGCCCGCCGCTATCGGCACGCCCGCGCCGTTATAGATCAGCGCGAAAAACAGGTTCTGTTTGATGTTACGCATTGTCGCCCGGGACAGCCGCCTGGCGCGGACAATGCCGCCGAGGTTGCCCTTGACCAGGGTAAAGCCCGCGCTCTCGATGGCGACATCCGCGCCGGTTCCCATCGCAATCCCAACATCGGCCTGGGCCAGGGCGGGTGCGTCATTGACCCCGTCCCCTGCCATTGCCACCTTGCGCCCCTGGCTTTGAAGCTCGCGAATGATGCGGGCCTTATCTTCTGGCAGCACATCGGCGCGGATCTCATCAATTCCGAGTTTGCCCGCCACGGCCTTCGCGGTGCGCTCATTGTCACCCGTTGCCATAATAACGCGGAATCCCGCGGCATGCAGCGCCTTCAGCGCGGCGGGCGTTGTTTCCTTGACGGGGTCGGCAACGCTGACAAGGCCCGCAACGGCGCCGTCAAGCACCACAAACATAACGGTTTCACCCTCGTCGCGCCTGGCGTTGGCAACCTCCATCAGATGGCCGCCGTCCAGCCCCAGTTCCTCCAGAAGCCTGGCATTGCCCAGCGCCACCGGCTTGCCATCAACAACGCCCTTAACCCCTTTGCCCGTGACCGCCTCAAAATCATCCGCCTTGCCAAGTATCACGTTGCGCGCCTCGGCGCCGGAAACAATGGCTTCGGCAAGCGGGTGCTCCGACCCCTTCTCCAGCGTGGCCGCCAGCCTCAGTACCTCGGTCTCGTCATGAGGCGATTCCGGCAGCACGGCCATCAGCTTTGGCTTGCCTTCCGTCAGGGTGCCGGTTTTATCGACAATCAGGGTATCCACCTTGGCAAAACGCTCCAGGGCTTCGGCGTTCTTGATCAGCACACCCACCTGGGCGCCTCGCCCCGTCGCTGTCATGATCGACATGGGCGTGGCCAGCCCCAGTGCGCAGGGACACGCGATGATGAGCACCGCAACGGCGGACACAAGCGCATAGGACAGAGCGGGATCCGGCCCCCAGATAGCCCAGGCTACAAAGGACAGGGCCGCCACAACAATAACCGCCGGTACGAACTTGCCGGCCACCATATCGGCAAACTTCTGGATAGGCGCACGACTGCGCTGGGCATTGGCGACCATTTCGACGATCTGGCTGAGCATGGTATCCGCCCCGACCCGGGTCGCCTCCATCACCAGGCTTCCAGTACCGTTGATGGTGGCTCCGGTTACCTTATCACCTTCGGTCTTCTCCACCGGAACCGGCTCCCCGGAAATCATTGATTCATCGATGGAAGATCGGCCCTCAATAACCACACCATCCACCGGCACCTTGTCACCGGGGCGTACCCGCAGATGATCACCGACCTTCACATCCTCCAGAGCGACCTCTTCCTCGGTGCCGTCGGGCCGGATCACACGCGCCGTTTTCGCGGCCATATCCAGCAACGCACGAATGGCTTTGCCGGTGCCCTCACGGGCCCTCAGCTCCATCACCTGACCCAGCAGGACCAGCGTGACAATAACGGCTGCCGCCTCAAAATAAACGCCAACGTTGCCTTCGGAGTCCCGGAAGCCTGCCGGAAAGATCCCCGGCAGGAGCACCGCCACGATGCTGAAGATGTAGGCCGCCCCGACCCCCATGCCAATAAGACTGAACATGTTCAGGTTCATTGTGCGAAACGAATTGTACCCCCGGACAAAGAAGGGCCAGCCGGACCAGAGGATCACTGGCGTGGCGATCACGAGTTCAATCCAGAGCGAGGCACGCTCACCGAAGAATTCGCGAACGGCCATGATACCGACATAGGGGGTCATGGTCAGAACCAGCAAGGGGGCCGTAAAGACCAGGGCAACCCAGAAACGGCGGGAGAAGTCCACCAGCTCGGGGTTAGGGCCCTCATCGTCAACGGCGGCAGACTCCGTCTCCAGCCCCATGCCACAGATAGGACAGGCGCCGGGCTTGGTCTGGCGCACCTGCGGGTGCATGGGACAGGTGTAGACCACACCCGAATACCCAGGCGGCACGCGATCATACTTCCGCTCATCGCCTGACGGTTTTTCCTGCTCTGCGGAACAATGGTGGGAGTGATGAGAATGGGAACCTGTTCCGGCCTGCTCCAGAGGCACAAGGTGCATTCCGCATTTGGGGCAATCCCCCGGCTCGTCGGATATGACCTCCGGATGCATCGGGCAGGTGAATTTCCCCCCTGCTCCTCCGGCGACCGTATTCTCTTCATGAGCGTTGCTGTGTTTCGCAGACATCATCCGTTCATCCTTTCGACAGTTTTGTTCCGGGCCAATCCTGTAATGTTCGATCTGGCTCCAGGCAATGGAATTGCCGCGTGTTGGCTTATCATCCCACTACACCAGACTGAACTGAACCTGAAAAGCACTTTACCACTGTTTATTGGTTTGATCGGCATCAACTTTTCGGATTGCCATTGCCCAGAGGTGTATATTTATCAGGACGTTCAGTTGAAATTCAGCTTTTGTCTGTAATCTTTATCCTGGAAGCGCTGTAAGCTCGTTCACTCTTTTGAGAAAACCGGGGGGGCAAAACATGGCCGTTCAGAGAATTATTCGGGTTGCCATCAATGGCTACGGCGTTATTGGCAAACGGGTAGCCGAGGCCGTTGCCGTACAGCAAGACATGGCCCTGGCGGGCGTGGCCGACATTGCCACGGACTGGCGGCCACGGGCCGCTCTGCACAAGGGGTACGCGCTTTACGGTGCCACTTCGGAGCATGCCGCCAGCATGAGGGCAGCAGGGCTTGATGTTTCCGGCACGCTTGATGACCTGCTTGAAGCCGCGGATATCGTGGTGGACTGCACGCCGAAACACCAGGCCAGCAAGAATATCGAAACCTACCGGCGGCTCGGCATCAAGTACATTGTCCATGGCGGCGAGAAACATGAAAGCACGGGCCATTCATTCGTGGCCGAGGCCAGCTACGCCAGCGCTGTCGGCCGTGACTGCACGCGCGTGGTCTCATGTAACACGACGTCGATCATTCGCACCCTGTCAGCGCTCAAACGCCACGGGTTGCTGGACCGGGCACGGGGAACCCTTCTGCGCCGGGCCACCGACCCCTGGGAGAGCCATCAGGGCGGGATCATGAATACCCTCTTGCCAGAGGCCGAGATTCCCAGTCACCAGGGCCCGGATGCGCAAAGTGTCGACCCCGACCTGGATGTGGTAACCATGGCGGTCAAGGTTCCGGAGACACTGGCCCACCTGCACTACTGGTCGGTACAACTGACACGTGACGCGAGCAAGGACGAAGTGCTCGATGCGTTTCGCACTTCCTCCCGCATCGCCCTTATCCGGATCAGCGACGGGCTCAGCGCGATCAACAGTGTCAAGGAGTTGATGGCCGACCTTGGCCGGCCTCACGACAGCCTGTATGAAGTCGCGCTTTGGGAAGACATGCTCAAGGTGCAGGGCAGTGAGCTGTTCTATGCCTATATGGTCGACAACCAGGCAATTGTTGTTCCGGAAACCATCGACGCCATACGCGCACTTACCGGAGCCGAACGCGATGCAAAAACCTCGATCAGAAACACCAATGACAGCCTGGGTATCGGCTCGTTTGGCTTATAGCGATGCGCGGCAACCCCGGCGACGCGGCAGGTAAACCCGAGAGCGGGGCCATGAAGGATGTGTTCAGGCTGTTCGGTGAGGGAGACGAACTCTATGCGGAGATGGTCCACTCGATCCGTACTGCCACCCGGCGTATCTTTCTTGCCTCCTATATCCTGGCGGCGGACGAGGTGGGGGCCGATCTGCTTGATGAACTGATGAAGCAGTCCCGCCAAGGCCTCGACGTGCGCATTCACGTCGATGCGCTGGGCTCAAGCGGCGTCCTTACGCGGCAGCACCGCCGCCAGCTCAGGGCCGCCGGCGTCCGTCTGCAGCGCTTTCACCGCTGGAGCTGGCGGCAACCGCTGCGCTATAACCGTCGCGATCACCGTAAACTGCTGGTGGTCGACGGTGAAACGGCGTATGTCGGCGGGTTCAACATTCATCGCGAGGGCTCAAGGCGCTTTTACGGCCCCCAGCGGTGGCGCGACATGCATGTCTGCATCAACGGGCCCCTGGCCACAGAGGCTGACGCCCTGTTCGACGCCTTCTGGTGCGGCGACACGCAATGGAACCCAGGCAGTCACCCAGTCGGCGACAGCCGGATCATTCCCAATACAACACGCACCTGTCGTGTCCAGTTGCGGTGTGCCATCAAAGAGCAACTGGCCGGAGCGTCGGACAAAATCTGGCTGGCGACGCCCTATTTCGTACCGGATCGTGGATTGCGCAAACAACTTGTTCTCGCGGCTCGCCGGGGGGTCGATGTGCGGATTCTGACCACCGAAAAGACCGACTCGACCCCCGCACAATGGGCTGCCCGCGCCTTTTACCGAGAACTACTGGAACACGGCGTTCGGGTATTCGAGTACACGCCCCGGCTATTGCATTCCAAAGTGCTGCTCGTTGACGATGCCTGGGGGAGCATAGGGACAGCAAACTTCGACTACAGAAGTTTGTTTATTAACTATGAACTGACACTGATCTCCGAAAACGAAGCCCTGAATGGCCAGTTAAGAAACGAGTTCATAACGGACTTGCGCGATGCCCGTGAAATTACTGGCATCGCCTGGAAACACCGCGGATTCATAAAAGGCGTGTATGACACGCTTGGACTGTTGCTACGCAAGTGGCTTTAAGCGAGTCCACTCAGACCGGGGCGGTGATCCTTTCAACGACATAAAGTCGCAGCAACGAGAAGACATGATGCCGATAAAACTGCTTTCGATTTTTTTGATGCGCCTTGTCCGTCAGGGGAACCTGGTCGTCGTCTACCCTGACGGACAGTCAATAGGATACGGTGACGGGTCGACGCCCGCTGTCACCATGCGTTTGCACGCGCGCGCCCTGCCACGCAAACTCCTGATCAACCCGGACCTTGTACTGGGCGAGGCCTATATGGACGGCACACTCACGGTCGACCAGGATGATCTCTATGGTCTGATTGAGTTGCTGGTCATCAACCTGACGCGCCAGCCCGACGTATGGCACTATCGCTGGCAGGCAAACCTCCGGCGGCTTCATCGCAGACTGGCGCAGTTCAACCCTGCCGGGCGGGCCCAGCGCAACGTGGCGCATCATTACGATCTGTCCGGTGAGCTATACGATTTGTTCCTGGACGCCGACCGCCAATACTCCTGCGCCTATTTTCGGGAAGCGGGTGACACTCTTGAAACAGCGCAAAGGAACAAGAAAGCGCTGATCGCCAGCAAACTCCTCCTGGCGCCAGAGCAGCGGGTTCTCGATATCGGCTGTGGCTGGGGCGGGCTCGGACTGCATCTCGCCCGCGACCATGGCGCGCGTGTCACCGGGGTGACCCTCTCACGGGAGCAACACAAGATCGCTGAAGAAAGTGCGCAAACCGAGGGTCTTGGCAACCGCGCCCAATTCCGCCTGCAAGACTACCGCGACATCGACGGCACTTTCGACCGGATCGTATCAGTGGGCATGTTTGAGCATGTCGGGGTACCACACTACAAGGAGTTCTTCGCCACCCTGCGAGACCGTCTCACAGATGATGGCGTCGCCCTGCTTCATACGATCGGCCGCGCCGACGGGCCGGGGGCAACCAACCCCTGGATCGCCAAATATATTTTTCCCGGCGGCTACAGCCCTGCCCTGTCGGAGGTCCTGGCCATCGTCGAACAGTCCGGTCTCTATGTCACCGATGTCGAAGTGTTGCGGCTTCACTATGCACAGACGCTGAAGGAGTGGCGCAATCGGTTCGAAGCCAGACTGGACCGGGTACGGTCAATCTATGACGAGCGGTTTTGTCGTATGTGGCGGTTTTACCTGGTTGCCAGCGAAGTGGCATTCCGGCACGACGGCCTTGTCGTCTTTCAAATCCAGCTTGCCAAAAAACAGGACGCGGTGCCGCTCACGCGGGATTACCTGGCTGGCCGGGAGAGGCTGGCCGAACCGACGACCAAAGCCGGAGAAAACAGACAGACCGAAAACAGGCTCGCATGATCACAATGTACATACCGATATTCAGGGAGAAGCTCGAAAAACGCGGGCGCGGGCACTGCCAAGAGGCACAAAAACTCCGAAATACGATAGCCAGCGTCCCCGCACCGTCTGGCTGCGATAACCATGCATTCAGGGAATCTGAAAATGAGTCAGAAAGCAAAGAGTAAACCTTCCAGGACCAAGGGCTACAAGGAAACCCTTCGGACGCTGCAAGTGGAGCTGGTCAAACTGCAGAAGCACCTGATCAAGAACGACCTTCAGATTCTTATTTTGTTCGAGGGCCGCGACGCGGCCGGTAAGGACGGCGTCATCAAACGGATCACGGAGCACCTGAGCCCGCGCGAAACCCGGGTTGTGGCGCTGGGCAAGCCGTCCGACCGAGACCGTAATTCCTGGTATTTCCAGCGTTACGTCCCGCACCTGCCCTCAACCGGGGAAATGGTTCTGATGAACCGGAGCTGGTACAACCGCGCCGGCGTCGAGCGCGTTATGGGGTACTGTACGGAGACGGAACATGAAGGATTTATGCGCTCGGTACTGCCATTCGAGCACATGCTCGTGGATTCCGGGATTCAGCTGTTCAAGTATTATCTGGATATTTCAAAGGACGAACAGACACGCCGGCTGAAAGACCGTCGCGTTGACCCTCTCAAGCAGTGGAAAATCAGCCCCGTCGACAAGGTCGCGATCAAACACTGGAACGACTACAGTGCTGCGCGCAACGAAATGTTCGCCCGCACCCACAACGAAATCACGCCTTGGCATGTCGTCAGGGCTGACAATAAAAAGCAGGCCCGACTCAATGTTATTCGTCATTTGATGTCACTGGTCGACTGTCCGGACAAAGATGAACATGCTGCCCGTCCGGATCAGGACATTGTCTTCACCTTTGACCAAGAGAGCCTCAGCAACGGCAAAATCGCACTGTAACCGCCACCATCAACCGAGATGCTGACAAGCCAATGAATGAGCGTGCCAGTATCTCGCGATCAAGGAAACCTGCACTGTCCCACCAGCACTCATCCAGACGCGAAGCTTTTCGTTCTCGCGAACCTCGCCAATCCGTGTGAGCACCTTGACGTAGAAGTCGTGCAGAACGTCGGCGGCTTCGTCCTCATTGCCAAGGCGACGTGTAAGAAAACGTAAAAAGTCCTGGTGAACATCCGCTATGGCCTCACGAGCATCACTGCCCGACAATTCCCTGTCATCCTCGTTTGTCATGTCAGCTCCCGGTGTCGGTTCAGAGAACATCAGATACCAAGGCTTTCGACTCGAGAAAGGACCCCGGCATTAACAGCCTACATTTAACAACGTGGACCTGAACTACAGCTGAATGTTGCCGGCCTGTGTCTCAATTTCCGACTACAATCAAGCTTCCTTCTGGCATTCACTGAATTCTCGGACAGCACACAACAAACTCAGCCAACTATTTATTTATTGCCAGCAACGTATTCCCGGCGCCCGCCAGTGAGTCGATAAATGGCTTTAACCGGGGCTTTTCAGAACCCGTACCGCACCCCAAGATAGAGATTGTTGTTGTCCTGAAACTGACCAAAGAAGGTTTCCTCCCGGGCGCCGAAAAACAGATTTCCCCCAGCCTCGACAGAGAGATGGTCATCAACCTGATAGCCCACCCGGGGGCGCAGGTAGGCGTCCTGGTC